>Ga0265594_1000002_pt1 | contig 490065 bp, 498 predicted proteins | sample saktaG_11_FD_190147 | JGI IMG/M metagenome (GOLD analysis project Ga0265594, IMG submission 190147) | Saline water microbial communities from Sakinaw Lake, British Columbia, Canada - sak_2011_5_24_80m | ecosystem: Environmental > Aquatic > Non-marine Saline and Alkaline > Saline ...
TCTCCTCGTCGAGAATATTTTAAAGTCTATCCACTTTAAGAACTATCCCGTAGCCTGTTAACGCCACGCTACTCCTATTTGTAGCGCTTGTCAAATTTGTGTTTAAGCTGGTGTTATGTTAGCAGGCTATATACGGGGCCATACACACAAAGCCAAAAGGTTAAATAGTAGATTCTTACAATTAGGGACATCAATTATATAGTGATAAAATGATAGTGGGATTGAAGTTCCTGCTATATATCCCAGCACCTCGTAGTGCACAGGAGTGGCGTGCACTTGCCTCGGCTGCTCGAAACTAAACATTACGCTAAAAGGTGTAGCAGGTAACAAGGTAAAATTTGTACAAAAACTAGCTACGATTTGCAAACTTTTGCAAGCAACTGGTAGCCCAAGTTGCTCAATAGCTAGAACTTTTAGGGCAACCTTTGCCTTTACCTGATTTGGTTCGCCCCTCCCTAAAGTGAACCGTTGTGGGCAATCCCCGAACTTTTGTTTGAGAAAAAAACAGCGTATTCCTGCTATTTTGTGATGTAGACTTCTCGGAAAAGCAACATTTCGCCGGGAATCTCAGCATCCATGGCGGTGGTTTTGAGCCCCTTGACTGTCGGTTTCACCAGAAACAGCCGCTCCTCATAGAACATAGGCACGATCGGCACATCTGCCATTACCATCTTATGGGCTTCGTCCCATAACTGGAGACGCTGGGTGTTGTCTAATTCGGACTTGGCCTGCTTGATTAGAGCATCGAATTCGGGATTGCTATAGCCGGTGTTGTTCTGGCTGGCGTCGGTGCCGAACAGTTCTGGTAGCCAATCGTCTGGGTCAGGATAATCGGCGAACCACCATCCCAGGTACCATGTATGTTTCCGTTGCTCGACAAGCTGGGTGAAAGATTTGGGTTCCATAGGTTCGAGAGTCAAGTTAATGCCGAGGTTATCCTTCATTTGAGCCTGCAGGAACTCTGCGATCAGGCTGTTGCCGGCGGTATCGGGATATTGGAAGGTGAGCACTGGAAAGTTGCCTATGTCAGCATAGCCTGCAGCAGCCAGAAGTTCCTTGGCTCTGGTTGTGTTGAACTCGTATTCTTTTCCCAAGCTTGGATCATAGCCTGGAATCTCCGGAGGGATCCAACTTAGTGCAGGCTTACCTATACCACCTCTGACTTTATCAACTAAAGAAACGCGATCGATGGCGCTGGCCAAGGCCTGGCGGACCTTGACATTGTCGAAGGGAGGCTTTTTGGTATTGAACTCGAGCGCACAAGTGGCCAACTGCGGATAGCACAAGATCTCCTTGCTCAGCACGGGGTCGGCCATGACCGCTTTCTCCATCCCCAGGGGCACCCGACTAATCTCAAGTTTGTTGTTCTCGTAGGCTTCAAGTTCGGTATTAATATCAGTGATCATTGTCATATAGATTTCGGTGAGCTTTGGCTTGGTTCCCCAGTAATTGGGGTTAGGCTTAAACGTCATATGGTCATCGTGTACCCACTCGGTGAGAGTATATGGGCCGTTGCCAATATAATGTGGCGGCTCGGTCCATTTGTTACCGTACTGGCTTATAATATCCTCCCGCACTGGATAGGTCGGCCACAGGGACATGAGCTGCAGGAAGGTGGGACGAGGCTGGTTCAAGGTTATCTGGAGAGTGAGATCGTCCAGGGCTTTTATGCCTACCGCATTCTTGAGCTGAGTTTTAGTGGCGTCATCTTCATTAGCTGCGCCGTTATAGGCCTCTGCTCCCACGATGTCAAAGTAGAAGGAGGCATAGGCTGAAGCTATGTCAGGGCTCAGCATACGCTTGATGCTATATTCAAAGTCTTGGGCTTTGAGTTTCCTGCCGTCGCTCCAAGTTACGTCGGGCCGAAGTTTGAACGTGTATGTCATGAGGTCGGTAGAGATGCCACCATTTGCTAATGAAGGGATGTCCTTGGCTACCAGTGCCTTTAAAGATAAGTCATGGTCAAAACACAGCAGGCCCTCGAAGACCTGCACAGCCGCGGTGTGCTCCCGAGACCAAGAGACACGGTTAGGGTCGATGGTAGCAGGTTCTCCCGCAAGGTTGATACGAAGCACTTGGGAGGTAGCGGGTGGGGTTAGCTCCTTTCCGCAGGCAGATGTCAAGGCTAAAATCGAGCCAATCAAGATAATGAAGAGCACAAAGATAACAGATTTGGCGTTCATAGTCTACCCCCTCAATTTTATTAGCTTATTTGACGTTGCATATTAGAAATCAACAACAGCAGGGTAGGTGTTTATTTTACCTATATCCCACTGCTAGTCAGATATGGGTTTTCACTAAATACAAGCTCTCTTTTTGCCCAATTGGATCCTCAAAATTCAAAACTTATTTGCAGTGTGCCTGAGTTCTGCTTGTACCATAGCATAGTCGGTATGTTGTTTTCAAGTCGAGGACCTGGCTGCTTGAACTTACAATAATCTGCAATGGCGGCCAGAGGTTACAGCTTCGGCCCCAATAGAACTTTTAGAGCAACTTTCACCTTTGCCTACTGATGCTACTATAGCTGAAGATCGACTTGGGAATGCGTGCTATTGACGCGCCAATTTCACGGCGATATAATCATGCTCAGGAGAATACCTGATGTTCTTCCCGGCTTTCCGAATATTAGTCCAAAAAGCAAATTCAGTTAGGCTTAACCATACATGAAGGAGGCAAAAGATGAAAGTAATAGCGTTTGTTGCAATGGCAGTCTGTATCATCTTTCTAGGAGCCTGCAACGCATCGGTCACCGAACCAGAGGTAGTCTCCACGCCAGAGACAGGCTTCGAACCAGAGGTAGTTCCTGCCAATCCCAAGCTCGTCGAACTCTCCAAAGATTTTGAGCAGAATATTTGTGAGGTGACAGATGGGGTTTATGTCGCTGTAGGCTACGCTCGAGCCAACCCCGTCCTGATAGAGGGAACCGACGGGCTGATAGTTATTGATCCCGCGGAGAGTGAAACGGCTGCAAAAATAGTAAAAGCAGCGTATAACGAACAGCTGGATAATATCTTCTCCAAAAAGCCGGTGAAGGCGATTATCTATACGCACTATCATGACTGTCATATCCACGGAGCTGCAGTCTTCGCCGGCAATGACTCGCCGGAGATTATCGCTCATGAGAGTCTTGCTAAGAACCTCTTCAGCCCACCAGGTGCCGTATACAGTTTGATCTTCCCCATTAAGGCTTATCGAGCGATTAAATACATGGGTTTAAAGTTCCAGCAGGACCCTGGCTACTTCGTCAATGGCGGTATTTTCCCTTTCTCGATTCCAGGCCCCTCGGGTTACCTGCCGCCAACCAGAACTGTCCAGGATAAACTGGAGACAAATATTGCCGGGGTAGATCTCGTTCTACTACACGTACCTGGTGAGACCTCTGACATAATCTGCGTGTGGCTGCCAGAGAAGAAGGTCTTGGTGCAAATAGGTGACTTCTATAAGTCTTTTCCTGCAATCACAACAATGCGTGGCGCTTCGTTCCGGAACCCGCTGGATTACATAAAGAGCATAGATAGGATGAGGAGTCTGAATGCTGAATATATGGTATTAATCCATGGCGGCAAGCCACTGGTCGGTGCGGAGAATATTAGCCGCACACTCACCAACTATCGTGACGGGCTCCAGTTTGTTCATGACCAGACGGTACAAAACATGAACAAGGGGTTGACTCCCAAGGAAATCATTGAAGTCATCAAGCTGCCGCCTCACCTTGCCAATGAGCCTTATTTGCAGGAATATTTTGGTCAAATGGATCGAGATATCTGCCAAATTTTCCTGCAATACCTGGGCTGGTATACCGGCAAATCCAGAGATCTGTTCCCCATATCTCTGAATGAAGAGGCCCAGGAAATGGCCGAGCTGGCTGGTGGGGTAGAGCAACTTGCAGCCAAGGCTCAGGAAGCTCTGAATGAAGGTAAACTAGAATGGGCGCTGATACTCGCTGATGATGTACTCGTGCTCAATCCGGACCATACTGGAGCACGCGCGGTGAAGAACTCGGCAATGATTTCGCTGGCTGAAGAAACGTACAACGCCCAAACGCGCAACTACATCTTGTCCGAGTACCTTGACGAGACGGGACAGGTAAGCATTCCGATACCCGACTTCAGTGATATCGACGATGCCCTTGTTGCCCCCATGCCCATGGATACTCTATTCGGAATTATGGCCGTTGGTCTAAACGCTTCTAAATCCCTGGACGAGAGTATCATTGTCGGCCTCCATTTGACTGACCTGACTAACACCACGGAGCCTGCTGACTATACCATGCACCTTCGCCGAGGTATCCTAGAGGTTCAGCCACAGATCCCGGATAATCCAGAATTCATCCTCACCGCTGAATCCCTGGTGTGGAAGAACGTGGTACTAGGAAAGCTCGACCCTCTAGAGGCGGTCTCCAATGGAGATATCATGGTACAGGGTGCCGATCCAGAAGAGCTATACAGTTTCCTTGAATTTTTCAACTGACTGTGGGAAATAACCGGTTCCAATAAAACGAGAATCCTGCAACAATTGCGAATAAAGCTCGCCTGAACAATAGTCAGTATCGCTGAGCAGAACTGAAAGCGTAGCCGCTTCGAGTTGTGATTAGCTGAAAACGATTAGCTGGTTTTTGTAAACTTTTGCAAACAGTTGGTAGCCCAAGTTGTTCAATATATAGAACTTTTAGAGCAAAGTTTGTGTTTGTCTAGCCCGAGTCCTGTGAGTTAAGCCTCGTTGTATATAAGGTAGCCTCTTTAGTATCAGCTGCGGGTTCATCTTCAGATGGCGCTAAAAGCTTCGAGCCCGGCAATCATTTATAGTCGTGAATCTCATTAGGACATATTATACCGTTGTTGACTATGTCCAGTACTAATTTAGCATACCATACAGTTCCCAGATTGAAACTATATTTACGTGTAATTGTAATATCGTCAAGTTCAACGGGTTCTTCTTGAAGATAAGGTTCGCCTGAATAAATGCCTAAGAAAGCAAAATGCCCTTCTTTAGAACCAGCGATTGGTCCGCTAGTTACGATTGAAGTGATAGGCTTCGAGAGTACAACGCTACCGGATGAACCAGGAAAAAGCTTAGCGTCGATTAGGAATACGGGTTTATTCTTAAAATGCATACCCCATCGAGACGCAACGATCCCTGATTTTACGATGGGGAAAAGGTTATGTGTATCATAAAAACCTCCTGGATAACCAATGATAATAACGTCATCAGCTACTTGCACAAGAACACCACAATTCTGAGGCAGATCCTCTGCACTAACGGCTGACCAATTCATATAATTGCTATCAGCCTGGATTCGTTTCTTAATTTGATCGCCTATACGTAGAATTGCTACGTCTACAGTTGAATCACTATGTAATTTTAACCGCTCTTTAACGTCATCGCGATTCAATGTGATAAGATCCCACTGTAGAGCTTTTCCAATCACCTTCCTCAAGTAGAATGTAACTGAATTGGGAATGTACTCCTTTTCCTCTATTCTCGGAAGCAATACGTGACGATTACTGACTATCCACGTCTCTTTTACTTCTCTCCAGTAGTGCCCTTGTTTATTTGGATCTGCAGCTTCTAGTTCCTGGTAAAAGAATCCAGTAGCCTTTAGTGATCCATCTTTTACATTAATCTGCAAAGGTGTTGATATGCCATGTAGTGTGTCGTCTATGTTCATGTGATTTCACCATGTAAATATTAGTCAATGGGCATATTGTACTGCAAATCAAACTTCCTAAAAAGTTAAGAAAAGCACCCCGGCTCTGAAACCGTGGGCTCAATTGGTAGCTGGGTCGGATTTGAAGAGGGTGTAAGTGAGTCCCACGAACGCCTTAACGAGCTTCTGGAAAAGATGAAGGCATAGAAAGACGCGTAAAACCAACAATAGACCGCTGAGCCATTCAGAGATAATCGTATCAAGGCAGAAACAATGAAAGCAGGCTAGGCAAAACGTTCTTGATAATCTATGAATCGTGTATAATAATGATGATGTTCCTGTATTTTAGGGAGGTTTTCAATGTCAGAAGAAAAAACAGAAGAAATCCCCAAGAAGTATGACTCTGGCTGGCTCATAACGCAATATAACCAAGCCGCTGAAGAATACAGGCACGAAGATACCCTGGGTTTTCAAGTATTTTTTGCCGCAATAACTGCAAACGGCGTTATTGCTACATTGCTGGCTGGATCTTTCGGAAAGTCGGAAGCTTTGCCTATCTTTATATTAGTTTGTTTTTTGGGTATCACCCTGTCAATCGGCTCCTGTTTGATAATCCTGAGGGGCAGAATCTATCAAGACCATAGAGGTGCCATCTTGTCGGAGATAGAGGACTTAATAAAAAAAGAAGAGATCTCGATTTTTAATTTATATATGTTCAGTGCTAACAATCCTACATCGTTTTCCAAGAGATCCAAATACTACAGTCGGGACGGACGGAAAACCTTCGCCATGAAGCTCACAGCACTGGGAGGTGCTAGAACATCGGTAATTTTTCTCTTCGGGGCTGCTATTGCATGGGTCGTAATCCTTATCCTAGCGTTGCTGTGAAACTGCCATGAGCTAATTGATTGTATTTTGGAGTATCTAAAAGTGGATAATTCACTATTTGCTGATTGGAAAACACTGACTAATTATGACAGAATAAAGCAAATTCTCAGAGGGGAGATGCCAACCCCGAGAATTGTTGAGATCCTCCCCAGTTCCGACTGCCCTCATGAGTGCCCTGGATGTAGTGCCCAGCACTTAAAGGAAACCCAATCTAAGTTTATGGATTTTGATAGGCTTTCTACGCTAATAGAAGAGATCCAACGATTTGGTTTTCCAGCTTCTCCAGTGAGTTATGTTCTGTTTTCCGGTGGGGAACCTACTATGCACCCCAGAATAACAGATTTAATTAAATTGGTAAGAAAACTAGGGATTGAGGTTGGTCTTTATACAAACGGTCACTATTTCTCAAATAGTGAATTGGCAAGAATAGCAACGGAGAATTGTAGCTTTATTCGGATCGCAATGGATGCTGCCACTTCAGAAACATACGCCAAAACCCATAGAAGTCCGCAGTCGTTTGATGCTCTTTGCAGAAACGTAGCTAACTTGGCAACATATCGAGCGCATGCAGAGTCAGCTGGTTCAGCTAAAGGAACTATCGGGCTCAAATTTCTTATATCAACGCTAAACTATGGTGAAGTCCACCTAGCTGCAAAAATCGCTAGTAAGCTTGGCGTAGACTATATTCGATTTAAGACCCATAGAAATTCTAAATATGAGCCATCCTCTAAACAAATGAACATGGCGCGAACTCAAATACTTCGGGCAACCGAAATGCTTGGTAATAACAGATTTGCAGTAATAGATCTCACTTCTAAATTCAAGGTTAAAAGGAAATGCTTTCTAACCCCCCTTCATCCTGTCATCAGTACTAACGGGGATGTTTACATATGCCCCAATCTCCATCCTTATTCAAACAGCCACCGCATTGGAAACGTCATGTCCATGCCCTTTGAACAGATATGGGGTAGCAAAATACATTTCCAAGCTATTGCCAATATCTCACAGGAACAATGTCAGTTATACGATTGCCCAATAGGGCAAACACAAGAATTTGTGATAAATTATGTATTGAACCCCAAAACTAATTGTGGAGCAGCTCCGTGACACAGATAATCCCTTCACTAAGTATGAATATGGGGCAATACTCTATTAAAACTCTCTTTTTGAGATAGAAAAAAGGCACAGAATATAATTCCATACCTTAAAAATTCTGGTAGCCCATGCTGGATTTGAACCACTACTTCACACGCGTAGATGCAGAAACCACCTCCACCCCTGCTAGGACTGAACATCTTTGGCAACTTTTTGAAGCACTTCCTTGAGCACTTCCTGCCAATCATTTCCCAGTAGCTTTATGTCAAGTTTTATGTGCTGGCTGCCTGCTTTGATTCCGGACTTAAAATCCTGTGTTTTAGACAGCTTTTTTATCTCCCTGGAACTATTGAAATTCAAAACTATTTGTCTATCCTCTGTAGAAACAGACTCCACCATCGCCGCAGCAGCAAGCTGTTTAACTTCCACTATATAGAGCAGATTCCTGACCGGCTGCGGAATCGGTCCGAACCTGTCGTCCATCTCCGTCTCCACATCCTTTATTTCCTGAGTTCGTTTCGCAGCAGCCAACCGCTGATAAAAACTCAGCCTCGTGTTCAAATCAGGTATATATTCTTCTGGAATATAGGCGGCTAAAGGCAGAGCTATAGTTGGAGTCGATGGTTGCCGCGTTCTTAACTCCTCCCCTGTTTCTCGCTCCTGCCTTAAATCCTCCACTGACTCAGCCAATAGCCGACAATAAAGGTCAAAACCTACAGCAGCTATATAACCGCTTTGCTCCACCCCCAGCAGGTTACCGGCTCCGCGAATCTCCAGGTCCTTCATAGCAATGGCAAATCCGGCGCCTAACTCTGCAGCCTCAGATATAGTTCTGAGACGCTTCCGAGCCTCAGGGGTCAACTGCTTGCCCTTTTCAAAAAAGAAATAAGCATAGGCATTGTTGCTGCCGCGCCCAATACGACCACGAAGCTGATAAAGCTGCGTCAATCCTAACCTGTCCGCATGGTCGATAATCAGGGTATTGACATTAGGTATATCCAGGCCGGACTCGATAATGGTGGTAGTAACCAGAATATCGCTCTTGTGATTAACAAAATCCGTCATCACCTTTTCCAGCTCCTCTTCGGGCATCCTGCCATGGGCGACAGATATTCTGCCCTCGGGGACCAGTCTACCTAATCTGTCAGCAACCATAGCAATGCTGTGAACCCGGTTATGAACGAAGAACACCTGACCATTCCGCTCCAGTTCACGCAGTATTGCCTCACGCACTATCCTCTCATCGTAAACACCGACATAAGTCTTGATTGGCAGACGCTCCTCCGGCGGGGTTTCAATTGTGCTCATGTCCCTGATTCCAGCCAGCGACATATGAAGAGTACGAGGAATAGGCGTGGCACTTAAGGTGAGAACATCTATCTCCCTTCTAAGCTTCTTGAAGTGCTCCTTGTGTACAACCCCAAAGCGCTGTTCCTCATCTATGATTATGAGCCCTAAGTCCTTAAACACGACGTCCTTTTGCAATAAGCGGTGAGTGCCGATGCAGATATCCACTGTGCCTGCTGTCAGACCTTCGGTTATGTCAGACTGCTCTCTTTCGGTGCAGAAACGGCTCAACATCTCTACCCTTACAGGAAAAGCCTGCAGCCTGTCACGAAAAGTGGCAAAGTGCTGCTGCGCCAGAACCGTTGTCGGAACCAGCAAGGCTACCTGCTTGCCATCCATAACCGACTTAAACGCAGCCCGAAGCGCAACTTCAGTCTTACCATAACCTACATCTCCGCAAACCAGACGGTCCATCGGCTTCGGCTTCTCCATATCGCCCTTGACAGCCAGAACAGCTTCCAGCTGGTCAAGTGTTTCCATGTAAGGGAAAGATGACTCCAGCTCCTGCTGCCACAGGTTGTCCGGGGAGAAAGCGAATCCGGTAATTACCTCCCTTGTAGAATACAGCCCCAGAAGCTCACGAGCAACGTTAGCCACTGATTCCTTGATTCTCTGCTTTGTACGCGCCCATTCTTGAGTTCCCAGCCGGCTTAAGGTCGGCGGTTGGTCACTGGCACCAACATAGCGGCTGACACGGTCGACCTGGTCAACAGGCACATAAAGCCTATCACTGGCAGCATATTTCAGGACAAGATACTCTCGCTCAATACCATCAGCGAGCATCTTAGTCAGCCCGGAAAACCTGGCAATGCCATGTTCGATGTGGACTACATAATCGCCCGGCGTCAATTCAGAAATAAACCAGTGATAGCGTACTGGTTTTTTCCGGGATGAGCGTCGCTGCTTGACGAAACCGAAAATTTCATTGTCGGTAAACAGAGTCAGGACATCTCTAATCGTCCAGCCTTCAGCTAGTGACCCCTGAACTAGAGTTACTGATTTCAGAGACGGCACCTGCTCTATCTGTGAAACCAGACTGACCAGAACATCCTTTTCCTGTAACAGTTCAGCGATACGATTTGCCTGCTGGCTGACTACGACGATGCGCCGTCCTTCCTGCAGCATCTCCTTAAGCCCCTTGGAGAAAACCTCCAGTCTGCCTCCATAGCTTGGAACCGGAGCTAAAGGCAAGGACAGAAGACGGGCATTGCGAGACTCATCAACACTCCATGAACAAAACGTTAGACGCTGTTTAACTTTATTCATCTTCTTTTCAAATTCCGACCAGGATACAATGGGCAAATCCGTCGCCGGCTCGCCCCGCTCCAACTCAACATGGCTAAGCTCCTTGGCTTCATCGCTTAGCTTGTCTATAACAATTTTTAGCTCATAAAGGTCATCTGTAATCAACAGCGCCTTCTCAGACAGATAATCCAGAATAGTATCCCTGTTAAGCCGATGCCGGCTTTCTCTAGCCGGAGCTATAGTCACTGAGTTTACCGTCTTCGATGAACGCTGTGTCTTAGAGTCAAAAAGCCTGATGCTTTCAACCTGGTTGCCAACAAACTCTATTCTGGCTGGGAACTCGCTATCCGGAGAAAAAACATCGACAATGCCTCCTCGGCGACTGATTGTTCCCGGCACCTCAACAATATTCTCCAGTTCGTACCCCATCGCCTGCCATCTTGCTACGAGCTGGAACGGGTCTATATCCATACCGACCCTTAAGTCATGGCAAGACACAATAAACTCATCTCGAGGTACGGTTCTACTAACTGCGGCCAAAGCGGAACTTACAATTAAGGGACTCCGCCCATCTGCCGATAAGTCACGGCAAGAAGTCAGAGCCGAAAGAGTTCGCAATCTTTCAGCGCTCACAAAAATATCAGACTCCGAGTATTCACCAGCCATAATGTCAACCTCGGGGAAAAATTGAAGCATGGTTGAGGTTGGACACCAGGCCTGGAGCTCATCGTAGAGTCGCCTGGCACTTTCAGGTTGAGCCACTACCACTAAAATGGGCAAGTTCATCTCTTGATGGAGCGCAGCTATGACAAAGGGTTTTACAGCATCAGACACAATGAGCTTAACCCCGTCCCCTCGTGGCTCAATAAGCTCACTTCTCAGCCGCTGATAGCCGGTAACCTGTTCCACTAAAGAAAGCAGACCAGACAAGTCCATTTATAAATACCTAATCCCACCTGTCATCCTGAACTCCCACCTCTGTCATTCTGAGCTCCCACCTGTCATTCTGAGCTCCCAGCTGTCATTCTGAGCTCCCAGCTGTCATTCTGAGCGGAGCGAAGAATCTCCACTCAGGATAAGCTCCGATAAGAATCCAGAGGCCCTTCGCTGCCTGTCAGAGTACAGAAAATTAAACACCTATAGGGCTAGCCGCTACCTCAATGGTAGTCAGAACTAGCCCTGACTGAATTTTATCACACGCTTACTAAACCGAACAAAAACTGTTGCCAGAGCTACCTCTATAAGGCTATAATGCACAATACGTATCAGGTTAAGGAGGCATAATGGCATACCGAAGAGTGCTCGTCCCTTTAGACGGCTCTGATATGGCAGAGCGAGCTATCCCATATGCTAAGACCATCGCTAAAAGCAAAGGCAGCGAGATAATACTGTTTACAGTTAGCATCGCTTCTGTGGAGCAGTTGGACCGCCCCATGAAAGCTTATCTGGAGCTCAACGCCAAGGAACTGCAATCACAGGGCATTAAAGCATCTACAGCTATTGCCTATGGCAACGTGGCAGATGAAATCGTCGGCTTTGCCGATAAGAACAAAATCGACCTTATAATAATCTCCACCCATGGATACTCCGGAATTAAGCGCTGGGTGCTGGGCAGTGTAGCACGTAATGTACTCTACGGCACTGGCGTTCAAGTTCTATTGATAAAGTCAAAGGCACCGAAAGTCTCCCATGTAGAATTGAAAAAGCTATTACTTCCCCTGGATGGCTCACCTTTCGCCGAAGCTCCCTTTCCTTTCATTGAGGAACTGACAAAGGGAACTAAGACAGAGATTGTTCTAACTACAGTAAGTGAGCCTCCGCTGGTGCCTTCTTATGGAGACCATCCCATCAACCCAACGTGGAAAAAGCACCGGGATGCGCTGTGGGCAGAGACACAACAGCAGGCTTCAGAATACTTGGAAAAGTTAAAAGCCAGGCTTGAAAAACAGGGAATGAAGATAAAGTCACAAGTCATACCCGGCGACCTCGGTAGAGTAGCAGAAAGCATCATGCAAACAGCCCAAAGGGAGAAAGTCGATTTGATAGTCATGGCCCCTCATGGACGCAGCGGAGTCAGCCGCTGGGTCTACGGCGGCGTAGCCAATAGAATTGTGGAACAATCGGCACAACCTGTTCTCCTTATTCGCCCATCCAGACCGGAGGAATCTTAAATCTAAGTCAACAAGGAGGAAAAATGGCATATCAGAAAGTGCTCGTACCTCTGGATGGCTCTGAACTGGCGGAAAGAGCTATCCCATACGCCAAAGCCATTGCCAAGAGTGAAGGCAGCGAAATAATACTTTTTACAGTCAGCACCAATTCCGAACGGCTCGACCGCCCAATGAAAGCATACCTAGATGCCAAGACAAAGGAGTTGGAATCACAGAGGATAAAGGTCCCTGCAGTCACTGCCTATGGCAATGTGGCAGAAGAGGTCATCAAATTTGCCGAAAAGCACAAAGTTGACCTCATAATCATTTCCACCCATGGACACTCCGGAATTAAGCGCTGGATGCTGGGAAGCGTAGCTGAAAAAATACTGTACGGCACCTCCACCCCTGTGCTCCTGATAAAATCAAAGTCGCCAAAAACCTCTAAAGTAGAATTTAAAAAGGTCTTGACTACCCTTGACGGCTCAGCTTTCGCCGAGACGTCCATGCCTTATGTCAAGGAGCTAACAAAAGGAACCGGAGGCGAAGTTATACTCCTCCGAATATGTGAGCCACCAACACTGTCAGCAGACCGGTCTCCAGCCATTAAGCCAAGCTGGGAAGAATACCAGGATACGCTAATGACAGAGATAAAACAGCAAGCGCTGGAATATCTTGAAAAGGTGAAGGCTAACTTTAAAATAACACCGGTAAAGGGACAGGTTGTAATGGGGCAAGCTGCAGACGGCATCTTAGAGGTAGCTCAAAAAGAAAAGGTTGACCTGATAGCCATGACCACCCACGGACGCACCGGAGTCAGCCGATGGGTCTATGGCAGCGTAGCCACCAGAATAGTTGGGGAATCGCTACAACCCATCTTGCTCATCCGCCCGTCAGTACCTAAAGAGCCGAAAACCTAGGGTGCAAGTCTCCGGATATAATTTGCGCTGCTTCCCGAATAAGTTGAAGAGGAAATCATAGCCTGGCACCACGTGCCTTGGTTTTTACTTCTGTTGATAATCAAGATTGCCGGCGGCCATCTTCCACGCTCAGAAGAGCTACCGTTTCATGCATCACTATCGTTTAAAGCTATTTCAGTCTTCTTGCGCCGGGCTAGCTTGGATAACAGAATACCGAACTCGAACAGCAAAATAACAGGTACAGCTACCAGGGTCTGATTAAGAGGGTCGAATGTCGGGGTGATAATTGCCCCTAACACAAAAGCCAGAATATAGGCAAGGCGACGATATTTTGACAGCCACTCCGGCTTAAGTACACCGATCTTGGTTAGAAAAAACATGACCAGCGGTATCTCAAAACACATGCCAATCCAGAAGATTAGCTTGGTTAATACTGATACATAGTTTTCTACCCTTATCATCGGCGTCGCAATATCGCTTCCGAATGTGAGCAGGAATTTCAGCGCCGGCGGAAGTAGAACAAAATAGGCGAAAACTGCACCGACCGTAAAGAGCAGAAACACTGATGGCAACATTGTATACAGATAACTCTTTTCCTTTCTCGTTAGGGCTGGACGAACAAACATCACTGCCTGATAAACGATAAACGGTAAAGTAAGAACTAATGCTGAATAAAGAGACACTTTTATATAAGTGCCCAGCATCTCAGTTACTTCAGTATAGACAAGCTCCAGCCCGGGAACTGGCTGCATCAAAATATTAAGGACCTTATCAGCTAAAAAAAACGATATGGGTAAGGCGATAAGAATAGCAATTACTGACCTGAGCAGACAGGAGCGGAGCTCCCTTAAATGGCCCATAAAGGTATATTTTGCTTCACTGCTCATGCGCTTCTTTTTTGGAGCCCGAGCTTGGTCGAGATTTTTCCGTATTTTCTGCCTTGGCTTCAGGTGCTATATCTTGGGTAAGTGTATCCTTGATATCCTTGGTTGGCAGTTCTTCGGTAATCGACTTAGTCAAGTCAAAGGTGGCTTTTTTAAAACTGCTAAATAACTGCCCGGCTTTGGCTGCCATCTCCGGCAACTTATCCGGACCGATAAATATCACGCCTAAGATAAGGATAAGCAGTAGCTCAGGAAAACCTATACCCATGAAGTTCACTGATTGCCTCTTAATTCCAAATCGCGGAAAAGTATATCTGGAAAAGACTCAAATTATCAGCGGGGAATTGACGCCGCTAGCGACGAGATAACAGTCGCCCAAAGGGTTAAGCTCTCGGTAATTAAGCCTTCTTTTCGGGTTTTTCTTCGGTCGATTTAGCCACATCCTTATCTTTGTCTTTGCTCTCTTCATCTTCCCCAGAGCGTGCCTTACGAAACTCCCTCATGCTCTTGCCGATAGCATTACCGATCTGGGGTAACTTGCCGACACCAAAGACGATAAGGATGATAACCAGAATAAGCCCAATTTCCAACGGACCCAAACGGAATGGCATTACCTTCCTCCTCTGCTAGGAATCTAGCTTGCTTCAATTATAGCACAGATTAAATTACCATCAAAAAATATGAGTTCCATTGTTGCAGTACTGCTACTCGCCCAAACTTAGTAAAGTTCATGTTTAATCCGTAGCTTTGTACTTTAGCTCATAGGCTTGCCTGTCCATATCCAGAGTAAGGACGCGCTCCAGTGGCAAAAGTATTTCAGCTTCTGTTTTCCTCAAATCAACGGCTTTGATATAGCGCCTGCATTTCTCACAGACATGTAGACGGTAAAGTCCTTTATCATCACTAAAATATGCCAGTGTGCGCTGGTCCTGATTGCCACAGTGGGGACAGACGAGACGGTAGAAAAGCCACTTCGCGTCACAGCGAGAGCAGATAAGCCAGCGTGCCCCCTCTCCCTTTTCCAGGAAAGCGAAATCAGAACCGCCTCCACATACAGGACAATATCTTTTATGCCATACTTCCTGACTTACCAGTGGCAGCAGCCCATCAGCATAAACAGTCAGCCACGGATGCAAAGAAGCCTGAAGCACGCTGCCTGTAATAGATTTCATATCCTTATTCTTCACCATGCTTTTACGTGATACTGTGCTAGCTGCAAACCAAGTCTTAGCCGCTTCTTTTAATACTGCCGGGTCTGAACCAATCCTTTTTAGTTCCTCAATTTCCTCAGGCGCTGGAGATATATACTCATTTGACAGCTTTGCTATTTCTTGAAACAGCTTCTGAACCTCAGCCCAATCAACCGAAACCTCCCGAAATGTGAGCATCGGCTTGCCCTGAGCCAGCCGTTGAGGAGCCTTCTCTTTTAGCGCGGTTAGAGTTCGAAATAAGTCAGGTTTTTTAATCTTTTTTTGGGCGGTCAGAATCTGCCCGTAGAATTCTAAAGAACATGGCAGAGGCTTTTCAGCCTCTGCCAGCCTGCTAAGAATCTTATCTATAACCTGTGCGTCCGTAATAGACCGTGGTGAACTACCGGTCACTTCTTGGCGACCTTCTGGTACCACTTGCCATGATGAGATTTGGCATAGTCTGCCGTCACCGTACCATCGACCATGGAGCTGAAAGAGCCTCCATGTTTGCGCATAAGAGGATGAATTACGCCTAGGTAGATATGCACCAGGAACATGGCAAGAATCACGATGAAAGCTACGTCATGGACAAATACGCTCCACTGGAACACAGCCGAAGGCAGGCTATATTTAAAGAACCACATCAATATACCGGTCATGACAAAGATGGGGCTGAATATCAGCAAGAGGAAAAACCATAATTTCTGGCCAGTATTCATTTCGTCCTGTGGTGGCATGCTGGACTCATCGCAAAAAAAGTAATACCGTGGCATAGCCTTTGCCCATTCCAAATCATCCGCACCCCAAGTGAAAACGCTTTTTATCGTTTCCCAGGATGTCTTTCTGTTAGCAAAGATCTCAATTAACGGTGCTAATACGAAAATCACTGCTGCCACACGGTGTATGACTCTGCTCCATGAGTCTACTGCCAGAAAGCCGAGCGCCGGAATAAACAGGAAAAGGCCTGTGATAACCAGCAGCAGAAAGGCACCGCTGTGTACCCAGTGGAAGATTCGAGCCGGCTTTGCATATTTCTGAACCCGTTCCATAGCTAGTCCTCCATTTTCTTTAATCTTATTTCTGGGCTTTTACCTTGGCCTTAGATTCAGCCTCTTTATTAGCATTTGCTCTGGCCACCAGATAGTTAAGCCCCAATCCGGCAACAACTAGTCCAATAGCACCATATCCAAGAGGTTGGATAACATCTTGCCATGCTGTCGCAGTTGCCAGAACCTGCGGGTCAACAGGAAGGCCGTGCACCTCAGGAGGCTGAGTCAGCACATACATTACGTGCAACCCACCCAGTTCCTTCTCACCATAAAGATAAGCATCAGGGTAGGTTGTTTTCAACTCCTGGACTCGTTGCTTACCGATAGCTACTAATTCATCGCGGTCACCAAAAATTAGCGCATCGGTGGGACAGGTCTTCACACAGGATGGCTCCAGATCATTTGTAATTCTGTCAATACATAAACGGCACTTGTCGATTTTGCGTATGCCTGTAATATCATTGCCTTTAGCACGAGGCACATCAAAGGGACAAAACTCCACGCAGTAGCCACAGCCGCTGCACAGGTCTTTGTCATAAGCTACAAAGCCCAGCGGATGATGGTAAAGCGCTTTAGTAGGGCACACCCTAACACATGCAGCATCCGTGCAGTGCATACAACTCTGGCGGGTAAAAATCCAGTCGACCCCCCCGTTGCCGTTGTTTATCTCGTTGAACCTGATTTTAACCCAGGTATCGGCAGATAGGTCACGTGGATTCTCATAAGTCCCCCAGAACTCCGTCTTGTCGGCCTCAAGACCCCACCACTGTTTGCAGGCTACCTGGCAACCACGACAGGCGGTGCATTTGCTAGAATCATATAATATCGCTTTATCAGCCATTGTTTATCTCCTTTATGCTTTCCTCAAATTGACCAGAAAGGCTTTGTATTCCGGAATCATGGTATTGGCATCGCCCACGTGCGGCGTGAGCACATTAGCGCTGTCGCCCTTGGCAATGCCTGCGTAGCCCCAGTGCCAGGGCATACCGATCTCGTGGATGACACTGCCGTTGACATGGAGTGGTTTGAACCGTTTGGTGACAAGGGCTTTGGCCTCGATACTGCCTCTAGCCGATTCCACTATAACCTTATCGACGTTCTTAATCCCCAACTCATCTGCCAGCTCTTCGCTCATTTCAACGAACATCTCCGGCATTAATTCAACCAGCCACGGCAAATTTCTGGTCATGGGACCTGTCTGCCAGTGCTCAACCAAGCGATAGGTTGTTGCTATAATCGGATATTTCTCCGATGTGCCCCTCTGGCTATCGGCAGAAGCACCTTTGAGGAACACCGGGCTGATGTCAGTACCTGACATCTGGTTCTTCACCGGGCTCTCCCAGGGCTCGTAGTGCTCAGGGAAAGGTCCATCGGTGAGTCCCATTCCAAATAGCCGGGCAAATCCCTCATCTTTCATTATGAAAGGCCATTTGGTGGCAGCGGGGTCGACTGCCATCGGCGGCCAGCCACCATCTGGCACATCTCCAACCCACTTGCCATCCTGCCACCAGATTACCGGCTTCTCTTTATCCCAGGGCACGCCATTTAAATCAACCGAAGCCCTGTTGTAGATAATACGACGGTTTACCGGCCAGCACCATGCCCAATTAGGATACAATCCTACGTTGAAGGGGTCAGGAGTAAGATCGCGGCGCTTGAGCTTATTGCCGTCCGCTTCAGTGTACTGGTTGCAGTAAAGCCAGTTTCCTGAGGAAGTTGTACCGTCATCTTTGAGGGCAGAAAAACTTGCCATGAGTTTGCCTGTAGTCAGATCGTAACCATTTACTTCCTTCGCTACCTTATCTGAGCTGGCAGGGTGTCCATTGTCCCAGGCCAGCTTGGTAATAGCTTCAGCGTGTTTGCCACCGGCCTCGTAGAGCTCCTTCAATTTGAGCCCAAGCTCGTTCACAATGTCAAGGTCGGGAAGTGCATCGCCTGGTGCGTCGGCACCTTTGTAGCGCCACTGTGCCCAGCGTCCACTGTTGCTCACACTGCCTTCCTTCTCATAGTGACAGCAGGCGGGAAGCAAGAAAACCTCTGTCGTATTGTCAGCCGGATTGACTCCCGGTCTCTTCCAGAACACAGAGGTATCCGTTTCCCAAAGGTCGACACATACCAACCATTCGAGCCTATCTAAAGCTTCTCGCTCGAAGTTGGAATTTGGTCCGCCAACCGCTGGATTCTGTCCCCAGCAAATCAATCCCTTAATTATGCCTTCGTGCATCGCTTCGAACAGGTTGATGTGATAGTAATTTGAATTGCCGCTGGACTTTGGCAGATAACCGAAGCCAAAATCGTTATCCTTGGTTGCAGCATCGCCATACCAGGCTTTCAGCAGGCTTACGATGTATTTGGGGTAGTTCTGCCACCAGTTTGCGCTATTGGGATCCTTGCTCTTCGGGGTAGCTCTATCGAGATAGTCCTGTAATGTCTTGTCCTTATTCTGGGGCATGCTCAGGTATCCAGGCAGTATGTGTGCCAGGAGGCACATGTCAGTGGAGCCCTGCACATTGTGCTCGCCACGAAGTGCATTGATACCTCCACCGGTAACGCCGATGTTTCCCAGCAGGAGTTGGAGCATGGCATAAGAGCGAATGTTCTGTGAACCATAGGTATGCTGAGTCGTACCCATTGCATACATGATTGTGCCCGATTTACCTGTTTTCCCAGTAGCACAATAGGTCTGGCAAATCTCGAGGTAGACATCCTTCGGCGTGCCTGTGATAGCACAAGCCTTGTCCACATCATAGCGAGCAAAATGCTTTTTCAGCAGTTGGAATACACAATTGGGATCCTTGAGCGTCTTGTCCCGTTTTGGAATACCGTTCTCATCCACCTGGTATTGCCAGGTAGATTTGTTATAGCTTCTTTTGGCTTCATCCAGCCCCGAGAAAACCCCGTCCAGCTCTGCTGGTCCCTTAAAATCTGGATTCATCAGATGAGTGGCGTTGGTGTATTCTGTGACATAGACCATGTTGTAGTTATCGGGATTCTTCTCCATGTCATCCAGCACATACTTGATCATGCCGCCAATAAAGGCAATATCGGTTCCAGAACGTATTGGGGCGTAGATGTCCGCTCTTGCCGATGTGCGGGTAAAGCGAGGATCGACGCTGATAAGCTTGGCCCCATGCTCTTTGGCTTTCATAATATGCCCGAATGCGGCTGGGTGGTTCTCGGCACAGTTGCTGCCGATAGCCAGTATGCAGTCGCTGTTTGCGATATCATTCCAGTGATTGGTCATTGCGCCTCGTCCGAACGACTCTGCCAGAGCCGCTACAGTCGAGGAATGTCATATACGTGCCTGGTGTTCTAAGTACACCAGGCCAAGTGAACGCATTAACTTCGAAATCAGATAGCACTCTTCGTTGTCCAACGAAGCACCACCCAGACTGGCTATGCCCTCCGTGCGGTTAACAACATAGCCATCCTTATCTTTTTCTACCCAGGTTGAATCTCGCGTGTTCTTTATCCTTTTGGCAATCTCCGCGAATGCCCAGTCGTAGGATTTCTCTTCCCACTCTGTAGAGCCTGGAGCGCGATATCTTACCTTTCCCAGGCGCAGGGGGTTGTGAGCCGACAATTGATATTGGGCTCCGCCTTTAGCACAGGCTCCTCCCTGATTGATTGGGTGTTCGGGATCACCTTCCAGGTTGACCAGTACTCCATTCTCTGAGGCGACCAGAAACCCGCAGCCAACCCCACAATAGGGACAGATGGTGGTTGTCTCCCCGATTTTCTTGTGCAGTGGTATTTCTTGTGGAAGTCCCCCAGCCCCGGCAAGCTCTGGATTTATTAATCCAAAAACTGCCAGTCCACCGGCACCAGCCCCAGATAGCTTCAGAAATTCTCGCCGACTTAGTTCCATACAAAGCCTCCTTGCTTATTTGAAAATAGCCCAACGCACTAGGTAGTTTTACCTGAATAAACCAAGTAATTTTACCTAATAAAGTAGTCCACGTCAATCACCTCTGGGCTCTATTCTGAAAATTATTGAAAATCAATAATATGGGAACAATCAAGCCGAAAAGAGACAGTTTTGCACCGAAAAAAGTGGAGCCATTTTCCATCACCTCAATCCGCTCTATCTATCTTCACCGAAGAAAATCTGAGGATGACACAGCAGATATATTAAAGACCCGATTATCAAAAAAAATATAATCAGAACAGCCCATACGGCCTTTTTACCACCGAGCACACGATTTCTGTATGCCAGATCTTGAAGCATCATAAATGCCAGTACCCAGTGCGATATGCCAAGGATGACGATTTTGAGCAGGAATTGCCATTCCATTCACTTTATTCCCAGAAGGCTGCTGATATCGGAGAGACGACAATATTTAGTACGATCCATTCAAATAGCTAAAGTTGCCAAGTAATCAAAGTCAGTACGTTGATTAACAAAAGCAATCCTATACGACCGTTTATAAATTCACTTGTCTGCGACATTTTTTATTACAGATAATTGACAGACGGCACCATCCGTGTCGATATAAGGCAAAACAACCACTTGATATTTACCGCCATCGGTAAGCTCATATTCCATTTCTATAGCGGCGCCATCCCGCATATAGCTTAGTCTGCATATCTGCTGGCAAGGAGTACTCTTCTTATGTAAATAGCTATAACAATATAACCCCATCCCATCCCCGAACCTCTGCTTCATCCTGTCGTTCAGAAATCTGATTCTATAATCTGGACCTATAAGCAAAACACCGTCTCTTACTTCATCCAATGCTTTCAAATATTGTTCTCTTGCCTTTTCCATATATCTTCCAATTTTAATACGAGATTCTGACTCTCTTGCTATGAACAGACCTACCAAAGCTGCAATTACAGTGAATAGAGTTGCCCGGAGTAAGGGGTCCGGATAAGGCGATATGAATAAGGCGCGTGGCATGAATGCACTAATCATCAAGATAATCATGATAATCGTCGCCTTCATGCCAAAATAGTAGGCGGCGTACATTATGGGAAACAGGAAAATAAGCCTGTGTACATCGTGCACACCATAGAAGAAATTAAGTCTTAAAAATTCCCATCCGAAGAAGTCGGCTATCTCACCAAAATAATAGAATATGACAGATAGGGCAAAAATGAGAAATAGAAAATAGAACCTGCGGATATTAACTCTTCTCAACTTCTCTGGGCTGTATTTGTCTTCCATAGCATCCCTCTTCGCATGGGCTATACTGGTGCCTCGATAATCACTGTGGTGCCCCTGCCGGATTTAGACTCTATTTTAAAGCTGCCGCCTATTAACTGAATTCTCTCCTGCATCCCTGCCAGACCTAGCTTGCCATGTTTAACCAGGTCACCAGTCATTTCTGGAAATTCAAATCCTCTACCATTATCCTCAACGGTTATTGCAATCTTTTTTGTATTAAACTCTACCGTGACAACAGCATCAGTAGCTTGAGAATGTTTCCATACATTTCTCAGGGCTTCCTGGACTATACGAAAAAGCACAAGCTCCACCTCATCAGGTAAACGTTGACTGCCACCGCATATTTTGACCTTTACATTTATTCCTGCACTTTGCTCAATGTCGGATGCCAGCCACTCCAGTGCCGGCACGAGTCCCAGGCGATCAAGAGCAGGCGGACGCAGGTCCCTGCTCAAACGCCGCACGTTCTTCATTATATCATTTGTCCGTTGTCTCAGGTTTTCCAGGCTATATCTGGCGTCTTCAGATAAACCTCTCTCGTTAGAGGACACCTCGTCCAACTGGCGGGCGAGCACAACCAGTTCCTGAATAGTCTCATCATGAAGCTCTCGAGCAATACGACTTCTTTCTTCTTCCTGAGCTCTGGTTATCTGGCTCAGATAGAAGCGCAGGTTCTCTTGCATACGCTTTTCCTGAGTAACATCCCTGCCGATATGCTGAAAGCCACTGGGCTTGCCATCAGCCCTAATTACATTAGTAGTCAGCTTCAATATAGCCTCAGTCCTTTGTTTTGTGATTAACTTCTGCTCATAAGGTTGTGCTATGGCATCTCCGTTCAGCAGCCTGGCTCGCACGTCTCTTGCCAGACACAGGCTGTCCTCGTCCAGAAAAACTCTCACATTCATCCCCTCCAGCTCCTCTTCATCGTATCCGGTGAGCTTAGCTACTGCCCTGTTGGCTGAGATGATATTCCCATCCATATCGTGGACCCATATAGCGTCGTTGGCACTTTCGAATAGCTCTCGATATTTACGCTCAGAAGTACGTAGCTGCTCGGCAGACTCACGTGCTCTTTCATATAAGCGTGCATTCTCCACGGCAACACCAATCTGATTGCCGACAGCAATAAGCAATTCCACTTCGTCACGACGAAACTGACGGTGACTGCGCATGGCTGCGCAAATGGTCCCCATTACCCCCCTTGTGGACTTCAGTGGCACAATAAGCAATGATTTTAGATTTTCCTCACGCACCGCCATTTTGGTCACTCTGTGGTCAACAGAGGCATCCTCCACAAATGCCGGCACCCCCGTTTGTGCAACAGCTCCATTCAAACCTTCTCCTACTTTGAACCTCCCGATATTATCAATAAATGTTCGTGATAGCCCTTGATTAGCAGCCAGAAAAAGCTCGCTCCTCTCTTCATCTAAAAGAAAAATCAAGACAGCATCAGCATTCATAACATCCATTATATTTTCGGTGCTGCTTTTTAATATTTGGCTCAACTCAAGCGTCTCTGAGACCACGCCGGAAATCCGATTAAGCACACTGAGATGCATACGGTGTTCACGTTCCTTACGTAATGAACCAAAGGAAAGGGCTATCAGGCTGCCCACAACGAATACAGCGACTGTCTCAAAGATGGCATCGCTGGGATACAGCGAGATAGCAATAGCTCGAGGTAGCATGCAGGCTAGCGCCACAATCGAAGTGACCACAGCCCCAATCCACCCAAATAAAAAACCAGCCCAGATGATAGGTGCCAGATACAGGATTCGCTCAAAGGCGTGTCGCTCCAGGCCGAGATTAGTCATTAAATCTCTGAGGAAAGTCGGGTGACTCACGTTCTCCTGGTAATATGGAATTGTTATTAGCACCAGCACTACCACAAGAAGCCAAAAACCGGGATTAAGAATAACCTTCTTCAATCCACCTACCCATAGGTGCTTTATCTTTAGCATCGCTATTTCCCAAATATTCGAAGTTTACGACTCTCAGGCTCCGCCATCTAAAGTTACCCAACCTTGTTTCAGGGCATGCACCACAGCCTCGGTCCGTGAGCTAACCTGCAACTTATTGAATATGTTTGCCAGATGCCCTTGAACCGTGCGCACGCTCAAGCAAAGCTCATCAGCGATATCTTTGTTGCTCAAGCCTTTCGTCACCAGTTTAAGGACCTCCGTCTCCCGGTCGCTCAGCAATTCCGAGGACTTTTTAGTATCGACCTCGGCTGAAGGACGCGCAAAACGGTTCAAAACCTTCCGAGCAACTGCGGGGTGAAGGACAGATTCACCCGAGTACACTGCACGAACAGCATCAACTATCTCCTGTCCACGAACACTCTTTAACAGGTAGCCAGCAGCCCCTGCTTCAAGCAAGCTGAAAACAAATTGGTCATCATCATAAGCGCTCAAAATCAGCACAGTTATAGCAGGACAAAGAGTCTTTATTTGCCTGGTAGCCTCAATGCCATCTAATTTGGGCATGGCAACATCGATTATGGCGACATCCGGCTTGAAGCTAGTGGCAAGCCTTATTGCCTCTTCACCATCGCCAGCTTCGCCAATTACTTCCAGGTCCGATTCCTGCTCCAGAATACGGCGAGTGCTCTCTCGAACAAATGCATGGTCATCCGCAATCAGAATCTTGATCTTTTTCAACTTATACCTTCACCTCCTGCCTGCGTACATTATAGCAGACTCGCATTTATGAGCATAAGCATATTTGCCTATGCGCCGACCATCCCGACTAAGCCTAAATGCTTCTCACTGCCTTATTTTTATCGGGTGTTTCCAACAAATGAAACTGGGTATTCCAGCGGAAGTCAGTCTAATAATATATATGATAACCTTATATCGGGAACAAAAGAAAGGAGGTACATACCATGCAGTGGGAATTTATAGTAGCCTTAATAATAGCAATACCTGTGATCCTGTTCCCGGTAGCATTTATCTGGTATCTCAACATCGGTGGCATTTACCATGCCATTCAAGAAGCACGGAAACGCCGAGTTGCACATGAAGAGAAGGACAGGATAACGGCCGCAGCTAAATAATATGCGGCTGTCTAGGCAAAATAGCGAAAATTATACGCTAAACGCAAATGAAAGGAGGGCATAAACATGGAATGGCAGATTATACTGGCGATAGTGTTAGCAATACCCTTAATCGTCTTGCCGGCAGCGTTTATCTGGTACATGAACGTTAGTGGTCTATATCAGGTAATGCGAGATGCGCGCGAACGGCAGAAGAAGAGAGTTCGAGCATTGAAAGCCGCCGGAGAGCCCGTCCGAAGATAATGAAATTACCGCCATTTGTTAGGGAGAAAAAGCCGGCGTGGGACTGCTAGAAGCAAGAATTATAATGCAGTGGTAGGCAAAGAGAGGGTTTTAGCCCCCTCTTTGCCTTGCTCATATAAGAAAATAGCAATATAATGTATCTGGCTATCCGTACCATAACAACAATCAGCAAAACGATTAACGCGAAGGTTGGTGCACAATGGAGACAAAAATACCAGGCGGCAATACTCTAGTACGAGAAATCTCGGCTCTGCCAGGTGGCGAAGGAATCAACCTGTGCATTCAATGCGGTACCTGTTCTGCATCTTGTCCCAATGCCAGCAGAATGGAATATGCACCCCGAGAGCTTATCGCTCTAGCTCGGGCTGGTATGCATGACGAAATTCTCTCCAGCAACTCTATGTGGTTCTGTCTATCTTGTTATCTTTGTACCGCGCGCTGCCCCAGAGGAATCAAAATAACCGACATGATGCACGCCTTAGAGTGCATAGCTGTCCGCCATCAATTGAGCAATGCCCGCACACGAACTCCCGCAATGTACAGAAGCTTCAGCGACTTCGTGTATAGCATCGGAAGCGTCCCTGAGGTGGGATTCATGACCCGGTTCTATCTCCTGAGCAATCCATTGCGTGCCCTTAAGTTGATACCCGTAGCACTCAGCCTGCTCAAACATGGGCGTCTGTCTGTAAAAGCCAGGAGATTGAAACCGGAGGCAGAGCGCCAGCGTAGGGCAATTCTAGACAAGGCTGAAGAATTGGAAGGAACGCTATGAAATATTATACCTATTTCCCTGGCTGCTCGGCATCGCACGGCGGAGCCAAAGCCTATGACCAGTCTGCTCGGGCGGTAGCCAAGGCTCTTGATATAGAGCTCATTGAATTGGACGATTGGAACTGCTGTGGGTCTACACCTTACACTTCTGTTGACGAGCTGGCTTCATTGTGTTGCTCAGCTCGCAATTTAGCTCTGGCTGAGAAAAGAGGCTTTGATATGGTAACACCATGCAGTGCCTGCTATGTTATCCTGAATAGAACCAACTTATCCCTAAAAGAATACCCCGAACTGAAAGCTAAAGTGGACGAGGCTCTGGCGGCTGGAGGCCTGGAATATCGTGGAACTGTTAAGGCGCGTCACCTCCTTGATGTCTTCGTGAACGATGTGGGCTATGATGAAATCGCATCCAAAGTCGCAAGTAGCCTCGCCGGGCTAAAAGTAGCCCCTTACTATGGCTGCCAGATAGTACGACCTGGACCAGGCTTTGACCACCCAGAATACCCCCAATCACTGGACCGTCTGGTGGAGAGCCTGGGTGCTGAAGCTGTGCCATTCCCTCTCAAGGCTCGCTGCTGCGGCGGCTCTCTAATAATATCTGAAGAAGACCTTGCCCTGGAATTGATTCATAAACTCCTTGAAAACGCCTCCAGCAATGGCGCCCAGTGCATTGTCACAGTCTGTCCGCTTTGCCAAACTAATTTGGATGCCTACCAGAACCGGGTCAACAAGAAGTTTAAAACCAGGTTCAACATCCCTATCTTATTCTTCACCCAGCTTATGGGTCTTGCCTTCGGAATTGATGGCAAAACCTTAGGTCTCGAAAAGTGCATAATCCCAGCTGAAAAAGTTCTGGCTAGCCATCTTAGAAAATAACAAGGAGGGCCGAATGGAACCAAAAATAGGCGTTTATGTGTGCCACTGTGGAACCAATATAGCTGGTACGGTAGATGTAGAAAAGGTAACTGAGTTTGCCAAAGGTCTACCATCAGTCGTTGTAGCGCGTAACTATAAATTTGTGTGCTCAGACCCGGGTCAGGAGTTAATAAAGAGCGACATCAAGGAACTGGGTGTCAACCGTGTTGTCGTAGCGTCATGCTCACCACGACTGCATGAAACAACCTTCAGGCGCGCTATCGCCAGCGCCGGCCTGAACCCCTACTTCTTTGAGATGGCAAACATACGCGAGCAATGCTCCTGGGTTATAGAAGACAAGGAGGCAGCAACAGAAAAAGCTAAAGCGATGGTGAGTGCCGCCGTCAGACGTGTCTTCTACCATCAACCACTGGAAACCAGGGAGGTTCCGGTCAACCCTAACACTCTGGTTGTTGGTGCCGGCATTGCGGGAATACAAGCAGCGTTGGAGATCGCTGATGCTGGTCACAAGGTTTACCTGTTGGACCGAGAGCCCTCTATCGGTGGTCACATGGCGCAGCTTGACAAGACCTTTCCCACCTTAGACTGTTCTGCCTGAATACTCACACCGAAGATGGCCTCGGCGAGGTCACACGAAAACATCGAGCTGATGACTTATAGCGAAGTCATGGAAGTATCAGGTTATGTGGGTAATTTCAAGGTCAAAATAAGAAAGAAGCCACGCTATGTGGACGCAAGCAAATGCACCGGCTGTGGCACCTGTCAGGATAAATGTCCTGTCAAAGTGGATAACGAATTCGATGTTGGTATTGGCAAAAGGAAAGCAATCTATACACCATTTCCACAAGCAGTGCCGAATGTGCCGGTCATTGACCGCGAGCAGTGCACCTACTTTATCAAGGGCAAATGTCGCGCCTGTGAAAAGTTCTGCGAGCCCAAGGCAATTGACTTTGAGCAAACAGAGAAGATAGTTGAGCTGGATATTGGCTGCATCATAGTTACCACTGGCTTCGATAACATGGAGCCTTCCGCAATGCTGCAATTTGGTTATGGAAAATATGATAACGTAATCACTGGTCTCCAATTTGAGAGGATGAGCAATGCTTCAGGTCCAACCGGAGGCAAGATAGTGCTAAAAGATGGCTCAGAGCCAACAAGTATAGCCATCCTGCACTGTATTGGCAGTCGCGATATAAACTACCACGAGTACTGCTCCCGGGTATGCTGCATGTACTCGCTCAAGTTCTCTCACCTCCTGAGGGAAAAAATTCCTGATTCAGAAATCTACCAGCTTTATATCGACCTGCGTTGCTTTGGTAAAGGATACGAGGAATTCTATAACCGCATTCAGAAAGAGGGAGTTAACTTCATACGAGGACGGGCTGCCGAGATTACTGATATTACCGAGACACCTGAAGAAAAAGGGAAACTGGTAGTACTCTGTGAGGACACTTTAATCAGTCGCCAGAGACGCATCCCTGTTGATATGGTGGTTTTAAGCACCGCCCTAGAGCCGAGAGCTGATGCCGGCGAAGTAGCCAGGCAATTCTCCATCAGTAGAAGCAAAGATGGGTTCTTCATGGAAAAGCATCCCAAGCTTGACCCAATAGCTACGACAACAGATGGCGTTTATATTGCTGGCTGTTGCCAGGGACCAAAAGATATTCCTGACACAGTGGCGCAGGCATCAGCAGCCGCAGCTCGAGCCCTCGCCATAATAAGCAAAGGCAAGGTTGAGATAGAAGCAGCTACAGCATTTGTTCAAGAGCAACTTTGCTCTGGATGTAAAACTTGCATCTCACTCTGCCCCTACAACGCGATCTCCTTTGATGACGAGAAAAAAGTCTCTATCATAAACGAAGCCCTGTGCAAGGGATGTGGTACCTGTGCTGCAGCTTGTCCCAGCGGCGCTATCACCAGCAGACATTTCACCACCGAACAGATTATGGCACAGCTAGAAGGAGTGTTGATATGAGTTTCGAACCTAAAATACTAGCCTTCCTATGCAACTGGTGCTGCTACGCCGGAGCTGACCTGGCAGGTACGACTCGGATAAAGTACGCACCTAACGTGCGCGCGATTCGCGTCATGTGCAGCGGGCGCGTGGAGCCCACCTTTATCCTCAAAGCCTTTAATCTTGGGGCAGACGGGGTTTTGGTAGGTGGCTGACACCCCGGTGAATGCCATTACCTGGAAGGTAATATAAAAGCAGCCCGGAGGATGTCTCTACTCAAAAAAATGATGTCTCAGCTTGGCATCGAGGACGAACGCCTGAGGCTGGACTGGGTCTCGGCATCAGAAGCCGAACGCTTTGCCCAGATTGTCAATGAAATGACAGAACAACTCAGAAAATTGGGGCCATTTTCGCCAGGGAATGGAGGGGGCAATGTCTAAGCTAAAATTAGCGCTTTACTGGGCAGCAAGTTGCGGTGGCTGTGAAATCGCCCAGCTATTAATTGGCGACAAAATCCTCAAACTGGCTGAAGCGGCTGACATAGTATTCTGGCCGGTAGCCATAGATGCCAAGTACAAAGACGTTGAAGCCATGCCTGATAAAAGCATAGATGTCTGTTTATTCAACGGAGCCATCAGAACTTCAGAGCAGGAACATCTGGCAAAAATGCTACGTGAAAAGTCAAGGGTGATGATTGCCTATGGTGCCTGCGCCTCTGAAGGTGGTATCCCCGGCTTGGCTAACCTGTTTAACCGGCAGACGATTTTCGACCGGGTTTACTTAGAAACTCAGTCGACAGATAACAAGGAGAAAGTTGTACCCCAGACAAAATACAAGGTTCCAGAAGGTGAGCTCACAATTCCTGAGTTCTACGATACTGTCAGGACTCTCGCCCAGACGGTGGATGTTGACTATACCATACCCGGTTGTCCCCCGGAAGCCAAAACGACCTGGCTGGCATTAGAAGCCCTCATCGAAGGCAAGTTACCACCCAGGGGTACCGTTATCACCCACAACGCCAAAGCGGTATGCGATGATTGCCCTCGGAAGAGAGATGTTAAGAAGATAAAGAAATTCTACAGAACATTTGAGATTATTCCTGACCCTGAAATATGCCTGCTGGAGCAGGGCCTTCTTTGTGCCGGCATCGCCACCAGAGGCGGTTGTGGAGCTCCCTGCCCACAGGCTAATATGCCCTGCACCGGCTGCTACGGCCCGGTAGATGGAGTAGTCGACCAGGGAGCACATTTCTTGAGTGGTGTGGCTTCGGTCATTGACTCCAATGACCCATCTGAAATCGACAAAATCATTGCTGATATCCACGACCCGGTGGGCACCTTCTATCGCTACAGCTTGCCTGATTCGCTACTGAGGAGGGCTAGAACAAAATGAAAAAGATAACCATAGACCCTATCACCAGGCTTGAAGGCCATGGCAAAATAGAGATATTCCTCAATGATGCTGGCGAGGTGGAAAATTCTTACTTCCAGGTCCCGGAACTCAGAGGCTTCGAGAAATTCTCCGAAGGGCGGCTGGCTGAGGATATGCCTCAAATCACCCAGAGAATATGCGGCGTCTGTCCCGAAGCCCACCACATGGCGGCAGCCAAAACTCTGGACGACCTGTTCCACGTTGACCCACCAGGCCCAGCCAAAAAACTGCGCGAACTACTTTATAGCGCCTTCTATGTTACTGACCACACCACCCATTTCTACATTCTGGCTGGTCCCGACTTCATCATGGGCCCGGAAGCCCCCGTAGCAGAACGCAACATACTGGGAGTCATCGCCAAGGTCGGACTTGAGCTGGGCGGAGCCGTTATTAAGACCCGTATGCAAAATCACCACATCATCCACATGCTTGGCGGCAGAGCTGTTCATCCTGTCTTCGGCTTGCCCGGCGGCGTCAGCAAGGGTCTCAATGAAGATGAAAGGAAAGAGGTCGAGCAAATAGCCAGGGACTCCGTGGAATTTGCCATGCTATCTCTAAAGGTCTTCGATGACATCGTCCTCAAGAACAAAGAGTACCTTGATATGGTTCTCAGTGACGCCTATACTCACCGCACCTATTACATGGGCATGGTTGACGAAAAGAACAGAGTCAACTTCTACGATGGCAAAGTCCGAGTTGTTGACCCTGACGGCAAGGAGTTTATTAAATATGCGCCCCGGGAATACCTTGAGCATGTCGCCGAACGCGTAGAGCCCTGGACTTATGTCAAGATACCCTACCTCAAGAAGGTCGGCTGGAAAGGCTTTGTCGACGGCAAGGATAGCGGTGTTTTCCGGTCAACTCCTCTCTCCCGGCTTAATGCCGCTGATGGTATGACAACACCACTAGCCCAGGAAGCCTACGAGCAATTTTTCTCGACTTTGGGCGGTAAGCCCGTACACCAGACTTTGGCGACTCACTGGGCTCGGCTCGTTGAGCTTCTCTACGCTGCCGAAAGACTGCTGGAACTGAGCAAAGACCCTGAGATTACCAGTACTAATATCCGTACCATCCCCACAGCTACTCCGGACGAAGGCATTGGCATTGTCGAAGCTCCCAGAGGTAACCTGATACATCATTATATTACCGATGAGAAAGGAGTAATCAAGAAAGCCAATTTAATCGTTGCTACGGTCAATAACATTGCTGCCATCAACATGTCCATCAAAAAAGCAGCCCAGTCCCTCATAAAACCTGGCAAAAAGATAACTGAAGGGCTGCTTAACCGCATCGAGATGGCCTGGCGTCCTTATGACCCATGCCTTGGTTGTGCTACCCATACTCTACCGGGACAGGCGCCAATGGAGGTCGTTATATATAACAGCAAGGGAGAGGTAATAGAAAGTTTAAGCCGTTAACCTCTACCCATAGCCAGTTAGGGAATAATTTAAGTTCCACAAGTGGGCAGAAAAACGAAGACACTGATATTGGGAATGGGTAATTCACTCCTCAGCGATGATGGAGTAGGTCTGTGTGTTGTAGCCGAACTGAAAAACAGGCTTGACCAAGCAGAGATAACCATCTTGGAGACCGGCGTCGCCGGTCTCAGCCTTTTGGACCTGCTGGTTGGCTACGACAGAGCCATCATCATTGATGCCATTCAGACAATAGATGGAAAGACGGGGCAAATTTACCGGCTCGGTCCAGAAGCCTTTGATACTACGCGCCGAACAGCCACGTCTCACGATGTTGACCTCACCACCGCTCTGGAGTTCGGCAAAAAAGCAGGCCTTGCCATACCTCAGGAAATAGTTATCTTCGCCATAGAGGCTTCAGATGTAAGCACCTTCAGCGAAGAATGTACGCCAGAGGTTAGAAAGGCAATCCCCACCTGCATCGAAATGGTCCTCCAGGAACTAAAAAGGGGGTGACCGCTTCTCAGCCATCACCCCCTTGAAACTTGAAAAAGGAGGGGAAATTATCACCATTTTTCCTGGGATAACCTGGAAGTAAGCCAGGTACGCAATGGTTCATCTAGCGTACCAACCCTGGATTCCAACCAGCGGACGTCTCCACTCTCCAGCGCAGCTTTTGCTTCTGGCGTTAGATTATAAGCCCGGAGAGCTTGATTGGGATTATCCGCCAGTTTAGCCAGGAACTTATTGTCATCTCTAGCTTTAGCTAACACCGATATGAGTGCCCTGGTTTCTTCATCCAGATGGGTCGCCTGTTGAGGTTGCATATATGGTCTGGAGAATATACCTGTAAGCCAGGATCTGGCAGCAACTGCTTCAACAGCACGTTCCTTGCGAAGGTACGCGAGCCAATATATACTGCCTACAAATGTGCCGCCGACGATATTGCCCAGAGTAACCGGAACCAGATTCCCGACAAAGCCGGCGACATTGAGATTGGCCACCTGGCTGGCAGTTACACCGGCAACCTCAAGAACTTTGGCCTGCCCTGCCATAGCTATTCCCATTGGAATGAAATACATATTTGCTATGCTGTGCTCAAAACCGCAAGCCACGAAAGCTGTTATCGGAAATAATATGGCAAATACCTTATCAACAGTGGAACGAGCGCCAAAACAGAGCCAGACAGCTAGACAGACAAGTATATTGCACAGTATTCCACGCGCAAAAGCTGGCCAGAACATCAGATTGACTTTAGCATTGGCGATTGACAGGGCGTTCACACCCACTTTATAGCCATCCAGCACCCAGAACTGGCTGTAAAAGACCACAACTACTAAGAGCAATGAACCAATGAGATTGGTGAAATAAACGATGCCCCAATTTTGAAACATCTGAGATAGCCTTATTTTGCCACTGGCTCGGCTGGCCACCATAAGAGCATTGCCGGTAAACAGCTCGGCTCCAGCCAACACCACAAGAATAAGTCCTAGACAGAACACAACTCCGCCAAGTAGCTTGGTCAGACCAAAACCAATCTGTATATCGGTGGTAACCAGAGTGCAGAACATGGCTCCCAAACCGATGAAAAACCCGGCTAATATTCCCAGAAATGAAATAGTCCAGATGTTGCCGTTTCCCTTGGTTACACCCACAGACTCCATCTTCACCGCCATCTCTGCAGGTGGTCTGCAGTCAGTAGTGGCACAGACTTTCAGCTCTTCCAGGGCAGTCTGCAAGCGAGATGCCTCGAGTACTGGGGATTTCTCAGTATCCAACTTTTGCATTTCCTTGCCCGATGACTTCAAGGCTGACATAATTCCATTCTCTCTTTACCACTTCTCCTGAGACATTCGATGCCACAGCCAGGTTGACAGGCGCTTGTCCAGTTTGCCTACCCAGCCCTCAATCTTCTGGATATCGCCGCTAGCCAATGCCGCTTTCTCTTCCTGTGTCAGCGTATAATATTCCTTGAGAGCTCCATGAGGGTCCTCCGACAAACGGGCCATGAACCCGGGCTCATCGGCTGCTCTTGCCAGCACCGACAATACCGCCCATCTCCCAGCCAAACCCTCTTTCGGTACAACTGTAGGCGCATTGATCAGTCTTTCAAGTACTTCGTGAGTAGTTTCCTCGGTCTTGTTACGGATCTCCCTATCCATTTTGACACCTCCTTCTATATTTTGTTTTCCACCCTAAATATAGCAACCATGAAGGTATTTCTCATCGTTCTTCAGATCTAATTACTATTGGGCTTTAGGTATGTACAAAAGTATCACGCTAGCCAAACAAGCGATACTACCATGGGGAACCCGGTGAAAGCTAAAACCGATAGTGTTTTGGCCATTGGTACTAGTTCTTTTGGACCCCAAAATTTGACAACGATTTAACACTATTTTAGAATGCGAAAAGAAAAAGGGAGTGGGCAGTGACAAATATGGCGTGTTCGGCTATTACGTCAAGGGGGCAAGGCAGAGGCTCGGGGTCAACTGCTTACAAGATTGTTTGTCACCGCCCACTCGGTACCCTCCTCTATTAAGGCATCACACCTGCGAGTTAGTTAAGTCAATGCCACCGAGTTTAACAGTTAATTCCAGATTACCTTGCTCGTATTTATTTGTTAATTCAACTCCTGGCTCTCCAGGATATTTAAAGCAGCCAAACAGCTAAACTATACTTTTAACCTTCTACTTGGAAATCAAGCCGATAGGGAACACCCACCTTCCGAACTTGTCGCACAATACCACAGCTGCTGAGCCATAGACTGCTGCAGCGCCACAGAAAAGTCCTTCTACTCCTGCTACCACTGCTGGCAGCGCACCAAAAAATACGGCTGCAAGCAAAAAAAACAGTATCGTCAAAGTTGCGAACACGAATATATGCATAACGGACATCTTAAAGGTGCCTATAGTCATATAGCCTGTAAATATACCCCAGCATATGAACAGCCACGCCAGTCCAGAGTTATCCAACTCTACCACGCCAGTCCACTGGAGTAAAAAGTAAAAGCTCAACCCTAGCCAGAACAAGCCATATGAAGTGAACGCAGTCAGACCGAAAGTGTCACCGCGGCGAGCGTCTATTATGCCGGCAATAACCTGAGCCACACCACCCCAGAAAAAGCCGTATACCAGCGGCAGTGTGCCCTGAATCAAACCGAGATTGTGTATCTGTAGCAAAATAGTATTCAGTCCGAACCCGGCTAATCCCAAAGCTCCTGGATTAGCCCACTGAACATCATTTTGAACCATCACCTTTGCCATATAGAATTGCCCCCTTCTTTATATTTTGTAACTTGCTTTTGCTGGTCTCGACCAAAGGCAAGCCGGACCGGCAATAAAAATTTTAAATCCTCTCCTCCACCAGCACGTCGACCACCGAGGGCTCAGCCAGAGTACTGGTATCACCCAGCTGTTCCACATCACCAGCAGCAATCTTGGTCAATATCCTCCTCATAATCTTGCCGCTTCTGGTCTTGGGCAACGCATCAGCAAACTGAATCTTGTCCGGTGTTGCTATAGGGCCAATCTCTTTGCGAACATGAGTTACCAGTGCTTTTTTGAGCTCCTCAGACTTTTCTACACCAGTCTTGAGAGTAACATAAGCGTAAATACCCTGCCCTTTTATCTCATGGGGCATACCTACAACCGCGGCTTCTGCCACCTTCTCGTGAGATACCAGAGCACTTTCGACCTCTGCTGTGCCTATGCGGTGACCTGACACATTGATAACGTCATCTATACGGCCCATTAGCCAGTAGAACCCATCCTCATCTACCCTGGCTCCGTCTCCTGTTGTATACACGCCAGGAAACCGAACAAAGTAAGTCTTCTTGAATCTCTCCGGGTCACCGTAGACCCGCCGCATCAGCCCCGGCCAAGGTTTTTTAATCACCAGGTAACCACCTTCATTCACATCAGCAACAGAACCATCTTCTCTTAGTATTGCTGGTTCGATTCCCGGAAATGGCAATGTGGCTGAACCTGGTTTAAGCGGAGTAGCACCAGGTAAAGGAGTGATTAATACTCCGCCCGTTTCGGTTTGCCACCAGGTATCTACAATCGGACGTTTACCTTTACCTATTACATTGTAATACCAGATCCAGGCTTCAGGATTTATGGGCTCCCCTACCGTGCCCAGAATGCGCAAGGAGCTCAAATCATGCTTATTAGGCCAATCATCTCCCTCTCTCATTATCGCCCGAAGAGCAGTTGGGGCAGTGTAGAAAATGCTGACCTGGTACTTTTCGACAATATCCCAGAACCTATCCGGATGGGGATAATTTGGCACCCCCTCAAACATAAGAACCGTTGCTCCATAAGATAAGGGGCCATAAACGATGTATGAGTGCCCGGTCACCCAGCCAATGTCCGCTGTGCACCAGAAAGTGTCTTCTTCTTTCATGTCAAAAATCCACTTAAAGGTTTGGTAGCAGTACAGGAGATAACCTGCTTGAGTGTGGAGAACTCCCTTTGGCTTCCCTGTGCTCCCGCTGGTATACAGTATAAATAGAGGATCCTCAGCATCCATGACCTCAGGCTCACAATGCGCTTTAACGCCATCTGCAGCCATCTCATCATCCCAAGAATAGTCTCGACCCTCTTTCATGGCTACTTCAATATTAGCTCTCTTGACCACTATCACATCTTTTACTGCAGGACAGGCTGCAAGGGCTTCATCTGCGTTGTCCTTACTCCGGATAATCTTCCCTCCACGATAGTAACCATCTACACAAATAAGCGCCGTCGACTCGCAGTCCAGCATCCTATCTCTCAAGGCATCAGCGCTAAAACCTCCGAAAACAACACTGTGAATAGCGCCTATCCTGGCACAGGCCAGCATTGCAATCGGAAGCTCCACAATCATGGGCAAATAGATGGATACTCTATCTCCTTTTTTAACACCATGCCTCTTCAGCACATTAGCAAATTTGTTGACCTCCCTGTAAAGCTGTTGATAGGTCAGTATCTTGGTATCACCGATATCACCCTCCCAGATCAACGCCGCTTTATTTCTTCTCCATGTCATGACGTGTCTATCCAAACAATTGTGACAAACATTTAGTTTACCCCCCACAAACCACTCATGCTTTCCCTCCTTGAAATCCTCAACAAGCACCTTGTCCCATTTTTTGTACCAGTCTAGCTGCTCCGCCATCTCACCCCAGAATCCCTCAGGGTCGCTAATAGACCACTGATATACTGCCTTATACTCAACCAGATTCCTGACATACGCACCGTCACTAAGTTCCTCTGGAGGATTGAAAACTCTTTTCTCACCCATCATCGAGGTGATTGTTTTAACATCTGCCATCACTCAAACTCCTTTCTAAGCTTGGGTATTTCCAACTACCTGATTTACACCTGGGAAGTAACACCCAGTAACTGGGCATATGCCTGGCGCAGTCTGGTCGCTACCACACGCGCTATTCCCCTGGATATTCTGCAGCCTATCTCAGGCTTGGTAGTGCACAAAGAGGATAATTCTTTCCCGTCAAACGCCAGCACCTTTGTCTTCTCTAGAGCTTTCACTGTAGCCGTGCAAACATATGGATCAAGCATAGATGACCAACCGAATGCCTCAAAGTCGGCCACGGCTTGAACCTGGCGTTGGGCAAGCGGCCCGACTTCCAGAATAATCCCCACCGTGCCATTCTCAATCACGTATAGTTTTTCCTCCTTGCGGCTCTGCTTACAGATAATCACTCCCGCCTCAAACTCTGTAGACTCGCACATTTTCTCTACTTCACGAAGCTGCTTGTCATCCAGAGCCCTGAACACTTCGCATTTCCTCAACACATCGAATTTCTTCATTTTTTCTGACCTCCTTTATTTTTCGCCTCTGACGTAATAACCAATCTATACTCAGCTGCTACGCAGCTGCATTACATTACCCTCAGCCACAACAGCCAGTCCCATCCATAGACCTATCTTCCCTGTGGCTGGACCGCAGCCTTAATACCCTTTGAGCAGCAGTATAAAGGCCACGCAAACTCAAAAACAGGAAAAATGCTGCGATACATAGGACAATAGAAACCACGAAACCTGCGACTGGAATAAACTGCAAACTCACTGTTTCCATTTCCTACCATTTCTCCTGTGACAGTCTGTACAACAGCCAGGTTGACAAACGCTTGTCTAGCTTGCCCACCCAACTCTCAATCTTCTGTATATCGCCGCTGGCTAGAACCGCCTTCTCTTCACTGGTCAATGTGTAGTATTCCTTAAGCGCTACATGAGGGTCATCAGCTAGGCGGGACATGAACCCAGGTTCATCAGCTGCCCTGGCCAGCACAGATAATATCGTCCACCTGCCAACTAACCCGTCATTGGGAACAACAGTAGGCGCCTTTATCAGCTCTTCTATCGCTTCGGCAGTTCCTTCCGCGTTTTCACGAACACGCTTGTCCATTACAGCGCCCCCCCCCCTTTGGATTTTGACTCAATCTTCAGGTCTAATCTATCAATTACTGGATGGGCTCTCATCGGTCTTTAGCTCTAATTTCAATAGTACTTTGGACTATATCTCAATAAACGGCGCTCGGAAGGGCTTGACCATATGATTATTGAGGGCATAGCCGACCATGACACCAGGCATGAAACAGTCAACCATAGTGCAGATGAATGGGTTAGAGGTGATGTTCACACTAACTATATCGAGAACATTTGGAGCTTGCTTAAACGCTCTCTTGTCGGTTCGTATCATAAGGTCTCTAAAAAGCATCTCGAAGCCTACCTTGACGAACTAGAATGGCGATTTAACAATCGTGATAATCCATATCTGTTCAGGGATACATTGTTGAAGCTAATCAAGTCTGATAACCTCGAATATAAAGAGTTGATTACTTCGGCTTAACCCAAGTAAGGTCATCTGCTTTTGAGCCAACCTTAAATTGCCTAGTGATAATTCTAGGTTCTCCATCTACAATAAAGTTAATAACGGCCTGATAATACCCTGGGCTAATATCTATCATTGCCCGAAGTCTGTCAGGAGGTACAACTGCTTTTCTATCCTTGGTATCCCATAAAATTAACATGAAACTAGCAGCAACGCTAAATGTAGGCGGTAGCGCTACTCTGTAATTTCCTAAATCAGTTGGGTCATCACTAGAATATATTCTAGCGTCACGAATAGCATCTATTATTTTGCCACTCCCAAATTCTCGAATCCTAAATTGTATTTCCAGACTTTGAATACCGCCTCTTCGAATCCCAAGTTTTTTTAATAACCGATTTTTAATTGGTGGATTACTTAAAAAGATTACTAAAGACCTCTTATCTTCTTCCACATTTCTTTCAAATTCTACTTTTAGAAGAGGTTTACCCCAAAACATTTGAAAGATACTAGGAGTGGCCATTGCTATACCAACCCCCGCCATAACAATCCCAACCCATTCCCAATTATCGGGAAATATCCCGAAGAAACCCCTAAGTGCAAGAAATATAAGGCCCAAAACAATGAGAACAATAGCGAAAAGTAATACCATACCCCTATTCTACCACAAAGGTATTGACAATTCGTTCGTGCAGTAGCATCATACGTGATGGTGACACGGCGACTAGCCTCATAGGTCGCCACAAACGCCGACTTAAGGGCTTTCAGCTTTCTTGGAACTTGGGCTGATGCCCAAGAAAGGAGGCGTGAATGGCCAAAACCGAGAAGGGCAAAAAGATTGTCCCAGTCAAGCCATATAAACGAAAAGTTAATGGCAAGGTTAAAGTGAAGGGACATAGGCGCTCCACCCCTAACTAGACAAGGCAACCCAGTCGCCGTGCCACCCGAAGAATTTGTATCTACACTTGCATCAAGTATATAAGCCCGGATTATTGTTTCTTTCAGGTAATATACCTTATAATTGGTATTAAAGTGGCTGGGGGTTGTACATAATGAAGACGAAGATCAGAATTTTAATTGCCGATGACCATCCGCTGTTGCGCGAAGCGCTATGCCAGGTATTTTCCAATCAAAAAGACATGGAGGTAGTTGGCCAGGCAAACAACGGCGAAGAAGCTATCAACCTGACTTCCCAACTGAAACCAGATATTCTAGTCATGGATATTATGATGCCGAAGCTTGATGGGCTTGAGGCTAGTCGACAGATTAAGAAAATTGCTCCCAACACAGCTATATTGATTCTCACTGCCTATGATGACGATAATTATGTCCTTGGATTACTGGAAGCTGGAGCAACTGGTTACTTGCTAAAGAGCGCTCGAGGACAGGACCTGGTGGAAGCCGTGAGAGCTATAAGAGCCGGCGAATCAGTACTCCATCCTAAAATCATTGAGAGGCTGCTTAAACAAGCCATGGCTAAACCGGCAGAAGGCGTAGACCGCAAGATAAAGGATATTCTCAGCGACCGGGAGACGGAAATGATGAAGCTGCTGGCTACCGGAATGAGCAACAAAGAAATAGCCGAAAAACTATGTCTCAGCCTGCGCACTGTCAAGGCTCACATGTCAAATATTTTCACCAAGATGAATGTCGCTTCGCGAAGCGAAGCCCTGGTCGAAGCCCTTAGAACGGGGCTGCTTACATTACAAGACATCAAGCAAGAGGATTCTTCAGAAGAGTAGAATCTACCTATAATTTAACAAATATGTCTGACAAATAAATAGACCGGGAGGAACTTTCGCAGCAATGTCAAAAAGATGGCGTATATTCCACATATGTCTTCTAACTTTGCTCCTCTCGGTTCTGACTATATCCCACTACCACGAGCTTCTGGCTGGGATACCTGTAATAGGCAATATATCTATTAGTTCGTTGCTTGGTTTATCAAGGCTTACCTTCGAGCGATTCATCTACATCTTTCTGGTAATCTATGCTGGCTGGTCACTGGGAATAAAGGCCGGCATTGCTGCATGGCTGGTATCTGCCCTAACTATGCTGCCTCGTGCACTGTTTATATCTACCTGCCCCATGGATGCCCTGACCGAGAGTATCTCTGCGCTTACTATCAGCGGCTTAAGCCTTGCGCTAATTCAAATGCGTCGGGGATGGCGTAGACAACAGAAAAAGCTGCGTGGAATTAAAGTAGCCCTGAAAACATCCCAGGAAAACTACGAGGAGCTTTTTACTAATGCCAGCGACGCCATCTGGGTTCATGACCTCAACGGAAATATAATAATAGCCAACAAGGCTTGCGAGAAGCTAAGCGGCTACCCAATAGACGAAGGAGTAGGTAAAAGCGTCTCCGAATTTATGTCCCCCGACGCGCTGAGTATAGCAGGAGAAATCAAAAACAGGTTTATGAAAGGACAGGCCATAGACCAGCGCTACGACCAGAAATTGATTAAAAAAGATGGCTCCGAAGCCATGCTGGAATTGTTTACCCGCCTGATCAGAGATGATGACGGCAAGCCCATCGCCTTTCAGAATATCGCTCGTGATGTGACTGAGGAAAGAAGGCTGCGGGACAATCTCCGATTTCAAATTCATAAAACTCTCATGGCACAGGAAGAAGAGCGAAAACGCATTGCCCGGGAACTCCATGATGATGTTGCCCAGTCTATATTGTTATTGTCACGTAAAGTTGACGTCATTTTATCCGAAGACGCTTGCAATATGCCAAAAACCGCCATAAACGAATTAGAACATATACAGAAAATAGCCAACGAGACCTACAAAAGTCTGCAGCGCTACGCACGCGACCTGAGGCCAAGCATTTTAGACCAGATGGGACTGGTAGCAGCGCTGAACTGGCTGACTGAGGAACTTAGCAAAGAACTGGAGATCAAAACTAGAGTAAAAGCTGATAAATTACCCCCACTCCCCCCAGAAACAGAGCTAGCCATGTTCCGCATTGCACAGGAGACATTGAACAATGTCCGGAAGCATGCCCAAGCTTCCGAGGTCAAAATTACAGTGAAACGCGACTCGCATAACGTAAACATGACAATCAAAGACAACGGCAAGGGGTTCTTGACATCCAGATTGACCGGGGACCTGGCAAGAGAAGGAAAGCTCGGCGTTTTGGGAATGGAAGAACGGGCGCGTCTTATCGGAGGTGACTTAAAGATAAAATCAGAGCCCGGTAAAGGAACAACCGTGCTGGCCAGCGCACCCATCTAATTTGGCACAGAGACTCATCCCGTTGCATTCCGAAAGCTAAGCTTAAATTATCATAAAATCGGTATTACGAAAATGGGGTTACCTGAAACTCATCAAATCCAGCAACTCATAGACCGGTCTCTAGCCGAAGACCTCGGCTGGGGAGATGTGACTACGGAGGCATTGGTGCCCGAGATGCAGCAGGGCAAGGCATTGATAATAGCTAAAGCAAGAGGCATCATAGCTGGAGTAGAGGTAGCCAAACAGGTTTTTCTTAAAGTCGACCCTGAATTAAAGATGGATATTCTTATAAAGGACGGCGCCGAAGTTAAGCCTGGAGATGTGATATCCAGAATAGAAGGCAAGACCTCGAGCATATTGAAAGCCGAGCGGGTAGCCTTAAATTTCCTGCAACGTCTCAGCGGCATCGCTTCCGAGACATCTCGTTACGTCCGGGCTGTCAAAGGCTTGCATGTACAAATAACCGATACCAGAAAGACTACACCGGGATTAAGAACATTAGAAAAGTACGCTGTGCAAATTGGTGGTGGCAAAAACCACCGCCTGCACTTAGGAGACGGTATCCTGATTAAGGACAACCACCTGGCAGCACTCAGTAACCAGGGGATTAGCATAAAAGAAGTCTTAGCCGGAGCCCGCCACAAGGCTACTCCAGAGATGAAAATAGAGATTGAAGTTAAGACCACAAAGGAAGCTATCGAAGCTGCTGAAGCCGGAGCCGATGTTATAATGCTTGATAATATGAACCTTAAAGATATGCGTCAGGCCGTCCAGCTAATTAAAGGCCGTGCCCTAATCGAAGCCTCCGGAGGCATTAATCTGAAAAAAGTTAGAGCCGTCGCTGAAACCGGAGTTGACCTTATATCGATAGGAGCCCTCACCCACTCTCCCAAAGCCCTGGATATCAGCCTGGAATTAGATTAAAGATTAGCCGGTGCCAGACCATGGCACTTAAGCAAAGGAATATCACCCAAAATCACTTCGGTGTCACCATCGGCAACTACCTTTCCTTCGTCCATCACTACAGTCCGCTGACACAGCGCTCTTACCAGTTCCAGGTCATGAGTGGCAATGATTTTGGTCATCGGAAACTGTTTCAGTAGATCAACTAAAGACCACTTGCTTCTAGGGTCGAGATTGCTGGTAGGTTCATCTATAACCAGAATCTCCGGGTCCAAAGACAGAACGGTGGCAATAGCAATACGTTTTTTCTCACCAAAGCTAAGATGATGCGGTGAACGCTGCTCATAGCCACCCATCCCAACCCACTCCAGAGCTCGAATTACGCGCTGTCTCACTTCAGACTCTGGGTATCCCATACTTACAGGGCCAAAAGCGACATCATCAAAGACACTCAATGAGAAAAGCTGGTCTTCAGGGTCCTGAAATACCAACCCAACCCTTTTCCGTATCTCCTTCAGATTATTCTCCTCCATCGCTAAGCCGCAAATCTTCACAGTGCTATTGCCACGGAGTATACCATTGAGATGAAGCAAAAGCGTTGACTTTCCAGCACCATTGGGACCAATCACCGCCACATTCTCACCGGGATGGATAATCAAGTCAACGTTTTTCAGCCCCTGATGTCCGTCAGGATAATTAAAGGAGAGGTTTTTGATTTCTATAACTTTATCCATAGCCTGCTGACTCTACCACCAGACAACACATGGAAAAATGAGCATAACACAAAAGACGACGCCGAAGTAAGCGTCAGCCGGTCTGAAACTTAAATCTTTCAGCGTTCGAATCTGACCATCAAAACCTCTGGCTAACATAGCGGCGTAAATTCTTTCACCTCGCTCATAGCTCCTGATAAACAAGGTGCCAACCATGTTGCCAATGGTCTTAAGTTGATGCAGCCGCTTGCCGCCGAAGTTTCTGCTATCGCGTGCCTGCTGCATACGCATCACCTCATCCGCCAGAACAAAAATGTAACGATACATAAAGGAAAGTATTAATATCATCACCCGGGGTATGCCTAATTGCCTCAAGCCTTTTAGTAATTCGGCAAGCTTGGTTGTCGATGACAGCAAAATCAGAGCTAAAATGCAGAGCCAGGCTTTTACCATCACATTCGCCAGAATAAACAGACCACTGTAAGTTACCGATACTTGCCACAACCAGATATTGTAGCTGCCGGCTATCTCCCCTTCTTTGAAAAAGGGGATAAAGATAGCGACCAGAAAAACAAATGGAAAAATGACCAGAGCCCTCTTTAGAACATAAAGCGGCGGTAACTTGGAAAGGATTAGCAGGAAAGAAATTATGCCGAAATAAAAGACGAAAACCCGCCAATTGCTGGCCGGCGTCAATACCACCGCTACGATAAAAGCCATGCTCGCAACCAGCTTGGTCCTCGGGTCAAGCCTGTGGATAAAGCTGTCTAGGCCACTATATTCGTCAATAAAGCTATGCTTCACCTTTTGCTCTCAATAACTTGGCTAGTCCGTAGCCTATGCCGAAAAGAACCAGAGTCCCCACTATTCCGGCTATAATTGTAGCCATAGCTTCATTCGTCACGCCTGGTACCACATAGTCAGGCACAACTTCAAAGAAAGGCTCGAGAGCTGCACCAATAAAACCTTTGTCCTCAGCCACCCTTTCTAAACCGTCCGGCGACAAAGAAGCCAGTGGAGACAATATCGCCAGTATCAAAGCCAAAATCAGAGCTCCGTGCCACCATTTGAATTTCATTTTTTATTTTACCTCCGTCAAGCCTTCTGTAGTTCCAACAGGTCAGCCCTGGTAGCTAACACGAGGGCGAGCACCGCTGCAGTTATCAAGCCCTCACCGATACCGATGATGGCATGAACGCCTGCCATCGCCGGCAGGGCTACTCCCAGGGGCACGGTACCCGATATCGCCAGCTCAACTGCGCAGGCAACCGACGCTATGACTACTGTAAACCAGGCAGCCACACCACTGCCGACCATTATTCCTAACTTGCGCTTACGGAAAAGCGGCGCAATGCCTCTATAGAGATAATACCCTATAAAGCAAGGAATAACACCCATATTGAAAATATTAACCCCCAGGGCAAGGAGCCCCCCGTCCTGGAAAATCAAGCTTTGCACAATGAGCACACAGGTCATTATAAGCACCCCCGCCCAGGGACCCAAGAGGATAGCAGCTAAAGCAGCCCCTATAAGATGTCCTGAAGTACCCCCGGCTATGGGAAAATTCAACATTTGAGCGGCAAAAATAAAAGCCGCCAGCACCCCCATCAATGGTACCTGTTTCTCCCCCATCTTCTTGTTCGTCGCCTTTACCGCATAGGCTACACTGCCAGCAGCCACCACAATTCCAACTGCCGCTACCGGCGCACTGATAAAGCCATCTGGAATATGCATCGAAATACCTCCTCAACAAAACAAATCAATTAAAAGCAACTGCGACTAATTGCATTAAGCCTCAAAATAAAAACTGCTAATCATCCTGACATTGAGAACAAAGACCGAAAACAGCCATATGCTTCAAATCAGCCTTAAACTGATACATATCATATAAAGCTGCTTCCAACTGAGCCAGTGCCGACTCAGGCAAATCAATCATTTTACCGCACTTCTGGCACACAAGATGATGATGATGTCCCTTCTCCGCAGGATGAAAACGGACACACCCGTCTCCCAGCGCTATCTCTGTAACCAGACCAAGCTCCTTCAACAAATCCAGTGTCCGGTAAACCGTAGAAATATTGGCATAAGGATACTTGGCTTTGACCTGGGCATAAATCTCCTCAGCGCTAACATGCTTATCAGCACCATGCAGCGCCTCGACTACCATCATTCGCTGCGGCGTCAACCGGTAGCCCCTCCCCCTGAGTACTTGACCACAACTCATATCAAGAATTTAGCATAAACTGGAGAAACTTGCAAACGATTGCATCAGCAACTAATTGAACCTCAAAGAAATTTTTCCTTACTATCCAACGCTATAGTAACCGGACCGTCGTTATGTATTTCCACCAACATGTGTTGCTGAAACTGCCCCGTCTCCACCTTCAAACCAGTAGCACACACCCGGCCAATAAAAAAGTCAACCAAGGCCTCAGCTTGCTCCAGCGGTGCTGCCTCCTCAAAACTGGGCCTCCTCCCTTTCCGTGTATCAGCCAAAAGAGTAAACTGACTTATGATCAAAATCTCACCCCCAGTCTCCAGCACCGAAAGATTGAACTTACCATCTTCATCAGCAAAGATACGGAGATTGACTATCTTATCGGCCAGATAGATAGCATCTCTCTCCGTATCACCCCGAGCTACACCAACGAGGATAACTAAACCCAAACCTATCTCTCCCCCCACCTTGTTATTCACACTAACCGATGCTTTAGCAACCCGCTGTACTAATGCCTTCAAAACACCTCCAATACATTAATCTAACCGCTACAAACCCCCTTTAATATTTTATGAAAGCACTCTACCTAATACAAATTGACAGCTAAAATTTGATAGAGTACAATGGTTTTTGCGTAGTATACGGAGGACCACTCATGATCGAGATGACGATTGACAGCATTCGGGTAAGCATGATGAATTATCAGCACGTGGTAATCCTGAGAGAGAAAGCATCAGACCGCTACCTGCCCATCTGGATCGGTCCAGCAGAAGCAGACGCTATATCGATAAAATTGCAAAACGTTGACTTAGCACGACCGATGACCCACGACCTGCTGAAAAGTGCAATTTTCGCACTAGAATCCACATCAGGAACCGTGATAAGCAAAATTGTTGTAAGTGATCTCCGCTCGGACACATTCTATGCCCAAATTATTCTCGAATCCACTGATGGACCGAAACAGGTAAGCATAAAGTTCCCGCCTGATAGTAGTAAGCGCCGAGGATATGACAACGGTTCTTGGATATCTCTCACCTGGCAGGGAAAAGAACACAAACTTAAAATAGCAAATGAATGGCAAGACACAGATGGCAGATTCATCGAGGCAACGAATGATGATGGGCTGATGTTTGTACTCCGCTTTGACAAGGACCACGAACAGTGGCTACTAACCAATATAAAGCTTGATTCACGTCCCAGCGACGCAATCGCTTTGGCAGTAAGGGCAACGGTACCTATATATGTTGAGGAAGCAGTTCTGGACAAAGCCGGCATCATACTTGACAGAGAAACAGGCAAGCCCATCCCCACAGATAAAGGTACAGATAAGCCAGGCGGTAAAGGTAAACCTGATGATCAGGAACTAAAGAAACTGTCAGCTTTTTTACCTTTCATAAATACGCTCGACCTAGATGACATAGGGAAGCATAAATCATAAACAGACTCATAGACGCGCTACATTTAAAAAGCCTGTTTAATAACTAGATTGGGATTTATCAGTGCTTCTCACGGTAGCATAGCTTTGTATCTAACAAACACTGTGGCGCATATAAGAGTTGCGAGGGGTAAATACCTAACAGATAAAGCCAAACTAAAGTAGCCCATCGACAATTTATGGCATCGTCTTTTAGTACATATGAAAACTAGTCCTAAGGTCGATGACAACTATTTCTCAATCTGCTAGAGTAAGTGCATGGACAAAATGTGCCCAAGCAAGAAGAGGTTTCACGTGTTTTCTGAAGCATAGTAATTGTAACTAGAAAGCAGATTGCAGAAGTAGCAACATGACTTCAGTACAAGAGAACGTCTACTATATGAAAGAGCAGCCTAAATCTGACAAACCGACATCTAGGGAATGGGCTAAGCCTCTTTGGCTTATTTTTAACGTGGGTTGGTATGTAGCTTTGAGCCTAGTTATAACAACCGGCATTGGTTATTGGCTTGACCGCCCAGAGAGACTTGACACACATCCTCTATATACTCTCATTGGATTTGGCATAGGTACATTGATTGCTTTCTACGGTCTTTACCGCATACTTCGCCGTTTTTACATAGAACAAAAGGGGCAAGAAAAAGGCGGGGGATAAAAAAGCGCGATGAATATGGGATGTGGCTGCTCAACTAAGATATTGGCCGGGGTAATTATTATCCTCTTGGCACTACTTCTAACTGGTCTGATTGTCGGCCCACTGGGATCCAGCCTACTGGGTATCAACGCACCTAGTTTCTTAGATAACTCCAAACCCCATGTCGAACTCCCATCAGAAGGGATATTCCATACTCCTATGTTAACTATTACGAATACTCTCATTGCCTCTTGGCTTACTATAATCGTTTTAATAGGCTTCGTTTATGCCTGCACTCGCAAGATGAAACTAATACCTGGAAGGCTTCAAAGTCTAGCCGAGGTGATTGTAGAAACGCTATTGAACTTCGTTAAGAGCGTAGCCGGGGAAAAGAATGCGAGCATTCTTTTCCCCGTGGTAGCCACTATCTTTCTTTACGTTTTGACCAATGCCTATCTAGCTCTTCTACCATTCTTTGGAACCATAGGTATCACAGAGCACGATGGCACATTTATACCTTTGTTCCGAGCGGCAAATACTGATATTAACCTCCCCCTTTCCATTGCCATAGTTTCATTTACCTGTGTTGAATTCTGGGGGCTGCGGTCACTCGGTTTCTTCCGTTATCTCAACACTTTCTTCAATTTCGGCCAATTACGGGACGGTTTCATAAGCTTGTTTAAGGGAAAGATCCGACCCGCTATCAGCGGCATTATGTTCGGTTTTATCAACCTATTCATAGGCATGTTAGAAATTCTCAGCCATTTCATTCGGATAATCAGCTTCACTTTCCGTCTATTTGGCAACATGACAGCCGGTGAGATATTGCTATTGGTCGTCACGTTTCTAGTACCATTAGTGGCATCTATCCCCTTCTATGGATTAGAATTACTCGTTGGCGTTCTTCAGGCATTGATCTTCGCTGGGCTGACACTAGTATTTGGTGTTATTGCCATGGCTCCCCATACTGAGGAGCCAGAGCATGCAAATTAAAAGGAGGACACAGATGGACGCAGAAACTATGAAAATGTTAGCTGCAGGGTTAGCCGGTGGACTAGGCATGATAGGCCCTGGCATAGGACTGGGGCTTATTGGCTTTGGTGCCATGCAGGCAATTGGGCGCAACCCTGAAGCCAGAGGGCCAATCTTGACCAACATGATTCTGATTGGTGCCTTAGCTGAAGCAATCGGAATCTACGCCCTAATAGTGGCTATTCTACTAGCTTTAGTAGTATAAAAAGGAGAGGCAGAAATGGAAGAAGGCGGTTTGCCAGGTTTCATAGGTGGTCTTATAGGCGCAGCTATAACAATCGGGATTGTAGTGGCTTTCAGTATGATAATCATCGTCTTTATGTTTGCCCAAGCCTGAGTCTGCTTAAATCCCGACTCCAATTTAAGAGCTTATGCATGACCACTCTCTATGGATAATGAATAAACTAACAAGTTAGGTGATGACATGGAAGGTATTGGAATTAACCTACCGCTTTTGGTGGCATTTCTCGTAAACTTCATTATTTTGTTTACATTACTCGGTGTATTCCTATACAAGCCGGTGCTCAAGGTGCTCGATGAGAGGCAGACTAAAATAAAAGAGAGCATGGAGCAAGCTGAAAAAATCAGGCAGGAAACAGCACATAGCGAAGAGGAGATCAAAGCTCATCTAGAAAAGGCCCGCAAAGAAGGGCAGGCTGTAATAGCCCAGGCGACACAGATAGGAGAAAGGATAAAGGAAGAGGCCAAAGACGGTGCCCGCCAAGAGGCTGAGTCCTTGATTGCAAAGGCACGCACTGAAATACAACTAGAGAGAGACAAAACCGTTGAGGAGTTACGCGCCGAATTCGCCGATATTGCCATCTTGGCTGCAGAAAAGATGATCAAAGAAACAGTAGACAAAAAGAAGCACCGCAAGCTTATTGATGAAGTGCTCAAGGAGAGCGCAACTTTTAAACAAACATAGAAAGCCAGAAATCAAATGCCGATAACAACTTCTGTCAAGCGCTATGCTCAAGCAGTCTTTGAGATTGCTCTGGAAAGCAATAAGCTAAAAGAGTGGCAGTCTGACTTGGGGAAAATTGCTCAATTGATGCAAGATCCTGAATTTACATCATTGATAGAAAACCCGAAATTACCGTTTGAACTGAAGGCAAAGGTAGCACGTGAAATATTGGGGGAAATGAATCCTATGGCCATGAATCTAGTCTACCTTCTCATTGCTAAAGGCCAGCTCAAAAACGTCGGGCAACTTGCAGACGAATATGAACGCCTGTTAAATGACCATCATGGGATAAAAACTGCCGAGGTTACCACTGCCATCGCACTTGATAATACAGAAAGAGAAAAACTTAGCCACCACCTTGAAGCAATTATCGGCGAGAAAGTCAGCATTAACATCCAGGTCAACCCGGATATTCTAGGTGGCTTTATCGCCAGAATAGATGATAGTCTTATTGACGCTAGCATACGTAACAAATTAGAGATGCTAAAGAAAAGTCTGGCCTTAAAAAGTAGAAACTACCCATAAGGGGGAGAATAAGATGACAACAGAAGGACGAGACATAGTCTCAGTAATTAAAGAGAACATCAGGCAATTCGGCTCCACTGTGACCATGGTAGATGTGGGTACAGTGATCAGCGTCGGTGACGGCGTTGCTCGAATTCATGGACTTCGTGGTGCTAAATATAACGAACTTCTGGAATTCCCTAACAATATTATGGGGTTAGCACTCAATTTGGAGGAGGATAATGTCGCTGCTGTTATTCTTGGCGACTTCAGCCATATTAAAGAAGGTGACGAAGTCCGCTCCACCGGAAGAGTAGTCGAGGTGCCTGTGGGTGACGAGCTTATCGGCCGAGTGGTTGACCCACTAGGCAACCCTTTAGACGAGCTTGGGCCGATTAAATCGACCAAGACTCGGCCAGTAGAAAGAGTTGCACCTAACGTTGTAATGAGGCAGCGAGTGAACACACCGGTATATACAGGTATAAAGGCAATAGATGCCTTGATTCCGATTGGGCGAGGTCAACGCGAGTTAATTATAGGTGACCGGTCCATAGGCAAATCAGCCATCGCTATCGATGCCATTATCAGACAGAAAGGCGGAGACCTTATCTGCATTTACGTAGCTATCGGACAAAAAACATCCAAGGTGGCACAAGTAGTAGGAACATTCCAGAAATATGGAGTCATGGAGCATACTATAGTGGTCGCAGCTAACGCTTCTGACCCAGCGCCTTTGCAATATTTAGCCCCTTACTCTGGATGTGCCATCGGCGAAGAATTCATGGAGCAGGGAAGGGATGCGCTGGTTATCTATGACGATCTAACAAAGCACGCCTGGGCTTACCGACAGATATCACTTATACTCAGGCGTCCGCCTGGCCGTGAGGCCTACCCCGGTGATGTCTTCTACCTTCACAGCCGACTTCTCGAACGAGCTGCTAAGTTAGATGAAGAACATGGCGGCGGCTCACTCACCGCCCTCCCTATCATAGAAATCCAGGCTGGTGATTTAGCTGCTTATATTCCAACCAATGTTATCTCTATTACCGACGGGCAGATTTATCTTGAAACAGATATGTTTAATAGCGGTATCCGTCCGGCATTAAACATTGGCTTATCGGTATCAAGGGTAGGTGGCAATGCCCAGACCAGAGCCATGAGACAGGTAGCTGGTAGACTGAGGATAGATATGGCTCAATATCGCGAGCTGGCCGCCTTCGCCCAATTCGGTACCGCTGATTTAGATAAAGCTACCCGGTCCCAGCTAGAGCGCGGGCAACGAATCACCGAAGTACTGAAACAGCCCCAATACGCTCCGATGTCCTTAGACAAAGAGGTAGCCATTCTGTACGCTGTCACGAATGGCTATCTGGATGATGTGCCAGTGGAAAAAATTTCCGCTTTTGAACAGGGCTTCCATCGGTTTATGGAAACGAATCACCCTAAAATAACTCAGCGTATCTTGACCGATAAGGAAATCAAACCGGAAACTGAAGAGATGTTAAAATCGGCAATATCAGAATTCAAGAAAAGTGTGGCTTACTAAAGGAAAACAATGATTAGTCCACGGCTTCTTCGTAGACGTATTCGCAGTGTCCAGAGCACAGCTAAAATCACCAGGGCAATGGAAATGATTGCCACTGCCAAGATGAAGCGCGCTCAAGAACAAGCTTTGGCTGGACGGCCATACAGCGACAAGATCGGCCAGATAATCGCTGACCTCGCCGTTGAGTCTGCAAAGAGTGGGGCCCTGCATCCCCTGTTAGCAAAAAGGGACATAAAGAAAATAGCCGTAGTGCATATTACTACAGACAGAGGCCTATGCGGTGGACTCAACGCTAATCTGAATCGCTTAACAGCTAATTTCATTCTGGGACAGAGTGTGCCGGTTACGCTTGTCACTATCGGTCGCAAAGGGCGAGACTTCATGATACGTTATAAACGCGATGTCCGTGCCGAGTTTACGAAGATTAGTGACCGTCCTACATTGCTTGAAACACTACCTATTTCCCACATTATTATCGATGACTACACTAACGGTTCCATCGACATGGTCTATCTAGCCTACACTCAATTCATAAGTACTATGACCCAGAAGCCAATATTAGAGCCGCTGCTTCCTGTAGAACCGGCGACAATACCTAAGACGGAAACTACAGAATATATTTACGAACCAGACCCCAAGTTTGTTCTGGGTGAGCTTCTGCCACGCTTCGTGGAAATGAAGGTTTATCATGCCATTCGCGAGGCCATTGCCAGCGAGCAATCGGCTCGAATGGTCGCCATGCGAAACGCCACCGATAATGCCAACGAAGTTATCTCTGATCTTACTCTGACTTTAAATAAAGCCCGTCAGGAAATGATTACCACAGAACTCCTTGATATTACAGGAGGCGTCGAAGTCCTACACTAGAGGAGGTGAAATTTTGGCAAAAGGCAAAGTAGTCCAAGTAATCGGAACAGTAGTTGATGTAGAGTTTCCTCAGGAAGCGTTACCAGCAATCTATAACGCCATCGAGATTAATCAAAATGGCGATAAGATTATTCTTGAAGTTCAGCAACATACAGGCAATAATTGGGTGCGCTGTCTAGCTCTATGCCCTACCGACGGGCTAGAAAGAGGTATCGAGGCGATTGACACCGGAGCACCAGTATCTGTTCCTGTAGGTAAAGCTACTCTAGGGAGGTTGTTTAATGTCTTCGGAGAACCACTAGATAACCTTGGTCCCGTAGAAACCAAGGAGAGACTCCCAATTCATCGCCCCCCACCTCCGCTAGAAGAGCAGGAAACAACAAGTCAAATGCTGGAAACAGGTCTAAAAGTAATAGACTTGATTACTCCTTTTACCAGAGGAGGTAAGGTAGGCGCTTACGGCGGAGCTGGAGTAGGCAAGACTGTTATCATAATGGAGCTGATTCATAATATTGCCACCGAGCACGGTGGTTTCTCCGTATTCGCCGGTGTGGGTGAGAGGTCAAGAGAAGGCAACGACCTTTGGCGAGAGATGAAGGAATCTGGCGTTATAGAAAAGACCATTATGGCATTTGGCCAAATGAACGAACCCCCCGGAGTCCGAGCACGAATTGGCTTGACTGGCGTAACCATGGCAGAATATTTCCGCGAAACGGAGGGCCAAGATGTACTTCTGTTCATCGATAACATTTACCGTCATATCCTTGCCAACATGGAGGTGTCAGCACTTCTGGGCCGCATGCCCTCTGCAGTTGGCTACCAACCCACACTAGGTACTGATGTCGGTGAACTGGAAGAAAGAATTACCTCGACAAAGAGAGGTTCCATCACTTCATTTCAAGCCATATACGTGCCCGCTGATGACTACACAGACCCCGGAATCGTAACTACGTTCGGTCATCTCGACGGAGTAATTTCGTTGGAACGCTCTATAGCAGAGCTTGGTATCTATCCTGCGGTCGACCCGTTAACTTCAACTTCTCGCATTCTCGACCCTCAAGTTGTCGGCGAAGAGCATTATCAGGTTGCTCGCGGTGTACAACGAGTTTTACAACGCTACAAAGACCTCCAAGACGTAATCTCCATATTAGGTATGGAGGAGCTGAGCGACGAGGACAAACTCACCGTAGCCAGAGCCCGCCGTATTCAAAGGTTCCTCTCTCAGCCTATGTTCGTTGCTGAGGCTTTCACTGGCACCGAAGGCAAATACGTTCCCATAAAAGAAACAGTCCGCGGTTTCAAAGAAATCTTGGGCGGCAAGTATGACCAGCTTCCTGAATCTGCTTTTTTCATGGTCGGAACAATTGAGGAAGCAATAGCAAAAGCCAAGACACTTGAGGGAGAATAATGGCAACCCTGAGGCTTGAAATTATAACTGCTGAGCGTCAAGTTCTCGCTGATGACGTCAACGTGGTAGTCGCCCCGGGCGTCGAAGGAGAGCTAGGCATCCTACCCCATCACGCTCCATTGATAACCATGCTCAACCCTGGAGAGCTACTCATTAGAAAAGATGGCGAGGAAACGTATATGTCTGTTTCCGGCGGTTTTCTCGAAATACGCCCCGATAAAATCATAATACTGGCTGATGCTTGCGAACGTGCCGAAGAAATCGACATTCAACGCGCTGAAGAGGCTAAACGTCAGGCTGAAGAACGGCTCAAGACCCATACACCAGAACTAGATATGGCCCAAGCACAAGCTGCTCTCCTTCGTTCTATTATACGCCTTAAGGTAGCTGAAAGAAGACGTCGAAAGCCGGCACCAAGGCGATAGTTATCCTTCAGTAAATAAGCAGGAGATTATCTCTCAGAATTGCGGGGCTTACAATGACCAGGCCACTGACCTACAGTGTACCTGGCAGGTCAGCTATATTATCTCAAGCCTGACACGAATACCTTCTTTAGTCGCCACCACACGAAGCAGGGTTCGCATCGCCTCAGCAACACGGCCCTGCCTACCAATAACTCTCCCTTTATCGTCTGGAGCAACTTCCAACTTCACCACCACCATACCCTTGTCATCAGTTTCCTCAGTAACCCTTACATCATCAGGTGCGTTGACAATTGACTTAGCGATGTACTCTATTATCTCCTTCATTATGATGACTCCTCAGTAGTCGATTTGGTTTTGGCTGTGGCCTTTATCTTTCTCGGTTTTGTTGCTCTCGCCTTTTTTGCATCAGTTGGCTTAAACTTATCCATTACCCCCACCTTAGACAGCAACCTCAATACAGTATCCGTTGGCTTGGCACCATACTTAAGCCACTTCAGCGCTTTTTCTTCATCAACAACAAATGTCTCTGGCTCGGTCAACGGATTATAATGTCCGATGATCTCAATAAAAGCGCCATCTCGCGGTGACCTGTGATCAGTCACTACCACTCGGTACATAGGTTTATTCCTAGCGCCAACCCGCCGTAATCTTATCTTTACCATTAGCTACCTGTTTAGGTTAAGCCTCCTTAAAAATTCTGTAGATTATTATGCAACAAGTTACTTCAACTGTCAATATGTCATCACTTCCGATGTTGCCACCAGCGAACCCAGCCATTATAATCAAGGATGTGAAAATACAGCAGCTGCACGGTTGGCAAATAAGTATCGCCCAGGCTAAACAGATACAAATAGACATGGCTAGTCGAGTATCACGAAAAAGCGAGGAAATTAAACCTCGCTTTATCGCTGGTGTCGATATATCGGCCCCAGATTCAAGAGGGATTGCCCGAGCCGCTGCGGTCATCCTCAACTACCCCGAACTTAAGGTGACTGAGGTCGAAACCGCCGAGGATAAAATCCATTTTCCTTATATACCTGGCCTTTTATCTTTCAGAGAGGCCCCTTTGGTATTGACTGTTTGTCAAAAACTATCAACAGAACCCGACCTTATTCTGGCAGATGGCCAAGGAATTGCTCATCCCAGGCGCTTCGGAATCGCTTCACATATAGGTCTATTTCTTAACATACCTACTATAGGTTGTGCCAAATCACGCCTGTGTGGCACTCATGCACCGGTAACCGCTGAAGCCGGTGCTTACGCCGAGCTTACTGAAAACGGTGAGGTTATCGGAGTTGCTCTACGAACTAAAGCTAATGTGAGTCCAATTTACATCTCCATCGGTCACAAGATTGACCTGCCAACAGCCATCCTTTGGGTAATGGAGTGTTGCCGCAAACATCGGCTCCCTGAGCCCTCTCGGTTAGCTCACCTTGCTGCCAGCGGCAAGTCCATAACCACCACTTACAGTCATCAACAGGCAAATTGCCATAGCCCTTTTAGTTAATCAATCTACAGCAGAATAGGAGTTGTGAGTAATGCAAGAAGAGAAGGATAAACTGGAAGCTCTAAACCACCGAATCTCAGATATAATGGTGCGCCTTTGACATTCCAAAGAAGGAAAAGGAAATCGCCAAGCTAGAGGCTAAAACCGCTCAGCCAGACTTCTGGCTGGACCCGACCAAAGCGCAATCCACCATGCGCCAATTGGGAGCGGCTAAAAATTTAGTCCATACCTGGCGACAACTAGAGAAGAGAGCTACTGAACTCCTTGACATGACAACACTGGCCATAGAAGAAAATGACCAGTCTCTTCAGGAAGAAATCCGGCGGGATATAGAGGAAATAACCTCTCAACTCGACGATTTGGAAACTCAATTGATTTTGAGCGACGAATATGACAACAGGAATGCCATATTGACTATACATGCTGGTGCCGGCGGCACTGAGTCCCAGGACTGGGCAGAAATGCTGTTGAGGATGTACCTGCGCTGGGCAGAAAGGCGCAAATACAAAGCCGAAATACTAGATACCTCCGTTGGTGACGAAGCCGGTATAAAGAATGCTACTGTGGAAATTAGAGGAGATTATGCTTATGGCTATTTAAAATCAGAGCACGGCGTCCACCGTTTAGTTCGCCTGTCCCCATTCGACGCCGACCACGCCCGTCATACTTCGTTCGTCCTGGTCGAAGTCCTTCCTGAAGCTGAAGAGGAGATAGATATCAAAGTAAATCCTGAGGATTTGAAAATAGATACTTTCAAGTCAAGCGGACCCGGCGGACAACACATGCAAAAAACAAGCAGTGCTGTTAGAATAACTCATCTTCCCACAGGTCTAATAGTGAGTTGTCAAAGCCAACGTTCCCAGCGCCAGAACAAAGAGAGCGCCCTCAAGGTGCTTTACGCTCGCCTTCTTGAACTTAATCGTGCCGAAAAGGAAAGAGAGAAAGCCAAACTTAAAGGTGAACGAATCGAAGCTGGTTGGGGTAACCAGATTCGAAGCTATGTTCTTCATCCCTACAGAATGGTCAAAGATCACCGAACTGATTATGAAACCAGTAATGCAAACGCTGTCCTGGATGGAGATATAGATGATTTTATCAACATCTATCTCCGTCATAAACTGGGAGTGGGCAAATGAATAAATGGCTCATCCCGATAATCCTGGTTACTCTCCTGTTCGTTCTACCATCTATTATTCACGCACAGGAGGGAATATCCCTGGTAGACAGCACTGCTGAGGTATATTTCCCCTCCGCCTTGGTCTTCAAGATAAAAGCCGCAAGCCAGAGCGATATCACTAAATTACGTCTCCATTATCAAGTTGAGAGAATGAACTACGCCCAGGTCACCAGTGAAGCCTGGCCTGACTTCACCCCATCGCCAAAAGTGGAAACAGAATGGCTATGGGATATGAGAAAAGCCACTCTGCCAGCCGGAACCACAGTCAAATACTGGTGGACAATCGAGGACGCAAAAGGGAATAAGCTGATAACTTCCCCTGAATTAATTCGCTTTGAAGACCTGCGCTACTCCTGGCAAAAGTTAACCATGGGACAAATTGACCTCTTCTGGTACAAAGGCAGTCAGTCCTTCGCTGAAGAGCTGATGGCTGCGTGTCAACAGGCACTGGAAAGGCTGGCCGAAGATACTGGTGTTTATCTTGAGAAGCCCATAAGCTTATACATTTATGCCAGTGCCAAAGACCTCCAAGGTGCCATGATTTTCCCGCAAGAATGGACAGGTGGTGTTGCTTTTACTGAATACGGTCTTATCGCCATTGGTGTCCCCGTAAATGAACTGAGTTGGGGAAAGAGGGCGGTAGCTCATGAGTTGGGTCACATGGTAATTCATCAGATGACCTTCAGTCCCTACGGAGCTATTGTCCTACCCACTTGGCTGGATGAAGGCCTAGCAATGCATGCCGAAGGCAAACCAGACCCTTATCTCGAGTCATGGCTCAAAAAGGCGATATCTGAACATAAACTCATCTCGGTACGCAGCCTATCCAGCCCGTTTTCAGCCAAACCCGAAGATGCCTACATCTCATATGCACAGAGCCAAAGCCTGGTCGAGTTCCTCATCCAGAACTACGGCAAAGATAAAATGCTTAATCTGCTAAGCTTATTAAAAGAAGGCAATTCTTGCAATGACGCCATGAATGAAGTTTACGGTTTCGACCAGGATGGACTTGATATATTATGGCGAAAGCATATAACTAGCCAAACGCAATCTCAGCCCAGATCCCAGCACGTCTCCATGCAGGAGACTAGTCAAGAAAAGCTACTTCGGGAAGAGGTGCTGAACAGGCAAGTAGCGGCAACTATATTATTAGGAGTGCCCTGATTGAACAACTCTTTTACCGTTCACGACCTACCTCTTTCCGAACGACCTCGGGAGAGACTTTCAAAATTGGGCAGCGAAGCTCTATCCAGCCAGGAAATTCTAGCCTTGATTCTCGGACGAGGCATCAAAGGAGAATCGGTAATTATCACCGCGCAGAAATTGCTGAGCAAATTTGGCAACCTTAAGAATCTCGCCTCTGCTTCTGTGGAAGAGCTGACCCAGATAAAAGGTATCGGTCCGGCCAAAGCTGCTCAGATAAAAGCCGCATTTGAGTTGAGCAAACGGCTGGAAGACCCCTCCACCGAAGGTCCGAAAATCACGGTTAAATCTCCAGAAGATGCCATAAAAGCAACCAGAAGCCAGCTAAAGGGCAAGAGAAAAGAGCACTTCCTGGTACTCTGCCTGGACACCAGAAATCATCTGATAAACACCCATAAAATTTCTATCGGCAGCCTTGACTGCAGTCTGGCACATCCACGTGAGGTATTCAAAGAAGCCATCTCTTCGTGTGCTGCGTCTGTCATCTTCATGCACAATCACCCTTCCGGCGACCCTACACCCTCGGAAGATGACATCAAGCTAACCAAGCGACTGGTAGAAGCCGGTGAAATAATAGGCATAGAAGTCCTCGACCATATAATTATCTGCGACAGAGATCATCTGAGCATGAAAGCGAAAAATTTATTTTGAGGCCTATAAACAAATGAAAAAAGCCTGGCAATTCACATTACTGGGTGCTCTTCTTTGTGCTCTAATTGCCTTGCCTTTCGTCATCAACTGTCCACCAAAGGAAACACCCGCCCGAGAAAAGGGGGTTATCAACCTGTGGGACTCTGGACCCATAACCCTTGACCCGGCAATTTCGAGTGAGATAAATTCACACACCTACGTCCTGCAAATATTCAGCGGCCTGGTCCGTCTTGGTGATGATGCAAAGCCAATGCCTGACATAGCCGAAAGCTGGCAAAAGAGCAGTGATGGCAAGACTTACACTTTCCAATTGCGCAAAGGGGTGAAATTTCACGATGGCAAAGAGGTTACCGCCCAGGACTTCAAATACTCATGGGAAAGAGCCTGCCATCCTGTGACTGGCTCACAGGCAGCAGCCACTTATCTAGGCGATATCGTTGGTGTGAAAGATGTACTGGAAGGCAAAGCCACAAAAATCAGCGGTGTCGAGGTCATTGACGATTACACTCTAAAGGTGACTATCGACGCTCCTAAGGCTTATTTTCTGGCAAAGATGACTTATCCTACTGCCTTCGCTGTGGATAAAGCCAATGTAGAATCCGGTAAAAATTGGTGGCTAAAGCCAAACGGGACAGGCCCCTTCAAGCTTAAGGAATGGGAAAAAGATGAGATATTAATACTGGAGCCAAATGAGCTTTATTACGGTCGGCTCCCAACTATCAAAGGAGTAGCCTATCATCTTCTGGCCGGTTTGCCTATGGCGATGTATGAATTGGGCGAAATCGATGTGGCAGAGGTCAATCAATATTACATAGATAGAGCGGCAGATGAACATAGCCCCTTCTCTAATGAACTGCATGTGTTTCCCGAATTGAGCCTTTTCTACATAGGCTTCAATACCCAGAAGCCACCATTTGATGATGCCAACATTCGCCAGGCTTTTTGCCACGCAGTAAACAAAGAGAAGATTATAAGACTGACCTTCAAAGGAATGGCGACCAAAGCCGATGGCATTCTGCCGCTGGACATGCCAGGCTATAACGAAAATCTGAATGGGCTAAACTATGATGTAGCTAAGGCAAAAAGCCTCATCGCCAGCTCAAAATATGGCAGCGCTTCCAACCTACCACCCATTACGCTTACCACCTCCGGCTGGGGAGGCAATATACCGGAATATTTGGGAGCCATAATCCAAGACTGGCGAGAAAACCTTGGCGTGGAAGTAAGCGTAAGACAGCTTGAGCCAGAGACATTCTCATACTTCTTAAAAGAGGAGGCTGATGAGATGTTTGCCAGCGGCTGGATTGCTGACTATCCAGACCCCCAGAACTTCCTTGATATACTGTTCCACACCGGCGCCGAATACAACACCGGCAACTACAGCAACCCAGAGGTAGATGCCCTGCTCGACCAGGCAGGCGTGGAACCTGATGAAACCACAAGATTTACCCTGTATCAGCGAGCCGAACAAATACTGATAGATGAAGCAGCTTGCCTGCCCCTTTGGTTCGATAAGACCTACCTTCTAATCAAACCTTATGTCAAGAACTATAAACTAGACGCTCAGGGTATCCCCACCTTAAGCGAAGTCTACATAGAAGAATAGACAGACTAAGAGGTCCACAGATCCTCTATGTCTTTTTCCGTCTTCTTTTTCAGTTCGGCAGCTTCAAGAAAACCAAGCTCCTTATAAGACTCAGCCGTACCGTATTCTCGAGTCTTAATCACTACCGGCATAGGCACAGCGTGACCAAAGATAAGCGCCTGCTGCTTCGTCTCAAGCTTGGATAACACCGACTTCAGGTCACTTTTGCCCGCTGTACCTGTAAGCACGCTATCGATATCCCTCTCATCATCCAGTAGACAGGTTATCTTCGTCCCCAATTGCGACATGACCTCGCCGTCTATACCACTGGGACGCTGGTCAATAACCAGCAAAGTAACGTTATATTTCCTCATTTCTCGAGCTATTCTGCCGAAGATGGTTCGAGCTGAAACCTCAGGATTAAGAAAACGATGTGCTTCTTCGATAGTGATAACCAGCTGATGAGCCGGCGATACCTCACCACCCATCTCCCGCTCTGCGTTCTCTCGATATTTAGCGTAAATTCGCCGACTCAGCAAATTAGCCACCAAAATATAGGCGGTAAAGTCATCAAACCTACCGAACTCAAGTATTACATTTATCCCGCGGTCCAGGTATTCTAAGATGCGCCGAACCGAATTGTCAGGTGCACGAGATACTAAGAAAGAAAAACGTTTTAAGTTCTCCAGCCCACGCCGCAAATTACGATATGTACTATCATGAATATTAAGCCTGGAAATTAATTGCTTGCTATCATCATCATTCAGATTCAGTACAGTCTCCAGCCACTTCCTATCACCAAACTCGCGCGCCAGTTGATACACCGCTTGAATAGAAGCTTCGGTGAGATTCAACGTCTGCCGGAGTAACTCAATGTCTTCGGGCTCAATCTCATCATAGCCTATCTTAACCACAACATCGGTGCTCACCTTTCTCCGTCGAGAACTCTCCTCATCTAATGTAAAAATTGCCACTTTAGATGGAAAGAGCTGCTTCAATCCCTTCACTTTGTAACCTTTCTCGGTCTTTCCCTCCCAACCGTATTCACTGTGCATATCAAAGACCAGACTGGCCGCCACCCCTTTCTGCAACATGCCGACAAGCAGCAAACGGGTAAGAAAGGTTTTACCTGTACCACTCTTGCCAAAAACTCCATTGGAACGCTTAACAAATTCGGATACATTTAGGCAGACTTTGGTTTCCATATCCAACGGTGTGCCGACATAAAACCGCCTTTCATCCTCAGCACCAAAAACCATCTCAACATCGCGCTGAGAAGCTAGCTTTACGCCAGAGAAATGCACCGGCACCGTCTTCGCCGGTTGGGGTCCCTCAAGTATGCTAGCAGCATCACCACCGATTGTCAGCATTGGCAAAACCCGAAGTTTTCCATAAGTAGTGGTGCCGGTAATTACTTGCGCAATAAAAGGGTCAGAGATATCAGGCGGCGTTATCATTGCCCTGGGGTCAACAGTCTCCAGACTGACATCGGTAATCATGCCAAAGAAACGGTGCTTTTCCCCTTCAATAGCCACGTAACGACCCACCACCATGTCCTCCACAGAAACTGAAACATCAAGCTTCACCTCCACGCCCCGCGTTAGAGAACCGGAAATCACAATGCCTAAACTATTCCGCTCCTCAGAATCTTGGCCTTTCATCACTTAAGCCTCTTTAGCAATGAGTTCAATCTTCTAGTATCGCTGCTTAGCAAAAAGGCTAGCTCTTTGCCTGCTTTGACCAGAAAAGCCTGAGAGTCAGAATGAGCCTGGCTGGCATAGCGTATGCAGGCAGCAGTAACCTCGTCTACCGGTATAGGTAACCTGACATCTACAAGCAAGCTGAGAAAATCCAATGACCGAGTAAATGTCCTGACCTCCTCGAGCGAGCAGGTATAGACAAAGCTATGAATCGACACCGGTTTTGGTGGCAGATAATGGTATAAGCTCTTGCCCTGGACATGCCCGACTACCATGACCTTGAAATCCGTGCTTAAAAGCCTTGCCAGATGAGGATTAGCCCTGAAGATATCCTCCTCTGACTCCAAGTTTTCACCCCGCGCTATTACACGCCGCCCTGGGTCAAGACTATGAGTCTCAGCATTATAGATAACACCATAGATTTCACCAAGACTATCCTGCGTTTTTACCAGACTGCCTAAAGGCGGTGATTGGTCGAGCTTATAACACTGGGCGGTGAACTCAGCACTGCTCGCCTCAATAACCTCGGCTACCTTATTTCCCGTATCCATTTTTAATTTTTTTTCTTTAATTTCTTACTTCCTCTAAATCCATCTCGCTCTCTTACTCTGACGCTTAGCTGAACTTTCCAAAATCATTCTATCATCTGCCAGAACCTGCTCCACCAACCCCCAGAACTGCTCTCGGTCAGCACCGGTCACCACTGCCTGCTCATGAGCTTCGCTTAAGGCAACCGGATAACCTAACCCCAGCCGGCACTGGTCTGAGATCGTAGTATGAACCAACTCCACTAACTTCTCGTCTTCCGCCACCCAGAGAGGAATTTCCACACGTGCTACCTCCCCATCGAGCCTGATATAGAAAAAGTCGACCTCCTGCGCCCCATAATACTTCATCACAACGGAAGACCTGCTACTAAATATGGCTGAACGCTCTCCCGGAGCCAGCAGCCGGGCAAAAAGGTCACGGTCAAGCAAGCCTCCAACAACATCACACTCCCTCCCCTCAAATTTACCGCGGCAATTACGGTCGCAATCCACCGTCTCATAAGGACAAACAGCCAGCCTGAGCACATTGACCACATCCGTGCTCTGGGGAAAGCTAATATAGCTTGCCACCGCCAACTGCCTGTCCAGGCTAAGCTCCTTCATCGTATTAAGATGTTTCAAAAAGCCCTCCACCAGAAGCTCACGGATGACAAATTCATCATAGGTCTGTCCAATTAAACCCCAAAAGATAAGGGAGCCATCGAGCAACGCCACAAGAGGCAAATCTGCCTTCAGTTCAATCGCTCGCTCCGCAAGTATGCGGCATTCCTCAACACTGCGCTTCACCCCAAGAAGCTGCTCTTTTATCGGAATCCGTTGACCATCATCAGGAGAAACAATAACCACCTCATCATCTTTGAAATAAAGGGTGGGGAAGCTTAAAAGCCGGGCATCGGGATTTCGACCATACTGAAGCTGAGCCACACCAATATTAATCAAAAAGCAACGAGCTGACTGATGGCGGTCAACATCTATATGAGAGCCATCACTGGCCAGAATGATGAAATCATCAGGGCATGATGGTGCTGCCTGCCGCAGGTCCATCTTTTCCTTAAGTCCAGCCACCAGCCAGGTAGTCTTGCTGGCATCAACTTTATGCCTTAGTCTATCAAAAGCGGCAGATGAAGATTTGAGGATGTTTAGAGCAAAATCAAGCCTAACTGCTCTCTCCCTCTCCCGTGTTTTCAAACTAGCTGCCAAATCTACAATCTGGCCGACTAAACTAGCCAGGTCCAGCGACATTTCTCTCCTTGATTGCCCAAGTATATCACGAGCCCCCACCCCAAACAACGACTCAAGCCCCATTGTATCAACACCTATTACTTTCTTACTATATGTAAAGTTACCTTTGGGCTATTTACAATAGTCCTATGCGGTAGTATATTAGACCTACCTGAGTTCGATGGTAAATTATCCAACAGACGTGGGATTAAACTAACCTGATTTGAAAGGCGGATAAAACAAACCAAAATGGATGACTCGGCAGAAGAGGCCAAAATTTCAATACATTGCGGCGGAACAGATATCTACATAGTTCCGAATGGAAAATCCAAACGCACCAAATCGCCACCCCCTGAGCTAGAAAGCCAGACGGAATGGGAATTGCCGAATACGTACTCTCCCGACCTTGTACATGTCGAGAGTAAAGAGTCAATAGAGAAGAGCGCAACAGGAAATGGGGGGTGCCGCCCAGTACCCTCTGCAAACAGCCCTATAGACATAAAAACGAACGGCAAGAAAAACGGCAAGGTCATTTGGGGTTCGGAAAATGCTACCTCAATTGAATTAAGAGGCAATCAAGCTGCTACAGGAAACCCCGTTGATATCATAGAACGCGAGCGGCTGGAAGAAACCATAATAGAATCACAGCAGAGATGCCATACTATCCTTAAGGAAATACAGGATGCTTATTTCGAGGTAGACATATACGGCAATTTCACTGTAGTTAATGATGCGCTCTGCATGGTCTTAGGATATTCCGCAGAAGAGCTGCTGGGAATTAATTTTCGATACCGTGTCACCGAAAAAGACGCTGAAGCCGTGTTCAGGGCTTTTAATGAGGTCTTTCGCACAGGAAGGACGATTAAAAAACTTAATTATGAGGTAGTCCACAAGGATGGCACCACTTTGATTGCCGAGACCTCGGCTTCTCCGCTGAGAAATGCACGAGGACAGATTATCGGGTTCCGCGGTATTGGCCACAATATTACTGAGCGCAGGCGGACTGAGCAAACCATAAAATGGGCTGAAGAGAGATACCGAACTCTGCTGGATGAGATAGAAGAAGGCTACTATGAGGTAGACCTGGCTGGTAATTTTACCTTCGCCAATAGCTCAATTTGTCGCCAATTCGGATACGCTAAAGAAGAGCTAATCGGAATGAATTTCCGCTCATACGTACCAGAAGAGAATGTAGACGACATATATAAGACCTGGAATAAAGTCTACCGGACAGGCGAGCCACTTAAGTCATATCATTTTGCCAGCATCAAACACGGCAAAGAGCAAATATTTTTAGAAAACTCGGTTTCCCTGTTGCGAGACAACGAGGGAAAGACAATCGGATTCCGGTCAATCTGCCATGATGTTACCGAGCTCAAGCAGTTCGTACAGAAATTTGCTGAGTTGACATGGCCACCAATGACTCGCTGATTGTACTACCCCAACAGGTCATACCCACAAATTACGTAGCATAACTATCACTTTGCACTGTAAATTTGCTACTCCTCCATGACAGTTATTGATAGAACATTGGGCCCTGTATGCGTGCCGATAACCGGACTGACATTCGATAGATAGATTGGTACTTTTGGAAATACAGAGGAGATACGCTCGGCTAACGCCTTAGCTTCCGCAATATTGGTGCCATACTCCACAGCTAATGCCTTTACTTTTTCAAACTTTGATGCGAAATCACAGAGCCAATCCGTAGCCTTAGCCCTTGAGCGCACCCGGGCAAAAGGGGAAGCCACACCGTCTTTTATACCAAGTATAGGGTTCATCCTGAGCATCGACCCCATTAAAGCCTGTACCTTGCCGATGCGCCCACCCCTGGCCAGATACTCCAGAGTATCAAGCGTAATTCTGCTATGTACGCGGGGGATGTTTTTTGACACCATGTCGACTAGTTCACTAAGGTTGGCTCCAGACAGAGCCTTCTTGGCTGCTTCCATAACCAACAGCCCCTGCCCCATTATAGCCAATGTGGAATCGACAATTTCCACCTGGCACTTTCTCTTCATTAGCTTTATGCCCTGTACCGCTGAATCATAAGTGGCACTCAACTTACGGGACAAAAATACACCCATAATTTGGTTACATTTAGTAGCCAGACCGTCAAAGACTTCAGCAAAAAGACCAGGACCAGGGGCAGAGGTAGAGGGGAAAACAGAACTATGCTCCAGTTTCTGGTAAAAGTCATCAGAACCTAAGTCAACCCTGTCTCTATATGTCTCCTGTCCGAAGTGAACATGCAAAGGGATTACGGTGATTTCCAGCTCTTTAACCACCTCGGGTGGCAGGTCAGCCACGCTATCAGTAACAAGTTTAACCACAGCTTCCTCCTTTACTTCAGTCCGTTTCCTGCTTCAGGCCTTTGCCAGATGCCTAGTAGTACTAGGTATTATATTCTATTTCTGCTACTGAATACAAGAGGTTTGGCATGAGTACAAAAAAATTCAAAAAATCTAAGCTTAACAACCGTGAGAGCCTTCTACTTGGTCTGGCAGGCAGAGGAATTTATAGGGCATTGCTTACATTTGCCGTCACAGGGCTCAACATGAATTGTAACACTGGTTCGGGGCAATCTTGCCTGGATATGATGCTCTAACAAATCGCATACCCGATGCGCCTGCTCCAGACTGATGTCCTTAGCCATTACCAGATGGAGATCTACATATCGCTGGTTCCCAGAACGGCGAGTGCGCAATTGATGGAAACCAACTATCTGACTGCCTTGCTCATCGATGCAAGCTTCTATCACCGCTTGTTCAGAACGCGGAATGCTGGCATCCACCAATCCAAGAAGCGGTTTACCTAATGTATCATAGGCTATTTTTGCAATATAAATTGCCATACCAATAGCCATTATCGGGTCAAGAATACTGAGTCCTGTAAGACGCGCCACAAGCAGTCCAATAAGCACCGCTGCGGTCGAGTAGATATCACCAGTTATATTGCGAGCATTCGCCTCCAGTACCACCGAGTCGGTAGCTCGGGATACTTTTAACAAGTGCCGCGAAAGCAAAATGCTGGCTACCATGGAGACCGCCATGGCCACAATTCCTGCCTCAGCCATCTCTATGGTAGTCCTATGTATTATACGTCCGACTGATGAGTAGATTATCACTCCAGCGGCAATAAAAATAAGCACACCCTGAACCACACCGGCCATATCTTCCACCTTGCCATGTCCAAATGGATGTTCCTCATCAGCCGGCTTGGTGGCAATACGAACGGCAAAAAAGGTGACCAGCCCAGCAAAAAGGTCAAGGAAGCTATCCGCCACCTGGGCAAACACGCTGATGCTGCCGCTAATCCAGCCAGCAATCACCTTAAGCAGCATGAGGCCGACAACGACCCCGATTAAAAGGTTGGCAGCTCCTCTTTCAGTTGAAAACATAAGTTGCTTTCCCTTGCCGTGATTACTTTTTCGAGCTTCGAGTTTACCACCTGCACCCTGGCAAAACAAGTCTATCGTACAAATGGTATATGAGTCATCAAATATATATTGCTCACCAGACCCGGCTTTGATATCATAGGGACACCGTTTTTCATAAGATTGCCCTGACCAACTTTCAAGGTAAAAAGCCAAAATGAGCGTAGCATTGATTTATGACCCGGTATATCTGGAACACGATACCGGTACGCATGTCGAGAATGCCCAGAGACTGATAGCCATCATGTCACATCTCGAGGAGAACAATCTGAAGGACAAACTCGTCTTACTATCACCCCGAGCCGCAACAATTGATGAATTGGCTGCAGTGCACGCCCCCGAATACATCTCCAGAATCCAGAAACAATCGGAGAGAGGCGGCGGCTGGCTTGACCCGGACACTGTGACGTCACCCGGTTCATACAATGCGGCTATCTATGCTGCCGGCGGTGTTCTGACAGCGGTTGACACAGTGATGAGCAGGCAGGTCAATAGCGCTTTTGCACTGGTAAGACCACCGGGGCACCATGCCACGTGCTGGCAAGCTATGGGCTTCTGCCTGTTCAACAACATAGCCATAGCTGCCAAATACGCCATGTCTAACTTCGAAACCCAGAGAATACTTATCATAGATTTCGATGTTCACCACGGTAACGGCACACAGGACACTTTCTATGCCGACCCGCACGTCCTCTATTTCTCCACCCACCAATACCCGTTTTATCCGGGAACCGGCAGCATAGATGAGACCGGAGCCAGAGACGGCGAAGGCTTTACCGTTAACGTCCCCCTTCTGGCAGGCTGGGGAGATGACGAATATCAGGCAGTGTTCGAAGATATACTGGCACCGATAGCCAAGCGCTTTGAGCCCCAACTAATTCTTGTCTCCGCTGGCTATGATGCTCACTGGGCTGACAACCTGGCTCTGATGCAGGTAAGTGTCTCAGGTTTCGCCCGCCTGGTAGAAATCACAAAGACTCTGGCTGATATGTTATGTCAAGGACGTATGGTGTTCACCCTTGAAGGCGGGTATCATCTTGAGGCTCTGGCTCTATCCGTAGGTGCCACGCTTGATATTCTACAAGGAAACCGCCAAATCTCCGACCCTCTGGGCAAACAAGAGGGAAAAACAAAGCCAGTAAACTTCGATAACTTCATCAGAATGTTAAAGGACATGCACGACTTGTAAGCTCAGTCGGTAGTCCAAGTAAAATCTAACCTATCTCAAAGGTTTGCCGCTAAGTCAGGCAGAAGTCTCGACTTGCTTGCGCGGTGAAGATAGTCTACCCCATGTACCCTTATCCCAGACCACTAAAAGCTGTCCGGCGATGCACAGCGAAGAATAGATTCCGGTAGCTATACCGATGAGAAGCGCCAGTACCAGATTATGGGTGGTTGTCCCACCAAGCAGATAAAGCGCTACTATGACGAAGAGAGTAGCCAGACCCGTATTTAGAGAGCGCCCCATGGACTCGACAATACCATAATTTGCTATCACCTCGAAGTCACGGCTCACCCCCCGCTTCAAATTCTCCCTAATGCGGTCGAAGACAACCACAATGTTATTAACACTGACGCCGACGACCGCTAACACGCCGGTAACAAACAAGGCATCTATTTCCACACCAGCCACCCAGCCTAAAATGGAGAAGACAGCGATGACCACCACCAAATCATGCGCCAGGGCAATAACGGCGCAGGTTCCCCAGCGGAACGGCTTGGGCATCTTGCGGAATGCCCAGGAAATATAAAGTAAGATGCCGATAGAAGCTACCACAACAGCTATAATAGTATTTCGCACCGTCCCTTCAGCTACGGTCGGTGAAACGCTGTAAAGGCTGCTAACTGTAAGTTCGGTATCTAATCCCGCCCCTAAACCTTCCTTTAGCTTGGTGGTCTCCTCAGGAGATATTTCAGGTAGACGAACAAAGAAATCTCCTCCGCCGGCAGGCTGAACAACAGCCATATCATAACCCAGGTCGGCCAATTCCTGCCGTAACTGGATTAGCTCTACTTCCCTATCAAAACTCAGAGTCATAGCGGTGCCGCTGCTGAAGTCCACCCCCGGCTTGAGCCCGAAAACAGCCAGTGAGATTATGCCTGGAATTACTATTATTGCCGATATAAGGAAAAACCAGAGCCTTTTACCAACTAAGTCAATCATTGTTTCAATACTCCGTAAGCGCCCGGACTTTTCGTCACGCCAAGCCCTACAAATGTGCGCATAAAAGTCCTGGTAACAGTAACCTGTGTAAACATGCTCAAAAGCGTGCCGATGAACAGAGTGGTGGCAAAACCGATGACCAGGAAATTGCCGAAGGTATTTCCCAGCCAGTAAAGGACTATACAGGCGATAAAGACGGTTATATTGGCATCAAAAATAGCCGACCAGGACTGGCGGAAGCCCTCCTCCACCGCCGCACCCAGAGTACGCCCGCGTCTCAGTTCCTCTTTCAAACGCTCCGCAACAAGAACGTTACCATCTACTCCCATACCTATGGACACAACAAAGCCGGCGATGCCCGGGAGCGTCAAAACGATAGGCAACAGCTTAAAAACAGCCAGGTTCAATGCTACGAAGACCAGCAGCGCCAGGCAAGCCACGAAACCGGAGAAACGATAGTAGGCAATCATAAAGATAATTACCATGGCTGCCCCGATAATTCCCGCCATCAGGCTTTTACTCAGAGAATCCTCACCCAGGGTAGCCCCGATATCCCTGCGCTCAACTACAGTCAGGGGCACATCCAGAGAGCCTGAGTTAAGTTGTATAGCCAGTGTCCTGGCTTCATCCAGATTCACTCCGGTAATAACCCCTTTCTCCTTAATTACGGCTTGCACCGTCGGTGCCGAAACGAGCTTATCATCTAAGAATATACCCAGAGGCTTCTGTAAGTTTCGCTGGGTAATCTGCTCAAAAAGAATGGCGCCTTCTGTATTCCACTCGAAAGCCACCTCAGGCTCATTGGTCTGTGGCGTTAAAGTCACCTGGGCATTCGGCTTTAGATACTTGCCGCTAAGTTCTCTTTCCTGACCATCGCTACCTTTAGCCTTGGCAACAACCCATTGCTCTTTGCCCTCCTCATCAAGTACCGGCTTGCCGTCGGCATCCAGCACGATTTCCCTGAAATCAAGCTCTGCCGTCTGACCGATAAGCTTAATCGCCTCATCGATATCCTTGACTCCGGGGAGCTGGACGAGAACAAAGCTGCCTCGCTCGTTCCGAATTGTCTGTACTATAGGCTCGGTCACGCCGTAGGCATTAACGCGCCGCTCGATTTTCAGTTTCACGCTCTCGATAACATCGGCATCAGTCTGCGCCGGGTCCTTCTTGGTCAAATCAATACTGTAAACCAGATGGCTGCCTCCCTTGAGGTCAAGCCCCAGCTTAAACTCGTCTCTGCCAAATATACCGTTACCCGGCAATATAACCCATACACAAAAGGCGAAAATAACCAGTATGAAAATTAGCAGCGGGGTGTTTCCTCTTTTCAATTCAGTACCTTCTCCTCAAAAATCCCTACAGCGCGATATTCTAGCCCAAGCCAGCAATTTTAGCAAGCCATGCCGCACTGCCGTTTCTCCAGATCTTTACGCACCAGCTCTATTGCTTCCTCCCTGGTGCTAAGCTCTCCAGCTACCTGGGCTTCACGCACTCCGGTCAAAAGCTCACCGACCAGACGTCCCGGACTCAAGCCGAAAACGTCCATCAAATCATGGCCATCGACCAGCTTGACCGGTAAAATTTCAGACTCCTGTTTCACATGCTCGGTCAATATATAGTTAATCAAAAGGTTATGCTGCTTCCATTCCTCAATGTCAAGCTCAGGCCCATGCGTTGCCAGATAATCAGCCAGAGCTAGAAACAGAATATCTATACCAGCACCCTCGGCATCACGAAAATACCGATAAATAGCCCGGCTGGTAGGTAAGCCTTCGTTAGCCATCTGGGCGGGGCGGAGGTGGTGATAAACCAGATTCTCCACCAGTCTTATCTCCCGACCGCTGAACCGAAGCCGCTCCAAAACCTCAGCCGCCATGGCTGCTCCCTGCTTGGTATGCCCCAGAAAACGTGTCCTCCCCGTTTCATCAACTGTCTTGGTCGCCGGTTTGGCGATATCATGCAGCAGTGCCCCCAGCTTAATCAGCAGCCTTCGATTGCTGCCGCCGGACACTTCCTCATCAAAATGCCGACTTATCTCCTCAGACCACGGGGTTACTGCCAGCAGGTTCCTTTTACCATACTTCCAGCGACTCTGCCGGAGCACAAATTCGGCGGCAGCCATCGCCTCCACTGAATGGTCGAACACATTCCAATGGTGCTCCTTCGGCTGCTCCACGCCCTTCATCTCTTCCAATTCAGGAATCATCTCGGTGAGCAAGCCTAACTTATCCAGCCAGCGCACTATCTCACTGGAGCCGGGCAGAGCCAGCATCCTCACCAGTTCTTCGCGCAGCCTTTCTCCTGCAACCAGCTTAACCAATCGGCGGTCTTTCCTGATTAGACTTTCGGTCCCGGGTTCAATCTTAAAGCCAAGCTCAGCAGCCAGCCTGACACCCCGAAGCAGCCTTGCCACATCTTCCTCAAAAATCTGCTGGCCCACTGCCCGCAGCAGTTTCTTCTTCAAATCGCTTTTTCCGGAGAATGGGTCGATAAGCTGAGGCGAACCGGAAACCAGACCTTCAAGCTCCACTGCCATGGCGTCGATGGTGAAATCACGCCGTGCCAGGTCATTATGTATACCGCTTGAGAAAGAAGAGAAATCCAGATGCCAAACCTGCTCATCAGCAACAATCACCCTGGCTATCTCGTTGGCTTCATCCAGTAACACGTACCTGCCATCAATAGCCTGCGCTACCTTCCGGGCTATATCCAGAGCGTCGCCAGCCACGGCGATATCGATATCGGCTGTCTCCCTGCCCAGCAGCCAGTCACGGACAAAGCCGCCGACCACATAAGCTGGGCAGTTATGCTGAGTCAGAATCGAGGATACCCTGGACAGGAGACCAAGCAGGTCTGGATTGATGTCAGGCATAGCCCCAGATTATACCCCGGGGCAGTGAAATTGTAAAGACTAGAAGATAGACTCCAGGGGATAGGATTCCAGTCGGGGACATGAGGCTAAAGCATCGCGGCTACATCTGTGATTTATTTAACTTGGCTAAATTCTCACAAGCAAGACACTAAAGGGTCATAGCTACACCAAACAGGTGAATAGTCATGATTTTCTTCGGGGAGTAACGCCAGCGACGAAGCAATCTCTCCGGGTGGTAGGCATAATCGAGATTGCTTCGCACTGACTATTTGGAGGTTAATGCTCTATTTACCGCATTAAAAGCGTTAATGCGCCATTTAACCGGGCTGATGTCAAGCTCATCACAGCCACTCTCAATAGTCGCTCGGACCTCGTCATTGACAAAGCCATTGTTATTCGTATCGCCCCCCAGCGCAAATAGCAGTCCGGCCAACCCGGATACGTAAGCTGCCGCCATCGAAGTACCGCTCTTGCTGTCATATCTGCCACCGGGCGACGTTGAATATATGTGCACACCCGGAGCGGCTACATCTACCCAACCGCCCTGACTGGACCACGAAGCTACGCAGTCGTTAGTATCTGTAGCTGCCACAGCGATACAGTCGGAGTAATAAGCCGGATACGCCACCTTTGTGCCTATTAAGTTGCCCGCCGCAGCTATCACAACAGCTCCTTTGCTCCAGGCATAGTCAATTGCTCTCTCTAATTCAAAAGACGGCTCAGTGCTGACCAGGCTCATATTAACGACACTGGCGCCATGGTCCACTGCCCAGATAACGCCCTTAGCCGCTGCGGAGCTATCAAATACACCATGGTCGTCAGCCACCTTGACATTCATCAAGCGACAATCAGGCGCCAGTCCGGCAACGCCCACGCTGTTATGCGCCGCGGCGGCAATTATGCCGGCGATATGCGTACCGTGACCATATATGTCATTAGTGGTCGGGCTATCGGTAAAATTAACTTCAGCTATCACCTTGCCCGCCAGGTCCTCATGCCCCTTATCGATTCCCGTGTCCAGGACAGCAATAATAATGCCAGCCTCCCCTGATGTAATTTCCCACGCCTGAGGCGCCATAATCTTTGGAATAGCCCACTGCCTGCCGGAGTAGTCACTCCCCGAAGCTATCGACGCTGATTCATAGCCGGCAGGCTCAGGTTGGTAATCAATCACAGCCACAGTGCCCAGGGCAGCCCTGGAACCGCCCGGTAAAGCCTGAAAGGGGAGAAAACTTGCCGCCAGGCAGAGGAGAAGCAAAGCTGATAGCCATACAAACGTTACTCTTGTCATTACAACGTTAGTTTATATGGTGTAGCTCGTTTACGAATCACCTGTAGGTCACGTTTTGATGCGGTAGTTTGGTCATACTGCAAACTAGGACTAATTCCTAAGCAGCCTTCAAGTAAGACGTACAAGTTAAAGGCGACACGTCTTTGTTGACATGTCGCCTTTGACGAGAAGAAGGAAAATGGTATGGTACGGACTTATCTTCTGCTGTATTCAGAGACGTTTCTATTCGGCCTCTTAGTTAGATATAGGCTTTCGGTAAGTAATATCGATAAAATAACGTCCGCTCAAGCAAGTCAATCGCCTCAGTTGGACAAAACCAGCCCGGCTGCCTGGATGGACTCGGTGTCTCCGTCAAGAAACACCTCGATATCATCCTTGTTGAATCTGCGGTCGCCCCTGGGACCGATGCGGTACGCCTTCAATATCCCCCGGTCATTCCACCGCCGTACCGTATTAACATGCACATTCAGAAGCCGAGCTACCTGTCTGGCTGTCAGCAGACCATTTGAACCATTACGCCGTGTCATGTTAATAACCTCCATAAAGCTGTCTCAAGTAATCCTATATTAACTCTAACTCATTGCACCCCCTCAGACAATCCCGCAAAGGTACCGAATGCACTGGCACAATAGTACTGTAGACAATTAAATAAGCACTAAATTCCAATAACCAAAACACATCAACCTGTATGTCATTCTGAGCGCAGCGAAGAATCTGAACCCTTCATTTCGCTCATTCCGAGCCTGTCGAAGAGTGTACGCTCAAGGTAAACTCCGGGTGGTAATCCCATTTTACTTCCTGTCATTCTGAGCACAGCGAAAAATCCATGCCTAGCTTGGGAGATTCGACAGTCGCCGAGCTTACCATGATTCAGATTCTTCGGTCGCTCCGCTTCCTCAGAATGACAGGGGGCAAATGTCTCAGGACGACAGTAGAAAGCGAATTCGATAATTGGAATTTTGATATTGTTTAGGATTCAGAAATTCGGATTCAGGATATCAGGTTTCACCCTCACCCTCACCCTGACCCTCTCCCATCAAGAGAGAGGGAATGCAATACCAGCTAGCTCTTCTCACCTTGCAATCACCCAAAGGTACCAGAGTCTATAGGAAAAAAGTACTGCCCTGGTGAAGTCCTGATAGGATAATGCACTTGACAGTAAACAGGTGTATATGCGATTATTTAGCTACCGAATACAATGCAATGTGAAAGAAAACCGTGGTAACTCACAACATAACTGGAGCCTCAAATGGGAAGGCAATGGTACACCGGCTGCAATTTTGGTTACCTGGCTGGTGCTGAACCAGTAGTGAAGCCGACCCATGGAGGTCGATTTTTGCTTAATCGGGAGTGCAGGGGACGATGGCTTTCATGGTCGCTATGAACAATAAGGAACAGGCTAATGAAGCTGAGTAGCGTCTTTCGCGGCTTGCTGGCTCTGGTGCTGATGATGTCTTTCCTGGCGTTGCCGGCTCCGGTGGCAGCAGACACCACAACTTTGTATCCCAATGCGGCTGGGACATATCAGGCATGGAGCATCTTCGGTGGTTCGCCAACTCGTTGGCAGGCAACCTCTGACCTGAGTGACTCCACAGGAGTGCAAATTACCGGAGATACTACTTCAAGAGAAACAGAAAATTTACAGGACACAAGCCAAACCGGAACAATAAATAGTGTCACCGCCTACATGAGAGCCAGAGCCACAAGCCAGCCTAGTCAAGTAACCTATGTCGCTGCTGGTACAGCATCAGGCACGACAGGGAATCCCACTCCAGCCTATCCCTCAGGCTTACAGGCAAACGACTTGATTCTGCTACAGGTTACTGTGCGAGATACTACAACCACTCCAACAATCCCCACAGGATTCTCTTCATTATACGGTCCCGACTCAACTGGAACGGGACGACAATGGATTTACTACAGGTTCAGCAACGGTGGAGAATCAGGCACCATTCCGGTAACCATCGGGGGAGGCGCTTGTAAAATTGCTCGCATGTACTCTTTTCGTAACGTGGCGCTCTCAAGCTTCACTGAAGGAGGTGGCTTTGGTTCTGGCACAGATCGATGGATTTATGCTCAACCCGTAGCTACAACAGACGCCGGACGGTTGGCAGTGTCTTTTGTTTTTGTTAATGACGACAACTCTGTTGGCAGCTTCACCGGTGAATCAGGTGGAGATTGGGTTGAAGCAGCAGAATACAATTCAAGTGCAGGGTCCGATGGTGCCGTCCAACTTCAAACCGCAACCATGGCTGGTGGTGGGACCATTTCAGGTGGGTCTTACAGAATGGGCGGACGGGACCCCTGGGGAGTAAGGGCTTTTGCACTAATACCTGTTACCGACCCGGCAGCAGAGCAAGCCGTTATTATTTGGAGAACCTACAATACAAACTATGAAAGCTCAGCTCAGACAATTAGTCGAGCCGCTTTTACAAATTATTCTCAAACCAGAGCCACCAATCCCAACACGGGTTCTGCCTGGACCTGGGCTGAAGTCAATGCTTTACAAGTAGGTTCCAGAGCCTCGACCCTGGGAGCCGGCGAAATAATCCAGTGCTCGGAGTACTGGATAGTGGTAGATTACACCCCACCTGTCCCCCTGCCTGACGCTAACTTCACCGCCAGCCCGACTTCAGGCTGCACCACGCTAGACGTCACCTTCACTGATGCCTCTACCGGCAATCCCACCACCTGGAGCTGGAGCTTCCCCGGAGGCAATCCCTCAACCGCCAGCGGACAGGGACCGCACTCCATAATCTACGACAGCGCCGGCAGCTACAACGTCTCCTTAACCGTCACCAACGCCTACGGCCCAGACACCGAGACAAAAACCGGCTATATCACCATAAACCAGACTCCTACTGTCACCATCAGCGGCAACCCCAACATCTGCGGCACCGGCAATAGCACCATCTTAACCGCCAACGCTACCGGCGGTACCCAACCTTATACCTACGACTGGAGCCCCAGCACCGCCGCAGGTACAGCTAGCAACAACACCTTCACCGCCACCGGCGCCGGCACTGTAGCCGTAGCCGTCACCGACGGCAATGGTTGCACGGGCAAGGCTAAAACCATTGTTGCCGTCACATCACCTCCCGCTGTCAATCTCAGCGGCAACCTCACCTTCTGCGAAGGCAGCGATACCACCATCACCGCCAACGTTACCGGCGGTACCCAACCTTATACCTACGACTGGAGCGACAGCACCGCCGCGGGCTCATATGTCGACAATACCTATACCGCCACCGACTCGGGCACCGTGGCTGTCACCGTCACCGATAGCGCTACCTGCCGGGGCGTGGTAATCAGCGACCGGAATACACTGGTCACACAAGGCAATGTTCCCGGCGCCTCACATCCGTATAACGCCGTACTAGCCTGGGTGCACGGAAGCTGGTGGGGAGGCTTACTAGACTACACTTTCGACTACTCCCCCACCCACACCAATACCGCCGCCCAGTGGATATGGGAAACTTATCACCCCGTACATCCCGTAGATGGTGACATAGTCTATTTCGAGCGCAGCTTCGACATCCCCGGCACACCCACCGGCGCCAACATTTACATGACCTGCGACAACGGCTACGAGGTGTACATAAACGGCAACTACCTGGGTCGAGCCCAGCTAGAAGGCGACTGGGAACACAGCGACCTCCGTGAGCCTTACGTCGATGGTGATCACTGGCAGTCCGTCGAGACCTGGCCCGTGGCAGCCGGCTTGCTTAACAGCGGCACAAACGTCCTCCTGGTAAAAGCTGCCAACGAACAACTGGATAGTGGCACCTCGGAGGGCAATCCCGGCGGCTTACTCTACGAGGTGGTCTACGAATACACCTATGACTGCGGCTGCACCGACACAGATTCAGTCGAGGTCACCGCCAATCCAGCGCCTGAGGCTACCGCATCAAGTAACTCGCCTGTCGCCGAAGGTGCCACCATCAAACTTTACGGTGGACCCAACGGCATGAGTTCGTATAGCTGGTCAGGACCTGACGGCTTCTCCAGCCCCAACCAAAACCCGACCATTATCAACGCTACCACCGCCATGTCAGGAAATTATACCTTAACCGTAACCGACGGTAACGGCTGCCATGGCGAAGCCAGCACATATGTGGAAGTAACCGCGGTACCGACTATTGATATAGAAATCTATGCCACCCAGGACTGCTCCGGACTTCCCGTTACTTCAATGGGCCCGCAAACCGTTTACTACGCCAGGGCATCGGTTACTCTATCGAATAACCTGTCAAACCTTCAAACAGTCAGGGTAACCCTTTTCTATGACGGCGCCGGCACCGACCCACTCCTCACCGAGCCGGTAACCGGCGATACCCAGACCTGCGCCATACTCACCTGCACCGTGGGCACACCACCAACCTGGAGCATTGAACCCAACAACAATTTTCCTAATCCACTTACCACCTGGGCGATAGTGTCCGATGAGTGCCTACAGCCAAGCCTGAATGCTACCAGCGGCGACTGGATATTCGCCTTCATGCCAGGAAAGGTGGCTACCGAGACGCCTTCAGCGAGCTATCCGAACGCGGATTGGGACGTTCAGGGTTTGGCAACCAATAACAGCAACCAATCGGGTGAAATATATGTCCGCGATAAAGCCATGAACTGGTACGGTGAAATCACTGTGCCGGCTTCAGTTGACTGGGGCGAAGTGCCTCTGGGCTTGACCTTCGAGGATATTACGTATAATCCCGAGACCGTAAGCATTAAATACATCGCCAACGGCAACTACTATGAAGATATTAGCACCACAGAATACTGGACCGGCGATGGTGAGACCGTAACGCTCGATGCCAGCGGCGGTAATCCACCCACCGACCCCGACGGCAGGTTTGCCCTCAAGGCAGATAACATCGATGTCCTGACAATAGAGGCACAAGTTGTCACCACGGAATATAAACATATAAACGCTAGCGGAAGCCTCACCGGCGAAGACGGCGTTACCGTTGGCACCAACAGCTTATGGCTATCGCTCAGCGAGACGGATGTGGCACCGGTAGTGTATAGCGGCAGTATCTATTTCCAGATTGCCGAACGCTAGGCTACACCATATCACCTAAAGGTACCAGAGATTATAGGAAAAAAGTACTGCCCTGGTGAAGTCCTGATAGGATAAGTTACTTGACAAGCACAGCACTATATGAGACTATATTAATAACTGAATACGATAGAAGCTAGAATTTCAGATTGGGAGGCGATGAAGCACCGGTCGCAATTTGGTCACTTGACCTGTGCCGAGCCAGTAGTGAAACCGACCCGTTTTTTAGGTCGGTTTCTATGTTCCGGACAAATCAGGAGGTGATGTTGCAAAGTCAAGATAATATTTATTAACCTGTCACTCTGAGCAAAGCGAAGAGTCTCCAGGTTCTTCAGTCGCTTCTCTCCTTCAGAATGACAATGATGAAGATACCTCGGAATGACAGAGGGCAAAGAGTTCAGAATAACAAAAAGCGCTATTAAGCGACCTGCAATAAAATACCAAATAAACATAAATAAAAGGAGGTTAAAAAAGGAAAAATGTTAAAAACGAAGTTATTTACCGCAATAGCACTGGTGGCAGCTTTGCTGCTGCTGGCGCCAGCAGCTTACGCTGATGACGCAACAACCACCGGCAGCTTCGGCGCAAAAAGTATACCCCCGGATGTGGAGAGCATAGAAATATACACCACACTTGACACAGTTGCCGATCCCATGACCCCACAAGTCACCTACTACGCCTTGCTAAATGTTACTTGCCTCAACAAGCTGAAGAACCTTAAAACGGTTCAGGCAACTATCTACTATGATGAGGACGGTGGTGACCTGCCACCGGTGGGAGGAGGCGATACCCAGAAACTCGCCATACTCACCTGGACCGCCACCGGAGACACTTTCAGCATTGAGTCCGGCGGTGGTTCCACCAGCTGGTCGCTAGAGGCAGGGTCTTCCCACCCAGCAGATCTGAACCTTAAAAACGGCGATTGGAAATTTTACTTCAAACCAGGCAAGGTAGCTACCGAGGCGCCTTCAGCTGCCCACGTGAATGCTGAATGGGATGCTGAGGGTAAGGCAATCGATAAACACGACGATTCGGGTACATTGGCATATCTCGCCGCTGACAAGGGCATGACCTGGTTTGGCGAAATTGAGATTGTGTCTCCTGTGCCCCCAGCAGGCATAGACTGGGGCGCGGTAGACCTGGGCTTGACCTTCGAGGATGCCGATAACCCAGAGACCGACATAGGAGTGAAATACATCGCCAACGGCGACTACTATGAAGATATCGCCTCAGAAGACTGGGATGATGGCGCTCTTCCTCCTGAGGTCGTGGACCTCGTTGAGTTAGACGCAGACGATGCGCCACCTGCCGGCGATGGTCAGTTTGCCCTCAAGGCTTATTGGGACAACGTCCTGGGCAGTGCAGAGAAGGTCCCGGCGGACTTCTCCTACGCTCATATAAAGAGTGACCAAGGCATCACCAGCGAAGTTGGCAATACTGAGAACAAAAATACCTTGTGGCTATCGCTCAGCGCCGCAGGCATCTACCCCGGAACTTACAGCGGCACTATCTGGTACCAGATCGCCGAACGTTAAACTAAGAGCAATTAAAGGCTGCGAGGCTAAAAAGCCTCGCAGCCTTAACCTACCAAGGAACAAAGTACAGTTAACATCTGGTGGTCCAGGCTACAGACGATGACAAGCTAGATGTAGCCAGCCAGCTTTATTCCCCCCATGACGTTGACCTGTTGACTCTTTATCACTATAATGTGCCCAGAGGCTTTAGCCTCTGGAGCTCGGCTCTGAAAAATCGAGGCTACATTATATATATGTGGAGCACCGGTAAGTGCGCCCGGAGGAGAAGATAATATGGTTCCAATAAAGCGGCAGGTAATATGGTGGCTTGCTCCCCTGAGTCTCCTGTTAATGACAAGTTAATGACAAGCCTGCTACTGGCGCCACCGGCTTTCGCCGGCGGGCTGGCAATATCAGGCAACTTCTCCCGCCAGGACTTCGAAATACCACAGGGGACAAGCCTGAATACGCCTGACGTCTATGTGGTTGTCTTCAACAACGGCAACGACGACATCAACGTCAGGATAACCACCCAGACCCCAGCCGGCGTGGAGTTGTTGCTCTCGGAAGAAGATTTCCCGCTCAAGGCAGGTGAGCAGAAAAAGGTGACCATAGGCGTTAATGTCACCGAGGCAGCAGTCCCCGGCAAGTACACGCTCAAGCTCAATGTCGAAGCCTACAAGGAGGGCGCCGGCATTAAGCTTATGGGGTCTGCCGGGCAAACCGCCAGTTTAACCGTCACCGGTGAAGCCGCCTCAGTCGAGGTAACCGCTGTCACCCCCGACGGCGCGCCCATTTCGGCTCTGGTCAAGTTGTACAAGCAAACCGGCAAGCAAAACCTTAATGTCGGCTATTCGGAGATGGGAAGCCTCAAGATGAAGGTGGCACCGGGTAACTATATGGCTGAAGCCTATGTCTCCGGCAAAAAGCTGGCGGATGAAACCTTCAGCATCGCCGCCAACGAGACCAAGAAAATCACCCTGGAGATAAGGACGGTTTACTTCGAAGGTTTCGGCATCGTCCCCAATTACAATACCGAGACCGATGAGCTGGCTTTCGCCGAGGTAGTCTACACTGTAAACAACCTGTTCGAGGCATTCCCCGAAGCCGCGGTAATACTGAAAGTAACCAAGGACAGCGCTCCTTTAGATGAAACCACGCTAGCCACGTTAACCCCGCTGGAAATAGGCAGGGTCGGCTTGAGCTACAATTACATCCCCGGCGGCGGCTGGCACAAGGCGAGTTACGGTTTCAAGCTGGAGCTTCATATCAATGACAAACCATATATAACCAGCAAGGAAGAAAAACTGGAGCTGGGTGGTGGAACCAAAGCTACTGGTAACATCAACTGGCTGCTCATCGGCGGCATAGCCGGCGGCGTGGTGATACTGGCACTGATCATCATCATATTCATGATGCGGAGAAGAAGATACTAATAATCACATACTACCAACATGAGAATAAGAATAAATGAACAAATCCAGGCTGAAATATGGTCTCTTGCTGCTGAGCCTACTGCTATGCTTTTTGCCGGCAGGAGCTTATGCCGGTAACCCCATAAGCGGCAGCTTCACCGTACCCGATAACCCGATTATCAACCTGGCGGTGGGCAACCCGACCTATACCAGCCTGACCTTAACCTGGACTTCCCCGAAGAGCACCACTAACTGGGGACCGGCGACTAAATACGATATACGCTTCTCTTTGTCCCCCATCACTACTGAGGCTGAGTGGCAGGCAGCCACCCAGCTATCGAATCCACCAATCCCGGCACCACCCGGCTCTCCGGAGACGCTCCTCGTCATCGGGTTAAACCCGTGCACCACATATTACTTTGCCATCAAGGCGGCTGACGGCAGCGGGACCTGGACGCCGCTATCCAACAGCCCCAACGGAACAACATTATGCTACTCAGGTGGTGGTGGCGGTGGTGGAGGTGTTGACGTATCAGCAGCATCCGCAGCCTGCCCATTAACACTGGCGGCAAACGTGCAGGGCAACATAACTATAGCCAACATGACTAAGGACGGCGTGCTCTGTGAAGCCTGCATGGCAAGGGATACCGCAAACAAATATACACTCGAAATCGACAAGGACGCCAAGGTAATGCTCGCCGACAAAACAGTGCCACTGCTGCTGACATTCAGCAGGTCACCAATCACACCACCAGCAACCGAAAACACTGCCATCGTCGGACCGGTCTACCAGTTCAACGCCTATCCTACCTCATACGAGACAACGCCATCACCTATCACCATCTCACCACCAGCCAGATTCATCTTAACTTACGACCCCGATGAGCTACCTCCGAACACAACCGAGGTCTTCATCGCCAACTACGATACCGAACAGGGCTGGCTGGCGCTGCCACCGGTGCCGGGTGCCGTCGCCGAAATCGGCAAAGCCCATGGCTTGCTGAGCCATTTCTCCATTTTCGCTGTGCTGGCTAAGCTGCAAGAGCCACCACCGGCTAATTTCGAGGTCAGCAATTTGACCATCAGCCCATCCCAGATTCAGCTCAATCAGGAAGTTACCATCAGCCTCAACCTGGCTAACACCGGCGGCAGAAGCGGAGACTACAACCTGGAGCTGAAAGTAGATGGCAATGTTAAGTCAACCACACAGGTAACCATAGCTGCCGGGGCAAGCCAGACAGTGAATTTCACCTTAACCGGCGACACCGCCGGCAAACACCAGGTAGAGATAGCCGGACTGGTCGGCGAGTTTGAAGTGATTAAGGCAGCCACGCCATCAATAATCAACTGGTGGCTCATAGGCGGCGTTACTCTACTGGTGCTGGCTATATGGGCAATACTGGGCTGGAGATGGCTTAAAGACCGCAAAAAAGTAGCGCCTGCAGCGGCTAAATCATCCGATACACCTGCTGATAAATCCACTGAATAGACACAGAAACAAACACTAAATTCCAAAGGAAAACAGCCCCGTTACTTGTTGACCATCCTTCGCCACGCTATAATTAGACACAATGCGTTATCGGCGTTTGATAGCTAAGTTCGGCACTAACCTGCTCACAGGAGGTGCTGACCACCTTGATTCTAATATTATGTCAAGTCTCGTCGAGCAGGTGGCTCAGCTTCACCAGCAAGGGCACGAGATAATCATCGTATCTTCGGGCGCAGTTGCTGCCGGCAGGCAGAAACTCGGTCTAACCAGGGAACGTAAAGACGTCCCCTTCAAACAAGTTCTCGCCTCGGTAGGACAAAGCCAGCTTATGAATGTTTATGAGCAACTCTTCAGCCGGCACAACATAATCGTAGCCCAGGCGCTACTGACCAGGTCCGACCTGATTGACCGCGCCGGCTACTTGAACGCTCGTAACACGCTGCTGGCATTGATTGAATTGAGAGTGATTTGCATCGTGAACGAGAACGATGTCGTCGCCACTGATGAACTCGGTGAGCTCACTTTCGGAGATAATGATAATCTTTCAGCCATGGTAGCCAACCTGGTCGATGCCGACCTCCTGGCGCTGCTTACCGATATTGATGGACTTTATACTGCCGACCCGCAATGTAACCCCGAAGCTAAACTCATTCCCAAGGTCGAAAAGATAGATGCCGAAATCGAACGAGTGGCTGGTGATACTGCCAGCTCCTGCGGCGTCGGCGGCATGATAACTAAACTTGAAGCCGCCAGGCTGGCGACCACGTCAGGAGTAACCGTGGTTATCGCCAACGGACGTAAGCCCGACGTGCTGAAGCAAATCGCGATTGAAAAGAACATCGGCACCATACTTCCCACCCGAACCAGTAAACTGGAGAGCAAAAAGCGCTGGATGCTGAGCGGGCTCGCCTGCAAGGGCAAACTGATAATCGATGACGGGGCAGTACTGGCTCTCAAGAAACAAAACCGCAGTCTCCTTCCCGCCGGCATTGTTGATGTCGAAGGAGAATTCCATCGCGGGGATGTAGTGGATATCTTCGATTCGAAAGGCAGCCAGGTCGGCTGCGGCATACCCAATTACAGCTCGCAGGACATCGCCAGAATCAAAGGTGCAAAGTCCGGGACAATATCTAACCTTCTCGGCTACGAATACGGCACCGAGGTAATCCACCGCAATAACATGGTTTTGATATAAGGGGTGAAACATGAAATCAGCAGCAACCGAAGTTGAAGGAAAGGGGAAGGCAGCCAAGGCAGCTTCCAGAAAGTTAGCCTCCCTGCCCGCAGAGGTCAAGAACAAAGCCCTGCTTGGCATCGCCGATGCACTTATTACCAAACAGGGCGAAATACTGGCAGCCAATAAGCTCGACTACAAGGAATCTGAAGCCTCGGGCATGGGCGCAGCTATGCTCGACCGGCTGATGCTGAATCCAAGCCGGCTTGAAGGTATAGCCAATGATGTAAAAACCGTAGCTGCCCTGCCCGACCCGGTAGGCGAAATAATAGAAGAGCGCACGCTGCCCAACGGCTTACATCTGAGCAAGAAGCGCGTGCCGCTCGGGGTTATCGGCGCCATCTACGAGAGCCGCCCCAACGTCACCGTGGACATATCAGCACTATGCCTTAAATCAGGCAACGCCGTTATACTTCGTGGCGGCAAGGAGGCACTTCGCTCCAATCTGGCTCTGGCTAATGTTGTTCAGGAAGCCATCTACAAAGCCGGTGTGCCCCAGGGAGCTGTGCAGATTATAGAGTCAACAGACAGGGCTATTATAGATTACATGCTTAAAATGAAGGGTGTCATAGACCTCATAATTCCTCGCGGTGGCGCCGGCCTGATTAAATATGTGGCTGAAAACGCCGCCATGCCCGTACTTACCGGCGGTATCGGCGTATGTCACACCTATGTGGACAAAAGCGCCGACTTAAACAAGGCGGTGGCTATCGCCTACAATGCCAAGGTCCAGCGGCCGACTGTCTGCAACGCTCTGGATGCCCTTCTGGTTCATGTCAAAATCGCCCCACAATACTTACCTTTAATCGCCCGAGAATGGGCAAAGGCGGGGGTGGAAATGCGCTGCGACAAGCGCACTTTATCTATTCTCGGACCTATCCCCTCCCTCAAGCTCGTTCCGGCGAAGGCTGATGACTGGGGCAAAGAATTTCTGTCCCTGATTGCGGCGATTAAGATAGTAGATTCCCTGGATGAGGCGCTGGAGCACATCGAGCGCTATGCCTCAGGACACTCTGAGGCAATAGTTGCCGAGGACAAATCATCAGCGGAGCGCTTTCTCAACGAAGTGGATGCTGCCTGTGTCTACGCTAATGCCAGCACCCGTTTCACCGATGGCGCCCAGTTTGGACTGGGAGCCGAAATAGGCATAAGTACACAAAAATTTCACGCCCGTGGTCCCATGGCGCTAAGAGAGTTGACCAGCTACAAGTGGCTTATTGTCGGCGATGGGCATGTCCGCCCCTAAAAAAGCAAACCCATCCTGTCATTCTGAGAAAGCCCTTCGCCTTTGTCATCCTGAGGGAGCCCTTCGCCTTCTGTCATCCTGAGGGAGCCCTTCGCCTTTGTCATCCTGAGGGAGCCCTTCGCCTTTGTCATCCTGAGGGAGCGAAGCGACCGAAGGATCTGGCTCAGGATAAACTCCACGACCGAAGAATCTCATGTGGTTTGCAGTAAAATCCGCGAATATTGTGGAGACCCTTCGCTATCGCTCAGGGTGACAGAAAGAGAAAGCTCATGGTGACAAGAGGAAGCCCAGGGTGACAAATAAACAATCCTCGCCTTAATCCAACTCGGCTAGAACTGCCTTCTGTATTTTAAACAACTGTTTAATTCCCTTACCGGCAAGTGCCAGCAAGCTATCGGTGGTCTCCTTAGAAAAAGGTTGCCCCTCGGCTGTGCCCTGAATTTCCACAAACTCGCCCTTGTCAGTCATGACCACATTGAAGTCAACTGCAGCCCGGAAATCTTCCTCGTAGCACAGGTCAAGCAGCACTTCCCTGCCAACGACGCCGACACTGGTAGCAGCTACCACACCCTTCAATGGAATCGATGACAGCACGCCTTTCTTCTTCAGGTTATGGAATGCCACAAACAAAGCTACATACCCACCGGTTATAGCCGCGGTCCGGGTGCCGCCATCGGCTTGCAATACATCGCAGTCCACAGTGAAAGTCCTTTCTCCCAGAGCTGCCATGTCAGTAACCGCCCTCAAGCTACGACCGATAAGACGCTGGATTTCCTGATTTCTACCGGCCGTCCTCTCGGGAGAGCTGCTGCGAGGAGTGCGAGTAAGCGTAGAACGTGGCAGCATGGCATACTCAGCAGTAACCCAGCCTGTGCCCCCACCCTTGAGGAAATGGGGAACCCTGTCCTCCACACTCACAGCGCAGAGCACCCTGGTACGCCCCAGCTCTATCAACGCCGAGCCTTCAGCGAAATCCTGATACCCCAGACTAATTTTTATGGGGCGTAACTCATCGTTAGCCCGACCGTCTACTCTTTTCATAACTCTCGCTTTCTACACTATCAACAAAGTATAGCATTGATTTCTGTGCTATAACAATGGCCAAATATGTAGAGACAGGTCTTCAGACCTGTCCACAGGAAAGGACACAATCGGACAGACCTAAAGGTCTATCCCTACTTGCTGTAATTGCGAGGAAATCTTCCGATGAAGAACGTGGTAATCACATTCTGTACCCTGTCATCCTGACCCTGAGTGCAATGAAGGGGAAGGATCTCAAGGTCAATTGTAAGATTCTTCGGTTGCGGAGTTTATCATGAGCCAGATCCTTCAGTCGCTCCGCTCCCTCAGGATGACAGAAGGCGAAGAACTCTTTCAGAATGACACGAAGCTAAGGGCTTATAACGACCGATAGACAGTCTAACGACTTCCAATTGACCTCACATAATGACCAATGATACTATGTTCGATAACGATTTTGAACGAATTAAACCTCTGGGCATTAGGTGGCGTAGGATTAGTAGCCGGCTTACTGGGCTCGATGTTAGGAGTAGGCGGTGGCTTCATCATCGTGCCCATACTCACCTTAGCTTTACATTTGCCAATCAAAGTGGCAATAGCCAGCAGCCTGGTGGCTATCGTTGCCAACTCATGCACAGCCGCCGGCATGTACACCAAGACTCGATTAACCAATGTAAAACTGGGGCTGCTTCTGGAAACAGCAACTACTCCCGGGGCTATCGCAGGCGGTCTTATCGCCGCCATAATCGCTCCATCCATATTAAGCACTCTTTTCGGGCTTGCCCTGATTTACGCTGCCTATACTATGATCACACGCCAGCACTTCATATCTGATGACACTCAGCCCGACAGCCATATGGTTCAGCCCGACAATACCGGTAACCTGTCAACCTCGCTGGCAAGTTCATATTATGACCAGAATCTGGACAAGGTTATTACCTACAAAGTGACGCGTATACCTGTGGGGCTAGGAACCAGCTTCTTCGCCGGCATACTCGCCAGTCTGCTCGGCATAGGCGGCGGCATAATAAACGTGCCTGTAATGCACATGGTTATGGGAGTGCCCATAAAAGCAGCCATCGCCACCAGCACCTTCGTCATAACAATCACAGCCGCAGCTGGAGCTCTCATTTACTACTATTACGGACACATTTATCCATTTATAATCGCCCCACTGGCCATAGGCATGGTTATAGGCGCCAGAATAGGTGTTGAGCTAACACAAAGAGCCGGGGGCGTAGTGCTCAGACGCATATTCGGTGTCCTACTGGTCATAATAGCTGTAATGATGTTCCTCAGAACAGCCAATTTAATTTAGAACTTGAGGATAAATTAAGATTATGGAAAACAGAAATCTCCAAGAAAGCCGTTTACATAAATGGGTCAGCCTCACTTTCAGGCTGGGCATTGCGGTCTCCTTAGCGCTGATTGCTATCGGCTTCATTATCCTGCTCATCGTCTCCGGCGGCAAAGATATACAGCCGCTGGTCAGCTTAGACCAGATGCCGGCGGCTATTGTTATCAGGATTGGAATATTAATCCTCCTGCTTACACCGGTAATACAGGTCATCGCAGCTATAGTGCTTTTCTCCACAGCCAGGGACAAGCTATTCATAGGTATCTCCGTAGCAGTTCTTTGCTTCGCCGCCATCAGCCTTGCCCTGGCACTCATCTGAATTGACCAGCAGGGAGGGCTATGCTATGATTTCTATAAATGTCAGCGCTTACCGAGCTGTACGAGGAAATCGAAAACTGCCAAGACTGCGAGCTAGGCAAACACCGCACCAAAGTAGTGCCAGGCGAAGGGCCTGAAAAGACAAGCCTACTTTTTATCGGCGAAGCACCGGGATGGCATGAAGACCAGCAAGGGCGTCCCTTTGTCGGCCCAGCAGGAAAATATCTGGAGGAACTATTAGCCTCCATCAAACTAAGACGCGAGCAAGTCTACATCGCCAATGTTATCAAGTGCCGCCCTCCCGGAAACCGAGACCCGCTGCCCGGTGAAATCCAGGCCTGCAGCAAATGGCTAACCCGCCAGATAGAGATAATCCGCCCCAAGGTTATTGTCACCTTAGGTCGTTACTCCATGGCAAAATACTTCCCCAACCAGAGCATCAGTCAGGTCCACGGCAAAGCCAGGAAGCAAGATGGCATTATCTACTACGCAATGTATCACCCGGCAGCAGCCCTACATCAAGGAAGCCTGCGTAAGACCATTGAAACTGACATGGTCAAAATACCCCAAATATTAGCCCAGTCAGAGAAGTTAACAGAAGCCGAAGCTGAGCCACAACAGCTAAGCCTATTCTAGGTCACAATTATGAGCAAACAGAAACTCCGGATAATCCCACTGGGCGGATTAGGCGAAATCGGCAAGAACATGATGGCCATTGAGTTCGCCAATGACATCATTATAATCGACGCCGGCCTTATGTTCCCCGAAGAGGATATGCTGGGAGTAGACCTGGTCATTCCAGATATAAGCTACCTGCTGGAAAGACGAGAGAAGCTGCGAGGCATAATCATAACCCACGGACACGAAGACCATGTCGGTGCCCTGCCTTACGTGCTGCCTCAGCTCGATGTACCCGTTTACGGCGCCAAGCTCACCAAAGGGCTGATCTCCGTCAAGTTGAAGGAACACCGATACTCGACGAAAGCCACGCTCAGGACAATACAACCCGGGGTTAAGTTTACACTTGGCAACTTCAAAATAGAGCCTTTCTCCGTCTGCCACAGCATTCCCGATGCCATGGGATTCATCATCTATACCCCCATGGGTGTAGTGGTTCACAGCGGTGATTTCAAAATCGACTATACTCCGGTCGACGGCAAACCTACCGATCTAGCCAAGCTGGCACAATTAGGTAGTCAAGGAGTCCTGCTACTTCTCGCCGATTCAACCTATGCCGAGCTTCCGGGATACACGCCGTCAGAGACCGTGGTCGGCGAAACATTGGAACGCATCATAGCTGAGGCTCAGGGAAGGGTAATCATCACTACCTTCGCTTCGCTTATTTCCCGCATTCAACAGGTGATTAACGCCGCTGCCAAACACAACCGAAATGTCTTTGTCACCGGTCGCAGCATGAGGGATACGACACGCATCGCCTCAGAGCTAGGCTACCTCAATTATCCCCCTGATGTTATGCGCCGCTTCGATGAAATCGGTCGCTTCCTCCACAATAAGATTGTCCTTCTAACCACCGGCAGCCAGGGAGAGCCGACTTCGGCTCTGGTACGTATCGCCAATCGGGACAACAACCAGGTAAAAATCATCCCCGGAGATACGGTAGTCATGTCAGCCACACCCGTCCCGGGTAATGAAGCGCTGGTTAACCGGACAATCGATAACCTGTTCCGCCAGGGCGCTCATGTAGTTTATGAAAAGTTGGCTCAAGTACATGTCCACGGACATGGCAGCCAGGAGGAACTGAAGCTTTTGCTTAGTCTGGTTAAGCCGAAGTTCTTCGTTCCCATACACGGCGAATACCGCCACTTGAGCCTGCATGCCAGATTGGCTAAAGCTCTGGGCATGCCTGAGACTAACATCTTCGTCATGGAAAACGGAAACATACTCGAGCTGGACCGTGAAAAGGGCAAAATAGTCGATAGACTGCCCACAGGTAATGTCTATGTGGACGGACTGGTTATGGGAGACCTCGCCAGCGTCATCCTGCGTGACCGGAAGCTGCTGTCCAGAGACGGTATTGTGGTAGTAATTATCGCCATCAACAAGGAGGCAGGCAAAATAGTAGGTCGCCCTGATATCGTATCACGAGGCTTTGTAGATATGAAAGAAGGCGAGGCGATACTGGAACAAGGACGAGACCTGGTAAAAGCCTCCTTAGACCGAGGCGATGGGCGCCCTCTCGAATGGAGCTTCATCAATACTAAAGTCAAGGATACACTCAGTAAGTTTTTCTACGAGCAAACCAGACGTCGCCCCATGATTCTGACCGCAGTAGTCGAGGTATAGTTAAGCTATGCCCAAAAAAGCAGCTAAAACATCAACCAGCGGAAAAACCAGGAAAAAGCAGAACTATCTCGGCCCGATATTGAGGCTGTTGCTGGCATTCATAATCGTCGGGTTAATATTGTGGTTCTGGCCCCAGATATCGAGTTGGACCGCCACCACCTCGGGCAATATAGCTAACTGGTTTATCGATGCCTGGGAAGATCTGCTTGAGCTTTTCGGAATCGGACTGATCTTCACAGCCCCATTCCTGGGAATAGTACTATGGATGATCGCCAGCGGACGGTTCTCGCTGCTCACGAAATACTGGAAATGGTGGCTTTGCGGTATTCCTCTAGCCCTGGCTGTCTGGGGAATATCAGCCTTTTTCAGCCCCGGCAGCGGCATTGCCAGCGAAGCGACTCTGGGTGGCAAAATCGGCAAGGGCATCATCGGCGATTCTTCCACCACGGGAATGCTGCGGATAGCCGGCTTAATCCTACTCGGTATTATATTCGCGGCTCCAAGATGGGCCTGGCATGTGATAACAAGCATATTCAAAGGCATAGGCAAGCTCTTCCTGCTCATCTGGCAGGGCATTCGCCAGGCCAGCCAGCGTCCTCCCAAAGTTAAACCAGAGCCGATGCCGCCGATACAAAGGGAAATCGATTTTGGCCAGGTAGAAGTCAGAAAAGAAGAACCTGCACCGGCGCCTGTTATGACTGCGCCGCCAAAAGTCACCGAGGCACCTCCACCCGAAGCCTGGGAACCAGGGAAACACCAGCCGGTGCTAACTCCCGGCGGCTGGCAACTACCACCCATCACCATACTGGATAAGCCCACAGAGGTGGAACTAAGCCAGAGCGATATCGAGAAGCGGGCACATCTCATCGAAGAGGCTTTAGCCAGCTACGGCGTCGATGCCAAGGTAGCCCAGATAAACGTCGGCCCCACTGTCACCCAATTCGGAGTCGAGCCCGGCTGGGACCGCAAGTATAAGGAAATCAAGGAGCGGGATAAAGACGGCAATGTTAAAGTACGCATGGAGGAGATATCAAAAACCAGAGTTAAAGTAGACCGCATCAGTGCCCTGGCAAGCGATATGGCTCTGGCACTGGCAGCATCGAGCATCAGAATCGAGGCACCAGTACCCGGAAAATCGATAGTGGGCATCGAAGTCCCAAATACCACATTCGGTATGGTCAACCTAAGGAGCGTAATCGAAAGCGCTGCCTTCCAGAAAGCTTATGCCAAATCTAAGCTAACCATTGCTCTGGGCAAAGGCGCCGGCGGCGAGACGGTGGCTGCTGATTTAACCAGGATGCCACACCTGCTTATAGCCGGGGCAACCGGCAGCGGCAAGACCGCTTGCCTCAATTCCACTATCTGCTGCCTGCTCATACACAACACCCCTGACGACATCAAGTTCATCATGATTGACCCCAAGCGTGTGGAACTGGTCAATTTCAACAGCCTGCCCCATCTGGTAGCGCCGGTTATTGTCGACTCCGAAAAAGCAGTACTGGCACTGCGCTGGCTGAATCAGGAGATGGACAACCGATATCAGAAGTTCGCCCAGGCTGGAGCCCGTAACATTGAAGGCTACAATAAGAACCGACACCCGGGCGAGACAATGCCTTACACGGTGCTGGTAATCGATGAACTGGCAGACTTAATGATGGCGGCTTACGACGAGGTAGAACGCACGCTATGCCGCTTAGCCCAACTGGCACGAGCCACCGGTATCCATTTAATCGTGGCTACCCAGCGACCGTCGGTTGACGTGGTCACCGGTCTAATCAAAGCCAATTTCCCCACCCGTATCAGCTTTGCCCTTACCTCACAGGTAGACTCACGCACCATCCTCGATTCCGCCGGAGCCGAGAAGCTGCTGGGCAGGGGCGATATGCTTTATATGCCCACCGATGCCGCCAAGCCAAAGCGCCTTCAGGGTACCTTCATCTCTGACGCCGAGACCGAGCGAATAGTCTATTTCTGGGGCAACCAGCGAAGACCCGAGGTAGAAGTAGTCAGGTTCGAAGATATGAGCCAGCTTGCCTCGGCGGAAAAAGGCGGTGAGGACTCCATGATGGATGCTGCCAGGCAGCTAGCCCAGGAACATAAGTATATCTCCACTTCCTTTTTGCAGCGCCGACTCCGCGTCGGCTACCCCAGAGCCGCACGGATTATGGAAAAGCTGGAAGAGGAAGGCTTCGGCAGAGAACCCACCGGCTCTTCGCGAAATCTACCCTGAGCCTTTACCCCACTGTCATCCTGACCCTGACCTTCAGCCTTTACCTTGTTGTCATCCTGACCCTGACCTTGAGCCTTTACCTTGTTGTCATCCTGACCCTGACCTTCAGCCTTTACCTTGTTGTCATCCTGACTCTGAGTGCAATGAAGGGGAAGGATCTCAATGTTGATTCCGAGATTCTTCGGTTGCGGAGTTTACACTGAGCGTGGTACATTCTTCGACAGGCTCAGAATGAGCGAGAGGAAGAGCTTGATAAAAACAGCGAAGGGCTCAGAATGACAGGAAAAGTAAATCGCTCCTCAATAATGACACAAAAAATCCCTCAGCCCGACATGAACTGAGGGATTTATGCTCGCGGGGAAACAGCTCGTGGCTCGGCCAATTTCTACTGGCCGCGTTTCTCCTTTAGTACATTCATGTACAGGTCACAGATCTCAGTGTTGTCCATGCCTGATTTGACCTGTATCGTGTCACCAAACTCCAGGTACTGACCAGCCGCGTCATAAACCGGCCATTGTGGCAATCCTTCCTTGTTGGGGTCGCCGGCAGCGGCAAAACTCGCCCAGTAGCTCATCATAGATTCAGACAGTGCCCTGTCAGTATCATCGAAGTACTTGTCTGCCTTCAGGGGAGATAGTATAGGTATAAAATTGCCGAAGACGTAATTTATGTCCAGCGCATGGAAAGCCCCAAGCAGCTTAGCTCCAGGCGGCACACGGGTGAACTGATAAAAATAGGCTGGAGACTTAACTTTGGCCATAGCGCCGGCAAAAGCTTTGTCAGGGCAGGTAAAAGTACAAAGTGTGGTCACCTGCCTGTCGGAGGTCGTGGCCTCTTTTTCATCGCTGGCAGGATATATAGCCAGAACCTGCTCAGCTTTATCTCCGAACGCGTAACTGACATAGGCCTTGTAAGAATCCACAGAAGGTTTCGCCAGTAACTGGAATAGAGACCCTTCGTCCGCCATAGAACCAATCAGGAGAGGAACATCCTGTTGCTTGCCGGCTTCAAATATATTGAGCGGCAGGTCTGGCATTACCCAGCCATCAACACACGGCTCGTATCTATAGACAGATTCAGCGAAAACATTAGTAGGAGGTGTCCCTTTTTCCAGGATTTCCTCTGCGCTCTTGGCGCGCATGCAGGCTATGGGGTCAGCCGCAGTGTCGCAACCAAGGTCTTTAGCCATCTGTTCGCCCATTTTTTCTTTAGGCTCGTTACCGTACTTATTTTCCCGAAGATGTGCGAAAGTGGCCCCCTCATACGCGCTCTCTGCTATGGCACGTTGAAATAGCCCGTCGGTCAAAGGCGACGCCATAAGCCAGAGCACACTGGTGGCTCCCGCCGATTGGCCAAATATGGTAACCCGGCTGGGGTCACCGCCAAAAGCAGCAATGTTTTTCTGCACCCACTGCAGGGCAGCAATCTGGTCAAGCAACCCGTAGTTGCCGGAGGAATTGTGTTCTGATTCCTTAGACAGTAGAGGATGCGCCAGGAATCCGATTGGGCCTATTCTGTAATTAATGGTTACCAGCACCACGCCATTGCCGGCCAGCTTTTCACCATCGTACCCGGGATTTGAACCCTCACCGAAGCGAAAGGCGCCGCCATATATCCAGACCATGACCGGCAGTTTATCGCCGGTCGTCTTAGCCGGAGTCCAGACATTGAGATACAGACAATCTTCACTTGGTTCAGAATAGTACTTAAAACTGGAGCTGTAATATCCCATCGGCGCTGGGCCGAACTCAGTGCATTCCTTAACTCCCTGCCAGGGTGCTGCCGGCTGCGGCGGTTTCCAGCGCAGGTCGCCTACCGGCGGTGCGGCAAAAGGAATGCCTTTGTAGATGTGTAGGTCCCCAACGGTTGTCCCCGATATCTGCCCGGTATCGATTTTAATCGGGTCATTGATTGGGACTGCCGCCGGAGCGCAGGAGACAGCGACGGTAGACAGGAGAACCAGTGCGGTGAGCAGAAAGCACGCCAACCTCTTCATTACATACCTCCTTATGATATAGCTTTCGTGGTCTGATATAAATTAGCACTATATATATCATTTGTCAATGTGGTTCTTACCACCTCACCATTTTCCCTAACTTTAAGCATCGAGCCCAGCAAAGAGTTTGAATTAGCCGGCTCGGGCGCATACAATATGCCGGGGAAAATGGCAGACATTATCGAAGGTAAAAACCCGGTAATCGAGCTACTAAGAGCCGGCCATCCTATCAAGAAAATACTGCTTGCCAGCAATATCAAGCCGGGCAATGCCGTCACTGAAATACTCCGCCTGGCTCGAGCTAAAGGTGTACCCGTTGAACGTGTGGCACGGCATATCATAGATAATCAAAGCATAACCGGCGCCAATCAGGGAGTCATCGCTTACGCCGCAGTCAAAGAATATGTCAGCCTAGATGATTTAATCTCTGTCTCCGCAGAAAAGAATGAGCCGCCGCTCTATGTGATTCTTGACGGCATTGAAGACCCGCAGAATCTGGGCTCAATATTGAGGACTGCTTATGCCAGCGGCATTCATGGTGTGATAATCAGGGAAAGAGGAGCAGCCGGTCTCACCGCCACCGTGGCTAAGGCATCGGCTGGCGCTATGTGGTACATGCCCGTAGCCAGCGTCTCCAGCATCGCCCAGGCTATTGAAACCCTCAAAAAAAACAACCTCTGGATCATCGGCATAGACCGAAGCGGCGAAGCTGAATACAGTAAGATGGACTTCAGGTCATCAACAGCCATTGTCATCGGCAGTGAAGGCAAGGGTTTGTCCGAGCTGGTTAGAAAGAGATGTGATTTTATGGCACATATACCGATGAGAGGAGAAATCACCTCGCTTAACGCCTCTGTAGCCGCCGCCCTGGTAATGTACGAGGCATTCAAGCAAAGGAGCCGCTAGCTTCTATCAGAGCTAGTGACTGCCGTTACTTGCTTGGACTGTTTGACTGAAATGACCTATTCCACAATATCCTTTAGCACAGGTCTTGCCCTAACTTCCCATTAGAGTTATCATAGTTATATACAAGAAAGGGAGGACGGTGGAAATGAAGATGAAACCAATCACGGTTGCAGTAAGCGGAGCCTTTGACCCGATACATGTAGGTCATATTCGGTACATAGAAGAGGCAGCCAAACTAGGTGACAGGCTGGTTGTGATACTGAACAGAGACGAATTCCTGCTCAAGAAGAAAGGGTTTGTTTTCAGGCCGTTCGAGGATAGAAAAGAAATCCTCGAGAGCATTAAAGGTGTGGATGAGGTTATCGCCTCCCTGGACGACGACCAGACAGTCTGTAAGACCTTAGAATTGGTCAAGCCAGACATATTCGCCAAAGGAGGATACCGGATGAGTCCCGGAAATATTCCTGAAGCGGAGATTTGCAGTTCCATCAGCTGCAAATTAGTCACTAACGTAGGAGGAGAAAAAGCTCGAGCCGATATGGAACTGGATTCGAAGCTTAAGGGATTTGGTGAGCATGAGACAGACAAGATGGAAATCAACTGCCCCTACTGTGACAACCATCCCATATTAAAAGAAAAGTGCCTCCATTGCAGAACCACAGGCAAGATAGACGTAGGCAAGTTATAAAATCACGTAATCCAAACCTGATGATTACGGTAGATGACTAATCCGTATTGAGACTGAAAATACTATACTTGACGTCTTTCTGATAACAGCCCGGCGAGATTTGTCGCGGTTCCCCCAGCTAAATACCCACTACGCCCTATTGTGTTTAAGGCTTTTGCTGAAGAAGTCTGCCAGCAGCCTGGAAACCTCAGCGCTTAGCGGTGTTACGGTACCACCATTAGCATATACATATCGCTGCTGGTACTGGTCTGAATCTACGTGTGCTGCCGCTTGATTATATGCAGGGCTTTGTGGTACCCATTGCTGATAAGTACACTGATAATCATACCATGGTGACGGCACCGGTTTTGCTACACAGCTTAAGTCAAGACCGCAAGCACCGCAAAACCGGCCTTTACAATCAGCCCGCGCCCCACATCGGGGACAGAAATTTATCTGCCACATCACCATTAACCCCTTCTTGGGTAATCAGTCCATAACTGTGTTCAAATATGACTTGAAACCTTTCAAAAGCTCTGACCATTCAGAGTGATTAATCTATTTACTCGCGCTGGCAGTCGATAGAGCTTTCTCCTTCAACTGTCTTTCCAAAGTCTTCGTCTGGTGCATGTCCAGGCTACCCAGTCCGTCAATATACTCCTGTGCCCCCTGTTCGGAAAGCGCGTAGGTGGTGAGACCATAATTATTGTGCTGAGCTGTAATAATGCCGTTTTCAACCAGGTTTGTAATTGCATCTCTCAAGCCAATCGCCGAAGTATTCATGGCTCTGGCGATGGTGTACAGGCTCAATTTCGCCCTGGGATGCCTTGCCCAGAAGCGGAGCAGCTTGAATTGCATGCCGGTGCAATTGATATCTTCGAGAAATGACAGCATATCGTAACCTGCTATTTTACCTGCTCTGGCATCAGTTACCATGTCCATTTTCTCCTTCGTTATTATATTTATGATATCAAGAAAATATTAAATTCCAGTTAAGGCTTTGAACCAAGAACCGTGCTCTATTTTAATAAACGAATAATATGACAAAAGGTTTACAATGTTTACAATATTGAATAGCGGCAGCGCGGGCATTGACACACAAACGCAGGGCTAAAAAGGTAAAGCGAGGTAAAACAGGCCTGACAATGGAATGAGCTTTTAGCTTGGGTGCTGAGAGATAGGAATAAGATACTATTTCCGTTTTCTCTTCAGCCAGGAGAATCTTACTCTCTTACCATTATGGTTTTTGTCTTTCTTGTTTACATTCTCTACAAAGGTGTTTAGGTCTGTAGGAGATTTATTGCTCATTGGTGTATTTTATCATCTATTTGAGCCTCAGGCAATTACCTGCCCGCAAAATGTCGGCGTTGATAAGGGTCATTCCCCTATATTAGCGGTAGTGGAAAAAGGGTGCCCCTCTCGTTCAAAATCGGGGACATAGTTTTCTTGCGCACCCATTTCCTGCACCCAGCCATTCTCCATACCTAAGTCAGAAAGTAAGCTGACAACCGTTTCATACTCGGCTATTGAGATGCTTCTGGAGAGCAAAGGTATCCTGGTGGCCCGGTGCGCTGGCAAGTATTGGGACATTATGCTAACCGTCACTGCGGGGGAAAGCTCCCGGGCTAGCCAGCCTAACGATTCATCTGTGCCTGCCAGCCCATTAGGCAGGATAAGATGACGTACGATTAATCCCTGCCGGGCTATTCCAGCCTCATCCAGTACGACGTTTCCAACCTGCCGGTGCATCTCTTTGATAGCCTGGCGAGCCCGTACTACATAATCTTCAGTTTGCGATAATTTCTTAGCCCAGTAATCGGAGGCATATCTTAAATCAGGCAGGTAAATATTTATTACGCCTTCAAGCTCTTTCAGGGAGGCAATAGAATCATAGCCATTAGTGTTGTAGACCAGTGGTAACCTCAGCCCCATAGGCACAGCTTCCAGAAGTACTCGAATCAGCTGGGGAACAAAGTGAGAGGGGGAAACAAAATTAATATTGTGACATCCCAGTTCATCCTGAAGATAGAGCATACTCTCAGCTAGAGTATGATAATCCAGCTCTTTTGATTTTTGTTTTCTCCAGTTCTGACTTATCTGGTAGTTCTGACAATAAACACATCTCATATTACAATTGCCGAAGAAAACTGTACCCGAGCCCCTGCTTCCCGATATGACTGGTTCTTCTCCATGATGAGCGCAGACCGCAGAGACTATTGGCAGACGACCCGAATGACAAAACCCCGGTTCATTTTCCAGCCGATTGACATGGCATTCCCTGGGACAGATATCACAGGAAGCTAACCGGGCTTCAAGTGCCTGGGCACGCCGCTCCAATTCACCGGAGTAATATAGAGCAATATAGCTTGGTTCCATGGATATCATAGGCGTCGCTATCAATATTGGTACAACTCAGTAATGGAAACTTTAAGTTTATCATGGGCGTTTGTCAAGCTAGCTCAAGCGCACAACTTGGCTATTTGTGCAGACGGTCACTGAATATTCAATTCTGTGTCAGAAGAATACAAATAATATGTTTCTCCCAGAATCCTAACGTATAACTGCAATTACACGTATCAACAAGGGAAAGTAGTGCTACACGCAGTTAGGGATTGACAAACTTAGCTTAGCTAATTAAACTACTAAAGTCTTGGGTGGAGTATTAGAGGACACACGAGTTAATTGTATTTCCGCTTATGATATAGTATGATGATTCTGATGGGTTCTTGGAGGCAGAACAATGAGTGTTCAGGACCGTAAATCTATCATAGCTACTATTGAAAAAAAGTTGGGTGCACGGCTCATAGCTTTAGTATGGGGGGACCGACAGCATTTAGAGACAAAAATGGCGCCTGATATCCTCCCTCTAATTTCGGACCTGCTTACTTGCATAGGCTCCACTGAGAACATAGCCATATTCCTGTATACACGAGGGGGAGATTCCATTGTAGGTTGGAGTCTTGTAAATCTCGCTCGACAGTATTGCCAAAAACTAAAAGTCCTAGTCCCCTCTCGTGCATTAAGCTGTGGAACCTTAGTAGCACTCGGAGCTGACGAAATTCTTATGGGCAAACATGGACAACTTAGCCCGATCGACCCATCTGTGGCGTCACCTTTCAATCCTACAATGCCAGGTGCGCCCTCTGGACAGCCTGGGGCCGTTACGCTATTGCCTGTGAGTGTAGAAGATATGGCGGGATTTCTAGACCTAGCTAGAAAAGAAGTGGGGCTAAAGGCAGATGAGTCCATGGTTGAGGTCCTGAAGATATTAGCCGACAAAATACACCCTCTGGCACTCGGAGCTGTCTATAGAGCAAGGGAGCAGAATCGAGAACTTGCAGCTCGACTACTGGAAAAACACATGGATGACGAAGCTAGGATAAACCATATCGTTAATAAGCTCACTAAAGAACTTCCGACCCATAATTACCTGATAGGTCTAAATGAAGCGAAGACTGACATTCGGTTACACGTTAACGAACCGGATGAGGAGGTTGAGAAACTGATTTGGGATTTGTATAAAGAATACGAAGGTTGGCTTCATCTGACTAGCCCTCACAGCCCAGAACTCGACTTAGGCTCGGAAGACCAGAAAAAAGTTCGCTATGACCGAGCAATACTCGAATGCTTGGATAATGAAAAGCTGTCACAGTATGTCTTCGTAACGGATAAGATGCTTTTGAGAGCTAAGGTTACTCCGCCGGGTATGCAGACCCCGGTGGACCAAGTTGGGGAACGCATCATATACCAAGGTTGGATGCCAGCAACGGATGGGGAGGTGTTGTAATGATAGACGTAACGAGTAGTACAGATGGTCTTGCATCCGCATATCAAATAACAGAGGTTACAGCAGGAGGACCACCTGTCTTAGAAACTGGGGGTAATTTGCTAATTGGCGTTATCACTCTTCCGCATAGTGAAATAATACCCTTAACTCCCGCTCCGCCTGAGTCTTCGGCAACTGAGTCAGAGAAGAAACTCCCGAGTTCCTATGACAGCTTAGCTTCCGAGATGTTAGAAAACCGATTATTTCGGCAACTTGTTGAACGTGGACTAGCGGACTTAGGGCAAGGCCGTTACACGAAAATTGCTAAAGAGAAGATAGAGAGCGTTGTCCTTTGATGCTGTACTTTCTGACACGGCCGAACTTTTCGTAAACCATTTGGCTCGAGACGACCGGCAAGCATTCCGTAAAGCTTTAGATTTGCTGTTTTCAGATCCCTACCCTGATGGCATAACCAAAGTCCAACTGCCTTTTCCATACGCTCCGGGTACTTTTGGGTTCGAGTATGGAGATTTCTGGATGGCGTATACTTTTATGAGTCCGCACATGTTGGCCATTGCAGCGGTATTCTGGAATCCAAAATCTCCAAGATACCCGATAGACATTTAGTTTATATATTCACACCTTAGCCCGAATCCTAGCGTATAAGTACAATTACACGCCTTCGTCAACTGAATCTCTAGTTTTAGGATAGTGCCCAGAGTTGACCGTCGCCCAGTTTTCGGGGATGGAACATGAATGATTTATGCTAATTTGGCTATGCTCTATGGGCTTTTCACCAGCTACAGGGCAAGCCTTAATGCTCTGATTCAATACTATTTCCCTCTCAATTGTAGCAACTACGTTCTCCACACCCAGGATTTCGTAATATAACAATTTGTAACAAGATGACGGATTGTGCAGCAGTAAGCCAACAATATCATCCTTTTGGTGGAATAACGACTACTTGAACCTGGTCAACGGCGAAAGCAGCTCTTCATCCTTCCGCAACTCGATGATGCGGTCGCGGAGCAGGGCGGCTTTTTCGAATTCGAGGTTCTTGGCGGCTTTTCTCATCTGGGCTTCGAGGTCTTTGATGAGACGGAGGACCTCCTCCCTGGATATGGGAGTAGGCGAATAGGCAGCTCTGGCTTCAGCTACCGCCTTGACACGCTCGGTGATGTCCTTAATCGCCTTCTTTATGCCCTGCGGAGTGATGCCGTGCTCTTTGTTGTAATCTTCCTGAATACGACGGCGCCGTTGAGTCTCCTCCATGGCTGCACGCATGGATGCAGTCACAGTATCGGCATACATGATGACATGGCCGTCAATATGACGGGCTGCCCTGCCCATCGTCTGGATAAGCGCCCCTTTCGACCTTAAGTAACCTTCTTTGTCGGCATCTAAAATAGCTACCAGGCTCACCTCAGGTAAATCCAGCCCTTCGCGGAGCAGGTTTATGCCAACTACCACATCGTAAACGCCGAGACGGAGGTCGCGCAGTATCTCGACCCGCTCCAGCGTGTCTATCTCAGAGTGCAGATAATGCGTCTTTATCTCCATCTCTTTCAGGTAGTCAGCCAGCTGCTCAGCCATCCTCTTGGTTAGCGTGGTTACCAGACAGCGCTCGCTTCTATCCACCCTGGTCTTAATCTGGTAAATCAGGTCGTCGATTTGCCCCTTAGACGGCTTGACCTCGATGGTAGGCTCGAGCAAGCCGGTGGGGCGGACTAACTGCTCCACCACCTGCTGGCTGTGCCTGTATTCGTACTCGCTGGGGGTAGCCGATACATAGACAACCTGATTAAGGCGCTCTTTGAACTCATCGAAGCTAAGCGGGCGGTTGTCCAGCGCCGACGGCAGGCGAAAGCCGAAATCGACCAGAGTCTGCTTGCGGGAGATGTCGCCATGATACATGCCGCGTATCTGAGGCAGAGTCATGTGAGACTCGTCGATGAACATCAGGAAGTCATCGGGGAAATAATCTAGCAACGTCCACGGCGCGCTGCCCGGTGCTCTACGTTGGAGATGGCGGGAATAGTTCTCCACGGCGTGGCAGTAGCCGACCTCGCGGAGCATCTCGATATCATAGTTGGTCCGCGCCTCCAGCCTGGCGGCTTCGACCAGTTTTCCCTGGCCTTTTAGCTCTTTCAACCGCTCTTCCATCTCAACCTTTATGTCCTCAACAGCCGCCAGGAGTTTGTCATGTGAGGTGACAAAGTGTTTTGCCGGGTAAATGTCCACCGAATCGCGCTCCACCAGCAGCTCACCGGTGAGCGGGTCGATGTCAACGATGCGCTCGACTTCATCCCCAAAGAACTCAAGCCTGACGGCAATTTCCTCGTACGCCGGCTGGATTTCCAGGGTGTCGCCGCGGATGCGGAAGCGGCTGCGGGTGAAGTCGAAGTCGTTCCTCTCGTACTGCATGTCCACCAGGCGGCGTGCCAGCTTGTCGCGCCTGTATTTTTCACCCTTTTTTATTGTAGCCACAAAGCTGCGATACTCTTCAGGCTCGCCCAGGCTGTAAATACAGGACACCGAAGCCACTATGAGCACGTCGCGGCGGTCGAGCAATGCCCGGGTGGCAGCATGGCGCAGCTTATCGATTTCCTCGTTTATATCGATTTCCTTCTCGATGTAAGTATCGGTATTCGGAATGTAGGCTTCCGGCTGGTAATAATCGTAGTAGCTGACAAAATACTCAATGGCGTTTTCGGGTAGATATTCCTTGAACTCGGTGGCTAGCTGAGCGGCTAAGGTCTTATTGTGGCAGATGACCAGGGTAGGTTTCTGCACCCTTTCCGCCACATTAGCCATGGTGAAGGTCTTGCCGCTGCCGGTGACACCGAGCAGTGTCTGCTGCTTGTAGCCTTTATTTACACCTTCGACCAGCCTGTCTACTGCCTGCGGCTGGTCACCGGTGAGCTTGAACTCGGAGACAATCTTAAATTTTTCTATTTCACCCTCACCCTAGCCCTCTCCCATCAAGGGAGAGGGAACAGATATTTAAGCCCGCTCGTCATTACGAGCCCTACGCAGATGTAATTCTGAGACCTTCCTCCTGTCATTCTGAGCGCAGCGAAGAATCTCAACACATCATACCCCCTGAGATTCTTCGGTCGTCCTTCGCATTCGGGAAGGACTTCCTCAGAATGACAAGGAAAGGAACTGAGATTGCCACGGCACCCTGTGCCTCGTGATGACAGAAGAGTTTTTTCACCCTCACCCTGAGCCTCTCCCTTCAAGGGAGAGGGTATATGGCTACACTGGTGAATGATACATCACTTTTGGGGGATTTTGGAAATGCGGTCGAACTCGTCTCTAAGCCTCTTGTACGATTTATCCAGCTCTTCTGCCTGAAGCACGGCATTCTTAAGATGGGCTCCGAAAAACACGCGCCACTTATCATCGATTTCATCAAACCGGCGTTTAATGCTGATGAGGTCATTTTTTACCTCTTCGGCTTTTTCCGAGAGCTTCTTTGCCTGAATGCCGGCTCTAATCAGCTCGATTTTGGAGGAAAGTGTCAGCGGCGATACCACCTGAACACCAGCCCTGCTGTAGTGCAGCAGCAGCTCATATGCCTCGTTCAGCAGAAAATAATAGACGCTTTCAGACGGAATGTAGGCAAAGGCAAACTCGGCAGACCCTTTATCGGGACATACGTAGTCAGCAGCTATCTTGTCAAGGCTGCGCCTGACATCGGCAACAAAATCCTTCTTGAACCTCTGCTTCTCAGTCGGGTCTTCTGTTGACAACATCCTGGCGTAGTTGTCCAGAAAAAACTTGGAGTCTATGCAGACGATTCCTTCGGTCGATTTTATATGGGCATCGGGCCTCTTGCCATCGAGGACCGTCTCCCTGATACCGTACATATCCGGCGGAAGCTGGTCCGACAGCATAGATTCCAGGGCAATTTCACCCAGAGATGCCCTCTCTTTAGGCACTCTGAGCATTTGCTCGAAGGACTTATAGCTTTCTTTAATATCCCTGGCTTGAGCCTCTATGCTGCCTATCTTTTCACCCAGTCCCAGCTCCGTCCAGGTGCTTTGCATGACGTTTTTGAGGTCGGTTGGCTCCACCTTCCTGCCCCTGAGGACAAGGAAAATCAGCACGCCCAAAAGCAATAAAACAAGACCAAGCAGTATTTCAGTAATCATGTTCACTCCCGGCTACGCTCCAGCCAGTTGCCTTAAAGCCAGCTTTACCTTTTCTTCCAGGTCAAGCTCCGGAGAATTGGGCAAGCTCGCCACAGCCTGCGTAGCTTCCCTTAATGAATAACCGAGGTTGGTCAGGGCAGCCACTACATCGGCATCTTCCTGTGCCAGGGCTGGCGTTACAGCCCCTTCCCATCCCTTCTCCAGCTTTCCCTTAAGCTCCAGTACCACCCGCCCGGCTATTTTCTTGCCAATACCAGGCACCTGGGTAAGCAGGTCAACGTTGCCGCTGATTATAGCTGAAGCCACTTGCTCAACACTTAACGTGGACAAAAAAGTCAGCGCTGCTTTGGGACCTATACCGGAGACAGAAATGAGGTTCTGAAAAAGCACCAGTTCATCGGCAGAAGCGAAGCCGTAAACAGCTATATTATCTTCCCTTAAATACAGGTGTGTATGTAGATATACTCTGTCTCCAACATTCCCCAGTCGGCTCACGCTAGAACCGGGAACATGCACCTGGAGACTTAGCGGTCCGACCTTGACCACCGCCGAGTCTATACCGCGGCTTTCCAGTATACCTTCTAATGCAACTATCATTTACTTGCTCCCCGCCAGCAGGCGCTCAACATGCTTTTGGTGAATGTGGCAGATAGCCACAGCCAGGGCATCGGCAGCATCGTTGGGCTGAGGCGCCTGGTCCAAACCGAGCTGAAGCCTCACCATCTCCTGCACCTGCTCTTTATCGCTACCGCCATAAGTGGTCACCTGCTGCTTTACCTGCGTCGGCAAATAGCGGGAAATCGGTAAATTCTCATTGGCTGCGGCTAAAATAGCTACCGTCTGAGCCCTGCCTATAGCCAGAGCCGAGCGAGCATTTACTGCCACAAACGGCTCCTCGATGGCTACCTCGTCAGGTCGATAGCGGGCTACTACTTCACAAAGCTTTTTATACAGAGAGGACAATCTTCGCTCCACAGGGACTTTAGCAGGCATGCTCACCACCCCGCAGGCGACCATCGTCATCTCACCACCCTCCTCATCCACCACACCATAGCCCAGATTCAAAGTGCCCGGGTCAATGCCGAGAACACGCATAACTATGCCTGAGCCCGCAGCTTCTCAAAAACAGCCTCGGAGTAATCGAGATTAGCGGAAACATGCTGGACATCATCCAGCTCTTCCAGATGGTCCAGCAGCTTCAGGGTTTGAATTGCTTCTTTTTCGTCTAACACCACAGTGCTCTTAGCCACACGTTGAACTTCAGCCAAAACGGGGGGCTTGATTTGTTCCACCGCTTTTCGCACTGTCTCTAAATTTTGCGGCGTGGTCTGAATTTCAAGATAGTCTTTCTCCTCTTTGACATCATCTGCGCCGGCATCTATCGCCACCATGGCTAACTCTTCGGCATCCACGCCATCGGTTTCCACAGTGATGACACCTCTGGTCTCAAATATCCAGGCGACAGAACCGCTGGCACCGAGGCTGCCGCCGTGCCGGGCAAAGAGACTGCGTACCTCCTGAACGGTGCGATTTCGATTATCCGTCAAAGCCTCTACCAGAACCGCTATGCCGTTAGGTCCATAGCCTTCGATGATTATCTCAGAAAGGATGACTCCACCGAGTTCACCACTTCCTTTCTTTATGGCTCGCTCGATGTTATCAGACGGCATGTTGTTGTCACGTGCTTTCTGTATCGCCAAACGAAGACGGAAGTTAGAATCAGGACTGGGCCCGCCTTCCCGCACTACCACTATAATCTCACGGGTAAGCTTGGTAAATAGCTGCCCCCTGCGGTGGTCTGCTACGCCTTTCTGCCGCTTGATTGAACTCCACTTAGAATGACCTGACATAGCTCACGCTCAAACTAATTTTACCACCACGCTTCACAATAATAAAGCAACATCTGATTTAGCATACCAAAAGATTCATTTTAGCTGTAATTCAACAGATGATGTTTAATGATATAATGCTTTACAAAGGCCAAGTAAATATTGTTTACCCTGTCACCCTGAGCATCAGCGAAGGGTCTCAAGGCATTGCATAAGACATACCAGGGATTCTTCGCTTCGATCAGAATGACAAGAAAACAGAAATGATTGAAGAGCTTCTTAATCTAGGCATTGCCAGAGAACTAATAGTAGTCATCATATCAGCCCTGCCTATAATAGAGCTTCGGGGCGCTTTGCCGGTAGCCATAAACGTGTTTCACATGCCGTGGTACCGGGCATACCCGCTGGCTGTCATCGGCAATATGCTGCCGGTGCCGATACTGCTCCTGTTCTTCGAATCGCTAGCCCGAATCGCCAGTAAGGTGGAAATCGGCAGGAGGTTCGTAAATTGGGGACTCGAACGCACCAGGCGACATGGAAGGTTCATCGAGAGATATAAGCGAATCGGGCTCATGCTATTCGTCGCCATACCTTTACCGTTTACCGGCGCCTGGACAGGCTCGATAGCAGCCTTCCTCATGGGCATGAAGTTCAAGTACTCTATTTTGTCCATTCTCTGCGGAGTAATAATTGCCGGAGCTATCGTTACCTGCCTGTGTCTGCTTGGCTGGATTGGCGCCATTATCGCCGGCGTAGGACTCAGTGCCATTGCTGTATTCGGCTGGTGGCGGGATTAGCCTCGCCATGGAGCATGCGGCTTGAAACTCAAGGAGATAGTTGACAGCTATATGCATCAGGTGCCTGAGGTGAGGAAACACTGCCAGCGCTGCCTCAAGACTGAGCGATGGCATGGCAATGTGGTGCTGATGGTGGTGGACGTCGCTTTCACCTCTATTGGCCTAAACTACTTCCAGTCAGTGGTGCCCAGGGTATATAAATTCAGGCAAGAATTCGTGGAAACAGGGAAGATTCGTACACTGGAGGATTTAGCCTCTGCCAATTATGATGAGCTTAAAATGACATGGAAAAACAAGCGCTCCTGGCACATGGCGAAATCGGTCGCCCGTCACTTAGCCGGTATTAAGGGTGAAAAAGGGTTCGATGATAGGCAAGCTTTTATCTACTGGGCAAAGCACGCACAGCTTGATGGCTGGGAGAAAGACCCGATGGGGCAAATTAACGGCGTAGGCATAAACAGCTTTCAATACCTGAGAATGATGGGCGGCATCGACACGGTAATGCCTGACAAGATAGTGAAAAGGGTTATCGCTGAAATCCTGTCTAAGGCGAACATGGAGATGTCCTCAACCGATATAGATTTCGTCAGGCTAATGGATAGAATAGCGCAGGGCACCGGCTACAGGGCTATCGAGCTGTGCTGGATGACCTGGCTGATACAATCAGAGGCCGGCTTGAGCCGTATTGAAAAGTATTCGGGACTTCTACCAGAGATTTGATATTGCAAGAGATTATGAGAAAGTGTCTATAGAAAGAGCTTTCCGACCTGCTGATTATGTCAAGATAAGCATCTTCGCGGCTGCCCTATCGGTTCTCTGGCCCAGTCTGCACAGTGTAATACTTCCGCTCCGACTTCTGGAATTCATTCCCGAAGCACAGAAGAATACTTACCTCGGACTTCTGACCTTCGCCGGTTCGATGATAGCCGTATTTGTTCAACCAGTGGCCGGGGCAATCAGCGACCGTTTCAGCTCGCGCTTTGGCCGCCGCCGTCCCTTCATCCTGGTGGGAACGCTTCTGGCTCTGCTTTTCCTCCCCAGCATAGGTCTTTCCGGCAGCTTCTCTTTACTGCTTTTAGGCTACTGTCTGCTTCAAGTAGCCACCAATATCGCTCAGGGACCGTTCCAGGCGTTTATCCCAGACCTGGTGCCGGAAGACCGAAAGGGAGTGGCATCCGGAGCCAAGACTCTGGCGGAGATATTAGGCGGAGTAGCCTTCCTGCGCATAGTGGCTTATCTGATGGATAACTACGCCAGCGGCGGCGGTGAAATGTGGCTATGGCTGGCAATAGGAGTACCTGGGGCAATACTATTGGGAGGCATGGTTGCCACTATGCTGACAGTAAATGAGCCGCCATCATGTCTCGACGATAAACCATTCACGGCAAAAACCGTGGCCGGCGCCTACAAGCTCGACGCCAAAAGAAATATGAGCTTTATATGGTTTCTCTTATCCCGATTGTTTATCCTGATGGCAATGGTAGTGCTTCAAACCTTCGCCCTGTACTTCATAAGAGACGTAATCCATCATCCCAACCCGGCAGGAGTAACCGCAGACCTCCTGATTACTGTGGGCATTTTCCTGCTCCTGGCAGTTTACCCTGCGGGGCAGCTCTCTGACAGGCTGGGGCGCAAACCTATTATTCTCTTCTCAGGATTTGTGGGTATAATTGGTGTCCTGGTGCTATTCTTTACACCTAGTTACGCGGGTATACTGGTCTGCGGTGGTCTCGTCGGGATCTCAGCAGGAGCTTTCCTAAGCACCAACTGGGCACTGGCTACCGACCTGGTTCCTGCGGGCGAAGAAGCCCGCTACCTGGGGCTGACCAACATAGCTACAGCCGGTGCCGGAGCGTTAGCCAGGCTCACCGGCCCGGTAATCGACTTTTTCAATCTCCAGCGATACGGCTTTGGCTACTCAATCATGCTTTTAACTTGTATCTTCTATTTTATACTCGGCTCTGCCCTAGTCATACCAGTCAGGGTAAAAAGTAAGGAAGGTTAGCTTAAGCTCATGCAGCAGACAGACAACAAGACAAAGAAGCGATTCTGGACAAGGGAGCGCTACCTTCAGATTTTTGCCTTGCTCTTTGTAGTGGCACTGTCTGTTTTTCTGTTCCTCAACCGAGACAAGGTAGCAGGGCTTGAAGTGTACGGCTATCTCGGTGTCTTCATAATCTCCATAATAACTTGCAGCAGCATAGTAGTACCTGTGCCCGGATGGATTTTGGTAGCTACACTCGGTGCCATACTGAACCCTGTCCTGGTAGGAGTTGTGTCCGGCATAGGAGGAACAATCGGCGAGATGACCGGCTATCTTTTAGGCTATGGCGGCAGGCTAGCCGTAGATAACGTGGGGATCTACGCCAGAATGGTGCAATGGATGAAAAGATGGGGAAGCCCCACTATCTTTGTACTCGCGCTGATACCCAATCCGTTTTTCGACCTGGCCGGTGCTGCCGCTGGTCTGCTTCGTTTGCCAGTATGGAAGTTTCTACTCTTCGGTGCTGCCGGCAGGATACCCAAGCACATACTCTTTGCCTATATCGGCGTCTGGGGTTTCCAGCTTCTGACATTATAGTCGGAAATAACTATAAAATATGTTAAGAAGGAGGAAAAGCAATGATAAAAGACCTGGTACATAAAAACAGGAGCTATCGAAAGTTCCATCAAGATGTTCCCGTAGAGTTAGAGACACTGAAGGAGCTGGTTGACCTGACCTGGCCAGGCTGTCGGCTTCAGCACTCAATATGCAGCCATTGAAATACATGCTCTCCTGTGATCCAAAAAAGAACGCCTTGATATTTCCGCTACTTGGCTGGGCTGCTTTTCTCAAAGACTGGCCTGGTCCGGCTGAAGGTGAAAGACCATCGGCCTACATAATAGTACTTGGAGACAAGGAGATAAGCCAGGCATTTGGCTGCGACCACGGTATAGCAGCCCAGAGCATTCTGCTTGGCGCCACAGAAAAAGGCATGGGTGGCTGTATGATTGCTACAGTGAAAAGGTCGGAGCTCACCAAAGTTCTGGGCATCCCACCACAATATGAAATACTCCTCGTCATAGCCCTAGGCAAACCTAAAGAAACGGTTGTTATCGATGCTCTCGGTGAAGATGGAAATACCAGATACTGGCGGGACAGCCAGAGTGTACACCATGTGCCCAAGCGAGCACTTGATGACATCATCATTGCCTAGGAGCACCGGCGAATTTACTTAGCGCCTGCACAACAGGTATAATAGTCGCTTATCCGAATTATGAATAACCTGTCAGTTTCGAAGCTTCCCAGGCGCATCGAGGGGCTGAACGAGCTAGCCTACAATCTTTGGTGGAGCTGGGATATAGAGGCGCGTCAGCTGTTCAAAGCCCTAGATAATGCCATGTGGAGAGCTACCGGGCATAATCCAGTCAAGATACTGCAACAAATCGAGCCTCACCGATTGGTAGCTGCTGCTCAAGACCCTGTATTCCTAAAAAAGTATGACTACGTTATGAGCAACTTCAAAGACGCGATGTCGGGAGCCGATACCTGGTTTAATACACAATATCCGCACCTGGGACAACAGACAATAGCCTATTTTTCACTGGAATTCGCTATCCATAACTCGTTACCTCTTTACGCCGGCGGGCTCGGTGTCCTGACAGGCGACTATTGCAAAGAGTCGAGCGACCTCGGCTTGCCCCTGGTAGGCGTGGGATTTATGTATCCACAGGGCTACTTCCATCAGCATATCTCTGCCGATGGATGGCAAGAAGAAGTCTATGAGCGATTGAACTTCAGTGAAGCACCTATCAGCCGGGTGCTTACCGCTGAAGGCAAACCGATAATCGTCGAAGTTCCCCTGGATACAAGGCCGGTTCAGGTTACAGTGTGGCAGGTGAATGTCGGTCGGGTAAAGCTCTATCTGCTGGATACTAACGTTGAAGGGAATTCACAACCCGACCGCGAGCTTTCGGCACGGCTTTATGCTGGCAACCAGGAGACGCGTCTTCAAAAACAAATCATCATAGGAATTGGCGGTGTGCGTGTCCTGAGGGCGCTCGGCATCGAACCGACTATCTGGCATGCTAACGAAGGATATACCGCCTTTATGACACTGGAGCGCATTCGTGAATTAGTGGCAAAGGGCATCAAATTTACCGAGGCCGTCAACACAGTGCGAGCCACGACAGTCACCACCATACACACGCTGGTCCCTGGTGTTAACGATACCTTTCCACGTAAGCTAATTGAGAAATATTTCCACAGCTATCGGGAATCTCTCAAGCTAGACATGGAGGAACTGCTGAAATTGGGTGCACAGGAATCAGATAATTCATCATTCAACACGACCGTATTAGGTCTTAGAATGTCTGACTATCGCAATGGCGTCAGCCAGCTGCATGGCGGCACCTGCCGACGAACATGGCATTGCCTGTGGCCCGATAAAGAAGAGAAGGATATGCCCATCGGCTCGGTGACCAACGGCGTACATGTTCCCACATGGGTAGCACCGCAGGCAGCCAGCCTGTATGAAGCACATATTGATAATGATTGGCTGAAGAAGCACGACGACCCGGCTATGTGGGAAAAGGTTATCGATATCCCGGACGAGAAAATATGGGCAATGCGCCGGTGGTTGAAGAACAAGCTCATCAGTGCGATTAAGGAACGAGCACGGAGACGCTGGATCGAAGACCATGTAACGCCAGAACAGGCATTAGTAATGGGAGGCTTGCTCGACCCGGAATCCCTCACTATAGCCTTCTGCCGCCGCTTTACCAGCTATAAGCGAGCCACACTTATTTTTCACAATTTTGACCGCCTGAAACGCATACTTCAGAACGAACTCCAGCCTATCCAGATAATATTCGCTGGTAAAGCGCATCCCAATGATGAAGGCGGTAAACAGCTAATCCAGAAAATATACAACGCGGCTAAAGACCACGAGTTCGGTGGACAAATAGTCTTTGTTGAGGATTACGATATGCACATGGCACGTTACCTCGTACATGGTGCCGATGTCTGGCTCAACACCCCTCAACTATTTCATGAAGCCAGCGGAACCAGCGGCCAGAAGGCAGCCCTTAACGGAGTACTGCATCTCAGTATGCTTGACGGCTGGTGGTGCGAAGGCTACAACGGGAAGAATGGCTGGGCAATTCAAAGCGATGCGGAAACTTCCAATTCGGCTGAACACGACAATGCAGACGCCGAAGAGCTATACCGCCTGTTAGAGGAGAAAATAGTCCCTCTATACTATGACCGCGACATAAGCGGTATCCCGCATGGCTGGATACAGATAGTCAAAGAAGCCATCCGCTCGAACACACCCCTGTTCAGCGCCCGGCGCATGGCAAAAGAATACACCGAGCAAATGTATATACCTGCAGCACCAAAATAGCCTGACAATCTCGAGAAACCTACTGACAAGCGCTTCAAGAAATGCTACAGTTTGATTTAGCAATTGAGGTTTGAATGTGAGCCGCCAGGGGCTCGAACCCTGAACCTGCTGATTAAGAGTCAGCTGCTCTCCCTGTTGAGCTAGCGGCCCAAGAAGGCTCATGTTAACACCCACACATTCGCAAGTCAAGCTTAATTCGATTTTTCGACACGTTCAGGACATGATATAATGAAGCTGACCCCTGGAGAGTGTGAGGATGGTAGAGAAGCCTTTCGAAGTCATCGACCATACTGCGGATATCGGCATTATCGCTTATGGTGCCGATATCAAGCAGGTATTCGCCAATGCCGCCCTAGGGCTTTTCACCCTGATGGCGGACACGGATGACTTCAAAGAGGATATTGAGCGTGAGCTAAAATTATCAGCTGAGGATGTAGAGGTCTTGCTGGTAGAATGGCTGAACGAGCTTATTTACATCTTCGATGTTGAACATATATTCTTCAGAAGATTTGAAGTCGACGAACTCACCAGCACCCAGATAAAAGCCAGGTGCTTCGGAGAGAAGGTAAAAACCAGCCAACACAAGCTGAAAAGAGAAATTAAGGCAGCCACCTATCACATGCTAAAGATAAACAAGGAAGATGTTGGTTATAAGGTTCAGGTAATCTTCGATATTTAGGGAATGACATGCCAAAGTGGCAAGGACAGCTTAACAAAATAGACGACTACCGCTGGGAGATTCCCAAGAGCTATAAGACGGGGATGCGGGTTCCAGGTCTGGTCTACGCCGATGAGGCTATGCTGGATGCTATTAAAGAAGAACAGTCTCTGGAACAAGTAGCCAATGTGGCTTTCCTGCCCGGCATAGTAAGCCGCTCAATGGCTATGCCTGACATTCATTGGGGCTACGGCTTCCCCATAGGTGGAGTGGCAGCTACCAGAGTCAGCGACGGAGTCATTTCACCGGGCGGAGTTGGCTACGATATCAACTGCGGCGTAAGGCTTCTGCGAACCAACCTGACTGAAAATGAAGTTAAACTCAAAATCAAGGAGCTCGTTAATGCATTGTTCCACGATATTCCCTCTGGCCTGGGCTCCGAAGGCAAAATAAGAGTAGGTGGAGAGGAAATAGACGAGCTACTCACCGAGGGCGCTCACTGGGCAGTAAAACGCGGCTTCGGATTACCTGAAGACCTGGAGGTAACCGAGGAGACTGGTCGTATGAAAGGAGCTGTCCCGGATAAAGTAAGCGCCAGAGCCAAGAAGAGAGGAGCACCTCAATCAGGAACATTAGGCTCCGGAAACCACTTCCTGGAAGTACAGATAGTACGGGAAATCTATGACGAGGTCGCAGCTAGGGCTATGGGCATTGACCGAACTGGACAGGTTTTACTACTCATCCACACCGGCTCAAGAGGTCTGGGACACCAGGTCTGTGACGATTACCTGAGAATCATGGAGGAGGCAGTTAAACGATATGACATCAGTCTACCTGATAGGCAGCTAGCCTGTGCTCCTGTAGAGTCGAAGGAAGGGAAAGACTATTTTGCCGCAATGGCTTGTGCTGCCAACTATGCCTGGGCAAACCGCCAGTGCATCACACACTGGGCGCGGGAGTCATTCGTCAAGGTGTTCGGCAAGAGTCTTGAAGAACTGGGCATGAGACAAATTTATGATGTGGCTCACAATATTGCTAAGATAGAGGAACACACAGTAGATGGCAACAAGGTTAAAGTGTGCGTCCACCGCAAGGGAGCTACCAGGGCTTTCCCTGCCGGACACAAGGATATACCGCAACGCTATAAAGAAGTTGGACAGCCGGTGCTAATTCCCGGCGACATGGGTCGCCGTTCCTATGTCGCTGTAGGCACGGAGAAGGCGATGGCAGAAACCTTCGGTTCCACCTGCCACGGCGCCGGTAGGGTACAGAGCCGCAGCGCAGCCAAGCGCAGCCTGAGAGGTATCGATGTCGCCGATGAGCTAAGAGCTAGAGGCATCACGGTAAAAACTGATAATATAGCTTCGCTGGCAGAAGAGGCATCACAGGCCTATAAGGATATTACTCAGGTAATCGAAGTAACTCATCAAGCCGGAATCTCACGAAAGGTTGCCATGGCAAGCCCTATAGGAGTTATTAAAGGCTAGTGGCAAGAAAAAAGGAAACCCCCATCAAGCTACCTTCCCCAAGTCTAACAGGGAAGACATCAGTAGAAGCAGCCATCGCAAAGCGAAGGTCCGCCAGAAGATTCAGAGCCCAGCCCTTATCTTTTGCACAGCTTTCCCAGCTATTGTGGTCAGCTCAAGGCATAACCGGCACCGGTGGACGAAGAGCCGCTCCCAGCGCCGGAGCCACATATCCTCTGGAGATTTTTGTCGTCATCGGTGAGCACGGCATAGAAAACTTAGCCGCCGGCGTATACCACTATGACGTGGGCAACCACTCTCTGAGTCTGCATCTGAGCGGCGATTTAAGACAGAAACTTGCTGATACCGCCCTGGGGCAAAGCTTCATTGCTAACTGTCCGGTTGATATCGTGGTTTGTGCCATTCATCCCAGAACTGCATATAAATACGGTAGGCGTGGTGAGAGATATATCCATATGGAAATCGGACATGTCGGCCAAAACGTCTCGCTGCAGGCTGTGTCACTTGGCTTAGCTACGGTAATGGTCGGCGCCTTCGAAGACGAAGAGGTGGGGAAAGTACTAAAACTCGAAGAACAAATCAAGCCATTATACATAATCCCAGTAGGCAAGCCGGTATAATTACCCAGACACAAAATTAGATTGCTCTTATCCCTCGAATATAGTACAATTTCACCATTATCGACTAAGAAGGAGGTTTTACAATGCCACAAACCAGAGAAGCCGTCATAGTAGAGTACGTGAGGTCCGCGTTTTCAAGGTCAAGACCCAGAGAACCAGAAAGGGATGTGTTCAATAGTCTGAGGATGGATGCCGTTGCCGGGATGTTGATAAAGGAACTCATTAAGAGAACCAAGGTCAACCCAAATGAAATCAATGATGTTCTAACAGGCACCGCCTTTCCAGTGGGTGAGCAGTGGTTATATGGAGGCAGAAGCATAGTATTTCAGGCCGAACTGCCCTTCGAGGTTCCAGCCGAGCAAATCGACAGGCAGTGCGGGTCTTCAATGTCAACCGTACACCTAGGCGCTATGGAGATAATGCTTGGGTACTCGGATGTTGTTATATCGTGCGGAATTGAGCACATGACTCATATCCCGATGGCCACGCCACCTGACGACCCAAGGGCCATATTGAGACAACCAGACAGCGCCTTCGTAACCGACCCACGATTCAAAAAATATGACTTTATGACAGCTATGAACATGGGGCTTACTGCAGAGAAGTTGTTTGCTGAGAGTGGCCTAACCAGAGAGGACATGGACAAATGGGCGCTCAGAAGTCATCAACTGGCAGCCAAAGCGCTTGCAGAAGGCTATTTCAAAGACGAGATAATGCCCATTGAAGTGACGATGGCTGATGGTACAAAACAGGTTATCGATAGGGATATGGCCATAAGGGGAGACACAACACTGGAAGGACTTGCCGGATTAAAGCCGGCATTTAAGCCTGATGGTCAAATAACCGCTGGTAATTCTTCACCTTTGAACGCCGCGGCTACCGCCTTAATGATGATGTCCAGAGAAAAGGCAAAAGAATATAATCTCAAGCCTTTAGCTTCAATTGTGTCCTGCGGTTGGGCCGGTGTAGACCCGTCTGTTATGGGCAAGGGACCGGTACCCGCCAGCAAAATGGCATTAAAGCATGCCGGGATGGATGTGAAGGACATCGACTTCTGGGAGATAAACGAGGCGTTCTGCATCGTAGCCCTCTACGCCATACAACAGCTGGGCATTGACCCCAACAAAGTCAACGTAAAAGGTGGCGCTACCGCAATCGGTCATCCGCTCGGCGCCTCCGGAACCAGGCTCGTAGGTACGTTGGCCAGGATACTGAACATGGAAGGCGGAACTTATGGACTGGCGAACGCCTGTATCGGTGGAGGTCAAGGTGTAGCCACAATCATCAAGAGTGAGAAATAGTAAAAGAGCAAGTTCTCAACATTAACTGAATAGAGATTTTCGATTCGCTAACAGGCAGCGCAATCCCGAACTTATTTTAACTTGTGTTGCCTGTTTTTATTATGCTTAAGCAGAAAATATTCTACGCTGTCAGCCAGAGCCAGCCAGCTGGCTTCAATGATATTGGTCGAACTGCCTACAGTCCGCCACTGCTTCTGACCGTCGCTGGACTCGATAAGCACCCGCACCTGAGAACCGGTGCCGGCACTTTCCTCTAAAATCCGCACCTTGTAGTCAACAAGCTCAATAGCAGTCAAATCAGGATAAAATTCAAGCAAAGCCTTTCGCAAAGCATGGTCGAGGGCATTCACCGGACCATTACCCTCGGCAGCAGTATGCATTATTTTATCATCGACTTTCACCTTGACCGTAGCCTCAGAAAGCAGTTCCGATTCATCCTCGCTAGATGGTCGTCTATGTCTCTCCACTACCACCATAAAATCAATCAGCTCGAAAGGAGACTTATATCCGGGCTGAGCTCGGTGCAGCAACAATTCAAAGGAGGCATCCGCATCTTCATATTGAAAGCCATGACTTTCCAACAGCTTTATCTGCTGCAATATCTGGCGCGCTTCTTTGCCCTTCGATGGCAGGGCGATACCCAGCTCCTTAGCCTTATAAATAATATTGCCCTTGCCAGATAACTCAGAGACAACCACCTTAGGTCGGTTACCCACTAAGTCAGGATTGATATGCTGATAGCTGTCCTCCCACTTCATAATTCCTGATACATGAAGGCCCCCTTTGTGAGTAAAGGCACTGGTGCCAACATAGGGAAGATGGCTGGACGGAGCCATATTGGCTAACTCAGCTACATAGCGAGAGACTTCGGTGAGCTTAGCTAGCTGCTTATCAGAGATGCAATCGATACTCAACTTGAGCTTCAGCGCCGGAATAATAGAGCAAAGGTTAGCATTACCACAGCGTTCGCCATAGCCGTTAATGGTGCCCTGCACCTGCATAACTCCAGATTGAACTGCATTAAGCGAATTGGCTACAGCCAGATCACCATCATTATGAACATGGATTCCTAGCGGTACAGACACCGCTTTCTGAACAGCTCTAATGGCTGCAGTGATCTCGGAAGGCAACGCACCACCGTTGGTATCGCAGAGCACTACACAATCAGTCCCGGCTTTACTCGCAGCTTCAACCACCCGGATTGAATATTCTGCATTCGCTTTGTAGCCATCGAAAAAATGCTCGGCATCAAAGAATACAGTAAGCCCTTTCGACTTAAGAAAGTCCACAGATTCAGCGACAATACGCAGGTTATTCTCCAAATTGGTTTCCAGAACCTGGGTCACATGCAAGTCCCAACTTTTACCGACGATGGTGACTACTTTGGTCTTAGCCTCCATCAAAGCCTGCAAGCCGGCATCTTTGTTCACCCTGGAATCAGGGTGGCTGGTGCTGCCAAAAGCAACCAGTACCGAGTGCTTCAAATTCAAACTCTGCGCCTTAATGAAGAACTCGGTATCCTTGGGGTTGGCCCCGGGCCAACCACCCTCGATAAAATGGATGCCCAATTCATCCAGTTTTTTGGTAATCTTCAGCTTATCAGCAATGGAGAGAGAAATCCCCTCCTGCTGGGCTCCATCACGCAAAGTCGTATCATAAATCTGAATTTTCACCGTCACTACTACCTGGTTATCTTATCAGCAATCAGTCTGCCCATCTCCTTCGTCCCCACCTTGGTTGTACCTTCGTTCATTATATCATAGGTACGATTACCTTCTTCGAGGACGGCAATTACTGCCCTCTCAACAACCTCAGCTTCAGTAGCCAGATTAAAAGAATAGCGAAGCATCATGGCAGCACTCAATATAGTGGCAATAGGATTAGCTATATCCTGTCCGGCCCGGCTTGGAGCGCTACCATGAATAGGCTCATAAAGTCCAAAGGCTTTGGAGACTCCACCCTTAGGTATGCCGGCCAAACTGGCTGAGGGCAGCATACCCATGGAACCGGCAAGCATAGAGGCTTCATCGGTGAGAATATCGCCGAAGGTGTTCTCTGTAACCACGACATCAAATTGAGCCGGGCGCTGGATAAGGCGCATGGAGCAAGCATCTACCAGCATATGCTCCAGTTCCACATCAGAATAATCAGCAGCGACCTCATTAGTCACCTGCCGCCACAGCCGAGACGATTCGAGAACATTAGCTTTATCCACCGAGGTCAGCTTTTTACGACGGGTCATAGCTATCTCAAAGCCAACCCTTACAATACGCTCAATCTCCTGCTCCGAATAGACCATGCTATCCACAGCCCGTCTGCCTTCAGAAGTCCGCCACTGCTTCTTTGGTTGTCCGAAGTAAAGTCCACCGGTAAGCTCACGAACCACCATCATATCTACATCCTTTATTACGTCTGGCTTAAGGCTCGTCGAATTGATAAGCATAGGCAAGACCTTCACCGGGCGCAAGTTGGCAAAAAGCTCTAGCTCTTTGCGCAAAGCCAGAAGCCCATCTTCAGGATGTACCTTAGCCTTCGGGTCATCCCACTTCGGACCGCCGACAGCCCCAAGCATCACAGCATCACAGCTCCGGCACATATCCAGGGTTTCCTCAGCCAGAGCAATACCGTGAGCGTCTATGGCTGCTCCACCCACCAGACCATAATGGAATTGAAAGCTATGACCATATTTTTTCCCCACAGCTTCCAGAACTCTTATCGCCTCAGTAGCCACCTCAGGACCAACACCATCACCTAATAACGCTGCAATGCTGAATTTCACCTTACATTCCTCCAGCTAATCTATTTTTGGTATACTCAACCAGCCCACCGGCATTTATTATTCCCATCATAAAATCAGGATAAGGCTCGGCGACGAAAGTTTTACTGCGGGTAATATTCCTTATCTCTCCTATTGCCAGGTCGATCTCAAGACTATCACCGGTTTCAGTGCCATCTACAGCCTCAACACACTCCAGAAGCGGCAATCCGATATTAATGGCATTACGGAAAAAGATGCGGGCGAAGCTCTTGGCAATAACACAGGATATGCCGGCAGCTTTAACAGCCAGGGGCGCATGTTCCCGCGAAGAACCGCAGCCGAAGTTGGTATCAGCCATAATAATGTCCCCCGGCTCAACTCTGGTCAGGAATTCTGAATCAACGTCTTCCATGCAATGCTGAGCCAGCTCCGCAGGCTCGGATAGATTGAGATGTCGAGCCGGTATTATAGCATCGGTATCAAAATTAGCACCGTATTTATGAACCTTACCTTTCAGCTTCAAATCGTCACCTCCATTTCAAAACCAGATGGAACCAACACAAGTTTCAGCATTTTTCATTTGGCATAGCCCTGGTCTTTAAATCTCATCTCCAGCTCGTATACCCCTGCGCTTCTCCGCGCAATATTAAATCCCACTTTCTCAAATAAATGAAGCATCGGTTGGTTCCCTTCGAGAACCTCCGCAGTAAAACCAAGAAGACCACTCCTCTTCGCCAGGTAAATCAGATAGGACAATAACTCTGTACCTATACCTTTATTCTGATAACCTTCTCTTACTGCAAAAGCAACCTCTGCAGTGTGTTCGTCCTCATCTATGAGGTACTGTCCTAAACCGATAGCAATTTCCTTTTCTTCTTGCTGTATCACAGCTAGGATAGACATTTGTCTAGTGTAATCGATAATCGCAAACTCTTGCAACCGTTCATGTGGCATATCTTTTCGTGCAGAGAAAAACCGCTGATAAAGGCTGCGGTCGGAAAGAGAGTAAAAAAGGTCTTTTAACAAAGGTTCATCGCTTATCTTTATCGGCCGCAAGAAGGTAGCAAGTCCGGACTTTGTAGTCCTGTATGTTTCCAGATGTCCGGGATATTCCCCTCCTCCTCCGGCAATAAAAGCCTGGTCTTTATAGATTAAGTTCAATTTTTTGGCTTCTTCAATGAGCTTTGGCCTGAATTTCGGGTGAGCTATTGATATCAACTCCATAGCTCTCTCTCTAACATTCTTGCCGTGCAGATAGGCTATGCCATATTCTGTTACCACATAATGAATATCTCCCCTATTCAAAGTAACCCCAACTCCTTCACTAAGAAATGGTACAATCCGAGAAATTTTATCTCCATCCGCGGTCGATTGAAGCGCCAGTATTGTTTTACCGCCAGGGGACAATATGGCACCTCTCATAAAATCAGCTTGCCCTCCGATACCACTGTAGAACGTCTTGCCGATGGATTCCGCAGTAGCCTGTCCTGTAAGGTCGATTTCTAAAGCGCTATTTATTGCTACCATATTCCCATGTTGAGAAATAATCAGCGGGTTGTTCGTATAATCTATAGTTCTGAATTCTATACTTGGATTATCATGTATATAATCATAGGTTTCTTTCTTACCCATGCAAAAAGTCGCTACTGTCTTGCCACGGTTTATGGTCTTTTTTATGTTATCAATAACACCCTTCTTCATCAGTTCTATAATGCCATCCGTCAGCAACTCGGTATGCACACCAAGATGTTTCTTGCCATTAAGACTGGACAGGATCGCATTAGGAATACTCCCATATCCAACCTGTATTGTGTCCCCATCCTCAACAATTCGAGCAACATACTTTCCAATTTGCTTGGCAATCTCGTCAGTCACACTTACCTCATATTCAAACAAAGGCTCGTCATGAGCGATGACGAAATCAACATTTTCAATGTGTATAAAACCATCGCCATGCACTCGAGGCATGTTCGAGTTGATTTGAGCTATAACCAATGAGGCGTTTTCCGCTGCTGCTTTAACAATATCTACGCTAACTCCAAGGCCCATGTAACCATGGCTATCTGGAGATGAAACCTGAATCAAGGCTACATTAATCGGCACAAGACCCCGGTAAAATAAATCTGGAACACTTGACAAGAATATCGGTGTGTAGTCCGCAAGCCCTCTGTTAACCGCGTCTCGTGTATCGTTACCAACGAAAAATGAGTTGTGCCTGAAATTAGCCCTAAACTTTTCCTCAGTATATGGAGCAACACCAAGCGTCCATACCTGAATTATTTCTGCATCAAAAAATGCCTTTGGGTGAGATTCGACATATTTTATCAAGGCATTGACGAGATAACGGGGTTCACCACAGCCAGTACTAACGAAGATTCTGTCACCCCTGTGGATATGGCTGAATATAGCAGCTTCCGTCGCAAATTTTTCTGCATATTTCGCTTTTATCTCATCTAACTTATGCTCCCCATCCAGACCCATCCAATAACACCTCCATCAAAACTAAAATCTACTTAATCGCCTCCAGGGTATCTTCCATCAATACAACAGTATCCCATCCCAGATTGACATCTTAAGATAAATGTCGGCTGTATCCGCTACAACCAGGCATAAAATTTCCTCCTATGTTTCGCCCATCCGCTCAACCCATACTCTTTAATTTTCCTCACATTCTCCTTAGTATTATCACCATGGATTGGCTTAAAAAACTCAAACTTATTACATCTCTCAAATTCATCGCATTCCCAGCAACCATCGAGTTTCTTGGACTGAACACAACTCTTAATCTCACAAGGCCCTGAACATCCATCACCACCAGACCTGCAAGGGGTATTACAACTTAACTCGATTATTGCCTCCAAGACATGACGGCATTCCTCATAATGCCTGAGTTCTTTAACGGAAGCGCTCTTGACCTCTGCGTAACTATCAAAGCGCACCGCCTGCAACTCGCTCATCAAATCCCGTGCTAATTCCGTGACTTTGCTCCTGTAACGAAGACAGTCACCGCAATACAAGCCACAGTATGCAGTTAGCTCAGCCTCTGTATTTGTCATTTCTGCTATAAAACCGCCCTCTAAAAAAGTTTCCCCCCTAATCTTTTCTTAAGTTTAAGCGAGCAAAAGCACAACCGCCGGACAAACACAGTCAAAAACTCAATTAGTCCGACATAACCTTATTGACACGTTTACCCTACAATTTCCTCTGGGCTAGCAATACGACCCAAAATAGCACTGGCGGCGGCTACTGCCGGACCAGCCAGATAAACCTCAGACTTGGGGCTGCCCATCCTGCCGATAAAGTTACGGTTGGTCGTTGAGACACAACGCTCACCTGCTGCCAGCACGCCCATATAGCCGCCGAGACACGGACCGCAAGTAGGCGTGCTGACCACGGCTCCAGCCTTGATAAAAGCCTCTATCAAGCCCTCGCGTAACGCATTAAGATAAACCTGCTGCGTACCCGGAATGACTATGCATCTCACCTCAGGACTGACCTGTCTCCCTCTGAGTATCCTCGCAGCCAGCCTCAGGTCATCAAGCCGTCCATTGGTGCAGCTCCCAATCACTGCCTGGTCGATTTTTATGTTCCCTAACTGGCTTATTGGCTTCACATTTGAAGGCAGATGAGGCAAGGCTACCTGTGGCTCAATTGTGGACACATCATACTCAATCGTCCTGCTGTATTCAGCATCTTTATCTGACTCATATACCTTGTATGAACGATTTGCCCTATCTTTGACATACTCCTTTGTCTTGCTATCCACCCTGAAAACGCCAGCTTTAGCCCCAGCCTCAATCGCCATGTTGGCCATAGTGAAACGTCCATCCATAGGCAAGACATCAATCGCCTCGCCGGTAAACTCCATAACCGAATAAAGAGCGCCATCAACACCGATATTACCGATGGTATAAAGTATAAGGTCTTTGCCCCCAACCCATTTCCCCAGCTTCCCGTGATAGACAAATTTTATAGTTTGTGGCACCTTCATCCATATCTCACCCATAGCCATAGCTATAGCTATATCCGTGGACCCCATTCCGGTAGCAAGGGTACCCAAAGCCCCATAGGTGCAGGTATGAGAATCAGCTCCTACCACCACTTCTCCGGGCAAGACTAGACCTTGCTCCGGCAAGAGCACATGTTCAATGCCCATCCTGCCGACCTCAAAATATACCAAATCGTATTGCCGGGCAAACTCGCGCATCAGTTTAGCCTGCTCAGCAGAGAGTATGTCCTTATTAGGACAGAAATGGTCCGGCACCATAACTATCTTTTTCGGGTCATAAACTTTATTGATGCCAAGGCGCTGGAACTCTTTTATCGCCAGAGGAGCCGTGATATCATTTGACAAAACCAAATCAACCCTGACGTTTATGAATTCGCCAGGGCTGATCTTATCCTTGCCCGAATGAGCCGCCAGAATATTCTCAGCTAAATTCAAAATTCATCACCTCAGTTTCTCAATTCATCCTCTCACCCTGGGAATCATCAGCACAAGCACGGAAACTGCTGCAACGATGGTCGCCACTAAATACATCCCTACTCCGGCCGCCAATCCTATTGCTGCTGTGACCCATACACTTGCCGCGGTCGTAAGCCCCATCACATGGTCACCTCGCATACCACGAAAGATAACCCCGGCACCTATGAAACCTATGCCAGTCACCACTCCAGCAGCAACCCTTGAAGGGTCTACGCCATCGCTGAAGCCAAAAAGCGAGACCACTGTAAAAAGAGCAGCACCAACAGAGATTAGAATATGAGTACGCAGCCCAGCCGGTTTTTTAGACCGCTCCCTCTGATAGCCTATACCAGCTCCCAAAGCTGCTGCCAGAAGCAGGCGTAAGATTATCTCCACCGTTAAACTCACCCGAACGCCTCACTCTTTTCTTGCCCTCTTAGCCACGAGAAGCCGATTCAACGCATTCATATAAGCCTTGGCACTGGCAACGATGATATCCGTGTCGGCACCACGCCCGGAATACCCCACACCATCGCTCTCAACCCTTATGAGCACCTCACCTATAGCATCAATACCCTCAGTCACCGACTTTACGGTGAACTCAGTAAGCTTATTGGGCACCTTAACTATCCGATTAATAGCTTTATATATAGCATCCACCGGTCCCGTACCCAGGTCAGCATCAGCCACAGCCCGCCCGTCAGGACCAATGAGTCTCACCGTAGCTGTTGGAATATTATTATTCCCGCACGAAACTTCAACATAGTCGAGATGATAAACTTCGGAAGCGGTACGCAATTCTTCAGCTATCACAGATTCGATATCACGGTCAGTGATTTCCCGCTTCTTATCAGCCAGCTCCTTAAAAGCTTGAAAGGCATGCTTTAACGATTCTTCATCCAGAATATAGCCTAGTTCAGCCAGCCTTTCTTTGAAAGCGTGCCTACCACTCAACTTGCCCAGAACAAGGCTGCTAGATGGAATACCTACTGACCTTGGATCCATAATCTCGTAGGTAATCGCTTTTTTAATTATCCCATCCTGATGAATACCTGACTGATGGCGGAAAGCATTGGCACCGATAATAGCCTTGTTGGGTTGGACTGGAAATCCAGTAAGCTCGCTTACCAGACGGCTCGTCTTATAAATCTGGGTAGTATCAATATTCGTGGTCATGTGATAAAAGTCATTTCTAGTTTTAAGCGCCATGACAATCTCTTCCATGGAAGCATTACCTGCCCGCTCACCTATGCCGTTAATGGTACACTCAACCTGCCTGGCACCCCTTCGTATCGCCTCAAGGCTATTAGCTACAGCCAGCCCTAAATCATCATGGCAATGAACACTAACCACAGCCTTATCAATATTGGGTACATTTTTAAAGATACCTTCGATTAAGTCTCCGTACTCCTGAGGAATTGCACAACCAACAGTATCTGGAATATTTACCGTGGTCGCGCCGGCGGCAATAACCCCTTCTAATACCTTATATATATACCCCGGCTCAGTGCGGCTGGCATCCATCGGTGAGAACTCTACACTATCTGTATATTTTTTAGCTCGAGCTACCATTTCACAAGAAATCTGCAAGATCTCTTCGCGAGTCTTCTTGAGTTGATAAAGAAGGTGTATATCCGAAGCGGAAAGAAAAATATGAATAAGAGACTTTTTGGCTTTTTTTATTGCCTCCCAAGCCCTGTCTATAGCTTCAGCATTAGCATGTGCCAGAGCACAGACAGTTGAGCCCTTAATTTCTTTAGCTATGACTTGAACCGCTTCGAAATCGCCCGGCGAACTTATCGGAAAACCCGCTTCAATAACATCAACACCGAGCTTTTCCAATTGTCTGGCGATTTGCAACTTATCTTGAACGCTCAGACTAGCCCCGGCTGCCTGTTCCCCATCACGCAAAGTGGTGTCAAAGATAATTACTTTGTTCATGTTCCACCATTAAATTAAGTCTTAAGCCACGGCATCATGCTTCTAAGTTTCTCGCCCACAATCTCAATCTCATGTTCAGCATCCATTCGCTTCAGCGCATTGTATACAGGGCGGCCTGCCTGATTCTCCAGAATCCACTCTCTAGCAAAGCTGCCAGTCTGGATTTCGGCGAGAATTTGCCTCATCTCATCCTTGACCATGTCATCGATGACCCTTGGCCCCCTAGTATAATCGCCATACTCCGCGGTATCGCTGACCGAGTAACGCATATAGCTCAAACCACCTTGATACATAAGGTCAACGATGAGCTTAAGCTCATGAAAGCACTCGAAATAAGCAATTTCCGGCTGATAGCCAGCTTCGACTAGAGTCTCAAATCCGGCCTTGACCAGAGAAGTAATACCACCACAGAGCACCGTCTGCTCTCCAAAAAGATCGGTCTCAGTTTCTTCGGCAAAACTGGTTTCCAATACACCGGCTTTAGCACAGCCAAGACCTCTAGCATAAGCTAATGCAATATTTTTCGCCTTACCAGAAACATCCTGATGAACAGCCACAAGAGCCGGCGCTCCAGAGCCCTCGGTATAAAGCCGCCGCAACATATGCCCCGGACATTTAGGTGCAATCATTGTTACATCCACATCAACAGGCGGTATGATTTGCCCAAAGTGTATGTTAAAACCATGGGCAAACATCAGCATCTTGCCCGATGAGAGTTCCTTCTCTATTGATTCACGGTAAACCTTCTGCTGTAGAGTATCGGGGACAAGCATAACAATTATGTCCGCTTCTTTGGCTACTACGGCAGCATCGGCCACCTTGAAGACAGCTTTTTTGGCATTCTTCCAACTCTCAGTGCCTTTGGCTTCCGCAACAATGACCTGACAGCCGCTATCTCTCAAGTTCTGAGCATGGGCATGTCCCTGACTACCAAAGCCGATGACTCCAATCGTCTTGCCCTTGAGTAAATCTAACTTAGCGTCCTTCTCATAATAGATTTTAGCCATGATGCCTCCTTTAAAAGTTTTTATCTACCCTGTTGCGGGATTTGATTATTTATGCGTAATCACCAGTCCGGCGGGCTCTCGGCTTCCGAGGGCAGTGCTTTTGGTGGTGGCTTTGGTGCCTTTACCTCCCTAGACTCTTCAACCAGCAACGGACCAGCACCACCCCGAGTTAAAGCGATACGACCGGTCCTGGCTATCTCCCTGATACCAAAGCCACGGAGGAGGTCCAGCAAAGAATTAACCTTGTCTTCATCTCCAGTAACCTCCACTATCAGTGAATCAGAGGAAACATCAACTATATTAGCTCTAAAAATATCCACAATCTGGATAATCTCGTTACGAGTAGAGGCGGTTGCTTTGACTTTAATCAAAGCCAGCTCCCGAGCTACTGTTTCATTATTAGTTATGTCAACTATTTTAACGACATCTATAACTTTGTCAAGTTGTTTCCTGACTTGCTCCACTTTGGCATCATCGCCCTCCACGACAATAATCATGCGAGAAAGATTAGATTGCTCGGTATGCCCGACAGCTATACTATCAATGTTAAAGTTACGCCGACGTAAAAGACTAGACACCCGATTAAGCACTCCGGGCCTATCTTCAACCAAAGCAACTAAGGTATGTTTCGCTGTAGTCAATAACCTCGTCCTCCTCTTGTTCTATATTCTAAACTCATTTGCTCGAACGAGTCACCTTCTCTGGCCTTGGCAGTTCCAATGCCTCAACCAGCGCCGCGCCTGGTGGGACTATTGGAAAAACATTCTCTTCGGGCTCAACAACAAAATCAATCAAGAACGGACCTTCACAGTCCATCGCTTTTTCTATAGCCGTGACCACCAGTTTCTTATCTGTAACTCTCAGTGCCGGAACACCATAAGCTTCGGCAATCTTAACGAAATCAGGGCCAGAAAGTGGCGTGTGAACATAGCGTCGCCCATAGAATAGCTGCTGCCACTGCCTAACCATACCTAAAAATCCGTTGTTGATGATAGCTATCTTAACAGCCAGGTTCTCCTGGACTATAGTGGCTAATTCCTGTACAGTCATCTGAAAACCACCATCTCCAGCAATGCACCAAACCGTATCATCAGGTCGACCTACCTTGGCACCTATAGCGCCGGGAATCTCAAAACCCATGGTGCCCAAACCACCTGAGGAAATTAAGCTATTTGGCTTATCATAAAAGAAAAATTGAGCCGCCCACATCTGATTTTGACCAACGCCTGTAACTACAATGGCATCACCCTTAGTAATCTCATAAATCTGGCGAATAACGTACTGAGGTAGGAGAGCTTCGCTTTCCCTGATTACCAGCGCCGGATGTTCATCTCGCCACCTATCCACCTGATTAAACCAGCCCAGATGTTCACGAGGCACAATCTGCTGATTCAAAGCCTCAAGAATGTTCTTAACGTCGCCAACAATAGGCACATCAACTCGCACATTCTTACCTATCTCGGCAGGGTCAATATCCATGTGAACAACACGAGCCTGCGGTGCAAACGAGCTGACCACCCCGGTAGCCCTATCATCAAACCTCATCCCAATAGCAATGATGACATCAGAATCATATACCGCCTTATTGGCGTAGGCCATACCATGCATCCCCAACCATCCAAAGCTTAACACATGACTCTCGGGAAAGCAGCCGATTCCCAGGAGGGTTGTAACCACAGGTATCTGCGCTTTCTCCGCCAGCTCCTTAAGCTCAGCGAAAGCCTTTGAGATTATCGCTCCCCTGCCGGCAATAATGATAGGACGTTCAGCGGTATTTATAGTTTCTGCTGCCTTTTTAATCTGCGCCGGATGTCCGAATAGCGTAGGCTTATAACCGGGTAAATTGACTCTTTCTGGATAAGCAAACGCTGCTTCTTGTTGAAAAACATCACGTGGTATATCGATAAGGACAGGACCTGGCCTGCCAGTTTGGGCAATATGGAAAGCCTCTTTAACCACCCTGGCAATGTCGCCTGCATCGAGCACAAGATAGTTGTGCTTGGTAATGGGAAGAGTGATACCGGTGATATCTATTTCCTGGAAAGCGTCTTTCCCGATAAAAGGTCTGGCTACCTGGCCGGTAATAGCTACCATTGGAGATGAATCCAGATAAGCGTTGGCAATTCCAGTTACCAGATTAGTGGCTCCCGGCCCTGATGTTGCCAGACACACCCCAGCTTTTCCCGTAGCGCGGGCATAGCCATCAGCCGCATGAGCCGCACCCTGCTCGTGGCGAACCAGAATATGCCTTATTTTCGGATATTGCGGAAAAGTATCATACAACGGCAATAAGGCTCCGCCGGGAAAACCAAAAATAACTTCAACACCCTCCCGGGCTAGACTCTCACATAAAATCTGGGCACCGGTCTTTTTCATAAATATCTCCTACCTAGCAAATACTGCTCCTCTGCTGGCTGAGCCAACGTTCTCAATATACCTTCTCAAATAACCTGTCTTTATCTTTGATTTATACTCAGGCAGCGCTGACAACCGCTTCTCTATCTCAGCGTCGCTCACCTTCAATTCCAACCTACATTCTGGAATATTTATACTTATGATATCACCATTTTTCACCACGGCTATAGGTCCGTGGCTTGCCGCCTCAGGCGCTACATGCCCTATAGCGGACCCTTTGGTACCACCAGAAAATCTCCCGTCAGTTATCAGTGCCACGTCTTTATCCAACCCCATGCCACTCAATAGAGACGTCGGCGTTAACATCTCCCGCATCCCCGGCCCCCCCTTGGGCCCTTCATAGCGAATGACAATGACATCGCCCTTTTTAATATCACCCTTCATTATCCCTCTGGTCGCTTCCTCTTCATTCTCAAAGACGCGGGCAGGCCCTTCATGCACCATCATCTCTGGGTCCACCGCCCCACTCTTAACCACAGCTCCATCAGGTGCCAGGTTTCCAAAGAGAACCGCCAGTCCACCGGTCTTAGAATACGGTTCAGCTACCGAGCGGATGACCGCACGGTTTTTAACTTTGCCTTTCTTTACGATACTTGACACCGGTGCCAATGACGCGGTCTTACAACTTCCATTAAGGAAGCCTGCTATCTCATGCATAACTGCGGGAATACCACCCGCCAGGTCGAGGTCTTCAATATGGACATCGCTAGCCGGGTTCAGCTTAGAGATATGCGGAACACGTTGACTTATCTCATTAACCAGAGATAACGGAAAATCTATACCCGCTTCATGAGCCAACGCCATAAGGTGCAAAATAGAATTTGTGCTGCCGCCGAGCGCCATGTCCACAGCAAAAGCGTTAGCAATGGCATCCTTGGTAATAACATCCCTTGGTGATAAGCCCTTTTTCAACACAGCCATTATCTGCCTTCCCGTTTCCATAGCCAATACAACTCTCCTGGAATCCACGGCCGGTATGGTACCGCTGCCTGGCAAGGTCATACCCAACGCCTCGGTCAGACAGTTCATCGTATTTGCCGTATACATGCCAGAGCAGCTCCCGCAGCCGGGGCAGGCAGCAATCTCGATTTCCTCAAGCTCAACCTCAGTCATCTTTCCCCGAACCACACTACCTACCGCATTAAACACAGAGATAAGGTCTACTGTCCGGCTTTGACCGCCTTCACTCATACGTCCTGACAGCATCGGACCGCCACTGACAAAGATAGACGGAATATTCAATCTCGCTGCAGCCATAAGCATTCCGGGCACGATTTTGTCACAGTTAGGTATAAAAACAAGCGCATCGAACTGATGTGCCTCAACCATAATCTCTACCGAATCGGCAATCAGCTCACGGCTAGGCAAGCTATATTTCATGCCAGGATGGTTCATGGCTATGCCATCACATACACCGATGGTGTTGAATTCAAAAGGCACACCACCCTCACTGCGAATTCCCATCTTCACAGCCTCTGCGATATTACGCAGATGAATATGACCGGGCACGACCTCATTAAAACTGTTGACCACACCGATAAACGGCTTAGAAAAATCATCGCTGCAAACACCCACAGCCCTGAGTAAAGAACGATGTGGTGCCCGCTCAATTCCCTTTTTTACAGCATCACTACGCATCGCCTTCAAACCTCTGCCTCCTTAAACTAGAATGGTACTCGGTACGGCAAATTAAGGTTATCCCAGTAAACTAGCATAGCGGTTATCTATTGTCAAGCTAGTCCGCTTCCAGACTGCGTATCTTTTCCAGACGTCGCAAATGCCTGCCACCCTCAAAAGTAGTTGATAAATATATCTTTACAATATCTAACGCCAAAGTCTGCTCGAGTGTATCTCCGCCTAAACACAGAACATTTGCATCATTATGTCGCCGAGCCCGCTCGGCACCCAAGATACCGCAACACAGAGCGGCTCTTATGCCCCTTACCTTATTAGCTGCTATACTCATGCCTATACCACTGCCGCAGATTAGGATACCATGGTCGAATCCTCCCGAGACAACCGCTTCAGCTACTTGCCTGGCAATATCAGGGTAATCCACAGGGTCACTATCATAGCAACCAAGGTCATGATAATCATGACCCAACTCGGTTAGAAGACGCATAATGGCTTTCTTAAGCTCCAAGCCACGATGGTCACAACCCAGAGCGATACGCACTTTTTTCTACCTCCCTGGCATATTCCTGGCATGCCATCTTAATCTCTTTTTCGGGTACAACGCCCTGCCGTAAAATAACCGGTGTCTCTCCAGTAACATCAACTACCGTTGACTCCAGCCCACCGGGACATTTTCCCATATCTATAACCAGGTCAATCTGACCGCCAAGCTGTTGCTCGACCTCCTCAGCCGTCGACGAACTGGGTTTATCACTAATATTAGCGCTAGTCCCAATAACAGGCGCACCAAACTCACGAATAAGAGTAAGTGGCACGATATGGTCAGGAATTCGTACTGCCACTCTATTGCCTCCAGCAGTGATAATATCGGGAAGCGAATCTTTTTTGGGCAACACCAATGTCAGTCCCCCAGGCCAAAAACAACGCATCAAAAACTGAGCTATCTCAGGCACCGAGTCAACAACAGCAGCCACCTGTGCCAGATCAGCCAAAAGAACTGGCAGAGGCAAATTTCGGGGGCGTTGCTTAACCTCGTAAATCCTCTCAGCAACTTTTGCATTGAAAGCATCACCCCCCAATCCATAGACCGTATCCGTAGGGAATGCAACAAGACCACCGGCCTTCAGGATTTCGACAGCTCTGCTAACCTGCGAGACTACTCGACTGGACAGATTACCCACTCCGACACCATTTTATAAATAGAGAAGACTAGTTAGTATTGAAATTTTCAATCAGGAATGCTTCAATCACCGACCCAACGCCTGGATATTCCCACATATACTCATGCCCAGGCGCATGCAGCCCCAAACCAATGTTGTACGGCCCGAAAACAAGAATTGCCCTGCTTATCACCCAATCTATGGGAGTGAATGAGGGAACATTATTTATTATAAATATCTTCACCCAGTTGGCTTTGAACAGTCTTACAAGGTCTCGCTCGGTAAGGGCATCAGCTCCAATCCCGTTATTGGCAATCACCAACGACTGTCTGGCTTTAGACGCCCTGTGCCAGAAAGGAGTCCCGATTTGAATGGAGTACACCCCGGGGTTCTCTTCAAGCTGCCCGATTACTTCGCCGGCGAAAGCAGCACCGTTGCTCTGCCCTGTTACTATTATCTTTAAATCCGCAATTTGCTGGGTCAGGAAATCAATCTTGGCTGCTAACTTCTTAGCCTTATAGGGATAATGTGTCAACTGTTCCTTAAATTCGAACAGATATTCCATCAGACCTTTGCCTGTACGGATGTCGTCGATTACGCAATAATTATATCCCAAGCTCGTCAGCTCAGATTCCATCCCTATCAGCCAGCTCCGCCCCTCTGCATTAGCCGCCAGTGGTTCCTTACCCCAGCCACCGGGGATACATAAAATAGCCAGGTCATTATCCTTAATCTGATAATAAAGGCCGAGCACCTCGTCGACAAATTGCTCTTGAAGTTCCCTGCTTGTTCCAACCACCTCCACAGCTACCTGCCAGGCTTGTTGCTCAATATCATCCATATATTCTAAGCTAGGTGTTGCCGAATTGGTCTTCCCGCTATGAGCGTTTACGAAATAAATCCCCAGCCCAAGAAGACAGGCGACCACAAACACAGCCAACCCGGCCCTACGAAGTAAAAACAAACTCCTGTTGGTCTTCATCAATTAAACTCCGCTGTACGGAATATATTTTAACACCTTTACAATGCAGATGCCTAACCAGAAAGGGTGCAAAACCATAGTATGCCATGTCAGGCTATGATATACTTTACCCAATTAGGCGAGGAGATGGATAAAAAAACAAAAAGCCACCGTGTAGCTACCAGCGACGACATCGAGGTCTCTACTTACCTCGAAATCGCTAAAGAGCTTCATGGCGAGCAACTCACATCTAAGGTAGAAACTATATCGCCCGGGCCACGAGAAGCGATAGTCATTATTGATTTTGGCTCTCAATATAGCCACCTGATTGCGCGGCGAGTCCGAGAATGCCATGTCTACTGCGAACTTATATCCTTCGATGAACCTTGGGGGAAAATAGCTTCCCTACAACCTAAGGGCATTATACTATCCGGAGGGCCAGCCAGTGTATACCAATCAAGAGCACCCTTAGCTCCGGCCCAGCTTTATGACAGCCACTTACCAATACTCGGTATCTGTTACGGGACACAAGCTATAGCCCACCAGCTAGGAGGTCAGGTAGCTCCGGCAGATAAGCACGAATATGGTCAGGCTATCTTGCATATAAGCGCTAAAAAGTCACCGCTATTTGCCGGCCTGCCCACTTCGATACCAGTCTGGATGAGTCATGGAGACCAGATAGTAGAAATGCCACCCGGTTTCAAATCACTGGCTTATACTGAAAACTCCCCCACCGCAGTTATAGGTAATAGCACAAACATTTTCGGTCTGCAGTTCCACCCCGAGGTAGTTCACACCCCAAACGGGAAGGCCATAATCCAAAACTTCCTATACCGTATATGCGGTTGCCACGGCACCTGGACACCAAGTAGCTTCATTACCGAGAGCATAACTGCAATCAGTCAACAGGTTCAGGATGGCAAGGTAATCTGCGCCCTATCAGGCGGCGTTGATTCAGCAGTTACAGCTACCCTTATCCATCAGGCTATCGGCAATCAGTTAACATGCATTTTCGTCAATAACGGGCTATTGCGCCGCGAGGAAGCAGACCGAGCCCTCAACACTTTCCGAAATAACCTGAAAATGAACGTGGTCTATGTGGACGCTTCCAAGAGATTCCTCAGTCGGCTCAAAGGAGTCACCGACCCCGAGGTCAAGCGACGTCGCATCGGCGAGGAGTTCATCAAGGTATTTGAATACAAAGCCGGCAAGCTGGGCAAAATCGATTTCCTGGCTCAGGGCACTCTCTATCCTGACGTCATCGAAAGCACTTCAAAAGAAACGAAAGCTGCCGCCAGAATAAAAACCCACCACAACGTCGGTGGACTGCCTGCCAAAATGGCACTTACCCTAATTGAGCCGCTGCGCTACCTCTTCAAAGACGAAGTCCGTGAGGTCGGCTTAGCTCTGGACTTGCCAGAAGATATGATATGGCGCCAGCCCTTCCCGGGACCAGGACTGGCTATCCGCATCATCGGTGAAGTAACCAGAGAACGTCTGGATATACTTCGAGCCGCCGATTGGATAGTGATGAATGAGATAAAAAAGGCAGACCTCTATCGCCATCTGTGGCAAAGCTTTGCTGTCCTCACCGATGTCAGGAGTGTGGGAGTTATGGGAGATTACCGGACATATGGCTACCTTGTAGCTGTACGCGCCGTGACCAGCCAGGACGCGATGACCGCCGATTGGGCACGTCTCCCTTACGACCTGCTTGCTCACATCTCCAACCGTATCGTCAATGAAGTACCCGGCGTCAACCGCGTGGTCTACGATATCACCAGCAAGCCACCGTCCACTATAGAGTGGGAATAAATAAAAGCCATCATTATGTTCGGATGGTTAGTTGCTCTTGCCACCTTCCCCGGCATCATGCTTCATGAATGGGCTCATAAGTTTTTCTGCGACCGTACCAGGGTGCCTGTTTATAAAACCTGTTATTTCAGACTGGGCGCTCCCGCAGGATACGTTATCCATGGCCCGGTAGACAGTTATGGAAAAGCCTTTTTCATATCTACCGCTCCTTTCCTGGTCAACACAACCATCGCCATAATCTGTTACTGTATCGCCGTAATCCTTCCCCCTGGCTTGCCCGCCTACATACTCTATTGGCTGGGTATATCCACAGCTATGCACTCCTTCCCCAGCAGCCAGGATGCCGACAATCTGTGGGACCATTCAAAAAAAGCCTGGCGGCGTAATCCCTTAGCGCTATTCGGCTTCCCTGTTATTGGATTGATAAAGCTGGCAGAAATACTCGGCGTCATCTGGTTCGACCTGCTCTATGCCATCGCCTTGCTCTTGCTCATAGCTTTTCTCGTCAAGGGAAGTAGTTTATTCACAACATTTACCTTGTCATTTGAGCCATCTAGCCATTCTGAGCCCTTCGCCCCGCTCATTCTGAGCCTGTCGAAGAATGTTCCCCGGCTCAGGATAAACTCAGCGAAGAATCTCACCCTGCACTTTGTAAATACCAACCCCTAGGTGTTCGCCATTCAAGTCGGCCCAAATGGACTTTAGAGTCGTGCTCACGAGACTAAAGCCTCGTGCCTACATCAGTGAACAGTAAACAATCTCTAAAAATTTGATTTGACAAACCCCCAAATAAGGTCTATACTACTCCTTTACATGATTGGTGTACACCTGAATACCTGATTGACCTAGGGTCTAAGATGCCGTATACTAGTGCGGCTTGGTGTATGCCAAGCCGCATTGCACTTTAAAAAGTGAATAAGTTTTGTGTTCAGGCTGATGTAGGTCGAAGAGAAAAGGGCACAGGGCGGATGCCTTGGCGTTAGCAGCCGAAGACGGGCGTGGCAAGACTGCGATAAGCCTCGGCGAGCTGTCTAGCAAGCCTAGCCGGGGATACCCTAATGGGACAACCCGCCTGGGTAAAACCCAGGCTCTCGCCAAAAGCGAGAGGGTACCAGGAGAACTGAAACATCTTAGTAACCTGAGGAAGAGAAATCTAACGAGATTCCCGTAGTAGTGGCGAACGAAATGGGAAGAGCCTAAACTTGAGTGGCTTAGTGGGCTTGAGTCCTATGTCATTCAAGGGTTGCAAGACACAAGATACAGACCTCAAGAGCTGTAACAGAGTAAAAAAACTTCTGCCTAGTCAAATGTCCATGGAAAGGGCAACCAAAGAGGGTGACAGTCCCGTAGACGAAAGGTTGAAGTCTCTGCTTGTGTTCTTAAGTACCACGGGACACGAGAAATCCCGTGGGAATCCGGGGTGACCACACTCCAAGGCTAAATACTGCTAACGACCGATAGTGAACGAGTACCGTGAGGGAAAGGTGAAAAGTACCCCGAGAGGGGAGTGAAATAGAACCTGAAACCTTGTGCCTACAAGCAGTCAGAGGCCTGGTTTTACCAGGCTGATGGCGTGCCTATTGAAGAATGAGCCGGCGAGTTAATCTCTGTGGCAAGGTTAAGTAACTCAGTTACGGAGCCGTAGCGAAAGCGAGTCTGAATAGGGCGACCAGTCGCAGGGATTAGACACGAAACCGGGTGAGCTACCCATGGCCAGGATGAAACCCAACTAACCTTGGGTGGAGGTCCGAACCCGTGTACGTGGCAAAGTGCTGGGATGAGCTGTGGGTAGGGGTGAAATGCCAAACGAACCCGGAGATAGCTTGTTCTCCCCGAAATGTATTTAGGTACAGCCTCAGGTAATAACTTATGGAGGTAGAGCACTGGATGAGCTCGGGGCCGTGAGGTTACCAAACTCAACCAAACTCCGAATGCCATAAGTCCATATCCTGGGAGTGAGACTACGAGGGATAAGCCCCGTGGTCGAGAGGGAAACAGCCCAGACCATCAGCTAAGGTCCCGAAATGCGGACTAAGTGGGAAAGGCAGTGATATTGCTAAAACAGCCAGGAGGTTGGCTTAGAAGCAGCCACCCTTTAAAGAGTGCGTAACAGCTCACTGGTCGAGTGGTGTCGCACCGATAATTTAACGGGGCTCAAGTCCGCTACCGAAGCTATGGTTCATCTTTTGATGGAGGTAGGGGAGCGTTGCTACAGCTGAGAAGCCTTGGTGTAAGCCAAAGTGGAGCAATAGCAAGTGAGAATGCCGGCATGAGTAACGATAAGGCATGTGAAAACCATGCCCACCGTAAATCTAAGGTTTCCTACGCAAGGTCAATCCGCGTAGGGTTAGTCGGGCCTAAGCCGAACCCCAAGGGGAAAGGCGATGGACAATGGGTCAACATTCCCATACCATCTGATTCTTGTTTTAAGGCAAAGGGGGGACACAGCAGGATAGGTTGAGCGTACCTAACGGACATGGTGCGTCCCCAATCTAAGGCACGTTGAGGCAGGCAAATCCACTTCAACATTAAGCTGAGGAGCGGGGAAAATTGAAGGGAAACCCGAGATGATTCATCTGAGTCCACACTGTCTAGAAAAGCCTCGTTGCTAAAGGATTAGATGCCCGTACCGCAATCCGACACAGGTAGATGGGGGTAAGCATCCCAAGGTGTTCGAGAGAACCCTCGTTAAGGAACTCGGCAATTTAACCCCGTAACTTCGGAAGAAGGGGGCCCGCTGTATAAGCGGGGGCACGAAACCGGCCCAAGCGACTGTATAACATAAACACAGGTCTCTGCCAAAGCGAAAGCTGAGGTATAGGGGCTGATACCTGCCCAGTGCCGGAAGGTTAAGGAGAAAGGTTAGGGTTTTAACCCGAAGCTTTGAACCGAAGCCCCGGTGAACGGCGGCCGTAACTATAACGGTCCTAAGGTAGCGAAATCCCTTGTCGGGTAAGTTCCGACCCGCACGAAAGGTGTAACGACTTGGGCGCTGTCTCAACGAGGGACTCGGTGAAATTGAAATACCCGTGAAGATGCGGGTTACCCACAACTGGACAAAAAGACCCCGGGAGCTTTACTATACCTTGGCATTGGACTCGAGCTGGACATGTGTAGCATAGGTGGGAGGCTTTGAAGCTGAGGCGTCAGCCTTAGTGGAGCCAACGGTGAAATACCACTCTTGTTTGGTTTTGGTTCTAACCTGCCTTCGGGTGGGAACAGTGCCAGGCGGGTAGTTTAACTGGGGCGGTTGCCTCCTAAAAGGTAACGGAGGCGTCCAAAGGTCCCCTCAGCACGGATGGAAACCGTGCATCGAGTGTATTGGTATAAGGGGGCTTGACTGTAAGACCAACAAGTCGAGCAGAGACGAAAGTCGGGCAAAGTGATCCTACGGTTCCGTGTGGAAGGGCCGTAGCTTAACGGATAAAAGCTACCCCGGGGATAACAGGCTTATCTTGCCCAAGAGTTCACATCGACGGCAAGGTTTGGCACCTCGATGTCGGCTCGTCGCATCCTGGGGCTGAAGCAGGTCCCAAGGGTTGGGCTGTTCGCCCATTAAAGCGGCACGCGAGCTGGGTTCAGACCGTCGTGAGACAGGTCGGTCTCTATCCGTTGTGGGCGTTGGAGATTTGCGGGGAGCTCTCCCTAGTACGAGAGGATTGGGAGGGACAGACCTCTAGTGTGCCAGTTGTTGTGCCAACGGCACTGCTGGGTAGCCATGTCTGGATGGGATAAGCGCTGAAAGCATCTAAGTGCGAAGCCCACCCCAAGATGAGATCTCCCATCCTTTCCTTCGGGAAAGGAGTAAGACCGCAAGTAGATAACTTGCTTGATAGGCGGCATGTGTAAGCAGGGTAACCTGTTAAGCTGAGCCGTACTAATGGTCGAGGTCTTTGACCTACATCAGGCTGAGCACAAAACTATTCACTATCCCCACAAAAATCGTAGATTTTTTGTGGCTGTAGCGACGCGGGGTGGAGCAGCGGTAGCTCGTCGGGCTCATAACCCGAAGGTCGTTGGTTCAAATCCAACCCCCGCTACCAAGATAAACTAAGCCCCCGGCATAGAAGCCGAGGGCTTTTTCATTTTAATTGATGATGGTCACCCGAAGGCGGGTGACACGTAGTAAATCTAGCAATCATTGAGCAAATGATTTCGACCGGCAAAGCTGTCATTTGTAAAAGGGAGAGTTTTAGTGTATAGTGGAAGTGGTGGTTTCAGTTTTGGTTATCACGTACTCAGTTAAATTACCCCCAGATTTACCCGACTTACCCAGATTCCGGATGACCCCAACTCTAACCAACTATTCATAAGAGAGGAGGCCATCCAATGAGTTTCACAGACAAGTCAATTCTCTGTCCCGATTGCGGGGCTACCTTCACCTTCACTGCTGGAGAACAAGAATTCTACGCGTCTAAAGGCTTTACCAACGACCCTAAGCGTTGTTCTCGGTGCCGACAGGCTAAGAAACAACAGCGCGGCGGTTCAAATGGTGGCTGGCAGAGTGACAGCAGCAGGTTCGAACTTAGTAAGGAATACTAGTTTGATCTTAAGAACATACATAGGCCAGGGGTACCTGGCCTATGTATGTTCCTTTACAATTTTGAAGAAAGGGGTACCAAATGAATATCTATGTGGGCAACTTATCGCTTGATGTAACTGAAGAGGAATTGCGGGAGGAGTTCAAGGCTTTTGGAGAGATCACTTCTGTAAACATCATAAAGGACAAATATAGCGGGCAATCCAGAGGATTTGGTTTTGTTGAAATGGCATCAAAGGCTGAAGGCGAAGCTGCAATCGCTGGATTAAAGGGGAAAACACTCAAGGAGCGGACGCTGGATGTTAATGAAGCTCGCCCTCGTTCCGATAGCAGAGGCGGAGGCGGAGGCGGAGGTTTTGGCGGAAGAGGAAGACAGAGGAGATACTAAACCGCCCGAGTCGTCTATATACTTAGCGTACAACTGACCAAACACGCGGGTTATAGTACAGTATCAATATAAGCGGCACGATAAACGTGCCAAAATAAAGAGCTTTTTTCAACATGGAAGACAAAGTTGAACTGCACACTGAAGATATCATGGGCATGAGGCCTGAGGTTGAGTCACTCAAACTTACCCAAAGTGCCTGGGGCACTTTCCGCCAGGAGGATACAGAGGAAGATATATCCGTAATTGCCTCTTCTTGGGGAGACGAAGGGTCTGCTGACCTGGACGAGGAGTGGGGAGATAAGACAGAAAGAGGAGCTAAATCTGTGATTGGGCTCGATCTAGAGCCTGGGGAACAGCCAGTCGATGATCCGGTTCTAATGTATCTCCACGAGATTGGCAAAGTTTCGCTTCTCACCGCAAACGACGAAAAGGTATTGGCCAGTAGACTAGAAGATGCCAGGTATCTAGCAAAGATTGAAGGCCTTCGCTTGAAGCACTATGGCAGATATCCCCCGGCGGTTAGTATTACAATCTATTTGCTTCGTCACCTACTTGCAGCCTGGCCCACAGTTGATATTCTTGTCAAGCGCTTTGAGATTGATACGACAGATAGCCCCATTCAGATAGTTGCCGACCCCAAACTGCGGGCGGCTATCGACGGTGTAATCGATCCAGAGCTAGTGAAAGCTATTGCGGAAGCCAATGGCAAAAACACATCAGAAGTTGGACGAAGCTTGGTAGACCTTTCAATCGATAGCCGACTTTTGCCTTCAGAATTACTGGAAAGTATAGTAGATGGAACTTCCTGGAGTCAGATGGCATCTTTAACAGTCGATCCCGTTAATCCTGAATTCCTTTCCAATCTTCACGCTAAGAGCCAGCAACTTAAAGCCTATTTTAGTGAAATCAAGAGAGCCGCGAGTGAGGCAGAGAAACGCCTTATTGAAGCAAATTTGCGTCTGGTGGTGAGTGTTGCCAAGAAATACACCGGACACGGAATACCATTTCTGGACCTTATTCAGGAAGGCAACATCGGCCTATTTCGAGCCGTGGACAAATTCCAACATAGGAAAGGTTATAAATTCAGTACTTACGCCCATTGGTGGATTAGACAAAGTATTACCCGAGCTATTGCCGATCAAGCCCGTACAATCCGTATCCCAGTGCACATGATAGAAATTATCAATAAGCTATATAAGACCAATCGTTATCTGACTCAAGAGTATGGGCGTGAACCAAGTTACGAAGAAATTGGCATAGCGATGGATATCCCCGCAGAAAAAGTGAGGGAAATCCTGAAATTATCTAAAATGCCGTTATCTTTAGAGACTCCTATTGGCGAAGATGGGGACAGCGACCTCGGTGATTTTGTTGAAGACCGAGCTACCATGCCGCCAGCCGAGGCTGCCTCACGAGAGCTACTTAAGGCACAACTAAGTAAGGTGCTTTCTGAACTCAGCGACCGGGAAAGAAGGGTTTTATTACTCAGGTTCGGCTTAGAGGATGATAGACCCCGGACTCTAGAAGAGGTAGGGAAGGAATTTAATGTGACCCGGGAGCGAATCCGCCAGATAGAGGCTAAGGCATTGCGCAAGCTGCGCCACCCCAGTCGCAGCCGAAAACTCAAGGACTATCTGGAATAAGCTCTCAGGGCGACACAGAATAGACCCCGAGCGGGGGGCGGATTTTTAGCCACGTACCAGTACCTGACTAATCGGTAACCCGAAGGCGGGTGACACGCAGAAAGGTTTAAAGTCAGAAAAACCAAACACTTCCTCCAAAACCCCCTAATTTAATCTGATGGTTCTATTTTTATTACTCTATTCCCCTTGAGAGTCAGCTTGAAACGCCTGATTTCATCATTTCTGAAAGGATACCTGGAACGGACTGTATACTTCCTCACATTCAATGAGCCATCAATCATCAGCTTCAATTCCCACAAATTGTTTACAGCATCAATACTATTTGCCTTTACCAGAGTCCCGATAACAGCCTTCATTATTAAATTTTATTCCGGCAAGAGGCATGAAAATCTTGCCGTTACCTCTGCATCATTCTTAACCAGCCTCTCAAAAAAGTCAACCGGTCAGAGCGACCACAAAAGCGCATAAATATGATATTATCTTTAGAGGAAGCACACTACCCATAGGAGACTATCTTGGTCTGGATAAAATTCGCTGCTTGCCTGGCAATCATACTGGTGGCCGGTACGAGGCTATCCAGATATGGCGATGCCATCGCCGAGAAAACCGGCCTGGGACGCATCTGGATTGGTGTCGTGCTACTGGCCACAGTCACCTCACTGCCTGAGCTGGCTACCGGTATTAGCTCGGTAGCCTTAATAGGAAAACCAAATTTAACTTTAGGTGACCTCTTCGGGTCAAATCTATTGAACCTGGTCACTATAGCCATTATCGACGTGCTCTACACCCGCGGGCCAATACTCCATTACGTAGGCACCGGCCTTGTTCTGGCGGCAACCGCAAGCACTTTGCTCATCGGGGCAGTAGCAGCTTCAATTTACGTAGCCCAAAATGTTGCGCCCCTAGGCATATGCAATTACATAGGTCTCTATTCGCCGATAATCTTCTGCATATACTTGCTTATCCAGTACATGGTGCTTCACTTCCAGCGTACCCAACAGAGCCAAGCCGCTACCGATAGCCCACCCGCTGCCAGCTACGGGGAAATATCTCTAAAAAGAGCCATCGCCTTTTTTGTACTAGCAGCACTGGCTACCGCTGCAGCAGGCACATGGCTGGGCTTCATTGGTGATGAGCTATCCATGGTCACCGGTCTAAATGACAGTTTCGTCGGTAGCCTGTTCCTGGCCATTTGCACATCAGCCCCTGAGATAGTGGTCTCAATTTCGGCGCTGCGCATGGGAGCACTCGACATGGCAGTGGGGAATGTGATAGGCAGCAACCTGTTCAACATGGGAGTAACCATCTTCGTAGATGACCTGTTTTTCACCGAGGGTCCTATTCTATCATACGCGAGCACCGACCATATCTTTACTGCTCTTATTGCCATGCTGATGAGCTGTGTTGTAATTATCGGACTAATCTACAGGCCACGATTCTGGCCGCGAATTTGGGTCGGCATAGATACCACGGGCCTCGTAGCCCTGTACATCGGGGCGATTGCCGTTCTTTATTTCCTGGGCAACCTTTGATAAACAAGCTCACTCCTAGCAAAGAGACCTATCATCTTTGAAATAACTGCCCTCCCAAGAGTATAATCTTATCTTGACATATAAATTCAGCACTTGCCTTTAAGGAGTAGCGCTATGTCCTATGTATACGGCTTCCAGGATAATTGTGAAGACAAAGCCATTCTAGGCAACAAGGGAGCTAATCTGGTTACCATGACCAGGCTTGGACTTCCGGTGCCGCCTGGATTCATTCTTTCAGTCGAAGCTTATACCGAATACAAAAGAAGCGGCAGGTTACCTGAGACAGAAGTTAAGCAAGCCGTGGTCGCTCTGGAGAAAAAGGCAGGAAAGAAACTTGGCAAAGAGCTACAGGTTTCTGTACGCTCCTCAGCGCCGGTGTCCATGCCGGGGATGATGGATACCATTCTGAATGTGAAAGACCTGGATGAGCTGAAAATAGCCGCCAAGCAAGTTTTTGACTCATGGGATAATCTGCGCGCCGTTGAATACCGCCGCTTGAACAACATACCCGCCGACCTGGGCACATCGGTCATAATTCAAGCCATGGTTTTTGGTAACAAGGATGCGAACTCCGGCACAGGCGTGGTATTCAGCCGTGACCCGAGCACCGGGGAGCAAGAACTGTTTGGTGAATACCTCAGTCAAGCCCAGGGCGAAGAATTAGTCTCGGGAACGAGGACGCCCGCACCAATCACTGCCCTTAAGAAACGTATGCCAAATATCTATGCCCAATTACAGGAAATGGCCGAACTATTAGAAAAGCATTACAGTGACATGCAAGACATGGAGTTCACTATTGAGTCCAAAAGGCTTTATATCTTGCAGACCAGGTCTGCCAAGAGAACCGGACGGGCAGCAGTCAAGGTTGCCGTCGATATGGTTCACGAAGGGCTCATCACCACAGAAGAGACTATCACTCGCCTGACTGCCGATGACCTGAGAGCACTACTGCACAAACACATAATATCACCTGAGTCGTATCGTCCTTTGACCAAAGGACTGGCCGCAGCCCCGGGTGCTGTGAGCGGACAGGTTGTGTTTGAGCCAACTGAAGCAATGAGGTTAGCAAAAAGGAGCGTGTCAGTAATACTGGTTCGCCCCGAGACAAGCCCGGATGATATTCAGGGCATCGCAGCAGCAGATGGGATACTGACTTCAAGGGGTGGACTTACCTCACATGCTGCCATAGTAACCCGCGGCATGGGCAAACCATGTGTCTGCGGAACCGAGGAAATTGTAATAGATCTTGACCTGAAACAGTTCCAGGTTAAAGGACAAATAGTGAAGAGGGGTCATGAAGTCACTATAGACGGTTCCAGCGGCGCTGTTTACCTCGGTTCACTACCTTTAGGAGAAGGACAGATGATAGATGAACTCGAAGAACTCCTGACCTGGGCTGACGGGTTTAAGCGCCTGGGTGTTAGAGCAAATGCCGACACACCAGAGATGGTGGCTCAAGCCATAAAGCTCGGTGCCGAAGGAATAGGGCTATGCCGTACTGAGCGCCAATTCAGTGGACCGGAACGCCTTTCAGCCATAAGGGAATTCATACTGGCAGAAACAGAGACTAAAAAAGCAACGGCCTTGGAACGTTTGGCTGCACTTCAGAAAGAAGATTTCATTGCCCTCTTCAAGGAGCTAAAAGGATACCCCATCGTTATCAGACTCCTGGACCTGCCGCTGCATGAATTTCTGCCGTCGGAAGCAGAAACCTCAAGTCCACGAATCAGACAGCGGATAGCCGAGCTCAAGGAGATAAATCCTATGCTCGGACACAGGGGTGTCAGGTTGGCTGTAACATCCCCTGACGTCTACAAAATGCAGGTTAAAGCCATAGAGGCAGCCAAGGCAGAGGTGCCTGCCGACGTCTCTGTGATGATACCGCAGGTCATTACTCTGCAGGAGCTACTATTGATAAAAGCAAAGTGCCTGGAAAGTGCCGGCTTGAAAGTCGGCACTATGATGGAGACAGTGCGCGCCTGTATGAGAGCTGGCAGGCTTGCGGAGGTGGCAGACTTCCTATCATTCGGCACCAATGACCTCACCCAGGCTGTATATTCCTTTAGTCGAGAGGATGCCGAAAAGAAGTTCCTATCCACCTACCTCCAAATCGGCATACTCGAAGATAACCCCTTCGAGGTCATAGATGTTAAAGGTGTAGGCAGATTAATGGAGACAGCGATATTCTGGGCGCGGCGAGCAAGGAAGGACATTAAAATCGGCGTCTGCGGAGAGCAGGCTGGAGAGCCAAGGTCAATTCAGTTTTTCAATGCCATAAACGTCGACTACGTAAGTTGCAGCCCGTTCAGAGTACCCATAGCTAAACTCGTAGCTGCACAGGCGGCTATTCACCAGAAGGACGACGCCGAGACCGAATTCACGACCTCGTTACCTTCCTAATACGTGCTCATCCTGCTCCAGCACGTAAGTTGAAATCAGACTCGTCGCTTTGCCAATAAAAAGGGGCAGCTCAGGCTCATTGTATAAAGATAAATGAGAAATACTACAAAGCTGGTAAATTTTAGCGGTTAGCTACCGTGTTTACTATTCACAATCAAGCTTAAAGCCACCGTTGGAAGACAGCTTGGAACAAGCATCTGCCACCGTAGGGTCGTAGAGGACGCCCTTATTCCGCACGATTTCCCGTAACGCCTTTTCCATTCCTAGAGCCGGCCGGTAAGGTCGATGAGAAACCATAGACTCAACAACGTCAGCTACACACAAAATCCTGGCTTCCAAAATTATATCTTCACCGGAAATACCGCCAGGATAACCGGAGCCATCTAACCTCTCATGGTGCTGAAGTATAGTTTCAGCTACCGGCCAGGGGAACTCTATGTTTTTCAATACATCATAAGCCACCTGAGGATGAGTCTTAATAATGCTTAATTCTTCGGTGGTCAATTTGCCTGGCTTGCTGAGAATATCCCCTGGCACAGCTATTTTCCCGATATCATGGACTACACCTATTATGTGGATGCCATAAACCTGCTTGGCGGGAAGGCACATCTCCCTGGCAATGGCACATGCGAGCTGAGCTACCCTGCGCTGGTGCCCGGCAGTATATGGGTCTCTCTTTTCGTATAAGGCGGCTATAGCCTCAACAGTTCCGTTAAACACCTTAAGTAGCCTTTCAATACCCTGTTCACTCAAGCCCTATTCCCCCTTGAAATCACCACTCAAAACAGGTTACAACCAGACTTCAAGTTGTATCTAAACACACCGGGGGCCTAGATTTTTCGTGGCAGACTGGGAAAACTTGACAACGTACATTCCTGAAACATTAAACGTCGGAGACAGGCAAAAGGTTTATACCCTTACAAAATACAACTCAGATATCCAAGACTTTGCTGAGTTCCTGCCCTACAGCCGATGGCAGGCATACTTCCGGAACAGACCGCCGCTAAATCATGATTCTCTGCGCTCCAGGTGAACCAGAACCTATATCTGCATGTCCATACGCCAAGAAGCACCATTTCAGTTCCTCTTGTAAAATTAAGCTAAATACCTATAAAATGTGACATCAACAAATCCAAGGATGTAGCAGTGGAAATCTATAAAGACTCCTCACAATCAATAGATGCCAGAACCAAAGACCTCATTTCCAGGATGACGCTCGATGAGAAGATAGCGCAGATTGGTGGCATCTGGAGCTACGAAGTAATTGAAGCCGGAAAATTCTCTCCGAAAATGGCAGGATCGCTAATCGAAAATGGCATCGGACAGATATGCAGACCCGGAGTATCCACCGGTCTCCCTCCTAAAGATATGGCGGAGCTAATAAATGGTATTCAGAAATTCTTAACAGAAAACACCAGGCTGGGCATACCTGCCCTGGTTCACGAGGAGTGCCTGAACGGCTTTATGGCTAAAACCGCCACAATCTTTCCTCAGATTATCGGTATAGCCAGCACATGGGAGCCAGAGCTGGTGAATAAGATGACCCGAGTAACAAGGGAAAAGATGATGGCTGTGGGTGTGCGACAGGGGCTTTCACCTGTTTTGGACGTAGTCAGAGACCCAAGATGGGGAAGAGTTGAAGAAACCTTCGGAGAAGACCCTTATCTTATAGCAAAGATGGGGATAGCCTACGTAAAAGGTCTTCAGGGCGATGATTTGCAAAATGGTGTTGTAGCCACTTTGAAACATTTTGTCGGCTACGGATTACCGGAAGGTGGACTTAACTGGGCACCAGCCCACATACCACCGAGACTGCTCAGGGAAGTTTACCTGTATCCATTCAAAGAAGCCATTAAAGAAGGCGGGGCTTTATCTGTAATGAATGCATATCATGAAATAGATGGCATCCCCTGTGGTGCTTCCACAGAACTGCTTACGGACATCTTGCGCAAGGAATGGGGATTCGAAGGGATTGTTGTTTCCGACTACTATGCTGTTGAAAATTTACAGAGCTATCACCGGATAGCTACTGATAAGGCAAATGCGGCCAGGCTAGCTCTTACAGCCGGCATCGATATCGAGCTTCCCAGGCATGACTGCTACGCTCAACCCCTAAAAGAACAAGTCGAGAAAGGCGTGGTGTCAAATACATTGCTTGACCGGGCTGTTTCCAGGATATTAAGGCTTAAGTTCATGTTGGGTCTATTTGATAATCCTTATGTCAAGTCAGAAGAGGCAGCAAGGGTCTTTGACCTGCCGGAGCACCGTAAACTCGCCCTCGAGACTGCCCGGAAGTCAATAGTCCTGCTAAAAAACAAGGACAATATCCTGCCGCTAAATAAGAATATTAAGACTATCGCCATAATAGGTCCGAACGCTGATGTCCAGAGGAATCTCCTGGGTGACTATACTTACCCTGCCCATATTGAGATAACAATAATGGCAGCAGAAGCAACAGGCGCCCAATCGCCGGCCCCGGACGAGCGCGCAGACCACGTTACTGTCCCTGTAGTAACCATACTGGAGGGGATTAAAGCCAAGGTCGGTAAGGACACAAAGATAATGTATGCGGCTGGCTGCGAATATAATAGCATGTCCAAAGATGGTTTCCATGAAGCAGTTAAAGCCGCAAAGGCAGCCGACGTAGCCATCGTGGTAGTAGGAGGAAAATCAGGCTTAACCCCAGATTGTACCTGCGGGGAAATGAGAGACAGCGCCGAAATCCGTCTTCCGGGTGTTCAGGACGAACTCGTTAGAGCTATTTATGAGACGGGAACTCCTGTCGTGCTCATTCTTGTAGACGGCAGACCGCTCGTCCTGGGTTGGATTGTAGAAAAGATACCGGCTATCATCGAAGCCTGGCTACCCGGCGAGGAGGGCGGCAACGCCGTTGCCGATGTTATTTTTGGCGACTACAACCCCGGAGGCAAACTCCCCATATCATTCCCGGCAAAGGTAGGCCAGATACCGGTGTATTACGGGCACAAGCCCTCGGCAGGCAGATCCCAATTCTGGGGAGACTATGTCGATGCCGACACCAGCCCGGCTTTTGAGTTCGGCTATGGTCTCAGCTATACCACCTTCAACTTCACCAACCTCAGAATAGAGCCAAAACGGATTGCCCTAACCGGCAAAACCTCCGTAATGGTCGACGTCGAGAATACCGGAGGCAAAGCCGGCGAAGAAGTAGTCCAGCTCTACATCAACGACGTGGTCGCCAGAATTACCAGGCCGGTCAAAGAATTGAGAGGTTTCAAGCGTATCGCCCTGGAACCTGGCGAAACCAAGGCGGTGGAATTCGAACTGCCAGCAGAGGTGCTCGGCTTCTATGACAAAGATATGAAGTTCATCGTCGAGCCGGGCATTTTCAAGGTGATGATAGGACGCTCTTCTAAAGATATCGTGCTAAAAGGCGATTTTGAAGTAATGGAGTAAGCTGACCATTTAAAGACACCCAATTTTTCATAATCTTCCATCTCCACAATCTCCTTGTTTTTTTCACCCCGGCCACAGGCTATCGCTGCCTAAAAAGGGTAGCTTTAATTTAAACCGAATCTGCAGCATTGTCAATAACGCACAACTTGATTTAGAAAGCTGGTTATCGTAGACTACTGCAGTTGCAGATTTCTATTTAAGCTGGCTTTGTCTAATTAAAGGCAGGACTTCCGGAGACGTAATAAAATATGGAAAATAGAAAATTCAGTATATTCGACGCTATCGGCAATACCCCACTAGTAGAGTTAAAAAATCTAAACGGAAACCATGAGGTAAAAATTCTGGGGAAACTAGAGGGCAACAACCCCGGAGGTTCGGTTAAAGACCGACCTGCCTACTACATGATAATCAAGGCTGAGGAATCCGGTAAACTTACCAGGGACAAGACAATTGTTGAGCCGACATCGGGAAACATGGGAATTGCCCTGGCTATGATAGGATCTGCCAGAGGCTACCGAGTCAAACTATTTATGCCAGAGTGTGTCAGCACAGAGAGACAGCGTACGCTTGCCGCATTCGGTGCCGAAGTTATGCTCACCCCAGCCACGGAAGGCACAGACGGCGCTATCAATCGGGCAAGACAGCTTGCCGCCGAAGAGCCTGAGACATGTTACATGCCCAATCAATTCGATAATGACAGCAACGTATTAGCTCATTATGAAACAACTGGACCCGAAATCATGTCTCAGACCGCAGGGGAAATCGATATATTCGTTGCTGGCATGGGCACGACAGGAACACTGATGGGCACCGGGAAATATCTAAAAGAGAAAAAACGTGGCCTGAAAATAGTCGCCGTAGAGCCTATAGAGGGACACACAATACAGGGGCTGAAAAACATGAAAGAATCGATAGTCCCCAAAATCTATCGTCCTGAGATATTCGATGAAAAGGTAACTATCGAAGACGAAGAGGCGTTTGCAACAACGAGGCTGCTGGCTGTCAAAGAAGGGCTCTTCGTCGGCATGTCGAGCGGAGCTGCGGTAGCCGGGGCTTTACGCATAGCCAAGGAGATGAATTCCGGCACAATTGTGGTTATATTGCCTGACCGCGGAGACCGCTACCTGAGCACGACACTGTTCCGGTCGTTCTGCGCCAAATGCCCACCGTAGAATTATTACTTAATCCATCCCCTCCAGGAAGGCTTTAACGTTCTTGCCCAGGACGTTGTGATTATAGCCACCTTCCAGAACGGCAAATCTCCTGCCTTTACAATTCCTCTCAGCGGCTTCGTTGACTAACTTGCCAATCGTCCGGTAATCATCTGTTGTAAGCTGTCCGCCCCAGTCTTCAACATGGCGGTCAAAGCCAGCCGAAACAGCAAGTATGGAATAGCCTTTTTTCTGCTGGAACTTATTAATTATCTCTTCAACAAAACTCTGCCCACCACGGCCAACTGGCTGAAAGTACTCGGTCACACTTCCATCAAAAAAATTGTTGGTGCCATCTCCAAAATGCAGGTCGAAATCCAGAATCAAAGCATTCTCTATCAATTTCTCACTCTGAAGCATGGCTAAAGCTACGGCGACGTTATTGAAATAGCAGAACCCCCAGCAATCGTCGGGGCTGGCATGATGTCCGGGCGGTCTGAGCAAGCCAAAGCTGGCTTCACCTTCCAAAGCTATCCGGGCAGCTTCAATGGCTCCACCAGCCGCCAGACAGGCTATATCATAAAGATGTTTATCTCGCTTGATTGACTCGATGTGATTCCGTGTGTGAACCCGCCGCAAATCATCCTCTGTAGCAGCTTGAGGTTCAATGAAATCATATTCTCTCTCAAGCTCCCTGAGAATCGCCTCCATCCTGCCAGGACTGGCGGCAGGGTCAGAAGCATAAATCTCAGCATAGCGGGGATGATAGACTACCTTCATGCCACAACAACACCGCCCTAACTAAATCCACTGCAGTATTCCCATGAAAATCACCAGGCAGATGATGTCAAAGCCTAGTATTGCCCCCACCGTTATCATCTTCTTCTTGACGCTCTCCATGTCGAATACCCAGAACGAAACCAAGAAAAAGTAAAGGTACCCGACCAGGAAAATAAGCCACGGCGCGCCGATGTTCCACCAGGGGTACTCCCAGGTAAGCGCACCTACTGCATTCAGCAGGCACTCAACAAAGACACAAAACGCAGCTCCTACTACGGCGAAAAGCAGCCGGTTGGGAATACCCAGCATCTTCATTTTCTTATCTTTCGGCAGCATCTTGCTGAAGGCAATGCCTGCAATGGCAAACATAAAGCAAATCTCAATATTCAAGCCAATGAGAATCAAGTAGGCAGTGCTTCCGGGAGCACCCCATACCGGGGCATACTGAGTAAAATGGAAGACCAGCCCATTCCAAATCTCATTGAACCAGTCCATGCCCCAGAACGCCAGGCCGGCAAACACCAGGCTCCAGTTTCTCTTCTCAACCTCGTTGGCATACACATACACCACAAGGGCAAACAGAGGAATGACATACCATTGAAACAAACTACCATCCCGCAGAATGCTCAGGGCTTGATGTGCTGATTCTGTCATACTAAACCCCCTTCTGCATACTCGCGCAGCAGTACTTATTTAAGCTGTTCTCTGGAAAAATCGAGGACTCGACGTGCCACCACCAGCATATTAATCTGGCCGGTGCCCTCGAATATATCATTTATCTTGCCATCACGCATCCATTTCTCCAGCAGGTATTTCCTGGAGTAACCCAGCGGCCCCATGATTTCAACCGCCTTCTGAGTAATCTTGGTAATAGCAAGCCCGGCTTTCGCCTTTGCCATTGACGCTTCCAGGCTATTTGGCAGCATCTGGCTCATCAGGGAAAAGGCACGCAATGTCAAAAGCTTGGCTGCCTTGTAATTAGCTTCCATTTCCATAACGTCCCGTTCCAGGGCGCTGAGCTTGTTACGGGGCAAGCCGTACCTTATCTCAACACCTTCCTTTTCCAGTGTTTCCTTAACGAAATCTAAAGCGGCACGCCCCACGCCAAGTGCCTGCGCGGCAATAAAAGGTCGAGTGGCATCGAAGGTAGCCATCGCCTTCTTAAACCCGGCGGTCCCGGTTTTGTCTATCTTCCTGACTTCAGGGCTGCCCAGTATATTTTCGAAGGGAATGCGGCAATTATCGAAAACAATGGTTACGGTATCGCTGGCTCTGATTCCCAGCTTTTTCTCCTTCTTCTCCACCTTCGCCCCCGGAGTACCAGCCGGCACCACAAAAGACTTCATGCCGGCGCGTCCCGCCGATTTATCCACAGTTGCCCAGACCACTACCAGGCCTTCGGAGTCCACCATAGCCCTCTTACCACTGGTTATAAATATCTTCTCGCCGTTGATTACCCATTCGTTGCCGTCGAGCACTGCCGTGGCAGTGATGGCAGAGGTATCCGAGCCGCAACCAGTCTCCGTCATCGCCATAGCACCCCATTTCGGCCCGCCTTCGTTATAGTCACCCAGAAAACGCTGCAGTTGCTCCGGTGTCCCCGTGGCAAAGATAGCCGCACCTCCCAGTCCAGGACTCGGTAAGCACAGAGCGAGCCCGGCATCACCCCAGAACATCTCCTCGGTCCTTAAGGCCGCAGTCATGTCCAGCCCCACCATTAAGCTTCCTTCCCGTCTTCCCTCCCATATCTTATCTATAAGCTCTTTCGGGCTCTCATCTTCATGCTCATCATAGTAATGGCTTATAGGTCGTAACTTCTCTACGGCAATCTTGTGAGCTGCTTCCACTGCTTCTTTTTGTTCCGGTGTAAGTTCAAAATCTATCATTATCGAATACCTCCTTTATACAATAGCCATGCCATCAAAAGTGACAAAGCCGCGACCGTTCCTGAGCCACAGCTCCACCGGGTGCTCACGGATATAACCATGACCACCCAATATCTGCACGGCACTGTCGGTCACCATTAGCACCATATCATCAGCATAAGCCTTTACCAGGGAAGCCTCTTTGGTCGCCTCTTCCTTTCGGTCCAGTTTCCAGGCAGCCTCCCAGCTCATCAACCTCGTGGCATCTACTTCAATTGCCATTTCCGCCAGCATGAAAGCGATTGCCTGCCTGGAAGCAATCGGTTCGCCGAAGGCGACACGCTCCTTAGCATAATCTCTTGAGTACTCAAAGGCAGCCCTGGCTACACCAACAGCCATCGCCGCCAGAGCTACCCGTGAGCAATTCATAATGCGCTCAAAATCACACCCCTTCTCACCACCAAGCCGATTCTCCTTGGGGATGCGGCAGTCTTTCAGGGTTAGCTCATAGGTAGCCAGTGCTTTTATCCCCATGTTCTCCTCTCTCTCACCGACCTCCAGTCCTTTGGTGCCCTTTTCGATAATAAAACCCTGACTCTTGCCCTTCTCAGCCGCACAGACCAGCACCAGGTCAGCATCAGCAGCCAGAGGGACATAGCACTTCTGACCTTTAAGCACATAGCTTCCATCTTTCAAAGTCGCGGTGGTTGAAAGCGAGTAGGGGTCAAAGCCAAAGCGGGGCTCAATTAAAGCAGCGGTAGCCACCTTATATTTCTCCTCGCAGAAAGCAGGAAGGTATTTTTTCTTCTGCTCCCCGGTCCCCATCTCGAGAACAGGATTGACCATCAGAGCAGGACAGAGTATATGCATTGCCATGGACAGGTCGCCCCAGGCCAACTCCTCAGCAATCAGCGCACCTGTGATAGCCGAATGCTCCCCACCAAGACCTCCATACTCTTCTGGTATACCTGTAGAAACCAGCCCCAGCCCCCAGGCGGTATCGATGACACGATTAGGAATCTCCCCGCTCTCGTCGCATTCCCTGTAGACTTTGCGCATCTCGTCGTTGGCAAACTGCTTCACCATGGTCACAATCATTTGCTGTTCTTCGGTAGGACTAAATGAGATCATATTTCAACTCCTTTCAGAATATGCCTGAATCCAGCATAACTCACAAGCTACCAATGTAGCATCATAAGAACCTTTCGTCAAGAACAAATAGTACTATATTATGCTAAAATTTTGGGGTAGCAGACCCGGTATCTGCCTGTATATATATTAATTAGCCGAAAAATGTATCCCACCGGAGACTTTGCCTAACCCGTCTAATTCTGTTATCATCTCAAAACATGCACATCAAGCTAACCTTTCTGGGTGCAGCTCAGAGCGTCACCGGCTCATGCTACTTAATTGAGACCGACAACTTCAGATTCCTGGTAGACTGTGGTCTCTACCAAGAGAGAGAGTTCACAGGAAGAAACTGGGAACATTTTCCAATTCCTCCTGGAAATCTGGATTGCGTCCTTCTAACCCATGCCCATCTCGACCATTGCGGACTTCTGCCCAAGCTGGTTCGTGAAGGCTTCCGTGGCCCCATTTACTGCGTTGCTGCCACCACTGAAATCACGGAAATCATGCTCCTCGACTCAGCAAAAATCCAGCAAGAGGACGCGGAGTTTAAAAGAAGGCGACACAAAAAAGAAAGGAGAAAAGGCCCCTATCTCGAGGCCCCGCTGTACACGATAGACGACGCCAGGGCTTCTTTCCCGCTTTTCTCGCCTGTCGAATACGGTCAAACCATCAGCATAGGCAAAGGTATTGAAGCCACCTTTCACGATGCAGGTCACGTGCTGGGCTCATCGATGATAAAGGTCAGGATACGGCAAAACGGGGAGGACAGGACAATCCTCTTCTCCGGAGACATTGGTCGCCGTAATAAGCCGATACTCTGTAACCCCACGCGGTTCGAAGAAGCAGACTACGTCATCTCGGAGTCTACGTACGGTGACAGGTTGGTTGAGCCTTTAGAAGACGCAGCCAGCAAGCTGGCCGATGCCATAAACGCAACCGTGAAATCCGGCGGAAATATAATCATTCCCAGCTTCGCGCTGGAGCGGTCTCAGGAGATATTGTACTACCTCAACGAGTTCCTTATCGAAGGCCGCATCCCGCACCTGATGGTTTTCATTGACAGCCCCATGGCAGTAAGAATCACGGATGTGTTTAAGCATCATCCTGAGCTATTCGATAAAGAGATGGTCAAGCTTATGCGTCAGAAGAAGTCCCCCTTTGATTTCCGCGGCTTAAGTCTGGTAAGAACGGCTGAGGAGTCAAAGGCGATAAATCGAATAAAAGGTACCGTTATTATAATCGCCGGCTCCGGCATGTGTACCGGCGGCAGGATAAAACATCATCTGGTAACTAATATCTCGAGGAAAGAAAGTACCATACTTTTTGTCGGCTATCAGGCTGCGGGCACTTTAGGCAGGGTAATAGTTGATGGCGCTAAAAAAGTCAGGATACTGGGGCAACACTATCCCGTTAAAGCCAAAATAGTACAGATAAACGGCTTCTCGGCACATGCCGACAGGGATGGACTTCTCAACTGGCTGTCAAGCCTGCGCAAGCCCCCCAGACGCCTCTTTGTAACCCATGGCGAATCGAGCGTATCACAGCATTTCGCCAGCTTGGTCAGAGACAAGATGGAATGGAAGGTAGCTGTCCCTGAATATCGGGAGGAATTTCTGCTCGATTAGATGCCTATTCCAGACCCGTTTGAGCTACGGCTCTCCTGCCCACAATTTGATGCTTTATATACCACTGCTGAACCGTATCAACCACTTCATCAGGCGTGTCGCAAATCCTGAGCAGGTCGAAATCATCCTCAGAGACAAACCCTCTGGCTAAGGTCTGGTTGTGCAGCCAGTCAAGAAACCCCTTCCAATATTCACTATCAAAAAGCACCACGGGGAAAGGTTTTATCTTGCCGGTCTGCATCAATGTCAGCACCTCGCTTAACTCGTCAAGCGTTCCCAACCCACCGGGCATCATGACAAAGGCAGTGGCATACTTCACCAGCATGACCTTGCGAACAAAAAAGTGGTGAAACGTTATCGACTTGGTGGTATAAGGATTGCTAGCCTGCTCCTCAGGCAGTTCGATATTTAGTCCGATTGATGCCACTCCAGCTTCGAGGGCGCCCTTGTTTGCTGCTTCCATAACACCGGGCCCACCACCGCTTATAATCGAAAAACCCAGCTCGCCAAGCCGACGGGCTATCTCTTCCGTCCTGGCAAAAAGCTCTTCCTCCGGCTTAAGTCGAGCCGAACCGTATATGGTCACCGCCGGCTCCACGCCTGCCAGCTCATCAAACCCTTCCACCAGCTCTCCGATTATCCGGAACATCCGCCACGACTCCCCTTTAGAATATTGGTTTATCTCATATTCTGGTATCATATCTACCTCCGCTTCAATCAGATATTACCACACTGGACGTAAAAACTGCCAGCAGGTCAGGCAAAACTCTTGACACAACTCAGCAAGCAATCTACACTATTGACAACTTGGGGGTTGAGGTCCAATGAGATGTCTTAACTGTAAGAGCGATATGATAGTTGTTGAATATAACAACATCGAGCTTGACCATTGTAATGACTGCCACGCTGTATGGTTCGATTCCACGGAACTGGATCTTTTGTTGAAGTCTCTGAATCTCGACAGCCACAACCTGCTGCTCGACGATATATTGAAATTGCCGGAAGCCGACTCTTCGGAGAAAAAGCGAAGATGTCCCATCTGCAGAAAAAAAATGAGGAAAACTACCATTGGCGAACATCCCAGTGTACTCATAGACGTTTGCCCGCAAAAACACGGGCTGTGGTTCGATGGCGGCGAGGTGGCTCAATTGCTGAAATACCTGGCTGGGAAAAAACCAGCACGGCAGGACGTTCAACAGCAGATAATAAGTTTCCTGGGAGAAACATTCCAAGCTGAGGCTTAGCTGCAACTATAAAAGCATATAATAAAAAAATGAGCAAACATTAAGGAGGATTACTTATGCTAGCAGTCTGGATTGTCATCGGCATCATAGCCATTCTGATTATCGCCTTCATCGCTATATACAACAGCTTGGTCAGGCTGCGCAACCAGGTGAAAAACGCCTGGGCTCAAATCGATGTGCAACTAAAGAGACGGCACGACCTGATTCCAAACCTTATGGAAACGGTAAAGGGCTACATGAAGCATGAGCGAGAGACGCTCGAAGCCGTAACCAAAGCCCGCACCCTTGCCCAGCAGGTAGCATCTGCCAGCCCGGGCGAGCGGGGCAAAGTGGAGGGTGAGCTAAGCTCAGCCTTGAATCGGCTGCTGGCCGTGGCTGAAAGATACCCTGATCTCAAAGCCAGCCAGAACTTCCTGGCTCTACAGGAAGAGCTTGCCTCAACCGAGAACAAGATAAGCTTCTCCCGCCAGTTCTATAACGATTCAGTGCTAAACTATAACAACAAGACACAGATGTTTCCGTCTAACGTCATAGCTGGCATGGCTGGCTTCAAGGCAGGTGAGTTCTTCGAGGTCACCGTAGCCGCCGAGAAGGAAGCGCCAAAAGTCAGCTTTACTTAGTCTCTAGACTTCTGAACTATGTGGGAACAAGTCAGGTCTAACCAGACCAGGTCAGCAATACTTGTAGTTTGGATGGGAGTATTGCTGCTTCTGCTTGGCTATTTCCTGGGCTTGTATTTCTTCGATAGCAGCATAGGCGGCTTAATCTTCGCCCTGATACTATGGGTAATCATGAGCCTGGTCGCCTATTTCCAGGGAGACAGCATACTGCTTGCCATGTCAGGAGCCAGGAAAATCAGCCGAGATGACCACCCCCGCCTTTATAATATAGTCGAGGAAATGAAAATCGCCTCAGGGCTGGAGGCGATGCCCTCCATATACATTGTCGACGACCCGGCAATGAACGCCTTCGCCACCGGCCGGGACCCCAAAAAAGCATCCGTTACCGTCACCTCTGGGCTGCTGCAGAAGCTCAACCGGGACGAGCTTCAGGGAGTCGTCGGGCACGAGATGGCTCACATCAAGAACCGGGATGTGCTACTGATGGCAATGTGCAGCGTGCTTCTCGGCACCATCGTCCTTCTAGCCTGGTACGCATCGAGATTCATGCTTTTCGGCGGCATGGGCAGGACCAGAAGAAGCTCCTCCTCCGGAGGCGGCGCAGGTCAGATTATCATCATCGTTGTGGCTATTGCCTTGATGATACTGGCTCCAATCATGGCTCAGCTAATCTACTTTGCCGTCTCCAGAAAAAGAGAGTACCTGGCGGATGCCTCATCGGCTCTATACACCAGATACCCCGATGGGTTGGCATCGGCGCTGGAAAAACTAGCCGCCTCCACAAACCAGCTCAAATCAGCCAACCAAGCCACAGCACCGATGTATACTGTCAATCCCTTCCGCAAGCGAGGCAGGGCTGCCGAGAACCTCACCAGCACCCACCCACCTATCTCCGAGCGTATTCGCATACTCCGCTCCATGTCTGGCGCCTCTTTTGCTGACTATGCTACGGCTTATCAAGAGGTTCGCCATACCAACAAGGTAGTAATTCCCGCCGCTGCGGTAGCCGCCGCCGGAACCATGGCTCTGCGAGCCCCAGAAGCCGAGGCACCTGAAAAAGTTGACGAGGTCCAACGAACTCGAGAGACTTCAAACTTAATGTGGAACCTCAACAAGTATAATACTATCACCTGTGCCTGCGGCACTAATCTAAGACTACCGCCCAACTTCAAACTGCCCGAGGTCAGGTGCCCCCACTGCGGCAGAATAAACCCGGTGTGAGAAGATATAGTATCTGTCATTGCGAGCCGTTATACCTTGTCATCCTGAGCGAAGCGAAGGATCTCTACATGAGATTCTTCGGTCGCCCTGCTTCCTCAGAATGACATAGCAAAGATGTAGGAACAGACCTGAAGTCTGTCCCTACATTACTGGACACGGCACGAATTTAATGGACTTACCGCTGCCGCTGCAATATAATAAAGGGCCAATCCCAAACTATCACGAAAGACTCAACCATCTTTAAATAAACACGGAGGTATAAATGCCATCGGAGAAGCCTAGAAAAAAGAAAATCGAAACGAACATCCGCCAGATGGAGATAGATGATATCAGCGCCGTTTATCACCTGGGAGAGGAGCTCTTCACCAGCGAGGAGTTCCCCATCCTGTACCGCACCTGGGACCAGTATGAGGTAACCGATTATTTCACCTCCGACCCCGAATATTGCCTGGTTGCCGAGACCGAACCGGATGGAAAAATCGTCGGCTTTATAATAGGCACTACCATTGAGAAAGAAGGCACCGCCTGGAAGAAATACGGGTACCTGAGCTGGATAGGTGTGGCTGAAGACTTTCAGAGAACCAATCTGGGCATCAGACTTTACAAAAGGTTAGAACAGAGGCTGCGCAAAGAAGGCGTCAGGATGATAATCGCCGATACCGACGCCGAGAATGAGCCGGCTATCGCCTTCTTCAAGACACTTGGCTTCTCCCGTAGCAGCCAGCACGTGTGGCTGGCAAAGACCATTCGCCGACCCAACAAAGAAAACAACAGGTCCGATAACTCCTCAAAAGCGCATGAAGCATAATAAGCCAATGAATATAAACCCACAAAGGCTGAAAAGGCTTCTCCGAGAGCTGGTGGACATATACAGTCCGTCGGGCAAAGAGGAGGAAATCGTCGACTTTGCCGGGGAATACCTCGAGAAGCACGGCATAGCGGTAAGCAAGCAGGAGGTCGACGAGAGCCGCTTTAACCTGATCGCCTTTCCCGAAGGCAAATACGAGGTAGAGCTTTGCTTCGTGGGACATCTCGATACCATTACCGCCCACGACCTCGAAGATTTCGGTTTCCATGAGGAAGACGGCACTATATTCGGTCTGGGAACCACAGATATGAAAGCCGGCTGCGCCGCCATGATGGAAGCCTTCATTGCCCTGACCGGCAGCAAAAAGGCTTTCCCGCCGGCAGGACTGGCTCTGGTGGTCGGCGAGGAGGAAGACAGCAGCGGTGCCAAGGCATTGATGCAGGAATACAGCTTCCCCTGGGCGGTGATTGGCGAGCCCACCAGCCTGATACCCTGTCTTGGCCACTACGGTTACATGGAGATTCTGCTGCGCACCGAGGGGAAAAAAGCCCACTCCTCAATGCCGGAGCTGGGACAAAATGCCATTGAAACCATGCTCAAGCTGCTGCTGCAAATCACGGAGTACGCCACCCCGGCACCACACGGCCTGGTCTACAACATCAGGGAGCTTTCGGGCTTCCCCGGCGGCTTTGTCGTGCCGGACGCCTGCGAGGCATGGCTTGACCTGCATCTGCCGCCTAACTCCAGGCTCGAAGTGCTTAAAACAGAGCTGGAGCAGCTGGTAAAGACAGCCGGCGGCAGCATCAACGGCTTAAACGCCCGACTAAAATTCGAGGACACACATGCCGGATACCGCATTTCCGAAGAGAGACCACTGATAGGTAAGCTGAAGGAAACGTACAACAAGATGTCTTTACCCTGGGAACCGCAGGACTTCAGGAGCCACTCCGATGGCAGCGTGCTCTGGGCTGCCGGTGTAGACCCAATCGTGCTTGGTCCCGGCCGTCTGGAAGCCGCCCACACGCCCGAAGAGTCGGTCCCCTTCCAGCAGGTGGTGCAGGCAGCCCAGCTATACCTGAACCTGGCACTGGCTCTATGAACCCTTCTTACCGCTCATCCTGCCTGTTACCCCCGCTCATCCTGAGCCTGTCGAAGGAACTGAGTCCTTCGCCCCTGTCATTCTGAACACCCTTCATGTCATTCTGAGCACCCTTCCTGTCATTCTGAGCTTGTCGAAGAATCTACCTATCATCCCCGCTCATCCTGAGCCCGTCGAAGGAACTGAACCCTTCGCCCCTGTCATTCTGAGCGCCCTTCCTGTCATTCTGAGCACCCTTCCTGTCATTCTGAGCTTGTCGAAGAATCTACCTATCATCCCCGCTCATCCTGAGCCCGTCGAAGGAACTGAACCTTTCGCCCCTGTCATTCTGAGCGCCCTTCCTGTCATTCTGAGGGAACGGAGTGACCGAAGAATCTCGCTCAGGGTAAACTCCACGTGGCAACCTCGGTAGCAGAGAAGACATGAGATTCTTCGCTACGCTCAGAATGACAGGACATAACATGAGATCGCCACGAGGCTACGCCCCTCGCGATGACAAAATGGCACACTGCCTTGACCAGATGACCCCAAAACACCTATAATTAAACACACTAAAAATGGGAGGGTCACCCCCTCCCACCTCTATTATCTAGCCAGAGCACTGAGCAAAAATGACTAAAAGCAAACGCTCGACGCAAAAAAGTCGCAGTGACCCAACCACAGAAATCGGGCGTCCCCCTGCCGATATCAGCCGGCGCACCGCCAAGGTTAACGCGCTTAAAGCCGAGGCGCAGCGGCGCAACACGAACCTCATCACAACCATACTCACCTGCACCGCCGTTGCCATATTCGTCGCCATTACCATACTGGCAGCCATATATGTACCTAAAATAGCCATGTATGTGCCTATTATCGCCATAGCGCTGGCATTGGCTCTACAGAAATACATCGCCTGCTTTTTCGCTTTCTTTGTCATCACCTTCTCCAAAATCTATGATTTGGGAGATAGAATCCGCATCGGCAACACAAAAGGCGACGTCAGGCACATAGGACTGCTTCACACCACGCTCGAAGAGGTCGGGGAAGACGAGAAGCTGGGCGGCGAGCTCACCGGCAGGCTGCTATATGTACCCAACCTCATAATACTCGACCAGCCGGTACTGAACTACTCCAAGGACTACTCGACAGGTCTGGAAGCTATCTCATCTGACTACATGTTCGACGAGGTACGCATCCCCCTGACCACCGACAGCAACGTGGACAAGGCGAGCCAGCTTCTGGAGAGCATACTCAAGAGTCAGGACGAAGTTTATGTAAAGCAGGCGGAACAGGTCTTCCAGGACGGCTACCCCCGGTTCCTCGATGAAGCCATGAGCGGTCCCCGCGTGCTCGTTTTCGTCGAACCGCAGCACATCTGGATTAAAGGCAAGTTCGTCGCCCCGCTTGAGAGCCGAAACGACCTGCGCAGCAGCATACTGCTCCAATTCATCAAGGAAGCCAAAACCAGCTCGGATATAAAGCTGGCATAGGGTACGACCCAAGTCTCAAGACTCACTAACCATTTCTGCTTGGCGTGCCTTGAGCTGCTTGCTCAATAGATAAGAATGCCCAGAAACTTCCTTCCTATATATAGGTCATGTTAGAATAATACCAATCGTGTTATAATTAGTTTGTTTGTGTATATTTATGTCAATATTACGTTGTCCAAGAGTAATTTCATAACGTAAAATACTAAGGCGAGGTTTTTGAGACATGGAAAAGACAGCGAGAAATGGAAAGAAAAAATGGACTTTGCACCAGGCTTTTACACAAGCAAAGACAGTAAAAGGTTACCGTTACTTGGATTCAGCAGGATTGACACTAAATAGAATTGGGCAATTCTACAAACAACACAACATAGACCCAGGGGGTTGTCTATTAAGTCAAAGGAGGGAAGATGCAGATCCCTACGAAATCAGATTCTCAGCTGACACGATATGGTTGCGTTATGCTCTTATAGATTCATTGACCCACGTTGTCGATACTGCACCTGAATGGATTACTGGAATCGCAAAAGATATTGAGGTGAAGAATTTCAGGACCCTAGGACTGCGGTCTCAATTCTTTGTGGAAACAGAAAACATTGTTAAATCATCAACGTCACTAGCAAAGATAATTTCTGGGGTATTACTTCAAGATATAATCGCAGAAGTAGAGAAGAAAGAGGATGTAGGGATAGAATATGCAGTTCGTTTCCCGATCAAAAAGTACATTGGGGTCTTACGTATGAACAATATAAGACTATTAAGGGAACCCAAGGATCCGGTAGATTATCCGTCCGACGGATTACTTTTTGATGTAGACGTATATTGGAGAAGGGAAGAGCCAAATACTATATCAAGGAATGAAACAGCTGGATTTTTGAAGTCAGCAGCGGACATAGAGTACGAAATGCTGGGGAAAATAGGAGCACGCTTATTGGAGGAAATCGATGGCTAGAATAGTTCGATTAAAAGATAGTTATCAGACTGATTTACCTGAACGACAACCCGAACAAATTAGTTGGGAGGAAAAGGAAGGTATAACTGGAGTATCTTGGGTAAGTCCGAGTGAAGAAGACATCACAATAGGATATGTTGACTTCGGTACCGCATCATCACCAAAAGAGATCACTGAGAAAGAAGATAAAAGTGGCCTTCTCCGAGGTCATGAAGAGGACGAAGATTCCATAAGAAACCAACACGCAAAAGCAAATGCTTTAATGGACAGTGATTGCCTAAGGTTTTTGGAACTATTCACTGAGAAAGAATATTTTGGAGTGGACCAACTAGCTGATCATATCGGCGAGTATAGGTATTGGCTTAAGATTGCTCTTTTGGTAAGGGCCGACTATTTGCAGGTATTAGACTCAACACTTAGGATTACCCCAGAAGGTCAGGCTGCCTTGGCTGATCTGAACAAACTTAAAGCAATATCAAAGGAAGCGATAATATAGAAATAATGACAAGCGGTGGTTCTTCTTGGTCTACTGAATCTTCCGAGCTACTTAATGACCTTTGGGTAGACCTTAGAGTATTAGTGTTAGGGCCTGGAGAGACTGGTAATGAAGAATGGCTTACAAAGAGAACTAATCTAATAGATGCATTAAAAGAACTATCTCGGGAAAAGGAGGAAAAAGACGAAGTACGTACATGTGAAGAATTGTTCAGACTTCAGTCTAGCACTTCTATTGAGCTCGGTTATGCAGAATTAACCCACGTGGATACTGCAGACCTAGTAATAGCACTTGTACTTGCGAGCCCAACTCGTCAAGGAGGAGTGTATAGAGAGCTTGAAATAATTGCACCTTTTCCAAATTATAGAAAGAAAGTCATAATAGTACTACCAAAACAAAAGAGTTATTTACAGCGTTTCCAATCGGGGGCTTTGGAAGTATATAAGGAAGAGCAAAAAATTGCTATGGATTGGAGTACACTGAAAGAGTGCAATCGGCTCAGACAAATCTGCAAAGGAAAAGTTGAAGAAGAGCGTAAGCAAAGAATGTTCAATAAATACATGGCAAGAATGCACGCCAGGGGTGTAGGATAGTATAGATTTTGTTTACCTGGTCAGAGAAAACGTAAAACATTATCGCAGTAACATTTAGAACAAGAAACACTAAGAACGGCTGAAAGCTGTGTTCCGGATATCACACCTCGATTGTGCCACCTACAGTGGGGAGAATAACCTCGATTCCGCTGCCACCCAGGTGCTCTGTGTAGAAATCGGGGTGCTCGCTGTGGACAGGGATGAGGACTTCGGGCTTTATTCCGCGAGCCACCTCGAGCAAATCGGGACCGCAGGCATGGCCGGAGGCATGTAATCCTCGCTCAGCTTCGGGTATCTCCCACTCGCCGTTCTTTTCTACTGGAAGACCGAAGCCTCGTAGCCCAAAGTGCTCCAGCCACTTATGCAGGCGGCGGAAGTCGATCTCCTGCTCTTCATCGTGTGGCTCACTGGAGCTGAACACATACAGGCTGCCCGGCGTGGGGCGAAGGCTGGGCAACTCGTTTATGTCCCAGAAGCTGAAACAGAGTATAAACTTGTCCTCAGCCGAACGCACATCTTCAGCCAGAACCATCTTGCTACCGTGCTCTTTGCACAGGTTCTGCACCCACAGGTTGGGGCTCTTGCTGGCAATGGTGTCCTGATATATGACGATGCTGTCCTCCCGGGCGATATCAGGAATTTCCGGCTCCAGCAGGCGCATGGCCTTTAACAGGTAGGCGTCCCTGGGCAGTATAGCCAGCTTCCTGCCCGTGTCCCGGGCAATCTGCAAGAAAGTGAGCAGGCGGTTCACATCCCGGGGCGGGAAGTCGGCGATAACCAGTCCGGCAGCATCTTTTATTACCTTAAAACCATTTTCATACACTTCGCCCTCAGGCACATTCTTGTCGCGGGTCACATTGGTGCCCTCAAGGATAAGCGCCCTGGGACGCAGCTTGCCCGCCTCCTCGATGAATTTTCTGGTAAGCTCGGCGCGCTTGCCGTGCAGCCGTAAGTCGCCACTGTAGATAATCCAGCCGGAGCCGGTCTCGATGCCCCAGGCACAGGCGCCGGGTATAGAGTGGTCAACCGGAAAACAGCGCAGATTTAAGCTACAGCCGCTGTGACTGTTCAGGGGACAGGAGATAAGCGGCTTCTGCGCCGGAGATTTGAGCCAGAACTTGACGGCGTCCTCGCTCAAGGCTTTTAGCTCGGCGTCGGCAAGGCAGAACTGCCGCTGTTGCTTTTTGTCACCGGTAAGCAGCGCCTCCTGTTTCCAGTTCGAGGGACGCCCCGGTTGCTTATGGTCGAAATAACACACCTGCTGGTCGAAGTCAGCCTTACCTGAATCCTGAACAGACTTGGCAATAAAGGCGGTAGTGGCGGTGGAATAGACCGGGATGTCATCCCTGAGAAAGGCGATATGTCCCGAGTGGTCAAGATGGGCGTGGGACAGCAGCACGCCATCAACCCGTTCAAGTTTGCGGTAAAGAGAGCTATGACGGAACTGCTCCCAGAGCCCCGGCGTTACCAGGTCATCACGATAAAGCCCTTCCAGCGGTGGCAGCAAGCCCATCGCCAGGGGGTCGAGCAAGCCGGCGCCGCCACGGGGCTTCAGGTATTCCTCGTAGAATTTCTTGTGACTCTTGTAGGGGAAGCCGAAATCGAGGAACAGCCGACGCTCTCCGTCCTCCAGGAGAATCTTGTTGCCGCCGATTTCATTGATGCCGCCGTAAAATGTCAGCTTTACCACAGAGTTTCCCCTTACTGCCATCAGTCTAACTCAATGGCGACCTGGAGGCAAGAGGGATGAAGAATGTCATTGCTAGCCTTTAGTTTCGTGTCATTCTAAGGAAACGGAGTGACCGAAGAATCTCACTCAGGGTAAACTCTGCGGCAATCTCGGTGATGGGAACAACGTAAGATTCTTCGCTGCGCTCAGAATGACACGACACCAAAATTGACAGCCTGGCTGAATTGCAGTAGGATAATTGCCGATGAAGAAAGAGTTAATGGACATATTAGCCTGTCCGGTGTGCAAAAGCTCGCTTAAGCTCAAGGTAACTGAAGAGAAAGAGGGCGAGGTGGTGACCGGCTCACTCTTCTGCAAAAAGTGCAACCACAGCTACCCCATCACAGAAAACATACCCAACCTGCTGCCACCAGACCTTGAGAAGGCTTAGCAACCTTACCTTCCATTCTGGGCCCTTCGCTTCTGTCATTCTGACCCTGACCCTGAGCCGAAAGCGAAGGGGAAGGGGAAGAATCTCTCATCCGCCTAGGATAAACTCCGCAAGTGAAGAAGCTTTAGACCCTTCACTAGCGTTCAGGGTGACAGGAAAATTTTCAGGGTGACAGGAAAGGCATCAGAGTGACAAGTAAAAGCCCGGACCTGAAAGACTAATTATTCAGGGCTGTAGGTAACGCAGCTCTGCGGAGATTCCCAGACCTGCACGCTTGCCAGCGACACTCCGCCGGAGAAACGACCTTTAAGCTGGTCATAAATAGTGGCAGCGATATTTTCCGAAGAGGCGTTGATTTTATCGAAGGGCGGCACATCATTTATGCAGTTGTGGTCGAATTGGGAAAGAACCTCATTCAGATGACGCTTCAAGTCCACGAAATCATAAGACAGGCCGGTTTCATTAAGCCTGCCAGCCTTCAAGGTTACTATCACCTTGAAGCGATGGCCATGCAAATTTTCACACTTGCCGCCGTAGTCCCTGAGATAATGAGCGGCATCGAAATGCCCTTCAACAGATACCTGATACATCTTGCCTCCTGTTCATAAGCTCCTCAGCTTCAGCCCACTTGCTAACGCCGGTCACAGCCCCCAAATCATCAAGCAGCTCTTTGACGGTCTTTTTACTTACGGGATGGACCATGTCCGGGGCGATTTCAGCCAGCGGCACCAGCACGAAAGCCCGCTCCACCAGCCGGGGATGAGGTATGGTCAACTCCTTATCGTTTAGAACCTGATTATCGTAGAAAAGTATGTCTATATCGATGGGCCTGGGTGCGTTGGGAAAGCCGGGCGTCCTGCCCAGTTCAGCCTCGATTTTCTTAGCCAGACGCAGAAGATTCTCAGGGCTAAGTCCCATAGAGACACGGCACACGGCATTAAGAAAAAGCGGCTGCTCCTTGTAGCCTGAAGGCTCTGTTTCATAGACAGAGGATATCAGTTCAATTACCACATGTTTTGACAGCAACTCCAGTGCTTGAGCCAGGTTATGCTTCCTGTCTCCCAGATTCGAGCCGAGACCGAGATATACGGTTGCCACTGCTAGCTCCTCCCGCCCCGTATAATGGCATCGCTCATGCGGCAAACGCGCACCATCTCCCTGACATCATGCACCCTGATTATATCGGCACCTCTGGCGATACCGATGGCGACGCTGGCTGCCGTGCCCTCCAGACGCTGCTCCGCAGGCAATTCCAGCACCATTCCAATCATCGATTTGCGCGAGGTGCCCAGCAGTACAGGTCTACCCAGGGCTTTAAGCTCGTCAAGGCGACGTACCAGCTCGAGGTTCTGCTCCAGTGTCTTGCCGAAACCAACGCCCGGGTCAACGATAATATTATCCCAGGGCACGCCTGCATCCAGAGCCATGTCTATAGCCCTCTTGAGGTCGGCGATAACCGCCGGCACGATATGTCGCTGAGGGTCCTCACGCTGATTGCTCATCAGGACTACAGGCACGCCTCTCTGTGCCGCCAGTGCAGCCAGTCTCGGCTCTTTCTTCAACCCCCAGATATCATTGAGCATGTCTGCACCGGCATCTAAAGCCCGGCGAGCCACCTCTAACTTATAGGTGTCGACGCTCAAAGACACTTCAACTTTGCCAGCCAGACGCTCCAGCACCGGTATCACCCGCCGCAACTCCTCATCGATTGTTATCGGAGCCGAATTCGGGCGGGTAGATTCGCCGCCGACATCGAGCATGTCAACACCTTCGGCGATAAAGCGCTGCGCCTGAGCTACCGCAGCATCGACACTATCCAGTCCGTCACCGGAGAAGGAATCGGGGGAGACGTTGATAATCCCCATCACGTAGGTCCGCTCTCCCCAGCGGAAGGTGGCTTTCCCGCAACGGGTGACACCCGGTGTGGAACCGCCCTTTGCTTTTCGCCACTCCGGCAATGAAGCCTTGCTCACCCTGTCAGCCATCAGGTCTCTATTCTACCATGCAAGGCAATCTGTTATGTAGTCAATGTGTGCGATTCTTCCCCTTCCCCTTCCCCTTCGCTTTCGGCTCAGGGTCAGGGTCAGGGTCAGAATGACAGACAATGGGTCAGATATGTGCCTATACGCTATTCAAGGCTCGACGAAATATGTTACAATGCTCTATCTGCGGCAATCGTACATGGGAAGGTAAGGCGTATGGGAATTGAGGAAAAAATCACCGAACTAAGAGAATTAAGAGAAAAAGCTATGGCTGGCGGCGGAGCCAGGCGCATAGAAACGCAGCACAAGCAGGGCAAGCTTACCGCCAGGGAGCGGATTCAGCTCCTCTTCGACCCGGGCACCTTTGAAGAACTCGACCCGTTTGCTCTACACCGCTGCACTGACCTCGGAGCCGAAAAGCAGAGAGTTCTCGGCGACGCTGTAGTCACCGGATACGGCAAAATCGACGGCCGAACTGCCTTCGTCTTTTCCCAGGACTTCACCGTTTTCGGTGGTTCGCTGTCAAAAGTGGCTTCGGAAAAAATCTGCAAAGCCATGGACCTGGCAGCCAAAAACGGCGCCCCTATAATAGGCTTGCTCGACTCAGGTGGTGCTCGAATACAGGAGGGGGTAGAAAGCCTGGCAGGCTACGGTGACATATTCATGCGAAACACCATCTATTCAGGTGTTGTACCGCAGATTTCGGCGGTTATGGGCCCCTGTGCCGGAGGCGCTGTCTATTCCCCAGCCATAACCGACTTCATCTTCATGGTCAAGAACACAGGCCAGATGTATATTACCGGCCCGGCAGTAATCAAGTCGGTTACCGGAGAAGAAATTAGTTTCGAGGAATTGGGCGGCGCTATGACACACGCCATCAAAAGCGGTAACTGTCACTTTGTGGCAGACGATGACAAAAAATGTCTCGGAGCGATACGCCGGCTGTTAAGCTTTCTGCCGCAAAACAACCTGGCTGACCCGCCTTTCATCGATACCGCAGACGACGCGAACCGAATGGACGAGGAATTGCTCCACGTTATCCCCGATGACCCGAACAAAACCTACGATATGAAAAATGTCATACTCAAAATTATAGACAACGGCGATTTTCTGGAGGTGCACGATAATTTTGCCAATAACCTCATCGTCGGCTTCGCCAGGATGGGCGGCTACAGCGTGGGGATAGTAGCCCAGCAGCCGGCAGTATATGCCGGCGCAATAGATGTTGATGCCGCAGATAAAGGCGCCAGGTTCGTCAGATTTTGCGATTGCTTTAATATTCCCCTGATTACACTCGTAGATGTGCCCGGGTATATGCCGGGCAGCGAACAAGAATACAGAGGCATCATCAGGCACGGCGCCAAGTTCCTATATGCCTACGCTGAAGCCACCGTGCCCAAGATAAGCATCATCACCCGCAAAGCTTACGGCGGAGCTTTTGTGGTCATGAGCAGCAAAAACCTGCGCGGCGATATAAACTATGCCTGGCCAACGGCTGAAATCGCCGTGATGGGACCGGATGGTGCCGTGAACATCGTCTTCAAAGACACTATAGATAAGTCGGAAAAGCCGGAGGAGACAAGACAGAAACTGATTGCTGAGTACAGGGACAAATTCGCCAATCCCTATATAGCTGCCAGCAAGGGCTATATTGACGATGTCATCGACCCCAGAAGCACACGACCGAAAGTGATTAAAGCACTGGACATGCTGCGTAACAAGACCGATACCAATCCACCAAAAAAACACGGTAATATCCCGTTGTAGAGAGTAATTAAAATGCACAAAACCGTGGTAGCCGCAATATTGGGGGCGATTAACGCCTACATGGAACAGGAAGGGCAAGGGCAAGGACAGGCACAAGCAGTGCCTTCCATTATTACAGTTACGCCTTACCCTGAAACCAGCACATGGCGGCTTTTTGGACGCCAGGAATTGATGAGAGCCAGAACTAACTGGCAGGCGAGAAGACACAATCAGAGAAGCTAAAACTAACACTTATTGAGAGGAGGCATAAGCATGAGTCCAAGCAAGGGAAGCGGAAAGAATCCATTAAAAATTACTGACCTCACGCTGCGTGATGGCCATCAATCTCTCTTTGCCACCAGGATGCGAACTGCTGACATGGAGCCCATTGCCCCGGAGATGAACAAGGCAGGATTCTGGTCCATGGAAGTCTGGGGTGGCGCCACTTTTGACGTCATGACCCGGTTTCTGAATGAAGACCCCTGGGAAAGAATCCGCATCTTGAAAAAGCTGATGCCCGACACCAGGTTGCAAATGCTACTTCGCGGTCAGAACCTGGTCGGCTATCGCAATTATGCCGATGATGTAGTCACCGCATTCGTACACCACGCCGCCGACTGCGGTATCGACGTATTCCGCGTCTTCGATGCCGTCAATGACGAACGCAACTTCATAACTGCCTTTAAAGCCATACAGGATAAGAAGAAGCATATCCAGGGAACACTGTGCTACTCGCTTACAGAACCCAAGCTGGGCGGTCCTATATACAACATCGAGTATTTCATAAACAAGGCACTTATCATACAAGATATGGGGGCTGACAGCCTGTGCATCAAGGACATGGCTGGACTAATTGCACCGGATGATGCCTACGAGCTAATCAAAGCTTTGAAACAGGCTCTGAAGATACCGGTCAATTTGCATAGCCATTTCACCAGCGGCATGGCTTATATGAGCTTCCTGAAAGCCATCGAGGCTGGAGTCGATTTTATAGATACCTGCATTGCTCCCTTCGCCTTGCGCACCTCTCACCCGGCGGTAGAGCCAATCGTGGTTGCCCTCAGCGGCACTCCCAGAGATACCGGAATCAGATTAGAACATCTGCTTAAACTGGGTGAATACTTCGAGTCTATTGCCCCTAAATACAGAGATTTTTTGGACACAACCAAGATATCTGTCATCGACACAGGTGTGCTATGGCATCAAATCCCCGGGGGCATGTTCAGTAACATGGTTGCCCAACTGAAAGAAGCCAACGCCATCGACCGCCTCCAGGAAGTCTATGCTGAACTCCCCAGAACTCGAAAGGAACTCGGCTACCCGCCACTGGTTACGCCAACCAGCCAGATAGTCGGCGTCCAGGCAGTTCAGAACGTGCTCTTCGGTAGATATAAAATGGTATCCAAAGAAGTTAAGGATTATGTATACGGGCTGTACGGTAAACCACCAGCACCAATTGATAAGGAGATACAGAAAGCAGTACTCAAAGGCTATGAACGAGGGGAAACACCAATTACATCCCGACCGGCAGATATTCTTGAACCTGAACTGGCAAAAGCCAAAGAGGCGACAAAAGATATCGCTAAAGACATCGGTGACGTACTTATTTACGCACTTTATCCTCAGACCGGCATGCGCTTTCTTAAGTGGAAATACGGTTTAGAGACACCCCCGCCAGAAACCAGGCCTAAGACCCTGGAAGACGTAAAAAGAGAAGAAGCGCTAATTGCCAAAGCCAAAGCTGGCAAAGTTGAGGATAAGAAGGTTGAAGAGAAAGCACCAACCAGAGGACCAGCAATCAGGACATTCAATGTCTACGTCCGCGATGAATATTACAAGGTCGAGGTCGAGCCTATAGGTGGCCCGGCTGCATTTGCTCCTCATCCGACATATGCACCACCACCTGCCTACGCCCCACCACAACCACCGGCTGCACCAGCAGCACCAGCAGCGCCAGCGGCACCGGCAGAGAAGGAAGCTCCGGCACCTTCCAAGCCAACGGTCGCTGCCGGTGAGACTCCAGTGCTAGCCCCGATACCGGGCACCATAATCCGCTATATGGTGAAGGAAGGCGATGTGGTCAAGGCAAACGCGGGCATAGTGGTCCTGGAAGCCATGAAGATGGAGAATGAAATAGTTTCTCCAGTCGCTGGCAAGATTAAATCCATAGATTGCAAACCCGGCGACAAAGTAAGCGGAGGCACCATACTCGCCACAATCGGTTAGGTTTTAATGGGGAAAACCCTAAGTGAGAAAATCCTAAGTGAGAAATCAGGAACCGATGCCAGGACCGGCGATATAGTCATTGCTAATGTAGACCTGGCCTTTGTCCAGGACACCACCGGACCTTTAACTATACGCCAATTCAAAGAGGTCAAACACGGGCGCCTGGCCAATCCACAGCGAACCGCTATTTTCCTCGACCATGCTATACCCAGCCCTAACCGGGAATTGTCAAATGACCATAAATTTTTGCGCAGATTCGCTGATGAAACCGGCTGCCTGATTTTCGAAGGCGGCAGCGGAATATGCCATCAGCTGGTGGCTGAGATGTTTGCCAATCCCGGGGATATCATCGTCGGTGCCGACTCCCATACAGTAACTGCCGGAGGTCTAGGTTCCTTTGCCACCGGAATGGGTTCCAGCGATATCGCGATTGCCTTCGCCCTGGGCAAAACATGGTTCAGAGTACCGGAGACCTTCAAAATCAGCATCAGCGGCAGATTTCAAAAATGGGTCAATGTCAAAGACCTTGTCCTCCATCTCATCGGCGCACTCGGAGCTGACGGCGCCACCTACAAAGCACTGGAATTCAACGGTGACGCGGTAGCCAGCATGACCATCTCGCAACGCTTGACCATAGCCAATATGGCAGTGGAAGCCGGCGCCAAGGTAGGCATTTTCCCCAGCGACAATGCCACCAGAAGATACCTGGCGACTCAAGGCAGAGGCAATAAGTACCGGGCTCTCCAACCGGATGCCGACGCCGATTACGAACGCTCTGTAATCATCAACGCCTCTGAGCTCGAACCTATGGTAGCCATGCCTCACACAGTGGACAATGTGGCTCCGGTAAACATGCTAGCCGGCACCAAAATCGACCAGGTTTTCATCGGCACCTGCACCAACGGTCGACTTGAAGACCTGGCTATAGCTGCCGCCATTCTTAAAAAGAAGAAACGCCACCCAAGCGTCAGGTTAATCATAGCTCCGGCGTCACAGCAAGTCCTGACCAAAGCCATGAGGATTGGCTATATTCAAGTTCTGGCTGCGGCTGGTGCTATGATACTCCCACCCGGATGCGCCGCATGCCTCGGTCTTCACCAGGGCGTTCTGGGCGATAACGAAGTCTGCCTGTCGACAGCTAACCGCAACTTCAAAGGTCGGATGGGCAACCCGGAAGCCTCGATATACCTTGCCAGTCCGGCTACAGCCGCAGCTTCAGCATTAACCGGCGAAATCACCGACCCGAGAAAGGTATCATGATGCCCGACAAAATCCTTAAAGGTAAAGCTTTCAAGTTCGGTGACAACATATCTACCGACCATATCATACCGGGCAAATACGCAAACCTGAGAAGCAATCTGCCGGAGTTAGCCAAACACGTTATGGAAGATGCCGACCCAACTTTCGCCGAGAAAGTTAAGCGTGGCGACTTCATAGTTGCCGGCAAGAACTTCGGGCTTGGTTCCAGCCGGGAACATGCTGCCTTAGTTATTAAAATGGCCGGGGCGAGCGCTATACTGGCAAAATCGGTTGCCCGCATCTTTTTCAGAAACGCCATAAACCAGGGCTTGCCAGTCCTGATTTGCGACACTGACAAAATTGACGCCGGTGATAAAATAGAGGTGAATTTGACCACAGGCGTAGTTAATGACCTGACCAAAGGTTCCAAACTCACCTCTGGTAAAATTCCGAAGGTCATGCTGGACATACTCGACGAAGGTGGACTAGTTCCCTATATAACCAAACACGGCAACTTTGAACTCTGATATCTTAAGAGATTTATTGTCACCCTGAGCGATAGCGAAGGGTCTGGAGATTCTTCGCTCTGCTCAGAATGACAGATACGGGCGTAAAATAATAATTAACTTTTGAATGGTAGCACGAATCATGCCTTACAAGTTGACTCTTATACCCGGTGATGGAACTGGCCCTGAGATTACCGAAGCGGCTAAAAGAGTATTAGAAGCCACAGGCATTAAATTCGAGTGGGAAATTGGAATAATCGGCCAGGGAGCTCAGGATAAGTTCGGCACACCTTTACCTGACAATGTTCTCGAATCTATAAAGAAGAACAAAGTAGCCCTGAAAGGTCCGGTAACCACACCGATAGGCACCGGCTTCAGGAGCGTCAATGTAGCCCTAAGGCAGAGTTTAGACCTCTACGCCTGCCTCCGCCCATGTAAAACCTACCCCGGTGTCCCCACGCCATTTGAAAACGTAGATATAGTGATTGTCCGAGAGAATACGGAAGATCTTTACAGTGGAATCGAATTCGCCAGGGACACCCTGGGGAGCGCTAGCCTGGCAAAGCTTATTCTCGAAACTACACAGATAAAAGTTAAAGAGGATTCCGGCTTCAGCATAAAAGCGATTTCCGAAACAGCGTCAAAGCGTATCGTCAAATTCGCTTTTGAATACGCCCGCGCTAATAAGAGAAAAAAAGTCAGTGCTGCTCACAAAGCCAATATATTGAAGTTCTCCGACGGTCTCTTTCTGGCTGCCGCACGCGAAGTAGCCAGTGAATATCCGGACATAGAATTCGAAGATGTAGTTATCGATGCATTGTGCATGCGGCTCGCCAGAAATCCTCAACACTACGATGTCATCGTCCTGCCTAATCTCTATGGAGACATCGTCTCCGACCTTTGTGCCGGACTGGTTGGCGGTCTCGGTGTTGCACCCGGAGCCAATATGGGTGATAATATAGCAGTTTTTGAGCCTACACACGGTAGCGCTCCCAAATATGCCGGACGGAACAGAGTAAATCCCATGGCTATGATGCTCTCTTCAACCATGATGCTACACCACATCGGTGAAACTGAAGCCGCAGATAAGCTGGAAAAAGCCATAGCCGATGTCATCGCTGAAGGCAAAAAGGTTACCTACGACCTGAAGTCAGACCGCAATCAAACTGCAGCAACCACCTCAGAGGTTGCTGATGCAATAATCGAAAAAATCAAAAAATAAGGAGGCTAAAGTGCGCAGCAAAGTTAGCGTCATCGGTGCCGGCAATGTAGGAGCCACACTTGCCCAGCGTATCGCCGAAAAGGGATACGCCGACGTAGTGCTTGTGGACATCGTCGATGGCTTACCCCAGGGCAAGGGGCTGGACATGCTCCAGACCGGACCAATTACCGGCTCCGATGCCAGAGTCATCGGCACCAATTCCTATGAAGAGACCGCCAAATCTGACATCATAGCCATCACCTCGGGCGTACCAAGAAAGCCGGGGATGAGCCGTGATGACCTGGTGCTGACCAATATGAATATCGTAAAATCGGTCACCGAGCAGGTGGTGAAATATTCACCGAACTGCATTCTTATCATGGTTGCCAATCCATTAGATGCCATGACACAGCTGGCTCTTCACGTCAGTAAATTTCCCCGAAATCGCGTCTTCGGGCAGTCAGGCATTCTGGATACCGCCAGATTCAGAACCTTTCTGGCGCAGGAGCTCGACGTGTCGGTCTCAGATGTTCACGCCTGCCTTCTAGGTGGTCACGGAGATACCATGGTAGCCATTCCAAGATTGACCACCGTAGGTGGCATTCCGATAACCGAGCTTCTTCCACAAGAGACTATAAACAGAATCGTGGAGCGAACCATTAAGGGAGGCGGCGAGATAGTTGCCCTGCTGAAGACGGGTAGCGCTTTCTACGCACCGGCGGCTGCTACCGCACAAATGATTAAGTCTATACTACTGGATAAGAAAAGAATACTACCCTGCGCTGTATACCTTGAAGGTGAATATGGAATAAAAGATGCAGTTGTCGGAGTACCCGCAAAATTAGGTAAAAACGGTGTCGAGCAGATAATCGAGCTGAAGCTAACCGCAGAGGAGAACGCCGCACTCAAGAAATCAGCCGAAGCCGTGCGAGAGCTTGCCAAAATAATGAAATTGGAGTAATCAGCCAATGCGGGACATCGATTGCAAACAGATAACCGAAACCATATCCAAGCTGTTCCAGGAAGCTTGCCTTTATCTCCCTGAAGATGTGCTCACAGCGCTCAAGCAGGCAAGAGACAAAGAAGAGTCACCCGTGGCTAAGGACGTATTAGCTCAAATTATTAAGAATACCGAAATCTCCACCAAGGATAAAATACCCCTATGTCAGGACACAGGCGCCGCAGTGGTATTGCTGGAGCTGGGACAAGAAGCTCACATAAAGGACGGTAACCTTTATGTCTGCATAAATGAAGGCGTTCGCCAGGGGTACGAAAAAGGCTATCTACGCAAATCTATGGTGAACCAGCCATTCTCAGCACGAGTGAACACCAAGGATAACACGCCGGCAATCATTCACACCGATATCGTCCCCGGCGATAAGCTTAAAATCAGCGTGATACCTAAAGGAGGCGGCTCAGAAAACTGCTCCCGACTGACGGTTATGCCTCCGGCAAAAGGGCGGCAGGGAATTATAGATTTTGTGGTAAACCTGGTTAATGAATCGGGCAGCAACCCATGTCCACCAATCATTATCGGCCTCGGAATAGGCGGAACAACGGATAAAACCATGGCGATGTCTAAAAAGGCACTGCTGCGCAAAGTCGGCGAGCACAATCCGGACCCGGAAGTTGCTAAGCTCGAAAAGGAAATACTGCGGCGGGTAAATAACCTGGGCATCGGGCCGATGGGCTATGGTGGCAGGACGACAGCATTAGCCGTTCATGCCGAAGTTTTCCCGGCACACATCGCCAGTATGCCGGTTGCCGTTAACATTCAATGCTGGTGCGCCAGGCATAAGGAGGCAGTACTGTGAGCCAAAAACACGATATTATAGTCCTGGGCTCGGGACTTGCCGGACTACGTGCCGCCATAGAAGCTGCCCGAAATCCAGACCTCGATGTTGCCATCGTCTCCAAAGTCCAGTTGATGCGCTCCCACTCAGTCTGTGCCGAGGGCGGTAGTGCAGCGGTGATGCGGCCTGATGAAGGAGACAGCTTCGAACTCCACTCCTGGGACACCATCAGAGGCGCTGACTTCCTCTGCGACCAGGATGTGGCGAAGCGCTTCGTTGAAGAGGCGCCTAAGGAAATACTGCTACTGGAGCACTGGGGCATACCCTGGTCACGGCGTCCCGACGGGCGCATTGCTCAACGACCGTTTGGCGGCCATAGCTTTGACCGAGCGGTATTTGCTGCCGACAAGACCGGCTTTGCCGAAATGCAGGCTCTGTACGACACCTTACAGAAATACGCCAATGTAAGCAGGTACGATGAATGCTACATCAGTTCCATACTGACAAAAGACAACACATTCTACGGTATAACTGCCTGGAATCTAACCAGCGGCGAGTTCTTCTTGATTCAAGGCAAAGCTTTGATTATCGCCACCGGTGGGGCTTGCCGCATGTTCGGTTTCACCACTTACTCTCTTACCGCTACCGGCGATGGTCTAGCCATGGCTTATCGGGCTGGATTGCCTATCAAAGACCTGGAATTCGTCCAGTTTCATCCTACCGGGCTGGTGCCATCCGGCATACTGATTACAGAGGCAGCACGAGGCGAGGGTGGCTATTTGCTCAATAACAAAGACAAAAGATTTATGGAAAAATATGCTCCGTCTAAGATGGAGGTAGCTCCCCGAGACATTGTCTCCCGCTCCGAGATGACTGAAATCGAGGAAGGCAGAGGATTCCCTGAACCTGATGGCCTCGATTATGTTCATATCGACCTGCGCCATCTCGGCGCTGAAAAAATCAACGAGCGGCTGCCGATGATTCGAGAGGTCGCCATGAAGTTCAACTTCATCGACCCCATATATAAACCAATACCAGTTCGACCTGCCGCTCATTATTTTATGGGCGGCATACATACCGACATTAACGGTGCCACACCGATAGAAGGCATTTGGGCAGCCGGTGAGGCTGCCTGCGTATCGCTACATGGTGCTAACCGCCTCGGTTCCAACTCAACCACAGAGTGTCTGGTCTGGGGGAAAATAACCGGATATGAAGCTGCTAAGTATGCCTCCAAACAGAAAACAATTCCTTCTCCTCCAAAGGCTGTAACGCTAAAAGACGAAGAGTCTAGAGTTTTTAGCAGGTTTAGCGCTCAGGGCAAAGAAAGTGCCTATGCATTACGCAGGGAACTACAGAGAACCATGGATAGCAAAGTCGGTGTTTTCCGCACCGGTCCAGACCTGAAAGCAGCCCTCGATAAGATACAAGAAATAAAGCAGCTCCTACCCGGGATGAAGGTCAACGACCACGGGCGCATTTACAATACTGACCTGCTAAGCGCATTAGAAGCCGACAACCTGCTTGACCTGGCTGAAATCATCATCGCCGGAGCTCTAGCCCGCACTGAATCCAGAGGGGCTCACTCTAGACGAGATTTCCCCAAGCGTGACGATGATAACTGGCTCAAACACACCATGGCTCACTACACACCAGAAGGACCACGGCTCGATTATATCCCAGTAAACATAACCATGTGGCAGCCAGTAGAAAGGAAATATTAGGGAGCTAACTATGAGACAAGTACAGCCACGACAAAACCATCTGGGCATTGGCGGCTGGATATGGGCAGGCAACTACAAGCTAGAACGTTACCTGTACATACTGCACCGGGTGACCGGCCTGGGAATCTTGCTCTTCCTGCTGCTCCATTTTACCATGACAACAGTTTTCCGAATCCAGGGCCAGGATGTCTGGGAAGCCACGATGAGCATACTTCACAATCCGTGGTTTAAAATCGGCGAATATATTGTTGTCATCGCCTTAGTTTACCATTCCTTAAATGGCCTGCGTCTTATCTTGCAGGAACTCGGTTTTCTAATGGGAAAGCCAACCCCGCCAATCTATCCTTATCGAGATTCACTACGCAAAAAGCGCCCCTGGACAATGGCCATGATAGGCATAATTTTAATCCTGTGTCTGGTGTTCTTTTATGACTTCGTCGCAGGAGGCTGGTGATGCGCAATACATATCTCTGGTTCATACAACTGGTTACTGGCGTGCTGATAGCAGTGCTAGCAAGCATACACATGGTACTGATGCACCTCGACGCCATCCTCGGTTTCTTTGGAGTTGATGCCACCAGGGTAACCTCCTGGGAATCAATGATACAGCGGTCTAATCAAGGTATATGGGCAAGCCTGTACATAGCTTTACTTGCTGTGGTCCTGTACCACGCCCTCAACGGATTGCGTAACATCATACTGGAGACGACACCATCAGCCAGAACCGAGCGCATCATTACCCGGACTATTGTAGCTTTTGGCATCATAGCCTTCGTCTGGTCTGCCTATGTGCCAATATCGCTGTTATCCACATAGGAGGCATAATGGATAAAGAAAAAAACGAAAAGATAACGTTCAAAGTCCAGCGATATAACCCTGAAAACGGCTGCAAGCCTCATTTTCAGGAATTCGTAGTACCGGCCAGTCGTGGCATGACGGTGCTCGATGGGCTTATATATATAAAGGAGAATCTAGATAGCACGCTGGCTTTTCGTACCTCCTGCCGCATGGCAATATGCGGTTCCTGTGGTATGCTAATCAACAACTACCCTAATCTCGCCTGTCATACGCAAATAGAAGAGTTCAACTCAAGCAGGTTAACCATCAAACCGCTACCTAACCTGCCCGTTATCAAAGACCTGGTGGTTGACCTCGCTCCCTTCTTCGAAACCCACAAATCAATAAAGCCCTACATCTTACGCCATGATGGCAAAGAAATGGGAAACCCCACTGCTGAATTCGCCCAGTCGCCCCAAGCATTAGAGGCTTTCTTACAGTTCACCTACTGTATAAAGTGCGGCATATGTATATCTGCCTGTCCCACGTCAGCCAGTGACAAACTTTTCACCGGCCCACAGGCTCTGGCTCAGTGCTATCGCTACTGTGCCGATAACCGCGATGAAGGCGAGCTGGAAAGATTCCCTGTGGTAGACACCGACCACGGCGTATGGCATTGCCACCTTGCCGGCGCCTGCTCCGAAACCTGCCCCAAAGGATTAGACCCGGCTCTAGCCATTCAACTGCTCAAAAGACGAATGGTATCCCGGGCTGTAGGACTGGGCAAAAAGGAGCCACCTGCTTCGACAGTCCCACCTCATACTGAGGCCAAACCCAAAGTCCCCTTCCCTGACTTCACCGTGAAAGGAAGTAAATAAGCCACCTCGGAGGGATAGCCATGAAAACTTTAAATATCAAGTCCCCGCTTGACGAGGAGACCATAAAGAAACTAAAAGCCGGTGACCAGGTTCTAATTACCGGCATAATCTACACGGCTCGAGATGCCGCCCACAAACGACTTGTTGAAGCTTTGGACAAGAGCGAAAAGCTGCCCTTTGACCTGACAAACCAAACCGTCTACTACATGGGACCATCTCCAGCCAAGCCGGGACAGGTTATCGGCTCAGCCGGACCGACAACCAGCGGAAGAATGGACAGCTACGCCCCCCGCCTCATGGCAGCCGGTCTTAAAGGAATGATTGGCAAAGGCAACAGGTCACAGGCAGTAAAAGATGCCATACAGAAATACAAGGCGGTATATTTCGCTGCCATAGGCGGTGCCGGAGCCCTTATCTCTAAGAGCATCAAGAAGGCAGAGGTAATAGCTTACGAAGATTTAGGCGCAGAGGCAATACGCCGTCTAGAAGTAGAGAGCTTCCCCGCCACCGTTATCAACGACATTCACGGCGCCGATTTATACGAACAGGGCAAAGCCAAGTATCAAATCAAGGCATAACTTCAGCGGTCAACTGCCCTTAAGCCCCAGCGAGATAACTCTGAGCAACCCGGCGATACTCTTGGCATCACAGATTTCCCCGGAGGCAATTAGTTCAGGCACCTTGGACAAAGGCACCCGCACCACCTCTATGTCTTCGGTGTCCTCAGCCTCAAGCTGGCTGGGTACAAGATATGTAGCCAGATACAGATGCAAATATTCAGTGCAATAGCCGGGAGCTGCATAGAAACCGCCGAGCTTATCTATCTTATTGGGCAAATAACCAATCTCTTCCTGTAACTCCCGGCGGACGCAGTTGATGGGCTGCTCACCCGGGTCAATGCCGCCTGCCGGAATCTCCAGTAGCGTCTTGCCTACAGCGCTGCGATGTTGGCGAACCAGGATAGCCTTATCCTTAGAATCCAGAACCACCACCGCCACACAATCACTACGCTCAACAATCTCCCTGGTGGTAATTTTGCCGCTGCCCTTTCGTACCGTGTCAACCTTCAGCTTAACCACCTGGCCTTCATAAACCCGCTTGCTTGATAAAATCTTCTCCATCTCAATTCTCACCTCTCAAATCGATAGACCAGAGCCACCTCATCGCAATCAGGAAACTTGGGGCATCGATAGCACTCCGACCATATTTTTCGCGGCAATTCCATCTTGTCAACCTGACAAAAGTTATACTTCTCAAAAAAAGCCGGCTTGTAGCTCAGGCAAAAGATTGTAGGGATTCCCAGCTCTCTGGCTTCATCAAGGCAGGCTTTAACAAGCACTGAGCCCAAGCCTCGAGCCTGCTTATCTCCGCTCACTGCGAGAGACTTAATCTCAGCTAAATCAGCCCAGTTAATATGAAGGGCAACGCAGCCTATAACCTGACCATTGCTATCCCTGACGACGAAAAAGTCACGCAGGTTCTCATATATCTCGCTTAATGCCCGGGGCAGCATCTCACCTTTGTCGGCAAATCTGTTGACCAGTTCGTGTATCCGCTGGGCATCATGTATTTTAGCCTTCTCTACTTTTTTCATATCTTCCCCTTAAGTCTAGACTCCAGATAGCCATAAAAATAAGCCCTGGGGCGAATTCTCAAGAACCGCGCCACATGAGGGCTACACTTTATCTTTACCTCATCTCCACTGCTCAGCGGCAATTCTATCTGTCCATCGATGCTGAGCATAGCTTCATGAGTTGTAGTAACCTTCAACTTGATTTCGGCGTCCGACGACAGAACCACAGCCCTATCCAGAGCCAGATGGGGACAAACAGGTTTGAATATGATTTCCTTAGCCTGCGGGCAAAGAATAGGCCCACCGGCCGCCAACGAGTAACCGGTGCTGCCTGTTGCCGTAGCCACTATAACGCCATCAGCCCGATGGGTTGCTAAAATCTCGCCATTTACCCTGGTCTCAATCCGAACCAGTCGTGCCAGGCTCCTTCGTCCCACAAAAACATCGTTTATGGCATTAAAAACCTTGCTCTGAGATGGCAGACCAGCTTCCAGCATGGCTCTCTCTTCAACCCAGCCCTCGCCACCCAGCAGCCGAGGCAGTTTATCAAGAGCCTCATCAGCTTTAAGTTCAGTCATAAATCCCAGGTTACCCAGGTTTATGCCTACAATCGGCACCGCCTGCGGGATAACGGCTCGTACCGCTCTCAGTATGGTGCCATCACCGCCGATACTCAAGATTAATTCCGACCCGGCTATCTGCGGTTTTACCTTTTCCTCCTCCCATGCCGAGCAAGTCCAGAAAGAAACGCCTCGAGCTTTCAGAAACCTCTCCAGCTCCCGGCTGAAAACCTCGGCCTTCTCAATCTTGGGATGATATAAAATGCCAACCCGTTTCACAGCAACAGGAGTCTATCACCGCCAGCTAAAGGGTGTCAAGAAAGTCTGCACAATTAAAAGCTATCAAAGGGACATCTGTACGTTCCGAAGGAATGAAGATGGTAGATTACGAACCTAAAATCCGAACAGCAGCTTCGGCGATACCGACAAAACCACCCGGTACAACACCCAGAAGCAGGACAAAGAGGCAGCAGAGAGCTAAGGCAACGCGCAATGCCCACGATGAAGGCACTTCTTTAACCTTTGACGCCGGATCACCCGTCCACATTACCTTGACCACCCTCAGATAGTAGAAAGCTGAGATGCAACTATTTATTACAGCTACGATAACAAGCCACAGCAAGCCATATTGCACCGCTCCACTGAAAATATAAATCTTGGCAATGAGACCCGCGGTAGGCGGCAGACCAATTAAGGAAATCAAACAGAAAGTTAGAGCTAGAGCAATAAACGGTGCTCGCTTGCCCATGCCGGCATAGTCATTGATTTCATCACTATTAATCTTGTTAGAGATAGCTATGATGGCTATAAAAGCTCCCAGATTAGTGACCGCATAGCTCATAAGGAAGAAAAGCAGCCCGCTTTGCCCCACAGCACTATTCCCTGCCGCCATACCCACTGTCGCCAGTCCCACCATTAGGTAGCCAGCTTGAGCAATGCTGGAATAACCGAGCATACGCTTAATATTGCTTTGTAGAATAGCCACCACATTGCCCACAGTCATGGTGATGGCACTCAAAACGGCAAACAAAATGCCCCAGTTAAGGCTAATCCATTCAGGAGAGCCAAGAGCAACAAGGAAAACACGAAGTACAACGGCAAAGCCTGCCGCCTTGCTGGCTACAGATAGATAGGCGGTAATAGGCGTTGGCGCACCTTCATAAACATCGGGCACCCACATCTGGAAGGGGAAACAGGCAATCTTGAAACCGAAGCCGGCAGCCAGAAGAACCATGCCCATAAGCAACGCCGGGTTGTTCAGAAGCCCGACGCCCGGCATCCCCTGCACATACTCGGCGATACACATCAGGCAAGTCCTGCCGGTAAAGCCGAAAATCAAAGCCATGCCATAAAGAAGCACTGCCGAGGCAACAGCACCCAGAAGCAGGTATTTCAGCCCGGCCTCAGTCGATTTCTTATCCTTCAAAAAGGTGGCCAGTACATATAGAGAGATGCCGCTCAATTCCAGAGCCACGTAGATGGCAATCAGGTCGGCTGCTGCCACCAGCAGCATCATGCCTAAAGCCGAGATGAGCACCAGCGCATAGTACTCACCCTGAAATCTCTTGAATTTGCTCACATAGTCCTGAGATGCCAGTATGATGAGACCGGCAGCTACCAGGAGCAATAGCTTGAAGAAAATAGCAAAGTTGTCCACCGCCAGCATTCGGTAGAAAATGTCAGTGGCTGGAGTGCCCCACATAGCTACGGTGAAACCAGCAGACACCACAATGCCAGCAATGCTAAGACCAGCCAGGGCTTTCTTCTGCTTGACGAATAAATCAGCCAGAATTACCACGAGGGCGAAACCCAGCAGACTGAGTTCCGGTGCCAAAAAACGAAGTTCACTAATCATCATCTAATTAAACCATCCCCATCACGAACCTAGCAGTCTCATTACCGGTTCAACCCCCAGCTTGATGACATTGGTCAGAATAGCCGGGTAGATACCGACAAGCATAATGGCAGCAACAAAAGAGAAAATGCACACCTTCTCAACATTGTTTGCGTCTGGTACGTCATTGAATTTCTCCAGTGGAGGACCGTAGAAAACTCTCTGTAGCATCCATAATATATAGCCCGCAGTTAAGACAATACCGAAGACACCCAGGAGAGTGTACAGGCGGATACCTTCAACGACTGTACTGGAGTAGCTACCTACAAAGGTAATAAACTCGGCAGCAAAGCCACTTGTACCCGGCAGCCCTAAAGACGCCAGACCGGCGATACTAAAAACAACCACGATAACCGGCATCTGCCGGGCTAGTCCACCCAGATTGTCCAGGTTGCGATCGTGAGTTTTATCATAGACCAGTCCCACCATGGCGAAGAGAAGTCCGGTGATAATGCCATGGCTGAACATCTGCAAAACAGCACCGGTCAAGCTAACCTGAGTCAAAGCAAAGATACCAAGAAGCACATACCCCATGTGGCTAACGCTACTGTAGGCGATAAGTCGTTTCAAGTCCTTCTGTCTCAAAGTCACCGCCGCTCCATAGAGCACACTGACAGCAGCTAAAGCCGTCAGCAACGGAGCATACTGCAGGGCGACAGCAGGAAAAATAGAGACACAAAGACGAATCATCCCGTAGCCGCCCATCTTAAGCAAGGCACCGGCCAGAATCACGCTCGCCGCTGTGGGAGCATCAGTATGAGCATCGGGCAACCATGTATGCAACGGAAACACCGGCAGCTTAATGGCAAAACCAACCAGCATCAAGAAGAACATTGCCGCTAACGGGATAAACGGCCTGGCTGCATCCAGACCTGCCAGCTCCATCATATTCAGGCTGCCAGTGGTGAAATAAATGCTCAAAATTCCAGCCAGCATCATAGCGCTGCCAACCAGTGTGTATATGACGTATTTGATGGCTGAATACTCTTTTCTGCCACCACCCCATACAGAGATGAGGAAATACATCGGGATAAGCTCCAGTTCCCAGAAGAGGAAGAACAGAACCATGTCCAGTGAGCAAAAGACCCCGAGTATGCTCGTCTCCAAAAGCAGTAACCAGATGAAATATTCCTTAGGCCTCAACTGTATATTCCACGACACCAGCACTGCCAATACGCCGAGGAACGTCATCAATATAACCAGAGGCAAGCTGAGGCCATCGACGCCGAGATGGTAGAAGGCATTGATTGCCGGAATCCAGGAGAGCTGCTCCTGAAATTGAATCTGCCCGATGAAGCCAGCAGAACGGTCAAAGAGACAGAAGACAGCAATTGACAGGGCAAACGAAGCCAGTGTGAATATCAGGGCTATAAGCTTTATAGTCCTTTGTTGCGGTTTAGGTAATAAGGCAATAACTATTATCCCGACTACCGGGAGAAAGAGTATTGCTGATAGATAAGGAAAACTCAAATCTCTCTACCTCAACCAAAAAGATAAAAACAGACTGCAATCGCTATCACACCTATAGCAATAGCTATGCCATAAGCCTGTAACTGCCCTGTCTGCGCCCGTCGCATAACTCCACTAGCTTCATTAGTGCCTCTGGCCACACCGTTCACCGCTCCATCAACAACACGAGAGTCAAAGATGCTGAGAGCTGCAAAAATACCATCAACCAGCACCCTTACCACAATCACTCGCTCATAAAGTTCATCGAACCAGTATTTTCGATAAAATAAGGTGTGCAACGGCTTGAAAACCCTGCCCACAACTTCAGCTGAAAGCCACTTAGCGCTATACATAGCATAAGCCAGGAAAATACCTAAGCCTGCCACCAGCAACGATATCAAAGGCAGCGGATGTGTCAGCATACCGAAGAGGCCACCAATGAAACTGTGTGCTTCAACAGGTCCACCATGACCCAGAAACTGGCTGAATGAGCCGGTAACATTGACCCATCCAGAGACAACCGATAAAACAGCCAGAATGACCATGGGAACAACCATTACCCACGGTGATTCATGAAGCTTCGTGCCCCCATGACCGCCATGACTTGATGCGGCTCCACCCCGATACTCGCCACCAAAGGTAAGGAATATGGCTCGGAACATGTAGAAAGCCGTCATAAATACCGTAATCATAGCCAGATAAAACAATATCTGGTTGTTGGCAAAGGAATATACCAGAATTTCGTCCTTACTCCAGAAGCCCGAAAGTGGCCAGATACCGGCTAGACTCAATGAGGCAATGAGGAAAGTAGCATAAGTCCATGGCATTGCTTTGCGCAAGCCACCCATCTCCCGCATATCGAAAGTTCCCGTGCTGTGATTAACACTCCCGGCACCAAGAAACAATAGAGCCTTGAAGAAGGCATGATTGAACAGGTGGAAGATTCCAACACCAACGCCGCCAACACCCAGACCCAGCATCATGTAGCCTAGCTGGCTGATAGTGGAATAAGCCAGGACACGCTTGATATCAGTCATCACCAGACCCATGCTGGCAGCGAAAATAGCTGTAAAACCACCGATGACAGCTACCGTAGTTAAAGCCTCATGGGAATGCTCGAACAGCGGGAACATGCGAGCCACCAGGAATACTCCGGCAGCCACCATCGTCGCTGCGTGTATGAGGGCACTGACCGGTGTAGGGCCTTCCATGGCATCAGGCAGCCAGACGTGCAAGGGGAACTGCGCTGATTTGCCAACAGCACCGGAGAAAATACCGATGGCAGCCCAGGTTAAAGTTGTCCCGGCTAAAACACCAGCGATAGCTAATCCGTGCAGCTCCTCAATATTGAAGGTTCCCGTATTATAGAAAAGCAAAAGTATAGCCGCCAGAAAACCGAAATCTCCAAAGCGGGTAACGATGAAAGCCTTCTTAGCTGCATTGGCAGCAGAAGGCCGATGAAACCAGAAACCGATGAGCAGATAGGACCCCAAGCCGACACCCTCCCAGAATAGAAACATGAAGACCAGGTTATCGGCCATAACCAAGCCCAGCATACAGGCTGTGAAAAGAGACATGAAAGCAAAATAGCGATGGTAGCCCGGGTCACCATGCATATAGCCTTGAGAATAAATTTGAACCATCAGGCTGACCAGGGTGACCACCACCAGCATGACCGCAGTCAGAGAATCAACTAATAGCCCAATCTGAACACTCAGGTCAACAATCACCACCCACTGTATATCGGGTATGTCCAGCTTATGACCGGGCACAGCCAAAACCTCAGCCAGCACCCACAAAGAGAGGATAAAAGAAATTCCAATAGCACCGATGGTTACATAGCCACCGAGCTTCGGGCGATTATTAAAGAAAGGCCTTAGCACAAAAGAAATAATGATAAGCGAGAAAAAGGGCAATAGAAATATTAACCAGGGAACTTGATGTGGCATTAGAGTTTCCTCAAGACCTCCTCGACAACATGTACCCTCTCCTGCGACACAAGGATGCGGTAGGCAGCCAATTCGCCGCTGTCTGGCTTTTTCTCCAGGTCAGGCAGAATCCGCGTTGGTATACCCTCACCTTCAAAAAAGTCCTTCCACATCTCAGCTACTATAATATTAGGTGCGCTCTTAACCTGAATCCACATATCTCAGCTCACTACCATTTCATCAAGTCGAATTTATTCACGTCAACAGACTGACGACTGCGATAGATAGCGATTATTATAGCTATACCAACAGCAGCTTCGGCCGCAGCCACCACTATTACAAATATGGCAAATATCTGTCCGGTAAGAAACATAGGCACAACGTATCTGGAAAAAGCAACCAGCGCGATATTCACCGCATTGAGCATGATTTCAATACACATCAAAATGACCACGGCATTACGCTTAGCCAGAACTCCATATAACCCGATGGAGAAAAGAACCGCTGATAAAACAAGATAATGCTCTAGTCCAACTGACATCCTTATTTCTCCCTTATCAGCACGATTGCACCCAGCACTGCCGCTAAGAGCAACACCGCGGTAATTTCCACAGGCAATATAAAGCCGCCCTCGCCAAAGAGACTCATACCTATAGCTGCCGTTGTCGGCTGAAGAGGCGGCTCACCACTTGTTTCCCAGTTGGTACTTATCACAGTGAACACCATTGTCCCCAAAAACAACAAGCTCACCACCAGGGCAGGAATGCGCAGCTTGCCTGCTGGACTACCGTGCCAAACTTCACGCGTAAGCATGATCGCCACAATAATCAATATCGATATAGCCCCCACATAAATGAGTACCTGCACAACCGCCAGAAAGTCTGCGTAAAGAGTTATATAAATCACAGCTATAGCCAAGAAAAGCAGAACCAGAGAAAGAGCCGCCCGAAAGACATCACGCAAAATAACGACAGCTAATGCTGCGCCTATAGTCACCAGCGCTAATATCCAGAAGACGATATCAAACACCGCGACCTCTCTTCTTGCTCAAACTCAGCCAGCTCAATTTCTGCCCATCTTCATCTCTGTCCCAGTAAACGAGCAAATTCTGTTTAGGTAGAGTTGCCTCAATCTTTGGTCGAGCATAACCACTGGGTTGCCTCATATCAGATAACTGGAGATCTTCTTTGGCTAAAACTAGCTGTCTCCGTATATACTGCGCCCGCTCATAACTGCGCCCCATAGCCAGGGCATCGTATGGACAAGCCTCAACACATAAGCCACAGAACATACAACGCCCGGTATCTATCTCAAACTTATCAACCACATAGTTATTCTCCTTGCCTACGTGGGTGACAATCTCAATATTCCCTTGAGGACATGCCTTGGCACAGGTAGCACAGCCGGTACATCTATCAAGAAACCACACCAGCTCATTGCCTCGTATGCGCCGGGAAACAACTAGCTTTTCCTCAGGATACTGCACCGTAATCGGGGCGCGGAACAGGTGCTTGAAGGTTAACGCCATTCCCTTAGCTATGCCGATCCCATATCTTTCAAACTTCAACTCGGCCGCCTCCTAAAGTAAACAGCTTCGACCATAGAACTATTAGAACTCCTGCAAAAACAAAGTTCATTGCCACTATTATCCAGGGCGTAATTTCCTGTAGCCACAACACCTCGGCAGCGATGATAAACAGGTTAATTATGGACATAGGCAGCAGACCCTTCCATGCAAAAGCCATTAACTGGTCAACACGCAATCTGGGGAGAGTAGCCCGCATCCATACAATAACGGAAAACACCGCCACGACTTTAATCAGAAACCATATGATCGGAGGCAAAAAGGGACCCTGCCAACCCCCAAGGAACAATGTTGAGATAATACAGGCATAAGCCAGAGCATGACCGTATTCTCCGAGATAAAACATGGCAAATTTCATTCCGGAATACTCGATATGGTAGCCGGCGACAATTTCAGAATCTGCCTCAAGAAGGTCAAATGGGCTCCGATTCATCTCAGCCACCGTACCGAGGAAAAAGATAACAAATCCAAGAGGCTGCAATACGATGAAAGGAAGATTTTGAGAAGCCACAATTTGAGTCATCGACATCGACCCGGCCATCAACACCACACCCAGAATGGCTAGAACCACCGGCAGCTCATAGCTCACCATTTGAGCCACTGTCCTTAAGGCTGCTATCAAAGCGTACTTATTATTTGACGCCCACCCTGCCATGTATATACCCACGGCAGATACTGAGCTGATTGCCACCACATAAAGTATGCCCACATTAAGGTCGGTTAAGATAGCCCCCTCGCCAAAGGGGACAACAGCAAAAACCATCAACACCGGCACAAAGACTATCACGGGAGCCAGCCAGTGAATCACCTTATCACCCTTAGCCGGTATGATGTCTTCTTTCAACAATATCTTCAAAGCCGTGGCAATAGGCTGGAAAATCCCCTCTGGCCCAAGCCGGTTGGGGCCCAGACGGATTTGAAAACGCCCCAGCAGACGCCGTTCATACCAAATAAAAACAATAACCGTAATCACAACAAAGGCAAGAACAATCACTATGCCGACTATACCCGGCACGATATAGGCTGCCCAACCCGGCCAGATACCGCCTAACCACAATTGGAATTGTTCCAGTAACGTCATTACCGGTCTATCTCCCCCAGACAAACATCAATACTACCGAAGGTAATTATCAAGTCGGCCACTTTCCAGCCGATAACCATGTCCTTCAAGGCGGTCAGATTAATCAGCGTTGGCGGACGTATATGAAATCTATAAGGGGCTATAGAATTATCGCTTACCAGATAGAAGCCAAGCTCACCCTTCGGTGCTTCTATATGTCCGTAGACTTCACCGACCGGCGGGCGGAGCAAGTGAGGCACTTTAGCACAAACCTCACCTTCAGGAAGCTGCGCTATTGCCTGTTCCAAAATACGAACGCTCTGTCTAGCCTCCTGCATTCTCACCCAGTACCGGTCATAGTTATCGCCTACAGTGCCTACCGGTACCTCAAAATCAAAGCGGTCATAGATGGAATAAGAGTCAGCCTTACGCAGGTCCCACTTCACACCGCTGGCTCGAAGCACCGGGCCACTGGCTGCAATGTTTATGGCTGTGTCTCTGGGCAAAATGCAAACGCCTTTGGTCCTTGCCAATAGAATCTCATTCTGAGCCAAAAGCTGGTCATATTCATCAATAAACCGCGGCATCTCAGCCACCCACTTCTTCATAGCCGGCATAAATTCTTCGGGGACATCTTGGCTAACTCCACCGATGCGCATATAATTGTAAGTAAGCCGCTGACCGCAAACCATCTCATACAAATCCAGAAGCTTTTCCCTCTCCCTCCACATATATAATACTGGCGTCATCATAGCCCCAAGGTCATTAAGGAAAAAACCGACTGCCATAAGATGGCTGGAAATGCGCATCGTCTCAGCCATAATAATCCTGAGGTACTCAGCCCGCTCCGGAATCTCTATCCCTGCCAACTTTTCCACCGCCAGTACATAGGCAAAGTTGTTAGTCATGGAGGCTACATAGTCAAGTCTGTCGGTTAGAGGTATTATTTGGGTATACGTCCTGGTCTCTCCCAGCTTCTCGATGCCCCGATGAAGGTAACCGATAACAGGTTCCAAATCAACAACCACCTCACCATCAAGGGTAACCCTCATGCGAAAGACACCATGAGTTGATGGGTGCTGAGGTCCCATATTAAGAATAAAAGGCTCAGTTCTTATCGCCATCTATAGATAGTCCCTCCGCAGCGGATGCCCAACAAATCCTTCCCAGAGCAACAAGCGCTTCAAATTAGGATGTCCATCGAAGACGATACCCATAAGGTCATAGATTTCCCGCTCCTGAAAATCAGCAGAGCGCCATAAACTGACCACTGACGGCACTACAGGGTTGTCACGGTCACGGCATCTGGTCTTCAAAACCAGGCTGTGGTTATGTTTCAATGAAACTAAATTATAAATAACCTCAAAATAATCCATATAATCGATGGCAGTTAAGTTTGCAAGATAGTCGAAATCAAGGGTCGGCGTATTCTTCAAAAACTCCGCTACCTGATAAAGAGACTCACCCTTGACCACGATAGCCGCGCTATCAGCAGCAACAACTGCACCCGGGGACGCCTTGACTATTTTTTTGGCTACCTGCTCACAATTTAAGGCTGTGGTCACGCTTTCTTTATACTCTCCTTGACGATTTTCTGATGTATCTTAGTTATGCCATAAAGTAAGCTCTCAGGACGAGGTGGACACCCAGGCACATACACATCAACCGGAATTATACGATTGATGCCCGGGACAACACTGTATGACTCCTTGAAGGGCCCGCCGCTGATGGAGCACTGACCCATAGCTATCACCCATTTAGGTTCAGGCATCTGCTCGTATACCAGTTTCACCGCCGGTGCCATCTTCCAGGTAAGCGTTCCGGCGACAATCATCAGGTCAGCCTGACGAGGCGACCAGCGGAAAATATCCATACCGAAGCGAGCGATATCGAAACGCGAAGCCGCCGTACCAATCATCTCAAATGCGCAGCAGGCCAATCCGAACATAAGCGGAAATATCGACCGCGACCGTGCCCAATCAAGCACATAGTCCACCGTAGTAACAAGAACATTACGGCTGATTTCCTCATCGAGCCAGCTATCAGGGTCGGGGATAGGATATCGGGAAGCTGCCATGAGCGAGTTAATCCTTAAGCCCTCAGCGGCATCAATCTCATTCAACGGTGTCATCGAATATTTTTCTATTTCCATTCCAGGGCTCCTTTTAGCCAAGCATAAATATAACCCACCATGAGAATTACGAAGAAAACGAACACAGCAATCAGCCCAAACACACCCAGCCCTTTAGCATTTACTGCCCAGGGATACAAAAAAACAGTTAACACGTCGAGCGCAACGAAAAGTATAGCAAAGAAATAATAGCGGAAATTGAATTGAACCCAGGTCTTGCCAATAGTTTCCATACCGCACTCATAAGTTGAGGCCTTGGTCGGATTGCTTTTCTTGGGGACGATTTTGAAAAAGCTAAGAGTGAAAGGTAGAAGCAAGGTGGTAACCATGAACAGTATACCTACGATGAGCAGTATACCAATATAACCGAAATCAGCTAGCAATTATTCAGGTCCCCCTATCCTAGTTGTCCGTAATAGATTAGCTTCGCTCTTCTCGCAGGGTATTAAAATGCCGTCCGAAAGTATAGCATACACACCCAGGAAAAGACAACGCCTTATTGCAGTGCCCGTAAATTTTATTCTGCGCGGAGGCAAAGCGAATCCAGACCCTCCAATCCAAATGCCGGTATGATTTCCAAGAAGCAAGCTTGACTATAGAATAAGTCAATGTATAATAATGCTGGTGAAGAAACAATGCGCATTACAGGCGGCGTTGCCAGAGGACAACAATTGAAGGTGCCTAAGAGCGATTTGGTTCGCCCTACAACAGATAGAGTCAGAGAAGCTATTTTCTCCATCATTACCCCTCTCACCAGCCACTGTTATCGAGGGCTAGACCTGTTTGCCGGTAGCGGCGCTCTGGGCATAGAAGCTTTAAGCCGCGATACGGAGTGGGTCGACTTCGTAGAACAGGCACCCAAATGTTGTGCTATCATTAAACAGAATTTGCAGAAGCTCGGCTTTACGCAGCAATCTCATGTATACTGCTGCAGCGTAGCTAAGTCTCTTACTTTTCTCGAAGAAAAATACGATATTATATTTATGGACCCCCCTTACTCAGACCAGTCAATAAATCACATGGCAATGCAACTGGCAAGCTCCGAAATCATAGATGACGAATCTTTAATCATAATCTCCCATGCTTCCCGTTCCCCACTGCAAAGTAGCTATGACGGCCTATCTCTAATTAAAGAAAAACAATACGGTGACACCTGTATTTCGATATACCAAAAATACACTCCCGGAAAAGGAGGTTGAACGTTGACTATCGCTATCTATGCCGGCAGCTTCGACCCTATAACTCATGGACATCTTGACATCATCAAACGCTCTTCATCAATATTCGACAAGCTAATCGTAGGTGTTTATGACAGACCTGAGAAACGTCTTCTTTTCTCTACCGAAGAACGGGTGCAGATGGTCAAGCAATCAACAGTTCATCTGAAGAATGTCGAGACGCAATCCTATTGTGGGCTTACTGTCGATTTCGCTAAAAAGATGGGGGCACATGTTATGGTCAGAGGGCTAAGAATGAGCTCCGACTTTGAACGAGAGTTCGAGATGGCGATGATGAACAAAAAACTGGCACCTGAGCTCGAATTGGTCTGCTTTATGGCAAGCCTTCAATTTCAATTCCTCAGCTCCAGCCTGCTTAAGGAAGTAGCCCAGCTAGGAGGTTGCCTCGAGGCAATGGTGCCAGACCATGTCGCCAAAGCACTGATAAAAAAGTTTACCCTATGACTTATAAGCCTTGACCTGGATACCACTATCTGGACAATATCACTAGAAATAGCTAATATATCAAAATCTAAGGAGGTTAACTTAAAAATGGCGTACAAAATCACTGATGAGTGCATTAGCTGCGGTGCCTGCGAGCCAGAATGCAAGAACCAGTCCATCAAAGAAGGGGCATCGATATACGAAATCGACCCCGCCAAGTGCACTGAATGCGTCGGCTGGTTTGCAGCACCAAAATGCGTTGAGGTTTGCCCTGTAGATTGTTGTATCCCGGATGCCGACCATAAAGAAAGCAAGGAACAGCTACTGGAAAAGTGGAAAAAACTTCACCCTGGCAAAACTCCGGAAGCTACTTAATAAAACCCAAAATACAGTTTAGCTTAACTCACTAAGACAGCAATCAATCTCTTGCCGTCTGTGGTTGTTCTTTGGAGAAATTTACCCTCTAACCAAGCCACCATCGAAACTTAAAGAAATCTACCAAGGGTATTATGAATGCTTACCATTGACTATGACCTCATAGGAATTAAGGACGGTGAGCGGGTACTGGATGTCGGTTGCGGCGAAGGCAGACATAGCTGGGAAGCATGTAAACGAAGCGATTGCCTGGTTTGTGCCCTGGACCTGGATGATACAAATCTGAAAAAGGCACATTATGCCCTTTTCGCCATGGAACAGCAGGGCGAAACCAGAGGGAAATGGCTTCTTTCCAGAGGTGACATAACCAGCCTACCTTTCAAAGATGCCTCTTTCGATAAGGTTATCTGCTCTGAAGTTCTGGAACACGTCCCTGACGACATTCAAGGTATTAAGGAGCTGGTTAGAGTTCTAAAAGCTGATGGCACGCTTGCCATCAGCGTCCCCTCATACCTCCCCGAAACTATATGCTGGAAACTATCCAGAGGCTACCATGGCAAGCCAGGAGGCCACATCAGAATATACAAAGCCAGCGAAATCATATCCAGGCTAAAGCGGAACAACCTGAATATTTTTGCGGTTCGCCACAAACACGCCCTGCATTCTTTCTACTGGATATCCCGCAGCCTCTTCGGCGTAGAAAATGAGAAGGCATTGATACCTTCGCTCTACCACAGATTCCTGGTCTGGGACATATACAAGAACAGCAAACCCGTCCGCGTGATTGACGATTTCCTCAACAAATTCTTCTCTAAAAGCCTGGTCATCTACGCCCGCAAGGCCCACGATTCCCTGAACTCTTAGACCTGCATCTCAACACCACAACATCGCTGAGCGAAGGGAAGCAACGAGCTATTTTATCCAGCGACCTCAATATGGCGAGCGAGATATTTCCGGGCAATTTAGCCAGCAACACACCCCACCACGGAAGACCAAAAAGCAACGACACCCCGGTAGCCTTTTCTACATCGAGATGGTTGCTCACCAGACGCCTGAGTGATGAATAATCAAACTTATATGTATGGTCTTCCGGCACCTCCCACAGCATCCTCCCCGCCGGAGCCTTAAAGCCAAGTTTTTTCCTTAGCCACCACACCATCCTCCCCAGTTTGAAGCCGAGGCTCTCAAAATTAGCTATGGCTATTATCGCCTTGCCTCCAGGCTTAAGCACTAGTGCAATCTGTTCCATGACCTTCGCCGGGTCAGGAAAATGGTCCAGCGCCCCCTTGCAAACAACTTTATCCATAGACTTAGCTCTTAACGGCACATATTCACCCAATCCCCGCACCAGGCTCACATTGGCTCCATTCTCAAAAATGTAGCTACTGGCATGCTTAATCATTACGTGTGAAGGCTCAAGCCCGATAACCACGGCTCCCTTTTTAGCCATCTCCACGCCTTCGATGCCCCTGCCGCATCCGATATCCAGTATCCTCTCCCCCACCATCGGGTTCACGCTCTCCAGCGTGGCTTCGTTCATTCTCCGCAGCATAAAATCCGCATCCGGATAAAGAATCTCAGGGAATAGCTGCCCGTCATCCCAGTCAAGATCGAATTCGGAGTTTTTGCCGTCATTGCCAGGAAGCCCTTCCCGAATGGGAAGGACGACGTGGCAATCTCTCCGTCTCTTCACGTCATTGCGAGTCCCGATTGCGTCGGGACGTGGCAATCTCGGTCTCTCTTCCCTGTCATTCTGAGGGAGTGAAACGACCGAGGAATCTCGATGGGTTGGTGGAACCTCAATATTGCCACACTTCGCCCGCAATGACGAGGTCGGTTTGCCGAACTCGTTGTCAACTTTGCCTTCGGTCTCTCTTTTACTCAAGAATCCACTCATTATAGCCTCCGGCAAAAGTATAATACCACATGACTCAATTTATCAGACAACTCTACCTATTGACAAGCACAATGAAAAAGAGCAAACTAGCACTGGCTATTCTGATGTGTGCAGAGCAGCAGTCCAGACAGCAAATAAGCCCGGGAGGTGAAGGACAATGAAGACAACGAGTTACGGAAAGAGCCAGCGGCTGAATAGCTCTCTCATGTTGTGCCTGTGCCTGGTACTGGTTTGCCTGATTACCGTTGGGGCAACCGGGTACTCCGCGAACGGAAAGGCGCCGAACATCAAAAAGTTCGAGGCTGACAAATTGGTGCTGGATGACGGCAGTTTCGCCATGTATGAATTCGTGGTGAGTGGCGCCACGTACATACGGCTGGTTGAGGCGGGCAATATCCTCAAAGAGGTCAATAACCCTGACGCCCACACCCTTAAGGGGACTGTCCCGGGGAACCCGACCTACGCCATACGGGCGGGCGACAACAGCAATACCTTCGAGGCCGTCCTGTACGCAAGAAACGATTTCGGCGAAGTGGAGAAAAGGCTAACGCTATCTTTTGCCACTGAGCTTCCGCCGCAGCCTGCTTCCCTCATCCCACCGGTGTCTATGTCAAACCGACCTGAGACGCCTGACTGGGGAGACCAGTATTCCTCGCCTACTTCAACCCAACCACAATCGCCTACTACTCACAACGAACCTGAGTTTTTCGAATGTCCCACCAGCTGCCCCTACTGTCTGACACCGGCTGAGGCAAAAAGCGAGGGGTTCACCCAGAGATGCTCCGATGAGCTCTGTTACTACTCCCCTGACATGACGCAAAAATGGTATTGCTACAGCGAGCCGGAAGGCTGGTGCTGCGTGGGCGGCCATGGCGGCCAGGTCAACCAGGCCACCAAATCTCAGTGTACCCAGGTGGGCGGCGAGTGGTACGCCGACCAGTCCCTTGCGCAGCAAGCCTGCCAGCCGATGTGCTGGTGCTGCCGCCGGGACGGCGCGGTCGGCTATGTCACCATAAATGAGTGTCGCCTCGTGGGCAACTGTTACGACAACCAGTACCAGGCGCAGCAAGTCTGCCAGCAGATGACATCGTGCTGGTGCTGCGTGAACGGCCAGGTCGGCCAGGTCTCCCAGACTCAGTGCCTCCAGATGGGAGGTTGCTGTCACAACACCCAGGCCGAGGCGTTGCGAGAATGCCAGCAAACTCCTCCACCTGCACCTTACCCTGATTATTACGATGGGCAACGCTATTAGCACCTCTCCCTTATACTCCTTGACGGTTCATATTTAGCACAATAAAGTGAAAAAGAGAGTTCATTCGGTTTCAGTAGATAAGGAGGTAGTGAAATGAGAACATCGAATTTTACCAAGAGCCGGCGGGCAGTGGGCTTTTTCAGGTTATGCCTATGCATTTTAATCGCCTTGACACTGGCTACGGGAGGCATGGCGCTGAACACCAAGCCGGTACAGGCTCAATTTGACATTAATCCTGCCGTATGGAATTCTCCACCACTGCCCGAATGCTTGCCCTTTGTTGGTCCCACATTTACCAATACCTGCTGTACGTGCTCGAACCCGGCGCGAAACGTTTTCTTTTGGCTGTTAGATACGGGGACAGGGGTGCCGCCATGGGTAAATCTAGATCCGAATACCGGGGTACTTTCAGGTTGCCCTCCCAAGGATGCGTCTCTGGCACCTGGACCCACGTATACCTTTGGCGTTTATTGCACGGAGCTTTGCGTTGGTTGCCCAGGCTGTGCTTGGTGCCCCTTTCCATTTTGCATAACCTACCCCTCGCCGACCATTGCAGCTATCACCCTCAATATAGTACCTGCCCCGACACCACCTGGTACCCCACCAAATTGTAGCCTGACCATCAACCCGGTGTTTTACCCGGTGGCATGGGAGGGCATGCCGTTCGCCATGACGTTGACCGCCGCCGGTAATGTGGGACCAGTTAACTGGACTGCGACCGGGTTGCCGACGGGACTGACCGTGAACAATACCACCGGCGCCGTCTCCGGCACACCCACCCCGGGCACCTGCGGCATGTGGAACGTAACGGCTACTGTTACCGATACAGGTATCTGCCCTGGCACCAACTGCTGCCCACCCACCGTCAACCGCCCCTTCATACTTATCGTCGATTGCTGGGTTAACTACATTTCCTACCTTGCCCCGGGCACACACACTGATTCTTTTACCGTCAGAATGGGCCCCAACCTTAACCAGGGTCAGACAAAGGTGTTAATTGACGGCATACAAAAGGCAACACTTGGAGCAAACCAATCTCAAACCTTTTCTACAAAGTCGGACGAACTCCATCTAGTTACCGTCGACCAAACCGTGATACCCGGCACTGACCCCAACACCAGATTCGAAGTCAAGGGCGCAAACCAAATAGTGGTGGGAGGGACCGTCACAGAAGCCTACTTCGATTATGAGCAGCAGGCATTTATCAAGACCGGCAGTGACCCCACCGGCGTCTACGAGCCTGCGGGCACAGGCTTCCACACCATAGGTAGCACCTTCAGCACCACGGCATCAAGCCCAATCCAGCCCCAGGAGGAAATAAAATACGTTTTCAAGGAGTTCAGACTGCCCGATGGCAGCACATCCCATAACAGGGACGTGTGGTTTACCGTCAACAAGGCAGGGGACGTCACCGCATTTTACGACACCTATTACCTGCTGCACCTGAAATCGGATTACCCGCCTGTCGACGATAAATCCTATCATCCCGCTGGCAGCAACGCCGAATACAACCTGGCGCTGCCGACAGTCCCCATCGGGGGCATCCTAGGTGGCCTGGGTGGCGTACTCAAGCCGGTGAACACCAACGGTACCATCACTATGGCCGGCCCCCGCACCGAAGAAATCTTGTGGAAGACCGACCTTACGTGGCCCATCATATTCATACTGCTCATATTGCTGGTCATCGGCGGATTGTGCTATTTCTTATACCGTCTCAAGTCAGCGCCTGCACGCCAGGTCACCACCAAGAAGGAGAAGAAGGCTCCCTCACCTAAACCAAAGCCGCGGTCTCCTGCCAAAACGAAGGTCAAATCAAAGCAGCAAGCTATCAAAAAAACGGGGGGCTCCAAGACAACCGGGCGAAAAACTAGATAATAGTGCTGTCTGGGTACAGCAACAAAGTGCAATAGGGCGGCGCGGAGTCACTTTTACCGAGCGCCTAGAGTCTTAGCCTTGTTGTAGGCGGCGATGACCGCCTGAAGAAGCAGCGAGCGCAATTTGCCTGTTTCCAACTGCAGCAACCCCTCGGTGGTCGTCCCCCCCGGCGATGTCACCATGTTCTTCAGCTCAGCGGGGTGCTTGCCCATAACTTCTACGGCTCGCGCCGAACCCAGCACCGTCTGCACCACCAGCTTTTCAGCCATGTCACGTGGCAGACCTATATGCACACCGGCATCGACCAGCGCCTCGATAACCAGAAAAACATAAGCCGGACCGCTGCCGCTTACCGCAGTCGCCATGTCTATGTATTTCTCACTGCTGACATAGATTTCCTTGCCCATGGCAGCCAGTATGGACTGCGCCATTTCCTTCTGCTTCTGACTCACCCCATCGGTTGCCGTCCACACCGTCATGCCTTCACCGATTTGTGCCGCCATGTTGGGCATAGCCCGAACCAGGCGGGAGTGGCTTAGCCCCTGCTGCAAGCTCTCCACGGTAGCCCCAGCCGCTATGGACAGCACCAACTGCTGAGGCGACAGCCCCTTAAGCTCAGCCATCACTTTGCCCAGCTCCTGCGGCTTCACTGCCAGCACAACCACCTCAGCCCCCTTAACTGCCTCCTTATTATCAGTCACAACCTTTACGCCGTGCTTCTTCAAGACATCTCGCCGCGTTTTGCTGACATCGCTGACAGCAATATCGCCTGGTTTAGCTAGTCCTTTAGCCAGCAGACTCTTAATTATCGCCTCACCCATAGTTCCACCACCGATAAAGCTTATCTTCATTATTGCCTCCTCTCGCCGAAAATAGCTCGACCTATCCTGAGCATGGTCGCCCCTTCCTCAACCGCCACCTCGAAATCATCGGTCATACCCATAGACAGATGCTCCAATCTTAAAGAATCCCCAAGCTGCCGCAGCTTTCGAAACACCGGGCGAGCTTTCTCAACATCCGCCACTAACGGAGCAATAGTCATCAGCCCCATTACCTTCAGATTAGGCAAGCGCCTCATCTCTTCGACCGCTGACTCAACCTCATTTACAGCGAAACCTCCCTTGGTTGCCTCTCCAGAAACATTCACCTGAAGCAGAACAGGAAAGGCTTTCTCCACCCGCCGACTCAAAACCTCAGCCAGCCTTACCGAATCAACGCTGTGGATTATGTCAAATAACCCGACGGCTGTCTTAGCCTTATTGCTCTGAAGATGTCCCACCATATGCCAGGTAACATCCGGCTTCAAGTCTGCGAGTTGCCCTATCTTATCCTCTGCCTCCTGAACACGGTTCTCACCGAAATTTCTTACCCCGCAGTCAAAAGCCGTCCTTATTTCTGAAGCTTCAAAGCCCTTCGTCACCGCCACCAGTGTTATCTCTTCGGGCGACCTGTGGCTCAGCTCGCAAGCCCGGGCAATGCGCCCCTGTACTTCTCTAATGTTCGCCGCTATATTCACCGCCCTTTATTCTAACACACTGGCACTGACATGGCTCAAAACAAGAAGGGTATAAACATCCTGGTTGATTTCATATAGGCAGCATATTCAGCACCGAACTTCTGGATATTCTCGGCCTCCTCCATTTTGGCAGTAATTATTAAAGAAGCGGTAGCCACCGAAGCCAGCACACCGCCGAGGAGTGACACATCCTTAAAGAACACTCCCCAGACAAGGAACAGCAATGAACTGTAAAGAGGATGGCGGATGTACTTATATGCACCAACCACCACCAGAGTGGTCGTGTCCTCAATTCCGCTTTTCGGCTTGCCCATCACATGAAGCAAATAAAACCCTTGTGCCGCCAGGACAAATGAGCAAAGCAACAGAAACCATGAAACAATTTGATGGACAGAGAATGGGTCACTCAACCAGTGCTCCAGGTTTAGCAGAATTAAGATCAGGATGGACTCGAAGGCAAAGAAGCGGTAAAAACCACGTGAGCGTGGATTGCGCAAGAATTGCCATGAAAGAACGAAAATCCCCACAGACACTACAACTAAAATAAACAGCTTGACTATAAGCACTGCTTTTATAGTCTTTTAAACCGCACCGTGTAGTTAAAGAAATCCCCTGAAACCTCATCCACCACAAAACCGGCTCCCTCGCCTAACTTTATAGTCGTAGATTTCCAGGGATAATCGGGGTCTGGAAACAGTTCCGAAACAGCAAAAAGCCCGCCCGGCTTCAATACCCTCTTCACCTCCTGCAAAGCCCTGTTTCTATCAGGTATCTCCTGGAGTACAGTCACCATATGCACCAGGTCCAGAGAGCCATCCTCAAACGGCAGCTCATAGGCATTGCCTTCGATGAGCTTTATATTCTTAATATCCCTGTTTTCAGGCCTTGACAGCTTATTCTCAAGCTGCTTCAGCATATCCGCCTGTATATCCAGAGCATAGACCTTGCCCTTTTCTCCGACCGTCCGGGCAATAAAAGGTGTAAACGCCCCGCTGCCACAGCCCAGGTCCAGGACCTGCATCCCTTTCTTTATGCCACTGCGCTCTATCAACTGACTCGGCGGCTGTATTCTTCTCCTGTAGCCGCTATCCAGCAAATGCCCGATAAACGCCGGCGCCGGAAAACGAAACATCTTCCTGACCACTTTAGCCAGGCTGACCCACAATATAGGAAACGCCAGTATGCACAGTACAACTATTAATACGATTTTCAGTGTCATTATTGCCAAGCCTAATTACGATGAAAAATTTTGTGGCAGCCAACGCTCATATCCCAGCAGTCCATCGTTTCATAGCCCTATTCAAATAGTTCGTCCTCTATCCACTTCATATTTTCATTCACATAGAACATATCAGGATCATGCTTGAGTGGCCGAACTTTGATGTCGAATTGAGGCTCATTCTGATTACTGCTGTCAAATAGGACCAGTCCTATCCCGAAAATCAAGCACAAAGCGTCTAATCTTGAAATGTCAGCCTCGGATGAGTTTCTAGGTATTACCAAATAGGATTTATGACTGAAGAGCTTATATGAGCAAGCTTGTCCAAATGCTGTAATCAAGTCTCTTGTGTCTACTTTCAATTCGGCTGAAACAATCTCAATAGGGAATTTGATTATATCGCTCGCCCTTGGTGCTCGTTTGCCTATCACATCTGGTGTACCCCACTTATCTTTGAATTTGTTTCTGCCCAAAGGTATTGCTTTGGTACACTCCTCTGTTTCATTAACAAGCCAATCTGCAAATGGCCTATAGAAAACTTCCTCTCTTATTCTTTCAACTTCAACCGGCGGTTTTTGTTCCTCACTTGCCTCTTCTTCTCTAAATGCGACATGGCGAAAGACTCCCCGCGCAGGTTTATATACCTCAACCGGCAATCGAGTTTCCAAGTTCCAAACGTTTCCATGAATAGTATTAACGGGAATGTGCGGGAGTTCCTCTGCTATCTTTCTCACAAGGTCAGCATAACGAATCCCGCTGGGATTCGATCTGAGTATCTTAAGTGCTACTGATTTTATTTCTTCCGTTCTCGTCGCCATATCATCACCTCACATTGACTTATTATAAATAATGCTGGGGTCAATCTCTAATTTCTCCACAACTCTTCTCACTGTCATATGATTGAATTGTTTGCTTTGCATTACCGCTCTAACAGCCTCTTTCAGTGATTTTCCAGCCGACAATTCAAGTCTAATTGCTTCCAGGATTGCGTCTTGCTTATCAGACAATTTTTACCCCATTTTGCCTCGTCTCCAGACCCAACTTTACAATATTATCCTACCACTATATTGACCAGCCGCTGGGGGACGTAGATAATCCTGGCGACCTTGTTGTCTTTGACATAGGCTTTTATCCGCTCGCTGCCCAGCGCCAGCTCCTTCGCCTCAGCTTCAGTGATGGACACCGGCACGGTGACCTTGTCCCTCACTTTGCCATTAACCTGGATGACCAGCGTAACCTCTTCTTCTTTAGCCAGCTCCTCATCCCACTTCGGCCAGGGCTGATTGTGAATGCTGTAAGTATGACCGGTCATCTCCCATAGCTCTTCGGTGAGATGCGGCGCCGTCGGTGCCAGTAGCAGCAGCAAATTGGCTATAGCTTCGTTCCACAAGGAAACAGAAACCGTGCCTACCTCCTGCACCTTGCCCAGATAGTTGGTGAACTCCATGAGCGCTGCCAGCATGGTGTTGAAGCGGAACCGTTCCATGTCATTGGTCACTCTCTTGATAGTCTGGTGAATGAGCCGTCTCAGTTCCTTGTCTGCGTCAGGGTCAACTTTCTTCTCCGTATAGCTGGCTGTCACCAGGTTCCAGACACGATTCACCCAGCGGCTCATGCCCACGATGCCCTGGTCGCTCCACTCACCACCCAGTTCCCAGGGACCGATAAACATGAGATAGGCTCGAACGGCGTCAGCTCCAATCTCGGACACATAGACATCGGGCGTAACCACATTGCCCCTTGATTTGCTCATTTTGTCGCCCTGGTAAATTATCGTCCCCTGATTGAATAGCTTTATAAAAGGTTCGTCGAAATCAACAATGCCGCAATCCCTGATTGCCCTGATAAAGAAGCGAGAATACAGAAGATGCATGACGGCATGCTCGGCGCCGCCGGTGTAAAGGTCAACCGGCATCCAGTGCTTCAGCTTCTCTTTGTCAAAAGGATGATTATCAACACCGGGGCTGGTGTAGCGCAGGAAATACCACGAGGAGCACATGAAGGTGTCCATGGTATCAGTTTCCCGTTTTGCCGGTGCAGAGCATTTCGGGCAGGTGGTGTTTACAAAGGACTCGCAGTATTTCAAGGGCGATTCGCCGGTAGGTCTGAACTCGGCATCGGGAGGCAGCAATACCGGCAAGTCCTTCTCCGTCACCGGCACAATGCCGCATTTATCGCAATACACCATGGGAATTGGCGCCCCCCAGTAGCGCTGGCGGGAGATTAGCCAGTCACGTAGCCTGTAAGTAACTGCCCGCTTACCCCAGCCTTTTTCCTCCATGTAATCGCAGATAGCTTCAAAACCCTGATCGCTGGGTAAGCCATCGAACTGTCCCGAGTTCGCCATGGTCCCGGTTTCAGTATAAGCACAGTCAAGCTCCTGACCCGACCAATCCGGTGGCGCGATAACTACCCGGATGGGCAAGCCGTATTTCTTAGCAAACTCAAAGTCGCGCTGGTCATGGGCTGGAACCCCCATCACCGCCCCGGTCCCATAGCTGAGCAGTACATAGTCGGTAATCAAGATGGGCACCTTCTCACCATTAAGCTTATTGATGACATAGCTTCCCAGGAATACGCCGGTCTTTTCCCTCTCCGCAGATGTCCTTTCTATCTCCGTCTGTCTCTGCGTTTGAAGTATATACGCCTCCACCTCAGCCTTGTGCTCCGGCGTGGTCAGCAGAGGCACCAGTGGATGCTCCGGCGCCAGTACAAAGAAGGTAACACCAAAGATGGTATCAGGACGGGTGGTGAACACTCTTAGCTCCCTGGCATCAACGCCTTTATGCTCCAGACCAAACGAGATTTCGGCACCCGTGCTCTTGCCAATCCAGTTGTTCTGCATAATCTCTATACGCTCGGGCCAGTCTATCTTGCTAAAGTCCAGTAGCTCATCAGCATATTTGGTAATACGGAAAAACCACTGCTCCAGCAGTTTCCTGAGCACCGCCGTGCCGCAGCGCTCACAGGAGCCTTCGCCGACTACCTGCTCGTTAGCCAGCACCGTCTGGCACGTAGGGCACCAGTTCACCGGCGCCTTAGCCCGATATGCCAGGCCGGCTTCATAAAGCTTGAGGAAAAACCATTGCGTCCATTTATAGTACTCGGGAAGACAGGTAACTACCTCACGGTTCCAATCATATATAGCCCCGATGCTCCTTAGCTGTCGGCGCATGTTTTCCACATTGTCCATAGTCCAGTTGTAAGGATGAATGCCATGCTTAATAGCTGCGTTCTCCGCCGGCAGCCCGAAAGCATCGAAGCCCATGGGGTGCAGCACATTATAGCCCTGCATTCGCTTGAACCTCGCCTGTACATCCGAAGGCGCCATAGCGTACCAGTGACCGATATGAAGGTCACCTGAGGTATACGGGAACATGGTCAGGGCATAAAACTTGGGGCGACTGTCGCCATCTTTAACCTCGTAAAGTCGGTCAGCCGCCCATTTATCCTGCCATTTCTTTTCGGTTTCCTGCGGATTATATTTAGAAGCACACATAACAGACTGATTTTATCCCGTCGAGGCTATCCCGTCAACTTCTCCTGTCAATTAATATAGACAACTTCCAGAATAGAACAAGGCGGTATATAATGAAAACGGGCGAATTAAAAACATGGAAAGACAGGAATTTGATGCTCTCGTCTTTAGAGCAATAGAGGCATTGCCGGCGGAGTTCAAAGACAAACTGGAGAACGTCGATATTTTAGTCGAAGACTGGCCCAGCCCGCAGCAAATCAGGCAATTAAAGCTCAGAGATAAGGCGCAATTGCTGGGACTTTACGAAGGGGTGCCTCAAACCAATCGAGGTAGCAGCTACAACCTGGTCCTGCCGGACAAGATAACCATATTCCAGAAACCCATCGAGGCGCAGTGTCGCTCAAGTCAGGAAATAGAAGCCGAAATCGGCAGTGTGGTGCGCCATGAGATTGCCCATCATTTCGGCATCGGCGATGCCACATTATATAAGATAGAAAGACAGAGACGCGGCAGAGACAAATAACGTGATATATGATTATCTCTGTAATCTTGTTTAATGAACGGTTCATGCTTGGCCGACCGTGAACAACCTCTGTTTCCGACATGGTTCGACAAGCTCACCATGAGCAGGTACTTTCCAAGTTCACCATGAGCGGGTACTTCCCAAGTTCACCATGCGCGGGTACTTCCTGAGTTCACCATGAGCGGTCTCTACTTCTGCTCACCCTGAAAAGCTTCTTTTTCCGCTCACCCTGAGCCTGTCGAAGGGTGAACTATTTCCCAGTATATTGAGGAGGCCGTTTCTCCAGGAAAGCTTTCGCACCCTCTTTCTGGTCCTGAGTGCCAAAACACATAGCAAAGAGGTCAGCTTCGCACTCAATGCCAACCGAGAGCGGAGTCTCCAGAGATTTATTGACTGCCAGTTTAGCGAACTTCAAAATCGCCGGACTCTTGCTCTTCAGCTTCTTTATTAGCTCATCAACCGTTTCTCTCAGCTTATCCGGGGGAACAACCTTATTCACCAGGCCAAGCCTCAGGGCTTCCTCGGCCGAAATAGGATCGCCGGTGAAAATCATCTCCCGCGCCTTTTTCTCACCCACAAGACGGGGTAAAATCTGGGTTCCGGTGCCACCTGGTATAACTCCTACGCTTATCTCAGGCTGCCCAAACCGAGCATTCTCCGAAGCTATAATGATGTCGCAGCTCATAGCCAGTTCACAACCACCACCCAGGGCCATACCGTTAACCATGGCTATCACCGGCTTGGGAATTTCCCTTATGAAATTATACGGCCGTTTCGCCCCTTTGTTCGTTGTAATGACACTGATTGCAGTCCAATCAACAAAATTGCTGATATCTGCACCGGCACTGAAAGCCTTGTCGCCTGCCCCGGTGAGAACGATAACCCGCACCCCATCGTCATCCCTGGCATCATCCAGGGCAGCGACGACCTCATTGCGCAAGGTCTGGTTCTGAGCATTATATTTCTCAGGTCGGTTTAAGGTTATCCAGGCAACGTTATCCTTCTTCTCGTAAAGAATAGTTTCGAATTTCATTATATCCTCCTTTTTATATTGTGGCGCCGCCGTCTACAGGCAGAACCTGACCGGTCACATAACTGGAAGCATCAGAAGCCAGGAAAACCACAGCTCCAACCATCTCCTCAGGCTCGGCTACACGCCGCAAGGGGGTCCCCAACAGGGCACCTTGCAGAATATCCTGGTTACCCCAGAGGGCTTCGCTGAAGCGGGTCCTAGTCAGTCCCGGTGCTATGGCATTCACCCTGATACCGTACTGAGCCCATTGCTGTGCCATTACCTTCGTTGCCATAATGACTCCGGCCTTGCTTATGGAGTAGACCGGCAATATGTCAGGTGTAATCCCGGCAACCGAGGCAACATTGATAATCTTGCCTCCACCCTGCTCCTTCATTAACCTGGCCACTGCCTGACTGAGGAAAAACAGCCCTTTCATATTCAGGTTCATAATGGAGTCCCAGGCACGCTCGTCTACATCAATAGCCTGGTCCATGGTCGGGTTTGTGGCCGCATTATTCACCAGGATATCAATTTTGCCAAACTCCCCTTTAACCTTGGTGACCAGATTGTTTACATCATCAAGCCTGCCCACGTGTGCCGCCACAACCAACGACTTTCTACCTGTGCCTTTTATCTCCTTAGCCACCTCCTCAAGGTCTGGCAATTTCCGACTGGCTAAAGCCACGTCAGCGCCGGCATTGGCAAGCCCAACAGCGATAGCCTTACCGATGCCGCGGCTGCCGCCGGTTACCAGAGCCACTTTCCCTTCTAAAGAAAACTCACCCAGAGAAAAACTCATTTATTACCTCCTGAAAAAGATTTTTGGTTTCGTCCGGAAGCCAACAACAAAGTATATATCTCCCAGGGTACTACACGCAACATGGACGAAAGCCAGTAGCGCTTTATTATTTAGAAATTAATGCCACGCCACCGCTGGCTTTTAGAATCGACAATGCCAATGACACCGGAATTTCCGGCGTTTCAGCCCTGTCGCCGATGGGTGACTGCAGCTATTCGTGCAATAAGCTATCTATATAGTCAGGGTCGCTGTATTTTGCCTGTATTTTTTCGTAAACCGTTTTATCGTCAATATCCCTTTCCTGCTTCAAGTCATCCAGGGCACTCTGCCAGGCTTTTACCGTGCTATAAGAGATATCCTTGCTGAACGCTATGTACAGGTCGGCTCTTATGACAACGGTGGGTAACATGACCAGGTCAGATGGATTTACTCCTGCCTCCTCAGCAGTAATCGACAGCCCTCCTTTATTTCCCAGCCACAATTGTACCGTGCCATCCGTGAGCTTTTTCAACGCTTCCACATCAGTCAGGCTCTCGTCTAAATTGGTAAACCCCTGCGAAGCCAGAAACTGAGCCCCGGCATCGCCCTTGTAGACGCCAATCTTCTTGACGTTCTTGGCGTCCTCAAGTCTATTAAGCGCAAGCGTTGAGCCCTTACTGGCATAAAACGCCTGTTCATAGTTGCCAATCGGTCCAACCCACTTGAAAAGATTCTCGCGCTGGGGAGTCTTATTGAGCGAATAAATCACCACCTTGGGTCCCTTTTGAGCCAGGGCTAAACCTTCGCTCAGCGGCATGACCTCTATTTCAGCTTGCGTATCGGTTTTCTCCAAAATAGCCTGGACAATTTCCGTGCTTTGCCCGGTAACATTACCGTTTTTATCCACGAAATTATATGGTGGATACACTTCAGTGATTATGCGCAACTCGCTGCTGGCTGGTGGCACTGTGCCTGGAACATTACAGGCAACCAGGAGCATTGATACCATAAGCAGGATAGCTAAACAAACCCTCATCGTATTAGTCTCCTTTTCATCTCAATTCTATACATTCCGTGTCCCGTCATCGCTATTCTCCCAGCAAGGGTAGACCATTTTGAGGTTCAGGTACTGGTGGGAAAGGCTCTGGAACTGGTCCCGGCATAGGACCCGGCTCTAGTCCTCCTTCGAAGTGGAACATAATTGTGAAGGTTATAGAGCCTCCCGCAGGTAACATCTGCGATTGAGGAGAAACGCCGATAAATGAAGATTGTGGTGGACCTCCAGCGCTGTACTGAACGCTGTAGCTCCCCTGGGGCGCATTGGCAAAGTTGCGCGGTGCGGAACTGCCTGATTCCACATAGGGTCCCTGCAGCACGTAACCAACCGAACCAGACCATGGTTGCCCATCCAGCGTAGCTTCAACGGTAACGTATCCCTTGGGCTGCCCGGTGAACTGCAACGTATATTCGATAGAGCCACCCGGTGCCAGGTTTTGCGTCGGAGCCGGTGAAATGCCGGTTAATGTGGCACCGATAGGTCCGCCGGAATTGTAGCTTAAAGTATACATCCCGGCAGGCATGCTGCTGAAAGTGCCGGGGATGCCATTCCCGGAATCATTAGCGGGACCGGTTACTGTATAGCTGATTGGACCGGAACCAGGTTGCGTACTCCACGGCTGTCCGTCTACCATGGCATTGACTACGATGGTACCGGCGCTGGGCTGCGCCGTAAAGTTCAAATTGAATCCGATGGTTCGACCGACTGCCAGCGACTGCATTGGTGCCGGCGTGATACTGGTCAATACGGCGCCCGGGGGTCCACCACCCGTATACGTGATGCTATAGTTGCCCACAGGCACGCTATTATAGGTACGTGGCACCTGATTATCGTTGCTCTGGAAGGGACCGCTCAACATATAGCTGACCATGCCGGACCACGGCGAGCCATTCAAGTTGGCATCAACCACCACGTTGCCGGTTTGCTGTTGTGCATAGTAATTAAGGACAAACCCAGCCGACCCTCGGCTGGGTAACACAAGTGATTGTCCCGGGGCAATATTACCCAGCGTCGCTCCAGGTGGACCGCCTCCTTTATAATTGATGTAATACGTTCCGGGAGAGGCATTATTCAATTGTAAAGGAACGGAAGTATAGTTATTGTTAATCGGCCCGGACAGCGAATATAATACCGCCCCTGACCATGTCACCCCATTATACGATGCAGTCACCGACAGGTTCGATGCTGAGATTGTCGAGAAGTTCAGCGTATAGGCAATACTGCTACTCGAAGCTAGCGTTTGTGTCGGCAAGGGTGAAATACTGCTGAGTACAGCGCCAGACGGACCACCTGAATTATACGTCAGCGTATACGTCCCCGTCGGCATATTGCTGAAGGTCTGGGGAACTATTACATCCGCATCCTTGAAAGGCCCGGTCAATGAGTAGCTCACGCTTCCCGACCATGGCGAGCCATTCAAAGTGGCGGCGACCTTTATACTGGAACTGGATTGGCTCTGGAAATTCAAGACGAAGTGCACCGTACCGCCTGTGTCCAATTCCAGAGTTGGCGCTGGAGTAATGCTAGTCAGCGAGGCACCGGCAGGCCCACCATAATTGTAAGTAACCGTATAGTTGCCGGTTGGCACACTGGTAAAATTCCACGGAACCGAATTATCCGTATCCGAGAAAGGGCCGCTGACACTGTAATTTACCGAGCCGGACCACGGTGACCCATCAAAGGTAGCACTGACTCGAACAGTCCCAGTACTCGCCGGACCAACTCCACCCGGGGTATGGAAGGACCATGGCGCCGTCCAGTCTGATACCTGGCTGCCCTGTCGGGCTAGAACCTTCCAAAAATACCAGGTGTCACCATTCAGTTTGCCCGAAGGTATAGTGTAGCTGATGTCACCTATATTGTTCACATCGATAGCTAAACGTTGGAAATTGTTATCCGTTGCCACCATTAACCGATAGGTGGCGGCTCCGCCACCACCCCCCCACATAAGCGTAGGCGTTAGCGATAATACCGAACTGCCATCGGCAGGAGACGCCAGGCTTACCTCTAATCTGGGCGGCATCAAGCATCCTGCCAGTAAGAACATAAATATCAATAGAACCGTTAAACAATTTCGCATCTTTTACCCCGCTTCATATATTTTCCCTAAGTCTATCTCTATCACGATGACACGTCAATAGCAAGATAGTAATAGGGCATGTGAAAAACAGGAACCTATAAGAGCATTTTCCCTGGCCATATATTACAGGCTGAAGCAGATATAAGAATTCAGACAAAGGACGCTACCACTTGCTGCACGATATTCCCTAATCCATTGACACATAATACGACAGTCTGTATACTTCCCAATATAGCACAGAGATAAATCCTGATAATTGGCATCTGTGCTTTTTTCAAACGTATATATAAGTTTCATGGTGGCATCTTTGCAGGCTGGTACATGTAAATTGGCTAAGCGAAATTGTCCAAATAAGCAACTTATAAGTGTTTTCCTTTCATTGCTTCTTTGTACCTTATTTTTTGCCTTTCCCCAGTACAATGCCTATGCCATGCCTTTCAATCCAGCGGTGAACTATAACGTGGGAACAAGTCCCTTCTCTGTCGCCGTGGGCGATTTCGACAAGGACGGCAATCCCGACCTGGCCACAGCCAATAGTAACGGCGATAATGTCTCCGTGCTGCTGGGCAACGGCGACGGCACCTTCACCCTACCGGCAGCGAACTATGCCGTGGGGGGAAGCCCCCTCTCTGTAGCCGTGGGCGATTTCAACAGGGACGGCAATCCCGACCTGGCCGTAGCTAATTGTGACGACGACAATGTCTCCGTGCTGCTGGGCAACGGCGCCGGTGCATTCATCGTACAGGCAGCGACCTATGCTGTGGGGGATTTACCCTTCTCTGTCGCCGTGGGCGATTTCAACAGGGACGGCAATCCCGACCTGGCCACAGCCAATCATAACAACAATAATGTCTCCGTGCTGCTGGGCAACGGCGATGGCACCTTCATCCTACCGGCAGCGAACTATGCCGTGGGGTTGACTCCCACCTCTGTTGCCGTGGGCGATTTCGACAAGGACGGCAATCCCGACCTGGCCGTAGCCAATAATAGCGCAAACACTGTCTCTATATTGCGGGGTAAGGGCGACGGTACCTTCAAAGCGGCGGTCGTCTATAATGTGGGAGACCACCCCTACTCTGTAGCCGTGGGCGATTTCAACCGGGACGGCAACCCCGACCTGGCCACAGCCAATAACACCACCAACAATGTCTCCGTGCTGCTGGGCGTGGGCGACGGCACCTTCACCCTACCGGCAGTGAAATATGACGTGGGAAACGGCCCCTACTCTGTAGCCGTGGGCGATTTCAACCGGGACGGCAACCCCGACTTAGCCACCGCCAATGCCAGCACAGACAATGTCTCCGTGCTACTAGGCAATGGCAATGGTACCTTCAATGGGGCGGTGAACTATGCTGTGGATCATTTCCCCTGGTATGTCGCCGTGGGCGATTTCAACAGGGACGGTAATCCCGACCTCGCCGCAGCCAATGCCGGCACAAACAATGTCTCCATTCTACTTAATACTGCAACACCGGAGAGCCTTTCCTTCAATGCCGCGGCGAACTATGCCACGGCAACAGGCCCCTTCTCAACCATAGTCGGCGATTTCAACAGGGACGGCAAGCCCGACCTGGCCACGGCTAATTCGAGCAGCGACAACGTCTCCATACTGCTGGGCGATGGCAACGGCGCCTTCAACACGCCGCTGAACTACGCCGTGGGGAGAAGCCCTGTCTCTATCGCCGCAGGCGATTTCGACCGGGACGGTGACCCCGACCTCGCCACAGCCAATGTTAATGACGACAATGTCTCCATACTGCTGGGCGATGGCAATGGCACCTTCGATGACGCGGTGAACTATGCTGTGGGAGATTTACCCTTCTGTGTCGCTGTGGGCGATTTCAACAGGGACGGCAAGCCCGACCTTGCCACAGCTAATTCTGGCAGTGTCAATTACTCCATACTGCTGGGCGATGGCAACGGCGCCTTCAGCACAGCGCCCTATGACGCGAGGGGAGTCCCCTACTCTGTTGCCGTGGGCGATTTCAACCGGGACGGCAAGCCCGACCTGGCCGTGACCGATGCTGGTAATAACTCCGTCTACATGCTGCTCGGCGTGGGTGACGGAACCTTCAACTTACAGGCAGTGGACTATCCAGTAGGAACAGAGCCTGTCTACATCGCCGTGGGCGATTTCAACAAGGACGGCAACCCCGACCTGGCCACAGCTAATAAGAACAGTGCCAATACCTCCGTGCTGCTGGGCAATGGCGACGGCACCTTCAATGGGGCAGGGAACTATGCCACGGGGTTATTCCCTTTCTCTGTTGCCGTGGGCGATTTCAACAGGGACGGTAATCCCGACCTGGCCGTGGTTAATTTTAACAGTAACAATGTCTCCGTGCTGCTGGGCAATGGCGACGGCACCTTCCGCGCCGCGGACAACTATACTGCGGGAACAAACCCCCGCTCCGTCTCCGTGGGCGATTTCAACAGGGATGGCAAGCCCGACCTCGCCGTGGCTAATAATGACGACAACAATGTCTCGGTACTGCTAAATACATCAGCGCCACTACCACCACCCACTGTAACCGGTGTAAATCCTGCCTCCGGCATCCAGGAGCAAACGCTCGATGTCATCATAACAGGCACCGATTTCAACGGAGCTACGGCAGTGAGCTTCGGCGCTGGCGTAACAGTCAACAACTTCACGTTTGACTCCGCCACTCAGATAAGCGCCAATATAACCATCGCCGGTGACGCGGCAACTGGCGTCAGGGATGTCTCGGTGACAACGCCCTGGGGCACCGGCACATTGACTGGCGGGTTCACCGTAAATAAAGCACCCCCCACTGTAACCGGTGTAAATCCGACCTCCGGCATCCAGGGCGAGACACTTGACGTCATCATAACAGGCACCCATTTTAGCGGCGTTACATCGGTCAAATTTGGCGGCTTTGGCAGCTATGTCACAGCCGATAATTTTACTGAGGACAGCGATACCCAGATAACTGCCAATATCACTATCCTATCCTATGCTTCACCCGGTACCAGGGATGTCACGGTAACCACCCCTGCGGGAACCGATACTCTGAGCGACGGCTTTACCGTTAACAGAGCAGGCGAGCAAACCCAGAGCGTAAACACTGCCACGAACACCGGCATTGCCACCTTTACCACCAGCGGCGGTTCCGTCACAGGCTTAACCGCTGCAATCTCCACTCCATGCGGAACCCTCTCAGGCTTCAGCTTCCCCAACGGCTTCTTCTCGTTTAACATCACCAATATTACCCCGGGCTCAACAGTGACCATAACCATTACGCTTCCTTACAGCATGCCTGCAAGCACCCAGTACTGGAAGTGCCAGAACGGGATATGGGTAAATTGCACGTCCCTTGTGGGCAGTAACGATGGCGATAACGTCCTAACTCTCACCTTAACCGATGGTGGGCTTGGCGATGCTGATGGAGCAGCCAACGGCACCATCGTTGACCCGGGCGGGCCAACGATAGCAGCACCAGCGATGCCAGCAGCACCACGAGCCTCACCGCCAATGCCTACACCACCTCGTCCGCTTAATCCGGCTCAGATGTCGCTGCAGTACCTGAGCGTAAACCCGCAGCAGACAACGGCTGGTCAGCCAGTGACTATCACCACCAATGTTGTCAACACCGGTTACGAGGCTGGTAACTATAATCTCACCCTCAAGATAAACGGACAGGTAGAGCAAAGCAGGATGGTTAGCGTTGGTCCACAGGGTACACAGCCGGTGAAGTTCACAATCGCTAAAACTCAGCCAGGGACTTATACTGTCAGTATTGATGACCAGAGAGGGAGTTTCACTGTTAACGGTGCTAGCAGAGGACCGAGTGCAGGAATAGGTGAAGGAATAGGTGAAGGCATATTGTTTGTAGCTGCGATAGCTGTTATTGTTATACTGGTGGGCTTGCTGATAATAATCTCCAGAAGACGCTTTCAGGGCTACTAGCTTTCAGAATACTATGGGAGTAGATTACTAACTCTACACCCAACAGCCCTTTAATCCTGCAGCCCTTTTAACAGAAGCCGCTTTGCCACCTACACTAAACAACATGACGAACTTTGCATTTTGAGGTTATAATGCCCCTCCTACGAAGAAAAACCAGCAGGTCTGGGGATTTTGCGATAAACCGCAGCTGATTTGTGGTAATGATATCTTCTAAATGGTGGGGCTTACTGGACGGAAGGAGGAGCTTTCGCCCAGGCTGAACAGTCCCTCTTCTTCACTAATCCATGATATTCACCATCCTTGTCATGTGTAGCTTCTAAGGAGACTTCAATTCACAGAATGCCAACCTTGGCAAATACTATAAATAGCAAATGAGTTCTACCTTAACCTTTTTCAAATTCTTTTATAATCCAGGTTACCACTCCCTTCGCAAACTATCGTTCGACTCATACAATTTTTAGTACCATCAGAGTGAAGTCATCGAATTGCGGCTGTCCGCTACTGAATTCAAACACTTCTTGTTGAATTCGTTTTATAATATCGGAGGCCGAAAGGCTACGGAATTGCTCGGCTATGGCGAGCAGTCTGCTTTGGCCGAATTGCTCTTCCTCGTTGTTAATAGCCTCGGTTACTCCATCTGTATAGAGAACAACAACATCCCCACTGCTCAAAGTGATTTCCTTTTCCTCCAGGCCAATGTCGGGGACTACACCCAGAGCGATTCCTTTAGCCTGCAGCATTATGGTGTCGCTGCCACAACCGGCGAGCACGAAGGGCGGGTTATGCCCCGCACTGACATAGGTGAATGTGTTCCTCTCTGCGTCAAGAACTCCATAGAACAAAGTCACAAACATGCTTGTCTTGTCATGCTCGGCAATCAAATCATTGGCTCTTTGTATGGCCTTCGCAGGTGCTATACCGCCTGTGGCGCTAGCACGAACCAGCGTTGTTGAGAGTGCCATAAACAGCGCGGCGGGAATTCCTTTCCCGGAGACATCGGCAATAACCAACCCCCACTTGTCTGGCCCAATGGGGATGAAGTCATAGAAGTCGCCACCCACCTCTTTAGCTGGAAGGTTCAGAGCTGCTAGTTCGACCCCCTTTACTTCAGGAGGATACTCAGGCAAGAAGCTCTGCTGGATACCCCTGGCAATTTCCAACTCCTTAGCAATTCGCTCCTTCTCAGCAGTAGTGATACGCAGCTCCTCAATATACCTTTTTAAGTCTGACGCCATCTTATTGAAGGAATTTGCCAAATCTTCTAGCTCATCTCCAGTTTCTATTTCTAGCTTGTAGTCCAGGTCTCCACCTCCGATAATTTCAGAACTCCTGGTAAGTGCTTTGATGGGATTGGTTATCATTATTGAAAGCCAGAAGACCAGCCCCACAACCACCACAAGTATAGCCAGCAAAAGCCCTATGAAAAGATTTCGAGTATTTTTGATTTGCCTGTCAATGTACGCCATGGCCTGCGAAGTTGCCGCCGCAATTTTGTTCTTTGTAATAATAGCTGGCTGCGAGAATTCATCAATATACGTGGTTGCTGCTACCATATAGATTGTGCCTTCCACGGGAACCATATACATGAACTTTGGTCGTATCGTTCCATCGGCATCTTCCCAATCATAATACCCACTGAAAATAGAGCCTCTAAGACTTGGTTGAAATACCATCCAGAATGAAGGAAGCGTGTCGCTTAAACCGTGCATATCATAATCAATAAGGCTGGGATTGGGATGAAATCTCATGATTCCTGTTTCTTTTTCGTAGAGAGCGGTATAACCCGTCTGGCCTACAGGCTGTACGGCAATCTGGCCGAGGTTAGGATCTTTCCTAATTTCGTCGGCAGTAAGGTCTGGATGTCCCTCGAGATATATCTTTACTTGATTTGATACATCTATTGCTTTTTGTTTTATAGCCGCCTCCCCCAGTTCTTCCAGTGCTGAGGTGCTATCGCTGACTGCGCTATTACCCAAGGCAATACTGCTTTCCTCGGCAAAGCTTCGTATCTCCTTCATGTTAAGAGTAACGAGGAGGCAGATGATGGCAAAAGAAACGACCAGCAATAGAAGAAAGGAAGCTAAGAGCTTAGTGGCTATGCTGAATTTTAGCCTGCTCTTTGGTCTATTCTTTGTTGGTGTATTGCTATTCATGGCAATGACAACTGAACGACAATGGTGCTGAACCAATGAAAGTATCGCATACCAGCAACTTCTCCACAACTGATTGCACTCTTCCCGTTTCTCTTTTTCCTATAAGTATCGCTATCATCAAGAGTCGAGTGTCAATCGGTGGTCTCTCCCTGCTGTTCGTAAGCTTGCTCCCAAAAGTCATTAGTATATACATCCTCAGGCTGTAATGGCCCACTCATTACCTTTTGTCGCAGGATGTATATAGTCTGCTTTACAGTAGTCCGGTCCGTATATCCAATATCACGCCTCGGGACTTGCACAAGCTTTGAGATCTCATTCATCATCGAGAGCTGATGCAGCCGGGTTTGCACACCGCTTTCGTCGTACTTGAGCACGATATCCACTGCTTCCTCTGGATAATCTATGGCATACTGCCAACCCCGCAGACTGGCACGAAGCATGCGGATACACAAGTCGGGATGCTGCTTGGCTAGCTGGCGGCTGGTAAAAAGTGTATCACCCGGAAAGCCCAGACCATAATCGGCATAATCGATGACATTAAGGTCCTCCGTTCCTAATCCACTCTCCAGAACCGTATGGTATTCGTTGTAAATCATGGCTGAGGCTACATCCATGTCTCCTTTAATAAAGGGATCCATACTAAATCCCTGAGATATCACTTCGACATCCTGCAATGCAATGCCTTCATTAGCCATTAGCGTATTGAATTGGGCCTCCCAGCTTCCGAGCCAGACACCGACTCGCTTACCAACGAAATCTTTGGGCTGCTTGATACCCGAAGCTTCTTTAGCAATAAGAAGTAGCCCGTTCTTTTGCTGGATCTGGCCGATACTTATAACCGGCTTGCCCTCTTGGACGGCAATACAGAGGTCAGCCAGCAGGCCGGTGCCGAAGTCACGCTCTCCGTCTACTACCAGGTCAATAGGCGTGAGATCCGGCCCGCCAGGCTTTATACTCAGGTCAATTCCTTCGTCGAGGTACCATCCTTTGTCCAGTGCCACATAGTACCCGGCAAACTGGGCCTGGGTGACCCACTGCAACTGCAGCGAGACCGGTTGCAGCGAAGAACAGGCAGATGTTGTTAAGCCAAGTGCGCATGCAACTACAAGGATTACGCCAAGTATTACGACAAGGGAACACAAGGAGACATCTCTAATTTTGATCAATCCCCCGTTTTTAATAGCTTTCAAGCCAACATTGATTTCCACTGGCAATTCTGCCCGGTTCTAAGTTACCCCTTTGCCCTAGTGCTATTAAGTGAAGGTACCTACGGTCATCCTAAGTATATTGGTGAACGGCAGAAACTGCAAGCACGCCATGTGAGACTAGCAGTGAGACGCCTATGTTGCTAGCTAGTCTCTATGCTACAACAAACTTTCCGCTGCGACAAGGTCGCAAAACGCTAAAAGGTGTAGCAGGTAACAAGGTGAAATTTTTATAAAAATTAGCCACCTTTTGTAAACTTATGCAAGCAGGTGGTTGGGCTGATGGGATTCGAACCCACTACCTTTTGACCCTTAGTCCTACGATAGTGGCATTCCATTACGAAATATGCAGATGTATAATACTTTTTAAACGTATCGGGGGTGAGAGATGAGCAATCTAAATCGCTTCGGCATTAGAGGAATCATTGTACAATCAATTCTTATCATCATCGGATTTGCTATCTTATTCATATCAGCGGGTACACTTGCCTGGATAAACGCGTGGGTATACGTGGGCCTGGTTTCAATTTATTGGGTGATAAGTACAGTAGTGCTGGCAAGAGTGAATCCGGAGATGTTGAATGAACGCGGCAGCGTTGTCAAGGAAGGCACAAAAGGCTTTGATAAGATATGGGTAGCCATTTATCCCGTATTAACCCTTGGCAACCTTGTCGTCATGGGGTTCGATGCAGTTAGATTCCAATGGTCGTTTATGCCTTTCTGGTTAACTTTCGTAGGCATATTTATATTTGTATCTGTGATTCCGCTCGCGCTCTGGGCCATGGCAGTCAATAAATTATTTGAGTGGACAGTCCGCATCCAGGATGATAGGAATCAATATGTTTGTACCTCTGGCCCATACAAGATAATGAGACATCCGGGATATGCCGGTTTAATCATCTCAATATTAGCCTATCCATTCATTTTAGGTTCATGGTGGGGTTTTGTGCTGAGCGGCATATCGACAACAATAATAGTAATCCGCACGGCTCTGGAAGACCGCACGCTGCAAAATGAAATGCCGGGCTATAGAGAGTATGCCAGGCAAGTGAAATACCGGCTAATCCCGCTTGTCTGGTAATGTTAAGTCTAAGCTGAATATATTAATCCAGGACTGCCTGCTCATATATGCTTTAATCTTCTGACCATATGACCGATAATAGCAAACCATCTGAATACAACACTGGCCAGTTTTCGTTCACTTGAAACCTCTAATCTGCGAGATTGCGTGGTTTAAATTAACCACTCGAGGGATTGGCGTATCTTCTCCCTAATGCCCGGATTCTCGTATTTGGTGAACATTTCACCATAGCAATTAACCCCTTGCATATTGACTGGGAGGTGGTACAATGGTTTCACAACAGGGATAGGAGGTAAATACTATGGCAAGTATTGTCCGTTGGTATGATAAGAGGATAGAAAAGTTAAGACAGTTACCAAAATGTCACCTCCTACTATTGATAACAGTCAAGTTTCTTGCTGGGGTGGCATTAGGGTTGCTACTGGCAACATGGTTGCCAATATGGACATGGTGGATATTTCTTGTTGTAGCTTTGGTGATAGCGATTCCTCTTTATGCTAAGATTTTTAGCAAGTAACGCAGTGGCAGAAGACTTGTTCTCTACTTTGCAGGATAACAGAAATCCTTCAATCAAACGATGTAATGGGATAGCTAATTGTGTGTGGGAATCCTGGCTAGTCGAAAAGTAATCAGTCGATGATTTATGCTTAATGGTGGGGCTTACTGGACGGAAAGAAGAACTTTTGCCCTGGCTTTCCACATTGTTATTTAGGAAAGCTTATAATGGTATAAAACCTATGCAAGGTGAAGACTTTCTCAAGAATATGGTCATGATGGTTGCTAATGAAAGGCTAATGCTTCATGATGACCTTGATAATCTTGTCTCTAAAGAGAAGCTGATTGAGGTAATATACGCAAACACAAAACTGAATGAAAAGGAAGTAATCGATCTATTCAATAAAGGGCTCATATTTCCTGTAGAGCAAGGGCTTGATAATCCACTATATCATGCATCTATTACCATCGATTTTCTAAGATTTTTGACCAAATTACAGATTGCTGGTTATCCTGCAAAGCTCCAGCAGAAAATAGCTGAAATGTATTTTCCACTTTTCTGGGATATGTGCACTGATATTGACTATGAAATATCTTCCTTTAAGAATGATAAAGGTCGTGACCCATCGAAATTTGAAGTAGCCTATCTGAGAGTAATCAACGAATGGGCTGCAGCAGATATGATGACTAGCATCGAAGAAAAAATACTCAAGCTCGAACCAGAAGGAAATCGTGAGCTTGAAGAACTAATCAAGGAAGAGGCACAAAAAAGAAATAGACTTAAAAAGAAAGCTAATTTTGGCTTTCAAGAAAACCAAATCAAGAAAGTAATTAGCGAAATTTGGCTCAGTCCACTTAAATGTTTTCAAGGGAGAGAGATAAAGGCATTCGTTGATATACAGAGTATTAATTGGACAGACAGCGAGAAAAAACTACTATGGGGTGGACATTTTGATTTTGCTCTATGCGATGAAAGCGGTGTCATCCAAATAGCAATAGAATACAACGGAGGCGGGCATTATGGCAAAAGCTCTAATGAGAGTGAAGAAGTGCGAAAAAGAGATAGCACAAAGAAAAGTATATGTGATAAAGCTGCGATTCCGCTAATCATATTGACTGCTGAATTTGCCTTACTTAAAGAATATCAGAAAATATTCAAAATGTTTCTCACCGTATTCAAAGCAAAATTAAAGCAAGCCGATTCAGATATTTTATTCAATCATATACAACAGGTATTAAATAGCATTATTACCAATGGGTTCACTGCTGATAAGTTGGACCTGAATGAGACACAACTCATAACACCCAGATTGGAAATGTATAAATCACAGGGGCGTAGCGACATGCTCTTAGCACTTCTTTGGCAAGTATGTAGTACTTATAGGAAATTACCAGAACTAACAACTGCGTTGACAAAGATATGTAATTAGACTTGGCATTCTTTGATATTGTCCACCTGCCTAATCATGAAATCAAATGATTGCCTACTACTGGTCTACCCTACCTTCCCAGCCTATCCACGGGTGATGCCACCACATGCCTCTTAAACACATCCTCAAATCCTAATGCCTGTGTATAGCGCCTAGTCATTTCCAATGTGGTATATCCCAACGCTATCTGTAACTCAAAAGTTGCCTTACGTTGGGGATGTTATCAAACGGAGGGGACTTGAATGGTGGAGCTGGGGTATCAATAGGTAGAACCATTAAAACCTTCGAACTGAAATTCGCCTTAGCTATTTAATAGTGTCTATTTCTTACGTAACCCAAGCTACTAGAATTTAGGATTATCTGATGTTGACTCATATTAAGTGCATTTCTACGAGGTATCACAGGCTGAAAAGACAATATCAATAAATGTAATTTCATTATATACTATCTGTCGAATGAGATTTGATGGGAGCGAGGCAGTACATAGCCCAGCCCATATATTGATGTTGGAACTGTAAATAATCATCCTGGTCAATACGAAAATGATTGAATACTTGTTCATAGTCAGGGTGGTTAGGGTTTTCCTCAAGCCAACGTATCAGTCCATACCAGCCATCCGAAATGTATCTGTCCCAATCGTCGTAGCTTGCACGGATTATGTATTCGAGTTCAAAGCCTTCGTCCCGGGTAAATCGAGCTAGTTCCGCTTCTGTGTGGGTAGTTGTCTGTTTTTGGGCATATTCTGGATGTATCTGGGTGCTAAGCCAATGAGTTTCGCCGATACCAAGGCGTCCACTCTGATGGACAGCCCTCTTCATTGCCTGGATCGTCTGCTGATAACCGCCAAAAACAAACGTTGATCCAATACATGTTGCTGCATCGAAAGCCCCCTCTTTAAATACATAGTCAGCCGCAGGGGAGCAAACGATTTCGATTTGGTCCGACAATCCTCTCATGGCCAGCTTTTTCCTGGCTCGGTCGCAGAAATACTCGGATATATCTATGCCAATACCAATGATACCAAATTCCTCAGCCCATAGAGTGAGGGGCTCAGCACAGCCACAACCGAAGTCGATGACCCGGTCCCCTTTTTTCAATTTGAGTAGTGTGCCAAGCTTGATGATTTTTTCAGACGTGGAAGGGTTTAGTATCTCCATATAGCGGTGTGAGATACTCATAAGGTCAAAAAATTCCATAATTTAAGACTCCTCCGGAAAATGGTACTCCATTAAAAAGATCTTACGGATCCTGAAGCTAATCTTGCGTTGATAATGTTATAACGATGGCCCCAAATTGTTACCCTCATTATAACCATCCTAGACTTCTGCTTGAAAAGAAGCAAGTAGTACCGGTCATAATCTTACTATTTAATAGACATCGACACGACCACATGCACCAAAGGGTATTGAGGACTTACTTTTCTCATTTAAAATAAATGTCACGAAGTGGGTATTTGTTATCTCAAAAGCTGACAAATCCGGGGCAAGCGAACCTTCTTGAGCACTTTTTAGCAACTGCAGAACACTAAAGTTCACCAAAAGAAAACTGGAGCTGATGGGATTCGAACCCACTACCTTCTGACTGCCAGTCAGACGCTCTCCCGATTGAGCTACAGCCCCACGCCAAAAAGTCTAGCAAAAAGCCCGGTGAAACTCAAACTGCACTAATGCTTCAGAGGCCGACACCAGGCATCCTTGCGGTACTCGCTGGCAATAAGGATAAAATCGGTGAGCCACCAGACGCCAAAGCAGCCCAAGGTAAGGAGCTTAGCAATTGCCGAGCGCGTCCTGCCGATATAAAAGCGGTCAGCGCCAAAGGGCCCGAGAAAAATTGATAACAGAAGCGCCACTCGCCAGCTTTTCGGCTCAGGCACGGGCCCTGCCTTTGGCTTGGGTCCTGTCTTTACTTTCGGCTTCGGCTTTGGTTTTGGTTTTGGCTGCGGTCCAGACTTAGCCCCTGGCTTTGCTTTAGATGTAGATGTAGATGTAGATTTAGGCATGTCTCTCCTTAAATTCCTAGCACTCCCACCCAGCGTAATATAGAGCGTAATCCGAAATAACCTAAATAGGCAATTGCCGTGTTCTTCAAAGCCTTGCCTGCCCAGCACAGGAAGAAGAATTTGGCCAGCCCAAATCTAAGCATTCCGGCGATAGCCGTGAAAGGATAAAACAATGGGTTCAGTATAGCTGACATTAAAAAGACAGCTATCTCACCACGACGGCGTATCCAATCAGTAAACCTGTCAACAAATTTGCTCTTAAGATTCTGTACAGCTTTCTGCCCGCCCCAGCCGCTTAAGTAAATACCAATGCTACCAATTGCTTCCCCTAAACCGGATACGATTCCAACCAGAGCCGGGTTTAGCACACTGCCCAATGTAAAAACAACTAAAATACCCGGTATAGGCACAAAAACGGTAGCTCCAGCAAGAACGCTGATAACGAAGGCGCCAAGGTAACCATATTGTTGAGCCTGCCTGACATAGTCCCAGTAAAAAACGACAGCGACACAAGAGACAATGGTAAGAGCTAATGCCACACCACCTATAATATATTCTCTTTTTCTCGATTCCTTCTTTGCCGGCATAGTAAATTCTGAAGGCTCTCCAGTCTAAGTTAACTACCTCACCTGTTTCTTAGTGCCAAAATTAGCTTTGAGGAAACCTTTAATTCGCCTCTGAATCTCAGGATTAGCCCAATCGTATTCGTGCCCCGGAGCAGTAACGCAATGAGCAAGCATTACCCGTTTCCCCCTGAGATGATACCATATCCATTTAAAGGGGGCTGCCATAAGGATTCTAGCCCCAACCCACAGATTCCCCTGGACCAGGTCATCATGCCTGAGTCCGTCACCTTCTAATACCAATGTCCTCTCAGTAATTACCCGCCGGGATTTATACTGGAAGGGAAAGCCCAGCTCGATGCTATATACAGGGTAACGTCCACCCAACTGCTGCATAACGGCGCTACTAAAGGCAGCTCCCTGGCTTATCCCCACCAGGATAACCTTGAGAGCATTGATATGTGTCATGATAAATTGTAGCCAGGCTGCCATCAAACTTGCCTTAGAAGCAAAAAAGTGAAACTGCTCTCTCAAGTCACGCATCTGTTCCCACCACCCTGTGCCGCTGCGGAAATATTGGGTCAACAACACACTGTGTCCCATTTCTTCAACGGCGGCTTCGATGCCAACCACAATGCCTCTCTCCCATTCCAGGCATTGGCCTAACCGTGAACGCCCCCAACCACCAGGATTATGAACGATAAGGAAGTCCTTGCCTTTGGCTCTAGTGCAAACATCCATAAGGTGATTAGCAAAGTCACTGCCCGCCTCTTCACTTTCAAAAAGCTGCTCAGTCAGGCGATAGGCTTCTTCACGCAAAGCCAGATCCGCACTAGTCACCCTTAACACCTTGTTGCCATTTTGGACTTCGGAGGAAAGCTGAATCAACGGAGCACATGTCTAACCGCGCCAACAGAGGGATACTTGGCATTCTTCTTGCCCGTTGAATTATTTCGCTGCTCAAGATAGATTATATTGCCCCTTTGCCAAACCCATAGATGATGCCCGGGATGAAGCCATGCCCCTATAGATTGTCTAGAAGGATAAACAAGAAAAACGCCCTCTGCCACTCTGTCAAGCTCATCCAGTGCCCTATCGGCATAATAACTTGATGGCAGATGCTCTAATACGTGACTGACAAAAACAGCTCCAAACGCTTTGTCGCAGAACGGAATTCTGGTGATATCAGCAATCACCCCACAGGGATGACCTTCGAATGCCCGGCGCTGAATATCGAGGCAAACATCACCACCACCGTGCGCAGGCATCTTTAGCCACCGGCGAACTCCCCTGTCACTCCATGGCCCACCGGCTACCAGCAGCGGTTTGCCCATCTTTCGGGCACGGCCAACAGCGGCCTTATATCTATTGTTCTTTTGCAAAGTTTCACCCGACCAGACAACTAACTGCCAACCCACCACACCTAGCGATATCCCGACCATACAGAAAAAGAATATGTACATTTTTCGATTCTATTCCCTTCTAGATTCCCAGAAAGCGGAAAAGAGAAGTTAACCCAAAATAGCCACAAAAAGCTATAAAGGTACTCTTTAATAAGTTGCCCAGTAAAGAGAAAAGGAAGAATTTCCAAGCGGGATAACGGAGCGAAGCCATGGCAAGAGTCATCGGCAGGTGAAAGGGATTTATTATGGCAGACATAAGAAAGACAGCCAGCGAACCGTGCTGCTGTGCCCATCTCAATGCCCTATCATACACGCCTCTATTAAACCTGTAAGCGAGCTTCTGAGAAAGGTCTCTGCTACCATAGCCGAGCATGAAAGTGAGTAGCTGCCCCAGACTGGCACCCACCCCTGAGGTTATACCTACCAGTACAGGCGCGCCTATCTGGAATTGAGGCGCCAGGACAGATGGCAACGTGAATACAAAAAGCCAATAGGGAACGGGTATGGCTATCATACTCAACAAGCTCCCACCGATAAAAGCAACAATGAGCATGCCCAAAAGGCCATAGGTGGCTACATATTTCGCACCCAGCAGGTAATCTTTATAGTAGATGGCAACAACGCAAAGAGCGATGGTGAATACTAAGGACAGAACACCTAATGTGATATCTCTGGTGGATAACCGCTGCTTGACTGCGTCTTCGGCGGCTATCGTTTCCATTCTTGAGGAATTTCCCATTTACTTAGCTGACTTGACCTTCTTGGTGGTGAAGTTTAGCACATCACCGCTAACGCCAACAACCACAGTTTCTCCGTCCTTTATTTCACCTTGCAATATTTGGCTGGACAGAGGATTCTCCACATGGCGCTGGATTGCCCGACGCAATGGACGCGCTCCATATGCCGGCTCGTAGCCTTCCTTGAGCAGCCATGCCTTCGCCTCATCATCCAGCTCCAGGCTTATGTTTTTATCAGCAAGTCGCTTCTCCACCTCCAGAATCAGCAGGTCAACAATCTTCTTCAAGTTCTCTTCAGTAAGCGGCCGAAAGATAATAGTATCATCTATCCTGTTCAGAAACTCAGGGCGAAAGGTCTTTTTCAAATCGTTCTCTATAGAAGTCCTCAGCCTTTTCATTTCATCTTTATCTTGTTTATCCTTGGTGGTTGAAAAACCTATTGCCCCACTTGCCTGACGTGTGAATTCAGCCATACCCAAGTTGCTGGTCATTATCACCACTGTTTCCCTGAAATTGACTGTTCTGCCATGACCATCAGTCAGCCTGCCATCCTCCAGTATCTGGAGCAGAATATTAAAGACATCAGGATGCGCCTTCTCAATCTCATCAAAAAGAATCACCCGAAACGGACGCCTTCGCACCGCCTCAGTTAGCTGTCCCGCCTCCTCATAACCAACATATCCCGGTGGTGCACCGATTAGCCGAGATACGGTATGTTTCTCCATAAACTCAGACATGTCAAGCCGTATCATGGCATCTTCGTCATCGAAAAGGAATTGAGCCAGAGCCCTGGCTAACTCGGTCTTACCAACACCTGTAGGACCCAAGAATATGAAGCTGCCTATAGGCCGCTTGGGGTCTTTGAGTCCGGCTCTTCCCCGCCTGATAGCCTCGGATATGGCTGAAACTGCCTCTTCCTGATTCACCATTCTCTCGTGAAGCCTCTCTTCCATATGAAGCAACTTCTCAGCCTCCCCTTCCAGCATCCGAGACACGGGGATGCCCGTCCATTTGGAAACCAGCCCGGCGATAGTCTCCTCATCCACAACACTATCGATTTTTTTCTCCTTGCGCCACTCGGCTTCCTTGCTATCACGCTCCGGCTCAAGCTGCAACCTTTGTGACTTTAATTCAGCTGCCTTTTGATAATCTCCCCGCTGAGAAGCTGAATCTTCCTCATCTTGCAGATATTTAATCTTCGCATCTAGCTCTTTGATATCCGGTGGCTTGCTTTCCATGTCAATACGCAGCTTGCTTGCCGCCTCATCAATAAGGTCAATCGCCTTGTCCGGGAGAAATCTGTCCGAGATATAACGCTGGCTAAGCTTTACAGCAGCCTCCAGGGCAGAGTCATCTATTTTTATCCTGTGATGGGCCTCATATCTGGGGCGCAAGCCACGCAACATCTCTATGGTCGCCTCAACGCTCGGCTCACTGATAAACACGGGCTGTAACCGCCGCTCCAGCGCTTTGTCTTTCTCAATATGCTTTCGATACTCATCTAAAGTAGTTGCCCCAACGCACTGAAGTTCACCCCGAGCTAATGCTGGCTTTAACATGTTGCTGGCATCAATAGCCCCCTCAGCAGCCCCGGCACCAACTACAGTGTGCAACTCGTCTATAAACAAGATAATCTCGCCCTTACCCTGGCGAACCTCATCTATCACCGCCTTCAACCTTTCCTCAAACTCGCCACGGAACTTGCTGCCGGCAACCAGCGCTCCCATATCCAGGGCAACCACCCTCTTGTTCTTAAGAGAATCAGGGACATCACCGGCCGCAATTTTCTGGGCCAGGCCTTCAGCAATAGCTGTTTTTCCAACGCCAGCCTCTCCGATAATAACCGGGTTATTCTTGGTGCGCCGGGTCAATATCTGCATAACCCGCTTTATCTCCTCGTCTCGTCCAATCACCGGGTCAAGCTTTCCCTGGCGAGCTAATTCAGTGAGGTCGCGCCCATATTTCTCCAGAGAACGATACCTGCTCTCAGCGGTCGGGCTGTCAACCCGATGACCACCACGAATATCCTGAAGCGCCAGATAAATTTTCTCCTGGTCTACCCCAAACTCCTTCAGAATCGTGGCTGCCTCTCCCTTGCCCTCCACCACAATAGCAATCAACAGATGCTCAATGCTGATGAAATCATCCTTGAGTCTATCAGCTTCACGAGCCGCGTTATCCGTAAGTCGAGCGATTCGAGGAGTGGCATAAATTTGGTCCGCCTCATGGGTCGCCTTAGGAGCACGGTCGAGGCTATCTTCAACTCGCTTTTTTACTACCTCAACATTCGCACCCAATTTCTCCAATATCTGAGATGCCAGGCCACCTTCTTGCTCCAGCAACGCCAGCAAGATATGCTCCACATCCCACTGAACGTGGTGATAACGACTGGCAATGCTTTGCGAAGCGGCCAGTGCTTCCTTGGCCTGCTCAGTGAATTTCTCTGGTCTCATAACTATCCTCTACTTTCCTCCAGACTCTTCCCGGATTAGCCTATCTCGGTAACCTGTAACATAGGAGCATTCAGGCCCCTGGCATTTCTCCACCTTGAGCCTCATTTCCCTATCGAATTTCTGTTTTTTGTCCTCAAGAGCCTTCTGCTTGTACCGCTTATACCAGATGCATTTAGTTGTCCATTCTTTGTTCACAATTATAGTGACAAAATCATCAACCAAACCGCAGTGAACAGTGGTCGCCGTAATCTGCCATTTGGCAGGTTGCAAGCTTGTCCTCGATTTAGGCATCATCAACCTCTCTGTTCAATTCGCCTTCCACTGCTGTTTCAGCCTCCCTGATCTTCTCGATCTTAAATTCCATTTCCTGAATTTGCCGCTGCATTTCTGTCATCTTCTCCGCCATGCGTATTACCACCTCCACTCCAGCCAGATTAATTCCCAGATCACTCATCAAGGTTTTAATCTGACGAAGGCGTTCAATGTCAACCTCAGAATAGTAACGGATATTCCCCTTGGAACGATACGGCTGCACCAGGCCAATTCTTTCGTAATAACGCAAGGTGTGCGTCTCAATGCCCACTATTCGAGCCGCAATGCTGATGACATATCTCGGTTCTGAACCCGCCGAATTCATCTATCTTATCACCTCAATAATACAATGGCAATGCTTAACCACGACTGTGCCTTCGCAACTGTTCGAAAAGCTGCCGCTCCTCTGGCGTCAATTGTGTCGGCAGCACCACCTTCACTTTAGCAAAAATGTCACCTCGTGAAGAGTCGTTCAAATGCGGCATTCCCTGACCTGTCAACCGAAACACCTTGCTGTTCTGAGTCTCCGGCGGCACTTTTAAAGCCACATTTCCTTTAAGTGTGGGTACTCCCACCTCACCACCAAGCATGGCGGTTACTAAGGGTACGGGCACCTCGACATGAATGTCATCGCCCTTGCGCTCAAACATTCGGTGAGGCAGCACTTTCACTACCAGAAAGAGGTCGCCTTTAGACCCATCGTAGCCTTGACTTCCCTGGCCGGCAATTCGCACCTTTGAACCGTCTCCGACACCCGGTGGGATTCTGACTTCAAGCCTCTTAGGTCTTAGCAACCTGCCTGAACCCCCACAGTTAGAACACCGTGCCCTGCCAACCCTACCATTACCACCACAAACTGAGCAAGGTTCCTCAGCCTGAAGTTGAAGAACACGCTTTGTTCCATGATAAGCCTCTTCCAGGGTAACCTCTACAGGATATTCCATACTCTTGGCCCTGGCAGAACGTCGTGCATTACCTGGACCGGTACCAAAGCCCCGGAAAACACCACCAAAGACGTCACCTAAATCACCTAAGTCACCAAAATCAAAGGTGGTGGAGGTGCCCCCCTTGCTAAAATCCCATTGAGCCCCTTGACCGGCTTTGGCAAACTGGTCGGCATATTGCCATTGGTCACCATATTGATCATACTTCTTTCGTTTTTCCGGGTCTGAAAGCACCTCATATGCCTCATTTATCTCTTTAAACTTAGTCTCAGCCGCCTTATCCCCGGGATTAACGTCAGGATGGTGCTTACGGGCAAGACGCCGATAAGCCTGCTTTATCTCTTTCTCTGGGGCACTACGACCCACACCCAAAATCGAATAATAATCTTTACCTGGCATAATACTCACCTTAAGTCCTTTAGCTGTGTCATTTTAAACAATTTATTAAGCTTTGTCAAATATCAGCTCCATATATATTGATATATTGTATTAATATACTTGATAACCCTTTTTAACTATCTTACAATTTACTGTGAGTGGGGCAAGGTCGATAAGGCAGAGGCGATATACGAAGACGGCGTCCTTACCCTAACCCTTCCCAAGGCAAAAGAGGCCAAACCAAAGCAAATCAAGGTCGAGGCAAAGCAAATCGCCGAGGGTAAAAAGGCAGAAGCCAAAATCTAAAAACGTCTATTATTGAGCTCCACTCACCGATTGCCAAACTTCAAGAAGCTGTCGAACAATATGCGCTGTAGCTCCCCATATCACCTTCCCCTCATACTCGTATGAATAACCAACAAAAACCTCATCGCCGAAAGTGTAACGTTCCTCTCCTCGCTTGGCTTTATGCAATAAGGCGGAAACTGGCACGCTGAAAATTCCATTTATCTCATAGTGATTTAAAGTGAACCGGTAAGGATAAGTGATAAAAGCCACAAAAGGCGAAATATTGAAACTTGATGTTGTCGTAGGAGTATCATCCAGTTCTCCCAGAATCTCCGCATCCTTGGCTTCCAATCCAATCTCCTCCCAGCTCTCTCGAAGTGCTGTTTCCAGAAGGCTAGCATCAGCCTCGCTACGGGCTCCACCAGGAAACGATATCTGCCCCTTGTGATGCTGCACCTGGTCGCTACGTTGAGTGAAAAGGATATGATGCTCACCGTCTTTGCAGAAAATAGGGATGAGTACTGCTGCCTCGGTCAGCCCTCTGCCACTTAAACTCGTCTTCAGCCGCAAGGCCAAAGCCTGCCTGAGCTTCTCTTTCATTCAGCAACCAATCATACATCACCACCATACGCAAAACAAATTATACAGCTTTGACGAAATAGCCTAATCTGAAACTTGCTAAAAAACTGAGCTGTAGGTTATACTGAAAAGTTGAGGTTTATTTTTCTATGCCCAACAATCGGGACTATTACGAAGTACTTGGCATTTCAAGAAACGCCAGCGACGAGGAAATCAAGAAAGCTTTCCGCAAGTTAGCCTTCAAGTATCATCCTGACCACAACAATGAGTCAGAAGCTGAAGAGAAATTCAAGGAGATAAACGAGGCTTATGAGGTTCTCTCCGATGCCAAAAAGCGTGCCTCTTATGACCGCTACGGCAATGTAGCCACAGCAGATTGGTTTGGTTTCGAAGATATCGGTTTCGGCGGACTGGGTGACATCTTCGATGCTTTCTTCGGCGCCACTACCGGCAGAACTCAGCGTCGTGCCCCGCAAAAGGGGGGCGACCTTCGAGCTAACCTGACCCTTTCTTTTGAGGAAGCTGTTTTCGGTATAGAGAAACAATTCGAGATTTCGCGCATCGAAAACTGCTCCGTTTGCCAGGGTCTCGGCAGCCAACCAGGAACAAACCCTCAAAAATGCCCTAACTGTAATGGGAACGGCGAAATACGCCGAACCCAGCAAAGCCTTTTCGGACGTTTTGTCCACACCGCTGCCTGTCCGCACTGTAAAGGCGAGGGCATGGTGATTAACAACCCATGCCGTCAGTGTAAAGGTAGCGGTAAGGAAAGGATAAAGCGCAAACTCACTGTTACCGTTCCCCCAGGTATAGACGAAAGCTATCAAATGCGCCTCAGCAATGAAGGCGACGCCGGAATATATGGCGGCTCACCGGGCGATATCTACATCAACTTTTCCGTGAAGCCACACAAGTTTTTCGTCCGCAAGGACTCCGACATCTTATATGAGTTGCCCGTTAATTTCGCGCAGGCTGCCCTGGGAGATGAGTTAGACATACCAACGCTGGATGGTAAAACAAAATTGAAGATACCGCCGGGAGCTCAAAACGGGAAGGTATTTCACATCAAGGGCAAAGGCGTACCCCGGCTCCACGGCAGAGGCAATGGAGACCAGATAGTCATAATCAATGTAATAACCCCACAATCTATGGATGCTAACCAGCGGCGACTTTTCGAAGAATTAGCCAAAACTCTGCCCGTAGCGAAAACGCCTGAAATCGAAAACCACGAAATTATCGAATAACGAGAGGAGCGCAACTAGAAGTTAAAGGATTGATTCAGGTTTCAGTCCATTCTTAAACCGCCTTGATATCTCAGTCGGCGGCAGGGACTCGAACAACACGCTGTATATAAGGTTTATAATCGGTGTTTCAAGTTTCAGCCTATTAGCCAAACCGTGGGCGGCTATAGCCGTATCAACCCCCTCAGCAACATGTGACATAGAACTGATGATGTCACTCAGAAGTCGCCCTTTGCCCAATTCGTAACCTACATAGTGATTGCGACTTAATGAGCTGTTACCTGTAGCTATTAGGTCACCCAATCCAGCCAGCCCATAAAAAGTGCCCGGCTTAGCTCCTAATGCTGCCCCCAGTGTAACGATCTCGCTCCAGCCCAGAGTTATAAACGCAGCTTTGGCATTGTTACCTATATCCAGGCCATCCATGATTCCAGCCCCTAATGCAATCACATTCTTTAAGGCACCGCATAGCTCAACACCAATAATGTCATCGCTGACAAAAATGGAGAATTTGGGTGAATCCAGCAATTCCTGCACCTTTTTGTTAACCTCCATGTCCCGTCCAGCCACTACCGAGGTAGCAGGTAAGCCCTGGTTAATTTCCCCGGAAAGATTCGGGCCTGATAGAGCACATATCATATTTTGAGAGACGGGGGCAGCCTCATCGGCTATCACTTCTGACATCCTTTTGCCGGTTTCCGCTTCGAGCCCCTTAGCCACGCTTATCAGTATCATAGAAGCGTTCAAGTAAGGATTACTCAGCCTCATGTTTTGCCGCATACGTTGAGCCGGCACGGCACAGATAACAAACTCTGCTGCATACAATGCATCAGCGAGATTAGCGGTAAATGAAGGGCAACCAGTGGAAACTTCTTTCGACAGATTTCCATCGCACTCTTGCCTTAGCTCGTCCGCTTTAGCTTCAGTTCGTGCCCAAACGCTGACCATCGCTCCTTTGTCCGCCAATAGCCTGCCCAGGGTATTGCCCCAGGTAGTAGCACCGATAACAGCAACTCTGGACATAACTAATTACCTTCTAAAAAGACAAACAAATTTTCACGCGCTTGTGGTTACTGACACAACTCGCAGGATTATCATATTTTACGACCCCGGCCCATCCGGCTTTCAGTCCCAGCCTGCAACCTGCTGATATTGCTCCGGTGTTGATAGATAATCAAGACTGCAGCTACCACGCTATAAACCAGATAGACAGGTGGAGACACATCAACCACCGTCAGTACCATGAAAAAACATAAAATGCTCAATGAGCCAAGTATAGAACCCAGGGACATGTACTTGCTCAGCAAAACCGTTACTATCAAAATCGCACCGCCGAATAAAGCAGCCACGGGGAAGATAGCAAACCAGCTACCAAAATAAGCAGCTGCGCCCTTACCACCACGAAATCTTATATATATTGACCAGTTGTGCCCAACCATCACCATCAATGACGTTATCACCTGACCCCATTGCCAATTAAAAGGAAAACCGGCTATGTACAGTACACTGTCACCTATGATGAACTTGGCCAGCAGCACCGGCACAAATGCTTTGACTATGTCGAGAGCCATTGTGAGAACTCCTGCCTTGAAACCCAGAACACGCAACACGTTGGTACCGCCAAGATTACCGCTGCCGTGTTTGGAAATATCAATCCCTGCCATCCCTTTGCTGATTATTAAAGCAAACGGAATAGCACCCATTAGATAACCAATCGCCGCAACAAGGACGAATTTGGCGACTATCATGCCTTCTCACCCCTCGCTTTTTGAAGCTTCCTTGATTTCGCCTTTTTGAAAAGAATCCGCAATGAGGTACCAGAAAAGCCAAAGGTTTGCCGTAGCTTATTTTCCAAGTAGCGCTGATAAGAGAAATGCACCAGCTCAGGGTCATTAACCAGAAGCGCAAAGCTCGGCGGATTGATGCCAGATTGATAGGCGCGGATAACTTCAAGTTGCCTTAAGCCTTTTCTTGGCCGTGTATGAGCCATCACCGCTTCCTTAATAAGCTTATCCACCACCGTGTCGGGTAATTGCTTTCGCCTTTCTTGCAGAACCTCCAGAGCCCTGACTATTATCTCACTTATACCACGCCCGAATTTAGCCGAAACATAAATAACGGGCACATGAACCATAAACTTTAGCCGCTGCTGAATCTCCCGCACATATGCTTCTTTCGGCTGCTCGGAGACAAGGTCCCACTTATTAACCACCAGTACCATTCCTTTGCCTGCCTGCTTGATATAGCCGGCGATATGCACATCCTGAGAAGTAATAAACTCGGTGGCGTCCGTAACCAGCAGGGCAACATCGCAACGATTAATGGCACGCAAAGCTCGGATCAAGCTGTAATATTCTACCCCCACGCTGGAACGCCCGCGCCGTCTAATGCCGGCAGTATCTATCAATAGCAACTCCTGCCCTCCATAATTGAAAACGGTATCGACGGCATCCCGGGTTGTTCCGGGAGTTTGGTCTACGATAGCTCTCTCCTTACCGACAATAGCATTCAACAACATCGACTTCCCTACGTTAGGTCGCCCCACAATAGCCAGTTTCGGTCTATCCGAAGCAACAACACCGACAGAAGGCTCCGGGAGAAGACGTATTACCACCTGCAAAAGCTCGTTTATACCCCGACCATGCTGAGCGCTAACAGACAGCGGATTGCCAACGCCTAACTGGTAAAAATCGGCTGTCTGGCTCTCCAACTTAGCATTATCTGCTTTATTAGCCGCCAAAACTACCGGCTTATGGCAGCTACGCAGCAGGTCGGCTATCTCGCAGTCGGCAGCAATCACTCCATCACGAACATCCACCATAAAAATAATGACATCAGCCTCGGCTATGGCTGCCTCTGCCTGGTCTCTAACTTTTTTAGTCAGCGAGGAGTCTGGTCTTAGCTCCAGACCACCGGTATCAACCAAAATCACGTCTTGTCCAAGCCAGGAAACATCAGCAAAGACGCGGTCACGCGTCGTCCCCGGCAGGTCTTCGATGATAGCTACCGACCCGCCTGCCAGACGATTAAACAGTGTTGATTTGCCGACATTCGCCCTACCGACTATAGCTACAACAGGTTTCATGTTTTACTAACTCTAAGGGTAATGACTGATATCAAATAAAGAATACCACTTGCCCGCGGGTGCGTCTAGCCTTATCCAAACATATCAGCCAGCAACGCTTTTTGCAGGTGGAGCCTGTTTTCCGCCTGGTCAAAGACCACTGAGCATTGACCGTCCAGAAGCCCAACAGCCACCTCTTCACCATGATGGGCCGGCAGAGGATGCATAAATATAACATCCTTCCCGGCTAAAGACAATAGATGGTCATCAACCTGATAGCCGACGAAGTCTTTGCGACGTTTTGTAGCTTCAGCCTCCTGCCCCATGCTCGTCCATACATCTGTATAGACCACGTCGGCATCCTTCACCACCTGCTCCGGATCCTCGGTTAAGAGAATCTGGCTGCCGCTATGAGCCGCGAATCCTTTAGCCGTCTTCAATATCTCATCATTCACCATATAGCCGGGCGGAGAGGCGATGCGGAAGTTAATTCCCGTCTGTGCCGCCGCCAGAAGCAAACTATGAGCCACATTATTGCCATCGCCGATGTAAGCCAGGTTCAAGCCCTTGAGCTTTCCTTTCTTCTCACGAACTGTCAATATATCAGCCAGAGCCTGGCAAGGATGTTCCACATCGGAAAGAGCGTTAATTACCGGCACAGTTGAATACTTCGCCAGCATCTGCAAAGCCTGGTGCGAAAAGGTACGGGCTATGATGCCGTGGACATAGCGGCTGAGCACTCGAGCCACATCGGAAACCGGCTCTCGCTTGCCCAGACCTACCTCATCGGGCGAGAGATAGAAGCAATAGCCACCCAACTGATGTACCGCCACCTCGAAGCTAACCCGTGTGCGCAAAGACGGCTTCTCGAACATGAGAGCCAGTATCTTGCCGGACAGCAACTGCGGCGCAGTCCCACGCTTCATCTTAAGCGCCTGGGCAATGAGTTTCTCAGTCTCCGCAGCGCTCAAATCAGCTACAGAAAGTAAGTCCTTTGTCTTCAACTTAACCCCCTCTGAGGAATGAGCAATAGTATACCACGACTGTCAACCTGTTATATAATGAATTTAAACCCTTCGCTTCGTGTCATTCTCAGGGAACGAAGAATCTCGCCGGAGGAAAACTCGCCGCGGACAAGGAGAATACCTAGATTCTTCGCCGCGCTCAGAATAACATATAATTAAAAAGTTCAAGGATTTAGAAATTGGCTAAAGAGAAACCGCTGCTGCTACTCTTCGATGGAAATGCCCTGGTACACCGGGCTTTTCACGCCATCCCTCCCCTAACAATATCCAGAACAGGAGAGATGGTCAACGCCGTCCAGGGCTTTGCCAGTACCCTACTCAAGGTGCTGAATGAAATCAAGCCGACTCACTGGGCTATCGCCTTCGACCCTCCCACGCCGACCTTCAGACATGAAAAATTCGAGGACTACAAGGCTCAGCGCCCCAAAACTCCCGAAGAGTTAATCAGCCAGATAAAGCGGGTTCATCAACTGGCAGATGCCTTCAATATTCCCACCTTCGAAATCGATGGCTACGAAGCTGATGACGTTTTAGGCACTCTGAGTCTCCAGGCTAGCCGGCAAAACGCAGACACGCTAATCGTTACCGGCGACAACGACATGCTCCAGGTCGTCTCCCCGAGCACAAAGGTAATGTCTCCCAGACGAGGTTTCAGCGATACGGTGATCTACGATGAGGCAGGTGTCGAGGAGAAATATGGTATATCACCCGGCCAGCTCGCCGACTTCAAAGCTCTCACCGGCGACACCTCCGATAACATCCCGGGTATCCCCGGCATCGGTGACAAGACGGCGGCCAAGCTGCTGCGCCAATTCGACAGCCTGGATGGAATTTACACCCACATCGACGAAGTAACGCCGGAGAAGCTACAGGCGTTGCTCCGCGACCATAAAGACCGGGCTCTCCGAAACAAGGAGCTAGCGACAATAGTTACCGATGTGCCCATGACCCTGAACCTGGATGCCTGCCAGGTCAGCGCCTACGACAGACAGCAGGTAGTCGAGCTTTTCCGAGAGTTGGGGTTCGCCCAATTGCTATCCAGGCTGCCCGAGGAGATAGATGTCACAACAACTTCGTCTCCGGGCAAACCCATACCCCAAAGGGACTACCACATAATCGACACCGACCAGGCTTTAGATAAGCTCGTTGCCCAGTTGTCAGCCGCCAGAGAATTCGCTGTCGACCTGGAGACTTCCAGCAAAGAAGTCATGGCTTGTGAGCTCGTTGGCATATCATTATCTTCAATGGCGGGCGAATCTTACTACATACCGATTGGGCACCGTGGCTTAAGCCAGATATCCCAGCTGCCTTTGTCCCAAGTAACTGCCAGGCTCAAGCCTGTGCTCGAGGATGCCAGAATTCCCAAAATAGCCCAAAACGGCAAATTCGACATGACGGTACTCGCCGAATACGGGATAAAGCTTGAGACCTTAACTTTCGATACCATGATTGCCGCATATCTGCTGGGTGAGAAATCTATCGGGCTTAAAGCGCTGGCTTTCAATAAACTCGGAATCGAGATGACGCCTATAACTGACTTAATCGGCAAAGGTGCCAAGCAACTCTCTATGGCGATGGCGACAATAGAAGAGGTCGCCGATTATGCCTGCGCCGATGCCGATATAACGCTAAGGCTTAAGAGCATGCTCGACGACGAGCTTAGAGAAGAAGGGCTATGGCAGCTTTTCAGCGAGGTTGAGATGCCCCTGGTTCCGGTGCTGGTAGCCATGGAAAGAAATGGGGTGGCTATAGATGTCGAGCTGCTGCAAGATATGTCACACAGCCTGGGCAAGGAGATGCTCAGACTGGAAGCCGAGGTTTACAATAGTCTCGGCTACAGGTTCAACATAAACTCGTCGCAGCAGTTGTCCAAAATCCTTTACGAAGAGCTAAGGCTTCCCAGGTCGCGCAAAACAAAAAGCGGCTATTCCACCGAAGCCTCAGCGCTTGAAGAGCTAAAAGGTACTCATCCCATAATTGAACTTGTCCTGCAATACCGACAACTGGCTAAGCTGAAGTCAACCTACACCGATGCTTTCCCTGCCTTCGTTAACCCTAAAACAGGCAGGCTACATACGAGTTTCAACCAGACCGGCACAACCACCGGCCGCCTTTCCTCCAGCGAGCCGAACATGCAGAACATCCCCATAAGGACCGAACTGGGCGGCAGAATAAGGCAAGCTATTATTGCCGAGCCCGGGTGGCAACTTCTGTCCGCCGATTACTCCCAAATCGACCTAAGGGCATTGGCCCACATCTCGCAGGACTCGGAGCTTATCGCCACCTTCCTCAGAGACGAAGACGTCCATGCCGCCACCGCTTCTCGCATCTTCAATGTCCCTACGGATAAGGTGACTCCGGAGATGCGCCGGGTGGCTAAGACGGTGAACTTCGGCGTCATCTACGGCATGAGCGACTATGGCCTGGAGCAAGCCACCAGCTTCAGCCGAGAGGAAGCTGCTCAGTTCATAAGTGCTTACTTCGAGAAATATCCCGGCGTCAAAGAATACATCGAAAACACCAAAGTCCAGGCCAGAGAGCAGGGCTACGTGCAGACGGTGCTGGGTAGAAGACGCTACATACCTGAAATCAACTCACCAAACCGACAGATTAGAGAAGCTGCTGAGAGAATGGCAATAAACATGCCGGTTCAGGGTACATCAGCCGATATAATTAAAATTGCCATGGTCAACCTTCACCGCGAGATGGAAAAACAGAACTTGCGAACCAAAATGACCCTTCAAGTTCATGATGAACTCCTCTTCGAGGTGCCGCCAGAGGAGATAGATTTCATAAAAGAACTGGTATCCGAGATGATGCCTCAAGCCCTAAAGCTCAGCGTACCCCTAAAGATAGACATCAAGCTGGGCAAAAACTGGGCCGAGATGGGATAAACCCGAAATGAGAACCAAAAAGGTTATTTTAGAGCCTCTTCAGCAGGTCTTGCGCCGCCTTGGTGAGACTGGGATCAGTTGACAGCTCAATACATTTCTCCAGGTCACTTTTTGCCTGGACTTTATCGCCCTCCTTATTATAGGTGTAACCCCGATTAAAATACGCCTTGGCTAGATTCGGGTCTAACTCTATTGCCTCGGTAAAGTCGGCTATAGCCGTGTCCAACTCTCCTTTGTTACGATACGCAAGGCCACGATTATCATAAGCCGCAGCCAGCTTCGGATTTAACTCGATAGCCTTATCGTAATCAGCTATGGCTCTATCAAACTGCGCCATCATGGTATAAGCCTGCCCTCTATCGTTGTAAGCCACAGCAAACCGCGGAGCAAGCACAATAGCCCTGTCATAATCGGCTATAGCTGTTTGAAACTGTCCACTCTCGAAATACACATTACCACGCTGGTAATAAAGCTCAGCACGCTGGGGTTCAAGCTCAATCGCCTTGGTGTACTCCGCTATGGCTTCATCATATTGCCCCTGCTCGAAGTACTCATTACCTTTATTGAAATATTCTTGAGCTGGACTGGCGCAACTCGATATCACTAGCGTAGCAGCGAGCATACTGCAAGTAACCAGTACAAACTTTCCTTTGAAGTTCATCTCTCTCCTTCGATTAGAACAAAACGCGGCAGCTTTACCCAAAGATTATAGCCAGCAACTATTTAACACACAAGCGCTTTAGGCTACAATAAATGTGCCCTATTAACAACATTATAATGAAGGTGGCTATCAGACAATGCCTGAACTACCTGAAGTAGAAACCATAAAGAACGAACTATCTCCACAGATAATCGGCAGGCGATTCGCGGACGTCACCGTCTGCGATGCCAAAATCGTGCGTAATCCTTCGGTCGAAGAGCTTTGCCAAAAACTGACAGGACAAAAGATAAACAGCCTTGAACGCCGCGGTAAGTATCTTCTCTTCCGCCTATCAGGCAACGAAGTGCTGATTGTCCACCTCAAAATGTCCGGGGCTCTGCTGCTGAGTACGGAACAAACCGACCGCTACGCCAGAGTCATCTTCCACCTCGACAACGGCAATCGGCTTATCTTCACCGACCGCAGGCGTTTAGGAAACATCTGGTTGGTAAAAGATGAACGGTCTATCATCGGCAAGCTCGGTACTGAGCCGCTAAATCCAGAATTCACCCCAAAGGCATTAGCCGAACGATTGCAGAAACACAAGGCGCCGATAAAAGCTGTGCTGCTCGACCAGGCTTTTATTGCCGGCATCGGCAACATGTATGCCGATGAAGCTTTGTTCGCTGCCAGAATCCACCCGCTACGAAAAGCAAACAGCCTGTCACCTCAGGAAATCAGAAATCTACATGAGGCCATCATTGACGTCCTGCGTTCAGCCATCGATAGCAAAGGCGCCAGCGTTGACACCTACAAACGACCAGACGGTGAGCTAGGCACTGCTCATTCCAACTTCTGTGTGGCTCATCTCGGCGGTAAGCCGTGCCCTGCCTGCGGCACACCCATCCAGCGCCTCGCCATCAGGAACCGCGGCAGCTACTTCTGTCCCCACTGTCAGAAGCTCTAGCCAGTCTCAAAAGCCGAAAGCTTATCCAAAGCTGCTTTGAGCCGTTTAAGGCACCGTTCCTTACCCAGTACTTCCATAGTTTGAAACAGAGGTGGAGCTGCCGTTCTTCCCGTAACCACCACGCGCAGCAGCCCAAAAAACACACCGGTCTTCAATTTAAGCTCTTCAGCCAGCGGTCGAAAAACAGCCTCCAGCGAAGCCGAATTCCAATCATTTAAACAATCCAACGCGGCAACCGAAGCCTGAAGACTTTTAACTGCTTCAGCTTTATTGAGCTTGCCCAGGAGCATGCCGGTGTCGTATTCCAGCTCCTCCACAAAGAAGAAATCGCTGAGCTGTGGCACTTCAGCCAGAGTTTTAGCTCTCTCCTGGGCAAGTGGCGCAAGCTGGCGTACATAGCCAACGTCCAGCGGACGGCTGATTTCCCCCGGTAAGTCCCTTTCCAGGAAAGGCATGGCTCGCTGGACAAATTCTTCCAGGCTCAAACCACGGATATAAACGCCATTCATCCACTCGAGCTTATCTTTATTGAACACAGCCGCAGTTTTGCTTATTCTCTCCAGGGAGAAATGTTTCACTATCTCATCTCGCGTCAAAAACTCCGTCTTATCATCCAGAGCCCAGCCGAGCAGAACCAAAAAATTAAACATTGCCTCGGGTAAATAACCCTGCTCTTGATATTCAGTGATTGCCGTAGCACCATGGCGTTTGCTCAGCTTCGACCTATCTGATCCCAGAATCATGGACAGATGAGCGAACTGCGGTGGCTGCCAACCGAACGCCCGGTATAGTAATACATGACGCGGTGTGCTAGATAGCCACTCATCAGCCCTGAGAACATGCGAAATCTCCATCTCATGGTCATCAACTATGTTTGCCAGGTGATAAGTAGGATAGCCATCAGACTTGAGGAGAACGAAATCGTCAAGAGTGCTATTTTCGAAAATTATCTGACCACGCAGCAAGTCATTGAAGTAAGTCTGGCCCTCTGTAGGCGACTTGAAACGCACAACGGGGATAATCCCGCTTGCCTCCATTTCAGCCCTTTGTTCTCGTGTAAGGTTGCGGCAGTGGTGGTCATAGCCCGGCGGCTGCTTTCGCTTCATTTGCTCCTGACGCATTGACTCCAACCGTTGCGGAGAGCAGTAACAATGATAAGCAAGCTCCTGCTTTAATAATCTGTCGGCTGCCTCCCGGTAAAGCTCAAGCCGCTTTGATTGAAAATAAGGTCCTTCGTCCCAATCCAATCCTAACCAGCGCAGACTCTCCAAAATAACATCTATTGCCCCCTCCACCATGCGAGCGACATCAGTATCCTCAATACGCAGAATAAAAACGCCGTTGTTGTGCCGGGCAAACGCCCAGTTAAACAGTGCCGTCCTGATATTACCTAGATGAGGATAGCCGGTTGGACTGGGGGCAAAACGAACCCGTACCGCTGCCTCAGGCACAGCCAATCCCACCTCGAGCGTAAGACCCTGTGAAAGCTACCTGCCTTACCGGCAGCTTCACAACGTATGTATCAGCAATTTTATCATGCATCCCTTGCTTACGATCATCAAAAGCAACCCAGATAAAACCTATGAACAGAGTTACCAGTGAGGCAATGTATCCCAAGAAACGGCGCAGCGCACATTGCCATTTGATTGGAGAACTATCGGTTCGAATAATCTTTACCCCCACAGCCATCTTGCCCGGCGTCTGACCACGCCATACCCAAAAACCCAACAAATAAGCAATCGATATTCCTATCCCACTGGTCACCCAGATTATAGGGGCAGGGAAGAAATAGGCTATGATACCAGCAGCACAAACTAAAACCAAGAGGTCAATAACACCCGCCCCCAGTCTAATCCAGAAGCCAGCATACTCTAAGGCAAACTCCTTTGGCTTCTCCTCCAACCTTGATTCCTCCTGAAGAATATTAGCTTTTACCGCAAGTTACCGGATTTACTAAATATAACAACTCACCCTATAAGGCTAATGTAACCAGGAAATACCTTTGAAAGACACAGAAAACGGTAATAGATTAATGCCGGACCCTTACTTTTTGGTCAGGATACGGTACATGCCTTCAAGCTCACTCAACCTTCGCCTGAGCCGATCAGATAGCTGTTCAGCCTGCTTCAAGGCATTCTTTGTATCCTCCATATCGGTTTGGATTTTAAATAGTAACTCATTCCGCCGAACAGCGGAATCAGCTTCAAAGGTCTCCAGATCGCCAAACTCGCTTTTCCCAAGCAGCTGTGACATTAACTCACTTTCACGCCCCATTTGGCCCTTTTTAATTTGTTCAAAAGACTTATCAGCACCCTTCATCTTTGATACCTCTCTTTTGATACCTCTCTTCAAGTACAATTTAACACATTATCCGTGCATTGGCAATAAGAAAAGGCAGAAATTTTTAAACCTTTACCCGGCTATGAGCTTCACAGCCTGTCTCAAGTCTGGAGGCAATTCACAGGTGAACTCCCGACATTCCCCACTGGAAGGTAAACGGAAACCCAATCGATAGGCATGGACGAACTGTCGCTTAACACAGTCCGACCGTACACCATATACCGTGTCGCCGACAACTGGATAGCCTATAGCTGATAAATGGACCCGTATCTGGTGGGTCCGTCCGGTCTCGGTGGCAACATCAAGCAAAGTGTAATCACCCAGATATTCCTTAACCTTATATCTAGTCCTGGCTTGCCTGCCGCCAGCTATTACCGCCATCCGTTTGCGATTGGAATGGTCACGCCCGAGGGGAGCATCGATAATGCCCTTAGTAGGAGTTAGTCTACCTTTAACCAGGACAAGGTAACCCTTGGATACTGACCGGGCTTTGAATTGACTAATAAGACATTGCTGGGCAGAGCTATTTTTGGCAATAATCATCAATCCCGAGGTATCTCTGTCCAAACGGTGAACTATACCCGGCCGCATGGCATCGCCAAAATTAAGCAAACCCGGGCAACGAGCTAAAAGTGCGTTGACCAGAGTATGTGTAGTATGTCCCGGGGATGGATGTACAACTAACCCAGCCGGTTTGTTTATCACCAGAAGGTCATCATCCTCATAAACCACATCAACAGGAATAGACTCGGCAACAAGCGATAGCTGCTCGGGAGGCGGCAACACAACGCAAATCTTATCCCCGGCATGCAGCTTCTGGCTTGCTCTGGCTACACAATCGTTAACTAAAATATAGCCCTGCTCAATCAGCCTCTGAAGATGAGAGCGTGACAACCCGGGATATTCCTTAACCAGGTATTTATCCAGGCGAATCGCTGACTCGGCAACCTGCAATATTTTAACTTCTGGCTCCAGATGACTTACCATCTCCCTTCCTAAATGCCAAAAAAAGAAAAATAACCAGCACTATGCTACCAACTGTTATAGCTGAATCAGCAACATTAAATGTTGGCCAATGAAAATCGCCCCACAGCCTAACATCGATAAAATCGGTCACATAACCAAAACGCATTCGGTCTATCAGATTACCCACAGCCCCACCAAAAACCAAACTCAAAGCCAGGATACCCAGGATATTAGACTTAGATAGATAACGATAGAAAAGCAGAATAGTCACTAATCCGACTATAGAGACCAGGGCTAATAGGAAAGCCTGGTTGGCAAAAAGACCAAATGCTGAACCAGTATTGCGTACATGAGTCAAACTCAGACAGCCAACCAGAGGAATCGTTTCATAGAGAGCTAAATGAGAGTTGACCCACGACTTGCTTATCTGGTCTAAGGAAACCACAAAGGCAGCAATGATGAGGAATAGTCCTCCTCGCCACCCACTACCTTGTCGTTCTACTTCTGGCATTCTTCGCCTGATTTGCTTTACACTCAAGACATAGATTCGCTTGCGGCAATGCCTCAAGCCTGGCTGGCTCTATGGGCCGACCGCACAGGTCGCATATACCATATGTCCCAGATTCATATTTTTTCAGGGCGCGCTCAACCTCAGCTAGAGCATCAGTCAACCACCTCTCCAGAACCATCCTCTTCTCCATCTCAAAAGCTTCAGTAGCCCCTTCCTCCCTCTTACCAAAGGGGCTGCCTTCCCGCTGTTCATCGGCAGATCTCTCCTCAGCCTTCAACCGCTGAAGCTCAGAAGTTAACTGCATCTGCTCTTGCTTCAAACGCTCATTAAGCTCAGTAAAATTGACCATCCTGCAAACCTGTCCTTATATACCGTAAAAATCATTCTAGCCCATGCTAGCTATGAAAGCAAACTAGTCAAGCATTAAACGTAGCTGGCGTATAGTGCCTATCGCCTGGCCACGCCAGTGATTATTGGCAAAGACAAAAGCCTTTTCAGTCAGACTATCGAGCTTTCTTATACGGGGCAGCCATTCTTTCAGTTCTTCGACTGAATACGCATAATCATACCTTTCATAAGCGTGCTCATGCTGCCACCATTTAGCTGCATTACGTCCGTGAAAACGCACATAGCCAGTATTGCCAGTAACCTCAGCCAAAGGCGGCAAAAGATTGGGCAACTGCGGCTCATCAACACAGCAAAAACCAATATTATGGTTTCGCAGCCAATCAAAGACCTCCGTCTTCAGCCATTGAGCGTGGCGAAATTCCACCACCAATGGTAAATCCCTTAGCCGCTCGCGGAAAAGCGCCAGATAATCACAATTCTGACGGCTACAGCCAAAGCTATACGGAAACTGAGCTAACACGCAGCCCAGCTTACCGGCATCGATAAAAGGTTGGAGCATATTAACAAAAGCCACGAAAACACTACTATCTTGCTGATGCTGATGCGTCATCTCCTGATTCGCCTTGACTGAAAACAAGAAACCTTCCCCGGTCTTGTCAACCATAGCTTCGACAACAGAAGGCTTGGGTAAAGCATAATAAGTAGAATTCAACTCGAGAGCATTAAATTCCCGAGCATAATAAATAAGCCACTCTCTCCGTGGCATCCCACGAGGATAGAAGCTACCTGCCCAGTCACTATAGCTGAAACCGGATGTGCCGAAATAAAGCACTTCTTAACCTAGCACAGCCACCAGCAGAAACAAAACTAACTCCGCTTCGAATGAACCGGCAACGATAAATTGATTGGCTTTCTATCAAGCTATATGGCAGCGATAATGGCCATTATCCCGACTATGATAAGATAAACGCCCACTATATAGTTGAGTATCCTTGGGAAAATCATCACTATGATGCCGAATATAAGGGTTATTATTCCCCACACTAAACCGGCCACTTGCAAAGAAAACATAATACATTACCTCCTTTTTAAAATAATAATGTCCTCAGCCCGAGTAAAATACTACTTATACCGAACAGAAATATTGTTACCTATTTATAATAGCCAGCACACCCCACACGATGAGAAAGACACCGAGAATCCACTGGACAAAACTAGGCCATACCAGAATCAAGATGCCAGCCACTATGGCTAATATGCCCATAGTGACACCACTTATGGTAACACTCTTCTTAGCCATATAACATAGACCTCCTTTAGTTTTGATTTGCTGCCTATCTTATTAACTTTTAGCTATACTGTCAATATCAATAGGCATCGAATCATCGATTTCAGTTGTCTTGCCACAAAATATTTTACCCTACTAAAACCGAAGCGGCGGATGTTGCATTAAACGCAACCAAACCGCCGCTATAGTAGCTAGTACCAAGAACAAAGAGGTCCTATACTTCCCTGAACTCGCCTTCTACTGTGCCCTCTTCACCACCGGGAGGTTCACCAGGAGCCTCGCCACCAGGAGCTTCACCGGGAGGAGGCTGCGCTCCAGCTTGCCCATAAACAGCAGCACCAATCTTTTGCATTGCTTGAGATAGCTCCTCCGTTGTACTGCGAATATAATTTATATCTGTACCTTGAAGAGCCGAACGCACCGCAGCTATCTTGCCATCCATTTCCTGCTTTAAGTCTGCAGGAATCTTATCTCCTTGTTCGCGTAGCGTTCGTTCCGCAGTATAGACTAAGGTGTCAGCCATATTTCGAGCTTCCACCTCTTCCTTTTTCCTGGTATCTTCAGCAGCATGAGCGTCGGCTTCCTTGGCCATCTTCTCCACCTCATCCTTGCCCAAACCACTGGAGGCAGTAATGGTAATCTTCTGCTCCTTACCAGTTCCCTTGTCCTGCGCCCGAACTTCCAAAATACCATTAGCATTGATATCAAAGCTAACCTCAATCTGAGGTATACCCCTCGGCGCCGGCAAAATGCCGTCAAGTATAAAACGACCCAGCGTCCGATTATCCGCTGCCATGGGACGTTCCCCCTGCAGTATATGAATTTCCACACTGGGTTGGTTATCTGATGCCGTGCTGAAAATCTGGCTCTTTTTGGTAGGAATAGTAGTGTTTCGCTGGATAAGCGGCGTGGCCACACCACCCAGCGTTTCAATACTCAAAGTAAGCGGTGTGACATCAAGCAGAAGTACATCTCTGACATCCCCCTTAAGCACACCTGCCTGTATAGCAGCACCCAATGCCACCACCTCATCAGGGTTAACACCTTTAACTGGCTCCTTGCCAAAAAACTGACGAACCATGTCCTGGACCTTTGGCATTCTTGTTTGACCGCCAACCAGAATCACATCGGTTATCTGAGCTGCAGTAAGTTTGGCATCAGCCAGCGCTTTGCGGCAGGGTTCTATGCTCTTTTCCAGCAAGTCCAGGGATAACTGCTCCAGCTTGGCTCGCGTCAGATTTATGTTCAAATGCTTGGGGCCGGAAGCATCTGCCGTGATAAAGGGCAAGTTTATATCCGTCTGCCCCACTGTGGATAACTCACGCTTGGCTTTCTCGCCAGCATCCTTTAGCCGCTGCAGCGCCATCCTGTCCTGTCTCAAGTCCACACCCGATTCCTTCTTAAACTCATCACATAGCCAGTCCATAATTCTCTGGTCAATATCGTCGCCGCCTAGATGAGTATCACCATTGGTTGACTTGACCTGGAATTGACCTTCACCGAGCTCGAGTATGGAAACATCAAACGTGCCACCGCCGAGGTCATAGACAGCGATAGTCTCCTCTCCCTTTTTATCAAGTCCATAAGCCAAAGCCGAAGCGGTTGGCTCATTTACTATACGTATAACATTTAGTCCCGCAATGGTGCCAGCATCTTTGGTCGCCTGGCGTTGACTGTCGTTGAAATAGGCCGGCACTGTAATAACTGCATCGGTAACCTTATCGCCGAGATAAGCTTCAGCATCGATTTTTAACTTCTGCAGAATCATAGCCGAAATTTCCGGTGGACTGTACTGCTTGCCACTCATCACCACCCAGGCATCACCATTGTTTGCTTCGACTATTTTGTAAGGTAACCTCTTTATATCATACTGAACTTCAGCGTCTTTGAATTTGCGACCCATGAGCCTTTTCACACTGAAAATAGTGTTCTCGGGATTGGTAATCGCCTGTCTTTTTGCCAATAAGCCTACCAGTCGTTCACCCTTCTTATCAATAGCAACTACTGAAGGAGTAAGCCTTTCCCCCTCAGTGTTGGGGATTATCTTCGGCTCACCGCCCTCGATAACAGCTACCAGACTGAATGTGGTGCCTAAATCAATACCAACTGTTTTGCCCATCTTTTCCTCCTTCTGACACTAGTTTTTATGACTATTTTCATCTTTCTACGCTGTTTCCCCGGTTAAATCTTCCTCAACCTGTTCAGCCGCTTCCGCGGCCGATGATTCATCACCACCACCAACCACCACCTGTGAAGCCCGAAGTAACTTGTCCTTCAGTTTATATCCCTTTAGGACCTCGTCCAGAACTACACCTTCCGCACCTTTCTGTTGGGCCACTGCTTCATGAAAGCTCGGGTCGAATGCCTCACCTACACACTTCATTTCTGCCAGCCCATGTTTACTCAATACATCTAATAACATCTTCTGAATTTGTCTGAAGCCGGTAATCCAGCTGAGTTCCTCATCCTTAGGATTAACCCCTTCAAAAGCACGGTCAAAAGCATCCAGCACCGGCAATATGTCGCAAATCAGTGTGGAGTTTGCCCAGTTTATCAAATCTTTTTTCCCCTGCTCTTCACGTGCTTTATAATTTCTAAAATCAGCCTCAGCCCTCTGCCAGTTGGCTAAATACCGCTCAGCTTTCTCCTTCTCCTGTGCAAGTGCTTCTTTTAAAGACTCGACATCATCCTCGGCCAGTTCATTCAATTCACTCTCAGGCACTACTCTATCTTCTTCAACCAATATAAAAACCTCCTTACAGCACCGCTAATCGTCACGGTAAACTCCAGCTACCAGATCGCTTAATATCGCGGACATATAGTCAACTGTAGAAATAGCCCTATTGTAATCCATCCGTGTTGGGCCAATGACCCCAATAGTACCACCTACCCGACCAGGAATACCATAGCGACTAAAAACTAAGCTCAAATCACGCAGTGTCTCATCTCGGTTCTCCCCACCAATCACGACTTTCACTCCAATATCGCTCGACTGGTGGGCAAAAGCAGATGCGAGCCATTCGTTAGTCTCCATTAACTCCATAATGCTCAACATCCTGTCCTTCTGAGCGAACTCAGGTTGCCCTAGCATCAAGCGCAATCCATCAAGATAAGGTTCCTCGTATTCCAAATCATCCTCAGCAGCCATTATATCAATCACAGCATTAGACACTTGTTCCTCTTCCGAGGTAAGTTCTAGTTCCTTAGCCAAAATCTCTGAACTTGTTAATCCCAGATAAGTAGCATTCAATTTATTAGCCATACTTGTTAGCCGCTCCTGGGTGACCGGTTCTTCGAAAGACAAAAGCTGCCGCTTTATTATTGCCTCGCTGAGTACCAAAACCATGAGAATGGCAAACTCTTGCAAGGCTACCAACTCCAAGTGCCTGAACCGACATTGCGTTGATTTAGGAAAAGTGACCAGAGCCACATTTCTAACCAGGCGCGCCGCAATAGTTGCTGCCAGCTTAAGCCGTCTCTCAAATTCCTCTTCCATTTCACGGAAAAGTTTCCGAATTCGATATTGCTCCTCTAAGGGAAGCTCGGCTTCTTTAGCCAGAGACTCCACATAATGTCGATAACCTTTGTCTAAGGGCACACTGCCGGACGATGTATGCGGTCTAGCAATATAGCCCTCCTTCTCAAGGTATGCCATGTCATTGCGAATAGTCGCCGGACTTACCCCTAGCTTATAATTGCGAAAAATAGTCTCCGAAGCTACAGGCACCGCCGTATCAATATACTCGCTGACTATTACCCTCAGAACAGCTTCTCTTCTCGGAGTCAGACCTTTCAGCATTTTTAGCACTCTCCCACTAAGACTGCTAACTACTATAATTTACCACTATATCACCAATATGTCAAAATCAATATGCACAAATAAGGCGGCCTTGCGGCCGCCTTATTTTGAATTGTCGCTAAAAAAACCTGGCGCTACTTATCTGAATAGGTAACCTCAAGAACGACATCTGACCATTCAATAAATTGGGCGGCATGGTTGCCGTTAGTCCCCTTCGTGAACAGAGCTTCTACCTGGAAGCGGGTAATAGCCGCCGCAGTAACATTGGTTATCTCTTGAGTTACGTCTATTACGCTCGGTGGACTCATCAGAAGTGGTACATCTCTCAGATTACTGCCGGTATATTGGAATTTTGGCAGTTCATTAGCGTATGTAACTTTCCACAGTCGCAGCCCGCCAAGTCCCGTAGTGCTGGGGAATGGTTTTCCAGCTTCAGACTTAGTAGTGAATTTCAAGCTGGCGCTCTGTATATTTTTCCCCGCCAGGCTCCAAACATCATAGCTCCAGAAGGCACAATAACCCCTGTCCTGCTCATCATCTCCAGCTAATGTCCTGGAATAGTCTGTAGCCCCATCTGAACGTACGGTTCCAGTCTCCTCGGCAACCGGCGTGATAATTACTGTGCCTACGGCTGCCGAGACGGCAACCATTACGTTACCTTCGGTTTCGCCGCCTTTGCCATCGCTGACAATAATAGTAATTTTAAAATTCCCTGCCTTTTTCGGTGCTACCCAGGTGACCGTATCGCCAACTCCTGAGATATCTCCCCCGCTAGCCGACCAGCTATAGTTGACCGCGTCGCCATCAGGGTCAGCAGCAATACACTTGATCGTCGTGCTGCCTCCATATGAAAGTCCGGACGGGCTGGCAATCACGCTGGAAATCTGTGGCGACTGATTAGTACCAACTGTTATATCCAGGCTCTCCTGCTCCGAACCGCCTTTGCCATCCTCCACGGTGACCGTTATTGTATAAGTCCCGTAATTCAACGGAGCTTCCCAGACAACGGAAGGACCACCATCGTTAAAACTACCGCCAGTACACGTCCACTTAAAGTCCACCTGGTCACCATCTGCATCTGAGACAGCACACCGAACCTCAACGATTCCCGAAGGATGAATCGTCATCTGGGATGCAGTTAAGCTCGAAATCACCGGCGGTTGATTACCGGTCGGCGTTGGTGACGACACTTCACGTGGACCACAGCCACCAGCCAGCATAGCCAAAACAGTCAACACAACCAGAACTATACCGAAGCCGCTTTTGAAAATGTTCATCTTCACTTACCTCCTTACATATTACATAAAAGCATATTTCAACTAAATAAAGATATTACAGCTATCCCTGCAACCGCAAAGCATCTCGTTTCTTATTTCCTACCACAACAACCCCGATATGGCCTGGGCACCACACTGATGGTCAAGGTGGCTTCAGCACTCTCCCCACTACTATCCCTGGCGACCACCATAATGTGATAATCACCATAATCAATCGGCGCCTGCCAGGTTACGGTAGCCCCATCGCCCACTAAGGTACCATCGGTGGATGACCACTTGAACTGCACCTCATCGCTTTCAGGGGCGGAAACAACGCATTTGATTTCCGAAGCACCCCTGGGATAAACATTTGTATACTGCGCCTCCACACTTGAGATTAGCGACGACTTGTCTCCCTTCGGCCCTGCCGTCACCAAACAAGCGCTACACAGCATCGCCAACATCAGAGCTATCAAACCCGCTTTACCAATATTCGAACTCACTAAAATGTGCCCTCCATCAAACAAGCTAGCCAAAGTATATACAGGCATTGCGATTTTAGCAAGCAATCGTGCTGTTGACCTTGCTTCGGCAGGGTGGTATCATTCTGTAAATATTTCGGAGATATATAAGTGGCCCAAAACGCCAAACAAGACACTGAAGTTTCCCGATTCTTGGAACTCGAGGTCAGGCGGCAAAAAGAAACTGTAAATCTTATTGCCGCCGAAAATTATGCCAGCCGGGCGGTGCTCGAAGCCCAGGGCTCCATCCTAACCAACAAGTATGCCGAGGGCTACCCACAACGCCGCTATTATGCCGGCTGCCCCAACATAGACGCCATCGAAAGTCTGGCCATCGAGCGAGCCAATAAACTGTTCCATTCCGAATATGCCAACGTCCAGCCCCACAGCGGCAGCCAGGCCAATATGGCAGTCTATTTCGCCTTTCTCCAGCCCGGCGATACCGTTATGGGAATGAGCTTAAGCCACGGCGGCCATCTAACTCACGGCGCTCCGGCCAATTTCTCCGGAAAATGGTATAACTTCGTCACCTATGGACTCGACCCCGAAACTGAAAGGCTCGACTACGATAACATAGAAAAACTGGCACTGAAACACAAACCAAAACTGATTATAGCCGGAGCCAGTGCCTACCCACGAATTATCGACTTCAGCCGCTTTCACAGCATAGCAGATGCCGCCGGCGCGCTGCTCATGGCAGATATGGCACACATTGCCGGATTGGTGGCTACTAATTTACATCCCTCTCCGGTAACTCATTCCCAAATAGTTACCTCCTCCACCCATAAGACCCTGCGCGGTCCCCGGAGCGGCTTTATCTTATGTAAAGAAGGCTTGGCTTCGAAAATAGATGCCGCCGTTTTTCCCACCATGCAGGGAGGACCGATGATGCACGCCATCGCTGCCAAAGCCGTAGCCTTCTTCGAAGCCATGCAGCCTGAGTTCACCACTTACCAGAAGGCAGTACTGAAAAATGCTCAAGTCCTTGCCTCTGAGTTAAAGCAAAATGGCTTACGACTAATCTCCGGTGGCACCGATAACCACCTCATCCTCATCGACCTCACCCGGACCGGTATAACTGGCCTGGCTGCACAGGAAGCACTGGAAGCTGCTGGTATATTGGTAAATAGAAACGCCATTCCCGCTGACCCCAGACCACCTCAAATCACCAGCGGCATCAGATTAGGCACTCCGGCTACTACAACAAGAGGCTTCGGCCCCAAGGAAATGAAGCAGATTGCCTCTTTCGTTATGAAGGTGCTCTCCAACCCCGAAGACAAAAAGATACAGAAGGAAATAGCTGAACAAGTGGCCTCTATATGCCAGCATTTCCCTACCCCTGGAATAGACTAACCATATCACTGAAACATCACTTCAAAAGGCAGAAAGCAAAAGCGAATTGATAGCCAAACAGATTCCCACTAAGTAGGCAGACATTCCATACCACTAGCCCCGCAATTCAAATATCTGCGGCAGAAAACTATGGAACAAAAATTTGCCATCGAAACCACGGATTTAACCAAGAAATACGGCGACCTCACCGCAGTCGATAATCTAAACCTTAAAATAGACTACGGTGAAGTATTCGGTTTACTCGGTCCGAACGGTGCCGGCAAAACAACGATAATCTCCATGCTGTGCACCATAATCAACCCATCCTCAGGCAATGCCACTGTAAACGGTTTCGATATACTGAAAAAGTCAGCCGATGTCAGGCGCAGCATCGGCATCGTTTTTCAGGACCCGAGTATTGACGACCGCCTAACAGGCAGAGAAAATCTGCAGCTTCACGCTTGCCTTTACGATATGCCCACGGAGTTAGCCAAAAAGCGTATGGCAGAAGTTCTGAACCTGGTAGGATTAGAAGATAGGGCTGATTCCGCCATGAAAACCTACTCCGGTGGCATGAGAAGACGATTGGAACTGGCCAGAGGTTTGCTTCACCACCCCAGGGTGCTATTTCTTGACGAGCCCACTCTGGGCCTGGACCCCCAGACCAGAGAGCATCTCTGGACATACATCGAAAACCTTGCCCAAACGACCGAAATCACTATCATCCTCACCACCCATTACATGGAAGAAGCCGACCAGCTCTGCCGACGGATAGCCATAATCGACTACGGCAAAATCAAGGTCATTGACACACCAGCTAATCTAAAGACGGCTCTAAAAGGCGATGTCATAATTATCACCACAACCCAGCCAGAAAAACTTTCCACCAGACTGACCGAACTCAAACTCAGCCCTCATATAGACTCACCAAGAGATACCATAAGATTAACCGTCTCGAATGCAGAAAAGCTAGTACCCAGATTAATCAAAATCGCCAACGAGATTGGAGCAGAAGTCAGCTCCGTATCTATCCATCGCCCGACATTAAATGATGTGTTCCTTCACTACACAGGCCGAGACATAAGAGCCGAAGAAGCCGAATCCATGATCAGAAAACACATGATGATAAGGAGACCCACCAGATGAGCGAGTTGAGGAAAATCTATGGGTTGTGGTACCGGGAGGTACTCAGATACTGGCGGGAAAAGTCACGGATTATCTCTTCGCTCATACTGCCTTTGCTCTGGCTACTAATTTTTGGCGGCGGCATGCGCGGCATAGAACTGCCTGGCGCACAGAGCTACCAAAGCTACATATTCCCGGGCATACTCGGTATGACCCTTCTCTTCACCTCTGTCTTTTCCGGCATTTCCGTGATTTGGGACAGAGAATTCGGTTTCCTAAAAGAGATCCTGGTAGCGCCTGTCTCTCGTACCTCAATCGTCATCGGTAAAGCTCTGGGCAGCGGAACAAGCGCCCTCATCCAGGGCTCCATTTTGCTACCGCTCTCATTTCTGGTAGGCGTACACCTGTCACCGCTATCTTTTTTAATACTGATTCCCACTATGGTTCTCATATCGATCGGGTTGGTCTGCATTGGACTACTTATTGCCTCAATGATAACCAGCATGGAAGGCTTCAATCTCATCATGAGCCTGGTGATTATGCCCATGTTCTTCACCAGCGGAGCCCTATTCCCCTTAACTTCAGCTCCAGGCTGGCTGAGAGGCTTTAGCTATGTAAACCCTCTGACTTACGGCGTGGACGCCCTGCGCTGGGCTACCTTCAGCGGAACAAATTCGCTGCTGCCAATTTATGTCGAATTCATCATACTGGCACTATTCGCCACAGCTATGATTGCAGTTTGCTCCTACACTTTCAACATCAGGAAATAAAACAGCCCACTGACGTATCATCAAATCTTCCCCCGCCTGAAGTAAGACTTCGTCATGGCCACAATCCACCTCCAGTGTATTATTATATGCACAGCGAAAATGACCAGCAGAGCTACCGCCAGCCATTCATGTATGTCAAGCCAGGTGTGCCGCGCAAACAAAAAAGTAGAACTTCCCTCATCCAAACCTGAACCTCCTCTAAACCTGTAGCCTCCACTGGGCAAAATAAACCAGAGCACAAAGCCGGTAACGCCCTGGAATAACAGCAGGAGACCAAATATGGCAGCTATAATGTAGTTCCGCATCGTTCTTCTCATCAAACAGCTTCCTTTTCGTAGAGGTAGATAATATTAGTTTAGATAATATCAGTTAATTATAGATAATTTTTACAAAAACTTTACACAATTACAAAACCGAGGCAACAATCCACTGCTACACTAATAGTAGACTTAAAGTTGACCCAGGCTTTGAACACAGGGCCCTAACATGGTCTGAGTTAGCTTCCAGTCAAAAAATAAAGGAGGTTACAAAGAAGTGAAAAAAATCCACAAATTTGTCCTTGCCACCATACTGGTTGCCGTTATGCTAATTTCCAGCACACCGGCTATAGCACTGGCTCAAGAAGATGAGCTTCCAGAACGCCGAGTGGCTCTAATTGCTCAAGTTGCCGAAATACTGGGTATCGAACAGCAAGAGTTCGAGGCCGCCCTCAGGCAGGCTCAAACGGAACTGCAGGAAGGAAATATCGACACCAGACTTCAAGAATTAATAGCCGAGGGCACACTGACCCAACAGCAGGCTAACGAGCTTAAGGCATGGATGGAGAACAGACCGGACGTGCCGAATATTCCACCAAGACAACTTAAGGAAGCGCTAGAAAAAGGTATCATAACTCAAGAGCAGGTAGACCAGCTTAAAGCATGGGTGGAGACAAGACCAGACATCCCCAAGCTTGGGACACCGATAGGTGAGCGCCTTGTAGAAGAAGGCATAATCACGCAGCAGCAGGCAGACGAGTATAAGGCATGGATGGAATCAAGACCAGCAGATATACCAAATGTTGGCCCCGTACAACTCAAGAAATTACTGGATGAAGGTGAAATAACGCAGGAGCAGATGGATGCGTTCAAGGCATGGGTTGAAGCAAGACCTGATATGCCAGAGGTCCGACCGGAACTGCAAAAAGAGCAGGCTGAAAACACTCAAGAACGCCGCGATGAGATAACCGCACGTGCCGCCGAGATTCTTGGCATCGACAGGGAAGACCTTGAAAACGCCTTCAATCAAGCCCAGAGTGGATTTCAGGAACAGGCGCTGGACACTAGACTGCAGGAGCTGGTAAATAAGGGCGCATGGACCCAGCAGCAGGCGGATGCATTCAAAGCCTGGGTAAAAGCCAGGCCTGATGCCCCACCGCTTGGGACTGCTCGACAGTCCGGACAGCCAGGGCAACTGAGATAGCAGGAGACACCGGACTTAATGGCAAAGTGGACAGACGAAGCATCAATAACGATGGGCAAGCCAGGCACAGCCTGGCTTGCCCACATCTGGACCGCAAGCATAGCAAAACACTTTGAGATATAATAAGAAAACTACGAATTTACTAACCACTGAGGTAGGTCATGACAACTATACTGGTCGTCGACGATGAGCCGAACATCTTAGAACTCGCCAAGCTCTACCTTGAGCAAGAGGGATATCGTGTAGAAGGAGTTGGAACAGGCAACGATGCCCTATCAAAATTAAGCTCAACTAAGCCATCGCTAATCGTCCTCGATTTAATGCTACCTGATATCGATGGCTTTGAGGTATGCCGTGAGATACGAAAGAAAAGCGATACCCCCATTCTGATGCTCACCGCCCGAAAAGAAGATGTGGACAAAATAGTCGGGCTCGAGCTTGGTGCCGATGACTATCTGACAAAACCATTCAACCCTCGAGAATTAATAGCCAGAGTCAAGGCAATCCTTCGTCGCTACAAGTCCGGGCTCAAGCCTGGAGAAGCCATAGAAGCCGGTAATCTACGCATTGACCCTGCCCGGCGTGAGGTAACTATAGATGGCCAACCACTCAAACTCCGAACTAAAGAGTTCGACCTGTTAGCAACCCTGGCTCAAAACCCGGGAGTAGTCCTGACCCGAGATCGACTACTTGAGATGGTTTGGGAAACCGATTACTACGGAGAAACACGAACCGTCGACATCCATATTAACCACCTCCGTGACAAATTGAGCGGAGCAAATGCCTCGATAGAAACAGTCCGCGGCATAGGCTACAAGTTGACATTGAAATCGCGAGCATCCGGCGGCTGAGAATGAAGTTTCTAGCCACAGGAAAAGTCGTCCTATAAATAGAGGTTTAGATGAGTTTGCGTACACGTCTCATACTCACATATGTTTTAATCATAGTCTTATGCCTGAGCATAGTCGCCGTCTCCCTCATAGTTCTGCTCGGTGAGCAGATCAACAGGCTGGCCATGGCACGCCTGGCAGATGTTGCACTGCCCATTTACGTCCAGTTCAGAGCAGCCGCCAGAAGCCAGGTTTCCCTGAACCAGACATGGGCAAACCTGCAGGAGATGTCACAGGAAACCAATACGTACATCTTTCTACTGAACTCTCAGGACATTATTATCAGGCAGGCAATCCCCGAAGATAGTTCCTGGATACCTCCCTCAAAGCTGGAAATCCAAAACCCAGCTGTCAGCAGACAAGCGCCTTACCGAGGAACCTATGTCGCACCTGGCGGAGAAAGGTTCATCTTTGTAGCCCAACCGCTTGCTGGATTGTTCCAACCACCAAATCCCAATAATCCGGAGACCCTGGTTCTAGTCGTGCCTCGCAGAGAAGCTCTATCCATCTGGGTTGACTTTGCTAAACCATTTCTCTGGGCAGGCCTGGCCGCACTGGCTGTCTCCATCATAATAGCCATTCTCCTGGCTCGCTCCGTATACGTACCTATCCGACGTGTGACAAACGCCGCCGAAGAAATAGCCCACGGCAACTATGAACAGGAAGTTCCGGAGGCTGGTCCCAAAGAGGTCAAAGGATTAGCCACAAGCTTCAACCAGATGTCCAGGCAGGTAAAAGGCTCCCAGCAGATGCTGCGCGACTTTGTAGCCGATGTCTCCCACGAGCTAAGAAGCCCACTTACCTCCATCAAGGGGTTCGCCCAGGCTATAATTGATGGGACAGCCAGGGACAAAGAAGCCCAGCTTAAAGCCGCCACCGTCATCGAGGATGAATCCAAACGCATGATGCGGCTGGTGGAGGAACTGCTCGAGTTTTCCAGACTTGAATCCGGCCAGATAACTATGGCTAAGGAACCAGTAGATTTGAAAGAAGTTCTGCAGCAGTGCCATGAGATTTTCCTCATGCGAGCGGAAGACAAAAACATACAACTGAAAACAGAGATTGAGCCTTTGCCGCCAGTAGTCGGCGATATCGACCGCCTGGAACAGGTCTTCAACAACCTGCTCGATAATGCCTTAAAACATACCCCCTCCGGGGGCTGGGTAAGCATCATTGCCCGGCAACCCCACCTCAACTTCGTCGAAATTACCGTAACCGATACCGGCCCTGGAATACCCGCTGAGCAGATGCGGCATGTCTTCGAGCGCTTCTACAAGGCTGACACACCGGCAGGCAAAGCTGGCGCTGGTCTCGGCCTGGCTATCGCCAGACAAATAGTGCTCGCCCACGGAGGAAATATCAACATCAAGAGCACTCTGGGTCAGGGAACTGAATTCCTGGTCAGATTGCCAACTAATCCTGCTAGCTCGCCACAAGCTTCTCATATCTAGGGCACAGTTTGCCCAACACACATTCCTTACAGCGAGGTCGCTGGGATTTGCACATCCTTCTGCCATGCTCTATCAGCAATACATGAAACTGATACACATCCTGAGGTGAAACAAGCCCCTCAAGCAGCCTGTGTGCTTGCTCCACGGAAACCCTGGAGCCAATCAGTCCCAGCCTTCTAGCCACGCGGAAAACATGCGTATCTACCGGCAAAGCTGGCATACCCAGAGAGAAAAGCAATACGCAGCTGGCTGTTTTCATACCCACCCCGGGCAATTGCCTCAGCCAGTCCCTGGCTTCATCCACAGACATCTGATTCAAGAAGTCCAGTGCGAAATCACCACGCCTTCGCCGTATCTCTTCCAATGCCTGCTTGATATACCCGGCTTTGACTACTCCCAGACCGCCGGCTTTAATAGAATTAGAAATCTCACCGACGCTGGCATCAGCCATGTCTTCCCAATTACCGAAAGAAGCCAGAAGCTGCTCAAAAGCTCGCCCTGAGTTCCTGTCCGACGTGTTCTGGGAAAGAATCGTCTGAACCAGCACCGATATCGGGCTCTGCCGCCGTCGCCACCGCTTTTCACCATACTCCGCGCTCAACAACTTTAAAATCGACTCGACTCTCACGTTAACCGCCTCAAAATATATTATACATCACACCCTGTCATTCTGAGCATTCTATCCCTGTCATTCTGAACACTCTACGCCTGTCATTCCGAGTGCTCTATCCCTGTCATTCTGAGCACTCTATCCCTGTCATTCTGAACACTCTATCCCTGTCATTCCGAGCGCTCTATCCCTGTCATTCTGAGCGTAGCGAAGAATCTAGACCTTTTACGTAGCCTACTCTGACTGAGATTCTTCAGTCGCTTAGCTCCTTCAGAATGACATAAGGCGAAAGGTTTAGGTGGCAAAGTAAATCCCCAAAAACTCAGAAGGTAGGACACAATAATCCATTTGGTGCTATAATTATCTCACTAGAAATGGTAGGGGTGAATAATGGATGAACTCAAGGTCTTCACCGGCAATGCCCACCCGATGCTAGCCCAGGCAATATGCAAATACCTCGATATACCCCTGGGCAAAGCTGAGGTCTTCGAATTCAAGAACGAGAATATCTTCGTCCGCATACTGGAAAACGTCCGCGAACGAGATGTCTTCATCATCCAAACATTATCCACCCCGGTCAACAAGAACCTTGTCGAACTCCTCATTATGATTGACGCTTTTAAGCGAGCCTCCGCCGGCAGAATCACCGCTGTCATACCTTACTACGCCTACGGCCGCACCGACAAGAAAGACCAGCCTCGAGTGCCCATAACCGCCAGGTTAATAGCTGACCTGCTCACCACCGCCGGCGCCAACCGCCTGTTAACCATAGACCTTCACGCCGCCCAGATTCAGGGCTTCTTCAATATACCGGTGGACGAACTCACTGCCCTGTTCATACTCAGCGACTACTGGAAGCAGAAGACACTGGATAACCTGGTGGTAGTAGCCACCGACATCGGCATATCCGCACACGCCCGCGATATGGCAGCCAAGCTCAATGCGCCGCTGGCTATCATCGAAAAAAGGCGCATCGGCAATGCCGATGCCACCGAGACTCTCAACATCATCGGCGAAGTCGAGGGTATGCGCGCCCTGACTATCGACGATGAAATCGATACTGCTGGCTCCCTCGTAGGCGTCGTAGACACACTTCTGGAGAACGGCGCCACCGAAGTATACTCCTGCTGCACCCATCCCATCTTCTCCGGACTAGCTATAGAGCGAATAGCTAAATCGCCGGTTAAAGAAGTTGTCGTCACCAACACCATTCCCGCCGACGAAAAGAGAAAACTGGACAAAATCACCGTCCTGCCCATAGCTCCGCTTCTCGGCGAAGCCATACGCCGCATTCACACCGGCCTCTCTATAGGCGCCATGTTCGAGTAGAAAAATTATGCTTAAGTGGCTAGGCAACCTTATTAAGCGCTTCTTCGTATGGCTAGGTAGCCTGGCTGATTCCAACGAAAAAGAACTCAAGCGTCTCCAACCCATCATAGACGAGATAAACTCGCTAGAACCTGAATTCCACAAGCTCAGCGATGCTGAGCTTCGCGCCAAAACCGACGAGTTCAAAACCCGGCTTAAGAACGGCGAGACGCTGGATGATATATTGTCTGAAGCCTTCACTGCCTGCAGAGAAGCTGCCAGGCGCACCATAGGCGAACGGCACTTCGACGTCCAGCTCATGGGCGGCATCGTCCTCCACCAGGGCAAAATCGCCGAGATGAAAACCGGCGAGGGCAAAACCCTGGTTGCCACCCTGCCGCTATATCTGAACGCCCTCACTGGCGAAGGCTGTCATCTGGTAACTGTCAACGACTATCTGGCACGGCGCGATGCCTACTGGATGGGTCCCATATATCATGCCCTGGGCTTGACCGTTGCCAGCATATACCCGCAACAAAATCCCGATGAGCATCTGCCAGCTCGCCTTTATGACCCCGATTACACCGATGAAAAAGACACCCGCTGGCCTCATTTCCGACCCGTCAGTCGCCAGCAGGCTTATCGAGCCGATATCACCTACGGCACCAACAATGAGTTCGGTTTCGACTACCTCAGAGATAACATGGCTATAGACATGTCTCAATACGTCCAGCGCCCGCTTAACTACGCCATCGTTGACGAGGTAGACAACATACTCATTGATGAAGCCCGCACCCCGCTGATAATCAGCGGCGCCGCTGAAGAAGCCACTGAAAAATACAACGTCTTTGCCCGCCTGGTGCCTCAGCTCAAAAAAGATGAAGATTATAGCATCGAAGAAAAGGAGCGCCAGACCTACCTCACCGAATCCGGCATGACCAGGATGGAAAAATGGCTCCGACGTGATGGCTTGCTCAAAGCCCCCAGCCTCTATGACCCGGCTAACTACACTTTGACCCAATACCTGGAAAATGCTCTGAAAGCCAATGTGCTGTTCAAGAAAGACCGCGACTATGTAGTCAAGGACGGGCAGGTCATCATTGTCGATGAGTTCACCGGACGGCTCATGTTAGGTCGCAGATACTCAGAAGGGCTGCACCAGGCTATCGAAGCCAAGGAAAGGGTCAAAATTCAGCGGGAGAGCATAACGCTAGCCACCATCACCTTCCAGAACTATTTCCGCCTGTATAAGAAGCTGGCTGGCATGACCGGCACCGCCGCCACCGAAGCCGAGGAGTTCCACAAGATTTACAAGCTCGAAGTGGTTGTCATGCCCACCAATAAGCCGATGGTTCGCGCTGATAACCCCGACCAGATTTACAAGGACGAAGAAACAAAATTCAAAGCTGTTGCCAAAGAAATTGAAGCCTTCCATCAGCAGGGCAGACCGATTCTCGTAGGCACCGTCTCCATCGAGAAATCAGAGCTTTTAAGCGACCTGCTCAAAAGAAAAGGCATACCTCACCAGGTGCTCAACGCCAAAAACCATGAAAAGGAAGCCGCCATCATCGCTCAGGCTGGAAGTGTGGGCGCCGTAACCGTCGCTACCAACATGGCTGGGCGTGGTGTTGACATCATACTTGGAGGGAAAAAACCTGAAGAACCCAAATGCGAGGATTTCCCGGATGAACAAGAATGGCAGAAAGAGCACCAAAGGTGGCAAAAGGAATCTCGGGAATGGCCGGAACAGCACAATAGAGTAGTTGAGCTTGGCGGCTTGCACGTCGTCGGCACCGAGCGCCACGAAGCCAGGCGCATCGACAACCAGCTCCGAGGTCGCTCCGGCAGGCAGGGAGACCCCGGCAGCTCCCGCTTCTACGTCTCCCTGGAAGACGATGTCGTCCATCGCTTCGGCGGCGACCGCGTCAAAGGCTTCATGGACTGGGCTGGCTTCGACGAAAACACACCCATCGAACATTCCATGGTCAGCAAAGCCATAGAGAATGCCCAGGTCAAGGTTGAAGGCTATCACTTCGATATACGCAAACATCTCGTTGATTATGACGACGTGGTCAACAAGCACCGCGAGGTAATCTATGACGAGCGCAGGAAAATCCTTGAGGGCGCCGATCTCAAGGCGAACATACTCTCCATGGGTCGGGAAGAAATCGAAAAGCTGGTAGCCACCAAATGCAGCCATGACCTTATGGAGTCAGACTACACCGGCTTAATCGAAGAACTCGCTACTATATTGCCTCCGCCACCCGAGCTCAACCCCAATACACTTTCCAAACTGAAACCAGACCAGATTACCGAAAAGCTGATTGAGTACGCCGAGCAGCTATATGAGCAGAGAGAAAAAGATGTAGGCTCCGAGGACATGCGGCTCATGGAGAGGCTGGTCATGCTCCGAGCCCTCGACAATTTATGGAAAGACCATCTCACCGAGATGGACCATCTTCGCCAGCAAGCCAGCCTTTATGCCATGAGGCAGATTGAACCCATAGTCGTCTACAAGAAAGAGGGTCACGCCCTGTTCGAAAGCCTCACCGCCGGCATACAACACGATGTCGTTCACACCATATACAAAGCCAGCCTGACCAGGAAAGAAGCCCCAGCCCGGAGACAACCCCAGAAAGCCGCCGTACCCGCCGGCAAAAAGGTCGGCCGCAACCAGCCCTGCCCCTGCGGCTCAGGCAAGAAATATAAGCATTGCTGCGGAAGATAAACAGATAGAGTCATTGCGAGTCCTTCCACTGAAGGACGTGGCAATCTCAGTCCCTTTTCCTCACCATTCCACACTCTCCGCTCTTGCCATTCTGATCCCTTCGCCTTTGTCATCCTGAGGGAGCCCCTCGCCGCTGTCATTCTGAGCGTAGCGAAGAATCTCATACGGCTCAGGGTAAGCCCCGCGACTGAAGAATCTCCACCCAAGCCTCAAACACTATTGTTATATCTCACCGGTTTTGATATGCTAACTCCAGTCAAAGCATCCTTCGGAAGAAGAGGGGATGAAAATGATGGAAGCAAAATTAGGCGTCACCACCTGTGACAAATGCCAACAACCGATGGAAAAAGGGCAACCTGTCATTATAATAAACGAAGGCAGCATCACAAAATCAAACGATACCTTAACATTCGATGGTTCTTGTGCCCGCTATGCTTGCCATCTCAATTGTTGGGACGGGGCTGAGGAGATGGTAGCAGACCATACGATATTCAAACGCTAGGTACAGATTTAGCAGTCGAGCACAACCTCCGGGCAAATTGGAAGTAACGGAAATGAAACTGAACGATTTAATAAGAATTTACGAAGACAAGAAGAAATCATACGGAGATGAAGTTTATCTACATGTATCTGAGATTTTCGAAGAGGCGAGAGAAAAATACAAACAAGAATATCTATCAAGCCCCAAGGCTTCGAAATTAAGGGCCGCGGGTAAAACACCGGATGCTGAGCAATCGTGGAAAGCATTTAAAGGTAAAAACTTCGAGAAGATGATTTGGCACATAATCGGTGATGAACTTGAGTCTGTTGATCTTCGAATAATACTTGGTGCATCACTAAAAAAGAAAAGACTATCGGCAGAATTGAGCAAGGTATATCGGAACCTTCTCATAAGATATGGAGAGTGGGCATTGCTTCCTGATGTAGATTTGGTCATTTATGAGTCCACGACGTGCAATATCATTGGAGTCATTTCATGCAAAATAACACTACGGGAGAGAATCGCGCAAACCGCATATTGGAAGTTGAAGCTAGCAAATGATCCTCTAACTATGCACGTTAAAGGTTACTTCATAACAGCTGATGAGGATGGAGATCTAGTGAAAGGCATGACAAACCCTACTCGAAACAGAATTATCGTTGAACACGAATTAGATGGAACTTACGCCCTACGGCACATCGCTGAGAGCGAGAAGGTTAAGGCATTCCCTAAACTTATCAATGATCTACGAGAAATGGTTCGAAAGAGATAATACGCATGGTCAAAAAAAAATCTAAAGAGCTAGAAGCTAAGCTACCACCCATTAAAGACATAGCACTAAACGGATTTGCCTACCAGGCTAGCAAGACTAAAAAAGCTAAGAAATCTGAAGCCGTTAAAGAAATAAAAGTAAAAGATGAAACGCTTATAATTGAGGCCACCACTCTGTGGGACTATCCAAAACAAAGCTATGGTAGGACGCCAAAAGGCAATAATAAATATGCTGGTGTCACACCCGCCTTCATAATCTGGAATCTAGTACAACGATACACTCAGCCGGGTGATTTAGTTTTAGACCCAATGGCAGGAAGCGGCACAACCATCGACGTCTGCAAAGAAGAAGGCCGACAGGTCATTGGATATGATATATCTCCGGCACATCCTGAAGTTATGCAGAATGATGCTCGGAATATACCACTTCCTAAGGATTCGGTAGATATGGTATTTATCGATTCTCCTTACTCTGACAATATCAACTATTCCGACCACCCTGATTGCATAGGCAAAATTTCCTGCGAGGACGAGCGTTTCTTCGACGAGCTGGATAAAGTTGCAGTCGAAATACATAGGATCCTTAAACCAGGTAAGGTAATGGCTTGGTTGATTGGTGACCAATGGGTAAAAAAGAGATTCACACCTGTAGGCTTCAAACTACACGAGCGTCTGTGCAAATACTTCGATACCGTAGATCTCATTTGCGTGGTGAGAAGGGGGCAAAGTTCAAATACAGGTCTTTGGCACAATAGAGCAAGAAGGTTCAACTTCTATCTTCGTGGCTTCAAATATCTCTTTATAATGCGCAAGCCCGTAATCGAAACTGAGAAAGGCGAACAAAATCGCTCAGTAAAATGGGCTAGATATGAGAGAGGCGGAACAAAGGAAGAAGGAAAACAAAAAGTCCTTCTTCAACCACGGCGACCCCGACTGGCAATGGATAAGAGAAAAGATTAAAGCCTCACCTGTTGAGTATAAATAGTGCTCAATTGCACACAAATTCCGCTCGGCCTATACTATTGATGTAGGTCCAATGAAAAACACCGCCATCGCTAAAGTATTCCAGGATATGGCTGACCTGCTGGAGCTTAAGGGAGAGAACGTGTTCAAGATTCGAGCCTACCAGCGGGCTGCCCGCACCATCGAGCACCTGCCCAAGGAAATCGAAATCATGCTTCAGGAAGGCGAGGACTTGCAAGACATACCCGGCGTCGGCGAGGCCATAGCTAAGAAAACCATCGAGCTGGTAAACACCGGCAAGCTGCGTGTCTACGAAGAGCTTAAGTCCGAGTTCCCTGAAGGCATAACTACACTGCTGGAAATCCCGGGCATCGGTCCCAGGACGGCAAACAGGCTTTCCAACGAGCTGGGAGTTAAGTCAGCGGATGAACTGGAAAAAGCTATAAAAGAGGGGCGAGTTGCCGGGCTGTTCCGCCTCGGCGATAAGACAGCCGATAACATACTTCAGCAGATTGAAGCCCTGCGCCGCAAAGACCAGCGCATCCCCATAGGCGAAGCCCTGCCCGTAGTCGACGAGATATTCACAGCCCTGCATCCTCTGCCCGGCGTGAAAAACCTGACCGCCGCCGGCAGCCTGCGCCGCTTCAGGGAGACGGTGGGCGATATCGACCTTATGGGCACAGCGGATAATCCCGAGGAGGTCATCGACGCCTTCGTCAAACTGCCACAGGTGATGGAGGTGCTGGCTCAAGGACCAACCAAAGCCAGCGTCATACTGCCCGGCGGGCTTCAAGCCGATTTGAGAATGGTGGAGCATGATTCCTTCGGCTCACTGCTCCAGTATTTCACCGGCAGCAAAGAGCACAACGTCACACTGAGAACCAGGGAGCAGAAAAAGGGGCTCAAGCTGAGCGAATACGGCATAACCGACAATAAGACCGACAAGCTGGAGAAATTCGCCACCGAGGAAGCTTTCTATCGCCGACTGGGTCTTCAATACATACCGCCGGAAATCAGGGAGGACCAGGGCGAGATAGACCTTGCTGAGCAGGGCAAAATCCCGAAACTCGTGGAGCTCTCGGATATAAAGGGAGATTTACATGTCCACACCGACTGGAGCGATGGGCGTGGTTCAATCGAAGACATGGCTCAGGCAGCTAAAGCCATGGGTTACCAGTATCTGGCAATAACCGACCACTCAGCCGGTAGAGGCATCGCCCACGGACTTAATGAGGAGCGACTGCGACAGCAGATTGAAGAAATAAAACGGCTCAACCAGCAGCTCAAAGGAATTCGCATCTTCACCGGCACCGAGGTGGACATACGCGCCGATGGCAGCATAGACCTGCCTGATGCGCTCTTAGCCGACCTCGACATCGTGATTGCCGCCATACACTCAGCCATGACACAAAGCCAGGAGCAGATAACCAGGCGCATCCTGGGAGCTATTGAAAACCCGCATGTTGACGCCATCGCCCATCCCACCTGCCGCCTGCTTGGTGAGCGGGAGCCGGTAGCCGTTGACATGGAAGCTGTTTTCCGAGCCGCAGCCAAATACGATAAAGCCCTGGAAATAAACGCTACGCCCAGCCGGCTCGACCTGAAAGATATACACGTCTACCGGGCGCGGGAATTGGGAGTGAAGCTAATAATGGGCACGGATGCCCATAGCACCGCCCATCTGGGTTTTATGCGCTTCGGCGTCGGCGTGGCTCGCCGCGGCTGGTGCCGGGCTAAAGATATACTCAATACCAGACCTGCAAAAGAAATGCTGGCATTTCTGAGAAAGAATTAGACATGCTTGCTACTACCGAATATGGACAGGTAACCCAGATCAGGCTGTGCCGCTATCCGGACAACCCTGGCGGTACTGTCTCCACTTACCTGGTAGACGGCCTCCTGATAGACAGCGGGCTGGCTTATACTGCCGAAGAATTAACAGAGTTCTTGAAAGACAGGGGTGTAAAAACGGTGGTCAACACACATTGTCATGAAGACCATATCGCCGCCAACGCACTGCTCAAAGAAAGATACGGCGTCGAGCTTCTGGCTCATCCCCTGGCGGTAAACAAAATCAATCAACCGGCTACGCTTTATCCCTATCAGGAAGAGGTCTGGGGCTATCCTGTGCCCAGCCAGGTGAAGGAAATCGGCGATGCAGTTACTACCAATCATTTCCGCTTCGAGGTAATCCATACTCCGGGTCACGACCGCGACCACATCTGCCTTTTTGAGAGGAAACAGGGCTGGATTTTTACCGGGGACCTGTTTGTCGGCACCCGTCCCAATGTAGTCCGACCTATGGACGACGTGCGGCAAATAATAGCCGACCTCAAAAAAGTAAAGGATTTAAAGCCGCAAATACTCTTTCCAGCACCGGGCAAGGTGAGAACCGACCCGGTGCCTGTGCTGGAACAGACCATCCGATACCTCGAGGAATTAGGGCAGCAAGTCATGGAGCTGCATGACAAAGGCTTATCTCCAACCGAGATTGTGAAAGAGGTTTTCGGCAACGAGGCTACTATAGCCGAATGGACCCAGCAGCAATTCTCGTCGTTAAACATGGTAAAATCTTTTATTAAAACAGGCTAACTAAAATGTCAGAAAAAGAAGCCAAAAAGATATCGACCGCGACCGCGGGCGATGCCAGAGCTATCGAGCATCTCAAACAAGCTGTGACTGAAGGCAAACACTGGTATATGGCTCTGCTCGAGGCTATCAAGCTGTGGAAAAGCCCTGAAGAAGATTACCAGGGACGTCATCTCCGCTACTTGATTGATGGCGAGGCTTTCGACTGGCTGTTGCTGGCAGAGCGTCTGAGCGATGAGATAAGCGGCTCTATTCCAGAAGAAGAAAGGCTTAATCTCCTTTTCTTCGACCTGCCGCCACTGGAGTTAACCAGAGAGGAATTCAAGAAATTGATTGGCTCGGTTAAATATCGTGCTTATCTCAATTATCTCTACGGCGTGCTCGTTGAGGAGAACCTGGTTGCCGCTGTGGTTGACGAGATTAGAAAAGAAAGACTGGTAGCAGGCTCAACCAAGCATGAGGACATACTGGATAAAGCGTACCGCCGTATTTACAGCCATAACCAGCAGGTTCTGCTCGACAGCTTCAGAAAAGAAAAAAAGTACCCCAAGCGCAAATCTATGACCCTGGGCGAGATGAAAGAGTTCACCTACTGGCTATTCAAGTATCGAATAAAAAGGTGCGACAAGTCCCGCGTTGCCAGCGACACCAAGAAAGCCCTGATAAAAATGCAACGCAACCTGGCAGCCAGGAAACCAACCACCTGAACATCACAATTATTCGGATATGAATCACTGAGATTCAAAGGGATTATAACCTGGTTTCTTAACCAGTGTTTCTTCTTTTTCCATTATGTCCGGCCTATAGACCGTTTCAGCCCAATTCTCAGGGGCGATTTCTTCTATGGCAACGGAACCCGATTTGTCTTCACATCTGGCAATTTTTACTACTGAATCTGCAATTGCCTGAGCCAGCTTATTTTTCTGTTCATCCGTTCTTCCGGGATACATCTTCACTATTACATGAGGCATAAATCAAACCTCCTTTTCATGGCTAGATATCGCAAATTTGTGTTAGGTGCATTACCACCAATCTTTATTAATCAGTAGATTTATTTGCCGTAAAAAACAGCCTTTTAAATGGATATAGTATTTTCCCGTCAGTTTGAACTGGATAAAATGACTTACATTTCATTAATATCTCTTTCCCAAATTCAGCCCTGGCCCCATCATCCGGCAATCTCTCAAGAAACGGCTTCATTCCGGTGCTACTGTACCACTCAAGCAGGGCTGCATGAGACTCGAGAACGTGATAGTACGTCGTCTCCCATATATCAAAATTATCGGTCAGCGAAACGAGTACATTATAGTAGTAGTCAACATTGTGATAAGTCAGCAGTTTTTCGCAGCCTGAGGTATATCCTTTCCATTTTTGGCTCCGGGCAACGCTTAATAGCGCCTTATGTATAGCTGATTCATTATTAGCAGGAACTTGTACCGCCATAACCCCGTTTTTGTTTACCCTATTGAATAATCGAGGTACCAAGACATCATGTTCTGGTACCCACTGTAATGTTGCATTTGAGAAAACGATATCATACTTCTGACTTGTATCTAAATCCGCAGCATCTCCAACCATCCATTTCTGGCTCGGATAATCTTCACGGGCTTTTTCTATCATTTTTTGTGAACTATCCAGGCCGACTATATCAGCATTGGGCCATCTTCGACGTAGAATCTGAGTACTATTTCCCGGCCCGCATCCGATGTCAATAATGGTCTCGGGGTCATTTACCATGATGCGTGCCACGAGGTCAATCGAAGGCTGTGTTCTTTCACTTTTGAACTTCAAGTATTGTTGCGGATTCCAGTCATTCATATTTAAGCCTCCATACCTACACCCAAATCTCAAATCACAAGCACCAAATATCAAACAATCTCGTCATTGCGAGGAGCCCATCTTTTTTCCTGTCATTCTGAGGAGCGGAGCGACGAAGAATCCAACATCTAACCTGGGGATCCTTCGCAGAGTTTATCCTGAGGAGTTTTACCGACGAAGGGCTCAGGATGACAGCCGACTTGAATTTTGATATTGTTTAGCATTTAGGGTCTAGAATTTACACTAGCCGATTTGTGCCAGCTCCTGCTTCAGCCTGAGCAGCTTATCTTTACCGGCTTGAAGCTTGCCTCGCTCTTTATCCACCACCGCTGCTGGCGCCTTGGACACAAAAGCAGAGTCCTTGAGCCTTTGCTCCAGGCGGTCGATTTCTTTCTCAACCGTGCTGATTTCCCCCTCCAAACGTCGCTTTTCGGCAGCAATGTCAACCATGCCCGCCCAGGGCAAGACCACCTCGGATTCCTTCAGCACCAGCACCAGGGCTTTCTCTTCCTTTGTCTGCCGCTGGTCGCGACTCAAAACAGCCAGCGGTCGGGCTTTGGCTAAAATCTCTATAGCCTCGGACTGTACGGCTATAGCTGACTGCAGTTCATCGGCATAGACACGAGCTTCAATCCATTTGCCTGCTGCCACCTTGCGCTCAGCCCGGGCATTGCGTATGGAGCGGATGATTTCTATAACCGAGTCCATCACCGCCTCAGCCTCAGCGTCGATAAATTTCTTATTGCCAATCGGGTACGGCGCAATGATGATTGAAGCTGAATCGAGGCTGCCTTCAGGCAGACGCTGTTTCAAGCCCTGCCATAGCTCCTCGGTGATGAAGGGCATGAATGGATGAAGAAGACGCAACGCAGTATCCAGCGCCGACGCCAGTACAGGTAACGGTGAAAAATCTGACCGGGACAGCCGGATCTTGGCTATCTCGATGTACCAATCGCAAAGCTCGCCCCAGAAAAAGTCGTGGATTTGCCTCTCAGCCTCACCGAACTGGAAATTAGCCATCAACTCATCCACGCTTGAAGCGAGGCGATTAAGCCGACTCAGAATCCAGCGGTCCTCTATCGGCTCTGAATGTTTGGGCACTAACTTCGCTAAGGCTCCGCTCTCTATCGGATTGGTTTCAAGGCTTTGCAGGACAAACCTGGCGGCATTCCACATCTTGTTGGCAAAGTTTCGCCCGGCTTCCAATCTATGTGGGCCAAGATTTATATCATTCCCCGGAGAAGTGCCGGTGGTAACGGCAAAGCGAAGTGCGTCAGTGCCATAGTCATCTATAGCATCGTTGGGGTTGAGGACATTCCCCTTCATCTTGCTCATCTTCTCGCCCTTCTCGTCCCGAATCAGCCCGTGCAGATAGACAGTGTGGAAGGGGATATCGCCGGTGTCTTCCAGCCCCATCATAATCATCCTGGCAACCCAGAAAAACAAAATGTCATAGCCTGTCTCCATAACTGATGTGGGATAGAAATACCTCAAGTCCTCGGTATCCTCAGGCCAGCCTAAAGTCGAATGCGGCCAGAGCGCCGAGCTAAACCATGTATCGAGCACGTCAGGGTCCTGAACTATATCTTTGGAGCCGCAGTGGCTACAGGTTGAAGGTTCGTCGATAGCCACCGTCAGCTCATTGCATTTCTGGCAATACCACACCGGTATGCGGTGTCCCCACCAAAGCTGCCGGCTGATGCACCAGTCACGTATATTCTCCATCCAGTTGATATAGACCTTGGTAAAGCGTTCCGGCACTATGGCAACCCGACCGTCGGTGACAGATTGAATTGCCGCTACAGCCAGTGGTGCCACTTTGACAAACCACTGTTTGCTAACTTCAGGCTCCACCATGGTCTGACAGCGACCGCAGTGCCCCACCGAATGATGATGCTGTTCAATTTTCTCCAGCAGCCCGGCCTTTTCAAAGTCAGCCAATACCTTCTTCCGGCAGACAAAGCGGTCGAGCCCGGCATAAGGACCAGCTTGCTCGTTCATGGTGGCATCAGGGTTCAATATCTTCACTATCGGCAAATGCTGTCGCTCCGACATCTCGAAGTCAACCGGGTCATGGCCCGGGGTAATCTTGACTGCGCCGGTGCCGAACGTGGGGTCAACAGCGCTATCAGCAATAACAGAAATCACCCTGCCGATAACTGGAAGCACGACCTTCTTGCCCACTACAGCCTTGAAGCGTGCATCATCTGGATTTACCGCCACAGCGGTATCACCCAGGTAGGTCTCCGGGCGCGTAGTAGCCACGGTGACAAAGCCATCGCCTTCAGCCATGGGATAGCGAAGATAATAGAGATTGCCTGTTATGTCTTTATGCTGGACTTCCAAATCAGAAAGTGCCGTCTGGCAGCGTGGACACCAGTTGACAATACGCTCGCCTCGATAAATCAAGCCTTTATTGTATAACCGGACAAAGGCAGTCCGTACCGCCAGGCTGGGCGCATCGTCAAGAGTAAACCGCTCGCGTGTCCAGTCACAGGAAGCCCCAAGCCTCTGGTGCTGATATGTAATAGATTGCCGTGACTTCTTCACCCACTCCCAGACACGCTCGATAAACTTCTCCCTGCCTAATTTATGACGGTCAAGTCCCTGCTCAGCCAGCTTCTGTTCTACAATAACCTGAGTGGCGATGCCAGCGTGGTCAACTCCAGGCAGCCACAGCGCAGCCTCGCCTTTCATCCGGTGCCATCTAATCATAATATCTTCCAGCGTAGCTGTCAGCGCGTGCCCCAGATGAAGCTCGCCGGTGACATTTGGCGGCGGCATTATGATAACGAAAGGTTTCTTTTTACGGTCTATCTTCGGAGTGAAGTAGCCATGCTCCATCCAGAAGCTATACCACTTCTGCTCAACTTGAGCTGGCTCATAAGCCTTTGGAATTTCAGACATACTTTAACATTTCTCCCATGCTTTAACTTGGATAAACGACTATCAGGTAACTCACTCTCTGTCATTCTGAGCCCTCCGTCCCCTGTCATTCTGAGGGAGCGGAGCGACCGAAGAATCTCTATTTTTAGACTCTTCGCTCCGCTCAGAGTGACAATTTATTGTTAAAATGCGACCCCTCAGGGTCGCCCACCACACTACCTCCAAAACCCTAAAGTGCAACTATCCTTTGGCTAAAAACTGGACCACCCTGTCCAGAATCCTGTCCGCCACTTCCCGCTTGGGCAATAGGGGTAATTTCTCGACCTTACCCTTACTGTCAATTATCACCACCTGGTTGGTGTCTGCGCCGATGCCGCTATCCTTAGCTGTTATGTCATTGGCAACGATAAGGTCGAGTCGCTTCTTTTCAAGCTTGCCTTTGGCATTAGCTACCAGATTTTCACTTTCAGCAGCAAAGCCTACGCGCAGGAATTTTCCCTTAACCTCACCGAGGATATCGGGCGTCCTCTCCAATTCCAGAATCAAGCCAGAAGCTCGCTCCCGCTTAATCTTATTTTTAGAGACCTTGCTGGGACGGTAATCAGCCACCGCCGCTGCCATTATCAAGACATCAGCTTTAGCTACAGCCTTCTTAACCGCATCATGCATATCCTGAGCCGTGCCAACATTGACCATATCTATGCCAGTCGGTTTTAAAAGAGCACTGGGAGCACTGACCAGTGTTACCTGAGCACCACGGTCTCTGGCAGCTTCAGCCAGCGCATAACCCATCTTGCCGGAAGAGCGATTAGTCAAGCAGCGAACCGGGTCGACAGGTTCCTGGGTGCCGCCAGCAGTGACCACAATTCGTTTGGCAGACAGGTCATTGCTAATACCCAAAACCTGGCGGATAGCACCTAAAATTTCGTTTACATCGACAAGGCGACCAAGGCCCATGCCACCTGAGGCAAGCCTGCCATAATCAGGGCCGACCATGGTGAAACCGCGAGCCTTCAGCTTAGCCAGATTATCTTGAGTTACTCGGTTCTCATACATGCCAGCATGCATCGCTGGAGCCACAATAACAGATGCCTTTGTCGCCAGCACAGTGCAGCAGAGCATGTCATCAGCGATGCCGGCAGCTATCCTGGCAATAATGTCCGCCGTAGCTGGAGCTATAACCACCACATCAGCGGCTTGGGCTAAAGCTACATGCTCCACGCTGTATTCAGAAGCCAGCTCGAACATCTTGGTAACCACAGGCCTGCCGGTAATATTACGGAAGGTCAGCGGTGTCACAAACTCGGTAGCGGCTGCGGTCATAATCACCTCAACTCTAGCCCCTGCTTGCGTCAACTGGCTGGCTAGTTCGGCGGCTTTATAAGCAGCGATACTGCCGGTTACCCCCAATACTACAGTCTTACCATTCAGTCCCATATCCCTAATCCTTTTCCTTGTTCATCTCATAGATTAAACGCAGACCTATAAGCGTCAGGTCAGGATTTACTTCTTCGATTGCCGATGTTTCCCGAGCCAGAAGCTCGGCATAGCCACCCGTAGCCACCACCTTTGCTTTACCACCCAGCTCCTCCTGAATGCGAGTTACTATACCTTCAATCAACCCGGCATAACCAAAAACTATACCGGATTGCATAGCTGCTACTGTACTCCTGCCGATAGCCCGTTTGGGATGAGTCAATTCCACCCGGGGCAGCACGGCAGTTCGAGAAAACAAAGCTTCAGTGGCAATAGCAATTCCGGGGGCAATAGCACCACCAAGATAATCACCCTCCTCAGATACAGCATCAAAGGTTGTAGCAGTTCCCAGGTCAATAACAATAACCGCGCCACCGTATAGATGATGAGCGGCTACCGCATTCACTATTCGGTCAGTGCCAACCTCCCTTGGATTATCCATAGAGATTCGCACTCCTGTCTTGACGCCCGCTTCTATCACTAAAGGAGAAACTTTTAGATAGCGCCGGCACATCTCCTCGAAAACTCCTACCAGCGGAGGAACAACACTGCACAATATCGCATCAGTAATTTTCGAGGCAGAAATACCCTGACGCTCGAAAAGATTCAGCATCAAGCTGGCATACTCATCTGCCATGCGATGAACACCAGTAGCCACCCTCCAGGTAGCCTTCAACTTACTACCATCAAAGATGCCAATAGTTATGTTCGTATTGCCAACATCAACAGCCAATAACATTACACCCGCCAAACCTTAAGACGTTTCTAACTGTTTAAGTCTCATTATTACTTTAGGTAAGGCTGGTAAAAGGTCACCAGCCAGCATCCCGGCATCACCCATCTCCCGCCTCACTATTTCTCCAGCCTGACCATGAAGATAAACACCGCAAGCTGCAGCATCGAAGAGAGATAGGCCTTGAGCCACCAATCCGGCAATTACACCGCTAAGCACATCACCAGTTCCTGCAGAGGCTAACCCCGAGTTAGCTATCTGACTGATTCTAGCGCGACCATCAGATGCTGCCACAACAGTATATGCCCCTTTAAGCACAACCACTTTTCGCCACTCCATAGCTGCTTTCCGGGCAATATCAAGACGCTGCCTCTGCACCTCATCCACCGAAACTCCAGTCAGCCGTGCCATCTCACCCGGATGTGGCGTAAGTATAGCATCCTGACTCAGCTTCTGCCACCAATCTGGTATCTGGGCTAGCGCATTCAAAGCATCAGCATCAATAACCATGGCTGGAGAAGAACCTGGCACCAAGCCAAACAGAACAGACTTTACGAATTCTGCAACCTGAGCCTTTTGTCCCAGTCCACAACCCATAAGCAAGACTTCATATCCGGGCAACCATTGTCTTAGAACAGATGCTGCTTTAGACGCAATTATGCCGGCTTCAGCCTCTGGCAAAGGAGCATAAGTTACCTCGGTCATTCTCGCTGCCAGAATTGGCTGCAAGCTCGAGGCAGTAGACAATGTTACCAGACCAGCTCCCACCCTGGCTGCTCCCGTACAGGCAAGATAAGCAGCTCCGATATAATTGATTGAGCCAGCAACTACCAGCACTTTGCCGAAGCTCCCTTTATTGGCACTGAGAGGACGCTCAGGCAACACCGATTTAACCCAGTCTTCGGCGATTAGCTCGGTCGGTATATTCTCTGCAAGACTCGGCGGTATGCCAATGTCAGCTATGATAACTTTACCAGCCCTTTCAGCACCGGGGAAGTTAAATAATCCAGGCTTGGGATAACCAAGAGTAACAGTGGCATCAGCATAGGGGCAGCTTGGGTCGACAATCCCGGTATCAGGATCAAGTCCCGAGGGTACATCCACAGCGACAAGCAAAAGCTCTGGATTCTCCTGTTTAGCCTTCATCACCCTGGTCAGCACTTCCTTAAAAACACCATCAACAGCCCGGCTCCTGCCTGTACCGAAGACAGCGTCTATTGCCACTTCTGAAGAACCTAAAAGGCTATCCAGCCTGGCTAAATCACCATCTTGATCAGCTTGAACGGTAGTTATGCCTCGCTCCTTAGCTAGCTTCAGGTTCTTGTCATCTGCTGAACGTTGCTTGCACAGGTAGAGACTGACCTCAACCCCCCAATCATCAAGATAACGGCCTGCCACAAGGCCATCTCCTCCATTATTCCCTGTACCAACTATGACCAGGATACGCTTGCCGATAACACTACCGATAAGCTTCCTTGTCTCCTCGGCTACAGCCCGCCCGGCATTCTCCATCAATTTCTCGGTGGGCAAACCGATATTGGCAGCGCTGCGGTCTATCTTACGCATCTGCTCCGCAGTGACAACCTTCATAACTCCAATCCGCCTTATATAGTTTATCCAATAATTCCACCTGTCATTCTGAGGAAGCGAAGCGACCGAAGAATCTAGAGACCCTTCGCTATCGCTCAGGGTGACAGCTTAAGACTTGCCGTTCATTGCTTTTGCACCGTAAATTTCTCCAGTTCCTGACTCATTGCCTGCCAGTGCGTTCCCCGCCAGTAAACACGATGACAGGACGGACACTCCATATACAGGTCCTGTGTTTTAAAAACGTGAGGCGGGACTAAATCTCGCACCTTCTCCTTGTCTCTCTCCACCAGGTTTTGATTACATTCGAGGCAAATAGAGAATGGCCTAAACTGATAGTCTAAGTTCAAGGCTTTAACAATCTGGCGCAATTGCTCCTTAGGGTCATCATCCTCAATGAGAACAGCTTTAAGTCTGCCGCTGGTAACCAGCCGACGTCTCATAATTTGCCTGTCTTTAGTCAAGATTACCCTGTCCTGCGCCAGGGCTAATTTGACCATCCTGCCATCATCCTCTTCCGTGAAAAGCAAGGCATCGTAGCCCATTATCCTCAACCACTTTGCCAGTTTCCCAACATTATTATCAACTATAAACTTAATCTCCACAACCTATCTCACCCAGCCACTAAATGACCCTCAGGGGATTGAAATCAACCCCATAGTCATAGGTATCAATGCCTTCTTTCCGCTTCAAATAACCTACGGCTGCATAAGTTAATGGAGTGGCTACAGTCTCGTATACGGTTTTCACCAGCCAATGGCTCAAAATCATAATGCCCAGCACAGAAAGAGGCAACACCCCCAAAAAAGCAATGGTTAGAACTACCACAGTATCGACACCCTGTCCTACCAAAGTGGAACCGATGGTCCTCGTCCACAACCAGCGACCTTTGGTGATTATCTTCATCTTAGCCAGGACAAAAGAATTTGTAAATTCACCAGCGAGATAAGCTACAAAAGAAGCTAACAGGAAACGAGGGGTGCTACCCAAAATGCTCTCATAAGCGCTTTGCGCCTCAAAAACCGGCGCCGGAGGCAATATCTTACCTACCCAGATAGCCAGCACCGCGACCGCATTGCACAAAAAGCCAAGCCAGATTACACGCCGTGCCTGCTGGTACCCATAGACTTCAGTAAGAACATCACCGATGATATAGCTCAGAGGGAAAATTATTATCGCTGCCGGTAGGATTATGCCACCGATACTTATCTGCTTGGCAATTATAATGTTAGCCGTTATGAGACAGGTGACGAAGAGTGCCACTACCACTACAAATCTATGAGAAAAGGTCATCGCAAAAACCCTTGCACCCAACGACTAAATCCAATGCCTGCGACGGAAGAACCAGAGCATAGCTGCGACAATACCAAACATGATACAAACTATTATCCAGAAAGTCCGAAAGCTGACCTCTGTCACAGTCGATAACCCGCCGGGTAAATGTACATTCATACCATAGATGCTGGCGAGGAGAGTAGCCGGCGCCATGATCGCCATGACAATAGTCAGCACCCGCATTACCTCCTGAATCCGATGCGAGGTCAGCCAGTTGCTGGTGTCTGCCAACCCATCGACTACTTCCTTACAATCTTCCAGACCATCCCAAATCTTGCGGATATGGTCAGCAATATCGCCAAAATATATATCCTGGTCCTCTTTCAAGAAAGGATATTCCTCTCGCTCCATTGCTTCAACCACATTGATTTGAGGGTGAATAACGCGACGGAAAGAGATAAGGTCTCGTCGCATCATCATGATTTCATGTACCGTTTCTGGAACCGGCCTGGCAAAAATGAGATCCTCCAACTTCTCAGCATTGACTACAATCTTGTCCAGGATCGGGAAGCAATAATTAACTAATCTATCCAGTATATGGTAGAGGAGGAAGCCCGAACTACGACTCATATAGGCACTACATATACCCTCGTCAACATGGCACTCATTGAAAAACTTAGCCAACGGCTTCAAATCACCCGATTTATGTACAGTAACTATGTAAGTCTCACCGATGAATATATCCACCTCACTGGGTGTAGTAACCCGATTCCCCTTGTTATACACGGGGAAATGAAGCACCATAAACAGGTGGTCGGGATACTCATCTATTTTGGGACGTTGAACCCGGCTCAAAACGTCGTCTAGATTGAGGATATGAAATTTGAAGTTCTTAGCTAAGTACTCCACATCCCGCTTGGTCGGCTTCTCAATGTAAACCCAGGTGAGCTTACCGCAATTAATCAAGTTCACATTTGAGGTCTTCTCTTCATTAGACAAAGGCATGGACATAACAATCACCAGAAAATAATAATCTTGCCCTATTTTACCACAATTTAAGGGCAACGAAGAGGAATAAACTAGTAAAATGCTTGTGTGACTATAGAACTTAAGACAAAAACACCACCCCACGAGGCCATCCTCCTCGCAGGAGAACGTTTTAGATTGCGGCGATTCTAGCTCAATAGACCCGCTCGTCGACTATTAGCTTATGCCATTCGGGAATTACCCCTTTGGCTACGAATTCAACCTGGTCAACCTTTATCCTTAACGCCTCGCTCACCACCTGGTTTAACTCGCTTGCCAGTTGTTCCCTATTTATTCCCTCTTCGGTCTTGAGTTCAACTTTGAGTGTCAAGTCGTCCCGAGTACCAGGCCTGGTCACCACCGCCTGATATTGAGCAACCTGCGGGAATTTAGCCATGGCTGGCGAAAGCTGCCGTGGGTGAATAAACATGCCTCTGGTTCTGACGGCATCTCCTACTCTACCTAAAAGGCGTGTTATTCGAGGGGAAGTCCTGCCACAGGTACAGGGTTCATCAATCCAACTAGCAATGTCTCCGGTACCAAAGCGTATCAACGGATATGTCTCATCAATAGGGGTAACAACTATTTCGCCCACTTCACCAGACTCAACCGGTTTACCGGTCTCGTAACTAATCATCTCCAGTATTACACCCTCGGCAATATGCATGCCACTCTTGGCATTGCACTCAAAGGCTATCAGACCGACATCGGCTGTCGCATACATATCACCGGTAGCAATGCCATATTTCTCCTCAACCGTTTTCCTGATTGGACCACCGCCCATCTCACCACCAATTACAGCTAGCCTCAGGTTAAAATCTTTGCGGACATCGAACCCCATCTCCTCAGCCTTATTTATTACAGTCATAAAAAAGCCTGTGGTACCGATAAATCCAGTAACTTTAAGCTGATGCATAACCTGAACCTGTAGCTCAGTATTCCCCACACCCATCGGTATAACCGTAACCCCGGCTCGCTTTAATGTCTCATCAATCAAAAGCCCAGCCGGCACAAGACCATACATCCAGCTATTTACCACAATGTCCCCTTTACCAAATCCCACAGCGTTAACCATGTAAACATGTCTCTGCCAGAAAGTCTCACTTGAATGATGCGGGTCATAAATGGGGCCAGGTGACACATAAACACGTTCCAATTCGGTTATTGGCACAGTCACCAATCCACCGAGTGGCGGGTTGGCTTTGTATAAATCCACCAGGGCGTCCTTCCTCAGCAACGGCAAATTCTCCAGGTCCTTAATGCCTGACACATTTGATGGCGAAATGCCTGCTTCGTCAAATCTGGCTTTTGTTGACGGAGCCTTTTCATAGGCATAAGCAACCTGCCACTTTAGCTGTTCATCTAGAAGCTTCCTCCTCTCCTCATCTGACATCTTCTCCATCATCTCGAACTGAGGTAAAGGTCTTTTGGTTCCCATTTTTCACCCCCTAACTTAATAAGCCAGTTACTACAAGGCGCAATAGCGCTAATATTTCCTCTTATCAACAATTCGTTTGGCACCCTCTGGAATAGTGCCCTTCGAAACGACCTCCATGCGGTCGAACCTTACCTTACATATATCCCTGAAGGCCTTGTCCACAGCAGCCTGCAGTTTCTCCCTATCGACAACGCCTTTGACAGAAAACTCCCAGCGCTCGGTACCAAGTGCACTAACAACATCCCTCGCCTTTTCTTTACCACCAGCGCCCTCAGCAAGCTCAACATTAAGAACCATATCATCTCTATCCCCGGGGCGAGTGACCACCAACTGATATGTCCGAATCTCGGGGAACTTGGAAATTGCTTCATCAGTCTGTTTGGGATGAACAAACATACCCCTAACTCTGACAGCATCGCCAGACCTTCCCAGAATTTTCGGCAATCTGAGAGTTGTTCTCCCGCAGGCACAGAGATCATCATCAAACATCGATAAGTCACCAGTGCCAAACCTAATAAGAGGATAAACCTCATCGAATGGAGTAACTACTATCTCACCTTCCTGACCAGGACCAAGCTGCTCCCCTGTCTTCGGGTCTACTATCTCCACTATGGCATCAGTGGTAACATGCATGCCAGCCTGTTTCTCACATCCTGTAGCTATTGTCCCAACATCAGCCGTAGCATAAGTGTCACCACCCAAACAGAAGATACCGTACTTCTCCTGGAACAACTTACGCAGCGGCTCACCACCCATTTCTCCACCGACCACAGCAAATTTCAAATTGAAGTCCTTCTTGAAGTCGTAACCCATATCCTCAGCCTTATCTATGACTGTTTTTAAAAAGCTGGGGGTGCCACAAAAACCGTGCGCTTTGAGGTCGTGCATAACCTTTACCTGAAGCTCGGTATTTCCCGTACCCATAGGAACAACGGTAAAGCTCATGCTCCTGAGCAACTGGTCAACTCCCAGGCCGGCGGGCGTTATATGATATGACCAAGTATTTATTACTATCTGCCCCTTGCCGAAATCCGGCCCCATACCACCACCCCCAAAACCCCTCTTCCGTTGAGGGTCATAGATAGGTCCTGGCGATTGATATATCCTCTCCAAGCTGGCCATGGGCACAGCAAGATAGCCGCCGAAGGGAGGATCCGACTTTTGCAAAGCGATCAGGTCATCCTTCCTTAACATCGGAATCTTCTCTAAATCTCTAACGGTACGAATGTCATCGGGCTTAATTTTAGCCTTGTCAAATCGCTTCTTTACTGCCGGTGCTCTTTCATAAGCATAAGCGATTATCTCCCTCATTCTTTCCTCTAAATGCTTCTGCCTCTCTTTCAGAGACATCCTCTCTAACTCCTGTGGCGTAGGTCTTGATTTTTGCGTTTCCATTTCTCTCTCCTTTTCAGGACTAACCAAACATAATTATGCCTGAATAATCGAATCTACGCAAGATTAAGTAATAGCAATATCCGCTCATCTCAGTTTAATTCATCATCGGCTCAACACAACTCACTTGTGAACTTGATATACCTAGAGCAAAAGGGTATATTCTTAATAACAATGGGGATAAAAAAGGGTAACATATAGACAGAATGACCAGATTAGGTATTGGCAAAATCAGAGGTTTGCAGCAGATTTCAACGCCTGAAGGAATCTTCATAATCTGCGCCATGGACCATAGAGGCTCCCTCAAGGCTATGATTGAAAAGGAGCAGCTTGATGATTATGTTGATTATCAGGAAATTGTTGAATACAAGCTTGAATTATGTGCTGCTTTAGCCCCCTACGCCAGCGCCGTCTTGCTGGACCCTAACTACGGCGCCGCCCAGTGCATCGCTGGAGGAGTACTCCCCGGGCACACTGGCTTGCTGGTCAGCGTCGAAGCTACCGGCTACGAAAGCAACCCGAAAGGACGATTAACCACCCTGCTCGATGGCTGGAGTGTGGAAAAAATCAAACGCATGGGCGCCTCAGCAGTCAAAATCCTTGTCTATTACCGACCCGATTTGACTGAGGTTGCTGATAGGCAGTTGAAAACAATACGGACGGTGGCAGAAAAATGCCTGGAGTACGACATTCCTTTTCTCGTTGAACCTAAAACTTACCTTACAAAGGGCGAGGATTCAGCAACATCACAGTTTGCCACTCGGAAACCGGGGTTGGTAATCGAAACCGCCCGTCAGATTACATCTTTCCCAATCGACGTACTGAAAGCAGAGTTTCCCGCCGACGCGAAACATGAAACTGACAGGACAAAACTTCACCAACTCTGCCGACAGTTGGACGAGGCTTCACAGGTACCCTGGGTTATCCTCAGCGCCGGCGTGGACTACGAAACATTCCGAGAGCAAGTGAAAATTGCCTGCCAGGCAGGCGCTTCTGGATTCCTTGGCGGTCGGGCTATATGGCAGGAAGCCATACGTTTCACAGACAAGAATGACCGGGTAAAATTCTTGTCAACAACTGTGGCTGACAGGTTAAAAGAGCTGGCTGAGATAGCCACAAAATATGCATTCCCCTGGTACCGCAAATTTGGCATTAAAGCTCACGAGCTGACTACCGTCCAGGAAAGCTGGTACGCGAATTACTAAGATAAGTACGATGTCTCTTGATGCCACACGTACCCCATACCGCAGGACAAAAATAGTCTGCACCATCGGGCCGAGTACAAGCTCAGCTTCGGTGATAAAAGAGCTACTCCAAACTGGCATGGATGTTGCCAGAATCAACTTCTCCCACGGCACTCATAAGGAGCACGCTAGCTACATAAAAACATTAAGGCAAGCAGCTAAACAAGCCGATATTCCACTAGCCATAATGCAAGACCTCCCCGGACCAAAAAATAGAACCGGCAAGCTTAAGGGAGGCAGCATCGAACTCAAAGAAAACTCCAATTTTATCCTCACCACTAGAGAAATTCTAGGCAACGAAAACAGAGTATCCGTAGGCCTGCCTTACCTGCCAAGCATCGTCAAGCCGGGCGACATAGTATTCCTGGATGATGGCGCTATAGAGCTAAAAGTGACAGATATTAGCGACACGGATGTAACCTGCCAGGTATTAACTGGAGGCATTCTTGGTGAGGATAAAGGTATCAATGTGCCGGGCGTAACCCGGGACACCCCCACAATCACCGAAGATGACTGGAATCATCTCCTCTTTGGGCTGAAACATGATGTAGACTTCGTAGCCTTATCTTTTACCAGAGAAGCTAAAGATATTCTCATGGTAAGAAAATTCCTCCAAAAAAATAAAAAAGCCCCGGCGATCATCGCCAAAATCGAGAGGCGAGAAGCGCTGGATAACCTTGATGAAATACTAGCCGCCGCTGATGGTGCTATGGTAGCCCGTGGCGACCTCGGTATCGAGATTCCAATACAAAAGGTGCCCATAGCTCAAAGGGAAATCATCCAGAAGTGCAACCATCTGGGAAAGCCGGTTATCGTAGCTACTCAAATGCTGGAGTCGATGGTTAATGCACCACGTCCTACCCGCGCTGAGGTCTCTGATGTTGCCAATGCTATCTTCAATGGTACCGACGCCATAATGTTATCAGAAGAAACCGCTATCGGTAGCTATCCTGTAGAAGCTGTATCCATGATGGTGCAGATCGCTCTGGAAGCAGAGGCTACCTTACCCTACGAAGAAATCCTGGCCAATAGGGGCAAAGACCTCCAACCTGAAACAGACGATGCCATAAGCTACGCCGCCTGTCATACTGCCTATCAACTGGAAGCCGCTGCTATAATCGCTTTCACCTCATCAGGAAGCACAGCACGACGTGTAGCCAAGTATCGCCCCGGGGTACCGATTATAGCTATTACTCCCAGTCAGGCAACACAGAGACAGATGTCACTATCCTGGGGAGTACGTGCCTTTCAAATCCCCGAACCTTCAAAAATAGCTGTATTATTCACCCGAGGGGCTAGAGTAGCCAAGCGAACTGGATTAGCTCAGGAGGGTGAACTGGTTGTTATTACCGGAGGTGTACCTATTGGCATCCCCGGCAGCACCAACCTGCTGAAAGTGGAAAGAGTTAAATGATTGCTACAGTGACCTTAAATCCGAGCCTGGACAAAATAGTTACCGTTGAGAAATTGATGGTGGATGAAGCCAATCGTTGGACCAGCTTGCGTCGAGATCCCGGTGGCAAAGGAATCAACGTTTCCCGAGTTGTTCACAAGCTCGGTGGCGAGACAATTGCTTACGGTTTCATAGGCGGTTTTGCTGGCGAAACACTAAAGCATCTTCTACAACAACACGGAGTCCCTTTTAAGTTCACTCCAATCGAGGGAGAAATAAGGAGCAACTTCATCATCACTGATTTAAAAACTCACCGCCAGACCAGAATCGACGCTCCGGGGCCACAGATTCACAAGTATGAATTGGGGAAACTAACACAAAAAGTGACACATATCAAGCCTAAACCCGATTTTCTTGTCTTCGCTGGCAGTGTCCCACCGGGAGTGCCTGCTGATATCTACCGGCAACTGATAGAGAAGGTTAAAAATAGCGGCATAAAAACCGTACTTGATTCGGATAATCAATGGCTAAAAGAGGGAATAGCGGCTAAACCGAATATCATTAAACCAAATGTGCACGAAGCCGAAGAGCTGCTCGGAATACATCTTAAAGATGAGGCAGCGATTATTGAGGCGGTGAAGACTCTGGCTAACCAGGGCATTGAGATTGCAATAATCTCCAGAGCCAAGGACGGGCTTATCGCAGCCAGTGAAGGGAAAATACTAAAGGTCACACCACCTCAAGTAGAGATTAGTAGCACTGTAGGCGCCGGCGACTCAACTATAGCTGGACTGGTATTAAAATTAAACCAGGGACATGAAATAGGTGAGGCCTGTCGCTGGGCAGCTGCAGCAGGAACAGCAGCCACCTTAACCCCGGGCACTGAACTCTGCCGCCGGGAAGACGTAGAAAGGCTTCTGCCCCAAGTTAAAGTCGAAAGGCTTTCATAATCCGGAAGTTTTATCAGACCCCGCTCTATAACAGCCAGAAAAAACTGCCATCAGAAAGATTTTCTATTCAACCAATCTGTCAGATGGACATTCAACTGTAGCAGGCTAGCCACAGAGTTTTGGTGGTCGGCTTTTTGTTTTCGATCTAGATAGAATGCACGGATGCCTATTTCGCCTGGGGCGACAAAATCAAATTGCCAGTTATCGCCAACATGAACTACCTGCCCGGGTTTAACCTCCATCTCCTGGCACAGTTTAAGATAAAACTCTGGTGTCTTCAGTTGCCTGTAATCCGTGAGCGAGGAAAAAACCCTGGTAAAGTAAGGCTCAATGTCCTGAAGAAGATGATGAAGAAAATCTCTCGTTGAGCCTGAAGCTACAACTAACTTATACTTTCCGCTTAAAGACGCCAGCACTTCGCTGACTTCCGGATAGTAGCACACTTTACTATTGCACTTCTCCATCACTTGCTCGGGTGTGCCCAAATCAAGCTTTTCGAACCAATATCGAATGTCGTACCACTCCAGCCTCTGGTCGCCCACCTTGCGGTATTCCTCCTCGATGAGCTTCTTCGCCAACTCTAAATCAATACCGTGCTTTTCAGCATAGCGCGTAGGAATGGCTTCAAACCAGACAGCATAGCTAAAGTCTGGCGTTACCAGTGTACCTTCAGCATCGAAAGAAACTACCTTGATTTCGTTCAGGTCAACCATTTGGAATATCTCAATATGAGATGGAAATTCCTGCTCTCAATTTATCAAATATTAGCATTTCACAAATCAGGAGTCCATTATTGGAAATTTCACCCAATAAAGTTTAAAATTAAACACAAGCAAATACCATGAACTTAAATTATGGCATCGACACGAAGAAATTAGCTGACTGCTCCTTTGAGCTAGGCCCTATCAGACCGCCCAGTGAAGCCTATTCACTACTGATAAGAGCAACCAGAAACTGCCCCTGGAACCGATGTCAATTCTGCCCTGTTTATAAGGGTCAGAAATTCGAACTCAGGCCAGTCGAGGATGTAATCAGGGATATAGAGACAGCTAAAGCCATCGCCGACGAGATAAAAGAGATCGCCTGGAGAATGGGTTATGGCGGTCGACTCAGGGATTTAGCTGCAACAATCTACAACAGCCACCAGCACAATGCCAGTATCTGCAACGTGGCTCTCTGGCTATGGGCAGGTGGCAATTCCGCATTTCTTCAAGATGCTAATACCCTTATAATGAGGACGCCTGATCTGGTAAAAGTAGTCTCTTTTCTGAAACAAGCTTTTCCAGAACTCAACAGGATAACCTCGTATGCCCGTTCAAAGACTGCCGCCAAAAAGTCATTAGACGAATTGAAAGAGCTAAAAGATGCCGGACTTTCCCGATTACACATCGGAATGGAAAGCGGCTCCAACCTTGTGCTCAGCTATATGGAGAAAGGGGTTACAGCGGAAGAACACATCGCAGGTGGCAAAAACATAAAAGAGGCTGGCATTTCATTATGTGAATATATTATGCCCGGACTCGGCGGCAGAAAAATGTCATCGGACCACATCACCGGCACAGCCAGAGTTCTTAATGAAATCGACCCCGATTACATCAGATTACGCACCCTTCATGTCCGTGAGAATATACTCTTGTGGTCAAAAGTAGAAGCTGGCGATTTTGAACTCCAGAAAGAAGACGAGGTGGTTGAAGAAATCGGTAAACTCATTGAAAAGCTCGAGGTAACCAGTGAATTTAAGAGCGACCATATATTGAATCTCCTGCCCGAATTAGAAGGTAAATTCCCAGAGGCAAAATCAGCCTGTCTGGCTACAATAAACAGATATCTAACACTACCACCCCGGGAAAAACTCAATTTCAGGCTGGGAAGAAGGGCCGGCTATTATGAGAAACTGGATGACCTTTACGATACGCATAAATATCAGAAAGTCGAAGAAGCCATCAAGCGTATTATCTCAGAAACCCCTGACAGCGTTGACGAGGTAATTCTTCAGATAAAGGAAAGCTTCATTTAGGATTATTTGTTTTATGTCAAGCAAAGGTTTTCTTAATTTGAATCGTTTCAAGTCAGGCAAGGCAATAAAGCAACAAACGAAACTAAGGGTAGGCAACAATCGAAACGAGCCAATAAAAAAAGATAGCTACGGTCAAAGCGACACAAATACAAAATCTAGGAAGGTTGACAGATGAAGAAATTAAGAATTCTCATAGCCATATCAATTGTACTGATTATATTGACCGCAGGGTGCACCAAAGGCGAGATTAAAGAAGACGAAGGCATCTCAACTAGAGGCAACTTTATAGAAGGAGTTTCAGGCGGTGATGCCGAGAGCCTAAACCGGATACTGATCAGTGATGCCACTTCTTCGAGTTATTACGACCACACAGTAGACTCGCTAGCCACGTACGACAACAACTTCAACATCCAGTTGCGTTGTCTGGCTAAGGATGTAGAGGTATCAACAGACGGTTTGGTTTATACTGTAACCATCAGAGATGACCTCAAATGGAGCAGTGGCTCACAAGTCACTGCGGAAGACTATGTCTACACACTGAAGAACCTCATGTTCTCAGACTGGCTGAACTATCCATACAAAGGAGACTGGCAAGAAGAGTTGAACGGCGAGAAGGTCTTTGTCACACCTGAAGTAATCGATGCCACCACATTCAAGATAACCCGCAGAACCGTTGACCCTGAGTTCGTCTACATCATTTACGACCTGTTCCCCTACCCCAAGTATATCGCCACTATATACGAGGGTGATGTCAAAGCCTTTACCGAAGCACCTGAGTTCAACAACCTGACCTACACGGGAAACCTAGGGCCATACCGATTCAAGGAGTGGAACAGGAATGATAAGTTCCTGGTTGAGCGTAATCCCGAATATTATCTGGGGAAAGATGCCGGAGCTCCCTACTTTGACCAATACATAGTAAAACTCTTCGGCACCCCAGCCACCAGGCAGGCAGCTCTAGAAGCCGGTGACATAACCTACTCTGGAATAGAACCGGAACAAGCCAACAGATTCAGAAATATGGAGAATATCAAAGTGTACACCCTACCAAGCGGGGGTTGTACCGTCTTAGCTTTTAATCAGCGAGCTAACGGCTGGGATGGATTGAAAAACAAGTCCATCAGACAAGCCATAGCCATGTCAATAAGCAAAGATACCATTACGCAGTCTATACTCCTCGGATTCGCCGAGCCTGCCTTCAGCTTTATCCCTTCAATATCCCCATGGTATGACAATGAGAGTATAGCCAGATACGGAGTGGGAGAGCTTTATGATAAGGAGAAAGCCGCCGAGATTTTTTACCAGGAAGGCTATGGAGTCAAAAAAGAAGATGGCACCATAAGTGTCACCAAGAAAGACGGCAGTCTTCTTAATCTAGTCCTGGTAACCAATCAGGGTAGCAAAGTTGCCGAGGACATAGCTTTCCAGGTAAGACGGGAACTCCTTACTTTAGGGATAGAAACAGAGATAAAGCTGGTACCATGGGCTACGCTACTAAGGCAATTCATGGAGAACAAAGTCCCCGGTAGTGACCAGGAACCCCGAGACAACAATGGTGCTGAAGCGGTGAGCGAGCAGGCGTGGGACATGCTTTTGTTGGGCTTTGGCAGCGATGTGCTGGCACCATCCGGAAGCCAAGTTTTCTACGCCACCGACGGAGGCCTCAATTTTATGGGCTATTCTAACCCCGAAGTGGACAATTTATTCAAACAAATTAAAACAAAAGAGGCGCTAGACATAGAGGCCCGTAAACAAATATACGCCGAGCTATCTCTTCTGCTTTCTGAGGACTTGCCTGCGGATTTCCTCCTCTATCACAGAGTCAATCTAGGCTTCCAGAAGAACGTCATGGGGATAGAACCTGGCCCCAGCATAGGCTATAACTACTATCTGTGGTATTTTGAATAAAGCTTCATTTCCTGTCATACTAGACGAAACGAAGAACCTCGAGCAGAGCGGTCTAAGAATCCAGCCCTCTTGACTCAGTTTCATAGTGACGAGGTAAGCATCCTTCATGGGGAAAAGCTGGCTCAGGGATTACATTATCAAGAGGCTCATCTACACGGTCATCATCGCATTTGGCATACTGACCATCACCTTCATTTTGGTCAGAGTGGGCCCCAGTTCGCCAGCTGATAAGTATCTGGCAAACCTCGCTGTCAGAGGACAGGATGTGGCACAGGTAAAGGCTGCCATTGAGGCGCGGTACGGCCTGGACAAGCCTATCTACGAGCAATATATAGACTATGTGGGCAACCTATTCCAGGGGAATTGGGGATGGTCTTTCAGTACCTCTATGCCGGTAACCGAACTAATCAAGACCCACTGGATTTACTCATTTCAACTCATACTATTAAGTAGCCTGTTTGCTGCTTTCCTCGGCATCTTAATCGGCATTTACTCAGCGGTTAAGCAATATACCAAGACAGATTATGCTTTTACCTTCCTCTCATTTATCGGAATATCGATACCAAACTTCTGGCTCGGCATCATGCTTATTCTGGTTTTCTCGGTACAACTGGGGATATTCAAGACCTACTACGACACCACTTTGCCCCTGTTCTCTATTGATAATCTAAAAGCGTTGGTGCTGCCCGTTATAACCTTGGGCACAGGGATGCTAGCTGGCTATGTCAGGTATACCAGGTCGGCTATGCTCGATAATCTGAGGAAGGCATTCGTCACCACCGCTCGAGCTAAAGGCTTGCCCGAACGAACTGTAATCGGCAAACATGTCTTCAGAAATGCTATGCTGCCCCTCATCACCATAATAATGTTCGATTTAGGCAGCATCGTTTTCGGCGGAGCCTATCTCACCGAAATCATCTTCGGTATACCAGGACTAGGGCAAATATCCTTCAACGCCATCTTTGCTAATGATTATCCCGTGGTAGTAGCTGTGACCCTCATCGGGACATCCATAGTGCTGCTGGTCAACTTGGTAACCGACGTTACCTATACTTATCTTGACCCAAGGATAAGATATGACTGAAATGCTACGAGATAAAGTCAGAAAAATTAGCCAGCATTTACGCCCCAACACACGACTGGTCAATTACTACTGGCAAAGGACGCGAAGAAACAAATTAGCCGTATCTGGCCTGGCTTTCATAATCTTCTTGGTCGTACTGGCCATAATTGGACCATCCTTTACATTAGACCCAACAGCAGTCAATTTCGAGAAAAAAAACATGCCGCCCGTGGGCTTTACCATCGAACAATCCCTATACAGCATAGAGACCGATGAATCCACCACGAAAGAAATCTCCGGAACATGGGAACATCCGCTGGGCACAGATAGCAAAGGGCGCGACATGCTGGCAATGATAGTCTCTGGAGCCAGGGTCTCCTTGCTGGTTGGCTTGATTGCCACCGGCATAGCCATAATCCTGGGAACGATCATCGGCGTCTTATCAGCTTATCTGGGCGGATGGGTCGACAACGCTCTGATGAGATTCACCGACATTATGATGACCTTTCCCTTCTTCCTGTTACTGGTGCTCATAATTTTCATTTTTGGCCCAAGTCTGGCTTTCATAGTGCTGGCAATAGGGCTGACCGGCTGGACAGGCACTGCCAGGTTAATTAGAAGCGAGTCTCTGTCGCTCAGAACAAGAGAGTTCATAGTCGCTGCAAAAGCTTTGGGCGCCAGCGATAACAGAGTCATCTTCCGCCACCTCATACCCAACGTCATGAGCCTGATTATTGTCATGGCCACCCTATCTATCCCGGGGGTAATCCTAGCCGAAGCTGCTTTGAGTTTTATCGGTTTGGGTGACCCCACAGTACCTAGCTGGGGAATAATCCTGGAAGCCGGCCAACATAGCCTCAACACTGCCTGGTGGGTAGCTGTGGAACCAGGAGTCATGCTTTTCCTGACAGTTCTTGCTTTTAATTTTTTGGGCGATGGACTCAGAGACGCCTTCGACCCCAAGAGCAACATATAGACGCCATGGACAATATCATTTTGAAGGTCAGCAATCTTAAGACATACTTCTTCACCGGTCGCGGCATAGTCAAAGCTGTAGACGGTGTTGACTTCGAACTCAGGCGCGGTGAATGTCTCTGCCTCGTCGGCGAATCCGGCTGCGGCAAGACAGTTACAGCACTATCCATTTTGCGCCTATTTGATAGCCCCCCGGGGAAGATAGTCGACGGTCAAATAAGCTATGACGGCTTGAACCTGACCAAATGCTCCTCAAAACAACTAAGGCAAATTAGAGGTAAAGATATCGCTATAGTCTTTCAAGAGGCGCAATCTGCACTGAATCCTGTATTGACTATAGGTGACCAGATAATCGAACAAATAAAGAACCATCTGCCATTGGATGACAGCAAGGCTAGACACAGAGCTATAACCTTGCTCAGCGAAATGGGCATACCATCAGCAGAAAGAGTGATGAGTTACTACCCACACCAGCTATCAGGTGGCATGAAACAAAGAGTATTAATAGCCATAAGCCTATCCTGCGACCCACAAATCCTCATCGCTGACGAACCAACAACTGCCGTAGATGTTACTATAAAGGCTCAAATTCTGGACATCTTTCGCGAGTTAAAGGCAAGTAGACAGATGTCCACCATCTTCATAACACACGACCTGGCAGTAGTAGCTGAAATAGGAGACCGAGCCGTTGTCATGTACGGCGGAAAGGATGTCGAGACGGCATCAGTCTCTGAAATAATTGGCAACCCGAAGCATCCCTACACTTCCGGCTTAATCGAATGCCTGCCTGGCGCCTCCAACTCCACAGGCAGGCTGGTATCGATTCCCGGGACAACACCCAATCCTACCGAAATGCCTCAAGGTTGTGCTTTCCACCCCAGATGTCCCAAGGCGATGAAAATCTGTAGCCAAAAAGAGCCGCCGGAAACAACGATTTCAAAGGAGCACAAGGTAAGCTGCCATTTATACCCATGCTGAATCACAATTTATTACAAATAAAAAACCTCAAAAAGTACTATCCGGTGACCGCCGGATTCTTCTCACGTCATATCGGAGATATAAAAGCCGTAGATGGGGTGACCTTCGACATAAGCGAAAGAGAAATCATAGGTTTAGTTGGCGAATCAGGATGCGGCAAATCAACACTGGGCAGAACAATCCCCAGGCTGGAGGAACCAACCAGCGGAGAAATTCTATACAAAGGAACCGATGTTACCAGGCTGGACAACAAGGAGCTCAGGGAATTAAGAAGGGAAATCCAAATAATATTCCAGGACCCCGACGCCTCTCTCGACCCGAGAATGACCGCCGGTGATTCCATATGCGAACCCCTGATTATCCATAAGATTGGCACCGAAAGGGAACGAATAGATAGGATAGCTGAGTTAATGGAACAAGTCGGCTTGGAATCCGGGCAAGCTAATCTATATCCACATGAGTTCAGCGGCGGCCAGAAACAGCGCATCGGCATCGCTCGTGCCTTAGCTATGAACCCGAAGCTTATCATCGCTGACGAACCAGTGAGTGCACTGGATGTATCCATACAGGCTCAGATTCTGAATCTGATGATGGACATTCAGGAAAGGTTCGGCCTGGCTTATTTGCTCATCGCCCACGATTTATCGGTGATAAGGCATATGGCACAAAGGGTAACCATAATGTATTTGGGGAAAATCGTGGAGCTGGCAAATAATAAGGACCTCTTCGAAAATCCTCTACATCCTTATACTGAAGCTTTACTTTCAGCGGTACCCAGCTTTAAGCAAAAAGATAAAGCCAGAATACTCTTGCATGGAGATGTGCCTTCTCCTCTCAACCCCCCACCCGGCTGCCACTTCCACCCCAGATGTCATCGGGTAATACCAATCTGTAAACAAGAGGAACCCGAATTAGCTGAAATAGCAGAAGGTCATTTCGTCGCCTGTCACCTGTATAATCAAACAAACCAATCTGAATAAGAAACAAGCCCAAAATTAAATTGCGAAAAGAAAGCATACTAAAAATGAATATTGGGGGGGATTATTTCTTTATCAAAGGGAAGAACGCAGAGAGTTTTGTTCAGGATTTAGCTTTAAAGACTTTCTTTAGAGACTGGTGCTATCTGAATCCACGATTACCTGACGGCAAAGAACTATGCGACTTGTTAGTTATCTTTGATGATATCGCAATCATTTGGCAGATCAAAGACTTGAAACTTAACAAACACGGCAAATACAAAAAAACAGAGGTTGAAAAGAATCTGCGACAACTTGCTGGCGCTCGCAGGCAACTTTTCAACCTACAAAAAGCCATAGAGCTTGAGAATCCGCGAAGGGATAAAGAACAATTTGACCCGATAATAATAAGGGAAATTCATCTTATATCTGTACTTCTTGGAGCCGGTGAAGATTTCTTTTCTCCCACAGAAAGCATCAAAAACCATATTGCCCATGTCTTTACTAAAAATTTCACACAAATTATTTTGAACGAGCTTAATACGATTAGCGATTTCATTAGCTACATCCGAGCAAAAGAAGAGCTATTCTCCAAGGATGTACATATACTAATTATTGGCGGAGAAGAAGAGCTATTGGCTGAATATTTGGGAAACAACCGGAGTTTTAAAGAATTACAAGAGGCAACAATGATAACAATCATGGACGGCTCTTGGGAACAGCTTCAGAACAAGGCGGAATATAAGGCAAAGAAGAAAGCAGATGAGATAAGTTACCTTTGGGATAGTCTTATCAACGAATGCCATAAGGCTTCACCCCGATCTATTTACGAAACAATAGCTAGGGAACTTGCACGTCCAAATCGTTTCGAAAGACGTGTTTTAAGCAAACACTATTTTGATGCATCTATTAAGGCAGACAGAGATGATATACATAACATATTTCGGCGTACATTTGAGAGCAAGGGTGTCACCTATTGTTTTTTATTCCAAGATGATTCAATCCCAAGAAATCACCGCAAGGTAATGCTTACCAATATGTGCTTTATTGCACGAGGTAAGTACCAAGAAAATAAAAAGGTTCTTGGTATTGCGACCGAAAAAAAGTACCAGCCCTTATTTTCATATGATTTTTGTTTATTTGACATCCCTGATTGGACAGAGAAAAACCAAAGAGCTATGGAAGAATTGCAAAAAAAGACTAAAATTCTTGACAGCCCTATTGTACAACATACTTATGAAACTGAATATCCTGCAAAACGGCTGAAACAAAAATAACTTAGCTAACTTTCAAGTCTTGCTGCCAGAAATTTACTTCTCCGTATCAAACTTTCATTCTTTCTTAATGTTGAAACGCATCTCCATGAATGTTAGGTGAAGCTGCCCCAACCAACTCTTTAACCATATAGGCGCCATCTAACTCATAGCCGCATTCGGAGCGGAAATATCCCCTGGCACCGACGCCACTGATAATAGCAATCCTGCGAGCTTGAAATTCATCACGAGCAATTCTTTCAGCTTCTTTGAGCAACTCCCCCCCAAGACCTCTATGCTGAGCCGCCTCAGCCAACTGCTCCCCCAGAGGAACCTCTGAACCGAATACGTGTAGTTCCCTGACCATAGCCAAACCACCGATACCAGATGCCGAATAATCTACCCGCATCCGAAGCAGACCAAATAAGGTTTCGTCCTCGTCTTCGAAAGAAAGAAACACTTCCTTTCCCCCTGATGCCCCATAATCCTGCCTCATCAAATTTGGCGCGCCGATTTTCCAGCCATCTCTCATACGATGCCCGTACTCACGACAGCGGATGCAGCTACACCGAACGCCAATCTCTTCCATCCGCTTCTTAATCGAACTCCTCAATGCTAAATCTTTACAGCCAGCCACTATGAATTTGCTGGGAATATCACGCATCACGCGTGGAATCCTGATATAGCCGGGAACATGAGTCTTGATGTTTATCATCAAATCTACCATCTCGTCCATAGGATAAGGTTGATAGCGGTCATCTCTGTACCATGTCTCGAGCTCGGTGCCAGCAATAACCAGTGTCGGGTAAAGCTTTAGTCCGTCAGGTCTAAAATCCTCATTGGTGAAAAGCTCCTTAGACAACTCCAGGTCATGCTCTGAAGTTGAACCGGGCAATCCCGGCATCCAGTGATAATAGACCTTGAAGCCGTAGTCCTTCAGTAGCTTTGTAGCCCTCACCACCTCGGCTACATTATGCCCTCGCTTAACCACCCGGTATATGTCATCGTCCAGTGTCTGCACCCCTAGCTCAACCCGGGTGGTACCGAATTCCAGCATTCTCTTGACTTCCTCCTCCCGACACCAATCAGGTCTGGTCTCAATGCATAGCCCCACACACCTGTGTTCAGCAGTTTCATTTATCTGCTTGGCTGCCTCCAAACTTAGAGACTCAATGCCATTCAAGCCATCATAGCAATCCTTTATAAAATGGTATTGATACTCCTCAGGATAAGCCAGGAAAGTGCCCCCCATGATAATGAGCTCGACCTTATCAGCCGGATGCCCCATGTCCAAAAGAATCCTCACCCTCTCCTCAACCTGTCTTCTGGGCTCATAATTACACAGCTTAGCCCTGAGCACCGCTGGTGATTCCGGCGTATAGCTCTTCGGTGCATCAGGAAAAGCGGGGCAATAAATGCATTCTCCTGGACAACCTATCGGCTTGCCCATAACAGCCACCGGCGTCACCCCGGATATAGTCCTTGAAATTTTCCTCACTTTATGCTTTCCTTAAATATACCCTCTCCTGTCACCCTGAGTGGTAGCGAAAGGTCTCCAGATTCTTCGCTTCGCTCAGAATGGCAGAGTGTGAAGAGCCTTTAATTACAAGTATAATTTATAATTACTGAACTCACCCCATCAGAGTTTAGCAAATTATAACTATGTCAACAAACAGAGAAATATTCGACGAAATAGCCGGGAGCTGGTACCGATTCAGGCACTGGTCTCGCTTCACCAAAGAGCTTGAGGAGATGGCACGCAGATGGCACACGGGCAAGCTCTTGAACATCGGTTGTGCTCACGGACCGGACTTCCTGCCTTTCAAAGACCGGTTTGAGCTGTGGGGAGTGGACTTTTCTGCACAAATGGTCAGACTGGCACAGAAATATGCCGACAAGTTCGACTTTAAAGTAAATCTGATGGTAGCCGATGCTATATCTTTGCCCTACCCCGATAACAACTTCGACAAGGCAATAGCAGTAGCCGCCTACCACCACATCAAGGGAGAAAAGCAAAGACAAAAGGCTTTCCAGGAACTTAGGCGTGTTCTGAAGCCAGGAGGTGAAGCCTTTATCACCGTTTGGAACAAATGGCAACCAGGCTTCTGGCTAAAAAGCAAAGAGGTCAATATACCCTGGAAATCGAGGAGGAAAGTCTTTTACCGCTATTACTACCTCTTTTCCTATCCGGAACTCCGCAGCTTATTAAACGAGGTTGGCTTTGAGATTATCAGCATCTTCCCGGAGAAATCTTACCGCTTCCCATTCAAGTTCTTCTCTCGGAATATATGCGTCCTGGCCAAAAAACGGTAACTCCTGAGCATGGATTATGCTCAAATTTTGTCTTTCGATTTAGCTCTCGTAGTAGCCTTCCCGGTCGGAGAAGGCAACATCTTGGAGGCAATACAGGTCCGATTACCTCCCGTCTCCTTAGCATAATACAACGCCCTGTCAGCCGCATTGATAAGTTCGTTAGTTGCCACACCATCGCTAGGCCACGATGCTAAGCCAAGACTGGCACTTATCCTGATATCCCTCTTGCTCATCTCGGATGCAATCCTACCCCGAACCCTCTCGGCTACCACAAGAGCATCATTAGTCGCCGATTGCGGTAGTATGATAGCAAACTCATCACCACCATAACGAAAAGCCAGGTCGGTATTCCTTATAGTCTTGTTAATCAACTTGCCTATCAATTCCAGAATCTTGTCACCAGCCGTATGCCCCTGTGTGTCATTGTAGGCCTTGAAGAAATCAAGGTCGAGAAAAATCAGATAAAACGTATCCTCATACCGAGAGTGACGCTCTATTTCCTGCTTTATACATTCATCGAAGTGACGGCGGTTGAACAAGTTCGTAAGCTCGTCGACCCGAGCCCTCTGCTCGGCTCTGGCATAAAGCCGACTATTCTCCACCGGCATGGCAATCTGAGAAGCCAAACGCTCCAGGAGGTGTATCTGACCGGGAGTATAAGCATTCGGTTTACGGCTGGCTATAATCAAACTGCCTATCGCCTGTCCCCTTACCAGTAATGGAAGGTATACAATCGACCGAATACCCTGCCTTAAGTGACCTTCACTGGTCCAGAACATCTTCTTTTTCTTTAGGTCCGGCTCAAACAAAACCCTTTTTTGTTTGGCTACCCACTCGGTGCCTGTACCCTTAAGTGGCATCTTTTCCCCCGCTCCCCACGCCGAGCCCACCTCCGTGGACAAAACCTCTAAACTAAGCTCGTCACCTTCTATCAGGGCAATCGTCGCCCAATCAATGTTAACCACCTCCCTCAACCCTGTGATAAAGGCATCATATACCTCTCGTATATTTAAACTGGAGGTAATAACTATAGCCAGCCGGTTAATCAGGTCTAGCTCTTGCTCCCGCTTTCTAAGTTCTCCCTGAAGATATTCTTGCTCCCGCTTTCTGAGTCCCTCCTGAAGATATTCCTTCTCTACACTTACGGCTACCTTAGTTATGACAGTCTCGACTAGATTGACATCTTCAAGCGAGTACTTGCCGGATTCCTTTTCGCCTAGCGCCAATACGCCAATAAGGCTGCCACGGCTTACCACAGGAAATAGTAATTCCACATCCAGGTCTTTTAGCCAATCTTTTTCCTCACCCCGCATACCGCTAAATTCAGGGTTGATATCCAGGCTTTCCTTAAGCAGGTATCTATTTTCTCGGCGCAACCATCCCAAAACTTGATTGTCCCACATCAATCTCACTTGCGGAACATCATCCCTTTTTGGTTCAGAAAACTGTACAACGAGGTCGCCACCCCCTGAGTCTGGCAACAATAAGTATACCTGCCTGCAATCCAAAGCCCCGGTAAGCAATGGCAGCAATTCCTTAATCAACTCCCTCAGGCTAAGAACGCCGCTTAATTCATTCCTCAGGAAAATGCGCAGTCTCTGAATGTAATCATACCGCGCTCTATAGTAAAGCCGGTCTGCACCTCTGGAAAAGAAACTCTGCGACAGATAAACACCACCACCTATAGCAATTGCTGCCAGTGTAGCCAGAGCTAAGGTGATTATATCTAACTCGATGCCAGTAAAAGAGTGGATTAATAGAAACAAAGCCAGATAGAGACCTATACTGACAGCGATTAAACCTACCCAGACTAGCCCACGGCGGAAAACAACCTTGATATCTAATAAACGATGTCTGAGTACAGCATAGTTCAGAATAACAGCGTTGATTAAATTTCCAATGTGGCTAATCGGAACTTCATTTCCCCAGGGAATGAAAACTGTAAACACGGCGGCAACCAAAATGCCAATACTCAATAATAGATAAACCATCTGGTTACGCAGTACCGGGTCGTCTGAAGTTCGAAACTGCTGCCATAAAATGTGTACACTTCTGACCGTCAGGATAGCCAGAGGCAACCCCATTAAGAAAACACCATTGCCATACACGAGGTACATTTTGTTACCGGTAACAATAACGTCTTTAGGAACATAGCCCATCGCTACCAAGAATATCATGATGGCTAACGAAGCATAGGCTAGGGGCAGCCAACGGCCCTTATTTGGAGGATAGTAGGAGGATATAAAGCAGTGTAACTGCGCCGCTGCTAAGGTGAAAGTGCAGGCAACAACTTTAGCCAGGAGAAACTTATCTTGCATAAAGAAATCGCCGCGGAAGAGGATGTCACTGCCACTCCAGAGTACGGCAGCGATTAGAAACCAGGCAAAAAGCCTCTGCTGTCTGTTACAGGGTCGATTAGCCAGCAGGATAGCAAGCAATGGGATATAGGCAATGGCTGCCAATAGAGGAGGTATAGCGTAGATATTCATCAGCCTCAGCTTTACTACGTTTGACTAATTATGTACTCAGCCCTGAAGGTTGTCAAGAGGGTAAAAACGGGTTATTCGCCCATAATTGCGGAAATGCGTGGCAACAAAAAAATCATTCGGATTTAGAATTTATCCGCAGGAGCAGGCACTGGCTAAAGTAAGATAAATGCTATGAATCTGTTTTTGTGCTGCCGCTGTCTTCCCCTACTCCCGCTTCCTCCGGAGCCGTAGATAAAGCAATGGGCAAGAACGCCTCAACCAGCTTCGGGTCAAATTGAGTGCCAGCACAATGCTTGAGTTCTTGCAGTACTTTCTTATAGGACATCTTACCACGATATGGTCGGGAAGACGTCATGGCATCAAAGGCATCAGCCAAAGACAAAATACGAGCCTCGATGGGGATAGCATCACCCTCTAACCTGTCCGGGTAGCCGCCACCATCCCATCGCTCATGATGATGGAGGATAGCTGGAAGACAAGCAATTAAACTGACCACGTGACCGGCTATAGTTGCTGACAATTTAGGATGCGATTTAATCAATTCCCATGCTTCAGCCTCAAGTTTACCAGCCTTATTAAGCACCTCGTCGGGAATGCCTACTTTGCCAATGTCATGAAGCAAAGCCGCCGTGCCGATTAAAGCCACTTTCTCCGCGGGTAAACCAACAGCTTCAGCCAGTGCTACAGCATAGCCGCTAACCTTACGTGAATGACCATAAATATACGGGTGCCTGGCTTCGATAGTTGCCGCTAAGTTATAGATGATGCTCAGCACCTCTCTTTCAGTTGTTACTCTATTATTAGACATCTCAGTTAGAGAAGGCAGCATCTTGGAGGCAATGCAAGTCATATTGCCTCCCGTCTCCTTAGCATAATACAACGCCCTGTCAGCCGCATTTACAAGCTCTTCAGTTGTAACTCCATCGTTGGGCCACGATGCTAAGCCAAGACTGGCACTTACCCTGATATCCCTCTTGCTCATCTCGGATGCAATCCTTCCCCGCACCCTCTCGGCTACCACAAGAGCATCATTAGTCGCCGACTGCGGCAAGATGACGGCAAACTCATCACCACCATAACGAAAAGCCAGGTCGGTATTCCTTATTGCCTTATTAATAAACTTACCTACTAATTCCAGAATCTTGTCACCAGCCGTATGCCCCTGTGTGTCATTGTAGGCCTTGAAGAAATCAAGGTCGAGAAGAACCAAAGACAGCATCCCCCTGTAACGAGCATGACGCTCAATCTCCTGTTTTATACGTTCATCGAAGTGACGGCGGTTGAACAAGTTCGTAAGCTCGTCGATCCGAGCCCTCTGCTCGGCTCTGGCATAAAGCCGACTGTTCTCCACCGGCATGGCAATCTGAGAAGCCAGACGCTCCAGAAGGTGTACCTGACCGGGAGTGTAAGCATTCGGTTTACGGCTGGCTATAATCAAACTGCCTATCGCCTGTCCCCTTACCAGTAATGGAAGGTAAACTACTGACCTGATTCCCCGCTTTAAGTGTTCCTCACCTGTCCAGAACCTCTTCTTTTTCTTTAGGTCAGGCTCGAACAAAGCCTTTTTATGTTTGACTACCCACTCGGTGCCTGTACCCTTAAGTGGCATCTTTTCCCCCGCTCCCCACGCCGAGCCCACCTCCGTTGACAAAACCTCTAAACTAAACTCGTCACCTTCTATCAGGGCAATCGTCGCCCAGTCAATGTTAACCACCTCCCTCAACCCTGTGATAAAGGCATCATATACCTCTCGTATATTCAAACTGGAAATAATGACTGCGGTCAGCCGGTTAATCAAAGCCAGCTCCTGCTCCCGCTTCCTTAGCTGTTCCTGGAGATATTCTTTCTCCAGACTTGCTGCCACCTGAGAGGTGACAGTATCAACCAGATTGACGTCCTCGAGCGAATATCTGCCAGATTTATTTTTGGCTAAAGCCAACACAGCAATCAAATTGCCGCGGTTTATCAGAGGAAACAGCAATTCCATGTCCAGAGCTTCCAGCCCCTCTTTTTCCTCAGCCCAAATACCGCGAAATTCAGGCAGTATATCCAGATTTTCTTTGCTCAGGTATCTATTCTCTCGCTTCAGCCACTCCATAACTGGATTATCTTTTTTTATTATCAGCGGTGAAACATCTTCGGATTGAGACAGGCTAAACTCAGCAATAAAATCGCCACTTCCCGGGTCCGGAAGTAATAAAATTGTCTGCTTGCAATCCAATGCCCCGGAAAGCAACGGCAGCAATCTTTCACTCAACTCCCTCAGGCTAAAAACACCGCTTAATTCCCGATTCACAAAGTCATGCAGCCTCTGACGGTAATCATACCGCGCTCTATAGAAAAATCGGTCTGCACTCCGTAGAAAGAACTTTTGCAACAGATAAACACTGATACCGACAGCTGCTGCCGCCAGTGTGCTCAGGGCTAAAATACGCCCATCCAATTTGACACCAGTAATCCAGTGTATCAAGAACAACAAAAGCACATAGATACCGATGCCAGCAGCAATCAGACCTGCCCAGGCTAGCACTCGGCGGAAAACGATATTGATATCCAATAAGCGATGCCTCAAAACAGCATAAGTCAAAATGGCAGCATTGGATAAATTGCCAACAAGGGCTAGCGGGAATTTCCCCACATCAGGTATGAAAGAGGCGAAAACACATATAGAGAGAACCGAGACACCCGCTAATAAATAGCTAGTTTGATTGCGTTCTTCTGGATTTTTTGAACGAACGAGTCTACTCACTAAAAAATACAAGTCTGCACTAACCGCAATGAATAAGGCCAGAGCTACAAGTATAAACCAGATACCGTACTGAACATGAACGCCGCTAGCAGTAACAGCAATCCCTCTAGGGACATAGTCAAGCACTTCTAGAACAGTAAGCACCAACAGCAGAAAGTAAATAAAATGAATCCTAAACCATTGAACCTTAGAAAAATACCGGACAATATAAAGATATTGGATTGCGCTCAGGAGCCCAAACCATAGACCCACCTTAGCCAACAAAAGCTTGTATTCTAAGAGAAAATCACCGCGGAAGAAGAAATCTGTCATACTCCACAGAATGGTCGCTAACAGATACCAGAACAGAAGCTTATGCTGTTTTTGCCAGGGGCGGTTAAAAATTAAAATAACGAGTAACGGTATGAATGCAATCGCGGCAGCCAAGGGGATTAAAGAGTATGTGTTCATTTAGAATCTTCTACTTCACCATATTTAAGAATTGTCTTATTATGTCTCTAGCTATGCAGGTTGTCAAGATACATAATTTAACCAACGATAACGAATATCATTGAACTAACGTATCCATAAGCAAAAATAAAGCGGTGGCTCATGGAGCCACCGCTTTACCTCGATTTAAAAGCTACGAACAGACTTATTGCCTGACTACAGCCTCAGTCTGAGATTCAACAGCAACCTCTACTTCTGGCATTTGTTCTGGTTTTGCACCCAACAACGCAAGTGCCTTATCTGAAGGATTGACGTGTACTACCTTAAGGTGGCCCAACGGAGCACCTTCGGCTTGACGTTGGGCAATATATCTCATAAAAGCACCATGAGGTAGTAATGTAACCCTCACTGGTTTTATATCTAGTACAGCTTCCAGACTACCGAACATCTTGTAACAATTGTAATCATATTCATCATCCAGCTTCAGCAGCTCATTATAGACAGCGGTGGCCACACCCTTTTCACTGGCAACATAGTCATTCTTTAGCTCAATGTAGAGATGCAACATTGGATTATCTCCAATTGACTCCTTGCGCGCTGTCCAGTCTGCATAGGGAATATTAGTATTTTCAATAGCCTGCCAGATTATCCTCTCTGTTAGCCTCCCAAAACCGGTGATGTCAATAAGCTCATCACCACGTCGCTCAAATGCAATCTGCGGAATATCAATATTCGACGTCTCATTACGCAGCGAGATTATCTTAACCAAGTCACCAAGGCGGTATCTGGTCATGATGCCACCGTGAAGATTGGTGATTACCACCTCATAAACCTCACCATCCCTTACCTCGTCCAGTAAAAGGGTCTTCGGCTGATACGAATGGTCAAGCTGCCATTTGAAATGCTCATCCTCAGGGATAAACTCAAAGAAATTGAGGGTCGGAACAAAGACCATACCTTCATAGTCCCATGTCTCGATAGCATAAAGAGCACCTTCGGTGCCAGCATATACCTCAAGTGGATACTTGCCCCATAAATCCCTTACCTTCGCCTTGAAAATTCCGGTATCAGTGCCGCCACCTACAACTCCTTTTACCGACCAGAGGTCTTTGGGCAACATAGGACGGCGGGCTATTTTGCTTTTAACCAATCCTTTTACCAGACGGAAAAGCGCCGTGGGATGAGACAATAAGAAGCGCATATTCATTTTACCTGACCGTTGCTTGAATTGTTCACCCACAGTAACCAGGACAGAGGGTAAACCACCAAAGCCGTCAATTCCTTTATATAAGGCTTCTGCAAAACCCGCCTTTATCTTCTCTTGAAAAGACATGTCTTCAGTCATATTTGAAGGCAAAAAATCAAAACCAACCGCTTTCTGAACTACGTCACCCATAGCCCCTGAGCCATAGTCCGGCGGCCCCAGCGTGAACAATATTTTCATGTGCTCTTTAACCCGAGAAATATCGCCCCGACCATTGCAAAAGGCAAGCAGGACAATGGCGCCACCTACGGTTAAATATTCACGCCAGAAATCCTCAGACATCGGCACCCACTTAGCCGAATATTCGCCCGACCTGCCAGACGTGCGCAGCCATCTAGCCGGTTTTGCCGGCAGCACATCTTCCATCTTCTCCAAAAGCTCAGGGCAATAGTCATGATAGGTGGTCAAAGGCACTTGCTCTCTGAATTCCTCCACGGTCTCGGGCATGGCGCCGCGCATCACCTTCCTGCCCAGCTCACAGTTTCTCAGCAGCTCGATCTGCTCCAGCAACAGACGTTTCTGGATAGACATAAACTGCTCCAGGCTGAGGTCAATAAAACCACAGCACATCTGCCACAACTCCTCACGTCTCCCCTGACGCAAAAGCTCCAGAACTTTAGACACAGCGCACCTCCTAGACCAAAATGGTCTACACCCAATATGACACGGTTTGGCTGACTTGGGAAGTGATTGTGTTCTAGAAAATAGTTCTATCTTATGGGACTGGGAAGGTTAGTAGGGTGGGATAAGATGAGGAAATCTGCGGATTTTTAAGAGCCTTTACTCTTAGCAGAGATGTTCAGGACACGTAGCTTTTGACTCAGCTTGTCAAGCTCGCTATCCGTCGGCTGTTTGCCCAGCTCCAGTCCATAGCTAAGGAAGAACTCGAGGAAGTTGCGCAAAAGCTCCCGTATCCCCTGCTCGAACTGACGGAATTCTTCTTTAGTCACATGTCCATCACTTTGTCCTACGACATCCTGTTTCAATTGGCTGTCAACAAGAAAACTGAGAAAATGTGAAATGCTCATATCACCACGGTTTTCATCTATCTTTCTGGCTACATCTGAATCTACTATAAGCATCTTTTTCTCGGGCATAGGCAATCTCCTTTCTATTGAAAATTAGCGATTTAATAACCATTATTTCTGAATTCAAGCACATCCAGTATGGTGTCTATGCTTTTCAATAGCGCTGAGCCCCTTGGCGTTACCAGGTAGGTAACTACCGGATTCCCCACCTCCAACCTATCGATAAAACCCTGGCTAATAAGTAAGCTCAGGTATTTCTGCAGTTGACTATAGCTCATGTTTGCGCTGTACATTATCTCTGTCTTGCCGGCCCCATTTGTACCCACCCTCAACATATCGCCTATTATTTCGATGTTAGATCTCCTCCGGTGCATAACACTACCCCCAAAAAATGAGTTGGAACCACTTGGCAGGGACAACAGTACTATACCACCCCCCAAAGAGCCGCTGTCAATAGGCTCCCAGTCGTCGTCAGTAAAAAAATTTTGCCTAGAATTTAGCTGCTCAGACTGAGGACTTCCTCGAAATTGCAGATGGGCAGGGAAGCAGCTTGAGAAGAAGATTCAGACAGTCTCATCTCTTCTTAAACAGGCTGAGAAACCTGTCCTGGTACTCGTAAAACAAATTCCATCGCCTTAATTCAGCTATCAGCTCGGATGCCCAGGATGGATCTCGGCTGGTCTTTTCAAAAAGCTCTTCGATATGGTTTCTGGCGTCTCGGGGCACGCCTGCTGAATCCACACGCAAAAGCCCATGTCTTTCCAATTCAGCCACATTGCTTTGCATCGAGCTTCTGGTCAGTTCGTAAGTGAACTTGAGCAACGATACATCCCACAGCTCTTCAATCCCTTTAACAATGGCAGTCAACGGGTCATGCTGGTTATCTATGCGCCGATTGATTTTGTCCACTATTATCTCCACAGGCTCAGAAACAATGTTCATCTCTCCGGGCTCATTTTTGTAGGTATAGAAAATGCCAGGCTCGTGAGGGTGCTTCTCCGCCATCATCTCTATAAACCTTTTGGCATGCAGGCTAAAACCTTCCAGATTGATGAGATAAGACGGGGTAACAATCTTCGGCTGTGCGGCAATCACTCTCCCCTCCCTGACCACATTAACCCATGCAGCCAACTCGGTAACTAAATAGTAGTAGACATTGGTGGTACCGAAGGTAGCCAGACTCTGCGAAGGCGTTCTCAATACTTCAGTACGTTCAATAGCGTATTGAATTCTTTCATCAGCTTCCATAAAAATCACCTGCCCGTCATTCTAAGCCCCTCCCGTCTGCCTCTCTGCACCCTCTCCCGTCTGTCATTCCGAGCCCTTCCCATCTGTCACTCTGAGCCCTCCAACCTGTCATTCTGAACCCTCCAACCTGTCATTCTGAACCCTCCAACCTGTCATTCTGAGCGGAGCGAAGAATCTCACAACAATTATCAGGACAACCGCCGCGAAAAATCCCGAGACCATCCGCTATTGCTCAGGGCGACAGGTAAATATCTAAAGAAACAGCTTAACCGCCTGAAAATTACGCTCCACATTCGCTTTACCTTTAACAATGCTTCCATACTCGGTGCTGTGACCGGGAACCAAGCACTCCACATCGAGCTTCGATAATCTATCAATGCTCCTCTTAAGCAATGAAAGGCTGCCGCTGGGGAAATCAGTCCTGCCAATACTGCCATAGAAAACCACATCTCCCGTTATCAGAATCTTATTATCCGGCCAGTAAAGGCAAATCGAGCCCGGCGAGTGACCAGGAGTATGAAAAACCTGAAGTTCAACCTTGCTTTTAGTGCCCATACTCAGGTTTCCTTCTTTAAGATAAAACAGAGGCGTGAAATTGGGCACTTTTGCCCCCAGCATCGAGTACATTTTCTCCCCCAACGTGTTTCGAAATTCGTCTTCCTCCTCGGACAAAGTAACCCAGGCTCCGCTTTTTTTGACCACCAGCTCATTTGCCTGGCAGTGGTCAGGATGACTATGAGTATTGATTATCAATCCTAAGTCATCAACCTTAAAACCATCCTGCTCCATAGCGTCAGTCAGGTAATCAAAACATGTCTCGCCGAATTCATTAGTCACGTGCCCCGGGTCAACGATAGCGTGAGGTCGTTCGCCCCTAAGCACATTAGCAAACAAACAAGTATTGCAATTATTACCGCTTCCCTGCCAGATGTAACAGTAAAAGTCGTCGGCAAGCTGCACAGACTTAAAAGGGCTAGACGACCGATAAACCATATCCTTTACCACCATAGCTCAAAAAATAACTTTGAATACCTTAAAATTATAAGGTAAAATTCCAGCGAAAACCAATTCGGGCGTCAGGTATAAGCTATATGGGAGAAATTAAGAGCGCCTGGGAAATCGCTCAGGCAAAGGCCAGTAAGTTAGGCGAGCTATCTATCGAAGAACGAGAGAAACAAAGACAAAGCCGATGCCGCCTGATCGGGAAATCGCTGGCTGAGAAATACCTCAGTCAATATGACATCAGCTCCCTCGGAGCCGAGCTCGGCAAACATAGCACTCAGGATAAAAGCTCAATAAGCGAAGCAGCCATCCACCGACTCATTGAAGGGATTGACCTGAGATACATCCCAACGTTAGACAAAATAAGTCAAGGCATTCTAACTTTAACCGACAATATAACGGCTACAACAACTCTAGGCAAAATAAAGGAGCTTTTCCAGGAATACGAGGAGGCTGAAAGCAGAGAAAGACAAGAGATAGAAAAGGCTGGCAGGGAGATGCTCCAGCAGTTGAGAATCTCCGGCACAGCCATCAGCCAGATTAATACTCGAGCCAGAGATGAATGGCAGAAAAAGCTGAGCCAATTGGCTCATCCCTTTGAAGACAGATTGAACTACCTCAAACACGAACTCTTAAGCAATGCACACGCTTAAATTGGTCTGAAAGAAATCGCACCAGTGCTAGATAACCGCGAAGCAGCAGTTTAAGCCAGGTTCATAGCGTGGCGCATAGCAGAATCAACATTTTTATGCGTATCTTCTGTGGCGTCTTCGGCTATCATATTTGCCACCTGCAACAATTTATTCTGCTCTGCGCTCCCCAGGTGTTCCAGCAACTCTTCCACTCTTCTTGCCAGTTGCACCTGGTGCTCCAAAGAAACACCCTTTGACGACCGTGGCAACGCCAACAAGGGATGAGCGAAAAGTATCGGCTTAAGCAAAGTTGTCAGATAGATAAATTTAGTCTGGCGATTTGTCTGGACCAATTTCCAGTCAGATTTATCCCGCTCCGAGGGTTGCAAAAAATCTAGCGCAAAAGCAAGCTGGCAGCTAATGAAGTCATGCTGAATCAAAAATTTGGTGGCTTCGAAATCTTTAACCGCCACAGACACATAGTAAAGAGCCTGGTCCAGTACAGTCGAATCAAGCGCCTTAATCGTGGCCGTATGACGGCAATCATCGGGAATCCTGAAAATATAATACTCCAGCGAACCGTGAATTGCGCTGTGAGCTGCCTCATGCCTTATTGCCCCAGGCCTGGCTAACCTGTTAAGTTTAGCTAGCTTCTCCACGCAGCAAATCACCCGTGGGTAGCCGCGCCAGGCATCATGTGAACAGATAAATTCCTCATCGCCGCTTGTAGCTATACCGAGCCTGAGCTTATCCTCTTTAAGCAGGGCTCGCATGTTACCTTCCCTATCAACCACATGAATTTCAACTTTGTAAGGAACTCTAGACCCGAACCGCCGATAGCAATCGCGGAATATATTTTCAATGTCCCTCTTTAACCCCCAAGGGATATTGCCGCTGGTAATGACGTTCAGCTCAACGGTAGCCATGCTTGTTAATAACAAAGATAACAATGTTAGTCAGTAAAGTCAATACCATTGCAATTAGCTGTTAAGCCATGTAAGATAAGGCAAGAACAAAAGACAAAAATGGAACAGCTCTGGGCACCATGGCGAATAGAATATATACTTCAAGCTGAAAAAGACGGCTGCTTTCTCTGCGAGAAACCCAAGGAATCCAAAGATGAGTCCAACCTGATACTCTACCGGGGCAAAGGCAATTTCATAATTCTAAACTCATTCCCCTATAACACAGGGCATCTGATGGTAGCACCCTATCGCCATATAGGCAACCTCGATGGGCTCACCGATGAAGAGGCGAAGGAACACTTTAATCTGGTTAAGCTTGGCCTCAAATTGCTAATCGAGGTAGTAAAACCAGCCGGTTTCAACATCGGCATGAATCTAGGAAAGGCGGCTGGTGCAGGGGTAGATGACCACATTCACACTCACATAGTGCCTCGTTGGCAGGGTGATACCAACTTCATGCCGGTTATTGCAGATACCAAAGTCCTGCCAGAAGCACTAGCAAAAACTTACAAGAAGTTAAAGGACAGTTTGCCGAATATGACCTAGCTATCAAGCGCGGCACGGGGATAAGAGCCGAGTATCTTTATGAAATTGGTTCTTCTATTAAGGTCTGCCAGGACTTCCTGGCAGACCTTATCATCTATATATCCCTCAAAATCAACATAAAATACATATTCCCAGGGTTTATCTCTGCTTGGCCTAGATTCCAGTTTCGTCAGGTTTACATCCCTCATGGCAAAAGCCCCCAGACAATCATATAACGCCCCCGGAATATTCTTGGTGCTAAAGACCAGAGACGTTTTGCTTTTCGGCGTGGGCTCAGCCTTTATCTTGGAAATAACAAAAAACCTGGTATAGTTATTGACATTGGTTTCAATCTTCTCCGCCAGTATCTCCAGACAATAAATTTGAGCCGCCCGCTTGCTTGCCACAGCAGCATACCCCTTAAGACCAGCTTCCTTTATCTTTTTGGCGCTACCAGCAGTATCGTAGGTGGGTATAATCTCAGCCTTGAGCTTCCCCAAAAACTCCTCGCACTGGGCTAACGCCTGAGGATGTGAATAGATAACCTTTATTCCCTCCAGACTTTCTCCGGGCAAAGCCATTAAGCAATGGCTTATCCTGAGATGAATCTCACCAAAGATATTCAGAGGATAGCTTAGCAACAGGTCATATGTATCATTAATACTACCGGCTTGAGAATTCTCTACCGGCACTACACCGAAATCGACCTTACCCTTAAGCACAGCTTCGAAAACGTCGCCTATATAACGGCTGGGGAAAAGCTCGGCATCACCAAAAAAGGTGATTACGGCATCTTCACTGAACGCTCCCCTCTCCCCCTGAAAAGCAACCTTAGCCATCACTCCACCCAATACGAGGGCTAATCACTAGCCAATTCCTCTTCCAAAGCCTCTTCACTACCAGTAGTTGTCAAGGCGATGATGCGGTCATTAACCTCCAGAACAGTATCGGCTGTGGGCACCTGAGGCTTGTGCCCATTTCGTATTAGCAGGGCTAAAAGAGAATCGGGAGGCAATGACAGCTCCTTAACCGACTTACCTGCTGCTTTTGACCCATCCAGTATTTTAACCTCAACAATCTCTATCTTCTCCTCCCCCATAGTCAAAAGGTGAATTAGCGGATGTGTGGGTATTTTCTCTTCAATATGTTCCAGAATGAGATTAGTAACACTGATGGGACAGTCAACACCCAACTTCCTGAAGATTTCTTCGTTTTTAGGGTCATTAACTCGAGCGATAGTTCGCGGCACACCAAATTTATGCTTGGCTATCTGGCAGGCTACCAGGTTATCCTCATCCTCATCGGTAGCTGCTATAAAAACCTCAGCCCTGGATACACCTGCCTCAGCCAGAGTAGCCACTTCACAACCGTCACCTCTCACACAAACGCTCCCCATATCATCCTCAAAATTCTCACACTTAGTAGCATCCTTGTCCAGCACCAATACCTCGTGCTCCTCCTTAAGCAGCGCTTTACACAGATGATAGCCAACACTGCCGCCACCGACGATAATTATATACATTTATGCAGTTTCACCTCTTTCACTCAGCCAGCAGTTTATCCTTCAACAACTGAGCAAAAACAGTTGTCGGGCTTACAGCCTCAAGTCCAAGTGTCTCATAGACATCTTTACGTAACGGGTCATATATGCGGCATAGCACCTTCGGGACGCTAAAAACATGTTTTGCTATTTGAGCTGCCATAACATTGCGATTATCACCTTGAGTCACTGCCACAAAGGCATCCGCTTCCCCAATGCCAGACTTCCTTAGCACCTCCTCGTCAGTCCCATCACCGACCAGCGCCGTACCGCCGAAGCTTGGCGGCAACCTTCTAAAACTATGGGCATCCACATCCAGAACAATTATCTTGTGCCCATCAGCATCGAGTAAGCTGGCTAATTGGGCTCCAACCCGCCCACACCCCATAATAACGATTTTCATAATTCTTACCTCAAGACATTGGTTCGCGGCACAGCAGGACACGACAGGGAGCTCCTTCTAAAACATAAGGTATGATCCTGCCCAAACTAAAAACACCAAAACTTTTCTTATAAGTAACGCCCATCAAAATCAAGTCGACTTCTCTTTCCATTGCCTCGTCCACGATAGCCGGACCTACTTCCCGCGCCTGAACCAAGTCGGTTTCTACCTCATAATCCCTATCGGCAGCAACCTCCTCGGCACGAGTCAGTGCTTTTTCTGCCTTTGCTATCTCGGAATCTATCACCGCGTCCAACGGCAAGCTGCGCTTGACTTCGATAACGTACACAACGTAAACCTTTGCCTTCGATTTCTTAGCCAAATCACAGGCTAGCTTCACCGCTTCAACATCAGCGTCTTTACCACTTACCGCTACCAGTATTCTCTCAAGTCTCATCAGACTGTGTTATCCATTATAGTTTCGCCCGCCAAGTTGTGCAATCATTTCTGGCTTCCCGTAATGCCAGCCAACGAACTGTCTGCTTTATGCAAGGACGATTTCCGTCGCCAGCGGTAGATAACATAGATAACAAGCCCCACAGCCATCCAGGCAAAGCCAACCACACGGCTATAAGGTTGAGTAAATATCACGACCAGCCATACAACGGCTGTGCCTAATAATCCTAAAACGGCAGTAACAGGTAACTCCCGTTGTCTGAACCTGATGTTCCAACCCAACCTAAAAGGACGAGGAAAGTCAGGATTTTTAATGCGCAAACTCATAATAGAAGCATGAGCCAGGACAAATGAAAGCAAGGAGCCAAAAGCATATAAAGCTCCAAGCTCAACGAACATGCCCGGTGCGAAAAAACCGGGGACCAGAATAGCAAGAGCTACCACCGAAAAAAGAATGATGGCAATGTAAGGGGTTTTAAATCGTTGATGAACACGCCCTAGAACCGGGGGTATCAACTGATACCTCCCTAGAGAGAAGGCAAGGCGTGATATGCCCATAAGTCCGGCATTAGTGGCTATGAAAAGGATGCTGGCTGCGAGCACAGCTACTAGAACTGGCAACACATCACGAAGACCGGTGAATATCCAGGTAAGAACAATAATAATCTCAGTTCCTGTAGAAAGCGTAGCTGCCATTTCCTGTGGCGTTATAGCCATGGATATACTATGAGCGATTCCGGCTATAGGGTCAGTCGCCCAGGAATTGGCGAGCTCTTGAGGCGTCATGGCTGAAAGACCTACAGTAGACACGCCAGTGAATAGAACCAGCACGGTGATTATCATCAAAATAAGCGCTCTGGGCACTCTCTTCGCTGGTTGCTTAGTCTCTTCAGCCATCTGAGACATAGTTTCAACTCCAGTATAGGCTATAGCAGCTAAGGCTACACCGAAAATCAGGTTTTCCCAGCTCGGCCAATAAAATGTGATGTTATTTACAAAGACATCAAAATTAAATACAACCAAAAAGCCTAAAGATATTATCAGTAGCTGAACCAGTACATCAAACACTGACGCAAAAACATTAACAACTGAAGTTTCTCTGACACCGATGACATTAATTACCATGAGGAAGAATATGATGCCCATCGATACAGCCGTGCCAATAACAGCAGATTCCTTTAGCGGTGGCCAAAAGTAGCCCAGGTAAGGCGGGATAACAAAGGCAGAGATAGCTATAGTCACGATGTAACTCAACATCAGCGCCCAACCGGAGATAAAGCCGACTGAATCATTAAATCCATGTCGAGCAAAGCTGGATGAGCCGCCAGCTTCAGGATACATAGCTGTGCCTTCAGCATAGGTGAGAGCAGTGAAAATAAATAAAATGCCGGCTATAGCCAATACTACCGGTGCTGCCCCCATCGCCACCAAGACGACAATACCCAGAGCATAGTAAATGGAGGAGCCGACATTACCATAGCCAACACTAAATAGACCGGGAATGCCTAGTACACGCCTTAAAGGATATGCTTTGATTCGAGGACGACGGATAACCTTATCGCCTAGTTTGGGCTGCCAATCGTTACGCACAGATAATCGTTTCTTGCTCCCGTTGGTGGCGAATTTTAACCCTGTTATCGCCTATTGTCAATAGAAATTCAGCCTTCTATCCACCTTTTAAGCTAAATTTAAAACTTAATTGAATAGAAATACCTGCTCAGTTATAATGATTAACTGTGACCCATGGTGAGCGTAGCCGAGTGGTTTAAGGCGTCAGGTTGTGGCCCTGAAGAACGAGGGTTCGAATCCCTCCGCTCACCCCAAAACTAAGAGCTTTAAAAACCGTGCCCTTGCGGCTCTAATTGCGCCTATAGCTCAGCGGACAAGAGCACCGGTCTTCGGAACCGGGGGTCGTGGGTTCGAATCCCTCTAGGCGCGCTATCTATCTATTCATACCGGCATCTTTCACACCACCCGATTATACACCCCTGACTTGCCTGCATTTCTTAGAAAGGTAACCTTGTGGTAAACTAGAAGAGAGGAAAGTAATCATGGCACAGGAGCTAGGCAAAATAAACAAACCAGAGGCAAATAGCTTTAAAAGCGGGAGGAAACTTCTCCTCGTTCCATTGATATACTCATACAAAGACGCGCCTCCTGATTACACAGAGAAATACGAACTCTACTGGAAGCAGGTGGCAGAGCATTTAGCTAACCTAGAAGCCAAAATAGGCACTATTAGCCAGGTATACCATGAATCAATCAGCTTGGGTGGCGATGACGGACTTAAGATTATGGAGAAGCTGAATCCGGAGAGCTGCCAGATCGCCAGGCAAAAGTGCCAGGGCGGCGCTAAACTTGAGGTAATAGAAGACAAAGAGCTAGCTGAGGAAACCATCGACTGGGAGAGGTGCTTATTCATCGGATTTCTGAGCGATAAAGTGGCCAGGAAAGTGTCTGAATTTTACATCGAAGCCTCCAGGAGAAGATACGAACAGATCAGCAAAAAGATAGACGAAATGCTCAAAGCTGATGAAACGGCTATACTGTTCATCAGGGAAGGGCATGCGGTGCAATTCCCCCAGGACATCGAGGTATTCAGCGTGGCACCACCGGCACTCGATGAAATTCGCCGCTGGCTTCGCGACCACACCGCAGCAAAAGAATCGGAGGCCGATAGCCAACCGGAGGCCTGAATCTATTCTAACATGTCGATAATCTGCACTTTCAGGCATATCTCCAGACCATGATATAATGTCTTGTACTGCAGAGAGAACAAGCTTGGGAGGAGCTTTGAATTATGGACGATATTGAGAAACTGGTCAAGACAACACTCGGAGAAATCGAGAAAGTTCTCGACGCTAAGACCGTTGTCGGTGAACCCATAACTGTCGCAGGCACAACCTTAATTCCCTTGATGAGCGTTGGCTTCGGTTTTGCCGCCGGGGGTGGCTCAGGTAAAGGAGAGTCCAAAGAGGCAACTGAAGGTGGAGGCAGTGGCAGCGGCGGCGGTGCCGGGGTAAGACCTATAGCTATCATAGTCATCGATAAGGACGGCGTCCGCATAGAGCCAATCAAGGGAGGTATGGCAACAGCCATAGAGAAACTGAGCGAAACCATACCCGACATCGCAGCAAAACTCACCGAGAGATGGGGAGAACGCAAAAAGGACGGGGGAAAATAGTTGTGGGCCATCGCTGTTCTAGCTAGCCTGGCGATACTCATCACTCTTCTCCTCTGTGTGTCGCTTGACCTGGTTTTCCGTACAAGCGTATATGGAAAGCCCAAATTCAGCATCAGATTAGTGTGGCTTTTCGGGTTAGTTAGTAAGGAACTGAGACAAACAAAAAAAGAGCCTGAAGAAAAGACGGCGATTGAACATAAACAGAAGCGTCAGGATTGGATACGGGGTATAAGAGCTACATCAGAAACCCTGCGAATCAAAGGCTTCTTAAGACAACTCATCAGCTTTACGAAAAGAACTCTCAGGCGCATTAAGGTCAAGGAACTCACAGCAGACTTCAAAATAGGACTTGAAAATCCGGCTGATATAGGTCTGCTCTTTGCCTTTTTAGCACCACTTAATCTACTTCTGAGCTACTTCTCACCTCACCGCATAAGACTGGAGCCTTCATTTACCGGCGAGGCTATCATCGAAGGATATCTTCACGGAACGGTAAGGGTCAGGCCTATCCAACTGGCTGCACCTCTGATTGGATTCGCCTTCTCATTGCCCACATTGCGAGCTATTAAAAAATTGGTTTTTTCTAAATGGAAACGGAAAGAGTAATAGTCGGCGACCCTGTTGCAATAGCCGGAACAACTGTAATGCCGGTGGTTAAATTATCATTTAACTGCCAGCCCAGCTGTGGTGGTATCTTCTTCTCTGGCGTCAAAAAACCTGTAAGCGTAGTAGTGACTTCGCTATCGACAAAGAAAGCCTTCGACATCACAGGGGAGGAAATTTCACTGGACCAGCTTATTCAAGAAGCCCCCGGCCTGGCTGAGATTTTGGAAAAAGCTTAGCTCGCTCCAAATTTAGCGCTATAGAGGCGCTGCTGATTCAAGTCAAACCACAAATAGCCGCCTAGACAATAACGGTAAGTGCCCCGGGCAATACGCTGAAACGGGCCGGTGCTTCTCCGAGCAGTTCACCATCAGCCTGAACAGCCGATGTCAGTGTCGGCTTTATCTCTACCTCCCGCGCCCTCATCAAGGTCACTTTGGGGTGGGTCAGATGAGTGCCCCTATAGATTCTCGGCAGCGACATGATAAGGTCTGGTTTGGTTATGTCATCTATTATCACCAGGTCAAAAAAACCATCCCCCGGGTCAGCATTAGGTGCCGGCATCATGCCTCCACCTCCATACCTGCCGTTATTCAACAAGACAGTGCAAATCCGTCTCTCTCCATGTTCGCCATCCACTGTAATAGAAACATCTCTGTTTTCGTAGGACATAAGGGTAGAGAATAGTCCCATCAGATAGGAAGGCATATCCCCCAGAGCCTTAAACTTCTCGGTAGTTGCCTTGACAACTTCGGCATCGAAGCCAATACCGGCAAAATTGACAAACAACCGTTTCATTCGTTGCCCATCCTTTGTATATTCAACGACGCCAAGGTCCACCACACGCCTGTTCTTGCTTAAGAGACACTTGCAAGCCTCTTTATAGCGACGAGGTACACCGATGGTACGGATGTAATCGGCACCCGTCCCTGTGTTTACGATGCCCACTGCCACATCAGCACCACCACCAGCCTCATGTAAGCCATTCACAATCTCATGTATGGTCCCGTCACCACCCACAGAAACCACCATCTCATAGCCCTTCTCAACCGCTAATTTAGCCAGCTCCATGGCATGACCTGGAGCTTCCGTAACATCATGCTCAAAGTCAAGTCCCAGGCTCTTCATCAACACCATAATCTGCGGCCATTTCCTGGCAGTTTTTCCCGCACCAGCCGCCGGATTAACTATAACTCTCATACGTGACACGTTCATTCTCCTCATGCATTAGATTTATGTATAATACCATTACCACAAGAGTATAACATGCCAGTCAATGCCTAGCACAACTATAGTGACCCGCACACTATCGTATTTCTAAAACTTCGATAACCTTGTTTCTGCTTCCAAAACCGCTTGAGATGACTACCTGCCTCTGAGGAACTCCAAAATGCCCGGCCAGCAATTTGATAACCGCCTTATTAGCTTTGCCTTCTTTCGCAGGCTCTTTGACCCTCACCAGAAGCCTGTCACCTTCCTTGATAACCTCCTCGGTCTTCGAATTGGGAACCACCTTGACGCTAATCTTCACCTGTAACCTCCCCCCACAACCCCTGACCATACACCCGGACCGGCCGTACCGAGTAAAACTTATTGGTCAACGGCTCATTGCTGTGGGTGAAAACCCGAATATAGTTATGGCTAAGCCCAGAATATACCCCGCTGCCCGGCTTAACCTCATTTTCCCACAAGACAGTCATTTTCTGCCCTAGGAACCTCTGACAGAATTTGCGCACACTCAGTTGAGCCAGCTCCAGCATTCGCAAACTGCGCTCCTTCTTCAGTCTATCATCAATCTGCCCTGACATCCCCGCCGCCAGCGTACCCGGTCTAGAGGAATAGCTGAAGACATGAATATTGGCGAAATCGATTTCTTCGCAAAAGCGGTAGCTCTCATCAAATTCTTCAGCGCTCTCACCGGGAAAGCCTACCATAATATCCGTAGTTATAGCTACATCAGGCACGGACTTTCGAATCAAAGACACCGCCTTTTTATAATCCTCCACGGTATAATGTCGCTTCATCCGTCGAAGCACAGCATCACTACCGCTTTGCAAAGCCAGATGAAAGTGCCGACATAAGCGAGCGTCTTGCCACAAGCTGAGCAGCTCTGCAGAAACATCCTGGGGCTGCAAAGAAGAAAGATGCAACCGTTCCACACTAGTAACCTCCAGAGCTTGCTCAACCAGCCGCTTGAGATTTGCCCCGTTATGCTCATAGTCGCCAATTTTAGTCCCGGTTAGCACCAACTCTTTATAACCAGCAGCGACTCTCGTCTTCACCTCGCTAACCACCTCCGCCATTGGCAAAGAATGCTCTCGTCCGCGCACATGAGGCACAATGCAATAGGCACAATAATCGTTGCAGCCATCCTGAATCTTCAAAAAACTGCGAACCCGAGTGACACCATCTGCCACGAGCTGTCCCGATAAGCAATGAGCCGCAGGGACGAGCATATTTTTTAGCTCATCCAGAAGACACATCTTCCTCTCGTTGCCCACAACAAGGCCAGCACCGGCTTGAGCCAGCTCTTTAGGAGCTCTTTGCGCATAGCAGCCGGTGGCGATAATTAAGGCTTGTGGGTTTCTTTTCCGCCACAGCCTCACCAAATGCCGTGACTTGCGGTCTGCAATGTGAGTAACTGTGCAGGTGTTTAAGGCATAAATATCAGCCCCGTCACCGCTAACAATTTGATAACCCGCGTCGGCAAATTGCCGAGCCAGCAATTCGCTCTCAGCTTGATTAAGCTTACAGCCCAGGGTATGAAAGGCAATTCTCAGCTTAACTTCCATGTCTACGCTCAATGACAATTATATTTGCCGCATACTTGCCCGGTCAAACCAGCCTGCTTACCTTGCAGAAGGTGACAACTTATGATATAAATCAGCCAATCGGATGTCCGAGGCAAAGGCTTGAGCCGCACCCACTGGAAATTACTGACCCCAGACACATCGCCAATTGACACACCTGGGGTTCACCCGCTATTAGCTAAACTGCTTTGCAATCGAGGAATATCCGAGCTTTCCCAGGTCGAGCTTTTCCTCAATGCCGACAGTCGATTGGAAGCCGACCCCTTTCTTTTACCTGACATAAATCAAGCAATAAGCAGGACTTATCAGGCTCTGCTTACCGGCGAGGAAATCGCCATCTACGGCGACTTTGACGCCGATGGTATCACCGCCACGGCAGTACTGGTTCAAGGACTTTCAGCACTTGGCGGCAAAGTAATTCCATATATACCACACCGTTACCGTGAAGGTTACGGCTTGCAGGTAGCTGCCATAGAAAAGCTCCGCAAAAAGGGCATCAGCCTTATCATAACTGTCGACACCGGCATCACTGCCATTGCCGAAATTCAAAAAGCCCAAAAGATGGGAATGGACGTAATTGTCACAGACCACCATCTGCCTCTGGCCTCCCTGCCGCCAGCTCTGGCAGTGGTTAACCACAAAAGAAGTGATTCCGCCTGCCAAACCACCGAATTTGCCGGAGTAGGTGTCGCTTTCAAATTTCTCCAGGCGCTCCTGAAAGGCAGCGGGCGGGAAGAATTACTGAACGGATTGCTAGACCTGGTAGCTTTAGGCACCGTAACCGATATGGTTCCGCTGACTGGCGACAATCGCTACTGGGTGAAGCGTGGGCTTGAACTCCTTAACAACACCGAGCGCATCGGGCTTAAAGAGATGATGCGCGGTGCCAATCTAAAACCAGGTAATCTCGATACTGAAAGTATTTCATGGATACTGGGGCCTCGCCTCAATGCAGCCGGTAGACTTGATGACGCTGCCACAAGTTACCAGTTGCTTCTCACGCAAGACCCAAAAGAGGCCGCCTCACTGGCTTCAGAACTTGAGGAAAAGAACGCCAGACGACAAAGGCTAACCAGTGAACTAATGGAACGAGCCCGAAAAAGCATAATTGCCACCGGAACCGACCTCCCACTACTGATGACAGGCGAAGAAGACTACCCGGCTGGCGTTATGGGTCTCGTTGCCGGTCGGCTCTCAGAAGAGTTCTACCGCCCGGTAATACTTTTCAAATTCGGTGCCGAGCTATGCCGTGGCAGCGGAAGGAGTATACCCGAGTTTGACCTCATGGCTGCCTTCAAAGACTGCCGCGACCTTTTATCGAATTTCGGTGGCCATACCAAAGCGGCCGGCTTCAGCGTGCCTACCAACAATCTCCCCGAGCTCCGAAAACGTTTACTCGCCCTCGCTGAAGCTCAACTGACTGGTCTGGATTTGCGTCCTCACATTGACATCGATGCTGAAGTGCCTTTATCGGTCTTTGCCGGCGAGACCTTCAAAGAGATACAAAAGCTGGCTCCCTTCGGCTCCGGCAACCCGCTGCCCACCTTTGTCAGCCGCCATGTCGAAATCGTCGACCGGCGCCCGATTGGCAGCCAGGGCGAGCATCTGGGGTTGAAGCTAAAGCAGGGTGGACTAGCCTGGGACGCCATCGGCTTCCGCTTTGGCAACCGTGCTCAAGAAATAACAACTTATCTGGATATAGCCTATAATCTGGATATAGACCGCTGGAACGGTGGGCAAAGACTCCGACTCAAGCTCCTTGATTTTGACCCGGCCCACTGACCTCGCCAACATTTGATGAGACCGGTCGATTAGTTCGATAACGCCACATCCTGATAACAAGCCAGGGCACTGTCACCACCAATATTATTATCCCTATTAATTGAGCTTGCTGCATACCGAAAAGGAAGGGGTCTCCGGCTCGCACAAATCTTATGCCCAAATCGCCAGCAGCGTAAACGGCCAGATACAGTAGAAAGAGCGAACCCTGAGGCTTAAGCCTGCGGCGCAGCGACCAGAGTATGCCAAATCCTATGAGATTCCAGAGCAAGTGATAAATCTGTGTAGGCTGTACAGCTTCGGCAGGCCCATAACTGCCCGGATTAGTATAAACCACACCCCAGGGCAAAGACGTAGGTAACCCATAGCAGCAACCATTTATGGTGCAGCCAATCCTGCCTATAGCCTGCCCCAGAATCGCCCCGGGAGCGACGACATCACCTACTTGCCAGAAGGAGAGCTTCTTAACCCGGCAATAAATAAAAACCGCCAAAAGGGCGCCCAAGACCGCTCCGTAAACGGTCAAACCTTCAAAACCAATAATCTGTCTGGGATTAGCCATATAATAATCCCACTTGTCAATAACATGAAACAATCGCGAAACTAAAACACCACCGATGATAGCCCATAATCCCATACTATAAATATGGTCTTCAGCCAGACCAACGCGTCTGGCTTCCAACAACGATATGGCAATGACTGCCACAATAGCCAGGACAACCATAATCCCATACCATCTCACCTCAAAAATTCCAATACTGAAAGCAACCGGGGCTATGTCTATATTAATCATTCTTTCTCCTTTACCTAAAGTCCCAAAATAGCTTACTTACATTGTCACCCTGAGCGACAGCGAAGGGTCTCTGCATTTCTCAGAGAGTTTGCCTTCAGCCAGATTCTTCGCTTCGCTCAGAATGACAGGCAAGACTTCTAGACGCTTTACGAAAAAATCGCCTCCACAAAAATGTTAGCATCGAAGGCGGCCATGTCGTCAAGTTGCTCGCCGGTCCCAATATATGTGATGGGAATCCTCAGCTCATCACAGACTGCCAGAACTATCCCACCTTTGGCAGTCCCATCGAGCTTAGCCAAAAAAATTCCATTCACCCCTACAGCTTCAGTGAAATGCCTGGCTTGAGCCAGACCATTCTGACCGGTAGTGGCATCGATTACCAGCAGCACCTCCTGAGGCATCTCATACTTACCAGCCACACGCTTTATCTTCTTGAGCTCCTCCATAAGGTTGAATTTGGTATGAAGACGTCCGGCAGTGTCAATTACGACCACCTGAGCCTGCCTGTTTTGAGCTGCCTGAAGAGCATCATAAACCACCGCACCCGGGTCGCCACCAGGCTTATGAGCCACAACTTCCACCCCAATCTTTTCACCCCAGCTTTCAAGCTGGTCGATAGCCGCAGCCCTGAAGGTGTCCGCAGCAGCCAGGATTACCTTTTTACCCTCACTCTTGAAACAATAGGCAAGCTTAGCAATGCTAGTCGTCTTGCCCGAACCGTTTACCCCCACTACCAGAATGACCTGTATGTCAGCCGGACCGGAAACACTTGACACTCCACCAGCAACCTTCAGCAGGTTCACCATCTCCTCTTTTAAGGCTGCACGCACCTGTATCCCTTCGCTCAGATTCTCTGTTCTAACTCGTTGCTTCACCTTTTCGATTAGCTTCTGTACGGTAGCCACCCCAACATCCGCGGCAATGAGCAACTCTTCTAACTCATCCCAGACCTCGTCTCCGACTCTGGTTCGGTCAAAAAGATGAGCCATTTTGCCAAACCAAGTCTCCCGGCTACGCTTTACGCCTTGTTCAGTTTTATTCGCCAAATCACGCATATCAATACAATTTCACAAATTTCAGAATGTTAGCACACCACTCGGTAGTAAAACAAAGCAAATAAGTTTCTATGGTGGTTGAGCAATGGGATGTTTCCGGCTGACTAATCTCCGAAATCCAAAGGAAACCAAGAAAAAGACTCCGCTGACAATTACAATCGTAGCTCCCGATGCCAGGTCAAGCTCATAAGAAAGCCATAGTCCGCAAAGAACAAAAATAATACCTAACAGGGCTGAAAAAAACATCATTTTCTTGAGGTTATATGTAAACTGTTTCGCCATTGCCGCCGGGATCGTCAGCATAGCTATTACTAGGATAACGCCAACCACCCTTATTAACACCACCACCGTTAGTGCTATAAGGCACAATAGAGTCAAATATAAACGTTCGACAGGAACTCCGACTACAATACCAAACTCTTCATCAAAGGAGATAGCCATGAACTCTTTATAGAGCAGAAAAACTACCAAAGCTATAACAGCATCTAATATCAGCATCAAGACTAGGTCTGAAGTAGGCACAAATAGAATATTCCCGAAGAGATAACTAAATAAATCGACAGCATAGCCGGGGCTTAAGCCGATGAAGATTACACCCAAAGCCATACCTACTGCCCAAAAAACTCCTATGACTGTATCTTCGGGTAAACTTGTTCTTCGGCTCAGTGTACCAATACCTAAAGCAGAGGCAAGAGTAAAGAACAGTGCCCCCACGACAGGGTTTATGCCCAGCAAGAAACCTAATCCTACGCCACCAAACGAAGCATGGGCTATGCCGCCACTGATGAAGACAATTTTCTTTACCACTACATAAACACCGACAATCCCGCAGGCAACAGCCGCTAGCACTCCAGCCGCCAAGGCATTTCTCATAAAATCATACTGTAATACCTCTAGCATTTACCCCTCAATGTTCCTTTAATACCCGGTGAGGCACACCGTGGGCTATCATTTGCACCGGACACTTATAGGTAGCCTCCAGTATCTCAGGTCCAACTTCTTTCGACCCATGATAATACAATTGGTGATTTAGACAAGCAATCTTGTCAACATAGATGGAAACAGCACTTATGTCATGTGATACCAAGACTATTGCCATCGCGTGCTTCAGCTCGGCTAATAATTCATAAAATTCAGTCTGCATAGGCGTATCAATGCCTGTCGTTGGCTCATCAAGAAGCAACATCTTCGGCTCGGCTACTAAAGCCCTGGCGATAAAAACCCTCTGCTGCTCACCTCCAGAGAGCCTACCTATCTGCCTGTCCTTGTAATCAAGCATCTCGACAGTTTCCAGCGCTTTAAGAGCCAAATTTTTATCCTCGTTGCTGAACCGCTTTATTAACCCCACCTTCCCATAACGCCCCATGAGCACCACCTCCAAGACGCTTATGGGAAAGTCATGGTCAAACAAACTACTCTGAGCAATATAGCCGATGAATTTCCTGTTCCGCTCTGGAGTGCTGCCGAGAACGGTGACTTCGCCTCGGCTTGGCTTCACCAGCCCAAGAATGACTTTAAGCAAGGTTGTTTTGCCTCCTCCGTTAGGTCCTATTATGCCCAGAAAGTCATCCTGGTCTATAGATAAGTTTACATCCTCTAATATGGCTACATTATCATAATGCACCCAGATGTTTTCCAACTTGACCAACTCTTTGCTAGTCATTTTTACTCCATTGCTTTAACTAGCTCATCTAGAACCAAACGCATATTGCCGATATAATCTTCAGCCAACGGATCTATAAATACAACTCTGCCACCAATTTCCTTGGCAATGATTTCGGCACTTCTTGGATTAAATTGAGGCTCAGCAAAAATAATCTTGATACCTAGTTCCTTGGCTTTTTGTATCAAATCGGCAATATCCTTCGCACTCGGCTCCTTGCCACCAATTTCTATCGATATCTGCTCCAAGCCATAGCCCCTGGCGAAATACCCCCAAGCCGGATGAAAGACAATAAAACGTCTATTTATAACCCCAGAGAGCCCCTCCCTAATATCCTTATCCAGCGCATCTAGCTTCGCCAGATACTCGTCTCTATTTCGAGTGTAATATGACTCATTTTGATGGTCGACTTTAATTAAGCCGCTACAAATGTCCCCCACCATTAATTTGGCATTCTGGGGGGAAAGCCAGATATGAGGGTCCTCGCCTTGATGTTGCTTATCATCATGTTCATCAGCGTGATGTTCCTCCATCTCCATCATCTGTATGCTCTTCGAGCAGTCAACAACCAGCATTTTCTTATTCTGCTGGCTAATCTTGTCCATCCAGGCTAATTCGAATTCTATGCCAGAGCCCACTTTAGCATACATATTCGCCTTGCTGACCCCTACCATCTGACTGGGAGTCGGCTCGTAGGTATGAGGGTCGGCCCCTGGTGGCACCATGACAGTAACAATTACTTTTTCTCCGCCAACAGCCTCCACAAAATCAGCCTGCGGTGCTATGCTAACAACCACCCCTATTTTGCCATCTGGTTGATTTGTCTCATGGCAAGAGATAACTAAAAATGCCAGCACGAGCAATATCAACGAAATAAGTGAGAGCGACACTGCATAATACTTTCTCATTGTTTGTCCTTCTTGCAGTCGTAACATAGACCAACCGATTCAGCTAAATGCTGTTCAGTATAGAAACCTAGGTCCCGGGCAATTTCTTTTTCCTCATCACACAGTGCCTCGTCGGCAAACTCCTGGAAAGCACCGCACTCCCGGCACATCAAAAAGCGATGGCAGCCTGCTTTTGCACCTAGCGTACACCGCACAAAGCCACCTAGCGACGACACCCTGTGAGCCAGATTAAGCGAACAAAACAAATCGAGAATGCGGTAAATGGTGACATGGTGTATGTGCTTACCATTTCCCTCTAGAATCTCTTGTATGTCATAAGGCGATACAGGCCTCTGTGCCTCTGCTAAAACCCTGAGCACACGCTTTCGAGGCTCAGTGACCTTGTAGCCCCTGCTGCGTAAGACCTTGAGTTCATCATAAATCTGAAGCATAGGCTCAATTTTATAATATCACTATTGCTAATGCAACATTGTTGCATTAGCAATATATCTGTCGTTTCGAGGAGCACCCCAACAAAACAATCTTCGCCTTCTTTCCCTGTCATTGCGAGGAGCGCCAGCGACGTGGCAATCTCAGTAGCTTCTCTTGTCATTCTGAGCGAGCGAAGTGACCGAAGAATTTCAAATGTAGGGATTCTTCGCTTCGCTCAGAATGACAGCAGAATATCAATAGGTCACTTGATGCCCAGCAGTCCCTGCAGCAACGCCAGAGCTGCTTGCTTATCCAGTGGCTCGTTGTTGTTGCCGCACTTGGGCGATTGGATACAGCTAGGACAGCCATCCTGGCAGGGACATTCCTCAATCGCCTGCAACGTAGCTGACCATAGTTCATTTATCATCTCAAAGCCCTTTGCCGTAATACCAATGCCTCCGGGATAAGCATCATAGATAAAGATTTGTGCCTTCCCCGTATCAGGATGGAAGGGAGTAGAGACACCACCGATATCATTGCGGTCACACAGGGCAAACAGAGGCAACATGGCAATAGCCGCATGCTCAACAGCATGCAAGCCGCCAGCAAAATCAAACCCGGCTCCAGCTACTCGCTCAATGGCTGCCTCGGGCAATTCAAACCACAAAGCCTGTGTGACAAAACGCAGTGGCGGCAGGTCAAGAGACTCCTCACCAATGACCTCTTCCGTGAACTGCATTTTCTTCTTGAAACCGACCACTGTATTGGTTACATCAACTTCACCAAAGCAGACTTTTACGCCCGAGCATTGTCTCTCCTGCTCAGTTCTTAAAATCTTGATGTCAGTTATTTCCTTGGTCTGCGTGTAATAAGTGACATCGGTCGGTACCACTATAGCCACGTGATTCTCACGGTCCATCTCCTTCACCAAATAAGAATCTCCTTGATGAAGATAAATAGCTCCGGGATGTATCTGGAAAAAGGCAACGCTGGCTTCTACTGTCTCTATTAACTCGTAGCCTCGAGAGGCATCGATAACAGCGTAATTCTTACCGGAGGCAGACCTGATATTAATCTCCTGGGCTGGATGCGATATTCTGGGAGAAAGATACCGCCGCCCACCGCTTCTTCTAACCTTGCCCTCCGCTTCCAGTTCAGAGAGCGCTAAATCGAAGGCAGCACCAAATAGCGCGCCATCAACATCGGTAAGGGGCTGCTCCCAGGCGCCGCAAAGAAGATGGGGCTTGAGAATATTAAGGTTTTCCGGGTTTATCAATGCATTCTCAAAGTTTTTGCCGAAGAAGTAATCCGGGTGGTGCATAAAATACTGGTCGAGCGGATTGTCCTGAGCAATAAGAAAGCTCAAAGATTGTCCAGCACCTCTGCCGCTACGACCTGCCTGCTGCCAGGTGCTGGCAATACTTCCCGGGTAACCGACAAGCACGGTAGCTTCCAGGTCACCGATATCAACCCCCAGTTCCAAGGCAGTGGTAGCCACAACACCCAGTAGATGACCATCGAACAACTCCCGCTCAATCTGTCTCCTGTCTTCGGGAAGATAACCCGCCCGATAAGGCTTGATTAGCTGACCAAGAGAAGAACCCAGTTGCTCCCGAGTATAAATGTAAATGAGTTCGGTCAGCTTTCGGGTTCGGGTAAAAACCAGGCTACGAATGCCATTTCGAACTAGTTCAGTGAAAAGAAAGGTAGCTTCGCTATTGGAGCTGCGCCTGCCCGTCCCCTTCTCATTAATAAACGGCGGATTCCAGAAGACAAAGGACTTGCCACCGTGAGGCGAACCATCATCAGTGATTACCTCGAAAGGTAGCCCAACGAGCTTTTCAGCATGCTCTTCAGGGTTGGCGATAGTCGCCGAACAACAAATAAACTGTGGCCTGGAGCCATAATAGGCGCAAAGGCGACGCAGACGACGCAAAACATTGGCTACATGAGAACCGAAAATTCCACGATAGACATGAGCTTCATCCACTACAACATATTTCAAGTTACGAAATAACCTCGACCATGATTTATGATTAGGCAAAATGCCCAAATGAAGCATGTCGGGATTGGTGAGCACGACCCGGGCTTTCTTTTTTATCTCAGCCCGCTCAGATTGCGGCGTATCACCATCAAACGTAGCGCAGCTCCCGGAAGAAATAAGCTCAGGGCAAGCTAGCTCGTTCAAGCTTCGCAGCTGGTCTTGTGCCAGAGCCTTGGTCGGGAAAAGATACAAAGCCCGACTGCTTGAGTCTTTTAGTATAGCCTCCATGACCGCCAGGTTATAGCACAGTGTCTTGCCGCTGGCGCTGGCTGTAGCCACCATTACATTCTTGCCAAGACGAGCTGCGTTAATAGCCCCGGCTTGATGAGTATACAAAGACGATATACCTGAAGACTCTAGACATGCTTGCAGAGCAGAATGGAGAGGCTTATCTATTTCTCCAAAAGTGGCATTATGCGACGGAATAAACTGGGTGTGAGCAATCTGCTGCTTATAATCAGGTGAAGTCAAGAGGTGGTGCAGGAAAGCTTCAACATACATTGAAATCGTTTAAACGGCTACAGGCTATGGACCGGAAAAAATCTCTTTCTGGTGGTCTATAATTTCCAGCTCGGGGTAATTATTGACTATGAAATTCATCACCTTGGATAAAATCTCCTCAACATGCTGGTTATGGTTGCTAACACAAGCTATTCCCAGGGTCACCAGCTGCCACAAATCCTGGTCATCTACCTCTGCTACAGAGATATTATACTGACTCCGAAGCCTAGAGGTAATAGATTTCACTACTCGTCTTTTATCCTTGAGCGATTGACTATCCGAAAGGTGAAGTTTTATCCTGCAAATACCAGCATTCATTTTTTCAGAACAGCTTACGGGTAAACCAGCCTATTAAAAAAACACCCCTCTCAGCGGGGAGACTGTTGAGAGGGGTATCGGGCTATTTTAGCTACTTTGTTTCATTTCCGCGTAGCAAGCGCTACAATAAATGGGACGGTCATCTTTGGGCTCAAAAGGCACCTCGCAATCAGCGCCACATTTGGCACATGTTGCTTGATGCATAACCCTGGGCTGACCATAGCCCCGGTAGCGACTCTGTCTTTTAGCTGCTCGGCACTCTGGGCACCGACCAGGCTCATTCTGTAGCCCTCGTGACTTGTAAAACTCTTGCTCGCCTACGGTAAAAGTAAAGCTACTACCGCAGTCTTTACAAGTCAAAGTCTTGTCCGCTAGAGCCATCTATGCCTCCTTATGAAAGTTATGCCCTGTCTCTGTTGCTGTCTCTAACGGCTCAAGACCTCTATATAAGTTGCCGCAAAGAATACCCCGGCAAGCTGGTCTCCCCACTATAAGAGGAAGCCGAGCTAGGAAACGGCACCAGCCAGGTTTTTGCATACAATAGCTAGTGTAATTTATAATAGTGAACTAGTCAAGTCCAGCACAACTAGCTGGGGACCGATGTTATGTCAAATACTACTGAAGCAAGCCACCATAGGGTGAGGTCAATGGTAAGCCTGGTAGCCGGCGTACTGCTGGGGCTTACTCTGCTCATAGCAGGTAGCGGTAAGGTGTTCGGTTTCGGTGAGATGCCCGGCCAGACCATGCAGTTCATCGGTGCCATTCTGCCGAATGCCTGGCTAACACCTAAAGTGGCACTCTTTTTTGGTGATATCTTGTTCCCCTATATTATCCCCTATGTAGAACTATCACTGGGCATGCTTCTCCTTTTGAGCATCTGGCCTCGCCTCATGGCAGCTATATCACTTCCGCTTATTATAGCCTTTATAGCCAATAACTCATGGTATATTAGCCATGGTTGGATGAAATTCGCTTCCTGCGCATGCTTCGGTATATGGGAAGAGATGTTCGGCACGCTCACACATGTACAATCTCTCGCTATCGATATTGTGCTTTTTGCCCTGGCAATGACTATAATATTTGTGCACCCCGGCGGCTTTCTGTCTTCGCCGCCATGGTTGAATAAACTGGGACAAGGAGCCGGGGATAAAGACAAAAAGGAATAAATATGATATACATTAGATGGAACACATCGCCAGCAAAATATATGTCCGGGTTAATCATTTTGTTGCTTACCCCTGCGCTGCTATTAAACAGCGCCTGTTTACCAACTCTACCACCAGCTCCACCGATTCCGCCAGCTCCACCACCAAACGAACCACCCATCATTAGTTCCCTGACAGCGGAACAGGAGGTTCCCACTCTATCGGAAACCCAGATAACCTGTGAAGCCAGCGACGCCGATGGCGACGGCCTGGCATATCAGTGGTCGGCTGATAGCGGAACTATCAAAGGAGAGGGCAGCAGTATCACCTGGGTCACGCCTGATACTGCCGGCAACTACAACGTTGAGGTCACGGTAACAGATGACAAGGGTGGTACTACCAGCAAGTATACGACCATAACTGTTATAGACAAGCCCAACCAGCCTCCGGTCATTATCGGTCTAACAAGAGACGGAACCCCGGTGACCGAACAGAATCGAGTCAGGGAATGGAGAACAATAACCGTTCATTGCAGAGCCGAGGACCCGGATGGCGACCAGCTAAATTATCTGTGGAGAGCCACGTGTGGCAAAATTAACGGAGAGGGAAGCACGGTTGGATGGACTTCACCCGGTGTTCCCGGCGACTGCACGGTCACTGTCTTGGTAACTGATGGTAGAGGTGATAAGGCTGAGGCATCCGTTGTGTTTACAGTGGCTTGCTGCGGCGGTGGATTCTAAACAGCTTCACATGCTGTTGTACCCACTCATAGAGACACCAGCTTCACGCTGCCCCACATGCCCATCCTATCGCCTTTTATTACGAGTATGCCAGCCAGTCCATTGATATCCTGAGCCTGCTCAACGGCCACATCGATATCCTCGGCATCACCCACTCTATTACCGATTGCCGTAGCCGCAGCATCAGCCAGCGCCGTAGAACGTGAAAATGCAATCACAGCATCAGCAGCGCCAAGGCTGAGCGAATGTCCCACAGTTCCCGAAGAAGTGCAGACACCCAGAGGTGTTTCCTCGGGATTTATCTCCAGGGCAATTTTGCCCGTAAAGAGCGATTCACCGGCATAAACACCAATCAGCCTGGGTCGCAAAACCCTGATAAAAATATCACCGCCATTTTCGACGATTACCTCCGGCGTATGGGCAAGCAGGTCTTTGCCCACAGCCTCAGCAATAGCTCCAGCCACGGCTGCCATCGGACCAACGCCGGCTATCCGGGCAGCCTGTGCCATATCTCTGACAATAGCCGGAGCATCCTCCTCAACAGAACAAGGCTCCAAACTATGGAGGAAAAGCGGGTGATTTTTGATATACTCTTCAAGCGGCGTGCGGTGTCTTATGACCGCTTCTATGGCTTCGGCTTCGAGCTTGCCTGCCGCTCGAATATAGAGGTCGGTCTCCTTAACGGCAACATCGAAGGAAACTAAATCGTCGTCTTTAATCCAGCAACGATAAGTCCTCGGCTGGTACATGTTAGAACACCATTCTCGCCCTTTGTCATTCTGAGGGAGCCAATCACCCCTTTGCCATTCTGAGGGAGCGGAGCGACCGAAGAATCTCACACTGTATAACCCGCTAAAGGTAGTGGGACTTAAACTCCTCTCCAGGTCTGCTTTGAACAATGCTATAGATTCTTCGCTACGCTCAGAATGGCAGCCTAATTTGCCATGTGGCCAGCCTAATAGATGTAAATCCCTAAAAATACAGCTCCATGGCTCGAGGCGGACAGGCTTTGATGCACATCTCGCAGACAACGCATTTGCTATTGTCGAAAATTACCTTTCGAGTCTTCGGGTCGACAGAAAATGCCCCGGTAGGACACAGAGTAATGCAGGCACCACAATGAGTACATCTCGATTCATTCCAGACCACATCCTGGCTCAGGGATTGAATCTTCACCCCGGTCTCAGTAAGGTATTTCACCCCCTTATCATAGCCCCTCTGCTCTCCGGTTAATTCCATGACCAGAAGCCCCTCCTCCCCGGGGGTAACTGAAGCCTTTAGGATATTAAACTCAAGGTCAAAATCTTTCACCAGTTTGTAAACTATAGGCTCGTTTGTTAAACGCTTAGGAAAGTGCAAAACCAATCTTTTCGAAACAGTAGCCATCTTCTCCCTCCTTTTTTACGGAAGCGGACGTTCCTCAAGCGGCTTGAAGACTATTCCCGATTCCACACCGGGCAATGGCGTCACCGGCTCAGTCAACAAGAACTCGCCCTTCTTTATCCACTCCTTCAAGATACCGGCAATCTCCACCGCTCTCGAATAGCTGGACAGAGAAGCAGTGGGGACTTCCTGACCCTTAACTTTAATCTCACCGCTCTTTAGCTCGGCATAGCTAACCTCGGTCAGAATGTCCGGCTTTCTCTGGGGGTAAGCTTCGGCATAATCGACCACGGGGGCAAAAATCTCAGCATCTGTCACCAGTGTATAGCGGAGCATCTCTTCAGATAGAACAGGTATAGGAACTCCAATACCTACAGTCATCGTGCAGCCATAGCCGAGAAAACTCGTGCCCACCAGCCATTTGGGTTTCATTTGCTTCAGGTCGCCGATAACGGCAAGCGTGCCGGCACCTCTCTTTGGCACTCCATTGTCGCCCCGCAAAACATTCGGGTTATGCTGTGTTCCCTGCCAGGCAACATAGCCGATGCCGCCGCCGAGAAATATCTTGGTACCGATGCCTACGGTCTTATAATGCGGGTCATTGAACAACGGGGAAAGCTGACCGGAAGTCGAGTAATTGGCATTTCCCAACTTCGGTTTTAGCACCCCCATGTAGGTATATATAATCCGGTCGGACAGGTTCACCGCCACATTGTAATTTTGATAGGCGTTCCTCATATTGAATAAAACCGCCTCGTTTATATCCTTGATATTAATCAAGGTTTCCAGCTTTTTCCTGGGATAGCAATCGGTGCCATAAGCAACAGCCTCCAGTCTGACATCCTTGCCGGCTACAAGCTCTTCTATTACATGCCCGCCGCCGTATCTGAACTCGCCGGGATAGATTCTGTTCTTGGGGTCATCATCAGGTAAAGCCGTTGCCCCCAGAAAGAAATCCACAGCGGCTATCCCTGTATAGGCGGGAACATCATTCAGATAGACCTTGCCTCCACCAAGCTTAATTCTCGGCTTGGTATGCCCGACGTTAAAGTAAGCGCCTGAGCCGCACATCGGCCCGAATGTTCCGGTGGTCACCACGTCAACTTCTTTAGCCGCCTGGCTGACACCCTTTTTCCTGGCGATATCAATTATTTCCTCGGCAGTAACTACCACCGCCTGACCTTTTTTGATTTTTCCGTTAATCTCAGCAATTGTCTTTGCCATATCACCTCACCTCTTCAAAACTTGAAATCCAATCTGTCATTGCGAGTCCTTCGCCTCTGTCATCCTGAGAGAGTCCTTCCCAAATGGGAAGGACGACCGAAGGATCTGGCTCAGGATAAACTCCAAGTGTCAATCTCGCCCCTGCAATGACATAAAAATTCGACCCGCTATTTATTTCGCTTCAGCAAATTTATAGCCAGTTCAGCAACCTTCCTGCCTGAAAGAATCATGCCGCCAAATATAGGTCCCATACGAGGCGCACCGAAGACAGCGTTGGCTGCCATGCCGGTAACCAGTAGACCGGGGCAAACCTGTTTGGTGTTTGCCACGATTTCCTTTTCGCCAACTTCAGCCCACATCGACTTCTCACCGATAACTTCTACCCCGGCTCCAGTTTTTCTAGCCACTATGCGGCAAACCTCGGCATCATGACCTGTGGCATCTATTACCAGCTTAGCTCTTATAGCCAGCGGGTCAACATGCAGGTTCGCCAGAGACACAGCGCTCCAGTTTAATACCAGGCCAGTTACTCTGTCACCCTCACGAATCATAACATCCTCAACGCCGAGCAAATTGAATATCTTAGACCCGGCCTTTATCGCCCGGGAACAAAGGGTTGACACTGCTTCTACAGCATCAGCTATGTAATATCCATCTTGATACTCCTCAGCGGAGATACCCAGCTCATCCAGAATCTCCTTCCCCTCGCTCTGAACCACGATGCGGTTAAACATCATGCCGCCACCCCACATGCCGCCGCCAACGCTCAGTTTCTTTTCAAATATAGCCACCTTAACACCACTCTTCGCCAGATAGTAGCCGGCAACCATGCCTGACGGCCCAGCCCCTACCACCGCCACATCCATCTCCAGAAACCCGAGCAGGTCTTTCAAATAGCTTTCCACTATCGCCTTAGATATAATTACTTCATCCATTGCTTGCCTCCTGGCTATCCATTCATTCTTAAGTCATTGCGAGCTCTTCATCTCGTGTCATTCTGAGCGCAGCGAAGAATCTCCACTCATTGTAAACTCCACATTGCAATCTCACGGTGTCCCACACCTGAGATTCTTCGGTCGTTTCGCTCCCTCAGAATGACAATGGAGGGAAAATCACTCCTTTGTAACTCTTGCGAGCAACTCCCCGAGCTCCACCGGTGATACGGTCTTTTGCTCCCCACTCATCATATCCCGCAAAGTCACCGTGCCGCTTTTGACCTCATCCTCGCCCATAATCACCACATATTTGCTGCCAAGGCTGTTAGCCTGCCTCAATTGACCTTTTAAACTTCTGTCGCCAGAAGCCATTATGGCAACAACGCCGTCTTTACGCAGCGTGGAGGTAAGTTTTACCGCCTCAAGCTTGGCTTCATCGCCGAGATGGGCAACAAAAACCGGCGGCGCCGGCAAATCCGGCACAGCGATTTTCTGACCCTTGAGGTTAAGCACAACGCGCTCCATGCCGGCAGCAAAGCCGATAGCCGGCGTAGGCTTACCGCCTAGCTCTTCGATAAGGTCGTCATAGCGCCCGCCACCGCCAAGTGCAATCTGAGCTCCCTCCCCGGGCGGCTGAATTTCAAAAACAGTCTTTGTGTAGTAGTCCAGACCGCGCACCAGCCTGTGATTTACGTCGAAGGGAAGTTTCACTGCCCTCAGGTATTCAACAACGGCTTCAAAATGCGCCTTACACTCAGGGCACAGGTATTCGGTGCTTTTCGGCGCCGCCTCTGCCACATCATAGCAGGCAGGTTTCTTACAATCGAGCAGGCGCAACGGGTTCTTGTCAAATCTGGCTTTACAATCAGAACACAAGCCTCCCAGATGAGCGGAATAATAACTCTTCAGGCTCTCCAGGTACGCAGGCCGGCATAGCTTGCACCCGATGCTATTGAGATACAGGTAAAGACCGCCCAGCCCCAGCGACTCAAAAAACCGCCATGCCATCTCGATAACCTCAGCATCCAGAGCCGGTTCGGCATCACCTATAGCCTCAAAGCCGAACTGGTAGTGCTGCCGGTACCGCCCCGCCTGCGGCCGCTCATATCTGAAAATGGCAGACAGGTAATACAGCTTCACCGGCTGAGACAAATTGTCCATGCCATGCTCAAGATAAGCCCGGCACACCGGTGCCGTGCCTTCAGGTCTGAGTGCCAGTATATTGCCGCTCCTGTCCTCGAAGGTATACATCTCCTTGGTAACGATATCGGTGCCTTCGCCTATGCTCCTGGTAAAAAGCTGCCAGTCCTCAAAAGCCGGGGTATCGAGGCGCTGGTATCCATAAAGCCGACAAAGAGCAAGGGCACTGTTCTCAACAAATCTCCAGTAGCCCTGCTCTTCAGGTAAAATATCCGCAGTACCTCGAGGCGCTTTATACAATAAAGGTCTCCCCTTTAGAAGCTACATTATAGCAGATAGATTCGGCAAAGGCATGCCGATTAAGAATAGCAACTCACATGCGAGGCAAGCCGACTGGTATTGGGAGTTTGACCCCTTTTACTTGCCTTTCCAGCGGGGTTCTCTTTTCTCAAAGAACGACTTGATGCCTTCAGTGAAATCCTCGGTCTTGCAGCTAAGCTGGAAGGCATAGCGTGTCGCCTCCCAATGCGCTTCCATGCTACGCTCCAGCCCCATGTACATGAGCTGCTTCGTCATCTGCACCGCCAGAGGCGCGCCTCGCTGCATCTTCTTTGCCATTGCCATGGCTGCCGGCATTAGCTGGTCATCGGGAACAACCTGGCTTACCAGCCCTATTCTCAGCATCTCCTGCGCATCTATAATCTCCCCGGAAAATACCAGCTCGCAAGCCTTGGAAAGTCCCACTATTCTCGGCAGCAGATAGGTCCCGGCGCCGGTATCCGGAGTCATGCCTCTTAACACAAACACCTGCCCGAACCTGGCGCTCTCGGCAGCGATTCTGATATCGCAATGAAGGGCAAACTCGGAGGCGATGCCTACTGCGGCGCCATTGATAGCGCATATAGTCGGTTTCGGTATGCTGTTAAAATACCACATCGACTGTCGGTATTCAGTGGAATTCTTTTGCTTCATAACCTCAATTTCTAGCTGTGACATTACGGGCACATCGCCTGATATATCCGTGCCAGCCGAAAAAGTCCTGCCCGTTCCTGTTAAAATCATAACCCTTACTTCATCATCTTTCTTAATCTCTTCTATAAGCTCTACTAATTTTCTCAGCATAGCGTGCGTTATGGCATTCAGCTTTTCCGGTCGGTTCAGGGTAATAATACCGACACCGTCTTTTTTCTCATACATTACATTATCCCGGGACATATTTACCTCCTTAGAAATAGATGTCACAAATTATCATGCCGCCGCACAATTGTAGCACAAAAGGGGTGCCCTGAACGCATTAGCCGCAAGGCTTTAACCCGTCGCCATCCGGGCACTTGACAGTTTCGGTATTATCAGGTAAAAATACACTAATAAAGACTTAAGTATCAATGTAGATGGGAGCCGTTAAGCTACCGGTCTGTAAATGGCCATTTAGATAGCGGGAAGCCCATAGTGAGAGAGGTGGGAAATGGCAACATCACCTGAATCGGATTCAGGGCTACTATTCGGTAGTCCGGAGAGACACATTTCCAAGGAACAATTGCAGGTATGTGTGTACACTCCCACTTGCATGCTCAGCGGATATACTCATTGCTTGCAGGGGCAACGCCTTTTGGACCTGCTCAACAGCATAGTGATGAGGTCATTTCGCCTTGGTGCCGACTTTTTGCCTGTCACCGAAGCTACCAGACACGCCCTGGATGGCACGGAAACGACAACTCAGTTTACCTTAATTAACAAGTCGAACATCCTCTTCGTAAGTGAGAGTGAGCCACAGGAAGAGCCCGATGCAGAGACAGGTTATGAGCTACCTCTAACGAGAGAGAAATTCCTTCTCATCGCCAGGTTCTACATACCACCTTATACGCTAAGTGGACAGATGCACCGTGCTAAAGGGCAGCGATTGTCAGACCTGCTAAACACAAAGGACACGTTCCTACCCATGACAAACGTGGATATCGTCCTAGAATCGGGTATTCGACAATCGGCTGTCTTCGTAGCTGTTAATAAGAACCAGATAGTCTATGCCGAAGAGGCATCGCCCTAAGATGTTATGTTGAGACCTCGACATTTTCACCTATCAATCGAAGCCGCACCAGGTTGTGAAACTATCGATATGCTCACGGTCGGTCTCCAGCTTGTTCGCCGGGAAATCCCAGTCCGGATAGCCGATGGCGATGCTTATCACTATCTGCTTTGACTCAGGTATACCCATGAACCTTCTAAGCACCTCCGGGAACGCCGTCCCCTGGTCTTCAATGCAGGTGCCGAGGCCATACTCCGGTGCAGCCAGGCAGATGCTCTGGCAAAATGCCCCTATATCAAGCAACGCCAGCGATTCCGGTGCCGAGCTATCTACCGACAAAATTATAGCTGCCGGGGCATCGAAAAAGCGGAAGCCTCTTTCCAGCCATTGTGTTCTTTTCTCCCTGTCCTCTCTGGCTATCCCCATGAGCTTAAAGATTTGAACCGCCAGGTCCACCTGGCGTTGCCTGTAAGCGCCCTGAAAAGAAAAACTGCGCCAGATTTCCGCTCCAGACTTCAGCATCTCGATATTGGCGCTTCTCACCTTATCAAGCGTTTCGCCGCTGACGACAGTGACCTCCCACGGCTGTGTGTTCATCGCCGACGGCGAATGCGCAGCAGTCTCCAGGACTTTTTTCAGTATTTCCATCGGAACTGGCTCAGGCTTATATCCCCTTATGCTCTTACGCTTGCTTATGGCTTCGATTACATCCATATCAATAACTCCTTCCCGGCAAAAATCCCTTTATGAAATAGCTAATATAGTGTAATTGACTATCTAGGGCAAGAGCAACAAAAGAATATTAGAGGATGAGTGGCGTGAAGCCTCAGGCACGCTATCAGCTCAGTAGCTTCTATCTCCTGCACAAAACGATGGCTTGTGCAATCCGCGTCGTGGTTAAGCTGGTCACCGCTATGGTTCGAATCTAGCACGGTGGGGCTTACTGGACGGAAAGAAGAACTTTTGCCCTGGCTTTCCGCCTTGCCACTTAGCCCTCCAGTCTTGGATTTTAGCAACAAAGCACCGCTAGTGCAAGGAGCGCAGCAATGAGTTACCCTTTCCTCTCCACTGCCTTGTTGCTTTCATAGTTCGTAGCTAGTTCGTAGCTGGTGGTCCAGGAGTTCGGTGTCCCACTAAGAAACCCAAATACAAAAAGTGTTTAATTTCACCTAAAGTTCGTAGCTAGTTCGTAGCTGATGAGCCGGAAGTTCGGTGGCCAGCGTAAGAAACCCAAATACAAAAAGTTACTAATTTCCTTAAAGTTCGTAGCTAGTTCGTAGCTGGCGAGTTGTGAGTTCGGTGGCCAGCTACGAACCTCCAGCTACGAACTCCGAACTTCCCTCTGTATAGTAAGGGAAAATTGCAAGGGGTCATTCCTGCCTGTTGGTGGCAGGTCAGCTGCCAGATTTAGGCAATTTTTGGCAGTTAGCTGCCAACTAGCTGCCTTTTAGCTAGGCAGTTTATGGCGTGGATCTGCCAGATACTAGTCAGTTAGCTAGGCGGTTTCCTGCCATCTCTAGCTTGGCAGGCAGCTTTTTAGAGATGTCCTATATAGCTCTCCCGAAGGGGGTCACCCCTCTCAGGGCGAATTAACTGCCCGTGCTTTGCCTGTGGACTGCCTAATCTTTCTGCACTACCTGCCGCCATAAAAACCAGAGCGGTGTCTTTTGTCCACCGAAGTCATCGAGCGGGCTTTATCCTATGATACTGGAGATCTGAAACGCTTGCTGGTCTCCAAGATAAATACAATCTATCTATACTATAAAAACTATAAATTCTATCTATGAACGTACCTCTGCAGGCATTGTACAAGCATCCTGGCGCTAATAAACATAAAAAACTCCCCGGGGTGACCCCAGTGTGGTACATCGAAGAAACTTAATCTCCACAACCGAGAGCATAAAGTGGTCGTTGACGTTTCAGCCATTCTCTGGTATTCTGCCCGCTAAATCGACAGAAGGGGAGGAACGAAATGCAAGCCTACTGTATGAAGTGCCGCACCAAGAGAGAAATGAAGGACGCCAAAAGCGTAAAGATGAAGAGTGGTAAACCCGCAACCCAGGGTGTCTGCCCGGTCTGCGGCACCAAGATGTTCCGCATCGGCAAGAGTTAGCTTAGCGAACCTTCTTTTTTACCCTCTCCACCGCTAATACCGCCCAAAGAAGCCTGAGTCAGAACTTGATCAGGTGTCGGGTACACTTTCCGATGTTGTGTTCAGCCTAGTCTCAGCAGTAGAATTGTGTCTGTGAAAAACGAACAGTCAATTGTCTCAGAAGTGACCAAGGCAGTGCAAGATGGCCAAGTAGCGTTTCTAGTGGGAGCGGGAATTAGTGCCGAACGGCAATCTTGGGTTCCATTATGGTCAGACCTCGTTTTGTCGCTTCTCGAGGCGATAGCCGGAGAAGAAGGCGAAGATGAGGTGCAATACGTAAAGCCTCATATGGGTTTACTCTTTAATGAGGTTATTCTTTATCAGATGGTGCAGGTTATAGGGCTCGATAACGCGACGAAGGCAATCAAAATTTGTATGGCTACTAATTCCTATAGCACCACCCATAAATTCCTCGCATGGGTGATGAAGGAGTTTAGGAACGTTGTTCTAACGACGAATTATGATGAACTCATCGAGGAAGCAGCTGGCTGGAAGTACCGTAGTAATCTTGGAATATCTTCAAAAGAGCCATATAGAGACTTGCTCTTAAAGCTGCATGGAACCTTAATTGACATCACACACGCACGTTTTACCATTAATCAAATCTTTGCCCCGCTGGAAGCTAATTTGAGGCAGAAAGCCGTGGACATGTTGAAAAACCGAATCGTGGTAGTTGCAGGATACCGTGGTGCAGATGAGTTTGATATTATCCCAGTCCTATTCGAGGAAGCAAATCCTCGAAACGTTATATGGCTTGTACGAAGTGACATTGATCGGGATGTCAAAAAACGACTAGATGACAAACATTATATGTCCATCAAAGTTGACGTTGATGAGTTTTTCCAGAAAGTTTACCAGAAGGTTAACAAAGGTGAATCAGATCCAGAACTTGATATTTGGCAAACACAATGCCCAAGTAATCCAAAAGACTGGTGGGAGGCGAAATTGAAAAGCTGGGGGATTGATTTATGGCACCAATCCAAGAAGGAGGTGAGGCTACTCTGGGCTCGTATTCTTGACTATCTGCGTATCTACCAAGTTTATGAGGGCGACATCAGGCACGAGCCAGCCAAGGATGCTTACGAACGTTTTTTGAGTGAGTCTTCTGACGTAATTATGAACTTAGAGGTCCAGGCACGCTTGGCCTATATAAGGCGCACAATTGCAACGGGCTCACCGCAAGAGTCCTATAAAGTAGTAGACGATATTGAAACTACATTAGCACAGACAAGAGACAGGGACCTTCGAAAGAGGTTGCAAAAGCTTCTTGGTTGGGCACTCCATGAATACGGTATTATATTGCAAAATGCTGGTGACCATGTAAAGGCTAAAGTAGTTCTTGGTGAATCAGCAAGACTCCGAACCTTGATCGACGATCCAGAGCTGGCTTACACTCTTTTTCAGGAATTCATGAACGCAACAAGAGCTACAAAAAATATTATGGGCAGCCACGTAGATGATTTCGCTCCTCCAGGCTGGAGAAGCTGGTTGATCAAGGAACTGGGGAAATATGCTGAGCAATTCAGACAAACTAGTGAACCGGCTCATTATGGTCAGACTTTGCACAACATGGCGTTTGTGCACCAATTCCTAGCCGAGGAACTCATGAGCTTAGAGAACTTTGTTAAAGCGGAAGAGGAATTTAGCAGCGCCCTTAAGACCTACCACGAGGCGATGGGAATTAGAGAGCGCTTGCGCGATCCGAGGATGATTGCCCAAAGCAAAGTTCGCATTGCTCAATGTAATTTGGGATTGGCTATACTTGCCCGCAGAGGATGCAACAGAAAGATGACAAAGGGGCTAATTGGTGAAGCGAAGGAACTGGCTGACAGTGTGAAAAGTATTTATGAACAGATACCCCAAGAACGATTCAGGTTAGACGATGTAGAACGAGTTTACAAAGAGGCAAACTATTTAGAAGAGGAGCTTAAGAACAACTGTGTGCCTGAAATGGGGGGCTAAGAAGATCATCGTTATAAAGAGATTTTCGTGGAGGCAGTTTTATTTCGCTGCAATGCGGCTTGTCAAGTCCTCTCTTAGATTAGAGTGTATGCGGACGCTGCTTTAAACACTCTGGCTAAATGTTTACTCTCACATGGCGCTTTTAGATGCTCAACAGATCCAGAATAGCCCTAGTGACTTCTTCTGATTTTTCCTTGTGCCCGCAGTGCCCTGTGAGCTTACTCCAGGTAGTCTTTGAGTTTCCGGCTGCGGCTGGGATGGCGCAACTTGCGCAATGCCTTGGCCTCGATCTGGCGGATTCGCTCCCGGGTCAGATTGAACTCCTTCCCCACCTCCTCTAAAGTTCGGGGTCTATCATCCTCTAAACCAAACCTGAGCAATAAAACCCTTCTCTCCCGGTCACTGAGTTCAGAAAGTACCTTGATTAGTTGCGCCTTAAGTAATTCTCGTGAGGCAGCCTCGGCTGGCGGCAGGGTAGTTCGATCTTCAACAAAATCACCGAGCTCGCTGTCTCCCTCTTCGCCAACAGGAGCCTCTAAAGACAACGGCATTCTAGATAATTTCAAGACCTCCCTTACTTTTTCTGAAGGGATGTCCATGGCTCTGCCAATTTCCTCGCAGCTTGGTTCACGCCCATACTCTTGAACCAGGCTACGAATGGTCTTATATAACTTATTGATAATTTCTACCATGTGCACTGGGATACGAATAGTACGGGATTGATCAGCTATAGAGCGGGTAATACTTTGTCTAATCCACCAATGAGCGTAAGTGCTGAATTTATAACCTTTCCTGTATTGGAATTTGTCCACAGCCCGGAATAAGCCAATGTTTCCTTCCTGAATAAGGTCCAGAAATGGTATTCCGTGTCTGGTATATTTCTTGGCGACACTCACAACCAGGCGCAAATTTGCTTCAATAAGCTGTTTCTTTGCCTCACTTGCCGTTCTTTTAACCTCACTGAAGTGGGCTTTAAGCTGCTGGCTCTTAGCACGAAGCTGGGAAAGGAATTCAAGATTAACGGGCTCGGCCACCCAAGACTCCATCTGGCTCCAGGAGGTTCCGTCTACCATGCTCTCCAGTAGTTCCGAAGGCAAAAGCCGGTTATCTATCGAAAGGTATATCAAGCTTAGCCCAACCTCTGAGATACTTTTGCCATTGGCTTCGGTAATAGCTTTCACCAGTTCCGGGTCGATTACACCGTTGATAGCCGCCCGCAGTTTGGGATTGCGAATTGTCTGGATGAGGCTATCTGTCGTGGCAATTTCAAAGCGCTTGACAAGAATATCAACCATGGGCCGGGCTGCAAGTAAGTGACGAAGCAGATAGATTGTCGTGCTAACCGCTTGGGAATATCTGCCATGTTGCTCAGGACTAAGACCTTCAATCTTTGCCAGATACTTGGCTTCTTCTAATTTGCCGGCTAATACCTTCTCATCGTTTACGGTGAGAAGCGAGACTTTGCCGATCTCGTGGAGATACATGACAATCGGGTCATCAACCGGCTGTTCCCAAGGCTCTACTTTAGGCCCAGGCACAGACTTAGCTCCTCTTTCTGTCTTATCTCTCCACTCATCCTTATCTCTCCACTCATCTTCAAGGTCAGCAGATTCTTCAGCTTCCCAAGAAGAGTCAGATTCGGTAATATCTTCTTCTGTCTCCTCGTCGTGAAAAGTGTCTCAAGCTGTCTTGGGAAGTGTAAGTGACTCAACCTCAGACCTCATGCTTAGGATGTCTTCAGAGTTTAGACCACCGTTGTCTTTCATAATTAAAAGAGAATAAAAGCGCTCTATCCTGGCGCGATTATCATTCTATTACCATCGACAATGTACTAACCCCCGCTTGTTCGGTCAGTTGTATGCTAAGTATCAATACTATATGTCTTAAGCCTGTAGATGAGGACGCGATTTAGTATCTTCTCTGTCTGCCTCCTCCGCTAAACCCTCCGCCTCTGCTGTCGGAGCGAGGGCGAGCCTCATTAACATCGAGCGTCCTATCCTTCAGCGTTTTTCCTTTGAGGCCGGCAATTGCAGCTTCGGCTTCAGGCTTAGATGGCATTTCAACAAAGCCAAATCCCCTGGATTGCCCGCTGTACTTGTCTTTTATGATGTTTACGGAAGTGACTCCTCCAAAAGCCTTGAACTCCTCCCGCAGTTCCTCTTCAGTTACATCAGCCGATAAGTTGCCCACGTGGATATTCATGTTTTGCTCCTCCTTCTATTAGCACGCTGTGTAACATACATAGGCCACGTACCCCCGGCCTATGTATGTGCTTAAAGCCAAACTAGTATTCCCTACTAAGTCTGGTGCTGCTGTGGCTGTAGCCACCTTGTGAATCGCCGCGCTGTTGTTTCTTAGCCTGTCGGCACTGAGGGCAACGCTTAGGGTCGTTGGTAAAGCCTTTAGACGCGAAGAATTCTTGTTCCCCAGCAGTGAAGGTGAAGGTGGTCCCGCAATCGGGACAGAGAATCGATTTATCTGTGAAACTCATTGGATGACCTCCTCTCTTACGAGTAGTTGGTTGGAGTTGGGGTCATCCGGAGCTTGGGTAAGTTGGGTAAATCTAAAGTAATTTAACTAAGTACGTGATAACCTAAACTGGAACCACCACTTCTACTATACACTAAAACGCCCCGCTTTGCAAAAGCCTGGACAAGCTTCCCAATAAGAAAGATTGCCATGGTCAAATCCAAGGAGCCTTCGCTTGCTTAACACTAATGACATGAATTATTGCTTACTCCTGCACGGTGGGTCTTTTTGTTGCCTAAGTAGTAACTTTTTGACGTTTTGTTCAGCCTTCCCTAACCTCGTCATCAATCCACCTGAGGTAATCCTCATTGCCGCAGCGATTAAAGTGCTTTCTGATACTAAGTCTGGGGTGGCCTTTAATTACACAGATCAAAACGGGAAAACAGGGTCTATGGTTGAAGCACAAGTTGTTGCAGAGATACTCCTTTATTTTCGTGAGTTAACTCAAGTTATGCTTGGAGAGGCCATATCATCTTCGGAGCTCATTGAATTCTTAAGATCAAATGGCCTCTCGTAATAGAAATATTTAGTATGGTAAAAAATGTATATTTAAGCTCTTCCATTCTTATACACAAATTGGCTGGTTGTTAAGGATGGATCTAGAACTAGTGACCTCCACGATGATATGTACACGATACTTTTTGTCAATATCAGGTCTTACTGAATTGTTTCGCATCATTAAATCATCCAAATGTCATTTTATCCTTATTTAATAATCCCTCTTTTTTCATCAGAATATTGTTGCCTATGGCTTCTAGCTAAAGGACAAGTACACTTTTTACAGTTTCTTATAGTAACCTCACTATTTGTATGCTTCAATGAATGAAAGGTAACCTCACATCCTCCATTGTGAACATAAAGCCCATTGCAAAAACCCTTACTTTTATCAAACTTCATTTTCCCGCTCCTTTTTGTGTAACGAGATGAAAAAGTATATGTAATCAACTAAGTACGGAATGACATGTACGCAGTTCTACCAGAGGTACACTGTTTCCCAAATTACCATGGTCGCTGTTAAGAGTATCTATCATTTTATCAAAGCTCCTCGTTAACAGCTTGTATGAGGACACACATAAGCCACACAATTTCGGGCCTATGTATGTCCTCAAGGTCAAGTCAACTATTATTTGACTTATCTTCTACTGTCGCTGAACGCATAGTTGGTTGAACCACTATTCTGTTGTTTCTTAGCTCTTCGGCACTGAACACAACGCTTAGGTTCGTTGGTAAAACCTTTAGATGCAAAGAATTCCTGTTCCCCGGAAGTGAAGCTAAAGGTAGTACCACAATCGGAACACTGAATCGATTTATCTTCGAAACTCATGGATGACCTCCTCTTTTAAAATAGTTGGTTAGAGTTATGGTCACCCGAAACTTGGAAAAATCTAAGAGGATCTAGGCAAGTAAGAAGTAACGTAAACTAAAAACCACCTCTTCTAGTGTATACTAAATGAGGCGCAATTGCAAACGATGCACAGGCTTGCCTACTACCCATACCTCTTTAGCTTATTCTGGTGGTTGATTTTCGCTTTTTCGATTTCTCGCCTTCTCGCCTCCTGATCTTCGGCTATTGCCTGTTCTCTAGCCAGACCAGTTTTTCTTCTTGCCTGCTCTCTGGCTAGTCGCGCAGGTTCTTCCGCAATGCGCTTCTCTTCACGCTTGGCCCCTCTTGCTGCTTGCTCTTTTTGAATCGCTTGCTCTCTGGCCAGATCAGTTTTTCTTCTTGCCTGCTCTCTGGCTAGTCGCGCAGGTTCTTCCGCAATGCGCTTCTCTTCACGCTTGGCCCCTTTTGCTGCTTGCTCTTTTTGAATCGCTTGCTCTCTGGCCAGATCAGTTTTTCTTCTTGCCTGCTCTCTGGCTAGTCGCGCAGCTTTTTCCGCAATGCGCTTCTCTTCACGCTTGGCCTCTTTTGCGACTTGCTTTTTCTGGTCTATCATTGTCTCCCACCTCCAAACATTAGATAATCGTGAAACCAATCATGAATCACTATAAAGTTGGGGTAAGTTTACTAAACTCCAGTCCCTTCTACAAGATTCTCACCAGATGCACTTTTTGACGTTTTGTTCAGCCTTCCCTAACCTCGTCATCAATCCACTTGAGGTAATCCTCATTGCCGCCGATGATGGGCAGGGCGATTATCTCGGGGGCTGAGTAGCTGTGAGCTGCTTTGACCAGGTCAATGACCTCTTGAAGCAGCGAGGCTCTGGTCTTGATGATGAGCAGGCTTTCCTGTGCCGAGTCCAGCTTGCCCTGCCACCAGAAAGAGGAGTTTACCTTTGGCACGATGTTTACGCAGGCGGCTTTTCTACTGGTGAGCAATTGGTCGGCTATCTTGCGGGCTTCTTCCTCAGAGTTGGCGGTAACGAAGATGACGACCTTGCCGGTATCTTTCATGCGCTCCTGCCCACTGCCAGCATCCTGTCCACAGCCTTTTTTGCCTTGAGGCGTATTTTCTCCGGAACCTTGACCTCAGGCGCCATCTCCTCAAGAGACCACAGGACTTTCTCCAGTGTGATTAGCTTCATGTTGGGGCATATAGCCTGCTCTGATACAGGTATGAACTTCTTGTCCGGATTCTCTTTTCTGAGCCTGTAGATTATGCCTACCTCCGTGCCCACTATCACCTGCTGAACATCTTCCCTGCCGGCAAACTTTATCATGCCGCTGGTGCTCAATACCTCGTCAGCCAGGGCTATCACCCCGGGCTTGCATTCCGGGTGAACTACCACCTTAGCCTCGGGATATTCCTGCCTTAGCTGGATGATATGCTCAGGCAGTATCCGGGCGTGGGTGGGACAAAAGCCGGGCCAGAGAACCATCTTTTTGTCCGTCCTGGTGGAAACATAATGCCCCAGGTACTGGTCAGGGACGAAAAGTATCTCATCCGCATCCAGGCTCTCAATAACACCAACCGCGTTGGCAGAGGTGCAGCAAACATCGGATTCAGCCTTAACCGCCGCAGAGGAGTTGATATAGCAGACCACCGTAGCCTGTGGATGCTCTTTCTTCTTGGCGCGAAGCTGTGGGGCAGTTATCATATCCGCCATGGGGCAGCCAGAGTGCAGGTCCGGCAGCAAGACCGTCTTATCTGGACACAGAATCGACGCCGTCTCCGCCATGAAATGGACGCCGCAGAAAACTATGACGTCGGCACCGGTCTTGGCGGCTCTCTGGCTGAGGTCAAGCGAATCGCCAACAAAGTCGGCTATATCCTGCACCTCGCCCAGTTGATAATTGTGGACGAGTATGACGGCATTTCTCTTTTTCTTTAACCTCAAGATTTTCTCAGCCAGCTCTGGCTCTCTATCCATGGTCAGCTAACCTCCAATCATTTGCGTAAACATTCATCCTCTTTCCCCTGACAAAACCGATAAGTGTGACGCCCAAATCGCTGGCTAGCTTCACACCTAGGTCGGTGGGCGCTGATTTTGAGATAAGCAGGGGAATATTCTTTTTAGCCGCTTTAAACAATATCTCCGATGAAACTCTGCCGCTGGTAACCAGTATGCGGTCAGCAGTAGATATATCTTTCAAGATACATTCTCCAAAAATCTTGTCGATGGCGTTATGCCTGCCTATGTCTTCTCTGAAAATCAGTATGCCCCCGGTATCGCATAACGCCGCGCTGTGGACACCGCCTGTAGCCCTGAAAATCTGCGACCGGTGCTGAAACTCGGCTACCAGCTCGAAGACCTCAATAGCCGATATTCTGGTTTGAGATTCTACTTTTATCCCTCCGCCGACGTCAGCGGCGCTGTAAAGAGAAGTGCCTCTGCCACAGCCCGATGTAATCAGCCGCTTAAACACCAGCTCGCCAGCCCCTTTTTTCTCCGTTTCTGTTTCTACGCGGACAACGCCTCGCCGCTCGTCAACCGTTATCTTTTTGATGTCATCTTTGCTTTTCAGTAGCCCCTCGGAGGAAAGGAAACCGACCGCCAGATAATCGAGATTTGCCGGAGAACACAGCAAAGTTACCAGCTCCTGGTTATTAAATACGATTGTAAGGAGGAATTCCCTGACAACGACATCATCGGTGCGGCTCTTCCCCTCCTCGGTAAGCCGCGATATGGGAACCCTCTCTACCTCGCCCGCCATCTCACCCCACCTTTATGTGGTCTCCAGATTTGACAGTGCCGCCTTTTATCACCCTGGTAAACACGCCCTCTTCAGGCATGACGCACTTGCCCACCTGCTGGAAGATAGCGCACCCGGCATGGCACTCCTTGCCGATTTGAGTGACCTCCAGTACGACCTGCTCGCCGACTGACATCCTCGTGCCCACAGGCAGAGACATCAACTCTATTCCCTCAGTAGTCAGATTCTCGGCGAAATCGCCCGGCTTTAACTCCAGTCCCAGCGCCCGCATCTTATCGATGCTCTCCACGGCCAGCAGGCTCACCTGCCGATGCGTGCAGGAATCAGCATGGGCATCGCCGACGAGGCCGAAGTCTTCCTCCAGAATACCTTCTTTTACGTCTTCCTTCTTGGTTCCTCTTTCATCGCTTTTGCAGACGGCAATAATTTTACCCATACCCTTATCCTCCGTTGAATTCGGTGAGCTGCGAGTATAGCAAATAGAGAAATGTGACGATTTTTACTCTTGCCTCCGTTTGAAATTATAGCTAACTCTGTCCGCAATGCGGGTATTCGCTATATTATAGTCCTATTGGCTCAGTTGGTCGAATGCCTGGCACAGGAAAATCAAAGCTCCTGAAAAAGCCAGGTGGATATATAACGCTCTGCGGTATCGGGTAAAATCACCACGATGAGCCTACCCTTGTTCTCGTTTCTCTTGGCAACCTCAAGAGCCGCCCAGGCTGCGGCACCGGAAGATATGCCGGCCAGTATCCCCTCCTCTTTGGCTAACCTCCTGGCTGTGGCACCGGCATCATCGCTGGTTACCTTGATGATTTCGTCGACCAGCTCCAGCTTCAGTACATCGGGAATAAAACCGGCGCCTATGCCCTGAATTTTATGCGGGCCAGCTTTGCCGCCGGAAAGAACCGGCGAATCAGACGGCTCGACGGCAACAGCCCTAAATCCAGGTTTTCTCTTCTTAATCACCTCAGCTACACCGGTGATGGTGCCGCCTGTTCCAATACCGGCTACCAGAATGTCTATCTTACCATCTGTGTCCTTCCAGATTTCCTCAGCAGTGGTCTGGCGGTGAATTTCAGGATTCGCCGGGTTCTTGAACTGCTGTGGCATAAAGTAATTCTTGTTCCCGGCTACCAGTTGTTCAGCCCTCCGTACTGCACCGGACATGCCCTCACCACCGGGCGTTAGCACCAGCTCGGCACCCAGGAAAGACAGAATATGCCTTCGCTCCACTGACATCGTCTCCGGCATGGTTAGTATCAAGCGATAACCGCGCGATGCACAGACAAAAGCCAGGGCGATACCGGTGTTGCCGCTGGTAGGCTCGACAATCACCGTATCTTTGTTTATTAACCCCTGGTCTTCAGCGGCTTTAATCATAGACACTGCAATGCGGTCCTTAATGCTGCTGCAAGGGTTGAAGAACTCCAGCTTGGCTACGACTTCGGCTTTGGCGCCTGCTGTTATCCTGTTCAACCTGACCAGAGGAGTATTTCCGATAAGCTCTGTAATATCTTTAGCCATTTTAGCCATTAACTTAACTCCCTGCTTTTCCTGGTGAATTATGGCTCGAATATTTGCGAGCCATTTCGCCATCTCTCAATTGTATTACCTTTGAGCTATTTTAGCCAGCTTCAGATTATGAGTAACTATAATCAGGGTAAGACTCTGGCTGTTCAGATTAAGACAAAAATTTTCGAGTAAGTCTGAATTTGCATATGCCGCTTCGTTTGCATTATTATACTGGCGGAGTGGGATTGAGATGGATGCTGTCGCCCTCCTGGAAAAAGCCAACGAATACCTGCCTCCTGCCAAAGTGGCTTTGGTTGAGGCAGCATATGAATTTGCCCTAAAAGCTCATGAAGGACAGGTGCGGAAGTCCGGCGACCCGTATCTAGACCATCCGTTACAGACAGCTACCACTCTAGCCAACCTTCAGCTTGATGCCGCCACTTTAGCCGCAGCCTTGCTCCATGATGTGCCCGAAGACTGCCACGTGCCCCTGTCCGAAATCGAGGCTAAATTCGGTCCGGAGGTAAGCAAGCTTGTTGATGGCGCCACCAAATTGGGCAAATTATCCTTGCGCCGTGGTGAAGCCAGGAAACGAGAATCTCAAGCCCAGAACCTGCGAAAGATGCTGATAGCTACAGCAGAGGACTTGAGGGTAGTTTTTATCAAACTGGCCGACAGGCTGCATAACATGCAAACTTTAGCACCTCTGTCACCGGAGAAACGGCGCAGCATTTCCCAAGAGACACTGGATATATATGCGCCTCTTGCCCACCGCCTGGGTATCTGGCAGATAAAGTGGCAACTGGAGGATTTATCTTTCCGCTACCTTGAGCCACGCCAATATCATAAAGTGGCTCGCTTGCTGGCCACCCGCAGAACGCAACGAGAGGCTTTTATTAATGAAATTACACAGATATTAAAACAAGAACTGGACAAAGCCGATATAAAGGCAGAAATCATAGGCAGACCAAAGCATATCTACAGCATCTGTAATAAAATGAACCGATATGCGACTCAAGGCAGAGACTTCGACGACATTCATGACCTTTTCGCTTTCCGGGTACTGGTAGACACAATCCCGGACTGCTATAAAGCGCTGGGTACTATCCACAACCTGTGGCATCCTATTCCCGAGGAGTTTAACGACTTCATCGCCAATCCTAAAGACAACGGATACCAGTCACTGCACACCACAGTGCTATGCCAGGGAACAACTCCACTGGAAATACAAATCCGCACCTATAGCATGCACCGAACTGCCGATTTCGGTGTGGCTGCCCACTGGCGTTATAAGGAGGGTGCCAAACAGGATACACACTTCGAAAACAAGATAGCCTGGCTACGTCAGCTAATTGAGTGGCAAAGCGAGCTTGGCAGCGAGGAATTCCTCGAATCGTTAAAAACTGATGTCTTCATTGACCAGGTCTTTGTTTATACCCCCAAAGGTGAAATAAAAGCTCTGCCCAAAGGCGCCACTCCACTGGATTTCGCATATCGCATCCATACCGAGTTAGGACATCGCTGCATAGGCACCAAGGTAAACGGCAGGCTCGTGCCCCTGAACTACGAACTCAAGAATAGCGAAATCATAGATATTATGACCGCTAAGGTCGGCAAGGGTCCCAGCCTTGACTGGCTCAACCCCGACCTGGGATTTGTCAAGACTTCCCACGCCCGAGAAAAAATTCGCCAGTGGTTTAAGAAACAGGAACGAACACAGAACATAGAACGCGGTAAACAGATTCTGGACAGAGAACTCAAGCGGCTTGACATTGCCATAACCAATATCGAGGAAACGGCACGCCTGTTCAATTATGAAAGCTCTGATGATTTTCTGGCAGCTATTGGCTATGGCGGCATTACCACACATCAGTTGGCGCTCAAATTGGCCATCGAACCGGAAGAAATCCCTTCTATAACCAAAACCGTACGCAGCGATAGGACTACTGCGGCAGGAATTCAGGTTCTCGGCGTTGGTGACTTGCTTACTCAATTAGGCCGCTGTTGCAATCCCTTGCCTGGCGACCCTATTATCGGTTATATTACCCGGAGTCAGGGGATTACTGTGCACCGCAAAGACTGTATAAATGTCATCAATGTAGAAGATAAAAGGCGACTAATCGAGGTGAACTGGGGAGAGATACATGATGTTTACCCCGTCGATATACAGATAGATGCCTGGGACAGAGTAGGCTTGCTCCGGGATATCACCACCGTTATCGCCGAGAACAAAGTAAATATATCCAATATGAGCACTACATATCACAATGAAATCACCTCCGTATTTGCTACCGTTGAAATCGTAAATATGGCTCAGTTAACTCAACTATTGTCACGAATCCAGGGCGCACGTGGTATTATGAGCGCCACAAGAGTCAGTCAAGCTAAAGCCAGTCTTAGTTCTTGAGAAAGGAGTCAGGATTGCCCAAAAGTAAATCAGCAGAAAAAGCGGCACGAGCAGCAGGGAAAAAAAGACTACGAAATAGGTCGGTTAGAAGTGCTACCAAGACACATGTGACCAGAGCAGAAAAGCTTATTTCAGGCAACGAGCCCGAGCCAGCAAAAGATGCAGTTGCAACTGCCATAAGTGCTTTAGACAGGGCTGCCAAAAAGGGTGTCATCCATCCTAATACAGCCGCAAGGCGCAAGTCACGCTTGATGAAAAAATTCAATCGAGCCAAGCTTCCCAGCACTGCTCCCAAGAAAGCAACCAGAGCTGACAAAGCCTGAGAAAGTAATGTTGTCTAACTGCGCCAACGTTTGCCATGACTCGTAAAGCGCTATCACCAAAACAGAAACGTATCCTCCAGTTTATCCGGAAGTTCGTTGACGCCAGGGGCTACCCCCCCACAGTCAGGGATATAGTCAGCGGCTGTGAGATAAGCTCCACCTCGGTAGTCGCCTATAACCTGGCCAGATTAGAAACAGCAGGGTATATACGCCGACACGCTAAAATATCGCGTGGCGTCGAATTTCTAGCCACCAGGCGCAACCCTCAACATATCGTCTCCGTGCCCGTAATAGGAGAAATAGCCGCTGGTGAGCCGATTCCTGTCCCAAACTCAGAAACCTGGGACACAGTTGCCACGGAAGAACTAGAGGTTACCGAGGACTTGACGCGTGCTAAACAGAGAGTCTATGCCTTGAGGGTAAAGGGAAACTCCATGATTGACGCCCTGATAAAGGATGGCGACATTGTTCTGATGGAGTATGTGAGCAACGCTGAAAATGGCGATATGGTAGCTGTGTGGCTAAAAGCAGAAAAGGAAGTCACCCTCAAAAGATTGTTCAGAGAGACCAACCGTATCCGCCTTGAGCCGGCAAATACCCAGATGCACCCTATTTATACCGCTCCGGATAATGTGGAGATTCAAGGCAAGGTTATCACCGTGATTCGCCAGCTAGCCTGATTGGAATCTACGGTTTGACTTTAAGTACAAAACTGGTGTAAAAGTAAGATAGATGCTAATTTCTCAGTTTCAGACTGTTGGACGCGAGCTCTGCGCCCGAGGGCTGGTATCATCTCACGGTGGTGATCTCAGTATTAAACTGGGAGAACGCCTGTACATCACTCACCGGGGCAGTATGTTGAACTGCCTTGAGGAACATGACCTTGTGGAAACCGGCATCAATAAAAATGACCGGTTCACCCCCTTAGCCTCAACAGAGCTGGCAGTCCATCGCGCCATATATAAGCGCACGCCGGCTTCAGCTATAGTACATGCACACCCTGCTTATGCGGTTGCCTTGTCCTTTTCCGAACAAGAAATCGTACCCCGTGATGTCGACGGAAGGATGATACTGCCAAAGGTGCCGGTTTTAGGCTGGGAAACAGCTGTAAGGCCCGGAGAGCTTGCCGAGGAAATAGCCAAGGCACTAATAAAGCACAAGATCGTCCTGGTGCATGGACATGGCAGCTTTGCTGCTGCTCAGTTGCTTGAAGAAGCCTACCAATACACTTCAGCTTTAGAGGAAAGCTGCCGTATTATCTATCTGCTCAAAACCCTGCGAATAAAGACCGATAGCACGCCAAACCGTACAAAGAAATGAATCCGGGGATGTGGCCCGAACGTAAGCGGTTGCCGTAGTTAGATTTCTGTCACTACCTACTTGGTCTTTACCAGTTTAGAATATGCCGGAGTGCACCAACCTATATATTTGGGATTATTGCCCTTTACCACGTCGAAATAGAGGCGCTGTAGCTCCCTGGTCACTTTTCCTATTTTCCCATCTCCCACCAGACGGTGGTCGATTTCAAGGACCGGGCTGACATGGGCAGCAGTACCGGTAAAAAACACCTCATCCGCAAGATACAGCTCGGTGCGATCCACTGACTCCTCGATCGTCTCTATCCCCAGCTCATCTCTGGCTAGTTGAATTACTGTATCTCTAGTAACGCCCAATAAGATATTATCGGAGCTTGGCGGTGTCACCAGCTTACCATCCAGTACAAAGAAGATATTCTCACCACTGCCCTCGGAAACGTGACCATCATGGTTCAATAGAATTGCCTCATCGAAGCCGTGCTCGTTAGCTTCGGTCTTAGCCAGAGCGCTATTCACATATATGCCGGTAAACTTGCCCCTGGCTGGGATCATGGTATCATCGACACGCCGCCACGAAGAGGTGCAGCAGCGGACCCCCGCGTCGACATCGAGATAAGCGGGCAATGTGGCAACGATGATAAAAAAATCGTCCTCCAAATCGTGTAACCGTACCCCTATAGCCTCTGAGCTCTTGTAAGCCAGAGGACGAATATAGACGTCTTCACGATAGCCGCTCTTTTCCACCACTTTTACGGTTAACTGGCACATCTCATCAGCCGAATAAGGGAGGTTTATCTTCAAAATGCGACAGTTTTTGAGCATGCGCTTATAGTGTTCTTTAACACGGAATAGAAACAATTGCTCCTGCTCCTCATTCCAGTTACCGCGAATGCCCTCGAAACAAGCAGTACCATAATGCAGAGCATGGGTTAGAATACCAATTTTGGCTTCGGCAAGCGGCACGAATTGTTTTCTAAAAAAAGCGTATGGAGGCATCCCTCTCTCCTTTTTTTCTAAATTTCAATAATGAGAAGCTGGATTTAATTATAGCCCCGCCCCATAACAAAAACAAGGTTAGCGGGAAAGCGATGGCGTTTCAAGTATGTAGTCATCATCACGACTAGCGAATATATCTTTAAGCAGCAAGGTGCGCCCAGTCTGTATGGAGGTAAAGCCATATTTATTGCGGATACGGTCAATAGCCTTATCCAGATGAGCCATCCTTTGCGGTCTGGAATCAAGTAAATGAAGCTGCCTCCCATAACCGACCAGGTTCGATACTCCGACTCCAATAAGCCTCACCAGTTTCCGATTTCTAGCCAGAGCCTGGTCAAGCAACTTAAATGCCCCTGCAAAAATGACTTCATCAGCATCCGTAGCCTCTTTGGAACTAATGCGGCGGGTAACGGTCTCAAAATCGGCATACCTCAACTTTAGGGTTATAGTTCTGGCGTGCTTGCCATCCTGGCGCAGCTCAGCGCCGACCCGCTCACAGAGATAACGGAGGATGGCTTGAAGAAAGGTTCGGTCCAAGGTATCTTCAGCAAAGGTGGTCTCTCTGCTGATAGATTTAGCCTCACCCGGCGGTTCCACCTCCCGGTTATCTATTCCGTTGGCATAATGATGAAGCATCATCCCAGCAACGCCCAAACGATTCTTGATTGTTTCGGGTGGCAAAGCTGCCAACTGGACAATAGTCTTTATTCCCAGCGACTTCAATGCCTGCTCTGTTTTTTTGCCAACGCCAGGCAAGCTGGCTACGGGCAATGGCGCTAAGAATTCCTTTTCTTGCCCCACAGCCACCTCAACCAGGCCATCCGGCTTACCTAAGTCAGAAGCAATCTTAGCCACCACTTTACAACCAGCCACACCTACTGAAGCAATCAGCTTAAGCTCCTTCTTGACACGCCCCTTTATGTGCAATGCCAGCTCATAAGGAGTGTCATAAGCTTCACAGCCAGTAACATCAAGATAAGCCTCATCCAGCCCTGCCGGTTCCAAACAAGGCGAAAAATCAGCCAGAATCGCCATAAACTTTTCTGATGCGTCTCTATAGGCAGGAAAGCTACCCTGAAGGAAAATAGCCTGGGGGCAGAGGCGATAAGCCTGAGACAGAGGCATGCCAGCCCGAATGCCGAAAACACGAGCATCATAGGAAGCTGAGGCTACCACACCACGACGGTCAGGACGCCCACCAACTACTACCGGCTTTCCACGCAAGCCCGGTGCCAGTGCCTGCTCCACAGAAACAAAGAATGCGTCCAGGTCAATATGTAAAATATAACGATTCACGCTCAGCAACGATTATAGACTAGATAAGGGCAGCTAACAAGGAGAACTCGGCATAAAAAATAATGCGGGGCTTAAGCCTCGCATTACAACGCTAGATTGACTGAGTTTTTGGTCTCACATAAACTTCGGCGGTGGTGCTTTCTTGGGATCAATCCCAAGCTCCTTAAGCCCTTTATTGCGCAAAGTTTCCAAGAGCGACCTCAGTTTTTGGCGCTCAGATTCAGAAAGGGCAGACATTATCTTCTGGACAGATTTCCTCTTCAGTGCTTGCTTATATGCCTGTTGCCCCTTCTCAGTTATGGTGACTCTCACCAAATTTTTTCTGTGCAAGTCCTTGGTTTTCTTAACGAGTCCGGCCTTTTTCATTCTTTCTATAATTCCCGAAACCGAGTGGGGCCGTCGGAATATCATCCGTGATATCTGGGCCGGTGTCACCTTATCGCCAATAGCTTTAATAACAAATAGAACCTCAGCCTGTGTGGCTGGAAGGCCATGTTCCTGCAGCTCTGCTTCCCTGGCATTAAATATTATGTCGCTCACCTGATGCAACAGCACCCACAAGTTATAGTCGCGATCCACACCTGAACCTTCTGGCATGATAATCTCCTTCTTGAAATTTAAAATCCCTAATCGATAAATCAATTCTCCCGTGAGAGAACTAACTTATAGACTGATTCTATCACAATAATCTATGAAAAAACAAAGGCTTCTAGATAGCATTCTCATCGTCCGTAATAGGTCAAACGACTAAAGTATAAACGCTCTAGTACTAAAGTACCATCGTAGTACGAGGTTTTACCCTAACATCAGAGCACTGTTGATGATAAGATATTTTCTAGCCAAAACTGACACACTACCCATTGTCAGTTTTATTTGCCGAGTGGTCTCTTGAGATCAAGGCTTTAACTCGGCGCTCAAAGGTCCCCCTTTCCAGAAGAACCTGCCTCTGGCACTTAAGGCACTTTACCCGAATATCAACTCCCAACTTTACCACCTGCCATTCATCGCCCCCACAAGGATGCTTCTTTCGTAAGCGAACTACATCACCTAGTTCTATATCCATGCGTCTTAGTGGACAATTTGTCTAACTAAATTATTGATATTGTCTCGTAGCTCTATCGCATTATTACGGGCAGCCTGAGCAAAGTCTTTTCCTTGAGAAGCATAAATAATTTGCCGCGAGACAGCGATAATGGCATTCTCCCCCCGAGCATCAACTCCGTATTTAACCGTAGCGGCTAAATCACCACCCTGCACCCCGATGCCCGGGATAAGTAGCGGCATTTCAGGGCATAACTGCCGAACCGACTTAAGTTCTTCAGCATATGTAGCCCCAACAACCAAGCCAATATTGCCACCAACATTCCATTCCCTGGCTTTGCGAGCTACCGCCTCGTACAACGGCATGCCTTCACTATTAACTAGGCTCTGAAAATCCACTGACCCGAGGTTAGACGTTCGGCAAAGGATAAAAACCCCTTTATCTTTATACTCGATGAACGGTTCAACTGAGTCAAAGCCGAGGTAGGGGCTTACCGTAGCAGCATCAAAGCCAAAGGTAGCAAAAAGGGCTTTAGCATAGGCTCTAGCTGTGTTGCCGATATCACCTCTTTTACCGTCACCGATTATCGGGATATGGCCGGGTATGTGTTCGATTGTCTTCTGTAAAGCTTTAAGCCCGTCGACGCCCATAGCTTCATAGAAAGCCAGATTGGGCTTATAAGCACATACCAGGTCTGCAGTGGCATCAATGATAGCCTTATTGAAGGCTAGAAGACCTACTTTCGGCATCAATACCGCGTCAGGGTCGAGGCCAACACACAGCAAACTCTTATTCTGACTGCTAGCCGCCAGAAGTTTATCGACAAATTTCATATTCCTTCAAAAGAAATTATAGCTTAAGAACCAGAGTTATCCAAGCCACAGACTTGCTCACGTTTTATAAGGCAAGATATTTATGGGCTTTGCTTCCTATTAACACAACACGGGTTACAGAAGTCATTTCTCATCATCAACCAAAGAGGCTTGCTTTTTGACAGGTTGACACAAGTCAAGTATGATTCCAATACGTCATAATGGGGCAAAAGGCAATATACTATCTCAAGAAACTAGTACCTCCAGTTGCTATGTTGATGTTGCTTGCTTTAATCGCATGTACATCATCGCCCACGCCAGCCCCAACACCCGAACCCGTGCCCGAACCATCGGCCAGGCCGGCACCTTCAGAACTAGTACCGCGCATAACTATAGAGGAGTTATTGCAGAAAATGGAGAGCAAGTCCGACATCCTGATTGTCGATAACAGACACAAAGAGGAATACGACGTGGACCATATCAAGGGGGCTTTATCTGCTCCCCTTTCTACCATAGTTGAGGGAGAATGGATACCACCGTCCGATAAAGAGATTATACTCTACTGTAGCTGACCAAATGAGAACACAAGTGCCCGTGCGGCGCTTGAGTTGATTAACAAAGGCTTCTCGGAAATAAAAGTCTTAAAGGGTGGGTATAATGCCTGGAAGGCAGCAGGCTACCCCATGGAAACGGGAGCCCCTTAGGACACCTAGTGCTTTATGCTTTGAGTATATGCCCCATATGCAAAGCCAAAAAAGACCGGTTCGAACGTTTTATATAGTCACGCAAATCTCTATTATTGCTTACCGCCTTAAAATGAATCTGAAATGAACTATCGACAGGCTGAGAAATACATCTTAAGCTTCACCGACTACGAGAAAATACCGGGCATCGCCTACACATCGGCTAATTATGACCTGAGGCGGATGGAAAAGCTGCTGCAGCCGTTGGGAAATCCACACCTCGGAACGAGAACAGTGCACATAGCTGGCACAAAGGGTAAGGGAAGTACCGCAGCCATGATTTCCCAGGTGCTTATCGCCGCCGGCTACAAAACCGGGTTATTCACCTCGCCACATCTAAATACCTTAAGGGAGCGCGTCAGGATTAACGGAACTATGATCTCCGAAGCTGATTTTGCTGCTCTGGTAACAAGACTCAAACCAATTACTGAAAAGGTAAACAAAGAAGCCGTTTATGGTGAATTGACCACCTTCGAGATATTAACTGCCGTTATTTTCGCTTATTTTAAGAAAAACGGCGTGGATTTCCAGGTTCTTGAGGTTGGATTAGGAGGCAGGCTTGACGCCACAAACGTCGCCAAGGCCGATGTCTGCGTCATCACTTCACTTAGCCTCGACCACACCGAGATTCTTGGTGACACAGTCGCCAAGGTAGCCACAGAGAAAGCGGGCATAATCAAGCCCGGATGTATGGTTATCAGTGCTCCACAGATTAAGGAGGCTGAAAAAGTAATCGAACAAACCTGCCGCCAGAAACAGGCAAAATTGATTCAAGTCGGCAAAGACATAATCTGGCAAAAAACAGACGGTGACTTACATCAGCAAACCCTGAAAATTGAAGGCAGAACCGGGGATTATGACCTGACTATACCGCTGCTTGGTGACCATCAGTTGGAGAATGCAGCTACAGCCTTAGCCGCTTTAGAAGCCTTAATTTGCCTCGGCGCAAAGATTTCAGCCCGAAACATTGCCCAGGGATTCAGCCAAGTAAGCTGGCCAGGCAGGCTTCAGATTCTGAATCATGAGCCGATGGTGATCGTTGATGGAGCTCATAACGCCTATTCAATGGGTAAATTAGTAGAATTTATAAAAAACCACTTCACTTGTAACAGGTGCTTCGTTATCTTTGGCTCGTCGTGCGATAAAGATATTCCCGGGATGGCGCGAGAACTTAGACCTCTTACTGACAACATTATCGTTACCAGTTCTTCTCATCCTAGGGCAGCATCTATCTCGATATTGGTAGAGGATTTCGCCAAGCAGGGAATTAAAGTGGATGTAACTGAAAACATTTCTACGGCCCTATCCAAGACTCTGGCTGCAACTCAGAAGACAGGACTTATCCTGGTTACAGGTTCTCTCTTCGTAGTAGCTGAAGCGATAGACTTTTTCGTCAGGGCAAGGGTGGTAGATGTCAGCCAGTAATTTCGGTATCAAGAGAGGTACCTGCCTCTACGGGCAATACCCCAGAAAAAAGCCGCTGTAATGCCATGGTATGGCTACATGTCTCCCACTGCGAAAAAAATTGGCAGGTGCAATTCCATTTATTACTTTTATAAGTCACCGTATAATTGTCATGCTCACCGCGAAAATCAGCGGAGAATTCTGAAAGGGTAACACGGTCTGGTTCCTGGGCATATCTTTTGGCTTTTTCAATTTTTCCAATGAGACTGGAATGCATTTAAATACCTCCTAAATAAGTATATAACTAGGTTTTAAAAAAGTCCATGACGCGGAACCACTCATTCTTCCGGGTTGAACTATTTCGGCTTGCCTCTAGATGCGATGACAGGCTACAATACATGGACTTTAGAAAGCAATAAGATGCGAGACAGGATTGTCAATTCTTTGCAGGGTCATAAAGCCGACTATGTCGAGATTCGGCTTGAGGAAACCCAGATAACCCGGATTATTTACCGCGGCGAAAGGCTGGAGGAGGTAGGCAGAACATCAAGTCTGGGTGGCAATGTTCGGGCTCTGGCCAAAGGCGGTTGGGGCTTCGTCAGCTTCAATAATATCCAAAATCTTCGAGACAAGGTGGAGTTAGCCGTAAAACAGGCAAGATTTATAGGCAAGGAAGACTTCAAGCTAAGTCAAACAGAACCGATAATCGACGTAGTAGTCACTAAAAAAAGTGGGCCAACGACTATTCCATTATCATCGAAAAAACGACTACTTGACGAGTACAACGACATTATACTGAGCACACCTAAGATACGAACATGCAACATAGGCTATTATGACAGCCAGAGGAAAGTAACTTTTGCCAGTTCTGAAGGCACTTACATAGAGCAAAACAAAGCAGATGCAAATCTGCGTCTAACAGCTATAGCCTCAGAAGACGGACAAGTTCAGCAGGTTGGGCTGAGCTTAGGTAGCCAAGGCGATTTTGCAGCTATAGGTGGTCTGCAAGAGCAGGTAAAACAAATGGCACAGCGAGCAGTAGATCTCCTTTCAGCACCTCAAGCCAAAGCAGGCGAATATACCATTGTCCTCGACCCTGTCCTTGCTGGCGTATTTGTCCATGAAGCCTTCGGGCATTTGTCCGAGGCGGACCATGTTTACGAAAACAAGCGACTGCAAGAAATCATGGTCCTGGGTCGGAGATTCGGCGACAAGTACCTAAATATTGTTGATGGCGCTGCCGTCCCCGGACTGCGAGGCAGTTACAAATACGATGACGAGGGAGTTCCAGCAACAAAGACATATCTCATCAGAGAAGGTATACTCGAAAGTAGACTGCACTCCCGAGAAACATCTGCCAAAATGAATGAAAAGCCCACAGGCAATGCTCGGGCAATTAGCTACCTTTATCCACCAATAGTCAGAATGACCAACACATATATCGAACCCGGAACGCTATCTTTTGAAGATATTATCAGCGACATCAAAGAAGGCATCTATGCCAAGGACTGGTACGGCGGTACAACCAGTCTGGAGATGTTTACATTCTCCGCCTCTGAAGCCTACATGATTCGAAATGGCAAAATAGCAGAGTTACTCCGTCCGGTAGTTCTCAGCGGTAATGTCTTCGTCACTCTGGACAATATAGACGCCATCGGCAATGATTTACAGATGAATCAGGGCGGTGGCTGTGGCAAACGCGGACAGTCACCCTTACCCGTTTCCAATGGCAGCCCACACATAAGAATACGCCGCTGTCTAATCGGAGGCAGTTAAATGGAGGAGATTCTATCAAAAGCCAAGAAATTAGCCGAGCAGGCCGAGGTATTCCAAGTCTCTTCTAAAGTGACTCCTGTTCATTTCGAAGCCAACCTGCTGAAACAAATACAGAGCAAAGAAAATGTCAGCACAGCCTTAAGGCTCATCAAAGGCGGGAAAATAGGCTTCGCTCAGTCTGACGGTTACATCGAGCCGGAAACGCTGGTCGAAATGGCAGTAGAGACATGTCCATTTGGCATGCCAGCAAAATTCGACTTTCCCAACCCGAAGGTCTATCCAAAAATAGAGACCTTCGATCACCAAATTGACAACGTAACTGTAGAGGAGATGGTCAATTTGGGGGACCAACTTATAAGTTCAATAAAGCAGCACACACCAGAAATTCTATGTGAAGTATCTGCAACCAAAGGAATCATCTCAGTCAATATTATCAACTCCCAAGGTGGCGAAGTCAGCTACAGCAAAAGCTTTTTCAACCTTAGCCTCGAAGGTGTTCTTATTAAAGGCGAGGACATGCTATTCGTGGGCGATAGCTATAGTTCATGCCACCCGGTTCTTGATTTCAGGCCGTTAGCTGAAGAGGTAATCAAACAGCTAGAGCTAGCTAAGAGAAATGCCATTATATCAACCAAGCAAATGCCGGTGATTTTCACGCCAAATGGTGTGGCTAGCTCGCTACTCGCCCCTTTAGTATCTGCTTTCAATGGCAAATTGGTTTTTGACGGAGCTTCACCGCTGAAGAGCAAATTGGGGGAGCAAGTTTTTGACAAAAAATTCTCACTGCAGGATGATGCTACTCTATCATATCAGGTAGCCAGTTACCCAAGCGATGATGAGGGAGTGTCAAGCCAACGAACGCCGCTTGTTGACAATGGAGTGGTGTCACACTTTCTCTACGACATTCAGACAGCTGCCCTGGCTAATACGCAAAGCACCGGAAATGGCAGCCGCCATGGCGGCTTGCCAACACCTTCTCCAAGCTCCCTGATTATAGGCAAGGGTGATACTCCTTTCTGGGATATGGTAAGAGATATTACAGAGGGTCTGGTAGTAGAATTTCTAATAGGTGCTGAACAGGGAAACACACTCAATGGGGACTTTAGCGGTAATGTTTTATTAGGCTATAAAGTCGAAGGGGGGGAAATAACAGGCAGAGTAAAAGATACTATGGTTTCTGGAAATGTATATCAGGCCTTAAGACAGATTGAAGCAATAGGACATGAGACACGGTGGGTCGAAGGTTTTCTATCGACTCCCTGCCTCTACTGCACCGGCTTATCAATAGCCGCAAAGATAGGGTAAGCAATATGAAAAACGCAATTAAGCTCTATAAAGAACCGCGCCGCAAGGCATGTGACTTGTTTGCAGCCTGGCCTGGGATTGGTAATGTGGCTCTTATCGTTGCCAGATATATCAAAGACAAGCTAAAAGCTGAGGAGATTGGGGGAATCGAGCCCTTCGATTTCTTCGACCCCATTGGCATAATGGTTAAAAACAACATAATAGAAGCTCCTCAATTCCCAGAAAGTAAATTTTATTACTGGCACAATCCCAACTCCGACAGAGACCTCGTCTTGTTTATCAGCGACGAACAACCCAGCTTCAAGGGTTATGAACTGGCTAGCTGTGTTCTAGACATTAGTCAGAAACTAAAAGTCAAAAGGGTGTATACCTGTGCCGCAGCTATCGCCCGAATTCATCACACTGAGAAACCGAAGGTATGGGGAGCTGCCACAAACCAGAAACTTCTCGATGTACTAAGAAGACATGACGTCATTCTTCGTGGCGATATCCAAATCGCCGGACTTAATGGGTTATTTCTTGGAGTAGCCAAAGAAAAAGGGCTCGAGGGTATCTGCCTATTGGGCGAGGTGCCTATGTACACTACTCGAATACCTAATCCAAAAGCCTCTCTGGCAGTAGTCGACGTCCTATCCAAGATATTAGACATTGATATCAACCTGTCTGAGCTTGCCAGACTGGCTAAAGAATCAGATGAGGAAATGAAAAAACTGGCTGCTGAAGCAATGGGGGAGTTCATCGACCGTTACACCAAACCTGTATGGCCACCAGAGGAAGAGGATATGGAAGAGGAGGAAGAAGAAGAAGAAGAGGAGGATAACGATAACTGAGATGAAGAGGAAAACGAATAAATGGCAGCAGAATTATCGCCCAGAATACAGCACATAGCGGAAATCCTAGATTCTAATAAACCCATAGCCAGCTCTAAATTGGTGTATCTGTCTGACCTTAATAACAAGGAACTGGAATTTCTGGAAGAAATCTGGGCGGATGCAGATACATCACGACGGCGGCAGATTATATCTCATCTTGTACACCTCAGTGAGGTTGACGTTAAGCTTGATTTTAGTGGCGTCTTCATCTCATGTCTCCATGATGCTGATGCGACAATAAGAACCCAAGCCGTAGCTGGTTTAGACGGAGAAGAAGACTACACCCTTATCGCCCCACTGCTGCACGCTTTGAAGCAAGACAGTTCTGCTGAAGTACGGGCGGCGACAGCCGTAGCCCTTGGCAAATTCGCACTTCTATGTGTACTGGGAAAGCTCCCCTCTCACTTCACAGACAAGATATACACTGCTTTACTAAATATTTGGGACACCAAGGCAGAAACTGCCTTGGTGAAACGTAGGGCTTTGGAGGCTATTTCTCCATTCTATTCACCACGAGTTAGAAAACTCATAGAAGAGGCTTATCATAGCAACGATAACAAACTTAAAGCCAGCGCTATATATGCCATGGGACGCAATTGTGATTTAGCATGGTTGACTACCCTTCTGGCTGAACTGAACAGTGATGAAGCTGAAATACGATACGAGGCTGCTAATGCCTGTGGCGAACTCGGCTCTGAAGAAGCTGTGCCTCATCTCATCAAGTTGACTGAAGACAAAGACAATCAAGTCCAGGAAGCTGCTATAAAGGCTTTAGGCGATATAGGCGGCGAACAAGCCAAGCAAGCCCTAAGCAAACTAACAAAAAATCCCCAAACCAGAATCCGCGAGGCAGCAAAATCAGCCCTGAAGGAGGTGCATCTTTGCGAAGACCCTCTATCTTTACAGACCTAATCAAAACACCGATACTGACCGGCAACAAAGTGAATTTACGTCCAAAGCGGCAGCAGGACGCCGCTAACGATTATATCTGGCGGCAAGATGCTGAGCTATGCCGCCTAGATGCTGCTATCCCCATATCATGCCCATATGAAGAATTTTTCGAAAACTATATCGAGGAATTAAATCGCCCAGGTAAAAGCTACCGTTTCGCCATTGAAACTCAAGACGGCAAACACATTGGCAATTGCAGTTATTTTAATATAGATGAGACAAAGCAAGATCTAGAGATGGGCATCATGATTGGTGACCGCGCTTACTGGAACCGTGGTTACGGGACTGATGCCATACTTGCCACACTTAATCACATTTTCTCAAAAACCAACCTGAAAAGGGTCTATCTCAAGACCTTAAATTGGAATTTCCGAGCACATAAGTGCTTTCAAAAATGCGGTTTCATCCCCTGCGGACAAATAACTCACGGAGACTACACTTTCATTCTCATGGAGGTTCAACGCCCGAATAAGCTGAAAGACAAATAGAATTAACCGCAGCCTACCGCAACCTCAATGGACAAAAACAGGGTTCTTGTCAGTGATGATTCTTTTTGTAATGGCTAACTGATGACGGGTGTGCTTGGGCAGTATAAATGAAGACCGGTGAGTCAGTCCGTCGTATGACCTTGGCTTCCTCAGCAATCGAGCTGCAATCCTACGGTCCACATCTTCAGACAACAGTTCAGCAGGATTGATTCTCTGCGACGCTGTAGCAAATCCCCACAAGTCAACGAAGGAGGGAACATAAGCTTGATACGGACAGACTATATCGAAAACACCTTTTAAGGTGTTAATGATTGCAGTAAAATTTTGTAAGTTAGTCCAGCCGGAAGCTCCAGACTGAACACACACGATACCTTCAACATTTAGCCTTTCTTTAACCAGCTGATAAAACTCCTGAGTATATAGTAAACAAGCTGGCCCCTCTTCAAGTGGCTCAACCAGGTCAATTATCACAACATCAAACTTATCATCAGTCTCCTGCAAATACCTCCTGGCATCGGCAAAATGCATTTCCAAGCGAGAATCATCAAAAGAGCCCTGATGAAATTCAGGAAGATAACGGCGGCAGATATCTATAACCTGCCTGTCGATATCCAACATGACTACTCTTTTTACCGTCTTGTGAGCCAGCACCTCGCGAAGAGTAGCCCCCTCACCACCACCAGCAATAAAAATAGCCTCGGGGCAGGCATGACTGAGCATCGCCGGATGAACCAGGGCCTCATGATAGATAAATTCATCTCGCTCACTGGACTGAATCTTGCCATCAAGAACAAGACAAACCCCGAAGCTCATGGTATCAACAATCTCTACAGACTGGAACTCAGTTCGCCCTGAATATATTACCTTTTTAATCCTATGCAGCTGGGCGAGGTCAGGACTGACCTCATCATGTAGCCATTTACGTTTATCAGGATTATCAGGGTCGTTCATTTCAACTCACAGCTAACTCGATTATTTTGCAATATGCCTCTTTTCAACTCGATAAAAGAGGGATTCTTAGACCCCAGCTTTTCCACGAGCGGATTGACAGCTCGCTCAGGCTTAACAGAATCCCCACAAGTAAAAATGTCTATAGCGGCATAACCATGCTCCGGCCAGGTATGTATGCACAAATGAGATTCAGAGATAACCAGCACGCCGCTTATCCCGTGAGGGCTAAACTCGTAGAAACATTCATTAACTACGGTAGCTCCAATCTGGTCAGCGGCGTCATGAAGACAATGTTTTAGAAAATCTAGGTCATTAAGCACCTCCACGTTGCAATCTTTCAGTTCGATTAGTAAGTGTCTTCCGAGAGCATTCAAATCACCGTCCCTCCTTTAGATTTTTAATTCTTAATGAAGTTATCACCCCCAATCTGGTGGAGAATCAAATGCACCAAGCTGTAATTGTATATTTTGCAAAAATGATTTTCAAGACCCCGCCACCCTATTGACAAAAACGCTTTGACCCTGTAAAATCGTTTGATAAAGGGTGGTCGAACCTTTAAAAAGTAAAACTCAAGATGGAGGTGACAACTTGAAAATCTTCGGTATTTTGTTTGCTTTAGTGTTGGCTGTGTCCTTTGCGATACCAGCCGCCACGTTTGCGCAGGACACTTATGATGGCTTGGACAACTGTGCATGGGATACGGTAAAGTGGCAGGACAATGTGAGCTCTTGGCATCTCTACCTGCAGCATTGGGGGAGGACCCCAATCCAGGCTATGTCACGTCTGGCAGGTCTGTGCGGTCCTGATGCACTGTGCGCTCAGCTAGGTACAAGCTGCCAAAACCCAACGAAGTCCAGGCTTTATGGGGATCCGAATGCTTGTCTTGGCGGTTGCCCAGCTTGCCGAACGGAGGAACAAGGAGCCCTTGCCACATGCTCAGATCCAGTAGCATGTGAAGCTTCCTTGACCAGTGAGGCATGTCCGGCAACAGGTCAAGAGCCGTATGAATGCCCAACCCAACCGGCATATAAGGAAGCGACCTGCTGCTGCTGCTGGGGAGTCAGCCTCGCCTTCGCCAACAAGAGCTGGTCTGCTGCTACCATCGGTGACCATCCAAGAATCAGCGACAAACACCTCAACCATAAAGGTGTCAGCGACTGCTATGGTGGCAACCAAGGTGGCGATTGGGGACTCAGCGGATGTCCACACACAGAATGTTGCTCGCTAACCTGGTGTCTGCAGGACAATTGTCTTGCCAGTGGGAATTGCGCACCATCAAATGCTACTCCTTCGGTACTACCGTAAAAACTATATAACATAGAGCATCTTTCTGAGAAAAAGATATAGAGACTGGGAAGCCCTGGTTGAGGGTTAGTATTACCCTCAGCTAGGGCTTTTGTTCCCCGTATGTGCCGTGTTATGGCACGACTTTTGTAAACCGTCTCAGGCTAACTTCCCGGTTTGGGGCTGTACGGTCTCTCTGCTTCTCGTCAGACCTTAGCCTGGGCTACACCATTAATTATCTTAACAAACAAGAGGGTCTATCTCGTGACCGAAAAGACTGAACTCACCACAGTCTACATCGCCAGTGGACAAATAGAGGCAGAAATCGTAAAAGGACGACTCGAAAGCGAGGGGATCCCAGCTATACTTCGCTACGAGGCTGCCGGGCTTATCTATGGCCTTACCATTGACGGACTTGGGCAGGTAGAAGTACAGGTGACATCTTCTCTGGCTCAACATGCCAGAGAAATCTTAGCCGATGTGAAAAACGAGAGCTATTAAGCTTTTAGGCCAAGCTCTGAATAAAGCGCAGCAAAATCAAAATAGCGATCCAAAATATTGCCAAACGCCTCTAGTTTACGAGGGTTTCTAAAATTGGCTTTACTTAGAGCCTCTTCAATGCGGGCTATAGCTGCAGAGTTATCCTGTTTAACCATAATTATTGGCACATGTTTATCTTGAGCCTGAGATATGACAGCGGGCAAAGGTTTTACATTGTTGGTAAGAATCAGGCATTTGGTTGAAGTTTCCAAAGCAGCTAGTTGCATATCAGCACGATCACCACGAATCACCGCCGCCTTGTTTTCTTTGCGGCCGAAATAGATTGGTCCAGAGTCAGGTGTCATCGCCCCTAGCATTACATTTTCCACTATTTCATCAGCATTATCTGTAGAAGTCAAGACCTCTCCATCAAGAATTTCAATCATTTCTCCGACAGTGACGCCAAGCAGGCTCCTGACCTCAGGAAGTATACCAAAGACCTTTATTCCAGCCTTATCAAGTAAGTCAGCCAATTGTAATTTCACCTGCTCTATCCTGGAATTAGGCACAAAGTTTATGACAATTCCCATGGGCTGACCCAGTTTCTCACCTATGTGCACGACTTTCGACACGTCTAAAGTCGACGAATAACGGAGCGCAATAATTACCCTAGCTTCCACCGACTCAGCAATCGTGTAACAAGCCAGAGTAGAGACTTTATCCACATCCAAATTGCCCAACCCCTCCATAATGACAATATCTTTACCCTTTGATATCTTACGGTATATCTGCCTCATATTATCTGTGAAGTCGGCTACTTCAGTGGTCAAGCTTCGCCACAATTCACTCTGGGACAAGCGAACAGGAGCAAGCTGCTCGCCAGATTCCTTCAAATCTAAGATTTTCTTTATGAAAGCAGTATCTTCATTATTACCATCGGTGCTGTCTTTTTCAGAAATCTGGACTGGCATAAAAAAGCCTATCTTTAACCCCCGGTCAAGCAATTTTCTACCAATACCGGCGCACAAGGCCGTTTTCCCGGCAGCTTCCATAGACGTTACATATAAAGCAACCACGTTACCTCCTAAACATGAACTCTTGTAATTATATTATCTTGCCTCGCTCTTTACAACCAAGCCAAAGCAGCCTATAATATGTGCCAAACTTCAAGCTGACTGAGGGTTACCAGGCCCTCAGTTTTTTACTAGCTTTCGATACAGGAGACATCACATGAGCCAGAAGAAAATTCTTATCACCAGAGAGGGCTTGGACAAGCTCCAGTCTGAGCTGGAGCACCTACTTTCAATACGAAGGCAGGAAGTAGCCAGTAAGATTAAACGCGCCCGCGAAATGGGAGGAACTGAGAACAACGCTGAATATGAAGATGCCAAGAACGACCAGGCTTTTGTCGAGGGCAGAATACTTATGCTGGAGAATATCGTCAATAACGCTACAGTCATAGAGTCGACAGTCTTACCAGGCGTAGTCGAGATTGGTGATAAAGTGCTGATCCAAAATCAGGACGGCAAGATAGAGCAATTTAACATTGTAGGTAGCGCTGAAGCAAATCCTGTCGAGGGCAAGATTTCCAACGAATCACCTGTAGGGCAAGCCCTGTTAGGTAGAAAAATCGGCGACGAAGTTGAGGTGGCAACCCCCGCTGGAGTGCTTAGATTACTGATAATGGACGTAAGTTGAACATTTGTCCACTATATTAACCTAGAAAAATCTAAGATTCTCCTGTAATGAAGGGCATCACCGAATTGGAGAGTTGGTCAGGCACAAAAAAACGGCGAATTTTTCAGGGGCTACTAAACATTTATGGCAAGATTAAAGCACATTGCTCAACAGCGCCAGGAAAAGCTAGACAAAATCAGAGGCAGCGGAATAAATCCGTACCCTCACTCATATCGCCGCAGCCACACTACCCAGGAAGCAGTGACTCTCTATGAACAAATAGAATCAAGTCCGCAGACCACCCAAAATCCAGAACTAAGCCTCGCTGGCCGAATTACAGCCATTCGCTTCATGGGGAAGGTTGCATTCTTCGATATTCGCGATAGTTCAGGCAAAATACAGATTTTCTTTAGCCGTGACATCATTGGTGATAAAAAATACGAATTACTTCACGAAATAGATATCGGTGACATCATCGGTGCCAAAGGCAAGCTTTTTAGAACTAAGACCGGTGAAATCAGCCTTGAGACAAATGATCTCACTATATTGACTAAATCTCTTCAACCACTGCCCGAGAAATGGCACGGACTGGTTGATGTTGAGAAGCGTTACCGACAACGTTACCTCGACCTAATCTCCAACGAAGAAGCCAGGTCTGTCTTCAAACTGCGGGGGCAGATTATCTCAGCTTTGAGGCAGTTTCTAAACGAGCGGGAATTTATCGAAGTGGAGACACCAGTATTACAGCCAGTAGCAGGAGGGGCTCTGGCACGACGTTTTAAAACCCATCATCAAGCCCTGGACCAGGACTTATATCTTCGCATTGCACTGGAACTTTATCTCAAACGGCTAATAATAGGCGGCTTCGATAAAGTCTACGAACTCGGTCGCGTATTCCGCAATGAAGGTATATCAACCAGACATAATCCCGAATTCACCATGACAGAAATCTACGAAGCCTACACCGACTATAATGATATGATGAAGCTGGTTGAAGATGTGGTATGCTATATTGCCACAGAAGTCGTAGGCAAGACTGAAATTAAGTTCGGTGAAGAGCTTATTAACCTGACACCTCCGTGGCAACGAATCTACCTGCGTGAGGCAATCAAGGAGCGTTGTGGCATCGATTTTGAGGACTACCCCGACGCTAAGTCATTGCGGACGAGGATGGAAAAACTGGAATTAAAAGTTGACCCCGGCAAGGACAGAGGCAGGCTGGTAGATGAGCTCATCTCCACGTTTGTCGAGCCTGGACTGATGCAGCCTACCTTTCTGGTAGATTATCCAGTAGAGATGTCGCCTCTCGCCAAGAGAAAACGAGGCAATGACCGCCTGGTAGAGCGATTTGAGGCTTTTATAGGCGGCATGGAAATCGCTAACGCATTCACCGAGCTTAACGACCCCCAGGAACAAAGAGAGCGCTTCCAACAACAGAAAGCTATACAATCTACTGAATTAATGTCAGCTAAAACAGGTGATGAAGAGCCGGAAACTGAGGCTATTGACGAGGATTTTCTCCAGGCCCTAGAATACGGCATGCCGCCCACCGGCGGGCTAGGCATAGGTATAGACCGTCTGATAATGTTATTCACTGATAAGCAATCCATACGTGAGGTTATCCTTTTCCCTCAACTAAAAGTAAAATAACAAAAAGTTAAGTCACCATGCTGGACATCAAGTTAATCCGTGACAATCCTGACTTAGTCCACCAAGCCTTAGAAAAGCGAGGTGAGAGCGCTCCGCTCGACCAAATCATAAGCCTTGACGAGCGACGCCGTCAGCTTCTGCACGAGATGGAAACGCTGCGGGCTCAGCGTAATGAAGTCAGTAAACAATTAGGCATGATGGCGGATAAGCCGCCTCAGCTTATTGCCGATATGCGCCAACTCGGTGAAAAAGTCACTCGCCTGGAAGCAGAGATATGCCAATTTGAATCTGAACTTGAAGACCTTCTGCTGCGATTGCCAAACATCCCGGCTGCCGATGTGCCTGTTGGCAAAAACGCACAGGACAACCTTGTGGTGCGCTCCTGGGGTGAGCCAGCACAATTTCCCTTCACACCACTACCCCATTGGGAACTAGGTGAAAAATTAGATATTATCGATTTCCAGCGTGGAGCCAAACTTTCTGGCAGCCGCTTTTATGTCCTCAAGGGCCATGGCGCTCATTTGCAACGAGCACTCATTTCTTTCATGCTCGACCTGCACATAAAGGAGCACGGCTACACAGAAATCTACCCCCCTTTCATGGTAAAACGTGAATGCATGGTTGGCTCAAGTAATCTGCCTAAATTTGCTGATAACCTGTACCATGATGAAGTCGACGATTTCTGGTTTGTACCCACCGCTGAAGTGCCCTTGACCAATCTGCATCGTGAAGAAATCCTGCCGCCGGGCACTCTGCCTATTTATTACGTAGCCTATACCGCGTGCTTCCGCCGCGAGAAGATGGCAGCGGGCAAGGACACCAGAGGCATCAAAAGAGGGCATCAATTCGACAAAGTCGAGTTATATAAGTTCACCGAGCCAGAAAATTCCGACCAGGAGCTAGAAAAGCTGGTGAAAGATGCCGAAGATGTATGCCGCCGCCTGGGAATACCCTATCGTGTGGTGCAGCTATGTACTGGCGACCTGGGTTTTGCCTCAGTTAAATCATTCGATATCGAGATGTGGGCTCCCGGCTGCGGCGAATGGTTGGAGGTCAGCTCATGCAGCAATTGCGGCGACTTCCAGGCCAGGCGTGCAAATATTCGCTATCGTCCAGAGCCCAAAGCTAAGCCCGGCTTCCTGAACACACTTAACGGCTCAGGACTGGCTTTGCCACGGGTAGTCATAGCACTGCTGGAAAACTATCAGCAAGCTGACGGCACCATAAAAGTGCCTGAAGCACTGAAACCGTATATGGGAACAGAGGTAATTAGCAAGAGCTAAAACTGATGCAAGATAATTCCAAACCACGTTACGCTTGCCCCCAGTGCGCAACTAAAATGCACGACCAGTTTGGAACCTGCCCGAAGTGCGGCTTCATCGGTGGCATGGAACACAAAGATATGTATCTTCGAGGAACAAATGCTGCCGGCAAACCAATAGTAGTTGACCCGCCAACAGTACAGCAAGACACTACAAAGCAAAAACAAACGAAAACATCAGGCACAATGTCACAATACAAATGCCCCCGCTGCAGCGCCAAGACCAGCAAGGCATACGGACGCTGCCCGAACCACCGCAGCTGCGGTTACGCTGGCCCTATGCAGTCAATCACCATCAGCAAGCCGAAACCAAAATAAAAACTTTATATTGTTGATAGAGATTAGCATACAGGACTTATAAAACAGGATAATTTTACTTTGTCTTATCTGCATGTATAATCTATGTAGGACATATTGTCTCAATCAACTGAAAATAAAAAGTAGCACATTAAAGAGAGGTGCTAGGTAAACACTTAATGAGGGCTATGTGCAAAGGATAATACTGTGTCCTAAGTGTCGCGTTCAGGTAAAGAGGGACAATTTAGGCGAGCTTTTATGCCCGAGTTGTAACGCAAGACTGTGCCCTAAAGCTCACATCTTTGACGGCAAGATCTGCCCGTACTGCGGCTGGGAAGACCCTAATTACAACCTGTGGCAGAAGGCACAGAAAGCGCGGATGCAAAGCTCTGCATCTATGAAACCGCAAGAATCCTTTAAGAGCAAGCCACAATACATGTGCCCACGTTGTCACACGCAGGTTAACGTACCACGGGGAATTTGTCCCAACCAACGAGGTTGCGGATACAGTGGCCCTATGCAACGCAGGGATGTCCAGGAACTAGAAGCAAGTGCTACTCCAGCACCAGTGAGCAAGCCAATGGACATCATCTCCCGGTCGTCTAAATCAGTGCCCCTGACACCGAACAAAATGAGCGTCGCACCTCCACGAAGTCCAATTCTTTCTGAAATTGCAAAGACCGAGCGGAGAGAGTGGGATTTCTCCCCGCTAAAGCGTTTTATAAGGCCAGTCCTGGCCAGCTTGCTGGTTGTCATTATACTCAGCAGTCTGGTCATGGGAGGTATCTATGTCGCACGACTAATTAGCCAGAGTGCTGCTGAACCTGGCACTCGACCGTTCCTTCCACCTCCCACTACATCCAAAACTTACACCCTGAGCACAACTGTGATTCCCGAAACAGGAGGTGAGATTAGGCTAGTGTCCCCTCCATCCAGCAGCAGGACATTTGAGCCCGGCAGCCAAATAAAACTGATGGCTGTTCCAAACGACACCTGCTACAAGTTTAGCTACTGGGAGGGCGCCTCAAGTTCGTCGGAGACGACCACCATTACAATGGATTCAGATAAAACCGTTGTCGCACATTTCACGCTCAAAGACACAACACTGCCAACCATTTCGGAAGTCAAAATTCCTAGCTATTCCGATGTAAGCGCTACCATAACCTGGGAAACCGGCGAGCCCGCCACCAGTCAGGTCGAGTATGGGAGAACAAAAGACTACGGCTTGAGCGCAACATCCAATGACGAACCAACTACCAGTCACAAGATTCGGCTAACCACGCTGGAGCCAAATAAGACTTATTACTTCATGGTGAAGTCAGCAGACGAATGCGGAAACGAAGCCACCAAAACAGGAATGCTTACCACCCTACGTGAAATATTGGTGGGAGACAAAGTTGGCAACCGCGCCCCGGACTTTCAATTGCGAGAATACCAGGATGATAACCCGGAATCACCTAACAATGGTGAGATTGTAAAGCTGAACCAGTTCAAAGGCAAGAAGGTGTTGCTCAACCTCTGGGATACATTCTGCGGAGCCTGTCTTGGAGAATTCCCCTATATCCGGGCGATTTATGAAGATGAGAGATGGGGCAATAAGAATTCTAATTCTGAATTTGTTGTACTTACTATATGTATTGATAGAAGAGCAGACCGGATTAAAAGACTTGAAGATAAATACCTTGACGAAATGGGGCCTTTCACATTTCCCATCTTGATTGACGCAGAAGAAAACTCAGCCAAGGATAGCTACAAAGCCTTGATGATACCTAAAACCTTCTTCATCGACTCAGACGGAATTATACGGGAGCTCAAAATTGGACGCTTCAGCAGCAAAGAGGAAATAGAAGCCATATTCGAATCTCTCGACTAGTCTCGTCTCTCCCATGACAGGTTAAAACCCCAACCGTGTGTTCACAACCTGGCACAGCTCGTACACCAACCAATGTAGGACAAATTACTCTCCCAGAGAAAAACCTGAAATGATAGACGATACACTATAGAATATTCTACTTTATGTTTTGACTGGATTATAATAATATAGATAGAGAAGGTAATCAGCATGTCCTGTAAAGCTGAAGAGAAAGCAAAGGAAACGCTAAAGGTGCCAAATAATCGGAGGCTGATAATAACGTGCAGCCCAGAATAACCCTGTGTTCTATTTGCCACTCACCGATGCCCCCGGGTAAGTCAATCTGCAATAACTGCGGCGCGATGCTGTGCCCTCATTGCCGCGAACCTCTACCTCAAAGGTCGAGGTTTTGCCCAAAATGTGGCTTCCTCTGCGTTGTAGAACAACCTGGCCCGATCACCCAACCATCTCAACCTGCCTCATCAGCAGGGCAACAAGCTATGCCTATCCCAAGAGTATCTAGCGCGCCAACCCAACCTGCCGCACAGGCTGCCATGCGTCAGCAATCATCTGGAGTTCCAGTTCCACAGCTTCGAAACAACTGCCCCAGGTGCGGCGCCGATATTGACCTTGAATCAGGACGCTGCTCAGGCTGCGGCTTGCTTTACGGAATCAGGCATCGGGCAATTCAGCAACAAGCAGCATCCACTGCATCAGCACGCCCTCCGCTGGTACCGAGGCCACAAACCCCCGCAGTACAGCAACCGCCAGCAGCCCGGGGCATGATGCCTCAATACGGCAGTCCCCAACATAGCCCTCCTCCCAGCTTTGGACAGCGCCAGAATTACGGCTCTCCCGGCGCTATGCCAGGCGTCGGCATGCAACTGCCGATACCAAGTGCCGCACCCGCAGCCGCCGGCGCAATATCGGCAGGTCTACCACCGCCGACACTGGCGGCAAAGCCATATCCTTACCAAGCAGCACCACCTGCGCCTGGAGGAAGAGGCATTCCAGCCGCCGGGAGGCAAGGGCTACCCGGAATCGCTACCATCATCATTGCTCTAATCGTATGCCTTTTTATCGGCGGCGGTATCTATTACTTCATCAACCAGGGGAATACATCATCCCCCACTGATGATATCGTATATAGCACGCCCCCCAGCATCCAGAACACATCGACTTCATCTATAACCGAAACAGGCGCCACCATCACCTGGAAAACCGACAAGCCTACCACAGGCAAGGTGGAGTACTGGAAAAATGAAACGGACGTCCAAGCCAAGCTGTCAGATGGCGATCTTTCCACCAGCCACAATGTCACATTGACCGGACTCGAGCCCGGTACAACCTACAAATACACTATTATATCCATAGACGCCGACGGAAATGAAGCCACGTTAGAGAAGGAGCTGACAACATTAGCCGCAGCCGATGAAACCCCGCCGGTGATTTCAGGAGTTAGTTATTCCAACGTTACAGAATCGAGTGCTATCATCACCTGGATGACAAATGAGCTCGCCACCAGCCAGGTGGAGTACGGAGAAACTGAAGAATATGAGTCAAAAACTACGGAGATTTCAAACCTTACCACGGACCACAGCGTCACACTGACCGGACTTGACGATGGTAAAACCTACAACTTCCAGGCAATTTCAAAAGACTCCAGCGGTAATGAAGCAACATCAACCAACCAAACATTTGAGACTCCGGTAGCCATCCCGTTCGGTTCTCAAGTCTATAACCGCGCCCCGGACTTCACTGTGCAAAACCTTGACGGCGAGGATGTGGATATAAAGTTGAGCGACTTCCGAGGCAAGATTGTGATGATTAACTTCTGGGCAACCTGGTGCATACCCTGCACGCAGGAAATGCCTCACATACAGGCAGTTTTCGAAGACTGGACGAGGGAAGACCTGACAATAATTGCTATCGCCAGTAATACTAGTGAGAATATTGATACCGTCAACGAGTTCATCGAAGACGAGGGATACACTTTCCCCGTATTTTACGATTCCGAAGGACAGGCTAAAAGTCTTTACAGTATCCAAGGGTGGCCTACAACCTTCTTTATCGATGCCGAAGGCATAATCAGGTACATACAATTTAAGGATTCTTTCGATGACCAGGCTGAGATAGAAGACATACTAGACTCTCTCTAGCCGTGTCTTTTGCCTAACAATGTAGCCCCTAGTCTTTAGCCTCGGGCACCCGACCCTGCAGGGGCGGGGATATATCAACAAGATTCTTCGGTCCTCAGTTTTATCCCGAGCCGTGCGAGACCCTTCGCTGCCGCTCAGGGTGACAATAATGAAAATGTCATTCTGAGCGGAGCGCAAGCGGAGTCGAAGAATCTCTGCCGAGGCCGCTCAGGGTGGCAATCAAAATGAGGTTGCCAAACACAATGCATTTTCCTATACTAGGATGGTTCTGGAGGGGTGGCCGAGTGGACTATGGCGACGGTCTTGAAAACCGTTTTCGCGAAAGCGAACGTGGGTTCGAATCCCACCCCCTCCGCCATATCTCTGTAATCTAAATTAATCGCTGTAATCATATAAAGGAGATGGCTGGGTGAAAATCCACGAATATCAGGCAAAGGCTCTGCTGTCCGAATTCGGCATCCCAATACCCACAGGTGCTGTAGCCACCACGCCAGCCGAAGCTAAAAAGATAGCCGCCGAGCTCGGAGGCAAGGTAGCCATAAAAGCCCAGGTCTACGCCGGCGGTAGAGGTAAAGCCGGGGGTATAAAGGTAGCTAACACCCCAGCGGAGGCAGAAAAACTGGCAGGGCAAATACTGGGCACCAGATTGGTAACACATCAAACGGCGCCGGAAGGGGTGCCGGTGAGCAAAGTCCTCGTGGAAAAAGCCGTCAACGTCGAACGCGAGCTTTATCTGAGCATCATCGTGGCTGCTGCCAATCGCATGCCGGTGATGATGGCGAGCGAAGCCGGCGGCATGGACATCGAGGAGGTGGCACGAGTAAGCCCGGAGAAAATCCTCCTTGAATATATCGACCAGGCGGCTGGTTTCCAGGCCTTCCAGGGACGCAAGCTGGCTTACGGGATTAACCTGAACCCAGCCCAGGTGAGAGCCACCACCAGCCTGATGACCAATCTGTACAGGCTCTTTCAAGTCAAAGACTGTTCCTTAGCCGAAATCAACCCGCTGGTCATCACTGCCGACGGCGAAATAATTGCACTCGATGCCAAGCTGAACTTCGATGACAATGCTCTTTTCCGCCACAGCGACATAGAGCAGCTTCACGATGCGGAACAGGAAGACCCGCTTGAAGCCAGAGCAAACGAGCTGGGAATTAAGAATTACGTGAAAATGGACGGCAATATCGGCTGCCTGGTCAACGGGGCTGGCTTAGCCATGGCAGTTATGGACCTTATCACCCACGCCGGCGGCAGACCGGCTAATTTCCTGGACATAGGCACCGTCAACGACGTCAGCCGTGTTGTAAACGCCTTTAAGATTTTTACCACCGACCCCAGCGTTAAGGCGATTCTGGTCAACATATTCGGCGGCATGGCCAGGGTGGACACCATCGCCCACGGTATCGCTGAAGCACACAAGCAAATGGACATAAATCTGCCGCTGGTTGTCAGGCTGGCAGGGACAAATGCCGACGAAGGAAAAGGCATACTGGCTGAATCCGGGGTTGAATTTATCGAGGCAACTGATTTCTATGACGCCGCCTATAAGGCGGTGCAAGCTGCTAAGGGGAGCTACAAATGAGCATTTTAATCGATGAAAAGACTCGATTGCTGGTTCAAGGGATAACCGGCGGCGAGGGCAGCTTTCATACCCGGCAATGCATTGAGTACGGCACACGGGTTGTCGCCGGCATGACGCCGGGAAAGGGAGGCAGCGACGTATTAGGCGTACCCGTCTTCAACACTGTAGAGGCAGCCATAGAGAAAACCGGAGCCGATGCCAGCATCATTTTCGTGCCGGCTGCATTTGCCGCTGATGCCATCATGGAGGCCGCCGATGCCGGTATCCCACTGGTCGTGTGCATCACTGAAGGTATTCCGACTTCAGATATGGTCGTGGTACACAACTATCTCAAGGGAAAGCAAACCAGGCTTATAGGTCCCAATTGTCCCGGGCTAATCTCCCCGGGCAAGTGCAAGGTGGGAATAATGGCTGGCGAGATTCATCTCCCGGGCAACGTCGGCGTCGTCTCCCGCAGCGGCACATTAACCTATGAGACAGTTGCCCAGCTAACCGGTCTGGGTATCGGACAATCCACCTGCGTCGGCATCGGTGGCGACCCTATGCCCGGCAGTACCTTCGTCGATATACTTGAGCTTTTCCAAGAAGATAAGGATACCGGGGCGATAGTGCTCATCGGCGAAATCGGCGGCACTGCAGAGCAGGAAGCTGCCAGATTCATCAAGGAGAAGATGACCAAGCCGGTGGTGGCTTTCGTTGCTGGAGCTACCGCCCCACCCGGCAGGAGAATGGGTCATGCCGGAGCTATCATAAGCGGCAGCTCAGGCACCGCCGGGGATAAAATGGCAGCCTTAGCTGCTGCCGGAGCTACTATAGCCCCCAACCCGGCCGAAATCGGACTCACCATGAAGAAAATGTTGTGAGCACAGTCATGGATGACATAGAAAGATATCTTAAGCCATCCCCCAGGATTGACAGTGACAATAACTCCATAAGACAAAAGGCAATAGCTCTGACCAAAACTGAACGAACGGCTGCGGATAAAGCCAAAAGTCTTTTCTATTGGGTAAGAGATAAAATTAAATACAACCCACTGGTACCACTGGAAATTTTCCAGGACTACCGGGCAAGCAAGACATTAAAAAGCAGAAAGGGATTTTGCGTGGAAAAGGCGGCTGTTCTGGTTGCACTTGCTCGAGCTGTGGGCATCCCCGCGCGTCTACATCTCGCCGATATTCGAAACCACCTTGTTTCCGATAGATTACGCGACGTCATGGGTACAAATCTGTTCAGCTATCATGGCTATACTGAGTTGTACTTAGAAGGGAAGTGGGTCAAGGCTACCCCCGCTTTCGACTTGGAAATGTGCCAAGCCAACAGGATCGTCCCCGTGGAGTTCGACGGTAAAAATGACGCCATATTTCACTCTCACAATCTGGATGGCAAATTGCACATTGAATATGTCGCAGACCACGGATGTCGTGAAGATGTCCCTGTGGATGAGATACTTGCTGCCTGGGAGCAGCATTATGGACTTAAGGCTCAGGACCGACTAAACAGTTTCATTAAGGCAGAAAAAGCAAGGGGGAAGAACTGCAATTTACGAAAATAATAATGAACTAAACGAAGGATTGCCTAAAAGCTGCGCCTGCATTTATAAAGAAAAGGCGGCTACCCCGTGAGCATAGAGAACCGAAATATCCTGATTGAAGAAATCCATACCCCCTTAACCGCTCCTGAAATTTTCGAACTGTTTCACCGTCATCTCAACAGCTTTTTCCTCGATAGCGGCATGTGCCCCCAAAGGCTGGGAAGATATTCCTTCATCGGCACCGACCCATTCCTTGTGATGAGGAGCCGGGGCAACCAGGTCACGCTTATAAGTCAGGACAAGGAAGAGAGCCGGGAGGGCAATCCCTTCGACGTTCTGGGTAAGCTGCTGGAGACATATAGACTGGACTCCCCCACATCACCAATTCCCTTCTGGGGCGGCGCCGTGGGCTATCTGAGCTATGACCTGTGCCATTTCATCGAGCGCCTTCCCACTACAGCAATAGACGACTTGCAGCTACCGGAAAGCTACTTCGGCTTCTATGATACCGTTGTTGTCCTCGACAATCTGGAAAACAAGACTTATATCGCCTCCACAGGCTTCCCCGAACTAGCTGGGAGTAAAAGGCTTAAAAGAGCCAGGCTGCGCCTCGAGGAGATGAAAAATCGCCTATCCTCGCCACTGCCAAACGACCCGGAAGCGAATTCAGCCAACGCCAGCAAGACGACTGAAGCCATACTCAAGTCAAATTTCACCCCTGAAGGCTATATGGAGGCGGTTAACAGGGTCAGGGAATATATCGCCGCCGGCGATGTATTTCAGGTAAATATCTCACAGCGCTTCGAGACCGAATTGACCGTTACCCCTTACGAACTTTACCGCCGCTTGAGACAGCTAAACCCGGCACCTTTCGCCAGCTACCTCAACTTCGACGGCATAACTATTGTCAGCGCCTCGCCGGAGAGGTTTCTCCGCGTAGACGGCGACTGGGTGGAGACTCGCCCCATAAAAGGCACCATGCCAAGAGGTAAAGACGCAATTGAAGATGCCGTGCTGGCTCAAGAGCTGCTCGATAGCATTAAAGACCGCGCCGAAAACGTGATGATTGTTGACCTGGAAAGAAACGACCTGGGCAGAGTTTGCCAGTACGGCACAGTAAAGGTAACCGAGCTGGCAATACTGGAGACCTTTACTACCGTGTTTCACTTGACATCCACCGTTATCGGCAAGCTGCGTCCAGACAAAAACCGCATCGACCTGCTCAAAGCCTCGTTCCCCGGCGGCTCCATAACAGGCGCACCCAAGGTACGGGCTATGGAGATTATCGATGAGCTCGAGCCGACAAGGAGAAGCGTCTACACCGGCGCCATTGGCTATCTGGGCTTCGGACGTAATCTCGACTTCAACATTGTTATCCGCACCTTTATAATCAAGGGCAACAGAGCCTACTTCCAGGTTGGCGGCGGCATAATCTACGATTCCGACGCCGGGGCAGAATACCAGGAGACTCTGGATAAGGCTAAGGCGCTGATTCAGGCACTTCGGCTGGCGCCGAGGGTGGCTGTGGAGACCAAATGATGCTATCAATACCATTGCGAGCCCTGTCTTCGCTCATTCTGAGCTTGTCGAAGAATCTCATCCCCTCTCCCTTGACGGGCTTTGCCCTAAAAGTGGCATTTGCCTCAAAAGTCCATCAGTTGCCCCAAAAGTAGGAAATAATGAAAAAGATGATGAGCTATACCATTACGTGCGGTCAGGGGTATATAATGATGCTGTACTATGCCATGTTCAAAACTATTATTTGCCAAAGCCAAATTTATATCCTTTATGGTTCAAGTTAAGGCAACAATTAGTGATATGGTTACAAAACTTATTGTTAGATATAGAGAAGTGTCGCTATATTGTAAAACCAGAGGCAATTTTATCGCATCTGATTTATGGAATACACTCTCTATTATCTCTGTCCTTTATGTGGCCGTTTCCGTGGTTATATCACCATTCATTTTGTGGGGTAAATTGCCCGTAGAGATACTTCTGTATATGAATATTATTTGGGGTACATTACTGATTATTATTTATGGTTTTTTCTTTATAGAACTTCTTTTTTGTTCGCTGTCTAGTAAAGGCAGAAAATGGTTTGATAGACACTACCACTATAAAGAAAACGGTTTAATGAAAAAATTAGAAGCCATAGAACATAAATTAGATGATGTAATATCAGGCCAAAATAAAGCCAGAGCTGCATTAGATAGTACTAAATCTAGAGTGGGGAAAATTGAGAAAGAAATACATACTCAACAGCCAAAAAAGAGAGACATGAATAAATGAGAAAGTTAGGAAAGGCAAGTTCTTAGTGAGGAGGTAAACAAATGAATATTATTCTTTATATTTTCAGTGATAACGTCTGGCTTCCATTGCTGGAATTATTTATTGTGTTAATATTTCTTCGAGCTATTATCTACGATATTATTGCTCGCAAGTGGCCAGATAATCCCAGTAAAAAAGTAACAAGGGGCGAGAAAAGTTGGGGGATTTTATTATCCTTTTGGGCACTGGCTATCATCATTGTGGAGATAATAATTTCTTCGGAGTTGATACGTGACTATAGAGTGATAGTTGGTTTAGTAAATTTAGCTATTCTAACATACTTAAACCTTTTTAGTAGCTATTTCAGAAATAAGATTATAGGGTGGACATCATGGCTCCAAAAAATAGAGGAACATCATTAGTTCCCTAGTAAATCGGACTTTTGAGGCAAAGCTCCCTTGACGGGAGAGGGTTAGGGTGAGGGTGAAAACAAAAATAACATGATATTGGTAATTGACAACTACGACTCTTTCGTCTACAACCTGGCTCAATACCTGGGCGAACTGGGCTGGGAGCCGCTGGTCTATCGCAACGACCGGATAACTTTGGCTGAAATCGAGAAACTGGCCCCCAGCCACATAGTCATTTCTCCGGGACCGTGCACACCACTGGAAGCGGGCATTTCCAACGATGTAATACTTCACCTCGGCGGCAAAATACCCATCTTAGGTGTCTGCCTCGGGCATCAGTGCATCGGCCATGTCTATGGCGGCGCTGTGGGACGAGCCTCAGTACCAACCCACGGCAAGACTTCGCTCATCTACCACGATGGCGAAACTATCTACGAGGGCATAGAGAATCCTTTCCCGGCAGCCCGCTATCACTCATTGATTATTAAACCGGAGGCGCTGCCCTCCTGCCTCAAAGTCACTGCCCGAACCCAGGAAGGAGAGATAATGGGAGTGAGGCACAAAGACTACGTGGTCGAAGGCGCCCAGATACACCCCGAGTCCATACTTACCGAAGCAGGACATGACCTGCTGGCCAACTTCCTCCACTTTATCGAGCCTCTATGGCCCTGAAGTCTAAGGAATAAAACAATGCTAATAACCTTTATGTCATTGCGAGCCCTGTCTCCGCTCATTCTGAGCCTGTCGAAGAATCTCTATCTCCTCTCCCTTGACGGGAGAGGGTCAAGGTGGGGGTGAAAATGAAAGAAATTATTTACCTTAACGGCAACCTGATTCCCCGCTCTCAGGCTAAGCTATCGCCCTTTGACCACGGTTTCCTCTATGGCTACGGCGCCTTCGAGACCATGCGCTCCTATGGCGGCACTATCTTCCGCCTCGACCGCCACCTGGCAAGACTACAACATGCCGCCGAGACGCTGAACATAGCCCCTAAACTGACTGCTTTCGACCTTGCGAAAGCCTGCCACGACCTTTTAAAAGCCAACAACCTCACTGAAGCCCGCATCAGGCTCACCGTAACCGCCGGCGAAGGCGACATGGTTCCCAATCCCGATACCTGCAAGGATATCACCGTATTCATTGCTGCCCAAAAGCTTGTACCACCACCACCGGAAACCTACCGGCGAGGCTATTCGGCAATACTATCATCCTATCGCCGCAACAGCCGGTCGCCGCTCTCCAGGCTCAAGTCCACCTCCTATCTGGAAAACTTCTTAGCCCGTCAGGAAGCCAGAGCCGCCGGTGTCAATGAAGTAGTGCTGCTAAACGAAAAAAACTTTGTCGCTGAGGGCAGTTCCACCAATATCTTCTTAGTTAGCCAAGGGACGCTGATTACACCCTCTTTAGAAAGCGGCGTCCTGCCTGGAATTACCCGTGAGGCAGCCCTGGAGCTATCTCAAACGATAGGAATTATACCGCTGGTGAGACAGGTGGCTCTGGATGAACTGCTCAAAGCCGACGAGGCTTTCTTAACCAGCTCCACACTCGAAATCATGCCCCTGACCCAGCTGGACGAGAAGCCCATCGGCTCAGGCACGCCGGGATCAATAACTCGACGCCTCATGTCAAGCTACCGGGAGCTGGTAGCCAGAGAGCCGTGGATTTAACCAATCCACAGTAGTTGATAGAGGAAATCACGGTTAATCATTTTAAGAAGGAGAGGAAAATGTCAGAACCGCAAAAAGTCAGGATAAAAGTAATAAGTCAGAAAGGAACCTGTGCCGCCGAACACAAGGTCGGCGACCAATGGATCATAACTACAAAAACGCCAGATGGCATATGTCTATCCGCCTTTCATACCTTGCTTCCTAATCTGCGAGTACTGAGGTTTGGCGGTTCATTCCCCTGGGAAACCGACCCGGATGTGACCACGTTGGCTTGCCCCGATGCGGCTAATCCTGTCGTGTTTGAGCTTCGCCGTCTGTATGAATAAACGCAACCCCGGCTCACTTCACAGTCAAACTGGAGGCTAGTAGACGTGTGGATATAACAGCTATTTGGCACACAGCCAAGAAACCCGGTGGGTAAATGCTCATGGCAACAGGAAAATACGCAAAACTTTTCGAGCCAATCAGCATCGGAAAAGTGGAGATAAAGAACAGAATCGCCATGGCTCCTATGGCTATTGGTGGCCTGACCACTCCAGATGGTGGCTTTGCCGGGCGAGCCATTGATTACTACGTTGAAAGAGCAAAAGGTGGGGTGGGGCTGATAATAACCGCCGCAGCGCTGATCGATAATGAAACTGAGAGATTTCCCCGTTCCACGTTGTCCGCAGCGCGCAATCGCGACCATTTCATTGAAACAGCTTCCGAGTTGACTGAAAAAGTACACGCGCACGGCTCGAAGATTTTTGTCCAGCTGACAGCCGGAGTTGGGCGTGTCGCCGCCCCTCCAAGAAGGGCGCCTGCATCTGATTTCACGCCGGTGGCACCATCTCCGATACCATATTACTGGGACCCAACTATAACCTGCCGCGAATTGACCGTAGAGGAAATCCAGAAGCTGGTAACAAAGTGCGGTAATGCCGCAGAGGCAGCGGCTGCCGCCGGCTTCGATGGCATAGATTTCCACGGATTGCATGAGGGCTACCTAGTTGACCAGTTCGCCATCGCCATGTTCAACAGGAGGCAGGACAAATATGGTGGAGATTTAAGGGCAAGGTTGACACTTCCCATAGAGATACTTCGTGAGTTCAAAAAAAGAGCCGGCAAAGACTTTCCCGTTCAACTAAGGCTCAGCGTAAAAAGCTATGTCAAAGACTGGCGCCAGGGAGGTCTACCCGGCGAAGAATTCAAGGAACTTGCCCGTGATACCGAAGAGGGGCTTGAGGTTGCCCGGATAATGGAAGAGGCCGGCTATGATGCCTTTGACGCTGATGCCGGCACCTACGATGCCTGGTACTGGGCTCATCCCCCGAATTATCTTGAGCACGGTTGCTACCTTCATCTGACTGAAAGGCTCAAGAAAGTGATAAAAGTCCCGGTCATCGTTGCCGGCAGGATGGAAGTGCCGGAGCTGGCAGAGCAGGCGATAGCCGAGGGCAAAGCTGATATCGTGGTGCTTGGCAGAGGGCTGCTGGCTGACCCCTACTGGCCCAACAAAGTGAAGGAAGCCAGGGCCAGGAATATACGCCCCTGCTTAGGCTGCCATCAAGGCTGCCTGGGCAGGATGATAGCCAGAGAAGGACCGCTCTCCTGCGCCGTCAATCCTGCCTGCGGCAATGAAACAGATTACGCCATACAGCCAGCTAATGAAGTCAAGAAGGTGATGGTTATCGGTGGCGGCGTTGCCGGCATGGAAGCCACCAGAGTTGCTGCCATCAGGGGACACAGTGTCACGCTTTACGAGAAGAATGACAGGTTGGGCGGGCATGTCCTCACCGCCTCAGTCCCATCCTTCAAAAAAGACGAGGTTCGACTTCTGGACTGGTATCAAACAGAGCTGACTGAGCTCAAAGTCAGGATTAATATGGGCAAGAAAGCCACTGCTGAGCTAATACAGAAAGAAAAACCCGATGCTGTCATCATTGCCACCGGCTCAAAACCTGTTATTCCTGATATACCCGGCATAAACAAGGATAAGGTAACCACAGCGATTGACCTTCTTCTAGGCAAGAAGAAAGCCGGAAAACAGGTAGTCATTGTAGGTGGCGGGCTGATAGGTTGTGAGACCGCTCTATGGCTGGCGCAGCAGGGCAGGCAGGTGACCATAGTAGAGGCTCTAGACAGACTCATGCAAGCCGGCATCCCTGTACCGCGTCCCAACATGATGATGCTCCGCGACCTGTTGAGATTTCACCAGGTAAAGGTGCTGACGAATACCGCTCTCTCAGAAGTAACAGATGACGGCGTGGTAGTCGTAGAAAAATCCTCGAAAAAAGCCACACTACCTTCTGACACCGTGGTTATCGCCGTGGGTCTTTGTCCTGACAAGGAGCTTTACAGCTCGCTCAAAGACAGTGCCCCCAACGTGCACATCGTCGGGGATGCCGTAGAGGCACAGAACATCATGCACGCTGTCTGGGATGCCTATGAATTAGCCCGCAATATCTGAGCTTCGGTTCTTCGTCGAAGCCCTCCGATACCACCACAGAAGCACGAGCCAGACAACAAAACAGGTTTTTGTTAAATCTTTCGGCATAGGCTTGACTTTGTACCAGCCAAAGTAGAGTTCTACTTATAATTAATCACCAAAGCAAGTACCTACCGACCGAGCTGATTTTATTAAAGGATCACTCAGAGAAACATTCCTTTGGCCTTTGGCGACTTCCTCTAATGATACTTCAACAAGCGAGTTGCCTTTAACTCCCACCATATACCCATACATCTCATCCTCTATCATATCAATTGCCTTGGTGCCCAGCCTTGTCGCTAGTACTCTGTCGAATGGCGTTGGGACGCCACTTCTCTGAAGATGCCCTAACACTACTGTACGTGTTTCAATGCCTGTTACCTTCTCGATTTGAGAACCAAGAACAAAACCTATACCTCCAAGGCGAACCGGCTCCGGGCTCTCTTTAACGACTCGCTGTATTGTCGTATCTCCGTCCTTCGGCTTTGCGCCTTCTGCAACTACTACTATGCTGAACCTCTTGCCCCTTCTATTTCTTTCCCTAACTGCCTCCGCTATGATGTCAATGTCATACTGGATCTCAGGGATAAGCACAATCTCTGCCCCGCCTGCAATGCCAGCATAGAGAGCAATCCATCCCGCATTACGTCCCATAACTTCCACAATCATGGCCCTATGATGTGACTGTGCAGTAGTACGTATCCTGTCAATTCCTTCTGTGGCGACATACACTGCAGAATCAAAACCGAAAGTGATATCGGTTCCTCGCAAGTCGTTGTCTATTGTCTTGGGCACACCGATAACTGGGACACCGTCTTTGAACAGCCTGTGGGCTATTCCCAGAGTACCATCTCCCCCTATACATACCAGGCAGTCTACCTCTAGCTTATTTATATTGGAAATTGTGTGCTTTGACAGATCTTGAAACTCTACTCTGTTGTTTTTTCGTACAGCGTAGCTATAAGGATTTGTTTTATTAGAGGTGCCAAGTATTGTACCGCCAAGCGTAATAATGCCAGAGACATCATCAAAAAGGAGTTTTCTATAGCGGCCGTGGAGCACACCATCGTAGCCGTCTTCAATACCGATGACATCCATTCCATACTCAAGGATGGCCTTCTTTGCAACTGCCCGGATGACTGCATTTATACCTGGGCAATCTCCTCCCCCAGTTAGAACAGCGATTTTACGTTTCTTACCCATGATTTAACATCCTCTCTGAAAGGTATAGATAGTCAATGGAAACAGCACTTAAGCTAAGGCTACTATGCTCTTATTGTACACGAAACGCTATATTGTTAAGTAGATAGCCCGCCCTATTATACACATCATTAGTCACCGCCATGCCCTTGCGTGTGAACGCTCAGCGCACCAGACATTAACTACAAAATCGAGGTGAAGGCTTTCTCGCCAGCACCAACGGTATCTCGAATGTCCTTATCGGTGTGGACTAAGGAGACAAAGGCGGCTTCGAACTGGGATGGAGGCAAATATACACCCTGGGACAACATCTGGTGGAAGAACCTGGCATAAAGTGCGGTATCAGCCCTGGCGGCGGTTTCATAGTCGGTGACCGGGCTTTTGGCGAAGAAGATGGTGAACATCGAGCCATTCCGAGGCAACTGGATGTCTACCCCGGCTTTATTTGCCGCTTCAATGATGCCCTTCGCCAGAATAGACGCCTTTCTCTCAAGCTCCTCATAGGTGCCTGATTCCTTCAAAATCTCGAGAGTCTCTATGCCGGCAGTCATGGCTAATGGATTTCCAGCCAGGGTCCCCGCCTGGTAAACCTCCCCAGAAGGTGCCACCATCTGCATAATGTCTCTGCGCCCCCCATAGGCGCCTACGGGTAAGCCGCCACCTATAATCTTTCCCAGGCAGGTCAGGTCGGGAGTTATGCCATATAGCCGCTGGGCGCCGCCGTAAGCCACCCGGAAGCCGGTTATGACCTCATCGAAAATGAGCAGCGCTCCATGCTGCTGAGTCAGGCTACAGAGACCTTCCAGAAACCCTGACTTCGGCAGCACCACGCCCATATTGCCAGCTACAGGCTCGACTATGACGGCAGCGATGTCGGAGGCGAAGTCCTTAAAAAGCCGCCCTACCGCCTCCAGATTATTATAAGGTGCCACCAGTGTATAGGAAGTTAAGGCTGCGGGCACGCCGGGAGAGCTGGGTATGCCCAGTGTAGCCATTCCCGACCCCGCTTTAGCCAAAAGCCCGTCGGAATGGCCGTGATAGCAGCCGGCAAACTTAACTACCTTGTTTCTGCGGGTGAAGGCTCGGGCTAACCTTATGGCGCTCATGACGGCTTCCGTGCCCGAATTAACGAAGCGCACCATCTGGATAGACGGCATAGCCTCGCAGATTAATTTTGCCAGCGTGGTTTCCAGCTCAGTCGGAGCTCCGAAGCTGGAGCCGTGTTCCACCGCCTTTTTGAGGGCTTTTACCACGCGGGGATGAGCATGTCCCAGTATCAGAGGACCCCAAGAGCCGACGTAATCTATGTATTCATTGCCGTCTTCGTCATACAACCTGGAGCCTTGACCTCGCTTTATGAAAAGCGGCGTGCCGCTGACCGCCTTAAAAGCGCGCACCGGGCTATCGACGCCTCCGGGCAAGTAGAGTTGGGATTCCTGAAAAAGTTGCTTTGAGCGATCGGTTTTTTTCATATTTTTTCACCCTCACCCTGAGCCTCCCCCATCAAGGGAGAGGGGATTGAGATTCTTCGCTGCGCTCAGAATGACAAAAAATAAAAGGTTCCCTCATAATGACAGCGAAATCACAGCCACTGGGCTACTTCCTTGGCATAGTAGGTTATGATGATATCAGCCCCGGCTCTCTTGATGGCGGTTAGCATTTCCAGTACAATTCCCCTCTCATCCAGCCAGCCCTGCTGCGCCGCTGCCTTAACCATGGCATATTCGCCGCTGACGCTGTAGGCAGCCAACGGGTGATCATAGGTATCACGCACTTTGCGTATTACATCCAGATAAGGTAAGGCAGGCTTGACCATAACGATGTCCGCCCCCTCGGCTATGTCCTGCTCCACCTCTCTCAAAGCCTCCCGCCAGTTGGGCGGGTCCATCTGGTAAGAGCGACGGTCGCCGAACTGCGGTGCCGATTCGGCGGCTTCACGGAAAGGTCCATAGAAGGCAGAGGCGTATTTGGCGGCATAAGCCATAATGGGTACATTTTGAAGCCCGTTTCCATCGAGCGCCTGCCGGATCGCCTTCACCCTGCCATCCATCATGTCCGAGGGAGCTACCATGTCGGCGCCGGCTTCAGCATGAGACAGAGCCGTCTTTGCCAGTAATTCCAGTGTTTTATCGTTGTCTACATAGCTATCTACGACAACACCGCAGTGACCGTGGCTGGTATATTCGCAGAGGCAGACATCGGTTATAACCAGCAAATCGGGGGTTACCTTTTTAATGGCTCTTATTGCCTGCTGAATGACTCCCTTTGGGTGATAAGCTAAGGAGGCGACCTCATCCTTCTTCTGCGGTATTCCGAAGAGTATTATCGCCGGAATACCGAGCTTGGCAATTTCCTCGACCTCTTTTGTCAGCAGGTCAGCGGAAAGGCGATATAGCCCGGGCATCGAGGATATTTCCTGCTTCATCTTGTTACCCTCTACAACAAAGAGGGGATATATCAGGTCTCCGACCTCAACTTTTGTTTCTCGAACCAGCGCCCGCAGGGCTTCGCTGCGGCGGAGCCTTCGCAACCGTGTATTCGGAAAATTACTCAACTTCATTCCCCCTTTCCTTGAAAGTAATGCTCTATAGTGGCTACCAATCCGGACATAGTGTGCTCCGGGGCAACTATATCAGGCTTTATATCTTTGTCGATAAGGACTGCGGCTGTTTTGGGGCCGATGCAAGCCAGCTTAGCCTGCTTTATAACCTCCCATTTCTGACCCAGCATAGCCAGCAGATTATTCACCGTGGAAGCGCTAGCGAAGGTGATGACATCAATTTCGCCTTTCAAAAGCATCCGCTTGGCTGGTGAAACCGACCTGGCAGCAGCGGTGGTTCTATAGGCGGTTACCTGTTGAACTTCGGCTCCAAGTCTGGCGAGTCCATTGGAAATTTCGTTATCGGCTATATCAGCCCGGGGCAGAAGAACCTTGCATCCGGCAATGCCTTTCTTTTTAAATCCGGCAAGGAAGCCCTGGCTGGTATATACTTCCGGAACATAATCGGGATGTATACCTTTTTTTTCGAGGGCGCCAGCCGTAGCCGGACCGATGGCTCCAACTTTAGCGTCAGCAAGCCAGCGCGAATCCAAATCCAATGTATAAAGCCTATCCCAGAATATTTCCACGGCGTTAACGCTGGTGAAAATTACCCAGCCGTAGCTTTTCAGGTTCCGCATAGCCCGGTCAAGCTCTCGCCAGCTATGCGGCAGACTTATTGCTATGACCGGCATGTGCACAGGCAGAGCCCCCCGCGATAACAGAAGCTGGCTCAGCTCTTTTGCCTGATGCTCGGCCCTGGTCACCAGTATTCGCTTGCCGAAAAGAGGCAGGTTGTCGAACCAGCGGAGTTGCCCTCGAAGCCTGACCACCTCACCGATTACTATCACCGACGGCGGCTCGAAGTTCTCTTTTTTGGCTTTATTGACGATATCTTCCAGCGTGCCAGTTATCGTCCGCTGCTTTGGACTGGTACCCTGGCTTATCACCGCCACAGGAGTAGATGGCGACCTGCCATTCTGTATCAACTGTTTGACTATATACATCATATTCGCCATGCCCATCAGGAAGACCAGGGTATCGCTGCCGGCGCTCAGCTTGTCCCAGGAAATGCTCGACTTACCTTTTTCAGGGTCTTCATGTCCGGTTATTACGGTGAACGAAGAGGCCAGGCTGCGGTGCGTTACAGGTATGCCGGCATAAGCAGGCACGGCATAAGCCGATGATACCCCCGGGACAACTTCAAAAGGAATTTTATTGGCAGCCAGAACTTCCGCCTCCTCGCCCCCTCGCCCGAGTACAAAAGGGTCACCGCCCTTTAGCCTGACCACACTCTTGCCTTCCCGCGCTTTGCCAACTATCAGCAGGTTTATTTCCTTCTGCTCCACGGCATGACAACCACGCCCCTTGCCCACGTATATCTTTTCGGCGTCAGGCAATGTCTCTTCAAGCAGGCTATCATCGATAAGCCGGTCATAGATGATGACATCGGCTTTCCTAAGGTATTCCAGCCCTTTTACAGTTATAAGTGCCGGGTCGCCGGGTCCGGCACCCACCAGATAGACCTTTCCGAATTTCATCTCAGTTAGGTTATTCTACCACATCACCTTTACTACTCACAGAGTCAACGAGGTTTTGCCGCGGCAAGCTTTTATGATAAAGTGTATAACCACGGAAATCGAGATTGAAGAACTCCTTTACGCTTATAACGCTGTACATAGTAGCCTTTGTCGGATTTGCCGGTTTCAGCTTTATGTTTCCGGTAATACCCCTTTATGCGACTGAGCTCGGTGCCACAGTATCACAGGTCGGGCTGATAGTAGCTACCACCTCCTATGTTGCCGCTTTCTTTCTCATTCCATTCGGCATGCTTGCCGACAGATTCGGTCGTCATAAGCTTCTGGTCGGTGGACTGGTCGTATTTACGCTGGCTCCACTGCTCTACCCACTAGCTAACAATCCTGAGCAGCTTATTCTAGTCAGAGCAATTCACGGCCTGGCGGCAGCGGCATTTCTGCCCACAGCCATTGCCATGGTAGTCGATTTAACCACGGAGGCAAAGCGAGGTACGGCTATTGGCTGGTACACAGCTTCACTACAACTGGGACTTATGGCAGGCCCAATAACCGGCGGCTTCCTGACAGGTAGGTTTGGCTTCGATGCCGCCTTTTATGGCTGCAGCGCCGTCTCGCTGGTAGGTCTGATTTTTATTCTTTCCCGGCTCGATGTTATCGTCCATCGCCCGGCAGCCGCTCCAGATAAAGTCAGCTCATCTTGGCGCTGGCTGGGACGACCTCTGGCGCTTGCGGTTCTGTTAGCCCCGCTGCTGGTGGCTGTGGGCTCAGGCACAATTGGCAGCTATATACCCCTTTACGGCAGAGACTTCGGCATGACCGAGGCCGACGCCGGAGCCATCATCACTGCCGTTTATGCCAGCTCAGCTATATTGCGGGCACCAGCCGGCAGATTGGCGGACAGGATCAATAGAAAGCTGCTGCTTATCGGTGGCGTGGGAATTAGCGCCATAGCTGTATCCCTTTTCTCCTTCTTCCACAGCCTACCGCAGTTTATAATCATAGGCATTGTCTTCGGCATCGGCATGGGAATAGCCATGCCGGCGAGCCTGGTCATGGCGGCTGATTTTTCTTCAGCAAGCGGTAGAGCACTGTCAATGGCTATACCTACATGTTTCTTCCAGGTCGGTCTGGCTGCCGGACCTACGGCTATGGGATATGTAGCCGATATAAGCGGCTACGAGACTATGTTCCTGGCATGTGCCGCCAGCATAGCTGTTGGTTTGTTCATCATGCTCGTCTTAATGCGCACCCAAAAGGTACAGTGATGAAGGTAGTGTTACATATATGCTGCGGAGTCTGTGCTGCCGGTGCCGTTGAGGCATTGACCAAAGAGGGGCATGAAGTAGTCGGCTTCTTCTACAATCCAAACATACACCCGGCTGAGGAATATCAAAGAAGGCTGGAAACTACTCAGAGAGTAGTTCGAGAATTGAATTTCTGGTTGGAAGTGCCGGCTTATGAGCCTGAGGAATGGCTCAGCCAGACCAGCTCCTTAAAGGATGAGCCTGAAGGTGGCAGGAGATGCCAGGTTTGCTACAGGCTAAGACTGGAAAAGGCATATGATTACATGGTGGACTGTGGCGCCGATGCCTTCACCACTACTTTGACCATAAGCCCCCACAAGTCGGCACAGATAATAAATAAGCTGGGGCAGGAAATAGGCGACGAGAAGTTCCTGGTGAGGGATTTCAAGAAGAAGGACGGCTTCAAGCGGGCTGTGCAGTTAGCCAGGCAATGGGAGCTTTACCGGCAGGACTATTGCGGCTGTATATACAGTTTCAAGCCCTCAGCACGACCATAAAGGGTCATGGCTAAATTCTAAATTTGTATTTTAGTGATTCGAATTTGCTTAGGATTTTCATTGATAGGATTCTCGCGGAGTTTACCCTGAGTGAGATTCTTCGGTCGCTTCGCTCCCTCAGAATGACAGAAAGGTTACTCACAACCGTCCTCTTTTGCGGTAAGTCTCGATAAACCTTTCGATGGAGCGGTCGTAGGTTCTCTCTACATCATCTGGAAAATAACAGGCTGGCAGCTCACCCAACCTTTGGTGATAAGCCAGGCATTCGCAGCAAATGCCTTTTCTGGGACACGGCTCATATGTGCAGTTACACTTAGCCTTGTTCTGTTCGATTTTGCACTCTCTCATAGCAACTCCTTTACTAAATCCCAGCCCCTATCTTCTCTGGTCGAACCTGCGGCCAAGCAGGAAGGAAGCGATGGCGATTCTTTGAATCTCGATAGTTCCACCGGCGACACCCCAGCCCCAGCCATCGCGCATCATCCGTTCCACGGGATATTCCTTAGAGTAACCATAGCCGCCGTGTATCTGCAAAGCCATCCCGGTAACCTCTCTGACCATCTGATTGGCAAAGCACTTAGCCAGGTTAGCCTCAAGCGGAACAGGCAACCCCGTATCGGCATTGACTGTAGCTCTATAGATAAGAAGGCGGACGGCTTCGACCTTCATAGCCATCTCTGCCAGCATAAACTGCACTGCCTGGAACTCGCATATGTCTTTGCCCCACTGTTTTCTCTGTTGAGAATATGCCATGGCTTCCTCCAGAGCGCCCTGGGCTATGCCCAGGCACATGGTGGCGTTACCGCAGCGCTCCAGGTCAAAGGCAGTCATCAGCTTCCTGAATTCACCTTCCTTGACTACCATGTTTTCCTTTGGCACATGACAGTCCTCAAAAATCAGGTCGCAACTGGGAAAGCCCCTCATGCCCATAAACTGCTCCTGCTTTCCAAAAGAGAAACCGGGTGTACCTTTCTCGATGATTAGCCCGCCGATGCCCTTAGCCCCTTTCTGCTCGCTGAGCCCGACATACACAACATAAACATCAGAATTACCTCCTCCGGTGATAAATCTTTTCATACCATTGACCACATAGTGGTCACCTTTCAATACCGCCCTGGTGGTCAGGTCGGTCAGCGCCGAGCCAGCCTCCGGTTCAGTCATGCCAACGGAAATCATAGATTCACCGGTGCACACGGGAGGTATATACTTCTGCTTCTGTTCCTCGGTACCGAATTGCTCAATTACCTTGACGGGACCTACATTAGATTCGAAAACAGGCGAGGCACACAAACATGACACTCGTGCCAGCCCTTCGATTGCCAGTATAGCTTCGAAAGCTGAGCGTCCCTGGCCCCCGTATTTGACCGGCAGGCACAAACCCAGTAGGCCCAGGTCCGCCAGCTTTTTTACATATTCACGGGGCATGTGTTCAGCATTAGCTTCCCATTCCGCAGCCTTGGGGCGGAACTCCTTATCAGCCACATCGTACACCATTTTCTTCAGCATCTTTTGCTCTTCAGTTAACTGAAAGTCCATCTTCTGCTCCTCACATTTTTATAGGCTCTGTCTCGGTATTTTATGCCGCTGTTGGCTTTTTTACAATACAGGTCCGAGATGTCATTGCGAGCCTTTTCCCTTGTCATTCTGAGCCCTTCACTTTATGTCATTCTGAGGGAGTGAAGCGACCGACGAATCTCACTCAGGGTAAACTCCGCGAAGAATCTAAGTCTATTTGCCATCACAGAGATTGCCACGTCGCTGCGCTCCTCGCAATGACAGAAAAGTTCTTGCCATCCGCTGAATAATTTTGTTAAGCTGTGAAAAGCTACGCCAGGAGCCTTATTCACCTTTATACAACTTCAACAATAGCTTATAATCAGTTTAAGAAAATTTGGAGGTCGGTATGGAGAAGAAAGTCATTATTACTGCAGCCTTGTCCGGGTCAGGCGTTTTCAAGCACCAGAACCCAGCCATCCCCTATACACCTGCTGAATTTGCCGAGGAAGCCAATAAGGCATACAAGGCTGGTGCTGCTATAGTTCATGTCCATGCCCGCGAGGCAAAAAGCGGCTTACCTACCTGCGATGTAGAAACTGTGAAAATAGTCTACGGCGCCATTAAGCAAAAGACGCCTGAATTGATAATTCAGATATCATCTTCAGTAGGGCCGACCTATGAAGACAGGATGGCTCCTATTATCGCCCTCAAACCCGAGATGTCGTCGCTAAACACCAACACCATGAACTTCAGCGCTTTGGACAGGAAAACTGGCCAGATCGTCTTCGATAACGTTTTCACCAATACTTTCACCATGCTGCAGGACTTCGGCAGGAAAATGGAGGAACTGGGTGTAAAGCCTGAGCCAGAAATATACGATATCGGCGGACTTGATAACTGGTTTCTTATCTCAAAGCAGGGATTCTTCAGCAAGCCTTACGATTTCAACTTCGTCTGGGGCGTTGCTGGCGGTCAGAGGTTCAGGCCGATTACCTTCGCCAGCATGGTCCAAATGCTGCCACCGAACTCCAACTTCACCACCTGCGGCATAGGCATCGAGCAGTTCCAGGCTATCACTCAATCCTGTTTGATGGGAGGGCATATGCGTGTTGGGCTTGAAGACAATGTCCGCATCCCCACCGGTGAGCTGGCTAAAGGTAGCTGGGAACAGGTGGAATGGGCAGTCAAGATAGCCTCTTGCCTTGGTCGAGAACCTGCTACCCCGGACGAGGCAAGAAAAATACTGGGGCTCAAGACCAGAGCGAAGTAAGTTAATGACGAAGCTTAAGCCCCGTACTCAAATACCACCCCTCTGACCCTGAAGGAGCGAAACGACTGAAGAATCTCACATTAGGCAAAAGTTCTGCCAAGCGTATATAAAAGATTCTTCGCTGCGCTCAGAATAACGAAAAGAATATGCAGGCATCTACTTCGTGCCAAACAGGGTGTAGAAACCTTTGCCTGTTTTCCTGCCCAGATAGCCGACTTCCACCATTCTCTTCAGCAACGGTGCCGGCTTATATCTTTCCCACCCGGTCTGCTTGTATACCTCCTCCAGCAGGTCGACACCGACATCCACGCCTACCAGGTCGCATAGCTCGAACGGGCCCATGGGCCAGTTGAAGGACAACTTGCAGATTTTGTCTATGTCCTCTATAGAAGCCAGGCCTTCCTGTAATAACTTGGCGCCCTCATTCATCACCAGCGGTAGTATTCTATTGGTTACGAAACCAGGCGAATCTTTCACCACCACGGTTTCCTTGCCTATAGACTTGCCGAAATCGAGGCTGACCTTTACCGTTTCCTCCGCGGTAAGCAGCGACTTGACCACTTCCAATCCCCTCATCATGGGCACCGGGCTGAAAAAGTGCATGCCGATGACTTTGTCCGGGCGCTTTGTTGCCGATGCCAGCAGACCTATGGGTATACTTGAGGTATTGGATGCCAGTATAATCTCCTTGGGGCATATCTCCTCAAGCTGCTGGAATATTGGCATCTTGACTTCAGTCCTTTCGAATACCGCCTCGATGACGTAATCAGCGTCCTTAGCCGCCTGTTTTAAGTCCGTCGAGGTGCGGATATTCGTCATTGCCTTATCCATATCCGCCTGGCTGACTTTGCCTTTCTCCACAAATTTACTCAAGCTGGCTTTTATGGCGTTCATGCCCCTGTCGACGAACTCCTGCTTCACATCGACCATCGTCGTTTCGTAACCACCCTGCGCCACCACCTGGGTTATCCCGTTGCCCATCGTTCCCGAACCTATAACACAAACTTTCTTTATAGCCATACTCGTTACCTCCAGAAATTTTGGGTTAATTTTACCATGAAGTCCTATGCATGATAAGCTTTCTAGTGATAGGTGTCTTTTGTCTGTCATTCTGACCCTGAACAAAGTGAAGGGGAAGAATCTCATCAAGAGGCTGACGCATTGAATACGCCTGCTATGGTCTATAAAATAGGGTAAGGTCATAAAAAGGAGGAGGCCGTGAAAGATGTATGTCTCGAATTAAACTCGATAATCAACGACTTTTACAATAAATACAAGGGGCTGGACGATGAAACCGCTTCGAAAAGACCAGGCGCCGACAAATGGACTCTGAAGGAAATCATGGGACACTTAATCGATTCCGCATCTAATAATCATCAACGATTTGTCAGGTTACAGATTGTAGATGAACTGATATTCCCAGGATATGGAAAGGATAATTCAAAGTGGCTTGAGATTGAAAAATACAATGGCTTAAACTTCTCCGACATAATTTTGCTCTGGAAGCAATATAACGTCTTAATCGGCAACATAATCAAAGAAGTAGATGAGAGTAAATTAGAAAACTATTGGATAAAATCAGACGGAGATAAAATCGCATTAAAAGATTTGATGGTAGATTATGTAAGACATATGAAAGAGCATGTAAGGCATTTTGAAGAAACACTCAAAGAAATTAAACGATAGCCTTTGCTGATACCGCACCTAAAGGATTATAATATCACTTCGTGCCATAGGCTGAAATTCATGGCCAATCAAGCAGAAGACCGGAGCGTACATGAAAATACTACGGCAAATCAAATATAAGCCCGTCAGAGTTGTCGGTGGTTACACTGACCGTATACTCAGGATCGACCTGGGCAAGCAAGAGATCGCCATTCAGGAGCTACCGCCTGATTTTAAGAACAAATACATCGGCGGACGCGGCTATGCCCTCAAGCTGATTTGGGACGGCACAACTCGAGAAACCCATTACGATAGTCCCGAGAATATTCTGGTAATGTCCAGCGGGCCGCTGGGTAATGAGCCGGCATTCCCGGGAACTGGCAAATTCATAGTCGGCACTATCTCGCCTCTGACAGATACGTTCATCGATTCTAATATAGGCGGTCATTTCGGACCGATATTGAAACGTGCCGGCTTCGATGCGCTGGCTGTCTCCGGTATATCTAAGAAAGACGTGGTTATTTTAATTGACGGCGATGCTCAGGCCATCAGCATTGCCGCTGCACCCGTTTATGATAGAGAAACCGACGATGGGGCACTTTCCCTTGGCGAGAGACTGCTGAAAGATGCTAATGGTGGAGAGCTCAGCGATTCTCTGGCTGCCGTAACCGCGGGGAAAGGCGCCTGCAATGCCAGGTTCGGCATTGTCAATAGCCTGTTCTTTGATGTAAGGCGGAGGCGTCTCCGCTCAAAGCAGGCGGGCAGGGGTGGCACAGGCACCGTCATGCGATACAAGGGACTGCGAGGCATTGTGGCACGCTCCAGCCTGTCAGTGGTAAATGGCAACAATGCCATAGACAAGGAAGGTGTGCGCCAGGCAGGCTCAAAGCTGAAGGCGGTCGTTTCCAAATGCGATACTCAACAGCTTCACCTGTCCACTTGGGGAACCACAGGTCTATCCGAATATATGGATAAATTCCACCTCTTCCCTATCAATAACTATCAGTACGGGCAGAGCCCTGAGTCAGCCAAACTGTTTGCGCAAGTTTTTCTCGATAAGTATTTCAGCAAGAAGATACCCGATGGCTGTTACTATGGATGCAATCTTGCCTGCGCTAAGGGTTCTGAAAATGTTGAACTCACACGTGGACCAAAAGCAGGTAAGGTGGTTAACATCGACGGACCCGAATATGAGACCGTCGGCGCCGTTTCCTGCATGGGTATTTTCGACCCTCAATTCGTCATGGAATACAACTGGTACTGCGATGAATATGGCATAGATACCATTTCTACGGGCGTGACAATCAGTTTCTTTATGGAATGTTTCCAGCGTGGATTTTTGAATGCCGATGACGTAGGTTATGAACTGACGTTCGGTAACATAGAGGCCGCGGACAGGCTGTTGCACGAAATAGCCGATGGCAGAGGCTTCGGCAAGGTCGTTGGGCAGGGTGTAGCCAGAGGCAAGAAATGGGTCGCCCAAAAGCATGCTTCCCGAAATGGCACTTCAGGAGACGCCGTCATGGCTGAGCTAAACAAGTTCGGCATGGAAGTTAAAGGACTGGAGTTCTCCATGTATATCACCAAAGAGTCGCTGGCTCAGCAGGGCGGCTATGGCTTTGCCCTCAAAGGACCGCAGCACGACGAGGCGTGGCTGATTTTCATCGACCAGGTCCACAAGGAACTGCCCACCTTAGAGGACAAAGCGAACGCACTTAAATGGTTCCCCCTCATTCGCACCTGGTTCAACGCCACCGGGCTCTGCAAGCTGCCGTGGATAGACGTACGGAACCCGGAGGCAGCCAACACTGCTGAGCCCTCGAAGAACCTGCCCACGCTAGCCTATTATGTTGCCTATCTAAATGCCACCACGGGTAGCAACAAAACGCTCCAGGACGTTCTGGATGATTCGGAAAGGCTGTATGTACTTCAGAAGCTAATAAACCTGCGCCACGGCAAAGGGACCAGGGCCAGCGACCAGATACCATGGAGAGCAATAGGTCCTGCCTATTTCAATGAATATGAAGCCCGGGCTGAGTACTATGATGAATGGCTAGAGCAACAGCTCGGTGATAATAAAGTCCCGGCAAATCCGGAGCAAAGACACGAACTTCTCATGGAGAAAAGGATTGAGACTTATCAGCATCTATGCGACATCGTCTACGAAAAGAAGGGTTTTACATCTGAAGGCATACCCAAGCATGAAACAGTAGAAAAATTCGGTCTAATGGACGAACAGGCAAAGCAGCTGCTAAGTCAATTAGGTGTGAACAAGTAAGATGATAGCTTCAATCAAGTTCCTCGGCATGCAGCGTGTGCTAACAAATACTGATAGTATAGACATGCCTATCAATGGAAATACGATGGTGAGCGATGCCCTTCAATATGTCAGGCGGCAGTACCCCACCCTTCCTTTAGAAGAAAGGATGATACTTATAACCGTTAATCACGAGGCAGTCTCTACGGGCAGGATTCTCAAGGACAAGGACACTATCTCATTTCTGCCTCTTATAGCCGGCGGCTGACCATTTACATATTCCGAATTACTATGACTTTATTAATTCATTCGAGGAGGTAAATCAACATGATAATTGTGGCTGCAAAGCTAAAGGCAGTCGAAGGCAAAGGAGATGAAGTCGAGCAGGCATTCCGGAATCTTGCGCCCAAAGTTCTTAAAGAACCGGGGACAATAAGCTACGTTATCCACCGCGGCACTAATACCCCGAATGACTTCCTTGTCTATGAGAAATATGAGAGCATGGAAGCTTTGAAGCTTCACGGCTCAACAGAGCACTTCAAGGAGTTTTCCAGGGCTATCGCCTCCCTGCTGGACGGACGCCCTGAGGTTGGCATATACAACGAGCTGGCATAAAGCGCCTTGAATTAGACCTGCCCCTCTATCTGTGCTCCAGACAGGTAAGACATCGAACCTTCAGGCTATGGACATGGCAAGAAAAGTCGGGCATCAATCGGCCATGATAGAGAAACTTGAGACCAGCATTAACGGGCAAACCATCACATATACATTAAAGCGAAGCCTCAGGGCAAGGCGTGTCCGGCTCGAGATTAGACCACAAACGGGGCTTTCGGTAATTGTCCCTCGTTCTTACAACATCGGGCAAGTCTCTGAACTTCTAAAATCTAAGGAACGATGGGTCTCAAGAAATCTGGAAAGACTCAGCCATTTCCAATCGCTTCCAGCTAAAAAAGAACTCAGTTGTGGCGATACCGTCCCGTATCTCGGCCGAGACCTGGAGCTGGTTAAACGGAAAAACCAAGATGGCGTTGATGATGTTACTCTAGAGGGAAATATGCTGGCAGTCAGTCCCGTATTATTCAAGAACGGTATACTGGAGTTGGCTCTGGAGAGGTGGTACCGGACAGAAGCTGCCAGGCTGATAAACGAGAGAGCAGATAAACTGAGTTCTAATATGGGCATCAGCTACAAACGAATTATCATACGAGGGCAAAAGACTCGTTGGGGCAGCTGCTCCCGCAAGAAAAACCTTAGCTTTAACTGGAAACTAGTAATGGCGCCACAGCCTGTGCTCGACTATGTCATTATCCATGAACTTACCCATCTGAAGGAGATGAATCATTCAAAGAAGTTCTGGGAACTGGTAGCTCAATACTGCCCCGAATGGCGAGAACATAAGAAGTGGCTAAAACAACATGAGTCAGACCTTACTGCCAGGCTCTGCGCCTAAAACAGGAAGGATCTGATAAGCAAACAGGCTCCGACGATGTCGGAGCCTGTCCATTTGACCGAATAGACATTTAGCTGGTGAGAATCTTAACTGCCTCTTTCCTGTAGGCTTCCATGAGATAGGGTATGCCGGTGACCTTGGCACACTCTTCAGTAAGGGACATCAGCTCATTTCGGGTAATCGCCGGCACACTGAAACACCTGGCGCCGGCCATCAACTGCTGTAAGCCCACCCTGATTTTGTCAGCGTAGCTGTATATACCGATAGCACCCAGCGGGATGTTCTTCATCTCATTGGCACCCACAATATTTTTTACCTGTTCATAACAGACAAAAATCTCCTCCGGAGTCGAGCCGAATTGGCTGACGGTATTCGGCAGCTTGCCATCCTTGAGCCACTCGGCAATATTCTTGCCCACCATGCCCGGAATCATCAAAGCTCTGCCCATGCAAACTGCCCTGGTAAAAGGTGCACCCAGAGCAAGCGCCTTGAATACACCATCCTCGCTGCTGAAACCGCCAGCGAAAGCCATGTCAGGCGGTCTTTGACCTTTATCAGCCAGCATCCTGGCGAACTCACAAGATGCAGCATGGAGATAGAGACTGGGAATACCCCACTCTTCCATCATTCGCCACGGGCTCATGCCAGTGCCGCCGGAGGCGCCGTCTATGGTGAGCAGGTCTATCTTGGCTTTCGAACTCCACTTTATAGCCATCGCCAGCTCACGCAGACCATAGGCACCGGTCTTCAAGGTAACGCGTTTGAATCCCAGATCTCGCAGGCGCTTAACTTCGGCATAAAAACCTTCCTCATCGATAAAACCGAGTCGGCTGTGCCTTTCGAACTCCTTAAGAGCGCCTTCTTTAAAAGCGGTCTGATTAATGGGGCCTGATGGGTCGGGGGTAATGATATAGCCACGTTTCTGAAGTTCCAGAGCCCGCTCCAGAGAATTGACCTTGATTTCGCCACCGATGCATTTAGCGCCCTGCCCCCATTTCAATTCGATGGTCTCTATGCCATGCTTTTTGATTATATATTCAGCAACGCCCAATCTGGTATCTTCAACATTCATCTGCACCAGTATTTCGCCGAATCCTTGATGATAGCGCCTGTATACCTCGATTCGGCGGTCCATATCTGGCGCTGAAGTAACCTTGCCCTTGGCATCGCGCTCCAAACGCGGGTCAATACCACACACATTTTCGCCGCAGACCAGGGTAACGCCGCTGATAGCAGCGCCGACGGCAAAATGTTCCCAGTTCTTACGGGCTATCTCGGTAGAACCCAGAGCGCCGGTGAAAATAGGAACTTTCATCTTGACCTTGATATCCCAGCCGTACTCGGTCTCCGTATTTACCGACGGGAAAATGGCGGTATCCGGGTCACCAGTAACACCCTTAGGCAGCCCTTTAGCTCCCAAGGCATAGCCCTGGATGTTAAGGTGTGAATAATCAACGGGATAGTCCTTGTCGCCGCCTGCAGTTATATCTCCGAAGGGTCCGGGGTAGATTAACTCCCGTCCGCGGAAGGTGGCTTTGAAAACTTCGCAGTTCCCGGTACAGCCGTCGAGGCAGCGGGAGCAGAGACCACTGCTGGGAACTACGCTTCTGGAGCGATTGGCGGTTCTGGTGGCTTCGTTTGCGTTCGGTCTTTGTAAATTCATTTTTCCTTACTCCTTATTTATATTTTTTATTTTTGATTTTTAACTTATCTTTACCGGTATCCCCTTTTCTTTCAAATATTTTTTGGCTTCGGGTATGGATATCTCTCCAAAATGAAAGATGGACGCAGCCAGGACTGCTGAAGCTTTGGCAATGACTACGGCTTCATAAAGGTGCTCTAATTTGCCGGCACCGCCTGAAGCTGTAACCGGTATATTCACCGCTTCAGCTACTGCCTTGGTCATCTCCAAATCATATCCCTCCTTGGTACCATCAGCATCCTTGCTGGTAAGCAAAATCTCTCCGGCACCCAGTTTCTCCACCTTCTTTGCCCAATCAACTATGTCCAATCCCGTCGACTCCATGCCGCTTTTGACCACAACTTCTAATCTGGGTCGGCCGCTACCTGGCGGATTCTTGATGCCGTCGATGGCAACGACAAGCCTCTGTTTGCCGAACTTCTCGGAGGCTTCCTTTATCAGGTTGGGATTCCTGACGGCAGCAGTGTTGATTGATACTTTGCCTACGCCGAGGTCAAATAACTCTTTCATGTCCTTGGTGTCTCTAATGCCGCCGCCTACAGCGAAGGGGATGGTTACTTTGTCGGCTACTCTCTTGACCCATTCCAATCTTGTTCCCCTGTCCTCGGCGCTGGCCATGATATCCAGGAACACCAGTTCATCAGCACCTTCCCGGCAGTAGGCTTCAGCAGCCTCCACCGGGTCGCGAGCGTCCCTCATGTTGACGAACTTTATCCCTTTGACCACCCTCCCCTCCTTTACATCCAGACATGGTATAACTTTTACCTCTTTCAATTCATAACCTCCTGAAATTTTTTTAACTTCTGATATTCCATGACAGTGCTCATGGCATAGTTTTCTGCTTCTATACCTGCCTCCTCAGCGGCGGCTACTGGATTTAAGCCACCTGTAAAAATCATCCCGATTCTGTTGACTTCCACAGGGATTTCACATACCGGCTCGCTCGTGTTACCCATAACCATTAGCCCTCCTAGGCCTGCCTCCTTCAATTTAGCCACCACGTTTTCAGCTATGGGGCGACATAGAGCTGGTATTTCGCGGAAATTAGCCAGCATCTTGCCGTTACCCGTTCTGGCGGTCTCTCTTACCGAGGTCATCCTGGCCCTGATAAAAACCTCAGATGGGTCTAGCGAGGAACCGCCGTAATGAATTAGCTCCACAAAGCGAAACGGCTCGTGGTTTCGAATCTGCAGTATGCCACCGAAACGGGAGTCCATGGGGACGCCGGCTTTAAGCAGCGTACCATTCATCACGATGCTACAGACGGTGGCTAATCCTATCTTGCCCGCAGGGACGATTAAATCGCCCAATTGTTCTCCCTCATGAGATACAGCCACCAGATCGCTTACGCAAATCCCGGCGGCGAAGACGGGCTTCATTACCTGGACTGCCTTTTCAAATTTATTTTTCGGAAAGAGTGAGACATTAACCGGTATGGTGCCTGTACGCTTCTCCCAGTCGAAATCAGTGCGAAAGGCGAGCAATTCTATCCTGGTTATGGCAAAACCCACTTTATCTCTAACCAGGGCATTACCCAGTTCTTCAACACCCAATTCGGTGATTAACCGGCCATCCCGGCCGACAAGCCTGGTTAGCCCCCGTTCATCCATCAGCTTCAGGTGATATCTAACTGCCCTTTCACCCAGATAAACACCGTGGTCTTTCAATCTGCGGGCAATAACCCTGGCACCCAATGGTTCCTGGGAATCGTTGAGTATCTTAAGTATGAGGCGTCCTTTTCTCTCAACCTCTTGCGTTTCAACACCTATCACGATACTACTCTTAAAGCTGATATCTTAGGCGGTAGGCAACCGTTTGCCTAGTACACTGATGTCTATTATATAGATGGTTGGCAATCTTGTCAAGCCCCCTGGAACAAAGCAAACGACTCGCCAATCTTGACTGTGACTACGTCAAAAAGTAATATTAGTGAGATTAAGCCATTTACCACCAGGTATAGAGGTAAAATGTCAGCCCTGAAAGATATAAAAGTTTTAGACCTAACTCATTTAGTTCCCGGCGCTTTGTGCACTATGATTCTGGGAGACCTGGGAGCTGATGTGATTAAAGTGGGGGCACCGCCCGGTGCTGGTGGTCGGGGTGCAGGATTGAGCACGCTGTTGTCGGGGGAAGAAGAGGAAAGGCAAGCTGCTTTCGACGCACTAAACCGAAATAAAAAGAGCATTGGGCTGAACCTCAGGTCTGACAAAGGGCGTGAGATATTCTACAAACTGTCGCAGTCTGCCGATGTTATAGTCGAAGGTTTCAGGCCGGGCGTGGTTAAACGCCTGGGTGTGGACTATGAAAAGATAAAGGAGTTTAATCCCGGAGTTATCTACTGTTCACTCAGCGGCTATGGGCAGGACGGTCCGTATAGCGGTATATCCGGACACGATGTCAACTATATATCGATAACAGGCGCGCTCAATCTCATTGGTGATTCAGACAAACCACCGGCTGTCCCCCTAAATTTGCTGGCTGACTTCGCCGGTGCCTCTCTCCATGGTGTCATAGGTATACTGGCAGCTCTGGTAGCTAGAGGCAAAACAGGTAAAGGGCAATATGTGGATATAGCCTATGCGGATGGGGTAATAACTCTGCTGACCTGGTTTATCAGCAATTACTTTGCCCGGGGTGTTAAGTTCAACAGGGGCGAAACCTGGCTTCACGGTGCGTATCCCTATTATTGTGTTTATGAAGCCAAGGATGGCAAGTACATCAGCATCGGCTGCGTTGAACCATGGTTCTGGGAAAATTTATGCCGTGCCCTGGGCAAAGAAGAATACATTCCTTTCTGCGTCTCACCTGAGCATTTTGTACACAAACCCGAAGGCGAGAAATGGGAAGAAATTTCTTCCTGCTTAAAGCAGGTGTTTTTGACCAGGACCAGAGATGAGTGGTTTAATTTTCTTGTTGACAAGGATGTGCCTGTAGGTAAGGTCTACACCTTTGATGAAGTGTTCGATGACCCACAGGTGCTTCACCGTCAGATGGTTTTAGAGATAGACCATCCGACATTGGGCAAGGTAAAGCATCCGGGCATTGCCATCAAGCTATCCGAGACTCCCGGCAAAGTCAGGAGCCTGGCACCTGTATTCGGCGAGCATACTGAGACAATATTGCATGATTTAGGCTATAATAAGTCACAAATCGATAAGTTGCGTCAATCTAACATAATAGGCTAAAATTCCAGCTAGAAGGGGGTGAAATTATGCCAGCCAAGGCCTTTGTGCTAATTGAGACAGAAGTAGGCAGGACCAAAGATGTGGTAGCAACTCTTCAAGCCCAAAAGGTCAAGGAGATCAAAACGGTTGACCTGGTAACCGGCCCTTACGATGTTATCGCTGTTGTTGAACATGATGACTTCAATGCCGTTGGCAGCCTGGTCACTGAGAAGATCCACCCGATACCAGGTATAAAGAGAACGGTTACCTGCCTGTCAATCCGGGTATCATAGCAGCCGTCTTATACTGATGGAATGTATTTTTTGCCGGATTGTTGCCGGGGAAATACCTGCTGATATTATTTATCAGGATAAAGAGTTTGTAGCTTTCCGGGATATCCATCCCCAGGCGCCTACACATATTCTCATCATCCCTAAATCTCATATCGCCTCAATGACAGACCTCACCGGCAAACACCAGGCACTAATGGGTCGGCTCATCTTATTAGCTAAGGAACTGGCTAAGAAAGAAGGCATCTCGACCAGCGGTTACAGATTGTCAGTAAGCACTGGGGCTGATGGCGGTCAGCTTGTGCCTCATCTACACTTCCACCTCCTCGGCGGCCACAAGCTTGATGACATGCTGGGTTAAGATTCTAATCGCCGCTGGCAAGAGATTTCAGTGTCAGTACCACCTCTTCTATAGCTTCATCCGGTGTGGAGGCACCGGCGGTCACGCCTATATGCTGCTTCTCCAAAAGCCAACCTCTTTTTATCTCAGCGGCGGTTTCTATTAGATGAGTCTCGACAATAGGCGAGCATATTTCAGCCAGGCGTTGCGTGTTTGCGCTGTTGTGTCCGCCAACCACTATCATCAAATCACTTTTACCGGCTAATTCGAGAGCAGCTTCTTGTCTTTTTCGCGTTTCCTGACAAAGAGTATTTATTATGCGCAGTTCCTGGACATCAGGAAAAACAGCCCTGATAACCTCATCGATGAACTCAACAAACTTGGCGTTGCTCTGCGTGGTCTGCGAAATGATGCCAAACCGGCGAGGTAGTTCGAGTTTGGCTATCTCATCTACATTCAGGGTGGCAATAGCATTATTACCCGCCCAGCCAAGCAAGCCTTTAACTTCAGGATGGGTGGCTTCACCGAAAATAATGACTCGAAATCCAGACTGAGCCAATTTCTGGGCTGCCTTTTGAGCGCTACGGACTGTGGGACAGGTGGTATCGATTACCTGAAGTTTCCGAGCCTGAATTTGCGACAGCAATTGTGGTGGGGCACCGTGAGAAGTGATGGCAATGACTCCGTCTTGAACCTGGTCCAGGTCATTTACGACCTTGACTCCACTAACAGCCAGCTTGGCTACCACCAGGTGGTTATGCACTATAGGTCCCAGCGTGGCTATTTCCTGGTGCTCTTTGGCTGACTTATCGATTATTTTGATAGCCCGCCTGACGCCAAAGCATAAGCCGAACTCGCGGGCTTTTTTGACTTCTACCTTGGCCATATACTTAGGTTCCTGTAAGAAGCTCAACAGGGCTTATATATGCCCCGATATTCTGAAGGCAAGATAGCAGCAACTTTCCCCATTATGTGCTCAGTGAGCCCTTTTAGCTGCCTCTCACTTAACTCACCATGTACAGACGGAAGCGTGAAAGGCTTGCCAAAAGTGACGGTTACCTTTGGGCGAGTAAGCCAACGGATTCCTCGTAGCTTCTCGGTTCCGAGTATGGAAACAGGGATAAGGGGAGCGCCGGTACTTAAGGCTATGAGTGCACAACCATGATACGCCTCTTTCAGGCAGCCGGCCTTGCTCCGTGTGCCTTCCGGATATATGCCGAAAACAAGACCTTTCGCCAGTACATCTTCTGCGTATTTCGTCGCCAGTTGTCTTTCCTCAGGAGTTCCACGGCGGCGCACAGGATAGGCTTCGGCAGCATCCATTAATATGCGGAATATGGGGATGGGCCAGTAGTAGAACAGCTCCTCCTTGGCCATAACTATGCTATCACGGGGCAGAATGCTGATTATATGTAGAGGCGGGTCTATCATGTTCAAATGATTGAAGACGGCGATTATGGCTCCGTTTTTAGGCAGGTTTTCCTTGTCCTTTATCTCTAAGCGGACAAAAACTCTAAGCACACCTTCGACTAATGCTCTGGCTATCTTAAAAGATAACTTTAAAGTCGGTCTTCTTAATCTTCGCTTGACTATTCCGCCCTTGATTGGGAATTCATAGACATCGGCATGCGTTTGCTTCCGCTTAGCGGTGCCGACATATTTGCGAGTCCTGAACCATTCCGCAATCATAGCCCCCTCCTTATGTTCCTTACGGTTAATATTATAAATTATAAGCCCTGTGTCAAGCTATTACCGCTGAAGTAGCTGGCGATAATAGGTCTATTTAGACATAATTTTATGGGATGGAATGAACGAATGATATGACGAGGGGCTATGCAGAAATATTACGGTCAAAAAGAAGTACGACTTAGCACTGGAACTGGGGCGATATCGTTTGTAATACCGACACTAGCGAATTGGTTATCACCACAGACCACATCGAGAAGGCGCATCCCTAAAAGTGGTTCCTCGCCTTTTAAAATGTGCTGGATTGGGTAGGTGGGATTGAGTAGTATCTCACCTATTTTTAGTTGATTTGAATACAATTTAGGTACGCTAATTTCCACCAACCATACCCAAGGTGATAAATCGGCATTTTTATATACCTGAGATGTCTCGTTTGACAGCCCGATATTATTTAAGTGCCCAAGGAAGTCTTCTTTAGTAACTAGCAATGGTCTTAAAACTACATTTCTGGTGCTAAACATACCCGAAAGGATATCACGCCAAGGTTCTGTAGTATTAGTATGAGAAAGAAAATAACGGGATATTTGTCCTGAATACAAATAGCCTGCTGCAAAGCTTTCAGCTGCATATCCTGGTAAGAACACTGGACAAGTAGGTGGGGTTGGTATGATGACGTGCTGAGTAGTAAGTCCAAGTAAAGTCCGAGGGCAAGACATGTAAGGTCCAAAATTGTCATCCTGTATTATAAATTCAGGTGTCCAAGCATAACTGGGTATCCAACTGATACCTGTGCCGAGAGAAGGGAAATAGCCCAACTCTGCTTCTTGCCACCATGAGTCTCGGTCAAAAGTATGCCCGACCACTAAAACTGCATGGCCTGCATTCTCTGTTTCGATTCCCACTATGACTGGGATACCAGACTCCACATAGGGATAAACTACACGCTCAATAGACAATCCATGTGTACGTTCTCTTCCTTGCTCAAACAAGTAGAGAATTGCTGATGCCCCCATACCCTCAATAGCATTCACTATTTCAAAGGAAGCCAGCCCAGTGGATGGTAAATGACTACCTTCTAAGAGCGGCATAGCAGCTACCTTCTCTTGTATATCCTTAACAGTCATTGTTTTACAATTGTTGTAGTTGCATGCTAGTATCATCGATAGCATTCTAATAGATGCGTGAGCGCAGATACCAAGAACACCGTCCTGTTGCACAAAGGGACATGCATCTTTAATTGTATTTTTTACATAGTTCCCATGTTGGTTAGGGTACTCGGTCTCAAACTTGCCTCCACACAAGAGATAATGGTTTTTCAGACCAGGAGGTGTTCGAACAATAGATTCAACAACAGTTCTCATAGGGCCAGGACGCAAAGAGACATAACCAAAGTACTGGCCACTTTCACTTTCAGATATAGGATTCTCTGAAAAGAAATCCATCCGCACCACAGGGGTGGGTAATGGGGGGTAGATTTTGGAATACAAAGTTCGATATTCGGCATTCCACTCGTCGTTATTTGAGTCATCCCAAATAAGACAATACCGTGCACCTGATCTGTATACTAGCTCTAGGATACGGAAAAGGGGTTGGTTCTCCCCTCCAATCTCTATGTATAGCTTAAATAGGTCTAAGATGTTTGTAAGCGACTTAACTATGGGTAGAGTCGTACTGCTATGTTGACCATCAACCACCATAACCTAATCCACCCAAAGAATTTAGAATAAGTATAGATGCGGACGATATTTTGGGCACAACTAACTCTTAGAACGTCAGATAGTTGTATCTAATAACCCTGACTTCCTTGTTCCATTCATCCAAAGCGGGCTTGATGTTCTCCCGAAAGCTCTTTCTAATTGACAAAATAACTTCCTGAGAGGTGGGCGTCCTGTGTTCTGCCACATCTTTGGATGATGCATTTCTCTTTTGTTCCATTTCCTCCATGTTTTCTGCCATTTTAACCTCCTTTCCCCCTAGCCTCCCCTTCTATACTTGCCTAATTATACCACGGCCTGTCAATACCAAAAGGTGAATTATAACAAAATCAACGACATATTGCACATTTCCCCAAGAAAGAGAAATAGAACACCATCCTGAATAAAACAGGGCTATTTTTGTCATTACAGAATCAGGTTCTGCAGGCTGCCTACGATAAGTGCCGCCGCTATCATTATACCGGTGGCTTTAAGCATATCTCTGGCGCCTAACTCTCGAGCCAGTATCACGAAAGTGGCGACACAGGGGAAAACCATAGCCAGAACGGTAGTGCTTATCACCAGTTGCTTGGCAGTTAACTCCAGAGGAGCCAGCATGCCCACAGCTACATCTTTGCGCAGAAAACCAATAGCTAAAGCAACAACCGTGTCTTTGGGCAGCCCCAATAGCCCGGTCACGAGCGGAGCAGCGATGTTAGCTATAAAATCAAAGACTCCCAGCATATAAAGGATGTTTACCACCAGCACGGCTCCGAGCACTATGGGCAGGGCTTCTTTTATAAAGCCGTAGACCCTTAGCCAGAGTTTCTCTCCGATAACACGCCACGGTGGAAAGCGATAAGGAGGAATCTCAATCATTAGTTCCGGACTGAACCCTTTTACAGCATAATTGAGTATAAGCCCTATGATAATCCAGGACACAAATAGGCTGCCGTAGACAATAGCCACATATTGTATGCCCTGCTGCCCCACCAGTCCTATTATCATGGCTTGCAATGCTGCACAGGGGATACCAATAGAGATTAGAGTAGCGGCAATGAATCGCTGCCTCCGGCTCTCCAGTATTCTGGTTGCCAAAACCGCCGGTACATTACAACCGAAGCCTAGTATTGTAGGAATTATAGCGTAACCGTGTAACCCCAACCTGTGCATTAATGTGTCCATCAATACCGCCAGGCGAGGTAGATAGCCGACATCTTCCAGTATTCCGAGTGCGAAGTAGAAAGCAATGATGTACGGTAATACTGCGGCAAGTGGAATGTAAATGCCTGTGCTCAGCAAACCGAACGATTGAAAATAGTTAATATCCCCATTGATAAGCTTACCTATCAGGATGTCATGCCAGAAGCCTCCTGATCCCAAGGCGAGGCTCAGCTTCATAAGCAATGGTGTCCACAGCCAGTTGAAAAGAGGGTCAGTAATATAATTGATAATCCCCTCACCGATAAAGCGAATGACAAAGAAGGTGGCAACCAGAACCAGCAAGGCTATAGCAGCACCACCTGCCGGATGGCTGCTGGCATCCTCCAAAATCTCGCGCCAGGTGTGGTGGCGATGGCTCAACGATTGCACCTGGCTCACGATATCGCCGATTTTTGCCCACCTTTCGTCACTGCCAGAATAGATGACCTGGGGTGCTGCTGCCTCAGGAAAACGGCTGACTAACTCCTTAATTCCCTGTCCGGTTACTCCTACCGTAGGGACAATCGGTACACCAAGTAGCTCTTCCAGCCTGGCGACATCTATATTTATTCCCCGGTGATGAGCGTCGTCCCACATGTTCAGCGCCACTATTACCGGCACTTGTCTTTCCAGCAACTGCAGGGTGAGATTGAGGTTTCTCTCTAAATTGGTGGCGTCAACTACATCGACAATTAAATCCCCTTCCTGCAACATGTCGGCCGCCACCTCTTCTGCCTTGCTGGTGGGCTCGAGAGTATAAGTGCCGGGGACATCGATAATCTCAGCCTGCTCCTCACCAAGTTTCAGCGAGCCTTTAGTGAACTCGACGGTGGTACCGGGATAATTTGAAGCAATGATACGCGTGCCGGTAAGCCGGGAAAAGAGAGCACTTTTACCCACATTAGGGTTACCCATGAGTAGAATCTTCATCGTAACCTACGGTGAGCTTTAAGCGGATTTATCGATCTCAACCAGGATTTTGTTGGCCATACCAAAACCGATAGCCACCTGGGTATGGTCTGACCTGAAGGTAACCGGGCCACGGAAAAACATAGAGCTTATCTTAGTCACCTTCTTTCCCGGCCTGATGCCCAGAGCATCAAGACGCCGGACCAAGCCTCGACCACCTATAATTTGTATTACCGTGCCGGTCTGCCCGGCCCCCATCTGCCCTAAGGTCATTTGTATATTCTTAAACATAAACGTACGTTAACTCCTATCCGGCATTGTTTTATTTTGCCTGGCACGGCATCGCGAGCACAAGCCTGTCATTCGGACTTCGACATCTGTTATATTGAAATCATATTGCTTGCCTATATTGTCTCTAAACTCATGGCTCAAGGGACAGGCAAATTCGACTACCTTGCCACAACTGATACACAAAAGATGCTGATGCTCTGCGCCCGATTTCACCTCATAATGATGGTGCTCCTCATCGAAGTGATGCTCCGCTATCAACCCCAGCTTCTTAAAAAGCTGCAAGTTTCGATATACCGTGGACAGGCTAATACGAGAATTCTCCTTTCGAGCCCTCCTATACAACTCGTCTGCATCCAGATGTCCACCGCTCCGGCGGAGCAGTTCCAAGAGCAGAGCGCGCTGTGCCGTTACCCGCTGGCTTGAACTACTCAGTACCTGTCGAGCCCCAGCTTTTCGTTTAATGATTTTTGCCATTTCCCAACACCGTATTTGTCTTTAAACAATAACCTGCTTAATCTTCAACGTCTCTTGATGCTAATGCAAATCATTTGCATTTAATAATACACTACTTAAATGGCAACTGTCAAATGGTCAAAACAACGGCGCGAGTTAAACGGGTGTATAGTCAGCTAATAATCGAGTGGCTATCATACGCGGAACGCCTGAAATCAAAGTATCCGTATCTTTTCTCACTGGTAGCCAGGACGCATCCCTTCCAGGAGCATCCATCACCCGTAGTCACATAGCATTGATACATACTCGGTTCCTTGTGAAAGCTTACAAGTTTCAGGTAATTATGTACTTCGATTTCTCGCTGAGGTCATGGGTGTCTTTTTGACGCAGGCTTGCTCAATTGGGTAGACTTTCTACTATTGCCATTGGCAGTGAGGTTTAAATGCCTAAGAATAAGAAACTAAGGCCAAGCTGGCTGGACAGGACTAAAATCATCATCAAGAAGATGCTGGGTATGAACATCTTACTCTGCGATAGCTGCAAGTGGAACTGGCGGAGCGCCTGCCACCGTCCAGAACGACCCAATGCCATATGGTGCCCCGATTACGAAAAACGGGGCACATAACTCAACCTGGTAGCATCTTATGCTTAACCTCGCCACGCTCCCGGTATAAAATGAACTTAACGTTCTGACCTTTTAGTAGATATTCTTCGCTCTGCTTACGCAGCTTTCTGAAATCGGCTGACTGCAAAAACGTCCGAAGAAGCTCTACCTTTTCCCCAAATTCAGCGCCACCTTTGCCAGCCTGCAAATAACCGCTCACCAGATTCTCAAACTCTTTTCTGGCTACGGTTTCGATGCAGTGAGAGAGGTCAGGGATAAGCTCTATTTGAACCACTTCCAGGATTGATAATACTGCTTAAGATATGGAAATGCAAAATGGTCGATGACTGCCAACTCTTTGACACTGGCACAGCCCGATGCTATGATTGTATTGAATTGCCTGGTCGAATAATCGGCTGGGTTGCTGATGGAAAGCATTAACAGTTTATTTTTAATATTATTTCTGATATCCCTGATAGCGGCAGCATTCTTCTGCAGCGCTGAGACGGCTTTTATCGGCATGCAGAGGCTCCGCCTCAAGCATCTGATTCATACCAATCAGCCCAATGCTAAGGTTGTAGCTAAGATTTTGGAGCGGCCGGAGAAATTCCTGGCTACTGTCCTTTTAGGCATCAATTTCTTTGAGACTGCGATGGCTACTCTGGGAACGGTGATGGCTGTGTCACTTTGGGGTGAAAACTTAGGAGCAGCCATAGCCACTATTGCAATTACAATACTAACCTTAGTTCTCGTTGAATATATTCCAAAAAGCTTGAGCGCCCGCTATGGAGAGAGGATTGCTTTTCTCTATGCCAGGCCCATAGAATTTATATCCATTATTTTTTATCCATTCGTCTATGTCCTGAATCATATCGGCATAAGATTCACCAACGTGGATAAGGAAGGGACTGAACTGAGGCCAACGATTAGCGAGGAAGAATTCCGCACCGCCATTACCGTCGGCGAGGCCGAAGGGGTTTGGGAAGAAGAGGAAGCCGAGATGTTGCATAATGCCTTCGAATTCGCTGACCGGCCGGTTAGCGAGGTAATGCAGCCGCGAACAGAGGTTACCTGGCTAAAGCAGGGAATGAGCATAGCTGCCTTTCTTGAGGTATATCGTCAGTTTCCCTTCTCCCGTTTTCCGGTCTATAAGGGAACTACAGATAACGTGGTCGGAGTTTTATCTATTAAAGACGTGCTAATGGCTCAAGCTAACAAATCGCTAATTCCGGATAGCCCGATTGATGAACTGGTGCGACCGGTTCATTTCGTGCCCGAGACCAAGCGCATGGGCGAACTTCTGGCCGAGATGAGGGATAGCAATTATCACATGGTAGCGGTAGTTGACGAGTACGGTGGGGTGGCCGGCATAGCAAATCTGGAGCACCTGACTCAGGAAATAATGGGTGTTATTGGTGACGAACTGGCTGGCAGAGAGACGGACTTTGTAGCTATCGACGCCCATACTTTCGAAGTCGATGCCGGACTCAGGATAGAGGAAGCCAACGAGGAATTGGATTTAGGGCTGCCTGACGGCAACTATGAGACTGTAGCCGGCTTCATCCTGAGCCATCTGGGGCGCATTCCGAAGCAGGGTGAGCACCTAAAATATAAAGAATTGAAACTGAGTATACTTAAAATGCGAGGGCGAAAGATAGAGAGGATTCTGGTAACCAAGGAAAAGGATGCAGCGCCTGCGCCTTAAGTTCAGCCGTGGTGAAGAACTCAAGTTCCTTTCACACTTAGATTTGATGCGTCTTTGGGAGAGGGCTCTGCGGCGGGCTGGACTCCCTTTAGCTTATTCGGAAGGTTTTACTCCTCACCCGCAGATTGCCCTGGCAGCTCCCTTATCAGTAGGTATCACCAGTCAAGCTGAGTTAATGGACGTGGTCTTGTCCCGATGGCTACCTCCGCAAACCTTTATGGCTCAAATAGGGGAACAGTTGCCTCATGGAATCGAACTGCTGGAGGTCTGGCCGGTAGGGCCGAAAACTCCGTCACTTCAATCTCAGGTCAAATTTGTCGAATATAGGGTTGAGGTAGAGACAGAAAAAGAAAAACAGGAAATCGAGCTTGCTTTACAAACTTTACTTTCAGCCAAGGAGTTGCCGTGGCACCATCTCAGAGACACAGGAACCCGCTACTATGATTTGCGTGCCCTGATAGATGACCTGTGGCTCATGGACTGCCGCGAATCTTTATGTGTTTTGGGAATGAGATTGCGCTGCGATGAAAAAGGCACTGGCAGACCGGAACAAGTGGCTAAAGCTCTGGGCTTCTCGCAACGTCCTAAATTAATCCATCGCACCAATCTGATCTTGAACTGAATCTAATTTGATTAAGTAATGCAGCTAGCAGAGCCCCGTTTAGATACCAAGCGTCAAGAACTGGCTAAAGAATATGCCAGGATTATGAGGCGGCTGTCCTTCGTCGAGGTGGCAATAGTCGGCATACTGTTTGTAGGGCTTATTTTCGGCGGCTTATCAGCCAAACTGAGCTATTTCTTAGCTTTTCCCCAGCCTTGGGGATCAGCCTTGTATTTTATTATTCTGGTGATCTGCTTAAGTGTAATCATGATGCCATTGACCCACTACCAGGGCTTTATACTGCCGCATCGTTACGGTCTATCAAGTCAAAATTTTGGTGCCTGGCTGATGGACAGCGCTAAAGCCTCAGCCATGGGTTTTGTGTTAGGTCTGGGAATGGTAATTTTTGTCTACTGGTTATTGGATCGCTTCCCAGACGTCTGGTGGTTATGGGCTGGTATATCGGTACTGCTGCTCAGCTTACTGCTAACGCGGCTGACACCGACATTACTCCTGCCTATTTTCTTCAAGTTAGAGCCTCTGGATAATTTGAAACTCAAGCGAATGCTGATTAATCTGGCAAAGCGGGCACAGACCCAAATTGTCGGTGTATTTACCATGAATTTGAGCAGTAAAGGCACTACAGCTAATGCCATGCTAGCCGGTCTGGGCAAGACTAGAAGCATTATTCTGAGTGATACTCTGCTTCAGCAATACACTGCGGAGGAGATTGAGGTAATACTGGCACATGAATTGGGACACCACATCCACCGGGATATTCCCAAGCTCATCGCTATTGAAGCTGTGGCGGTTTTGCTGGCTTTCTATCTGCCTGATTGGGTTTTAAGAGCCAGTGTTATGCCTCTGGGTTTTCAAGGGATTGCCGATGTGGCAACCTTTCCTCTGCTGGTTCTATCTTTAGCCGTTTTTGGACTGATGGTAACGCCATTTATTAACGCCTATAGCCGTTATGTAGAGACATCAGCTGACGAAGCCGCCCTGGAACTGACGGCCAACCCGCAGGCTTTCATCACGGCAATGACCAAGCTTACCGATCAGAATCTGAACGTAGCCGAACCCAGCCGCTGGGTGGAATTACTATTTTATGACCATCCACCATATAATAAGCGTGTAGATTTGGCTCAGCGCTATACTTTGAAAGTTTCTTAAGGAGGTAAGGCTAACGCAAGATTATCGGAGGTAAGCATGGTAGATATTATCACAGCTTTTTTTGCGATCTTAGAGACTGGAGTTCTAATTGGGGGCCTTGTATTTGCTTACAAGCAAATTTCCGAAGCTAAGCGAGTCCGGAACCTTCAAGAATTTGCAACGCTCATGGAGCAATGGGGCCAAGAGGAGGAAAGAAAAAACCGCCAAATTGTCATGACAAAATTCCCGGATGACACATCTAAACTAACGGACGAAAATAAATTGATTGCAGCGTCCGTTGCAACACGGTTAAATCGCATCGGATTCATGGTCAATAAAAAGCTTATTCCAGAAGATGATGCGGTGGAATTAGTGGGAGCGGCAGCTATACGGTGTTGGGACAAACTTAAAGGATATGTATATGACATGCGCGGCGAATATGAAAAGCGAGGCATCTCTTCTAAGTACTTGAGCTATTTTGAGTGGTTCGCGAATAATGTTTGCATGCCCCGATTTGTAAACAAAAACTAGTAGATTTGGCTCAGCGCTATAACCTGAAGGTTTCTTAGGGAGGTAGGCGATTAGACTTATACTAGTTAGACATGGCGAAACTGCCTGGAATCAGGAAAGGCGGATCCAGGGTGGCAGTAGCGACACCGAATTAAGTGAGGTTGGGAGAAAACAGGCAGAGAGGTTGGGGCTAGCGCTGAAGGAAACGAATATCGACGCTATTTACTCCAGCCCGTTAAAACGCGCTTCTGATACAGCACAGGCTATTGCCAGCCGCCATCGGCTAACGGTGCAAATTGAGCCCGATTTGCGGGAGATGGAGGTTGGCGAACTCGAAGGCATATCTATAGCTGAACTCGGAACCAGTTTCGGTCAGTTCCTGCTCCAGTGGCGGCAGGGACAGGGTTTGGAAAAGCTGCCCGGCGGTGAGAGTGTAGCTGAACTGGCGGACAGGGTATGGGCAACAATTGGACGTATAATAAAGAGGCAAGAAGAGGGAACAGTAGTGGTGGTAAGCCATTTCTTCACCGTTGTGGTCACTATCTGCAAAGCCCTGGGATGGCCGCTCACCACATTGGAACGGGTCAGAGTACAGACTGGCAGTATTAGTATAATTGATTTGGAAGATGGGCAGCCTCGTTTGTTGTCACTGGGTGACACCTGTCATCTAAAAGAGGGCTGAAGTGGTCAGAAAAAACAAAACGCTGGAACAAAGAGTTATCAACTTTATCCAGCAACACAACCTTTTTTCAACTGGCGATAAGCTGGTGGTGGCTGTTTCCGGCGGTGCCGACTCAGTTTGCTTGTTTCACATTCTGGCGCAGCAGCGGGAAGAGCTTGGCATAGAACTACATGTAGCCCATCTCAACCACCAGCTTCGAGGTGCCGAAGCCGACTCTGATGCCAGATATGTCTCCGACTTATCTCATAAGCTTGGTGTGCCGATAAAGATTGAGTGTCGAGATGTGGCAGAATATCACGCCAAAAAAGGTGGCTCATTAGAGGAAGCCGCCCGGGAAGTTCGTTATGGCTTCCTAGCTGAGGTAGCCGAGAGAACAGGCACCTCTAAGGTAGCAGTAGGGCATACCCGCGACGACCATATCGAGACTATTATGCTGCATTTACTGCGTGGGGCTGGCACAGCAGGACTACGTGGTTTACAGTCTCGTTCCGCATTACCATACTGCGAAAGCGTTTCACAGCTTGAAGTAGTGCGCCCATTGCTTGAAATCACCAGGCAGGAGACACTGGACTACTGCCAGAGATACAGTCTGGCTCCGCGAAGCGATTCATCCAACGCATCGCTTTCTCATTTGAGAAACCGTGTCCGCCTCGAATTGCTACCCGTGCTCAAAAGCTATAACGCCGGTATCGACGAAGCTCTAATCAGGCTGGCGGATATTGCCGGAGATGACATCTCCTTTATTGAGGAGCAAGCCTCATTGCTATGGAGTGAGTTAGTCAGAGAGGAAGATGAGGCAATCTATCTGGACACAAACAAGACGGTTGCCTTGCCGCATGCCATACAGAGACAGGTCTTTAGAAGAGCAGTAAAGCAACTTCGAGGTAACCTTAAGGATGTTGAGGCCGACCACATTGAGGCTATGATGGGTTTCCTATCAAAACCGGCGGGTAAAAAACTGTGCTTGCCAGATGGCCTGGTATTGTCCACAGAGTATGGTCGTCTAATCTTGGCCTCGACTAAGGCTTCAACCTGCCCATTACCTCCAATTAAAAGTATATCCCATATTAATATTCCCGGCAAAACCGACCTGCCTGGCTGGCAGATTAGAGCGGATATAGCACAAGAAGTGGTCGGCGACGACAATGGCCTTGCTGCCAGCTTTGATTTGGCTAAGGTCGGAAAAGAATTGATGGTGCGGCGACGCAGACCTGGTGACCGTTTTCAACCTTTAGGTATGAGTCAAACAAAAAAGCTCCAGGACTTTATGGTTGACTCCAGAATTCCCAGTTCCTGGAGAGACCAAGTACCATTGATTTGTTCGCCTGAACAAATATTGTGGGTAGTTGGCTGGAGAATAGACGATAGGGTTAAAGTAACTGAACACACGAAAGATATACTGCTTATAAAGTTTGAAAGGTTGACCTGATGACAGTGGATTTGGAGTTGCGCATAAGGCGGCTCACTATAGATGAGGCTTTACCGAAGCTTGACCGCTACCTGAATGCTGCCTTCATGGCTGGAATGCCCTCTGTACGCATTGTCCATGGTAAAGGAACGGGGGTGCTCCGTAAAGCAGTACATGAGACGCTGGCTGAACATCCTCTAGTCAAGTCCTTCCGGTATGGTGACTGGGGTGAGGGAGGAGCAGGGGTCACAATAGTTGAGCTGGCAAATCAATAGCTTCGTGGCTATACTAGAGGCGCAATCCTTATAATAGGAGACAATAATGACCACAAAGACCGTGACTGTCCCCAGACAGATGTGGTATGAAGAGGGAGAACTTCAACTGACATTCCCTGAGTCATGGGAGGTGGTGCCTTGCTTGATGAATGGGCATGACGCTCCTCAGGTAACTCCGGAGCAGATAAAAGCTGCCTTCGACAATCCTATAGACAGCCCTGCGCTCAGAAAACTGGCCCGAGGCAGAACTGAAGTGGCCATAATCTTCGATGATATCTCGCGTCCTACAAGAGTTGCTGATTTGCTACCATACATCCTGAACGAGCTGGACTCAGCGGGTATTCCCGATGGGTCTATCAGATTCATATGTGCTACCGGTGCCCACGGTGCTCAAACCTTTCAAGATTTTCAGAAGAAGCTGGGCGGCGAAATATTGGATAACTTCCCGGTTTACAACCATAATCCGTACGAGAACTGCACATATATCGGTCAGACATCCACAGGCACCAAACTTTCAGTAAATTCCGAGTTTATGAGCTGTGACCTGAAAATCGGCATCGGCTCGGTAATCCCTCATGCCCAGAGCGGTTTTGGTGGTGGCGGAAAGATTGTCCTGCCCGGCATAGCTTCCATGGACTCAATCGAAACCTTCCACCGCTGGGAGATAAATGCCAGGGAAGCCGGGCATGGTAATATCGTAGGCCCCGGCCATTATGTCGAAAACCCTATGGTAAAGGATTTCAATGAGGCGGCAAAAATGGCAGGTCTCGACTTCAAGATAGACACCATAATCAACGGTATAGGGCAACCTTGCGCCATATTTGTGGGTGAGCTGCAGGCAGAGTACTACGAGGCAGTTAAGTTTGCAGTTCCGCACTATGCTACAAAGCCCGTCCCGGGAGCCAGCGTGGTTGTGGTGAACACTTATGCCAAAGGCAATGAGGCTATACTCGGCTTGCTTATAGGCATAATGATGCTGACGGAAAGGGGCGGTGACATGGTATTAATCATGGATTGCCCCGCCGGCCAGGTAGTGCATTATCTGCTGGGTAGTTTCGGTGAAAAAGCCAGAGGTCGCTTATTCACTGCTGTCAATTTTAAACTGCCGTGGCTGAAAAGGCTGATAGTATTGTCACCGCAGTTTGAGAAATCCATGGCTGATTGGCTGGCGATACCCAATACCGCATGGGTAAAGACCTGGCCAGAGGTGATAGATATTCTTAATCAGGATTTTCCAACTGGTACCAAGGTGGCAGTTGTTCCTGATGGCACTATTCAGTACCTGTAGTTGCCGAGGTTCTTGGAGAAACAAGATGGCTGCAGCAAACAAGGAACTTATAGAAAAATTTAAGGCAGAGGCCAGCAGGGCAGGTGCCATAGTGTATGAAGCCACAGGTACTGAGGACGCCAGTAATTATTTGCTGAAGCTGGCACAGGAACGCAATGTGAAGCATGTAGTTAAGTCAAAATCTAAGATGGCTGATAAGCTCAACTTGCGAGAGCGCCTTGAAAAGGTTGGTATCGAGGTGAAAGAGACCGACCTTGAGGAGTGGATTACCCAACTAGCCGGGAAAAAGCCGGACGGACGGAAAACCATCGAGCAGGTGGCAGAGCTTATCTCCAAGGCGACAGGCAAAAAACTAAATCCCGACCCTCAGGTTTTGTTAGGTGTTGCCAACCGAGCTATCAGACAATCATGTATCGATGCTGACATGGGTATCTCAGAAGCCGGTGCTGCCATAGCTGAGACCGGAACTCTAGTCATCGCGAGTAATTCGGGTGATTCTCGGCTGGTGGCTGTATTACCTCGCATACACTTGACAGTGGTTGACTGCGAAAAGATAGTCCCGACCTTGGAAGATGCTGCTGCCAAGATTAAGCCGCCTGGCAAAAGCGTGGCAGACGGCTATATCTCAAGCTACGTTACCTATATCACAGGCAGGAACACCACTGCCGATATACCCGGCGCCATACTGGCCAGGGCTCAAGGGCCTGCGGAGGAACACATCCTGCTGCTAAATAAGGCTACAAGCAATCGAGGTATAGCATGAGCCGAGCCATGACAAAGCGCGTGCACAAGGCGCTGGCGGATGAAAATTTGCAGACTGCCCTCACCAGATTGATGGGGCTGATTAAGTTCGCCCGCCAGATAGCATTCACCAACATCGATTTCGAATCTCTAAGCAAGGAAATACGCCGTGTTAAGGAGAAATCAATTGCCAACCTTCCACAACTGGTTGAGCAATTCAAGTCACAAGCTACTGAAGCCGGTGCCGTAGTTTATGAAGCCGAAGACGCCGAGGATGCCAATGATTATGTACTGAAGCTGGCTAAGAAACACAATGTGCAAAATATAGTCAAGTCTAAATCCATGCTGGGAGAAGAGATTGGACTCAGGGAACATCTTGAAAAAACTGGCATCAAGGTAACGGAAACTGACATCGGCGAATGGATTGTTCAGCTAGCTGGAGAGAGACCGGCGCATATAGTAGGACCGGCAATACACAAGACTATCGAGCAGGTAGCTGCGCTTATCTCCAGGGCGACCGGCCAGGAGTTTGGGTCTGACCCTCAAGCTCTGCTGGATGCAGCACGTCATGCCTTGAGACAGACCTATATAGATGCCGGTATGGGTATTTCGGGGGCTAATATCGCCATAGCTGAGACAGGAACACTGGCCATCGTAACCAACGAGGGGAACGGCTGCATGGCGACCACTTTGCCTCCAGTTCATGTGGCAGTAGTCGGCTATGAAAAGATAGTCTCGAAGTGGGAAGACGCCGCAGCCATATTCAGATTACTCAGCAGATGCACCGCAGGTATGAAGATGCCGGTATATATCTCCCACATCACCGGTCCTGGTCGTACAGATGCCATCCCCGGGTCAACACTTCACGGCTCCGGAGGTCCCGGTGAAGTCCATATTGTTCTGGTGGACAACGGGCGCTTACAGATGAGGGAAGCCGATTATTTCAGGGAAGCACTATATTGCATTAAATGTGGTGCCTGCCTTAATGTCTGTCCGGTTTTTGCCTCGCTCGCCGGACAGACTTACGGCTACATATACCAGGGTGGCATCGGCGCTATATTGACAGCATTTTTACATGGAATCGATGAGGCGGAAGACGTAGCCAGCTTGTGTCTGGGCTGCATGGCTTGCAAAGAAGCCTGTCCGGTTCGCATCGATATACCACGGATGATAACAAAGTTAAGAGCCAGTCTGACAAAGGAAAAAGGCTTGCCATGGATGAGCAAGGTGGCTTACCGAAGTATCTTAAAGCACCCGCAAAGGTTAGATAGCACGGTAAAAGCCGGCTCGTATTTGTTGCGACCTTTCGCCGACAAAGATTCTATGATAAGGCAGCTTCCCTATCCGTTGAGCTCACTGACTCAAGCCATCAGCTTGCCTTTGCCGCCACATCAATCATTACGTGACAGGTTGAAGGACTATTGGACACCAAAGAAAGTGGGCAAGCCTAAGGTTGCTTTCTATTCTGGCTGCATTGCCGCTTATGCCTATCCTGAAATCGGTGATGATGTGATTAGTGTCATGAAACAATACGGCGCAGAACCTTATTACCCTGTAGGGCAGGCATGCTGTGGTGCTCCGGCTTTCTTTGCCGGTGACTTTGAAACAGCTTTGAGTTTAGCCAAAAAGAACATGACTTCCCTGGAAAAGATGAATCCGGATTATATCGTCACTGTATGCCCAGGCTGTGCTGCCGTGATAAAACGGGAGTACCCGGAGTTAACCGCCAGTGAGCCAGAGTGGAACCAGCGAGCCAGAGCCATTTCTAATAAAATTCGTGACTTTTCGCAGCTAGTCCTGGAACTGGAGCCTTCGTCAGAAAAAAAGCCTTCACGGAATCATAAAATTACGTATCACGACCCGTGCCATCTTAAACGAGGTATAGGTATCTACAACGAACCCAGGGAGTTGCTTGAACGAGAGGGTTTCGAACTGGTCGAAATGGCAGATGCTGATGCCTGCTGCGGCTTCGGTGGCCACGTTGTTCTCGATTACCCAGAGCTATCCGCCGCGGTCTTAAAACGAAAACTTAAGAACATCGAGGCAACCGGCGTTGACACTGTGGTGACCAACTGCTTGCCTTGCGTCCTCCAGCTCAGAGGCGGCCTTGATAAACACCACAGCAGCATAAAAGTAATTCACAGCGTCGAGCTACTGGCGAAATGCCGGAAAGCAACACAAAAATAACTCACCACGTCCTGAAAGTGATTGTTTAGGTAAACCGTGGTATCCTAATTGCTGAAGGTTGGTATTTCAGGGTCAGCCATATATGAACTCAAAGCCAAAATATAAATGGCTATTTCTTATCCCGACTTTTCTCGTAGCTCTGGGCTTATTCCTAAATAGCTCTGTTGCCACTGCCACAGCCAACCGGGCATACCATTACGAGTCCATAAATGTTGACATCAAGATTCTGGAAAATTCAGATATAGTAATCAGCGAGATTCAGACATTCGTTTTCACCTCAGGCGATTTCCACTACGGATTTCGATGGATACCCACCAATAGGCTCGAATCGATTGACAACGTAGAAGTCTGGGAAGGCGACCGACAATACCAGATGAATCCTTCGGTTAAAGATTGGATAGACATCCGACAGGAAACAGGTAAATCTCCGGGTGGTGACAACTATGCTTATGCCACCTGGAAGGAAAAAGACAAATTCTGGATTGGCTGGTGGTTTCCGGAGACTGTGAACAGCAGCCGCAGCATAGAGCTAAAGTACACAGTACACGGTGCTCTGCGCATCAACAGTCCTGCTGACCAGCTATACTGGAAAGCTATTTTTGGCGACCGCGATAGCTATGTAGATTCAAGCCAAGTAACCGTTCATCTCCCCCAATCCGTACCAGCAGAGCATCTCTCCATCTACAGCTATGGTGTACCCGCCACCAAGAGTATAATAGATAACCAGACCATAGAGTTCCTCACCGGTACAATACCTCCTGCTGAAGAACTCGAGCTCAGAGTCTATTTTCCCCACGGCATGGTCAGTGGCGTGCCACCAGCATGGCAAATAAAGCTAGAAAAGCAAGAAGCCTACAACAACGAGGTGAAGCCGATAGTCAACCTTTTCCTGATGCTATTCGGATTAGTCTTTGTACCACTGCTTGGCTCGCTCTGGATACGCCGCGCCTTCAGCAAAAGAGGTCGCCCGCCCGCAATCGGTCTGGTATCGCAGTCACAATACTCGCCTCCGAGTGACCTGCCTCCAGCTTTGGTGACTCTGCTAACCCGTGCCAGGGTGGGCCCAGCAGAACTCTCAGCTACCATATTTCATCTGGCAAATAAAGGCATCCTGGAAATAGTTCAGACAGAAAAACAGCGTTTGTTTGGCAAACAAAAAGACATCCTGCTCATAAAAGTTAAGGATGGTGAGAAATTCTCCTTCGAAAAACTACTAACACGGACTTTGTCCAATCGCGAAGGGAAATTGCTTTCAGAGCAAAAAACTCGACTCCCGCAACTCCTCAAAGAATTTAGCCAGGAGGTAGAACGGGACGCCGTAAAGCAGAGGTTTTTTGAGGAGGCACCGTCGCAGTCAGTCAAACGCCTGCAAACTCCAGGATTCTTACTCATATTTTTTGCCATGTTCCTCGGCATACCGTTATTCATTTTCCTGGGCCAGTATGCTGAGATGATATTCGTTCCTTTTGTGGTACTAGCTTTTATAGGTGTGTCAGCATTAATATTATCACCGAGACTACCAAAGCGAACTGAGACAGGTGCCATGGAGGCTGCTCAGTGGAAAGCTTTCGGCAAGTATCTCAAGAAAATGGTCAAAGATAAGCAACTGGCTACTGATAATATGGGTTACTGGGACTCTTATTTTCCATATGCCGTAGTCTTCGGCCTGTCCCAGGGCTGGGTAAAACAGTTCACCGAGCTTGAGGCTCCGACACCAATCTGGTTTTATACTACTACTGATACAAGCCACGGCATAACCCCCGGCACCGTGGCTGCCGCATCTGCACCATCACTAGGCTCTATAAGCAGCGCCTTCAGTGGCATGGTAAACATGGTGCAAGGAAGCTTTTCCAGCGGCAGTGGCAGCAGCGGAAGCGGTGGTGGAGGAGGAGGCGGAGGTGGAGGTGGTGGTGGTGGGGGTGCCGGATGAAGTCCGGAAAATAAGCACCCTCCCGCAGCCATCGCCAAGCGCAAAACAAAAAACTTTAAAATGGATTTCGCATGTCGAGTATTCGTAAGGAAACACCGGAAGATATAGCTGCGATTCGCCACGTTAATGAGCAGGCATTTGGCGGCACTGTTGAAGCAGACATCGTTGAGAGACTTCGAGCTCGAGGTGTGCTGACACTTTCGCTGGTTTCGATTCAGGATAATGAGATTATAGGACATATTGCCTTTAGTCCGGTAAAAGTCGAATCAGAAGATTCGAGCTTCGAAGCAATAGCCCTTGCTCCAATGGCAATTCTCCCGGCATATCAGTATAGAGGGATTGGCTCGCAACTAGTTCATGCTGGGCTCGAAGAATGCCGCCGACTTGGCTATAAGGCAGTGGTGGTTCTGGGTCATCCCGACTATTACCCGCGCTTCGGCTTTGTGGCAGCTAGCACATTTAATCTCAAGTGCGAATATCCAGTCCCTGACGAGGCATTTATGGCCTTAGAGCTAAGTAAAGGCACCCTGACAAATATAAGCGGAACGGTGAAGTACCAACCCGAGCTCCAAGATGCCTAAGAACACTATCCCACATTATTTCTACTAGTTCACCCCCTCATACTGAAAAACCTCTTCTAAAGGCACCTCGAAAGCCCTTGCTATCCTAAAAGCAAGCTCAACAGAAGGCACATATTTCCCCTGTTCGATGGCAATAATTGTTTGCCGGGTGCAGCCGGCACGATTGGCCAGTTCCCGCTGCGTCATCTCATCATGGTCAAATCGAAGCCTTCTAATACGATTCTTTACCATATAGCTAACCATTGCGTTCCATTCTCCAGTAACCAATCAAAATGCCGGCAGACTGCGCCAGTATGTTCACAACTACGCTGGACATGGCTATGAAATACGGGAAAATGACTGGAATCTGCCCCACATCCCAGTAAATTTCACCCAGAGCGATAGCCCATATAACAAGCGAAAATACAATCGACCATAGTTGTATAACCGTTGCCCGGCTGGCTATAAGTCTATCTCGTTCATCCATAGCCACCTGGCCTTGCCTCTGACGAGTAAGAAACATCATCAGCAGATAAGCCAAAAGTCCCCCTATAAATATCCCATCTACCAATAGCCTCATCCCGACATCTTCACTGAATGCCGTAACTCCGCCTTTGGTCATAAATACAACCACAATCGCTATAGCCCAAATAATTCCGATGAATAGACCCCACAAGGCTCTTTTCTGCTGCAGTGCCATAGTTCGCTCTCCTTTTCAAATGTTGAGTAATGTTTATGATACATAATGTATTATATAGTTTACTCAATGTCAAGTATATATTACATCAAAGCATATTGACAAGGTATGGACGGACGGTTAGTATGTTTACAACTGACCGGGTGAAATGGAGGGGAGAAATGGCAAACCGATTTGTTATATCAATATTCTGGGCACTGTTTGGTGTTTTCATCCTGCTTGCAACCGTAATGCAGTTGCTCATGGGGCCACCGCTGAGACAATTGATTAATGATTCTCTAGGCATCAATTTCGCTCCGGCACTCTTCTTCGCTTCTGGTTCACTCTTCTTTGTGTTGGGACTGACATTGCTGATTCTGGCAATCAAAGCGGACACAGATAAGATCTTAAAGAGATTCCTTATACTGACCGGCGCTGCCGCTGTAGGAATCTTTGCCAGCATACTACTTCACAACCTCGTTTACGGAGCATTTACTCAGTTGTTCGGTGAGGACTTCTGGGAGAGAACCGGCATAGGTGATGAGCCATTTTTCTTCATTATGGCAATTTTCATTTGCCCAATCGCCTATTTAGTGGGAACAGTGGGTAGCATCGTCCTCATGTTCCGAAGGAGGAAGCACGAATGACTCCAATGACAAAGGAGACTAGGATAAAGGAAAATCAGTTACAGTGGTTGCTGGAGCCAGGCGATATTGGCGTGAAATACCTCGCCATGCATGATCTCGTCGAAACAGATACGAGAGAGTTAACGGCGGCAAAGAAAAAGGCACACGCCGAAGGCCCCATTGCTGATGTTCTGGCAAAGATGAACAAAGAAGGGTATTGGGTGCAATCCGGAGCCGGATATTATCCGAAATATACCGGAACTGTATGGTCGATTATCTTATTAGCTCAACTCGGCGCCTCCATTGAGATGGATGAGCGCATAGCCACCACCTGCTCCTATGTGCTGGAGCATACGCTGACCAAAGACGGGCACTTTACAATCAACGGGTCACCCTCTGGAACAATAGATTGTTTACAGGGTAATCTCTGCGCCGCTTTACTGGACCTGGGATATCAAGACCCACGCTTGGATAAGGCTTTTGAGTGGATTGCGAGGAGCGTAACCGGCGAAGGCGTAGCTCCGACGCAGGATAAGGCGGCTCCGATACGCTACTACGCTGGGAAATGCGGGCCAAGATTTGCCTGCGGTGCCAATAATAAATTGCCCTGTGCCTGGGGAGCGGTAAAAGTGATGCTGGCTTTCAGTAAGCTGCCGAAGGCAAAAAGGACAGCGCTGATAAACAATGCGATTCATGCAGGGGTTGATTTCCTATTCAGCAAAGACCCGGCTAAAGCAGATTATCCCTGCGGTTATAGTACTAAACCGAGCCAAAATTGGTGGAAATTCGGCTTTCCGGTGTTTTATGTGACCGATTTGCTGCAGAATGTTGAAGCGCTGGTTGGACTAGGCTACGGCAATGAACCCCGGCTGGCAAATGCTCTAACCATAATTTCTGAGAAGCAAGACTCTCAGGGACGCTGGTTGCTGGAATACGACTACACAGGCAAGATATGGATAGGCTTCGGCGCCAAAAAACAACCTAACAAATGGGTAACACTGCGTGCCTTGCGCGTATTGAAAGCCGTTGCCTGAAAACTCATAGCCCAATAGTTGAAATAATCTAATCCCTAAATTTTAACATCCAGTGGACTAATACGTATTGCATTGGTTCAATCATGGGTATATACTAAACTAAATCTAGCAAATCTCCGTCATTGACTTGTTTAAAGGGGGGTGGGAATCATGCCAATTTGATTTGTTCGCATTCGCCTATCTGGTAGGCATCGTTGCTTTTGTAATATTTTCACTAAACTACCCACAGTTTAATTTAAATCCAATTTAGGAGAAAGACATGCCGAACGAAAGTAAATCCAAACGCACGCTGATAATAATGCTCGCCATCGCCCTGTTGGTAATACTGGTGGGCAACCTGCTGGCATATACGACTCAGACCGACTGGGGCAAGGTTAAAGTCCGCGATGTGCGCTTTGTCGGAACTGATGGCATGGTCATGAGTGCCTTGCTGTATATACCCAAAGGCGTCACCGCTAAGAACCCGGCTCCCGGCATACTTGCCATACATGGCTACATAAACTCGCGCGAAACACAGGACGGTTTTGCCATTGAGTTTGCTCGCCGTGGTTACGTAGTACTCGCCATTGACCAGACCGGCCACGGCTATTCAGACTCACCCGCTTTTATGAACGAATTTGGCGGCATCGATGGTCTGCGCTACCTGCGCAGCCTCGATATCGTTGACAAAGATAACATTGGCCTCGAAGGGCACTCGATGGGTGGTTGGGCAATTATCAACACGGCAAAGGCTTTCCCTGACAACTACAAGTCAATGGTCCTGTCAGACTCTGGCATGGGCAGTGTAACCTCCACCTTCCCACGCAACATGGGCGTAATTCTAGGAGAATGGAGCGAGTACTCACAAGCCATGTGGGGGACACCTGTGGCTAAAGATGCCGTCAAAGGTGCCCTGCTCAAAAAAGCCTTTGGAACAGAGGACGACGTGGTGGTGGGCAAATTGTACGGCTCGACTGCGGACGGCACCGCCCGCAAATTCTATCAGCCACGCACCACACATCCCGGTGTTCATCTTTCACCTGCAGCCATCGGCTATGCCGTCGACTGGTTCCAGTCAACCTTACAGGGCGGCAAACCCTTACCGCCTTCCAACCAGATCTGGCACTGGAAGGAAATCGGCAATCTGATCGCCCTAATCGGCATGATATTGCTGTTCTTCCCTGTCGGCGCCCTGCTACTGCGCTGCAGTTTCTTTAAAGGGCTCGTGGAAGCTCCGACAAAACCTAAATCCGCTAAGGGTATTGCCTGGTGGATATCCGCCATCATCTTTATCGTCATACCGCCATTAACCTATTTCACGTTCAAAGAATATGCTACCAAGTATAAAATTGCACCAAACCAGGTTTTCCCCCAGGCAATCACGGCTCAATTGCTGGTCTGGCTGCTGCTGGTCGGTCTTATCGCAGTAGTGCTCTTCCTGATATGGCATTTCGCCTTCAACCGCAAGGCAAAAGCCACCGCCAGCGACTACGGCCTAACCTGGGGCAAAAAACTGGACTGGGGAAAAATCGGCAAATCATTCTTGCTGGCTTTCCTGGTGGCATTTGTAGGATACCTGACCCTGGTCTTCTCATCATGGATGTTCACGGTTGATTACCGCTTCTGGGTCTTTGCGGTGAAACCGATGTCGACCATCCATTTCCGAAGCTTCGTGAGCTACCTGATTCCCTTTATCCTCTTCTTCATAGCTATAGGTACGGTACTGCACGGGCAACTCCGCCCCACCCGCAAAGGAAATGAATTGAGCCTGGGCAGCGAGATGGCGATAAACGTTGCCCTGATGGTTCTGGGCTTCGTTGGCTTGCTGCTGTTTCAGTATATCCCGCTCTTGATGGGCGGTACACTCTCCCTTCGCAGCGAAATTCTGTTCAGCATAATCGCTATCCAGATATTGCCAATAATGACTATAGTGGCTCTGGCATACACTTATTTCTATCGTAAGACGGGTCACATATACGTTGGCGCTTTCCTTTGCGCCATGCTGGTTACCTGGATTCTGGTTGCCTCGCAGGTCACCAATATTGCCTTATAATGTTAATACGGGGGAACAATATGGTCGGGGCTAATGTATCCGCCCCGACCATATTCTCCTGCATGGAATAGCTAGGCTAGCGCCATATAAACATTAGCTGCTTTTTGGAAACTACAACACAAAGGAGACATATTATGAAAATCGGTAAGTTATATCAAAACAAAATCTGGCTGGCTTTCTCAATACTGTTGCTATCGGTACTGTTAATCTCTTCTGTTTTTTCGGCTTGCGCCCAGCCTGCAACTATATCAGACGAAGCTTCAGGAGGTTTCCAGACTGTTCAGCCAGAAGACATCGGTCTCTCGTCAGAAAAACTGAACGAGATTGATACATTAATAGAGGCCGACATGGCAGCCCAAAAAATAAACGGCGCTGTGCTCCTGGTGGCTCGAAATGGCAAAATCGCCTACTTCAAGAATTACGGCTACAGGGATAACGAGAAACAGTCGCCGATGGAAAAGGACTCAATATTCCGGGTCTATTCCATGACCAAATCCCTCACTGCTGTGGCGACAGCTATGTTGATGGAAGAGGGAAAATTGGCATTTTCAGACCCGGTAGAAAAATACATACCGTCTTTTAAGGATATCCAGGTGGGAGAAGTCTCGAAAGACGAGAATGACAAATATGTGGTCACCATGGTGCCGCCCAGCAACGTCATGACGATTCAGCACCTCGCTACACACACTTCGGGGCTGAGTGGCATGCTCTTTCCTACACCAGGCATCCGGGAACTCTATATACAAGCTGGCATGGGCAACACTGGAGGATTAACAAATGCCGAGGTCTGTGAAAAATTGGCCACGTTGCCGCTGGTTAACGACCCGGGAACTCAATACATATACGGCACGTCGTACGATGTCCTGGGCAGGGTGATAGAGGTTGCCTCCGGCATGCCGCTGGACAAATTCTTTGAAGAACGTATTTACAAACCATTGGGAATGAGCGATTCCGGATTCCGCGTCACGGGAGAGGACGTAAACCGCCTGGTTTACTTGAGTCCCGGATGGCCTCTCTACATTGATGTGACCGACCCCAACAGGAAATATTTGAGCGGATCTGGTGGTACTGTATCGACGACCACGGATTATGCACGATTTGCCCAGATGCTTCTCAACGGTGGTGAATTTGAAGGTAAGCGCCTGCTGAAACCGGAAACCGTATCCTTCATTACTTCAGACCTGTTGGGGCCACTGGGTAACCGCAATGATACCGCGTACCCACCCGGACCCGGATATGGTGTAGGCTTCGATTTTTACGTTCGCGTAGATGCCGCAAATGTAGACTTCCCGGCAAATGTCGGCGAGTTCTGTAAGGATGGAGCTGCCGGTACTATTTACTGGGTTGACCCCAAGGAAGACTTGATTGCAGTTTTTATGATAAATTCGCCCGTCTATGGAAAGTATTTCCGGGGTTTAATACAGAAAATGATTTACCAGTCCATCATCGACTAGCCTGAGGATTTCAGGCGTTGCCAAGCTGATTCTACTATGCGGTGTCACTGAGCTCTGGAGATAACCCGAAGGCGTTCCTTTGTTAGATATCCAGCGCGCCGGAGATGGCAATGGCACCCCCTGCAATGAAGGAAGCCCTATCAGACGCCAAGAAGCACGCCAGCTCAGCAATCTCCTCGGGCTGGGCTATCCTGCGCAGCGGGATGCTGCGCGCAGTTTTGTCTTTGCGCACCGGGTCAATGGTTAATTCCTTTGTCATTTCCGACACGGTCCAAGCCGGGCATATGGCCACGATGCGGATGTTATATGGAGCAAACTCTTTTGCGGCCGCATTTGTCAACCCTATCACAGCGTGCTTGCTGGCGCTATAAGCGGCAATCTTTCGCAAAGCTCTGAGGCCGGTGATGGAAGAATTGTTGACTATCGCGCCGCCGCCCTGTTTGAGCATCTCCGGAATCTCGTATTTCATACATAGCCAGACGCCCTTGAGGTTGGTGTCTATCTGCTCATAAAATGCTTCCTCCGTCTCCTCTGTCAGACTCTGAAAAATGCCGGCCTTTCCCGCGTTATTGAAGGCGATATCTAGTCTGCCGTATGTATCAACCGTTTTCTTAACCATGTTTTCAACCTGCGCGGCAATTCTGACATCCGTTTGCACAAACATGCCCTCGCCGCCGGCATCCTTAATCATCCTTACCGTCTCTTCACCTTGCTTGATCCGCCGAGCGGCAACTACAACCTTGCCGCCACGTTTGCCGAACATTATAGCCGCGGCACGGCCTATGCCCGAGCTGCCTCCAGTAACTATTATTACCTTACCTGTGAAATCTCCCAATTTATTTCTCCTTAATATTTGGTGCTAGTATTGAAACAAAGAGCTAAAAGCTCATGAAACCCATTGTCATTGAGGAAATATCAACCTGAGAAACTCACGTAACATATCAGCAGTACAGTGGAGCTGAGGGGATTCGAACCCCTGACCTCCTCCGTGCAAGGGAGGCGCTCTCCCAGTTGAGCTACAGCCCCGTACGTTGATTCATTATACTAGCAAGCAGCCTGTATCAACAAGCTCCTGAAACATGTCGCCAGCCATACCGGGGTAGCGTCTGTTGCTCCACATCTCGCTCATGCGGAACATAATACCAACCCGAAAACGCCTACCGGTAATTGACTGTAACTGTACGGTATGCTATAAGTTATTCAATTTCTGGCAATTTCAATCTTTGCTGTCTTAAGACTGGTATAACCACAATCCACAACGTTGGTGGTATGAAATTGATGTAGCGCTTATTCACAGATGGAAAAAGGAGGCATCCCAATGAAATTCATCAAGAGAAGGGAGCCAATAAAGTTTGGCATATACGGTATTGTGGCTCTGCTGTTGGTAACAGCTGCATTAACACCAGCCTGTGCACCACCACCCAGAACTATAGACATAACAATCGGAGCCCTGCTACCCCTCACAGGTGAGCTGTCCTCCGGGGGTGAAGACACCCAAGCAGCGCTAGAAATAGCGGCTGATGACATAAACGATTATCTATCCGAGGTTAACTCAAAAGCAAGAGTGACACTGGTCATTGAAGACACGCAAACCAGCCCGGCGGTTGCCCTAGATAAGCTGGACAGCCTTGCACGGAATGGCATTAAGCTGGTAATAGGCCCGGATTCCAGTGCCGAGGTTCAGGCAATTAAAGCCTACGCCGACGAAAATGAAATTCTGGTGCTCAGTCATGCCAGCACTGCTGCCTCACTGGCAATTCCAGGGGATAATGTCTTCCGCTTTGCCCCTGACGACACCCTCCTGGCTGAAGCCCTCGCTGTACTGATGTGGGATGACGGAATCAGAGCCATTATTCCAATATGGAGAGGCGATGTTTGGGGAGAAGACCTTTTGAAAGCCACGAAAGAAAAATTCGAAAAGCTGGGCGGCAATGTGATTGATGGCATAAGCTATGACCCCACCGCGGGCAGTTTCGGCACAGAGCTGGAAACTATGGACTCAAAGTTGGGTGAAGCAATAGATGAGTACGGCACCGGCGCAGTGGCGGTATATCTCCTGTCTTATGAAGAGGCACTTCAAATCCTGGCTCAAGCACAGGACTATGCCAACCTTACCCAGGTCAAATGGTACGGCGGCGGGTCCCAGTCTAACAACGCAATCATCAGCGACACCCAGGCTGCGCAGTTTGCCGCTGCAACCAGCTTCCTTAACCCGATGTATTCGGATAAGGGCAGTCAGGTGAAGAGACAGATTGAGGACAAGATAAAGAGAACCCCCGAGCCCTTTGCTCTGGTTGCCTACGATGCAGTCTGGGTAGCAACAAAAGCCTACCTGGCAGCAGGAACACATGAGACCGGCGTCCTAAAGAAGGCACTGATGCGTGAAGCAGAACAGTACTATGGCGCTACTGGCTGGACGGTACTCAACGAAGCAGGAGACAGAAAATTTGGTGAATACGACTTCTGCGTGGTAGTGGAGGATAACGGGACTTTCCAATGGAAGCGGATTGCCAGATACGAGTCTGTCCCCGATGTGCCAAGAAGTATCATTCGGTAGCCTGGACAGCAAACCAAAGAACAATTCCACCAAGCACCGAACGGAATCAGCTGCATCAAAGGAGGTGACATACATAAATGATAGCTGACATAGGTTTGATTATGATCATAGTGGCATGGGTCTTTCAAATCTACAGGGCGTTAGCTAAGAAAGACCTGCAATTTAATCTGGTTTTCCTTGCGTTTTATATAGCGGGTTGTCTTCTTCTGGCTGTAGCCGGTTTTATGCAAAACGACATGACCAGCGCCATTCTGCAGCTAATTTGCGCTATACTCCCGGTGATAGTCCTGGCAGCAATCATTTGGCTGAAAAAGGGTGCCCGCTAAAGACACCAGTTTCATAAGCACCACACGTATTCGGCCAACCTGTAAGCGAGCTAATTGCATGCCCGGGTAATTAGCAATAAAATATAGTTAGTTAACCTATCAGGAGGGGGATTATGAGCAAAACCGATGACAATCTCCAAGATGCTTTTTCTGGAGAAAGTCAAGCCAGTCGCAAGTATCTTTACTTCGCTGAGAAAGCGGATGAGGAGGGACACAAACAGATAGCGCGCCTGTTCCGTGCTGCATCGGAGGCTGAGACAGTCCACGCCCGCAACCATTTAAGGGTTATGGGTGAAATAAAATCGACCAGAGATAACCTTAAAGCTGCAATCAGCGGTGAGAATTACGAGTTCACCAAGATGTATCCGGAATTCATGAAGCAGGCTGATGCCGAAGGTAACAACAAGGCGAAAGGCAGCTTTGACCTGGCGAACAAGGTGGAGCAAATTCATCATCGGCTATATCAGACCGCCCTCAGCATGCTGGAGAAGGGACAGTCTATGGCCGAGAAGCCTATCTATGTCTGCCATGTCTGCGGCAACACGGTCGAAGGCGAAGCTCCTGAGAAATGCCCTGTATGCGGAGCACCCAGGAAGATGTTCAAACGAATCGACTAGATACTGCATTCCAACAGTAATTAAAATAAAGGAGTTGAGCTATGTCGAAGAAGATGTCTGAAGACGAAATTCGTGAGATAGCCACGCATAGAGTGCGAAGAAGGAGGGGATTTTACGCCCATTTGACGGCATACATACTGGTCAATTTGATGCTCTTAGCCATCTGGTACTTTTTAGGCGACGGCTATTTTTGGCCGATGTGGGTGCTGTTATTCTGGGGAATAGGACTGGTGTTCAACGCCGTAGCCGTCTTCACCAAGGGTGACATTGGCTCAGAGAGGGCCGCTATAGAGAAGGAAATAGAGAAAATCAAAAAAAGCGGTATCTAGCAGGTGGCCCTTCTGCTGAACCGGCGAGATGAATCAGCCAGCTCACATAATCCCATGAGCCAGGCGACCTTCGCACTCACATAACATTTACAATCACGCTTCCCCAGATGGTGAGGAGCACATTGCCGAATGCGTATGGAGCCGCATAGCCAATTGACGGCATGGTGCTTTCAGCATCTTCCTCCAGCGAGTTGAGAGCTGCTGTGATAACTCTGGCTCCAGCTACCGCGCCCAACAGTAAAACAGGATTCATTTTGAGCACCCGCCTTCCAAAAATTAGAGCCGCAATCATGGGAAGGAGCGAAAGGACTATACCGGCGAGGAACAAAGTCAAACCGGTAGTCTGAAAAGCCTGTACTGCCTGCACAGCCGCTGATAAGCCGACACAGGCAATAAAGAGATTCAATCCGAGGTCAGTTAGTAGCCACTGGCCACCGCTGGGAACCTGGCCAAAGGTGGGATGTATAGAACGTAACCAGCCAAATACCAGACCTGCAACCAGAACACCACCACCAACACCCAGAGTTACGGGCAATTCGCCGAAATGTACAACAATCAGACCCACCAATGTCCCCAGCGTAATGCCAAGACCAACCATGACCAGGTCTGTTATGGCGGTAGGACGCTCAGGATAACCCAATAGCTTGATCACCCCTTCGATATCCCCCCTGGCACCGATTACCTGAAAAACATCGCACTTATGGACCACGGTATCCCTGGTTATGGGTATCTCACGGCCCTGCCTCGTTATTCTCCTCAAGAAAACGCCATGTGCTTGTTTGTTCTGGCTCAGCTCACCGAGAGTCCTGCCCACAACATCTCGATTGAGAACGCAAATATCCATCACCTCGCCCACCATCTCTGTTACAGTACCAATATCAACTTCAGGGCCAATCGCCTCAGGCGCCCTGACAAATTGCTTGCAATGCCCTGACAAGACAACTATATCTCCTGCTTGAATCACCACATCCGGTTCCACATCCATGGCAACATTAGCGCGTTTCAATTTATTAACGGCAACTCTATCCGGGAAAAGGCCCTCTAGCTCTGCCACCGTTTTACCAATCGCATTCCGGCTTGATACTTCATATGCTCGAAGTTCTAGCTGTGCTGACCACGAGAAAAGCTCTGGCTTATCGGCAGAAACTGCTCCGCCTGACATCTTTGCTGCCAGCTTTTGAGCTTCCTCTTTTAGGTTTATCCTCCAGAAACCGGGGATCATTTTCAGAAAAACAATCGTTCCAGCCGTGCCGAAAATGTAGGTAATGGCATACCCCACGGCAACATTGGTATCCAGAGCTGCTTTCTGCACGTCGGTAATAGGCAGTTGGCCTATGGCGTCTTCTGCCGTTCCGATTGCCGCTGATTGTGTCACGGAGCCGGCAAAGAAGCCTGCCGTCGTCCCCTGGTCGAAATGTAAAAGTTTACCCAGGAGTATGGCTACACCCAAAGCTACGAAAGCCGTTACCAGCGAGATATAGATATAATGAAGCCCCTCTTTCCTGAGTGCGCCGAAAAACTGGGGGCCAACTTTATATCCTATGCCGAACATAAAGAGGGCAAAGGCAACCGTCTTCAAGAGTGCCGGCACTTGAACATTTATCTGTCCCAGAACAAGTGCGGCCAGAAGCGTGCAGGTAGTTGCGCCAAGACTGAATCCACGGAATTTTAGCTTACCGGCGGCATAACCAATAGCAAGCGCCAGAAAAATCAATACCTGGGGGTTATTTCTACATATATTAACGATGAATTCCCACATGGCCGCCTCCTCAGTGCAATATCAAGACTCCTATGCTACTTCTTCTTTTTTGCTAACTCCCATTTTTGATAATACTCCGCCAGCAGCTCACTTATACCCTTACCGATTGCTTCATAAGTGTTGTTGGAGAGGTTTGCCAAAGAGACACGAATCGACATATTCGGTGCATCAAAACCACCACCATCCATCAGCACAACAGATTTCCTTTCAGATAACTTAACCACGAAATCAATCGGCTCGTAATTCTTTACCAGATAGTTGGCAAACTCCTTACTATACCTCGTCCGGGCAAGTTCCGGAATGTCAATTGTCGTGTAATAGTGCGCATCATATCTGTTCTCGGGACAGGGTATACCAATGGCATCATAAAGGGTCTTGAACCTGTGACGTACAATATATTGGGCAACTTTCTTATACTCGCCTTTTTCATCCAGCAGACAATAAAGGGAAAAGAGTGTCATCAGGACCTGTTGGGGTGTAGATAAGCCGGCGGTATGGTGTAACGCCACACTACGGCTGTCAGCCACCATCCGGTCAATGAGCTTCATCTTATCAGGGTTAAGAACTACCGTACTGTAACGGTCGTGCAGTACCTTTTTATCTCCATCCGGTAGGGCAGCTATCATCTTATCGAAAACGTTATCTTCGTGGATGCCGATAACACCGAGCCTCCAGCCTGTAGCACCGAAGTATTTAGAAAAAGAATATACCAGTATTGTATTACGCGGGGCTACAGCGGCGAGTGAACGGAAGCCGTTAACAAAGGTGCCATAAACATCGTCCGTGAGGATTATCAGGTCTTTTCGCTTGGTCCGCACGATTTCCGCTATTTTGTCCATGGTACTACCTTGCATAGCCACAGATGTAGGATTGGAAGGATGCACCAGAAAGAAAGCTTTTACTGATGGGTCAGTCAGTTTCGCTATTTCCGAGTCAGGATATTGCCAGTAGAGACCCTCACCCTGTTCAATTTTCAACTCAACAAACCTGTAGTCATTCAACCGTGGAATCTCAATATAGGGTGTAAATATCGGCGTTCCAATAGCTATTTTATCTCGCTTGTGAAGCAACCTGTTTTCCATCAGACTGGTAAAGATATAGTCCATGGCAGCCGTTCCACCTTCAGTGGCAAACAGGTCAAACTTACCTGGAGGATTGCCGCCAAACATCTCTTGTTCCAGGTATTTGTGGATGATTTTCTCACAGCTGATTAGCATCCTATCAGGTTCTGGGTAGTGGTCACCCACTATGCCATCAACCATTTCAAAAACAAATTCATCAGTATCTATGTTAAGTACACTGCGCACGTAATTCTTCGCATTATTTAAGAAGCCGATGCCGGGTACATTAGAGTTCTTATCCAGAAACTTCTCAAACCTGTCTGTTATACCATCTTTTTCAGGTGCGCCTCCGATAGCAGGCAGGTCAACAACCCGCAATGATTCTTCAAGTGCAAACAGCCCCAATTGAAAAAAACCAGAACGAGGTGTAATCGCCACCCAGTTCGGATTACCGCGACCAGCATTCAACATCATCCTTTCATGATGTGTTTTGGCTATCTTTATCAGTTTATCCTTCAGCTCAAAGGGACTTAGTTTTTCGTAAAGTTTCTCTTCCGAAGGCTTCATGACAACCACCTCCTGCACAATCTGAAATTTTTACAGTCGCCAGAGATTATTTCATATCCGCTGCGAATTTACAAGCGTCTTAAACATAGACTTGATAGTAACCAGGCACGACAAGAGCCAATTCAGTCGAGGAGAATGCCCTATACGGCCATACACCATCGTAAATTGATTGACGCAAATTCACACCCCTGATAGAATTACAAGCTAGTAAACATTAAAGTCATGATTAAGTCAATTGCCTCATGGAAAATAGTTGTCCTTCTTAAAAGAACAATCCAGGAATTCACCACCGACAACTGTCCGCTGCTTGCGGCAGCCGTTTCCTATTACCTGCTTCTATCCATATTCCCTTTCCTGCTGGGGATAATATCATTGTCCAGTTTCTTCGTAGACAAACCGGCACTGCAGGAACAAATATTTCAGGCTTTCAAATATTTAATTCCCGTGTCACAGGATTTTATAATAAATATCACAAATAGCGTGATTAACGAGCGGGGAGCTATAGGTATCATAGCTGTTATATTCCTGCTTGTGGGCTGTATTGCATTTTTCAACGCACTGAGGAAATCACTTAACACAGCCTGGGGAATCCACAAATCCAGTTCAATCATACGAAGTCAGCTGACCAATTTCGCTATGATTCTCGGAGCTGTCTTGCTACTATTCATTTCTCGCTTCATAACCATAATCCTGAACGTCAGCGAAAATATACTGAGCACAATTGTAGAACAACCCATAACCAATTTAGTCCTGTTGCATCTCTTTATCGTTATAATTAATATCGCTCTTGCTTTTTTAGTTTTTCTTATCCTTTACAAATTTGTACCCGAACGCCTAATTAGATGGAGAGACATCTGGGGCAGCGCTCTGGCAGCGGCAGTTTGCTTTGAGGCAATAACAATTCTATTTGTCCTATACCTGGATACATTTAACCCTTATAACCTGATATACGGTTCGCTCGGGACTATAATAGCCCTGCTGATATGGACATACCTCACTGCCCTTATCTTTCTCTTTTTTGCCAAAATCTCAGCGGTCAACTTGAGGATTAAAACCGAACAACCATAACGAAACGTTTCGCTGGATTGTTCCTTCCGAGAGACAGCCACATTACGCCTGAGAGAAACGAATTATATTCTACCGGCTTCTAGCGCCTTTCTGTTTCTCGCGCATAGCCAGGTTAAGCGCCAGAAGCACACCACCCAGCACAGCACCGAAAAGGAATATAGCGTGGAACCCGGGAACAAAAGCCTTCGGAGGCAGTGAATGAGCGGCAACACCTGACGGTGAAATGCCCTGGCTGGCAATAACTGAAAGAAAGATAAGCGTAAAAACTGCAATGCCCATCACCGCCCCAACATTCCTCACCGTGGTAACAAGACTGTTAGTTACACCTTCACTACCTTTGGCGCTCATACCCATAACGAGACTGAAGTTTGCCGGCATGATAAGCCCGATTCCAATTCCCTCAAGTGCCAGGGCTATGATTATGTAATACAGGTCTGTATTGTCACCCATTAGAGCAAACATCAAAAATGCTGCGATAAGCACAGCCGACCCCAGGATGCAAATGGGACGAGAGCCGATTCGCCCGGAGAGCAAGCCGGCAATCGGACCGCAAACCATCATAAAAATAGCAGGCACAAGCAGGACAAGTCCTGCGATATTGGTAGCAAAGCCTTTTTCAATCTCCAGATAGAAGGGGAAGGCATACCACGAACCCTGACCTATTAGAAGAATAAGTAGGGCAACAGTGACTCCCATAGTGAAATTCCTGTCCCTAAAAAGACTGATCTCGATTAGCGGGAACTGAGTCCTTTTTTCGTTAATAATGAAACCGGCCCATGCCGCCAGGGAGACAACGATGGTTATAAGGATGCGCCAAGACAGCCATCCAACATTATTGCCCATATTTAAGAAGAAGATGATACTGACGAGTGCCACAAGGAGAAGGCAGGCGCCAGCCATGTCGAACCGCCCTTTGCCGAACTCCCCGGTATCTCTGGGCAGTACGGAAATACCGAGTACAATAGCAATGAGACCTACCGGAACATTTATAAAGAATATCCAGTGCCAAGTGTAGAACTGAGAAATAAAACCGCCAAGAGGTGTGCCGGCGGCAAGGCCCACAGCGGCGAAGGTAGTAAGTACGCCGAAGGCAGTACCACGGACTTTCTCCGGCAAATATCTAACAATCATAGCTCCACCGATTGCTTGCAGCATTGCAGCCCCAATGCCTTGAAGAACACGAAAGCCTATGAGCAAATATATGTTCGAAGACAAGCCGCATAACAGCGAACCGATTGTGAAAGTAGCGAATCCGGCAAGATATATCTTCTTATAACCACGTATATCTGCAACTCTGCCAAACATGATAAGCGTACCTGAAAGAACCAGCAGGTATGCCATCGCCACCCAGGAAACGGTGGCAATATCACATTGGAAATACTTCGAAATCGTGGGAAGAGATATATTAACGATAGTGGCATCAAGCGCCCCCATAAAAGAGGCAAGCGAGATTAAGGCTAGAATAAGCCATCGATGGGAGCTCCCTTTTGAACGACTAGTTGAACTCATAAAAAGCTGCCAGAAATAAACAATTAGCTAACAGATGCTCCTGCTTAATTGCAACAATATAGAATAACTAGAGAAAGAATGCAATATCCTGATACTCAAGAATACATGTTATGTCAACAACAAAATACTACCTTGACCCGCCTTTTTCCCTAACATATAATGCCCTCAAAAAGAGTGTGCACAAATTACGTGAGCACCAAATATTAAAAGAGGAAAAACGATATGACAGAAGAGGTATATAAGAAACTAGCTGATGCACTCAATGCCCGCAGCATGACATATCCATCCATACCTTGCGATGAGTTCTATGCTTTTGCTAGAGAGCTTTTTACGCCAGAGCAGGCAGAGATTGCTTCAAACATGCCTATAGACCCAGTGACGGCTGAAGAGCTGGGCAGCAAGATAAAAGTGGCTGATGTCGCTCAGCTAAGAAAGCAACTGGAGGAGATGGCAGACAAAGGTCTGGTGCGCATTAAAGAGAGCCATGGCAAGAGATTATATGAGTTCATGCCACTCGTCCCGGGAATCATCGAGTTGCAGTTCATGCACGGTCAGGTGGATGAGCGCACCAAGCGTTTGGCACAATTGTTGAAAAACTATGCCAAGGCGCTGAAGAGCCTGATGATGACAAGCCCGCCCCCACCAACTTCCAGCATCAAGACTGTTGCGACCAGAAGAGTCTCCGTTGAGGAGGAAATACATGACCTTCCCACGATTCTGCCTTACGACGAGGTGATGAAACTTATAGATAAGACGGAGTGTATCGCCGCCGGAACCTGCGTCTGCAGGCATCAGGGCGACCTGCTGGACAGGCCTTGCGACAAGCCCAAGGATAACGTATGCATGATTTTCGGCCCATCGGCACAGTTCGCCCAGAGTCATGGCTTCGTCCGCCTTCTTTCTAAGGAGGAGGCCAGACAGAGAATAGACGAGGCGGAGAAGGCCGGATTGGTCCATAATTATGCCAACAGTCACGATAGATATATCGACCTACTGTGTAACTGCTGCGGCTGCCACTGCTTTATACTGAGGGGAGTCAAACGGGCCCCTGTGCCCAGTCAGGCCGTCATCGCCGACTGGGTCATCACCATAGATAACGATGCCTGCCTTGGCTGCGGTGCCTGTATCGACAGGTGCTGGATGGACGCCTTGAAAATGGAAGGCGATCTGGCAGTGCGTGACGCCAATCGCTGCATCGGCTGCGGTATATGCAGGTATGTATGCCCAACCGATGCCATGAAACTGGTGCGCAGAGAAAAATCACCGCTGAAAAGCTAGAGCAGAGCAACCTGTCCGACCATATAGGCGTATATACCACTCCACAATACCATTTTGTATTGCTACAATTGTTTGGCTTTCCATATAGACAATTTTGTTATATATCATTTGTGGCTTATCGAGGCAAGGCTCTGATAAAATTAGTCACTACATGATAAATAGAGGTGAAAAATGAACCTGGCAAGGCTAATGGAAGACAACACGGCAAGGTTTGGCGAATACGAATTTGCCTGCTTTGAGGGGCAGTGGCATACTAACCTTGAAATGAATCACATGGCTAACAAGCTGGGCAATGCGCTAAAAAGCCTGGGGATTAAGAAGGGAGACCGGGTAGGTGTTCAGTTGCTGAACTGTCCCCAGTTGATACAGGCATTTTTCGCCACTTTCAAAATCGGTGCCATATTAGTCCCGGTAAACCCGTCGCTGCGCGCACACGAACTTGCCTACATCTATCAGGATGCCGGCATAGTAGCCTTAATCAGCAGCACAGATTACATTGACGTGATAAGAGAGGCCCGCCGAGAAGCGACCATGCTAAAGAGCGTGGTCTTGATAGGAGAGGAAATTCCGCAGGATGCCATATCATACGACAAAACTATCAAGCAGGCTCCGGATACACTGGTAATGGAGGACACGGACAATGACGACCTGGCTGTCATCCTCTACACCGCCGGTACCACAGGAAATCCAAAAGGCGTGATGCTTACACATTATAACTGGTACACTCACGTTTCCGGATATTATGAGCTGGTATTGCTGGATAACAGGGGCGTCACCTTAAAGGGAAGGAAAAATAAGCAAGATGTAGAAGTTTTTGGCGTAGACAGGAGTCGCATCTCTCTAATAACTCTGCCTCTGTTCCACGGTTACGGTATATTCGCTGTAAATCTTGAGTTCCTGACTGGAGGAAAGCTAGTCATACTCAGGCGTTGGGATGCCGAGGAAGCCATGAAGTGCATAGAGCAATTTAAAGTCACCGAATTTCGCGGTGTGCCAACAATGTATATCCAGCTACTTAACCACCCACATGCAGATAAATATGATTTAAGCTCCCTGCAGACCTGTGTCTGTGGTTCAGCGCCTATGCCACTTGAGGTGGCTCGCATGTGGAAGGAGAAGTACGGTATTGATATCTGGGAAGGGTACGGGCTTACTGAAGCCACCACTGTCAATTGCGGTAATTTAGCGGGAAGACGACCGCCCAAGTATGGCTCGATTGGAAAATGCTACCAGAAGTGCAACACCATCAAGATATTTGACCAGAACGACCGGGAACTTCCTCCCGGAGATACAGGAGAGATAGTTATAAATGGTCCATGCGTTATGAAGGGTTACTGGAATAACCCTGAGGAAACAGCAAAAGTGCTTTGGAACGGCTGGCTTCATACCGGTGACATAGGGCATATCGACGAAGATGGCTATATTTATCTCACCGAGCGAAAGAAAGACCTTATTATCCGGGGAGGAGAGAATGTTTACCCCAAGGAAGTAGAGGGCGCCCTTCACAAGCATCCTCAAGTCCTGGAAGCCGGAGTTATCGGCATTCCCGACCCTGTCTACGGCGAAGAGGTAAAAGCGTTTGTTGTCCTCAAGACCACAGGCTCAGCCAGTGAAAAGGAACTCATAGATTTCTGCAAGAAGCATTTGCCCTCCTATAAAAGACCCAAATCAATCAAGCTTATGGACTCGTTGCCGAAGAGCGCAGTGGGCAAAATATTAAGAAGAGAGCTAAGAAAATTAGCCTGACTATCACCATTGTGGTTAATCTGCCATGAAATATATGCCCACAACCACTGTCGCCTATTGACACCTATCACCGAACCAAATACAATTGCGAGATTAGGGAGGTGACAGCATGAGCGAAACTATAGGTCAGTTTTTCCCGGTTGATAAAAAGCACTGGTGGCAAATAGCGGTGCGGGGGCTCATAGCCTTGCTATTCGGCATCTTGCTACTCGCCTGGCCAGCGGTCAGTCTGTTCTTATTTGCCATATTCTTCGGTGCCTATGCTTTCGTAGATGGCATATTCACGCTGGTGGCTGCGATTAACTACAAGGCTGGGGCAGGGCAGCGCGCCTGGCTATTCGTCCGAGGTATTCTCGGCATCATTGTCGGCATTGTTACCTTTTTCTGGCCCGCCATTACAGAGATAGCATTGGTGTTACTCATAGGAGCCTGGGCACTGATAGCCGGCGTAATGGAGTTAAGTTTTGCTTTCAGCGCCGTCAAGGAAACGGGCGCCAAATGGCTATTTGCCGTAAGCGGTATCCTTTCAATAATTCTGGGCATACTGCTGCTGATACGTCCCATAGCTGGCATTATTGCGGTGATATGGTTCATCGGGGCTTACGCTATAATAGTCGGCATAGTGCTTATAATCCTCGGCTTCAGACTGCGCAGTTCAAAAGCTTAAAAACACAGTATTTTTACTGCCATCTGCCTGTTTTTAAATCTATAGTGACGTTGTTGTCGGGCGGCTCAAGGTCGTTCCACAAGCCGGTAACCAGGTCCTTGCGGAAAATAACCACAACCCGGCCGGGTATGCTCAGCCCCTTGGTCTGCATAACCTCCTGGCCCGGTGGAAGATATTCGTCACCTGCGTAGTGGGCTAAGAAAGCCTGGGCAACCTCCTCGGCGAGTTTCTCCGCTTCAGCCTGGTCAACTTTGTAACCCATTATAGTGCGGGTGGCGATGCCCTTTATGCCGCTCTGCACATACGCCCTGGCATATTCCTGAAAATCATCAGGATGTGAGCTTATCGATTCCACGTTTCTGGTCTGCACCGCAGCTTTTTGTGCGGCATCTATGCTTACGATACGGTAAGGAGTGGGATAGGTTACCATAGAGCCGGTTTCAATATCGTAGACGAATTTATTCGTTTCTGGCCAGCGCACCACAGTTATATCCTGCGCATGATAATGACCGGTAAAAACTAGGCGCGCATTGTACATCGCCAGCAACTTCGAGACCGCAGAATAATCATCCAACACGTATTCGCCAAAGTTCTTCTCCTGCCCGACGTAGTGCTCAACGATGCCATGATGCATCATCACGATAACCGCCTTATTCTCTCTGGCGGCTTTCTCCAGCATCTCTTCAATCCACTCCAGAGTAGCAGCGCTGAATTTGCCGTCAGTGATGGGTTCTTCATCCTCAACATTCTCCCGGTAAAGGCAGGAGTCCAGGGCAAACAGCCACAGCCCGGCTTGCGGCTCGGCTACATAACTTAGCGAAGCGGGGTCGCGGTAAAGCGCTTCCTTATATCCGAATTCATCGTAAATCTGAGCGAACTCTGCCGGCGTTATGTTGGGCACTCGTTCAGTTCTATCGCCAATGTACCTGAACGAGTGACCGTTTTTAATATCGTGATTGCCCGGCACCACGTATACCTGTTTCCCACCGGCTTCCAACTGGCTCAAATAGCCAGCCACCAGCTCGTGCGAGACTCGCTCACCATCTTTTGTTAAATCTCCTGGAACAAAAACCAATCCAGCCTCTTCGTCTATTATCGCAGCAACAGCCGCCTCCATGATTTCCGTGCTTTCCCTCAGAAGCTTCCGGTCATCCGCCAGGTAGTCTTCGAATGCCTGCCCCTCAGTACCCAGCGCCGGGTCATATGTGTGCGGGTCGCTGAAAACAATGAAGCTTGTCTCAGGATAATCCGGGGCTGCTTCCAGGAGCGTGCGCAAGGCGGCGTCGGACTCGTAATTGAATTTCGGCTCGACTTCCCTGCCAGCCGAACAGGCAACTACGCTGATGAGTACCAGTAAACAGAGTGCTGTGTAGAATATTTTCGGTAGTGCTCTCATCTGACTCCCTCCTGTGTTTATCTACTTCCAAGAAGGATTATACTATAATTGGTCCCTCCTGAGCACTTGCAAAGTCGGTGAATGTAATAAGCGGTGGGGCAATGTGAACACTTCCCAAAGTACTGTTTGAGAAAAGGGGACTAATTCCGGCTTTGCAACAATTGCTATTTCGTTCCGTAGATGATTCCTATGGAGCCGACCATGAATGGTAGCTTCAACAATCTGGGAATGAAGTCGCTGGTGCTGGTGTTCACGAATTTTACGTTCCGGATACCCCAGCTACGGATGTTTGCCAGTAAATCTTCAGCTTCACCATATATACTTTTGACCAGAAATAAATCCTGAAAAGAGAAAACTCCGCCTTTTTTCACCACCCTCAATGCCTCCCTGATGACCTCCCTTTTATCCCTGGCATCCTTTACTTCATGGAATACAAAATTGCTGACAACTGCATCAAAATAATTATCCTCGAAAGGTAATGATGAAGCGCTGGCCTTCCTGAAATCTACCTGGTCTGCTACGCCTTCAATCTCCGCATTATTTTCGCAAGCCTCTTTTGAATATCCCCATGTCCCTCCCCAGTAATCAATCCAGATGACCAGAGCTTGCGGGTATTTCTTAGCCAGCTTAATCACAAAGGCTGCGTTCCCACAGCCGATATCTAGTGCCTTCCCTTCCCCACCCCATTTCAGGTGGTCCAGCACCAAATCGTGAATCTTCGTCTGCAAATCTCCGCCAGCGGGTGAGAATTTAAAACGTGCATAAACAAAATAAGCAAAAATTATGATGAAAAAAGCTGCTACTATGATGAATAAATAGGACACCACGGATAGTCCTAAGAAAAATAATGCCGTTGCAGCCGGCATATAGAGCAACCAGTTTGAAATCCAGTTGCCGTAATTCGCTTTCCTGGCATCTTCTTGGCTCATTTATCCCATCCTTAAAAACAGCTCAAAATATTATATCAACATCTGGTAAATCCCTGAAGTATCTGCACGGAGCAAGGAATAGATTAAATAACAACATTATCTGAATGGTGAGGCTTACTGAACGGAAAGAAGAACTTTTGCCCTGGCTTTCCGCCTCATCATATAGCCCAGCGTTTGTCATAATTGTAAGTCGGCAATCTATTTGACTTTATAACAGTCATAATTGAGAATACCAGTACACACTAGTATCGGTTGAAACTAGGGAAGAAACAATTTGACCGTTTCTCCCACATTTCCAATAATAGTCTCTCCGACAACTCGATAATCCGGGCTCAACATGATGGCAGGTAATTCCTTGAGGCGCTCATTTTCTAAAAACTTGTCGTTTATCTCAGCGCAAACAACCTTGCCGATAATAAGTGAAAACTTCTCTCGTAGTATCTCCTCGTCCATTACTGCTTCAATCCATCCCAGCGCATCCTTTATTCGTGATTCGTGGTGGGGTGGTCTTCTTTGATGGAATAGATTTAAGTCCGACCGCTTCCAGCTCATTTACATCAGCTGGGTAATTCCTGGCTGTCAGCATGGCCTCTTTGAACTTGGGCCTACCTATTACGTTTACAACGAACTCTCTTGTTTCCCGTATATTTCGTAATGTGTCCCGAGGAAGCGCTGAGGCCATGGTTATAAGGTCAAGCGGCCTAAGTATGGGCATTACACAACTATACGGTGCTGCGTTGGCTATACCGCTGGCACCGATGGTAGTAATCACGGTTACGGGTAACGGCAACATTTTTTTAAACATCTCTGGTTTTAGTTCCATGTCAGTTCTCCTTGTTTCAAATTGTTATTTTATTCTACGTTTCACTTGAAAATATGGGCATAGTTTTATCTTCGTCACCTGAATGAAGTTCAGCCGCCGCATTTAACAATTTTCGCGTGTAAGAGTGGGAGGGGCTGGTTATAACCTGGCTAGTCGAACCCTGCTCAACAATCCTGCCATTCTGCATTACCGCTATACGGTCGCTGATCTTACGTGCGACCGCAATATCGTGCGTAATGAAAAGCATACTCAGGCCTCGGTTTTCTTGGAGGTTCATCAATAGTTTGAGCACTTTCGCTTGTATGCTTGAATCGAGAAACGAGGTTGGCTCGTCAGCGATTAAAACTTGGGGATTCAACACCAGCGCCCTAGCGATGTTGACCCGCTGCAATTCACCACCGCTAAGATGGTGAGGATATTCGTTAAGAAATTTATCCGTGTTTGGCAATTCTACCTCTTCGATGACCCTTCTAGCTACCTTATCACGCTCTACCTTGGTACCAACACCCTGGATCTCCAGCGGTTCCCGGACTGATTCTATCACCGTCAGCCGATGACTCAAGGCCTCACCTGGATTCTGGAAAACCATCTGAACCGCTCGATGGTAATCCTTCGATTCCTGTTCGGATTTCCCTTCTTCAAGCTGTATATACCCCTTATCGGGCTTAAGAATCCCTGCGAGCATGCGCGCCAGTGTAGTCTTGCCGCAACCGCTCTGTCCCACCAGCGCCAGCGTTTCTCCATGTTCCAGTGTGAGGCTCACTCCAGCCACAGCTTTCAACTGTCCGAAAGATTTGCTCAACTTATTTACCGAGAGTGCAGGAATAATACCCCCTCGATGACAGGCGACCAGCCATCCGTCGTGTTTTTTAAGAGCCGGTATCTGCTTCTGGCATATCGGTATAGCCTGCGTGCAGCGTGGATGAAAGGCACACCCTGTTACTTGTCGGTCCATCCGCCCCTTAATGCCCTGCAGGTCCTTCGTAGTGGTCATGTTGGGATATGAGCGAAGCAAGGCACGCGTGTAAGGATGACGCGGATGTGAGAGCACCACACGGGTCGCCCCCAGTTCGACGATACGCCCACAATACAGGGTCGCTACTCGAGAGGCAAGCCTAGCAGCAGTCGAAATATCGTGAGTCATTACCAGTACAGTACGACTCGTGATAGCCCTTTTTAGAAATGCTATCATATCTACGCGGGAGCCGGCATCTAATGAGGATATGGGCTCATCGAGGATTAATATCTCGGGGTCGTTAATAAGTGCCATGGCGATAAGTACTCGCTGCTGTTCGCCGGCGCTCAGTTGATACGGGTGATGATGAAACTTGGCCGGTGCCAGCCCGGCTTCTTTCAATATCTCTGCCGCTCTTTCTTTAGCCTGTGCTTTGTCGCCATGTCGGTGAGCAATCATAGGCTCTGCTACCTGGTCCAAAATCCGGTGGGTCGGATTTAACCGGTTCTGGGCACTCTGGAATGCCATAGCCACACGATTCCAGCGAATATAGCGCATCTCTTCATCCGGGAGAGCAAGTATTTCCGTATCCCCCAAAAAGATTCTACCGCTGACAGTCCCGTTTAGAAGGCCCATAGTGCTGAGTCCCAGCGTCGTCTTGCCGGCGCCTGACTCACCCACAATAGCAATACACTCGCCCGTCTGCACTTCGAGGTCTATTCCCTGCAGAACACGCTCGCTCCCAAAGCTTACCTTTAGCTCTTCAATTTTGAGCACTGATTTCACCTTTAAGTCTAGGGTCCAGCGCAGGTTCCAATGAATAGCCGATTAATGTAATAGCCACGATCGTCATGGAAAGAGCTATCCCGGCTGGCAGAAGCCACCAGCGCCATACATCCAGAAATATCCATTCACGGGCATCACTGATCATGCTCCCCCAGCTCACTATGTTGGGATCACCGATACCTATAAAAGCCAGACCGGCCTGAAGGAACACAGCGCGGCGCACACAGAATACAAAGTCTGCCACCAATATCGGGCCCAGGTCAGGGATGATATGGCGTCGCATTATGTACCATATACTGGCGCCAAATCCCCGAGATGCTGAAATATAGGTATTTTCTTTTAGAGATAGCGCCTGGGCACGAACCACTCTAGCTCCGCCCTGCCAGCAGAGCAGCGACAGTATGATTATCAAACCACCGGTGCTTGGAATAATATCGCGAGATAATAAGACCAGGGCAATTACAGGAAGGATTATAAATGTTCCCATCCATCCCAGATTGCGCACTGTATAGAACGATATAGCGACCACAGACATAATAATCAAGACCTCTGTGACGATGAGAGATCCGCCGCTAAGGTTCGGATTAAAATATATTGAGAGGAGAATAAGCAGGATGATTATCGGTATAATGATAAACGCATCGACTAACCGCATGACTATGCGGTCATAGGTACCGCCGATTAGCGCGGCCGAAGTGCCAATTAATGCAGCTAAAGCGGTAGATAAAACCGCCACCATCAATCCTACCAGCAGCGATGTACGTGCTGCATAAACGAGCTGGCTCCAGATGTCCTGACCGACGTGGTTGGTTCCCAAAGGATGGTCCCAAGATGGTGCTTCGAATATTTGTGTGGTCTGCGCCAGCGGTTCATAGGCGGAAAGGAGAGGTGCAAAGATTGCCAAAAAAAACACGATTAGGAGTAAGGCCATTCCGATCCTTCCTCCCTTGCTCTGAACGACCTCTCGTTTAGGATCAACGTGCATAATTCACTCTCGGATCAACCTTAGCGTACAACAAATCAGCAATGAAATTCACCGTCAGCACACAAAGTGCGGATACCAGCAGCAATCCCTGAAGTAATGGGTAGTCACGATACGTCAGTGCCTCATAGGTCGTAAACCCAATTCCGGGATAGGAAAAGACAACCTCAACAAAAAGCACACCGGTGACCATCAAACCCAACAATATACCAGTTCGGGTCATTATGGGTAACAATGAATTACGCCCCGCGTGCCGATACCTTATAGTTCCTTGTTTAAGTCCCTTAGCACGTGCCAGCAAAATGTAAGGTTCTCTCAGTTCACCGATCATGGCATTTCGAGTAAGGAGATAGCCACCACCGACCCGTGCTAGAACCAGGGTAACGAGTGGTAAAAGCAAATGCTTAGCGATATCCACCAGACGTTGGAATCCGGAGAGACCGGAGTAAGCATTTTCAGCACCAAAGAGAGGTAAGAGTTGAAGATTTACAGCAAATAAGAGTAGTAGTAGTATACCCAGTAGAAAATCGGGGAAGCCGCTTAGGGCTACTATGCCGGTGAGTAAGCTCCCATCGAATTTCCTACCCCTTCGCCACCCTGACTCAATGCCAAGCATGATGCCCAAGATTGTCGAAATTATTAGCGCCAAACCGGCTAGCAGCAGAGTCCAAGGCAGCCTGCCAAAGATAACCTCTGTAACAGGGGCATTGTAAGCATATGAATATCCCAAGTCACCCTGGAAAAGCGCTACCCAGTAAGAGACGAACTGCCTACCCAGCGGCTGGTCCAGAGAAAACCGCTCGGTCAACTCCGCCTCGAGTTCCGGACTCATCTGTATTACTGCCACATCGCCGTAAATGGCTATGATCGGATTACCTGGCATCATCCTGGGCAGCAAAAAATTAAGTGTCAAAATGATAAACAGAGCAACCAGATATGTAATTAGATTCTGCCTTGTCAGCATGACGATTAGCTCCATCGCGGCTGATACATTACAAGAAAGTACAGCCGTGATAATCTATTGCCGTGCCTGCTGTCTCTATACTTACTTTTCCACAAACGCAGCCTTATTCAGCGGTATCGGTATTCCAGAGGCAACGCCTTCATCCGGATAATAGATATCAACCGTACCGTCATGTGCCCAGTACCAGTCTGGATAATAGAGAGTAATAGCAGGTATATCTTCGGCATACAGTGCTTGAGCTTCCTGTACCATCTGTAGCCGTGCGTCCAGGTCCATCTCATGAAGCTGGTCTTCCAAAACTCGGTTCAGTCTATCATTGGAAGTATATCTAGCGCTGTTAAAACCTTGACCTGTAATGATCTTAGGCAGAATCGAGGGTTCATATAAACCACCGTGACCGTAAATAGAAATATCGAAATCCCAGGCATCCACCTTGGCATCAAGGCTCTTCCCTTCCATAACGATGAGGTTGGTCTTGATACCCACATCTTCGAAATTATCCTTGATGAACTGGCCCACGTCTTTGAAGCCATATGCTGTTTGCGTTATCAGGTTAAGTTCCAGGATCTTATTATTTTTGCTTAAGTAGCCATCATTATTTAAATCGTACCCTAATTCATGCAGCAATTCTCGTGCTTTATCCGGGTCGTAATTGTACTGCTCGATATTCGGATTGTACCAGCGATTGTTCGGCGGTAATAGACCCTGGCTGCCCGGTATAGCGTGCCCGCGTTGTGTTATATCCACCAGTGTTTGTCGATCAATGGCATAGGCCATCGCCTGGCGGAATTTTTTGTCATTCAACGGTTCTTTTTTGTGGTTGATGGTCAATTTGGCACACCAGCCATACGGACATGATATAACCGTAAAGTCATTGGCTTTCATATTGTCGACCATCTCCGGTAGGATAGCGGCCGCATTTACCTCGTTCTGAATAAGAGCTGAGGTAACCATTTCATCGCTTACCTTTACAAAGACAATCTGGTCGGCTATCGGTTTGCCCTGATAGTAGTCATCGAACGCCTTGTAAAGATAAGTCCCCTGTGCCTTGTTGTAGTCTGCTAATACATAAGGACCCGTCCCTATTACTGCCTCCGGGCTGTCAAAGCTCATAGGATTGTCCACGGATTTCCATATGTGCTCGGGCAGGATAACCATGGTACCGGCGACTTCATAAAGAAAAGGTGCGTACTCGGACTCAAGATACAACTTGACCGTATGCTCATCGATCACCTCAACCCTGCTGATGCCGCTGGGTCCCACCAGCGTGACGAATGGGTCGGGATGTTCTTTGAGATACTCGATAGTGAATGCCACATCGTCAGCAGTAAAAGGCGTTCCGTCATGCCACCTGGCATTCTCTTGAAGCTTAAAAACGTAAGCGTTCTCAGCTTCATCATACGACCATTCCTTAGCTAATGCAGGAGTAAAATGACTCTTATCTCTCCAGATAAGAGTATCGAAAATAAAACTTGACCTGATGTATCCTGGACCACGCGCATAGCGCAGATACGGCGAAGGGTAACCCCAGTCACCGGTGGGGTCGGCGATGACATATGAGTGCACCACGGATGGCTCTGTACTGGTGCCGGTACACGCCGGGAAAACAAGCAGTGATATGGATAGCAATACGAAAAGAAGAACCTGTAAAAGTTTTGTATTATACATTCTTACCCCCTTCGCTAAATTGGTTATTGCAAAGAACAGTTTATAGTATGCAGTCGGATGTCTTTTTTGACCCGTTCACTTGCACGAAGACTATGGTGATACATATCCAGAAGCATTTCGGCAAATTCTTCGAGACCGTTAATATCGCTCCAACCGATGAGCGGTGTGTAGCCGCAGAGTGATTCATCAGTAGCCATCCACAGCGATGTGAAACCAGTTTTCCTGGATACATCCAGTTTAAATCGGTTCACGTTCACCTCCTGAAATAGATTCTTTATTACCTAGGGCGTAATGACTGATATACCGTCTCCAGCAAGCTGATAAAATTCCTGTCCTGAGCAAGGTATACATACTGGCTTACCATCTTTCAATCTGGCACGGGGCTCCATTACGTTCTCACCACAGATAGAGCATTTCACACCGGCGAAAATACGAGCGTAAGCAGGCACCTCTATTCGCATTCGCCTGATATCAAAGAGTACTTCATCAGAGACTTCAAGCAGTTTAAAGGAAAGCTCACGCCACATTTCCTTTAGTCTTTTTTCGTCTTCTGGAGTACCTGCGCGCTCCTTGACTACTTTTTGGAAAAGCGCCATAGCTTCAGGCTCTCGTTCTTCCAGGAACCTACTGTCAGCCTTTACTGCTATCCTTATCGCCTTGCCGCTCCTTTTAGCCAAGGTAAAGGCAGTTTTTCCATAGTCTCGATAGATAAGAGCGTTATTCCCGAAGCTGCATCCTGTAATAAGTTGCACCCCGTCGCTGAAGCAGTTGTTGGTTTCTACAATTGCTATCGTCTCTTCCATACCGGTGGATTTAACGCCAAGCTCTCTCACAGCTAGCGCAGCAGCTTTAACACCAATGGCAGAATAGGGGCAGAAATGCCCGTGCAACATACCGGTGAGCAATAGCAGTTTTGAAAGGTTGTTATCAGCAATAGCTTTCGCTATCTCTTGCCTTGGATTGTCCTTTACGATAGCGTTCAAAGGTAACCTCCCTTCGACTAATCGTACTTCCGTCGGGGTAATGCATAATTATGCAAATGCAACAAGTTGCAATAGTACCATAAACCAGTGCTTCTGTCAATACTAACCTTGGATTGCCACCAATAAATCGGAGGTTCTGGTCAGGAAAAACTCAGAGAGATCAGAATGGCCTGTAGTGAGATGAAACGAAGTACTTTATGCCTCTAAGAATCAGGGGGTTTAGCTGGCAGCACTGCCTCTAGTTTTGGTGGGCCTAAGTGTACAATAGACAGAACTTTTAGTCTAGCCTTCACCCTCTCCAAATAATTGGAGATATCACACTTTTCAGGCAATTACGCAATATAAACCAAACGCAGTGCTCTCAGAACCTACTTTTACACCGGAATTCAATTTTCCCGTAAAGCAGTACGCCAGCCTCTTGACACGACAAATAACACTATGTATAATGTGGTATGCGGCAAGCGGTTGCCGCATACCACATACTAAGAGGAACGAGATGAAGAAGGTTTACGTAAAAGAAGAGGCATGTATGGGCTGCGGGCTTTGCCGTGTCTACTGTCTGGCTGAGCATTCCAGTACACAAGATATCATCAAAGCATTTAAGAGAGAGACCCCCCGACCCCTGTCTCGTATTCGCGTAGAGAGAAATGGAGAGGTGTCTTTTTCTCTTCAGTGCCGGCACTGCGATGAGCCCTGGTGTGTTTACTCTTGTCTCACCGGTGCTATGCATAGAGATGAAGCCACTGGCGCCATAGCTGTTGATGTTGAAAAGTGCATAGGTTGTTGGACATGTATAGTAGCCTGTCCTAATGGAGCACTTGCCCGGGACGTAGACAGAAAGGTTGTGGCGAAGTGTGACTTGTGCCCGGGAAGCGACGTACCAGCCTGTGTGGCTAATTGTCCCAATGAGGCACTTGTATTTGCGGAAGATAGCAAAGTTGAGCAACTTCCGGAATTAGCGGTCGATATTGCAGGAGTAAACGGGTGAAATGATTGCCATAATCGATTACGGTGCAGGAAATCTGGGTAGCGTGGTTAATGCAATTACAAAGCTTGGCTATCGGCCGAATATCACTGATAGCCCAGGCGACGTGCTCAGTTCCACAGCTGTTATTCTGCCGGGAGTTGGTGCTGCCGGTGACGCCATGGAAAAACTGGAGGTTATAGGTATGGCAGATGCGATTCGGCAAATAATACATGAGAATCGGCCATTATTCGCCATTTGCGTTGGACTACAGCTTCTTTTCTCCAGCACCGAAGAAGGCGGCTTCCACAAATGCCTAGATATAGTCCCCGGCACTATAAAGAGATTGCCTCAGGGCCTTAAAGTTCCTCATATGGGCTGGAACCAGGTTAAGCAACAGGTGAAACATCCAATCTTTAATGGCATACCTGATGAAGCCAATTTTTATTTCGTTCACAGCTACTATGTCGAGCCGGAGGATATGTCAGTTGTAGCTGGCACCACAGATTATGGAGCAACCATGTGCTGCATGGTCATCAAGAACAATCTGATAGCAACCCAGTTCCATCCCGAGAAAAGCGGCAAGTGGGGTTTAAGGATGTATTCTAACTTTCTAGAAATGGCATTTGGCAAGGAAGGACAACATGGGAAATCGTAAAGCAATTAGAGCTGAATATCTAATCATAGGCAACTCAGCCGGTGGCATAGGGGCTGCTGAAGCTATTCGCGAGGTCGACAAGACAAATTCTATAACCATAGTTTCTGACGAGCCCTACCATGCATACTCTCGTCCCCTGATATCAAAATATCTGGCTGGCGAACGTAGTGTAGATGAAATACTGTTCCGGCCTGCCGATTTCTACAGCAGAAACAACATTGAACTTGTGCTTGATAAAAAGGTGCGGCACCTGAACTTGGACAATCAGACTGCCCAGCTGGAAAAGAGCGGGCAAATCGTATGGGGAAAACTGCTGCTTGCCACAGGTGGTAAACCTATAGTGCCCAAGATGAAGGGTGGCGATAAGGACGGTGTATTCACATTCCTGACCATAAAAGACGCCATAGCAATAGATGAGTTTATAAAAGATGGTTTCCAGGCCGTCGTAATTGGCGGCGGGCTTATCGGCATCAGCGTGACTGAAGCTCTGGTAAAGCGAGGAATGGGTGTCACTGTGGTCGAAATGAAAGACAGGATACTTAATACCATACTCGACGAAACAGCATCTTCTATCGCTGAAGAGGCCCTCAGGCAAGCCGGCGTAAGGGTCGTCACCAACCAAACTGTAGCCGAGGTAACAGGAGGCACACAGACCGAAGGGGTTATCTTAGATAGCGGCGAGAACGTTCCGTGCAACCTGGTAGTTATAGCGATTGGCGTATTGCCACGTGCTGAACTTGCAACTGGTACCGAGATAAAAGTGAATCGCGGCATACTGGTAGACCGCCTCATGGCTACAACTCATCCCAACGTCTACGCTTGCGGAGATGTAGCCGAAGCTTATGATTTTGTTTATGACACAAACCGAGTGATTCCTATATGGCCCAATGCGCACATCGGGGGTAGGGTCGCCGGCTATAACATGGCAGATGTCAGGACTGAATACCCAGGCGGTACAGCCATGAATTCACTCAACTACTTCGGCCTTGCTATTACTACGGCCGGAGCAGTAATTCCTCCACCTGACAAGAACTGGGAGGTGGTCAGCCAGCGAAACGACGGTGTTTATAAGAAGATTATCCTGAGTGGTGACCTTGTAATGGGGATGGTTTTTGTTGGTGATATAGAGAAATCCGGCATGATTTTCAGCTTAATGAAAGACAGAGTTAACGTGGCCAATTTCAAGCAGGCACTTCTGACTGATGACTTCGGTCTGGCATATCTACCTAGAGAGCTGTGGCAGGAGCGTCTGGGAAATGCCCACGCCCCAGTAAATAATCGATGAATACTGGAGTAGTGAGATGAAAGATATTACAAAGATTAGCAATCCATACTGCGATTACAAGGCAATCGACGCCTGTTCCATATTTGGGATGATGGACACCACAGGTAAGCGTTTCTCTGGCAAGGGCATAATAAAGGCTATTGCCAATATGCACGTTCGAGGCAACGGGCTTGGTGGAGGCTTCGCCGTATATGGACTATACCCAGAATACGCTGACCTTTATGCCCTTCATATCATGTATCTGAGCCGGGAGGGAAAAGAAGATACGGAGAGCTTTCTTAAGCAGAAGTTTCAGGTGGTTCGCGATGGAGTAGTACCGACTCAACCGACAAGTGCCATTGTGAACCCGCCTCTGGTATGGCGTTATTTCCTGGAAGTTAACCGCCGCGAATCTAAGGGGCAATTGGACGATGACTATGTGGTGGATAGGATCATGGATATCAATACCGGGATCAAAGACACCTTTGTTTTCTCCAGCGGCAAGAATATGGGCGTATTTAAGGGAGTGGGCTACCCTGAAGAGATAGCTGAATATTTCTGTCTGGAGAACTATGAGGGCTACTTATGGACAGCACATGGCAGATTCCCTACTAACACACCTGGCTGGTGGGGTGGTGCCCATCCTTTCAACATACTCGACTGGACAGTGGTTCATAATGGGGAGATCTCATCGTACGGCATAAACCGGCGATATTTAGAGCAATTTGGCTATCACTGCACTCTACAAACTGACACCGAAGTGGTGGCTTATGCTGTCGACCTTTTAATTAGAAAACATGGCCTACCCATAGAGGTGATAGCTAAGATATTTGCACCTCCTTTCTGGAATGATATAGAGCGTCGCCCTCTGGAGGAGCAAGAATCCCTCCGCGCCTTGCGTCAGGTGTACGGCAGTCTTCTAATGAACGGACCTTTCACCATAATCATTGCTCATCAGGGTGAAATGATTGGACTGACCGACAGAATCAGGCTGCGACCTCTGACCGCTGGTATAAAAAACCAGATGCTATATCTCTCTTCAGAAGAATCGGCAATCCGACTGATTTGTCCCAATCTGGATGAGACGTGGATTCCGATGGGTGGCGAGCCCATAATAGGTAATTTAGAAAAACCGATTCAACAAAGAATAAGGTACGGTGACAGGTAAATTTGTCAAAGTAAGCTAGCTTTTCAAAGAGGGTTCCGAACCGATGTTAACAAAAAGAATTATACCCTGTCTTGATGTAACCAAAGGTCGTGTAGTCAAGGGCACGAGTTTCACCGACCTTCGTGATGCTGGTGACCCTGTAGAGCTTGCCGCATTTTACTATGAGGAAGGTGCCGATGAACTGGTATTCCTAGATATCGGTGCCACCCCTGAAGGGCGCGACATCATGGTGGATGTAGTTGAGCGTGTCTCGAAACAAGTTTTTATTCCGCTTACTGTCGGTGGCGGCTTGCGCATTATTGAGGACATGCGGCATATGCTTGAGGCAGGCGCCGACAAAATAAGCGTAAACACTGCCGTTGTTTACAGCCCTGACCTCATTGGCGAAGCAGCACGCAGGTTTGGCTCTCAGTGCATCGTGGTAGCCATAGATGCCAGACGAAACAAGAACAGCAGCAAGCCTCGGTGGGAAGTTTGCACTCATGGTGGTCGAGTACCAACAGATATAGATGCCGTCAGGTGGGCAGAGAGGGCTGTTCAGCTAGGTGCGGGGGAGATATTGTTAACCAGCTGGGATGCTGATGGTCAAAGGGCAGGCTACGATTTAGAGTTAACCAGCGCCATCAGCGAGACTGTGACAGTGCCGGTTATCGCCAGTGGCGGTGCTGGAGACCTGGAGCATTTGTATCAGGCGCTTGTAGTTGGCAAAGCCGATGCAGTCCTTGCAGCCAGCATCTTTCATTACCAAACCTATTCTATAAGTCAAGCAAAAACCTATTTGGCGGGAAGAGGGATTCCGATAAGGACAGACCAATAGATTGGAGTATACAGATGAAGACTTATTTGCCACCAAAATTTATAGTAGAACGAGATTCAAACCGCTGCATACAGTGTCAAGTTTGTGTCAACCAATGCAGTTTCGATGTGCACAGCTATGATGCTGCCGATGACGAGGTAAGAAGCCGCGAGGAAAACTGCATCGGCTGCCATAGGTGCGTGGTCTTCTGCCCCACTAATGCTGTGAGCATCAGAAAAAATCCACTCGATTACAGAGAAAACTATAACTGGCGTCCCGAGGTAATTGAAGACATTATCAAGCAGGCTGAGACAGGCGGCGTTCTTCTTACTGGTATGGGAAATGACAAGAGCTATCGCGTATATTGGGACCATCTAGTACTGAATGCCAGCCAGGTAACAAATCCTTCAATCGACCCGCTGCGTGAGCCTATGGAGCTGGTCACATATATCGGTAGCAAACCAGACAGGGTCGAAGTTAGTGATGGCGTCCTTAAATTGAAGACGAAGCTGGCTCCTCAGGTCAAATTAGAGGTGCCGGTGATGTTCTCTGCCATGTCTTATGGGGCAGTAAGCCTAAATGTCCAAGAATCTCTGGCTCGAGCAGCTACTGAGGCTGGCACCTTGTGGAATACCGGTGAAGGTGGACTACATCCCAAGTTATATAAATACAGCAAGAACACCATAGTCCAGGTAGCTTCAGGGAGGTTCGGCGTGCATCCTGAATATCTCGATGCCGCCGCAATAGTTGAGATCAAGATCGGCCAAGGTGCTAAGCCCGGTATCGGTGGACATCTACCAGGAGAGAAGGTGAGTGCCGAGGTAGCTATGACCAGGATGATTCCCAGGGGGACCGATGCTCTATCTCCGGCACCACAGCACGACATCTACTCCATAGAGGACCTGGCTCAGTTAATTTATGCTCTTAAGGAGGCTACAGACTACACCAAGCCGATATCAGTGAAAATAGCTGCTGTTCATAACTCAGCAGCCATTGCCAGCGGCATGGTTAGGGCGGGAGCGGACATGATAGTTCTCGATGGGTTGCGAGGCTCCACGGGTGCAGCCCCCAAAATCATCCGTGACAACGTCGGAATTCCTATTGAGATGGCTCTGGCTTCAGTGGATACGCGGCTGAGGCAGGAGGGCATACGCAATCAAGCATCGGTGGTAATTGCCGGTGGAATCAGAAACAGCGGTGATGTAGCTAAAGCAATCGCTCTTGGTGCTGACGCTGTCTATATTGGCACAGCAGCCCTGATGTCTCTGGGTTGTACCTGCTGCCAGCAGTGCCATACCGGCAAGTGCGCCTGGGGCATTTGCACCAGCGATCTTGCTCTGACAAAGAGAGTCAATCCCGATATAGGAGCTAAACGTGCGGCAAATCTACTCAGGGGTTGGAGTATTGAGCTGAAAGACATACTCGGCGGTATGGGCATAAATGCTATAGAAAGCCTACGAGGCAACAGGTTGGCCTTAAGAGGAATTGGGCTTACCGATACGGAGCTAGAAATACTAGGAATAAGGATGGCAGGAGGTTAAAAATGACACATGCTATCAAAGAAAAAACAAACTCAGTGGTGGAAATCGATGCTACAGGCATTTTAACCCGTGATCTGAATACGCGCTTGCGGCAGGCTACAGTTAACGGGACCAAAAAAATCGAACTCAGAAATGTCTATGGCCAGAGATATATTGGCACCGACCTGGACAAGCGTGTTGAGATTGAGATATTTGGCACACCGGGCAATGACCTGGGGTCGTTCATGGATGGCCCAAGAATTATTGTGCGCGGCAATGCACAGGATGGCTGTGGAAACACCATGAACGACGGAGAAATCATAGTCCATGGTCATGCCGGCGACATCACTGGCTTATCGGCTCGTGGCGGCAAGATTTTCATCAGAGATGGTGTCGGCTATCGAGCAGGCATACATATGAAAGAATACGGAGATAAAAAGCCGACTCTAGTCATAGGCGGCACTGCTCAGGACTTCCTCGGTGAATATATGGCTGGTGGAATTTTGATCATTCTCGGCCTGAATTTGAAAGGAGGTGAAACGCATCGAGCTAACTACATAGGTACAGGCATGCACGGTGGTGTTATCTATCTCAGAGGAAACGTCGCCGATTTTCAGCTAGGTAAAGAGGTGGGTATGGCCGAGCTTGACGAACAAGACCGCCTAAATTTAGAAAAATACGTTGGTGAATTTGCCTCCCACTTCGGCTATAACTCAAAAGAAATACTGAGTCACAAGTTCATCAAGCTGTTTCCACTTTACCTGCGCCCGTACGGCAGACTTTACACTTATTAGGCGGAGGATTTGAAAGTGATAGGGCAGGAGAGTCACGAAGTAGAGAGGAAGATAGCAGCAATTCTGAAGGTCCTCAGCGATTCCTCGGAACCGCTAGGCGGCAGGATTATATCTCGTCGACTTAAAGAACAGGGCATAGACCTTAGTGAGAGGGCGGTAAGATACCATCTCAAAATGATGGATGAGCGTGGATTTACTCGTACGAAGAGATATAGAGATGGCAGGTCAATCACACAGCCGGGGCTTGAGGAATTGAAAAGCACATTGGTCTGCGACAAGGTGGGATTTGTAACCGACAGGCTGGAACTTCTTGCTTATCTAACTACCTTCGACCTGGATAGACACACCGGAGGAATTCCAATCGATGCCTCTCTATTTCCCAAGAGAGATTTTCCCCGAGCCCTGGAGGTAATGAAAAGCGTTTTTGAAGCCGGCCTCTGTGCCAGTAATCTAGTGGCAATAGCCACCGAGGGTGAAAGACTTGGGGAGACAATGGTGCCCCAGGGCAAGATAGGCTTTGCCACTGTGTGTAGTGCAGTGGTCATCGGGTCGATGCTAAAGGCTGGCATTCCAGTTGATTCCAGATTTGGAGGCATTCTTCAAATTAAGCACAACGAACCAACGCGTTTTGTTGAGCTCATTGAATACACCGGCTCTACCATTGATCCATTTGAAATATTTATTGCTGGTCGGATGACCAGCGCCATTAAGTCGGCTAAAAACGGCGACGGCAAGATACTTGCCAGCTTTCAGGAAATTCCATTGCCTTCAAAGGTAGAGGCTGAGGCTGTTTTGGAGAAGCTGAAAACAGCCAACCTTTGCAATTTAGTCATTATGGGAAAGGCGAGTGAACCGGTTTGCGAAATCCCGGTGAGGCTAAATAAAGTTGGATTGGTGCTTCCCAGTGGACTAAATGCGATAGCAGCAACTGCGGAGAGCGGTATTGATGTGACAAGCAAAGCCATGAACGGCGTTGTCGGAGTTGGAGAATTAAGGAGCTTCTGGAACCTGTGAGAGATTACATATTGAGTTGTAAGAGGTACTACCTTGCACAAAGTATTAATAATAGCTAAAGAAGTTGCAGAGATTAGGGAACTGCATTCAGGGCTTAGCCGCATGGGTTTTGCCTGTTCGGTTGCTAATAACGGCTCGAATTTCCCTGACGAACTTATAAAGCAGGCATGCGATGTATTGCTCGTTGACATCGAGGGCTCATCATCTCCAGCCCAGACTGAACCAATGTTGGAACAATTACGTGAATTGAGGATAACAAGAAAACTCCCTGCCATCGCCCTCGTCTCTAGTGAAAGGCTAAGTCGTCTCGATTCTAACTTGGCAATAGATGATTTCGTGGTTAAACCCTGGAACCTAGTTGAGGTAGCGACCAGGGCAAAGCGGGTTATCAAGCAGTCGAACAATACACAAGGCAGTGACTTAATTAAATGCGGCGATCTATTGATAGATATAGCTAAATGCGAAGTTTCCATTGATGGGAGGTTACTCGCCCTGACATTTAAGGAATATGAGTTACTGAAATTCCTCGCCAAGAACAAAGGTAAGGTTTTCACAAGAGAGGCTCTGCTCAATGAGGTCTGGGGATATGACTATTATGGTGGCGATAGGACTGTGGATGTGCACATAAGGAGACTTAGAAGCAAGCTCGGCGATTATACAAATAACTATATTCAAACTGTGAGGAATATTGGGTATAAGTTCAGCGAAGAGACACAGTCTGTGAGTCAACATAATAGGATACTCAATGAGACTCAGTAACATAGATTTAACATGTCTGTAATATGTTGGTAACAATTGCCGGCTAAACTAATGCCAGGCCAGTAAAAAAACGAAAGGAGGTGTGCACATGTCCGTAAATACCGGTGATACTGCCTGGCTATTGGTATCGACGGCGCTGGTCATGCTCATGACGCCGGCATTAGCTTTGTTTTACGGTGGAATGGTAAGAAGGAAAAACGTCCTCTCCACCATCATGATGAGCTTTGCCATCCTACCTCTGGTTTCTATCCTGTGGGTTCTCTACGGCTACAGTTTGAGCTTTGGGCCGGACTCGGGTGGAGTGATTGGCAATTTTAATTGGCTCGGATTGATGGGGGTGGGACAGGAGCCATCATCCGTATATGCCACGACTGTCCCTCATCTGGCATTTATGATGTTCCAGGCCACGTTTGCCATCATCACCGTGGCGCTCATCACAGGCGCCGTTGTTGAGCGCATTAAATTCGGTGCCCTGCTTATTTTCTCAACCCTGTGGTTAACCCTGGTCTACTGTCCGGTTGCCCATTGGGTATGGGGCAGCGGTGGCTGGTTAGGAAAGTTAGGCACTCTGGACTTTGCCGGAGGTATTGTAGTTCATGTTAGTGCCGGCATATCAGCACTGGCACTGGCACTGGTGCTGGGTCCTCGCAGGGGATTCAAGGAGCGAGTCCCTATGGAGCCTAACAACATACCCATGGTTGTATTGGGAACAGCTTTGCTCTGGTTCGGGTGGTTCGGTTTTAATGCTGGAAGTGCTATCACTGCTGGCGGACTGGCGTCCAGTGCTTTTGCTGCCACCAACATTGCGGGTGCTTCAGGAGCTCTTACTTGGATGCTACTCAGTTGGATTAATCGCCGACCATCGGTTCTAGGCGCTGCTACCGGTGCAGTTGTCGGGCTGGCATCAATCACACCAGCGGCTGGCTTCGTGCATCCCATATACGGAATACCTATAGGAGCAATCGGAGTGGCGCTGGCTTACTATGTCATGATGTGGAGAGTCAAAACTAACCGGCTGGACGAGTCTCTTGATGTTCTAGCCTGTCATGGTGTTGGCGGTACCTGGGGGACGATAGCCACCGGCATCTTTGCCGCAGGAGTAATCGGCGGAGCCGAGGGACTTATCGCTGGAAATGGCAAGCAGGTTCTGATTCAGCTGGCTGCTATTGCTGTCACCATAGCTTTTGCCTTCAGTATAACATGGCTCTTAGCAAAGCTGGTCGACGTCACCGTAGGTTTACGAGTCACCCCAGAAGAGGAAACCGTGGGTCTAGATATCTCACAGCATGGCGAACGAGCGTATGGAGGGCTGCTGAGATGAAGAAGATAGAGGCCATCATAAGAGAAGAGAAGTTGGACGCTGTCAGAATTGCCCTCGAGAGCCAGAGCTACTTCGGTATGACGGTCAGCGAGGTGAGCGGCAGAGGTCGACAAAAAGGGCTGACACTACAATGGCGGGTGGGAGAATACTGTGTGGACTTTCTGCCCAAGATTAAGATAGAGGTCGTCGTCCTTGATGAGGATGTCCCCAAGGTTCTGAATGCCATTACCACAAATGCCAGGACAGGAGAGGAGAGGGGCGACGGCAAGATATTCATCATCCCGATCGAAGATGCGGTCCGTGTTAGAACCGGTGAAATGGGCGAGAATGCAATATAAAAATAAAACTAAAAAAGGAGGCTAGAAATGGCTAAGAGAAGCAAAGACGAGAGCAAGGAATACGTACTCAAGATGGCGAAGGACCACGATGTCAAGTTTATCAGGATGTGGTTCACTGATATCCTGGGCTTCCTCAAGAGCTTCGCCATCACCCGTGAGGAGTTAGAGCAAGCGCTTGAAGATGGTATGGGATTCGATGGTTCATCTATTGAAGGGTTTGCCAGAATCGATGAAAGCGATATGGTGGCTATGCCCGACCCTGACACCTTTCAGTTGTTACCATGGCGACCGAGGGAGCATCGTGCAGTGGCGCGGATGTTCTGTGACATCCTGAAACCCGGCGGCGAGCCTTTCGAAGGAGATCCCAGATACGTTTTGAAATGGAACTTAAAGCGAGCGGCGGACATGGGCTACACGTATTATGTTGGTCCCGAGCTGGAGTATTTCTACTTCAAGGATTCTAAGGGAACGGAGATCCTTGATGAGGGAGGCTACTTTGACATGGTGCCCCTGGATGCAGCTACCGACCTGAGGAGGGAAACTGTGCTTATCCTGGATGAGATGGGCATCGGCGTAGAATATTCGCACCATGAAGTGGCACATAGCCAGCACGAGATAGACATGAGATACACAGATGCTCTGACCATGGCAGACAACGTGATGACCTATCGGCTGGTCGTCAAACAGGTGGCTATACAGAATGGGTTGTACGCTACATTCATGCCCAAGCCTATTTTCGGCATCAACGGCAGTGGCATGCATGTACATCAGTCGTTGTTCAAAGGCAATAAAAATGCCTTCTTCGACCCCAATGATAAATACAACTTATCCAAGGTGGCCAAGAGTTACATAGCTGGTATCCTGAAACATGCGCCGGAAATTACGGCGGTCTGCAATCAGTGGGTGAATTCATACAAGAGGCTGGTACCCGGCTATGAAGCTCCTGTCTATCTATCATGGGCAAGACGAAATCGAGCTGATCTGATACGGGTGCCAGAATATAAGCCTGGCAAAGAGAATGCGACAAGGATAGAGTTCCGGTCTCCTGACCCTGCCTGCAATCCTTATCTCGCCTTCAGTGTGATGCTGGCTGCGGGCCTGGAGGGTATCGAAAAAGGATATGAGCCACCTGAAACAGTGGAGGAAAACGTCTATGAGATGACAGATGAAGAGAGGAAGAAGAAAAACATTACTACTTTGCCAGCGAGCCTGCACGAAGCTATCCAGCTGTGTGAAAAGAGCCAGCTGGTGCGCAAAGCCCTGGGCGAGCATGTTTTTTACGCCTTCCTAAAGAACAAGAAAATAGAATGGGACGAGTACCGAATACATGTGACCGACTACGAAACTAGTAGATATCTGCCCATCTTGTAGTTTGATGTTAAAACTGGTTCATATAACCATGCGAATTAATCTGAGAAGGAGGTGACTATAGAGGATAATGATTGACTACGCCAATAAGCAAAATCAAATGAATATATCTAATCGGAGGTGAATCATGTCTTACAATTGGGGACCGCACTATATTGTTCCTACGGATATTCTGAAAAGCTATTCCGGGGCGGTTGTGCTAAGGGAGGAATTTGATGAAGAGTTGCTTCGTAAGGAGATGGAAGCACTAGGTATCGCCGGGCCGATAGCTAAAATTACCAACCCCTGGTATTACCGCAAGAAGGGAGCAGAAACCTGGGTCAAAATCGGGGAGTCATCCGATGAGCATCAAAATTTCCCCACCAGATGGGATACAACAGGACTGAAGAACGGGCAGTACGAGGTGATGGGACTAATGCATGTCTTCGTCAAAAAGAATGGCACGGAAACTGCCATTGCCCGGCAAAATATAGTGGAGGTTAATGTCCAGAATTAGATTATTCAACCTTTATCGGCTATGCCTTTGGCATTTACACCGCGAGTTGCAAAACCAAACAGCAACACGGGGCTCAAATGGTTGCATGTCAACTCGAGGTGTATTGGTCGTCTTCCAAAATTGCTCGTGGTTTAGCTTGGAGGAAAACAAACATGCGTAAGTTGCGTATAGGCATGTCTCAAATTAATGTCACCGTAGGCGATTTTGCCGGCAATACACAAAAAATTATAGGCGCCATCGCCGAAGCCAAGACTTTGGGAGTGGACCTTATTACCTTTCCTGAACTTGCTATATGCGGCTATCCGCCAGAAGACCTCCTATTTAAACCGCAGTTTATCGAAGAAAACTTGAGGTGTCTTGAGAAAATCGTCGAGCAAACCACTGGACTCGCAGCTGTTGTCGGTTTCGTTGACGCTAAAGAAGGTATTTACAACGCTGCCGCAATTATTAACGACGGCAAGCTTATTGACGTTTATCACAAAATATACCTGCCAAATTACGGCGTTTTCGACGAGAATCGCTATTTTCAGGCTGGCAGGGAATGTCCAGTGTACGTAATATACGGCGTGGGGGTGGGCGTGAATATCTGCGAGGATATATGGTATGAAGCAGGGCCAGCTACTGCTCAGGCATATGGTGGAGCAGAAGTAATAATAAACATAAGTGCCTCACCTTACCACGCTGGTAAACGCAATTTTAGAGAGAGAATGCTTGGAACTCGTGCTTCAGACAACGTAGCCATCGTCGCTTATACCAACCTCGTGGGCGGACAAGATGAGCTGGTTTTCGATGGTAACAGCATGGTACTGAACGAAAAAGGTGAGCTGATAGCCAGAGGCAAACAGTTCGAAGAAGACCTGATAGTGACTGACCTTGATGTGGAAGCCGTTTTTCGCACTCGTCTACACGACCCCAGATGGAGAAAAGAGACAATACTGTTACAGGAACAGCACTGGCAAACAGCCAGAATAGTGGTGTCTGAAGCGCCCTCTACCGCCTCCAAGCCAGCGCTACCTAAAAGACACTCTGAGGTGCGTGGTCTCCCCGGTGAGGTCTACGACGCTCTGGTACTGGGAACTCATGACTACATATTAAAGAACGGCTTTGAAAAAGTGGTAATGGGGCTATCAGGCGGCATTGATTCCAGCCTGGTGGCTGCCATCGCTGTTGACGCGTTAGGGTCAACCAACGTAATAGGAGTATCAATGCCCTCGAGGTATTCTTCTTCCGGGAGTATATCCGACGCCGAGCTTTTAGCCCGTAATTTGGGCATCAAGCATATCAATATTCCTATCGAGAAGGTGTTCCAGACCTATCTTGATACACTGGAAGAGCATTTTCGTGATACCAAGCCCAACGTAACTGAGGAGAACATTCAAGCGCGTATCAGAGGCAACATTCTGATGGCTCTATCTAACAAGTTCGGCTGGCTCGTTTTAACTACAGGCAACAAGAGTGAATTTGCCACTGGCTATACCACCTTGTATGGAGACATGGCTGGGGGTTTTGCCGTGATAAAGGACGTTCCCAAGACCATTGTTTACCAGCTCGCTAAATACCGTAATTCAACAGCCGGTCGTGAGATATTGCCATCCAGTGTTATAAATAAAGCGCCGTCTGCCGAACTGAGGCCCGAGCAGAAAGATATCGACAGTTTACCGACATACGATTTGCTCGACCCTGTTCTGACAGCCTATGTCGAAGAAGACGAGAGCGCCGAACAGATTATTAGCGCAGGCTTCGAAGAAGAGGTGGTTAAGAAAGCAGCTCGACTGGTTGACACCAGCGAATATAAACGGCGCCAGGCACCACCGGGCATTAAGATAACGCCTAGAGCCTTCGGTAGAGACCGCAGGTTGCCCATTACGAATCGGTTCAGGGGATATTAGTGTATAATTTAAAGACACGATTAAGCGAGTATAGATGTCAAAGCCCAAAGGGAAGTATGGGTAAACGCGCCTATTTGACATTGGAAGACGGCTCGATTTACGAAGGCTATTCCTTTGGTGCTAAAAGCACTACCTACGGCGAAGTAATTTTTAATACCAGCATGTCCGGCTACCAGGAGATGCTAACCGACCCTTCCTACGCTGGCCAGATTTTGGTTCTTACCTATCCTCTCATCGGCAATTATGGAGTTAACGATGCCTTTTTCGAATCCAAGCAAGTGCAGGTGAGAGGCCTCGTTGTTAGAGAGCATTGCATTGTGCCCAGCCACTGGCAAAGCGCCGGCAGTTTGTCCGAGTTCTTGCAGGCAAATGGAATCCCCGGGATAAGTGGGGTTGACAGCCGGGCATTAACACGCCGTCTTCGTTCGGCAGGAGTGATGATGGGCATCCTGACCTCTGAGATGACACCAGAGGCAGCTCTGCAAGAGCTAAAAGGGTTGCCAAGCTATGATTCCACCGACTTCGTCAAACAAGTCGCTATTGATAAGAAATATCAGTGGGGCTTGACTTCAGATAATGCTGCCCTCCTATATCACATAGTAATTGTCGACATGGGGCTGAAGTACAATATTGCCCGCATATTGACCCAACTCGGCTGCCTGGTAACTGTCGTCCCCTGCACTATGGCAGTCGAGGAGATTATGAAACTAAAGCCGGATGGCATCGTCCTCTCTCCCGGGCCCGGTGACCCAGCTCTCCTCGACTATATGACAGAGACAGTCAGGAAACTTGTGCAGCAGAAGCCGGTAATGGGCATTTGCTTAGGCCACCAGCTGATAGGCACAGCCTTTGGTGCCAGGACATTCAAGTTAAAATTTGGTCACCGTGGCGGCAATCATCCAGTCCGTGACCTGGCAAGCGGCAGAGTCTATATTACCACCCAGAACCACGGCTATGCCGTGGATGCCGACAGTCTGAAAGATGGGCTTGAGGTCAGCCAGATAAATCTGAATGACGGCACAGTTGAGGGACTGCGCCATAAAGAGTTACCGGTAATATCTATACAGTATCACTCCGAAGGCTCTCCCGGCCCTCAAGATAATGTTTACCTGTTTGACAGTTTTCTACAGATGGTGAAGGAAGCGCAGTGATGACTAAAACCTCGAAGGTCTTAGTCATCGGCTCGGGGCCGATAATTATCGGCCAGGCGGCAGAGTTCGACTATGCCGGCACGCAGGCATGCAAGTCGTTACGTGAAGAGGGCATAACCACAGTGCTGGTTAACTCCAACCCGGCAACTATAATGACCGATGAAGGCATCGCCGACATTGTCTATATAGAGCCATTAACCGCAGAAGTTATAGCCCGCATAATCGAGCGGGAACGCCCTGATGGCTTATTGCCTACTCTCGGCGGGCAAACTGGCTTGAATCTTGCTGTTGAACTTGCCGACGCCGGAATACTGGATAAATACAGCGTCAAGCTGCTGGGCACACCGCTGGAGACAATCAAAAAGGCAGAGGAGAGGTCACTATTCAAGCAACTTATATTAGACATTGGTGAGCCAGTACCGAAAAGCGCCACGGTACATTCTATAGAGGAAGCAAAGGAGTTAGCTGAATCAATCGGATTACCATTGATCGTTCGACCTTCCTATACCTTAGGTGGTACTGGCGGAGGCATTGCTCACACTATGGAAGAACTCGAAAACACGGTAGCCGGCGGCCTGTCTTCTAGCTTGAGCCACGAAGTGCTGGTGGAAAAGTGTCTTCTTGGCTGGAAGGAGATTGAATATGAGGTAATGCGCGATGCTGCCGATAATTGCATAACTGTCTGCAATATGGAGAATATCGACCCGATGGGAGTCCACACCGGTGATAGCATCGTCGTCGCCCCCAGCCAGACCCTGACTGACAAGGAATACCAGATGCTGCGGTCAGCCAGCCTGAAAATCATTAGAGCTTTAGGCATTGAGGGTGGCTGTAATATTCAATTTGCCTTGACTCCCAGCCCTGTGGTAGCCAAAAAGTGGGCACCAGACCAATTAAGTGTGAAGGTAAGTGAATATTATGTGATAGAGGTAAATCCTCGCGTTAGCCGCAGTTCAGCCCTCGCCAGTAAAGCCACGGGCTATCCTATTGCCAGGGTGGCTGCCAAGATAGCTGCAGGCAAAAGGTTAGACGAAATACCCAATCGGGTGACTGGTAAGACAATGGCAGCTTTTGAGCCGGCTTTGGACTACTGTGTGGTAAAGATTCCCCGCTGGCCTTTCGACAAATTCGCTCTGGGTGACCGCAATACCGGGAGCCAGATGAAGGCTACAGGCGAAGTCATGGCAATTGACCGTTGCTTCGAAGCGGCCTTACAAAAAGCAGTCCGATGTCTCGAGTTTGGGAAAAAATCTCTCCTCTGGGAAGATAGAAGTTGGGGTAATAGCAATGGAGACCTCGATTCTTATCCCTTGCACCCCAATGACCTCAGGTTGTGGGCAGTGATAGCAGCACTCAGGCACGGGGCAAACTGTGAACAACTCGCCCAACATACCGGTATTGACCCCTGGTTCGTCTATAAGATACTGAATGTCGTCCAGATGGAAAAACGGCTTCTCTCCGAGCCATTAGCTCCTGAGCTTATGTGGCAGGCTAAACGGCTCGGTTTCTCCGACGAGCAAATCAGCACCTTATCTGATAGATTGCCTGAGCAAGTGCGTCAGCTAAGACATAACTGGCAAATATGTCCGGTATACAAGATGGTGGACACCTGTGCCGCTGAATTCGATGCCGAGACACCTTATTTCTACAGCGCCTATGAAAAGGAAAATGAAGCCGAACCATCGAAAGACAAAAAGGCTGTAGTCATCGGCAGCGGACCCATCCGAATCGGACAGGGCATAGAATTTGATTATTGTTCTGTTCACTCCGCCTGGGCGCTGCAGGAGTCAGGTATCAAGAGTATAATGGTCAATTCCAATCCAGAAACCGTTTCCACGGATTTCGACACCAGCGACCGCCTGTATTTCGAAGCTTTAGATGAAGAAAGTTTGAGGGACATACTCGAAAATGAAAGTTTTCCATTCCAAGATGACCCAGTTCCACCATGTATTGTCCAGTTTGGCGGGCAAACAGCTATTAACCTGGCTGAACCTCTAGCTCGCAGCAACATGAAAATACTTGGTTCTACCTCCGAAGCTATTGACATTGCTGAGGACCGTCGCCGTTTTGAGGACTTCCTCAACCAGCTAGGCATACCTCAGCCACCTGGGGCCGGTGTTTTTTCCTTGCAGGAAAGTATCAGCACGGCGAAGCTACTCTGTTATCCTGTGCTGGTTCGTCCCAGTTATGTTCTCGGCGGCAGGGCTATGGAAATTGTCCATAATGAAGAGGAATTGGTGCGTTATATGTCCCTGGCTCTGGAAATGGACAGTCAACATCCTACATTGATTGATAAGTATTTTGAAGGCAAAGAAGTTGAAGTTGATGCTGTCAGCGATGGACGGGATGTTCTTATTCCGGGAATCATGGAGCATATTGAGCGTGCCGGAGTACATAGTGGCGATTCGATAGCTGCCTACCCCGCGCTGAACCTTTCCCAAAATGAGGTGAACACCATCGTTGATTATACGATAAGAATTGGGCGGGCGCTCCAGGTTAAGGGACTGATGAATGTCCAACTGGTAATCATGCGTGATGGCAGCGAATCATCAGTTTACGTACTTGAAGTTAATCCTCGTGCTAGTCGTACCATCCCGTTTATTTCTAAAGTAACCGGTGTACCCATGGTCCGGATTGCCACCAAGATAATGCTGGGCATGAGCCTTGAAGAGCAGGGCTACACTACAGGCTTGTGGAAGAGACAGAAGCTAGTAGGCATAAAAGCCCCGGTTTTCTCCATGTCAAAGCTGGTTGGTGTAGACACATATCTCGGTCCCGAAATGAAATCGACCGGTGAAGTCATGGGAATTGACTACACCTATGAAGCCGCGCTGATAAAAGCGCTTCTGGCCGCCGGTCTTATGTTGCCATCTCAAGGCAATCTCTTGTTTAGCATTGCCGACCAAAATAAGGCAGAAGCCTTACCTATCATAGAAGGCTTCTATTCCATTGGCTACCAGGTTTATGCCACTGAAGGTACAGCAGCCATGATTGAATCTGCCGGGATGAAAGTAAAAAAGATTGGCAAAAAATTGGGCGAAGGTCATCCAACTGTGGTTGACATTATCAGTGATGGCTCTGTGGATGGGGTTGTAAATACCATTACCGGCGGTCGTGTTCCACTCCGAGACGGTTTTCATATTCGGCGTGCTGCTGCTGAAAAGCGAATACCATGTTTTACATCGCTTGACACAGCCCGCGTGGCTCTGAACGCACTAGCCAGCGGCAGCCAAATTTACAGTGTCAAGCCGCTTCGAGAATATCTGGCTGCACCCGATTAGCTAAGTCGAAGTAACTTCTCAGCAATCCGTCTAGATATTACCCATGTGGGAAGCTAAACTATTCTTTTTTGGCATTGGAGATAGTATAATACATGGTAATCTATAACAAAGCGATGATATAAAAAATGATATCGAGCGCCAACTCTGACACGGAAAAAAAGATTCTATCAATACTAAAGGTGTTGAGCGAGTCTTTCGAACCATTAGGCTCAATCACAATCGCTCGGGAGCTTGAGAAGCGCGGGCTTTCCTTGAGCGAGAGAGCAGTCAGATACCATCTGAAGATTACGGATGAGAGAGGTTATACTCAGCCTCTGGGTATTGATGGGCGGATGATTACATCTCGAGGGCTTGAGGAACTGCGAATAGCCCTGGCACCAGACCAGATCGGTTTTATCCTAGAAAAGCTCGAGCTACTGGCATTTCGTACTACATTTAGTCCGGAGAGCCGGACCGGTCAGGTTCCCATAAATACCTCACTATTCAACAAGGATGATTTCCCCAGAGCCGTTGAAGCCATGAAACCTGTATTTGAGGCAGGCATATGTGTAAGCGAGTTGGTGGCTGCAGCGTCCGAAGGTCAGAAGCTCGGCGATGTAGTCATTCCAAACGGCAAAATAGGCATGGCAACAGTCTGCGGTGTGACTATAAATGGAGTACTGCTAAAGCATGGCGTTCCGATGGAATCGAAGTTCGGTGGAGTGCTTGAAATCAGGGATTCTAAGCCAAGGCGTTTCGTTGCCATAATCAACTATGGGGGCACATCTCTTGACCCTTCCGAACAATATATTCGTGCTGGAATGACCAGCGTCGGCGAAGCCGCTAAAACCGGTAACGGCAAGATACTGGCTAATTTCAGAGAGATACCAGCACCAGCCAGGTCAATCGTTGAGGAAACCATCACGGGGCTTAAAGAAGCGGGCATAAATGGCGTCTTCGCCCTAGGCAATATCAGCGAGCCCATCTGTCAGATAGCCGTGGGCATGAATCGAGTTGGCATGGTTTTACGTGGTGGACTGAATCCTGTAGCTGCAGCAGTAGAAGCTGGAATCGAAGTGGAAAATGCCGCTGAAAGCGGCATGCTGGATTTTAAGCAGCTAGTCAGCTTTTGGCAACTCTAGTGCAGCTGCTGTCCAAAAAGTAACTCGCATAACTGACCTGCAGTGCTTTAGTCATGTACTTATAATGTAGCCGTTGCCTATTCCACGAGCAAATTCAAAGAACCGCTGGACAATTGCTACCTTTTGTAAACTTTTGCAAGCAGTTGGTGGGCGATAGTGGACTTGAACCACTGACCCCCTGCGTGTAAAGCAGGTGCTCTAACCACTGAGCTAATCGCCCAAATATGGTACGCCTGGTGAGATTTGAACCCACGACCTCAGCCTCCGCAGGGCTGCGCTCTATCCGCTGAGCTACAGGCGCATGGTGCCGAAGGTGGGATTTGAACCCACACATCCTTACGGATACTACGTCCTGAACGTAGCGCGTCTGCCATTCCGCCACTTCGGCCCTGGGCAGTACTGGACTTGAACCAGTGACCTCTTGCGTGTGAAGCAAGCGCTCTAACCACTGAGCTAACCGCCCTGAAACGTATCTATTTTAGCCCGAAAAGCCAGCTTTGTAAACATACACCTCTTGCTTCGTCAAATTTTTGCACCGATATAGGGGCTTTGCTCCGCGGTTACCAGCTCTGCGCCGCTAGTGAAGGCAAAAGCCACAATTCCATAGCCATTGTTACCAATAGCGTAAATTATCTTGCCGACTTTCTCAGCTCGCGAGGAATAAGCACAGACGCCACTCAAATCAGTCGCCGTGAGATCAGGGCCTTCATTCTTTACCTCCAGCAGAAAAGATGCTTCTCTGGCCATCGCTTCAACCACGTCCAGGATAGGGGCATTACTGGACATACCATCAATTGCTACCTCCGCAGCATCAGGAGCTTCTTCTCATGGCTTGTTTCTGAGAACATTATAGCTACCAACCCCTTTGACCAGGTAAAGATTCCCCGGCCACCGAGAAAGGTCATCCCTGCCTTCAGTAATTTTCAGATTCAGCAGTTGCTTAACGTTATAGACACTTTAACTGCCGATGGATACCGGGACTACACCATCATTCTCACCTTGCTTGACACTGGGCTAAGGGTGTCAGAGCTGTGCAGCCTTCGGCTCTCTAATCTTCGGCTTGAGGACGGCATGCTCAAAGTTTTAGGCAAGGGCAATAAAGAGCGTCTCGTCCCAATAGGTAAAAATGTTCAGCGACTCCTCTGGCGCTACATCAGCCGCTACCGCCCAGAGCCAGCGATGCCGAATTCCGACTTGCTACTCCTAACCATGGGTGGTAGACCAATGACCAAGGATAGAGTGGACAAAATCATGACCTACTACGGCAGGAAAGCTGGGCTGGCAGGCGTAAGATGCTCGCCTCATACCCTTCGGCACACAGCAGCGGTGTCATTTCTTAGAAACGGCGGCGATGTCTTCAGTCTACAGCGGATATTGGGCCATGCCAGCCTTGAGATGACTAGAAGATACTGTGAACTCGCAGATATAGATGTTAAGAAAGCCCATATGACGGCAAGCCCGGTGGACAACCTAGCCCCAAGACAGCCAAGAAAAAAGCTACCTAATGGACGAGAGGACAGGTCTAGGTAACATTCTCAGCCTGTTCAAGCACTGTGGACAGAGCAGTAAGAAAAGGCTTAACTTGACTCTTGGTTTCAATCGCCTTGTTTCTTATGTCCCCAATCCTTCCATCTTTAACATATTCGCTGCTAAGAGAGACAGTGACTTGCTTGCACCTAACCATCTCATCCTCAGCGCCTATTGCCAATACATAACTTGGAAGGCTCCTGGGTGCAAGCTTATATCTGTGCAGGTCATGTGGAAGCACTTGTAGCTCCGGCTGTTTTGGAGACAGGTAGTTGTCCAGGGCGAACTCGTAAATAAATCTAGGCACGTTTAACAGATGACCACTTCCTGTCACGAGAACGTTGCTCAATATTAAACCTGTCTCTTTTTGAGACCTTTTCAAAATTTCTTGGGCTACATCCCAACACAAACCGAAGAACTCGGCAAGCGACCTCTTTAAACTATCGTATTCCGCTAACTCTGGAAATACCGCTTTCAGTTTGGACATGAGAACCGGAAAACGCTCATCGTTTTCTATCGCTAGATTTACTGCGAGTATGCCCCGATCTGTCCAGACTCGGAGCCCAGCTTCAGATGTCATCGGAGGCTGCCCGGTGTCAGGCTGTCCCCAAACAGCCCAATCCTTTGGACCAATAAGGGAAAGGCTGTCTCGTAGTCGGGTTGTTAGGCCATAAAGCCACTCCCACTCCACAACCTGGGGAGATGTTTGTTTTTCTTCACGTTTCAGGTCTGGCCTCAGTTGCCTAATCCAGTTCTGGAGGTCTTGTGGCAAACTCGCCACTTCATCAGGAGGCATATCCATTATTTCCTGCTTCAAGCTCTTATACGTGTCCCTGCTTATCCTGAGGTATTTCGACTCGTTATCAGCAAAGAGTTTATCTTCGCCAGTGGTTTGGCTTTTCCCAATGATCGCCTTCTCCCAGGACCGATAAGTGGGATTGTCTTTCATGAGCCGCCACAGCTTTATTTTGGTGTTCTTCGGGATATCCGTCTTCATCCAGCTTGGCTTCAACTTGGGCATTTCAAATTTCCGTAATTTTATCTCTATTTTTCCACAACCCCCACTGAAACACAACTGATAAGATGGGAATGAGTTTTAGATTTCTTAGTGATGTGAAAAAAGTAATGCTCAACCAGAATATCGATAGGTTTCTCGACGAAGTTCTCCATGAACGGAATGCCGTTAAATTACACGAATTTTTGGAAGGCTACCGGCTATCAGCTAAAAGCGAGGGAAAAAGCCACAATACCATTGCTATCGTGGAAGCATCAGTACGCTACCTGAATGAATTTCTTACCGTCAATAACCTCCCAACCAATGTCGGTGAGATCACAGTTCAAGAACTACGCCACTTCATTGTCTATCTTAAAGAACAACCTCGCTTTTTTAAGCACCGTTTCACCAAGCCCCAGATCGGTCATCTTTCTGGACATACCGTCAACGGCTACCTACGGGCACTTCAGGCGTTCTGGGCATGGCTAGAACGGGAGAGCTTTATCCAAGAAAACCCTTTCGCCAGGCTGAGGATACCGAAGGCACCCAAAAAGGTCATCCCGACCTTCAACGAAATGCAGCTACGCCAGCTCTTTGCGGTTATAGACATTATGTCGCCCGTGGGCTACCGGGACTACGCTATTATTCTAACTCTTCTTGATACGGGGATACGATGTAGTGAGCTCACCAACCTTAAGCTCACAGACGCCAATCTCGAGAGTCGCTTGCTTAAGGTGTGGGGCAAGGGAAGTAAAGAGAGATTAGCACCAATTGGAGCCAAGGTACAGAAAGCCTTATGGAAATACATAACCTGCTATCGCCCACAGCCGGCTACACCCCGCTACGACCATGTATTTCTTACCCGTGATGGTCGTCCTCTGACCAAAGATCGATTGGAGGCGATTATTGAGCACTACGGAAAGAAGGCTGGTATTGCCGGGGTACGTGTGAGTCCCCACACCTTCCGCCACACCATGGCCGTAACATTTCTGAGAAATGGTGGCGACGTCTTCAGCTTACAGCGGATTTTGGGACATTCACAATTAGAAGTTTTGAGGGGCTATATCAACCTCGCTCAGGCCGACATCAGCAGGGTTCATCAGAGAAATTCTCCAGCTGACAACTTGGAATTCAAATTGCCTTCAGCTTGCAAAACAAGACGCACGGCTCATCAGGGTGTGACACAACGGCACAGCACATTAAAGACCTAAGGAGGTGAACATATGGAAGCAAACGGAAAAGTGACTCAGATCGAAGAACTACTCCGCCAAGGAGTAACTAAAAAACAACTAGTGGCTGCCGGATTCGCCGAGTCCACAACGCGCAAAGCCTTGAAGCGGCTAGAGAAAAAGGGAGAACCTGTTACTCATGACCAGGACGCGGGCAATGTCAGCAACGTATCTAGCAATCATTCATCTACCAGCGAGACGGGATTACATTTCCCAATGAAATTGGGCGCGAAGGAGATAATTCCAGTGGAAGCCATCCTTTCTGATATCAGTCTTCCAAATGGTGAGTACAAATCGGGCTTTATGGATGGTCTGAGGACAATAATGGGAGTTCAGTGGATGGTGTATCAGCAGGTTGGCATTCTACAAGGACTCGCTTCTGCCCAATCTGAAATCACGGAAAGCCAGCTCAGAATACTCCGTGAAGCTAAGAGCGAAAGCGGTGATGTCGCAACACAGGCAGCCCAGGAAGCAGCATCCGCTATCGCCCAATACCTTGAACAGACTAAACCGTGGCTTCAGGCTAATCCAGATCCCATGCGATCTATGATGGTAGACCTCATGAAGCCCATCCTACAAAACGTTCTAAGTAAGTTTATCCCAGGTTTTCAGCCTGGCCAGGTCGAGCAAGGTGGAGCAGGATTTAGCCCACCATCAGGATTTACCTATAAAGAGGAAAAAGAAAGTGGTTGATCAATCAGCATTCGAGAAATACGTGACTCCCGAGCAAATGGGTACATTAGGAGCTCTCAAAGGAAAGACCAAGAGTATAAAGGCTCAGATCATTATTTGTAGCGATAGCGCCGAAATTAAGTTAGCGGCCGGCAGCGCAGAGGCGGCTCAATATCTGCCTCAAATCGCAACAAGTATAGGGATGATGCTCAATGTCATGTTTGGCATCACAGGAGAGATAGTCAAGCGTAGCTAATCTTATTAAATTAGGGTGCTAAGGATATTATGTTACCGCTTCATACCAGATTGTGAGTGACGAATGAAGGCATACCTGGACATAGACGAAACGGAACAGCTTGAAAATGCGGCGACGTGTCTTAGGGACAAGCTCCTCATAAGAGTTCTGGCACGGCTGGGTTGTCGGATATCTGAAGCGTTAGCTCTAGAGGTGAAGAATATAGACTTTGGCCAAGGCACGGTAACTATCCAGCATCTGAAGTCGCGCATCAAGTTGAACTGTACTCAGTGTGGTGCCAGGCTAGGGAAGAGTCACACCTTTTGCCCTATATGCGGCGTCAAGATAGACAAGCCGTTGACCAAAGAACAGGAGCACCGAAAGATGAGGACACTGCCACTCGACAGCGACACCCTTGACCTATTGAAGGACTATATTAAGCGCGGCGGACCGGTAAGGCAAAAAGACAAACTACTTATATTTGGCATCAATAGACATAGGGCATGGCAGATTATCCGCGACTGCGCTAACAGGGGAGGGTTACCTAAGCTGGTGAATCCTGAGACCGGGAAAGTGCACAATGTTAGCCCGCACAAACTAAGAGATTCGTTCGCTGTTCATGCGATGAAGCTCGACGATTCCGGCGATGGTCTAAGGCTGCTTCAGGTGCAATTGGGACATGCCTCTTTCAACACTACTGCTAAATACAGGAAGGTAGCAGGTGAGGAGTTAAGAGACTGGTATGACCGATTATGGAACAAAGAGGTAAAGTCAGGTGGACATTAGACCTCAGCACGGTCGGTTTCTCAGACCTTTTCACACTGGCATCTTTATCCGCGACTATCTCATGGGCAGAGGACCTTTCGGCTCATCCGTAATCGACCCTGAGCGAGGAGCAGCAACAGAAGACATCAGATATGCCTATAAAACTGCCCTTCTTCGCGAATATGCCGAGGACATGGTTGCAATGGCCATGGAGGAGGGTATCGAACTTTCGGTTGAAGAAGCTCTGGAGCGAATACCCAAGAGACTTACTAAAATGCGGTCACATTCATTCTACAGATACTTTCACCACCTCAAGATGCTTGGCTGGGTGAAACCAACCGGTGAGGAGGAGAAATCGGCTATGGGCGGTATGCCTGGCGCTCGTATTAAGAAGAGCGGGAAAGGTGCTCTAATCGAAGTGCCTCAGCCGAGGCGTTTTTACCGGCTAACAGCCAAAGGCAAAACTGCCTCAGATGTGGAGTGGCAGGATCCTCTTCAAACTCTCTATCACTACCCCAAGGAGGTTCGCAGCCCGAAACCTCTCAAATACCGGCACCCAGGCAGTCTGCCCCGCAGGAAAAAAGGCTCGAGTCCGTCGTAGCTCGTTGTTCGACAATCGGGATGAGAGAGGAGTCCTATCGATAGGACTCCTCTCTTTTTTGGAGTCGGTAAACCTTCCAGAGGGGGGAGTGGAAGGTATTAGTTCCACTCCTTCAACAATCGCTTATTTTGTGCAACAATAATCATATAAGAACAAGCACTTTAACAACCGAATAGCTGAAGCCAGAACGCTTGCCTTCAAGGTGAGGTGAGGCATTATAAATCCCTAGCCAGCAGACACTAGCTAGGGAAATCTAGCCTTGCCTCGAATGGAGACAAGATGACGCTAGACTGGCAAAAGTATATCGAGATTGCAGACAAGTTTCAACATAAAGCGAAGGCGGTCGATAAAGCAGACTTGAGACAGGACATTATCTTAAGGCTTGCCGAAGTAGCCTCTAATAACGGACACGAACCCTTTAGCGAAGGGGCTATGGTCAGAGTTGCCAGCTATACGGTTATGGCTTACTGGAGAGACCGGATGCGGAAGCCAACCATCTTAAGCCTGAACGGTGAGCTATCAGACGGAGACGGAGACACAGTCGAGCTGTGGCAGACCCTAGCCGATGATAAGGCGATTGACCTAGAGGCTTGGCAAGATGCCAAGCGGTGGCTGCTAGGCTGCCCCAGGAGACTGGTTCAGATTGCCGTAAAGCTGTATAGCGGTAAGCGCCTTGATGGTAAAGACTATGACTACGTAGAGCGTTACCGTCAAAAAGAATCAAAAAAGTATCAACTAGCCTTAACTTGATGCGGAATTTCAGCCCTCTTTTGGAACTATATAGGTAGAGGCAAAAGCTACTGCCAGCGGTTGCGGAGTAGCCAGTAGCCTTAAATAAGAATGACGCTTACCGTCAAGCGTCTGAAATAAAGGGGGTGATTTAAGACGGAACAACTTAATATCGAAGGCAAGCGTTCTGGCGATGGTTTTGTGTGCCATAAGGAAAGGCTTGTAAGTGCTCTCTCCAGAGCAACTGCCGAAAGGGTGATGCTATTCGATAGCGAAACCAATATAGGCAGGAAAGGCTTTTTGAGCTACCTTAAAGCTCTGGCAGGCGGTAACATGGTTAAAGTTATACCTGCCAACGGTAGTGCTAGCGGATTGCAGGCTAACGGTAAAGGCTTAAAGGTAGTCTGTGGCAATCACCAAAGCTATATATCAGATGGAGCTTGGCTAAAGGACAAAACGCCTTTCACTTTTTGCCAAGTCCGAGTAAGCCCAAGCTACGCTGTCATGCCTAACCTCGGCGGTAATGAGCTAGCCGAAGCCTTGTCGAGGGTGCTACCGTTTACCGATGCCGATGACGCTAGACCAGTTCTCCAATGCGTCAAGGTAGTTCAAAAAGACGACAAGCTAACCTTGATAGCTGCCGATGGCTTTACGCTTGGAGAGATTAACCTTGACTTCGAGGCTGGAGAGGCTGAAGCCTTAATCAATCGAGACGATGTTAAAGGCTTAATACCAGCCTTAAGGAAAGCCAAGAGAGTTAAGGTTAGCTTCGAGCAAAAGCCAGATAGCGACAACGGTGGCTTGCTTGCCAAGTCGCTGATTGTTGATACCGAGCTAATCAAGTATAGCTTGCCAAGCCAGCAAGGTAGCTATCCCGATTATGACAAGGTATTTCCAAGCGATTTTATCGCTAGTGCCAGCTTCGACACCAAAGAGGCAGTCAAGGCGTGTCAAAGCCTGTTGGCTATCTGGTTTGATGATAACACCAAAGGGCTTTATAGACCTTTAACCTTAACCGTAGCCGATAACAAGGTTATCATCGAGGCAAAAGAGGATAGAGGCTCAATGGCAATATCAGCCGAAACCAGTGGAGAGGCAAAGATAGCTGTAGCTGGAAACTACCTACTCAAAGCCTTAAAGGCTTGTGGTGGCATAGCTGAAATGAAGCTGGCAAGTCCACAATCGCCGATAGCCTTAAACGTTGACGGTTACCGATGCTTGGTTATGCCCATGCGCTTCCCTGAAAGCAAGGCGGTGGCAGAAGCCGAAGCGGTAGCCACAGAGACGGAAGCGAAGGCAGAGGCAGAGGCGAAAGCTGAAGCCAAGCCGAAGCGGAAAGGTAAGCGAAAGGTTAAGCAGCCTGAAGTTGAGCCAGAAGAGGTAGCCGAACCTGAAGAGGACAGAGAGCCTGTAGCTGTAGCTTAAACAAAGCCGATATAGAACGCAAAGCCAACAGGAAGACCAACGCAAAGAGCGGGGGAGCGACCCCCGCTTTTTGCTTTTTGAAGGGCTAGAAAGGACTGTAATGAGCCTAACCTATAAGTGCGCCAATACCAGGAAGTGCTACTGGCTATGTCGGGAATGCCTTAAGGGACGCCAGAAGTGCTCGCCGAAGTGTCCCGACTATCTGTCGGTAGCCAAAGTAAAAAGGTTAGCCAAAGAAAAGAATAGATAAGCCTGTAAAGGGAAAGGTAGAGGGTGGGAAACCTAGACAACCCACCCTTTATTTTTGCCTGAATCCAGAGAGAAAGGAGGTGATGAAAAGTGTTTGACTACCTGTGCCGCAGGGTCAGGCCGTCTAAGGACTCTGTTCAGGCGATGCTCGATAGAGAACTGCCTGAACTGGTGTCTCGGATAAAAGGCGATAGTCCGGAGGATGACCTGGCGAGGCTGTGCCTGGAGATTGACCGAGACTCTATGTGGTTGGGAAAAGCTGTCAGGGCTGGCGGTATAGCCTTCGTCAATAGCTACAAGGACGGCTACCCCGATGTGCCTGATGAGCTATGGTCTCTATTTCAGATGTGGACTGCTGCCAGTGTCTTAGTCGTGCTTCGCCTCGTCGAGCGTGAGCTTGAAGCCGATGACCTGACCCAAAGGCTAGGAATGACAGACAAGCTGAAGGAGTAATGCGGGTCGAGTTTGATGGGGTAACCATGCCCAAAATAAGCGAAGGAGGTGATAACTATGACCGAACTGTTTACAGATGAGCTAAAAGAAGCTAAGCCAAAGGCTAAAGCCAAGCAGAAGCCAGGCGAGCATTATATCTCCGATCTGGTAGGTGCTATCGCAGATTCCATCATCGTCTTCCCCGGTGGCTGGGGAGATACAATCCCTGATTGGCTTAAGAACGCCATCACTCTGGAAAGGCTTGAGATTAACATGAGAGAGTTCAAAGGTGCAGAACCTACTGGTACAGATGCTGAGGCTTGCGCTTATCTCTACACGGCTGCCTTAACCCAGCCGATGGACTATGACTGGGGGCAAATCTACCTGTATGTCGCTACCAAAGTCTACGGCCGATGGGGTAAGAGTGAAGTGCCTGAAGATATCAAAGTAGAATCGCTCAGAGATGACCAGATGACAGACCTAAATCGGCTTAAGAGATGGCTCTATCAGCAGCGAACTAGAGCCAGACTTGAAAGAGACCGGGCCGAGAAACGTCAAAAGGCCGAGGCAGCTAAAGCCGAGCTGGAGGTGATGCAACCATCATTGTTTGACTTCTAGCTTATTCAGCGGCTGACTAGAGGGTGGGGATTCAAGAATCCCCACCCTCTTTTTTTATTCGCTTTGACTCCCAACGTTCGGGAAGCCTACCTGGCAAGTTTCACAATGCAACAGAAATGCATTATAACAGCCTTAGCGTGGTTTTCCATGGCCGGGAACCGTTGATGGCCATTTTGAGACGTTAGAAAGACCAAGAGGGGACGGTCCGGCTGTTTCCTGTCATCCCCCCCCCGTGATTAATAGCTCACAACCCAACGAAACAACGACTGCACTGGCACCATTGATTATACAAATCAGGCTATTGTTTTTCTCTCGTTGGTCATGAAAGAATGAACAGTGCATGGGACTATAATCCTATTGACATTCAACTTGAAGGTGTTATATCTTACTCTCAAGTATATAAAGGAGGTGTGTCAATGCAAGCATACTGCATGAAATGCAGAACCAAAAGAGAAATGAATAACCCGAAGGCTGTTAAAATGAAGAATGGCAAGCCAGCAACACAGGGAACTTGCCCAAAATGTGGAACGAAGATGTTTAGGATTGGGAAGAGTTAAATCAGGTTATCGTGAAATTCGGCAAAGCTGGGTATCTGGTTTACAAGTGCCCAGCTTTTTTATTAAAACTGTACAATCTGGACAACTGCGCAGCGGGATGTGACCCTCTACCGCCCTGCGGTCAAAGTGCGCTTAACCTCTCTGATTAACTGCTCGGCATCAAAAGGCTTGTCGATATGGGCAACTTTAGTCTCGGAGAGGAACTTTTCGGTATCGGCACCCATAACATCGCCGGTGATAAATACCACTTTCTGGGCTAGCGACTTGTCTATCTTTTGAATACGCTTGTATAACTCCACGCCATTCATGCCCGGCATCTTGATATCCACCAGGATGAGATTGTATTTCTTACTTTCGATTTTCTTCAGAGCATCAGCGGCGTTATCTACAGTCCCTACCTTGTGACCTTCACCAGTTAGCACCCGATTGATAATGTCCCTCACCACTTGCTCATCATCCACCACCAGTATCCTGGCTTTTACCGCCTTCTGAGACGTTTTAACAAGTGGCTCAGACGGCTTTGGCGGTGCGACTTCGGTGACTATAGGCAGCTCGACGACAAAGGTAGCGCCCTTGCCCGGCTTGCTTTCAGCGTATATCCTACCCTTATGTTCGGCTATTATGCCATAGCACAGGCTCAAGCCCAGTCCGGTGCCCTGGCCCACCTCTCTGGTGGTGAAGAAGGGGTCGAATATCTTATCCATGACCTCTGGCTTTATTCCTGGTCCATCGTCCTTGCAGCATATCTTTATTGTGTTGTCGCTCTTCTTCGTGGTTATGGTGAGCTTGCCCTTGCCGTGAGCCAGCTTCATCTCCGTCTCGGCGTTGACGATTAAGTTGAGCAGCACCTGCTGTATTTGACCGGGGTCAGCCACGGTTTCGAGCAAATCAGGAGCTAGCCGTGTAATAACTTCAATGTTGTTGACCCTCAGGTGATAAGCTCTCAGGACTAGCGTGCTCTCTATAAGCTCGTTGATATCGACCAGCTTTCGCTGCGGCTTGGTCTGGCGAGAGAAGGCCAGCAGCGTCCGTACAATGCCGGCCACGCGTCGAGCGCCGTCATTGATAGCTTCCAGATCGCTCCTGATGTCTGGTGGGATGTCCTCTCGGTCCATAAGCAACTGGGCATAGCCGGTGACGCCGGTGAGAGGGTTGTTTATCTCGTGGGCGACGCCGGCTGCCATCTCGCCCACAGAAGCCAGGCGGCTGGTAATTTGAGCCTTTAGCTCCAGTTGTTTCCTCTCCTCTTCAGCCAGTTTGCGCTCGGTAACATCACGGCTAAGTCCACGGAACCCGATAACCTCACCACTTTCATTGCGGAGTGGCAGCACAGTATCCTCTGTGTAAATAATCCTGCCGTCCTTGGTTATATTCCTTAAAGGAACCCACCTCAGTGGCTTGCCCGTCCGATAAACCTGATTAAATTTCTCGTTGACAGACTTCCAATCTTCTTCAGGCGTGTAAGTTCGGTAGTTCATTCCCATCAACTCTTTCCTGAAATACCCCGTTTGACGGCATAACGCATCATTGAAGAAGGTGTAATTGCCAGCAAGGTCTAACTCATAGTAAACCTCGTATATTTCATTTAGAATCGTCCGATATTTTTCTTCGGATTGCTGCAGTGTCTCTTCCGTCCGCTTTTGCTCAGTGACATCTCTGAATGAAATCAAACCTGCTGGTTTCCCTTGATATTCTACTACTGCCCCGACTGCGCTTACCCACACTTCCTTGCCAGACTTATTCACCAATCGGAACTCGTTTACTTGCTTTTTGTCGTTTTCAAACATGTCCTTTGTGATAGTTTCGAGAACACGCTCCCTTTCCGGGGATGGAATGAAATCGAATGGATTTACTTCGAACACTTTTTCCGTAGACTCGAAACCAAAAATGCGGGCGGCGGCTTCATTGACCAGCAATACTTTCATTGTCTCGTCCATGACGCACAAGCCATCGATATTAGTGTCGAATAAAATCCTATATCTCTCCATAGATAGCCTCAGTGCCTCCTCTGCCTGGTACAGCGCCTGATACGCCAGCCTTTGCCTACGCTGCCAGATGAACCCGATGCCGGCAAGTACGGCAATCAGCAGTCCAGCGAAGAAAACTATAATCATGCCAGCCCGAGAGTGCCATGCCGCAAGCGCCTCGCTGATATCGATTTTGGATACCATATACCATGGGGAATCGGGGATATGCTTCAGGGCAGCTAATACTTCTACTCCGCGGTAGTCCCTGCCTGCGACGACTCCCTCTTTCCCCAGCACAGCCATGACAGCAGGGACATCCTGCTGGCTCAAGGGGATTCTCAATTTGAGGGCGGTGTCTTTCTGGTGGCGCAGCTCGTTTAAAAACAACACCTGGTCACCATCGCGTTCCACCAGCAGATTCTCGGCGGTTTCGCTTGGTATAGGCGAGGACTGCAACAGCGGGTAAAGATATTGAGCGGGGTCGATGTAGAAGACCACGGCGCCTATCGCCTGAGGCGAATCTTGCCCCCAGGGGAAGAGCGGCGCAATAATATCCAGATGTGGAGAGTCGCTATCCGGAGGATGATAGAAATCGGTAAAGACGGCTTTATGCTCCTTGATGGCAACTGCCAGTTGGGACAATGTCATATCGCCGAGGCGATTCACGCTATTATTTAGGCTTAGAAGCACCCTACCATTCACGTCGGTGAGCAGTATGTCCTGGTAGGGATAGGCTTTCTCTATAATTGCTAATCGGGCAAGGACCTTATCCTTAGCCTCAGTATCCATTGGCGAAGCCATATACTTCTCGATCCCTTCGGTGAAGAATGGGCTTCCCACCAGAATATTGGCATTCATGAGCCTTTCGGCACGCCACTCTGCAATCTGCTCTGCCTTCAATTGAGCTATGATTGAGAGTCCACCCTCAATGCGCTGGCGCATTTGTTGCTCCTGGAAATAGTAAAACAAATATCCTCCAACCAAAATAACCACTGCCACCAGTGCCATCACCATGTGTAACATGCGAGGGGAGGGGGACCCTGTGTTTTTGGAAGTGCCGATTAGAGGAGCTTCAAATTTTTCCTTGCCCGGTGGTTTTGTTGCCATTTTCTTAGCTTGCCTCGCCTTTTGACAGCCACACATCAATGGTATCTTTACGGAAACGCAGTTGGCGGCCTACTTTGCTTACTGGTATTTGCTTCTGCCTGACTAAACGATAAACACTCGCCCTTGAAATTCGCAGATATTTGGCAATCTCGGTGGTAGTCATCAATTCTAGTTTTCCACCGTTTGAAGTTTCCATTGGCTCTGTTTCTCCCTTTTTTAGCATTGTTGATCAATATTGCACGCTACCTAGATTAGAGAGGCATTATTGGTCAACAGTGTGCACAATATATCAATAGCAAGCAAAGGCTGAAAGACCTACTTAGGCTATTTTTCATTGGTACTTTAGTCATATGCTCGATGTTCTTGTACGCTCAAGAGATACGAGATTCTTTGAAAGCCTCGTAGGCGTCTATGAATAGATAATTGCTATATGAGAGATATGCAAGTTAAACTCATATTCCTGCCCACCTCACGAAGCCAGAGCCTACATGCAAGCTATGTCATCATATCCCCCCTCTAGATTCATTCTATTGCGTTCACATATATAGTTGTCAATTCAGCCATGAGGCTTTAGCCCCGCGATCCCGGCCCTAAAGGGTCGCGGCTACTTTTCTTGGGAGAAGATAGACAAGCAGGGGATAAAGCCATGAGCGTCGGAGGCAGCTATTCGAGTTTACCAGATTGAACAATCCGCCCTTTCGTTCAATGCTTATGGTACCAAGCCAAACGGTTCCCCACAAAGAGTCTGATTTCGTCTAATTATGCAATCCCTTCTTGCAGATCCATCTGACCTCGTCGGGAGTTAGGAGCAAAACATCGATGGGACCACCAACATTTTTCGGCCTCGCTTGGAAACGCATAGTGTCGATAGTGGTCCTGATCGCATAGATTGAGAAATCGATTGCGTCTTGAAGTGTCATTGCATCCCAAACAATCGGTGCTGGTGCTCGAATTACCCTATCAGCACCCTTGTCATCTTTGATTGCCACGGGAGTGACGATGGAGGCGAGAATATCAATTTGCCCAGACCAAGTAGCGCCGTAAGCAAGTGAGCCGTCAGGCTTAATGTTTCTTCTTTCCATGGTATTTCGATTTACGTGACAATGATAGACATGGGGTACGCTAACCTTTCCCTCTTTCTTGTAGCCGCAAACATGAAAACCCGCGTCGGCATTGGGAAATGATCTGCGAAAATATTCAATCAGTTTTCTAGGAACTGTCATTACATCGTCAACGGCTGCTAATTCCTCCTCGATGAATTTCTTAATGTAACTTGCCATTGGTACACCTGCAAGCAAGTCTTCCCCAAAATTGGAGAGCCCAACCCCCTGTTTTTCCAAAAGAAAAGTCTTCCAGACAGCGTCGGAATTGACCGTCTCAACCTTAAAATCCTTTCCCTCAGGTGTTTTCCCTTCGATAGTTATGGACTGTCTGCTATCCGAGGCCATCACAATGCCTTCCGGCACATAAGTTGCGATTACTAATGACATTGCACCCTCCTTCCCTGTTCTGTTCTTGTTCGAATCTGATTATATTTGCATCTGGCAGAGATTCGCAAAAACTGAATTTCATCTCTAAGTGGAAGTGATCACCTCCAGATTACGATTATAACACACCGGTTGTGCTAGCTGTTGTCTGCTAGTCGCCCAAGCAATGGTGTTACCTGGTTCAATTCTCGATTAACAAAGCGCTATAAAGTGTAATGAGGACTCACCAACAAAATGCTAGAAAATGTCCAGTTTATCCATTATCATCGTCTACCTACGCTCGATATAACTCTGGCTGACAGGTTTGCAGGGGTGAGATTCGGACTCACGATTCTCCAGACAGTTTAGCGTTTCCTGTCGTTCTACCACTGAACTACCCCACCTAACTGCCAGCTAGAGTCCCGATGGGCTAGATTAGAAATTAGCGGCTTCCTTTCTTGCCGCCCTTCTTTGCACCTATCCCTTTACCTCTTCCACCAACTCTGCCTCCACCTTTTCCTCCACCCCTGCCGTCTCTCGGTCCCTGCGAACCGGCGGGTGGGCCGGTCTTATCACGGTTTGGCATATTTCACCTCCTTTCTGAAATTTGTACTTTCGACCTGAATCTGCCAAACATAATTTCTTTTTAATGTTACACCACAAACTTAAATTAGACTATTATGCAGATAATAGTCAAGAGGCAATAGACTGGGCGTGATTTCGAGGGAATCGCCTTGTTTTCACGGGTTCTTCCGATATCACATTATGAGTTTTTGTTACCGGATAAATAGGTGACTTATTACCCATCAGATCCTTCCGGGACTGTACGGCGTAAGCGTTTGGTCTTGGCGCGGTGGTGCTTAGCCTCTAACCTGCGCGTCTTTGAAGTGCGT